>BNJT01002369.1_pt1 | contig 450331 bp, 487 predicted proteins | sample 8540491 | NCBI WGS metagenome assembly BNJT01 (sample SAMD00202455, study PRJDB9452) | human saliva metagenome | host: Homo sapiens
CAAAATATGGTATAGTAGAATTATACTATCTATGAGGAGTTTACATGTCACAGGATAAACAAATGAAAGCTGTTTCTCCCCTTCTGCAGCAAGTTATCAACATCTCATCGATTGTCGGTGGGGTTGGGAGTTTGATTTTCTGTATTTGGGCTTATCAGGCTGGGGTTTTACAGTCTAAGGAAACCCTCTCTGCCTTTATCCAGCAGGCAGGTATCTGGGGGCCACCTCTCTTTATCTTTTTACAGATTTTACAAACGGTCGTCCCTATCATTCCTGGGGCCTTGACCTCCGTGGCTGGGGTCTTTATCTACGGTCACATCATCGGGACTATCTACAACTATATCGGCATCGTGATTGGCTGTGCCATTATCTTTTATCTGGTGCGCCTCTATGGGGCTGCCTTTGTCCAGTCTGTCGTCAGCAAGCGCACCTATGACAAGTATATCGGCTGGTTGGATAAGGGCAATCGTTTTGACCGTTTCTTTATCTTTTATGATGATTTGGCCCATTAGTCCAGCTGACTTTCTCTGTATGCTGGCTGCCCTGACCAAGATGAGCTTCAAGCGCTATATGACCATCATCATTCTGACCAAGCCCTTTACCCTCGTGGTTTATACCTACGGTCTGACCTATATTATCGACTTTTTCTGGCAAATGCTTTGACACGTAAAAAATCCGTTTGGTTTCCCAAGCGGATTTTGTGCTTTATTTTGAAACTTCTTTTGCAAGGACAAAGTTTCCCAAGAGTAGCAGAACCATTTCCTGCGACTGCTGGAGTGACGATGTAATCACGCACATCTGGTACTGGTAGGTAACCATTGAGAAGAGCTGTAAATTTCTCACGGACACGGTCCAGCATGTGTTGTTGAGCCATGACCCCTCCACCAAAGACAATCACGTCTGGGCGGAAAGTCACTGTCGCATTGACCGCAGCTTGAGCGATATAGTAGGCTTGAACATCCCAAACAGGGTTGTTGAGTTCAATATTTTCCCCACGAACACCTGTACGAGCTTCCAAACTTGGACCAGCTGCATAGCCTTCCAGACATCCCTTATGGAAAGGACAAACACCCTTAAACTCTTTTTCAATATCCATTGGGTGTCTAGCAACATAATAATGACCCATTTCAGGGTGACCCACACCGCCGATAAACTCACCACGTTGGATGACACCTGCACCGATACCTGTACCGATTGTGTAGTAAACCAAGTTTTCGATACGGCCACCAGCATTGTTACGGGCAACCACTTCACCATAAGCAGAGCTGTTTACGTCTGTAGTGAAGTACATTGGCACGTTGAGGGCGCGACGAAGGGCACCAAGCAAGTCCACATTTGCCCAGTTTGGTTTTGGAGTCGTTGTGATAAAGCCATAAGTTTTTGAGTTTTTATCAATATCAATCGGACCAAATGAACCGACTGCAAGACCAGCAAGGTTGTCGAATTTTGAGAAGAACTCGATGGTTTTATCGATTGTTTCGATTGGAGTTGTTGTTGGAAATTGTGTTTTTTCTACAACGTTAAAGTTTTCATCACCGACAGCACAGACAAACTTTGTACCGCCCGCTTCCAAGCTTCCATATAATTTTGTCATGATAAACCTCTTGTTTTTATTTTCTTTATTATAGCATATTTCGAAAATCTAAATTTCTCTATTTTTTAGATTTTCCTCTGTAAATCTTACTATCTAATAAAAACGAACAAACAGATCATTTGTTCGTTTTCATTTTGAGAGGATTGATTAGATTTTCACTTCGATCACAGCATCTCCCTTAGCAACTGAACCTGTTGCGACTGGAGCTACTGAAGCGTAGTCAGCTGTGTTTGTAACGATAACCATTGTTGTATCATCAAGTCCAGCTGCAGCGATTTTGTTTGAGTCAAATGTTCCAAGAACATCGCCAGCTTTCACCTTGTCACCTTGAGCAACTTTTGCTTCAAAACCGTCACCGTTCATAGACACAGTGTCAATACCAACGTGAATCAAAGACTTCAGCACCATCAGTTGTTTTTCAAACCAAAAAGCGTGTCCCTGTTGGAAAGGCAATTGAAACTTCAGCATCAGCTGGTGCATATACCACACCTTGACTATGGTTTCACAGCGATACCTTGTCCCATAGCTCCACTTGAGAAGACTGGGTCATTGACATCAGCAAGAGCGACAACATCACCAACGATAGGAGTTACAAGTGTTTCATTTTGAAGAGCTGCTGGAATGTTGCCAGTTGTTTCTTCTTGAACCAAACGTTCTGTAGTCGCTTCAGTAGCAACTTCTTCTTCGTCCTCGTAACCAAACATGTAAGTGAGGGCAAAACCAAGTGCAAATGATACAGCTACCATAAGAAGGTATAGTGGAAGTTGTCCGTTACCAGCATAAAGCATTGTACCAGGGATGATGGTGATACCACTACCAGTACCAGCAAGTCCAAGGATTGAAGCCAATCCACCACCGATTGCACCAGCAATCAATGAAAGGAAGAATGGTTTACGGAAGCGCAAGTTCACCCCGAAGATAGCAGGCTCTGTAATACCGAGGAAAGCAGAAAGAGCTGCTGGGAAAGCAAGTGTTTTTAGTTTTGGATTTTTAGTTTTAACACCAACCGCAACAGTTGCAGCACCTTGAGCTGTCATAGCCGCAGTGATGATAGCGTTGAATGGGTTAGCATGGTCAGCAGCAAGCAATTGAACTTCAAGCAAGTTGAAGATATGGTGCACACCTGACACGACGATCAATTGGTGAACCCCACCAATCAAGAAACCACCAAGACCAAATGGCATGCTAAGGATTGCTTTTGTAGCGATAAGGATGTAGTTTTCAACAACGTGGAAGACTGGTCCGATGACAAAGAGTCCAAGGATAGACATCACCAAAAGTGTCACGAATGGTGTTACCAAAAGGTCAATGACATCTGGAACAACCTTGCGGACAGCTTTTTCAAATTTAGCTCCGACAACCCCGATGATGAAGGCTGGAAGAACGGAACCTTGCAAACCTACAACAGGGATAAAACCAAAGAAGTTCATAGCTGTTACTTCACCACCTGAAGCGACTGCCCAAGCGTTTGGAAGTGAGCCAGAAACAAGCATCATACCAAGAACGATACCAACGGCTGGATTTCCACCGAATACACGGAAGGTTGACCACACAACCAAACCTGGCAAGATGATGAAGGCTGTATCTGTCAAGATTTGTGTGTAAGTTGTCACGTCAGCTGGAAGCGTCATTCCAAGAGCAGTCAAGAGACCACGCACACCCATGAAGAGACCTGTCGCTACGATAACTGGGATGATTGGAACGAAAACGTCACCGAAAGTACGGATAGCACGTTGGAACCAGTTCCCTTGTTTAGCAGCTTCTGCTTTCATGTCATCTTTAGATGATGTTGGCAAACCAAGTGCAACAACTTCATCGTACATTTTGTTAACTGTACCTGTACCAAAGATGATTTGGTATTGACCTGAGTTAAAGAAAGCACCTTGAACTTTTTCCAAGTTCTCAATCACTTCTTTATTGATTTTTCCTTCATCTTTGACCATGACACGAAGACGAGTCGCACAGTGAGCTACACTGTTGACATTTTCACGTCCGCCCAAGGCATCGATGACTTTTTTTGCAATTTCCTGATTGTTCATTTGCAAAAATCTCCTTATATAAAATTTTGTTCTTGTTTGAAAGCGATTTTATTCGCCCTACGACTATTATTTTTATCATGTTTTTAGAAAATATGTCAAGCGTTTTTGCAGAAAAAAATATTCTATCCACTTAGTTGGGAACGCTTTTAGATTTGATTGATTTTTGACTGTTTTTATCAGGTATTCCTTGAAAAAAATAAGTTTTGAAAATCTTAGTTTAAAAAGGGCTTTTTATTTCATTATCTTTCATATTTTCGTGAAAATGTGATTGATTTCCTGCTTTTATTTTATGATAAACGTTTGACAGTTTTTTCTCTTTTTTAACATAAAAGGCTTGCTTTTTTTATCGAAAACGGTTACTATTAAAAGTGATAAGATTTTTGGAGGAATGAATGAATGGAATGGACAACTGAGCGTCGTTACAGACTTTATCAAGATTGGACGCAAGAAGAAATTCAACATATAAAAGAAAATATGGCACAATCTCCATGGCATACTCATTACCATGTTGAGCCAAAAACAGGACTTCTCAACGACCCAAATGGCTTTTCTTACTTTGATGGGAAGTGGATTGTTTTTTATCAGAACTTTCCTTTTGGTGCAGCCCACGGTTTGAAATCTTGGGTGCAATTGGAAAGTGAGGACTTGGTTCACTTCACAGAAACTGGAGTCAAAGTTTTGCCTGATACTCCATTAGATAGCCACGGTGCCTACTCTGGTTCTGCCATGCAATTTGGTGATAACTTATTCCTATTCTATACAGGAAATGTCCGTGATGAAAACTGGACCCGTCACCCATACCAGATTGGGGCTTTGATGGACAAGGATGGCAAAATTACAAAGATTGATGAGATCTTGATTGACCAGCCTGCTGACTCAACTGACCACTTCCGTGACCCACAGATTTTTAACTTCAAGGGTCAATATTATGCCATCGTCGGTGGACAGGACTTGGAGAAAAAAGGTTTCGTTCGTCTCTATAAGGCTGTAGATAACGACTATACAAACTGGCAAGCCGTTGGCAACCTTGACTTTGCTAACGACCGTACTGCCTACATGATGGAATGTCCAAATCTGGTCTTTGTAGGGGAACAACCTGTCCTTCTCTACTGCCCACAAGGATTGGATAAGAAAGTTCTAGACTACGATAATATCTATCCAAATATGTATAAGATTGGAGCTTCCTTTGACCCTGAAATTGCCAAAATGGTTGATGTGTCTCAACTTCAAAACATGGACTATGGTTTCGAAGCCTATGCAACTCAAGCCTTCAACGCTCCTGATGGACGTGCTCTAGCTGTTAGCTGGCTTGGCTTGCCTGATGTTTCATATCCATCTGACCGCTTTGACCACCAAGGAACCTTCTCTTTGGTCAAGGAACTCACTATCAAAGACGGCAAGCTCTACCAATACCCAGTCGCAGCTATCAAGGACCTTCGTGCCTCTGAAGAAGCCTTCTCAAACCGTGTTCAGACTAAGAATACGTACGAACTTGAGCTCAACTTGGAAGCCAATAGCCAGAGCGAGATTGTCCTACTTGCGGATAAAGAAGGCAAGGGACTTTCCATCAACTTTGACCTTGTAAATGGTCAAGTGACAGTAGATCGTAGCCAAGCTGGTGAACAGTACGCCCAAGAATTTGGAACTACACGTTCTTGCCCTATCGATAATCAGGCTACTACTGCTACGATTTTCATCGATAACTCTGTCTTTGAAATTTTCATCAATAAAGGAGAAAAAGTATTTTCTGGTCGTGTCTTCCCACATGCGGACCAAAACGGTATCCTCATCAAATCTGGAAACCCAACTGGAACTTACTATGAATTAGATTATGGTCGCAAAACTAACTGATGTCGCCAAACTTGCAGGCGTCAGCCCTACTACCGTTTCTCGGGTTATCAATAAAAAGGGCTATCTATCTGAGAAAAACCATTCAAAAGGTCAATGAAGCCATGCGGGAATTGGGCTATAAGCCCAACAACCTAGCTCGTAGTCTGCAAGGAAAATCAGCTAAGTTAATCGGCTTGATTTTCCCAAATATTTCCAACGTTTTCTATGCAGAATTGATTGATAAGCTGGAACACCAACTCTTCAAAAATGGTTACAAGACCATCATCTGCAACAGTGAGCACGATTCTGAGAAGGAACGCGAATACATCGAAATGTTGGAAGCCAATCAGGTGGACGGCATCATTTCGGGTAGTCACAACTTGGGAATCGAAGACTACAATCGAGTGACAGCACCAATTATTTCCTTTGACCGAAACCTATCGCCAGACATTCCTGTCGTTTCCTCTGACAACTATGCTGGTGGGGTTCTTGCTGCCCAGACCTTGGTTAAGACAGGCGCCCAGTCTATCATCATGATTACAGGGAATGACAATTCCAACTCGCCTACTGGACTGCGCCACGCTGGTTTTGCTTCTGTAATCCCCAAAGCTCCTATTATCAATGTTTCCAGTGACTTTTCTCCTGTTAGAAAAGAAATGGAAATCAAGAATATCTTAACTCGACAAAAACCAGATGCCATCTTTGCTTCAGATGATTTGACAGCTATTCTGGTCATTAAAATTGCTCAAGAACTGGGCATTTCTGTCCCAGAAGAGCTCAAGGTCATCGGCTATGATGGGACTTACTTTATCGAGAATTACTACCCTCAATTGGCTACTATCAAGCAACCTTTGGAAGAGATAGCCTGCCTCACTGTTGACCTCCTCTTGCAGAAGATTGAAGGCAAGGAAGTCGCGACAACTGGTTACTTTTTACCAGTTACTCTTTTACCAGGAAAAAGTATTTAATACTCAATGAAAATCAAAGAGCAAACTAGGAAGCTAGCCGCAGGCTGTACTTGAGTACGGTAAGGCGAAGCTGACGTGGTTTGAATTTGATTTTCGAAGAGTATAAGCACAAGAAAACTCAGACCGATCGGTCTGAGTTTTTTATGATCTTAAGTTTTCTAGATAACGCTTGGCTGTCTCTAGGTTAAATGTTTTATCTGTGATGAGGCGATCGACCAGGGGAGCTACCTCGGATTCGCTAGCACCTGCGAGGAGTGCCAAGGATTTGGCCTGCAATTTCATGTGACCTTGCTGAATGCCTGTACTGACCAAGGCTTTCAGGGCCGCAAAGTTTTGGGCAAGCCCGATGGACACGATAATCTGAGCTAATTCCTTTGCAGAAGGATTTCCCAGTAATTCATGACTGAGGGCTACACGGGGGTTGAGACCGATAGAGCCACCCTTGGTCGCTACAGGCATGGGTAAGGTCATCTGACCGACCAATTCTTCTCTTTCAAGGTCCAGCGTCCATTGACTAAGACCTTGATAGTGTCCATCTCGACTGGCAAAGGCATGGGCTCCCTGCCTCAATGGCACGCCAGTCATTACCAGTGGCAATCAAAATGGCATCAATACCATTAAAAATCCCTTTATTATGGGTAGCTGCTCGATAAGGATCAGCTTGCGCAAATTGGCTAGCCAAAGCCAATTTTCTCCGCAATTTTCTCGTCCTTGATCCTTTTGGCGGCTCAAGTAGCGAAAGGCGATGCGACAACTTGCAGTCACCAGAGAATCGGTCGCGTAGTTGGACAGAATTCCCATGAGACTCTGTCCCTGACTGAGTTCTTCTAAGACTGGCTTCAAGGCTTCCAGCATGGTGTTGAGCATATTTGCTCCCATGGCTTCCTGGGTATCGACATGGAGATAAACAACGAGGAAGTCTGTTTCGCCTTTAATCTGCTCTACATGCAAATCACGCGCCCCGCCTCCGCGTTTAACGATAGAAGGATAGGCTTGATTAGCAAGTTCTAAGAGTTCTGCTTTCTTGCTGGTGATCTTCTCCTGCGCTTGTTCAGGATCAGCAACTTGATAAAGAGCTACCTGACCAATCATCTGACGCTCATGGACTTGTGCAGTAAAACCGCCTGCACGCTTGATGATTTTACTTGCATAGCTGGCCGCAGCAACCACTGACGGCTCTTCCGTCACATAGGGAACTGTGTATTCCTGACCATTGACAAGAACCTCTGGAACCAGCGAATAAGGCAGAGAAAAAGTTCCTACTACATTCTCACTCAGCTGGTCTGCGACAGTCACACTCATCTGTTCATCCTGCTCCAGACTCGCTTGCTCTCTCAGGACTAAGGAGCGCCTGAGCTTGCAACAGCTCGAGGCGCTCTTGGTATGATTTTTTAGAAAATCCATTCCAACTTATCTTCATTATTTTTCAACCTTGCTATAACGGCGTTGGTGATCGACAATTTCAACCAAGGCAAAATCTTGATTTTCATAGCCTGCAAACTGGGCAGAGTTTGTTTCATCCAAATCTACTTCCTCAAAGAAGACCTTTTCATAGTCTGCAACAGATAAGGCAGTTCGTTGGTTGAGCTTGTTCAAACGGTCTTTATCCAGATAGGCTTCATAACCTTCAACCAATTCACCACTGAAAGAACTCAGCCACAGCACCCACTTCCGTAACTATAAAGGGCAATTTTATCCCCAGCCTTCAAGCTATCTGTATTTTCCAAAAGAGACAAAGAGTCCAAGGAAAGAGTGAACCTGTGTAGATATTCCCCACCTTTTGACTGTAGAGAATAGACTGGTCAAAATGCTTTTGCAAGAGGTCTTTTTTCTCTTGAGGCAGGCTCTTATCCATGATTTTTTTCAAGCCTTTTAGTGCTAATTTCGGATAAGGCAAGTGGAAGCAAACAGCTGCAAAATCATCCAAAGTAAGCTGGTAGCGTTTTTGGTATTCAAGCCAAGTCGTTTTCAAACTATCCAAGTATTGTTGGGTAGAATAAACACCATTCACATAAGGGGTTGTTGAGTAATTTGGACGCCAAAAATCCATGATGTCACGAGTCTGAGCGACATTGTCATTATTAAAGGCCATAATGCGTGGATTTTGTGTAATCAACATAGCCACACTTCCAGCACCCTGAGTTGGTTCTCCTGGAGTTTCAATACCGTACTTGGCAATATCACTGGCAATAACCAAGACTTTGGACTCTGGAGAATTTTCCACATGCAATTTGGCATAATGAAGGGCAGCTGTCGCTCCATAGCAGGCTTCTTTAATCTCAAAACTACGAGCAAAGGGCTGGATGCCCAGCAAGCCATGCACAAAGACGGCTGCAGCCTTACTCTGGTCAATTCCTGACTCGGTCGCCACAATGACCATATCAATTTCTGCTCTTTCTTGCTCAGTTAAAATAGAGTCACTAGCACTGGCCGCCAAGGTCACGATATCCTCAGTTAGGGGCGCAATACTCAATTCCTTGAGCAAGAGTCCTTTGCTTAATTTTTCAGGGTCAATTCCCCTCGCTTCTGCTAAGTCTTGTAATTTCAAGACATATTGACTGGTCGCAAAACCAATCTTATCAATACCGATTGTCATATTTACCTCTGTTTTATCATTCATTGTAAAAAATCGTTCTATACTATTTTATCACAAATGGCAGTAAAAGAGAGAAAAAAGACTTGATTCACCAAATCAAGTCGCTTATTATTCTAACCATTATGCTGTTTTCGTAAGTAGGAATAAAGTCTGAGAATCACTGTTCCGCTAGCCATTCCAATAGAAATCACCAAAGCCAACATGACAACCAAGGTTGCACTAGCAATGGCATGACTGTAATCTCCCGTCACAAAAAAGGCAGTTGTCCGATAAGAAAGATAACCCCGGAACCAGAGGTGCCAAAGATGGCCAAGATAAAGACCACAGCAGGTGTCTTATAAAGAATACTTAAAATCTGGCTGACACAAGAACCGATAATGGCTGCAATAAAAGTAGCCACAATAACATTGGTCGGTTCCTTGAGCAAGAGATAGATTAGCCAGACAGCCATGCCCAAAATCCCTCCAGGTAAGAGCATAGAGCGTTGCACATTGAGTACGATTAAAAAAAGTGATAATAGCAAGAAGACTTGCTACTGCTTGTAATAAAAAGGTTGTTAGTGTCATATTAATTCATCAATACCAAGGCGACAGAAGTTCCTGCCCCTAAAGCAAGGGTAATGAGTAGGGATTCAAACATTTTACTCATACCAGAGTTTATGTGGTTGGTCATGATATCGCGAACCGCATTGGTCAAGGCAATTCCAGGTACAAAAGGCATGACGGCACCAGCTATAATCAAATCTGCTGTTGAAGGAAAGCCCGTGTAGCGAGCCCAAAACTGGGCTATCATCCCAAAGACAAAGGCTCCAGCAAAGGCTGTTACAAAGGGAATTCGGATAAACTTTTCTACATAGAGGGAAAAGGCAAAACCAAATAAGGTAGCCACTCCTGCCCCGAGTGCGTCATAGATATTTCCACTAAACATAATTGAAAAGAAAGGGGCACTAAAGGTCGCAGCCAGGGTCACCTGTAACTTGGTATAAGGAAGGGGTTGGGCTTGCAAAGCCATCAATTGCTTGAAGGCTGTCTCTAAATCAATCTGCCCCCCAACCAGCTGACGAGAAATCTGGTTCACATCGCAGACTTTTTCGATGTTATAAGAAGAGGAGGTCACGCGCTTCATACGCGAAATATTGGTATTTTCAATCGAGAAAAAGATTGCAGCAGGCATGGCAAGAACATTGCAATCCACAATCCCCTGCGAATGCGCAATCCGAATCATGGTATCTTCTACACGATGAATCTCTGAACCACTTTTGAGGAGAATGGTTCCTGCTAGCATAATCACATCGATGACGGCATTTAATTCTTTTGATTCTTCCATGCTTGCCTCCTTTTATCAACTCCCTCTATTCTATCACAAATCTGGAGTCAAAAAAAATCTTTGCCATGAAATCATGACAAAGATTCGTTTAATCACGAGAATTTTCGTGGTTGCCTTCACTACTTGATTGAGTAGTAGGTGCATTCCCTCGTTGATTTCCTTGTTGGTTCCCCTGACTTGGTGTCGTAGTAGAACCTTGGTTTCCACGTTGGGACTGGTGCTGATGATGACGTTGACGGCGGTGTTTTTTTGGTTTGTAGATTGAAATCTTGACACGCGTCTTAGTCAAATCAACCTTTTCACCTGCTTTTGGACTCTGTTCAACGACTGTACCCTTCAGCAGTTCCATCAGGGAGCTGTCGACACTTCTACAACTTCAATATTGGCTTCTTTAATACCGACAATTTGAACGAGATTGTTTTTAGTAAATTCAAGACTAGATCCTATATAACTTGGCATGGCAACGCTGGTTACTTTCTTAGCAACGGTTAAGGTAATCGTTGAGGCCTTGCTCAAATCATAGGTTGTTCCGGCAGCTGGACTCTGTCTGAGAACAGTTCCTGCTTCACTCTCACTTGATTCTTCTTCCTCAATCTTGATGAGATTTTCAGGAACCTTCTTCTGCTTGAGTTCTGCGATAACATCTGTCGATTTACGGCCGATATAGTTACTCAATTGGAAGGATTGCTTGCCTGAAGAGACAACCAAATTGATTTTCGAACCTTCTTTGCGAGTCTTTCCAGCTTCAGGATCTGTACGGATAATCCGCCCTTCTTCCACCTTTTCACTAGCCTCTGATTTCTCCTCGCCAATCTCAAAATTGGCTTTCTTGAGCGTTTCCTTGGCCTCCGCAACTGTCTGACCTGCCACATCTGGAATGGCAATGGTTGCAGGAGTTCTGGATAATATCCAAACAAGAGAAGCTGCCACCAATACAATGCTAGCCAACAAGATCATATAACGAACTCTAAATTTCCGTTTCTTAACAGGCTTGCTTGCGTAATTGTCTTCTGAAGCCTGCTGACTCGGCTTCGCAGTCTGTGGCTTCGGACTTTGTGTTTGCACCTTAGGAATCGAGGTCAAGGTACTCTGTGATACTTTTGGTAGAGTCTTGGTATCTGCCTTAGTAGTATCATTAAATACCAGTTTAGGCTCATTTCGACGATTGTAAGACAAGCTACTAGACAAGTCCACATACATCTCTGCAACTGACTGATAACGATCTGTCAATTTCTTGGCAGTTGCCTTGATGACAACATTCTCCAAAGCCTGAGGCACAGATGGATTTTCATCAATAACTGACGGCAGTGGTTTCTGGAAATGCTGAAGGGCGATGGTCACCGCGCTATCCCCGTCATAAGGGATATGGCCTGTCAACATCTCATAGAAAATAATCCCCATGGCATAGATATCACTCTGTACAGTCGCCTTCGAACCACGCGCCTGCTCTAGGTGACAAGTAATGAACCGACCCCAGCATAGAGTTGGTCTGAGTCAGACTCGTCTCTGCAAAGGCTACCGCAATCCCAAAGTCTGTGACCTTGGCAGTCCCATCTGGTGTCAAGAGGATATTTTGAGGTTTCAAGTCCCTGTGAACAATTCCTCGAGTATGGGCTAAACGCATAGCCAAGAGAATTTGCCCCATGATACGGACCGCTTCTTCATTAGAAAGAGGATAGTGTTCCTTGATATAGCGTTTAAGGTCTAGTCCAGCAACATACTCCATTGCAAGATACTGTTGACCGTCTTCCTCACCAATATCTGTTATCCGAACGATATGAGGATGGTCTAGATCTGCCATAGCTCTCGCTTCACGCTGAAAACGAGCTACAGCTATCGGGTCCGTCTGGTAGTTGGTCCTCAGGACCTTCACTGCCACTTCTTCTCCGTCTAGAATTAAATCCTTGGCCAAATAGACATCTGCCATGCCTCCTCGACCAATCTGTTTCACAATCCGATAGCGTCCGGCAAAAATCTTGCCGATTTGGATCATTCTGCATCCTCCTCGTTCATAGAAACAAGGGCAACCGTAATGTTGTCTAAACCTCCTGCATTGTTAGCAAAACGCACAAGCGTCGCTGTTTTATCTGCCAAAGGAATATCACTGGTTACAATATCACAAATCTCACTGCCTGAAATCATGTTGGTCAAACCATCACTATTGAGCAAGAGATAGTCACCTGGCTCAAGGGTAATCATTCCAAAATCAGGTTGAACTTCATCTTTTTGACCGATAGATTGAGTAATAATATTTTTCTGTGGATGGCTAGCAGCTTCTTCTGGCGTCAATTGACCTGCCTTAAGCAATTCATTGACCAAAGAATGGTCGCTCGTTAACTGGTGGTATTCTTCCCCACGAATCAAACCGATACGAGAATCTCCAATATGAGCATAGATAGCCTGATTGCCAATAATAGCAACAGCCTCAAGAGTTGTTCCCATTCCTTTATAGGCATCATCTTGTCCAAGTTGATGAATCTTTTGATTTCAATTTCTAAGTAATTGGCGAACCATTCACGCACTTCATTGACTGTATCGATCTGGGTATCGACCCAAGCTATACCTAGGTCTGTTACCGCCATTTCACTAGCGATATTCCCTGCACGATGACCTCCCATCCCATCAGCTAAAATAATCATAGTACGCCCAGCTCTATTGACATAGTGGTTGACATAGTCTTGGTTATTTGTTCGTTTCTGACCAACATCTGTTAATAATGAAATTTCCATGTGTCAGTTCCTTCCTAATCTGATATCTTGCGAAATTGACTGATGAAGAATCCATCACTTCCATACAACTCAGGTGTAATGAGGATACAGCCGTCTTTCATGATATCCTTACATTCATGTTCTAGTTTTACCTGCTCGAACTCAGGATGACTTTCTAAAAACGCCTCAACGACTTGAAAATTCTCCTCTGAGACAATAGTACAGGTACTATAAGTTATTATACCACCTTTGCGTAGTGTTTGACAAACACTACCTAATATTTCTAGCTGAATTTCCTGTAAGGACGCGAAATCTGCCGTTTCTTTATTGTATTTGATATCTGGTTTGCGACGCAAAAGACCGATTCCTGAACAAGGAGCATCTACTAAAATCTTGTCAAAGGAATTCTGACCAAAAAGCTCATGCACCTTTCTGGCATCCAATTTTTGAGTTTGAACCCGTTCTGCAACGCCTAGACGTTGGGCATTTTCTTGGATTAAGTCCAACTTGTGGTCATACAAGTCCAGAGCAGTAACCTGGCCTGTCGTGAGATAAGAGGCTATATGGGCTGTTTTCCCACCCGGAGCCGCACAAGCATCTAGAACCTGCTCATCACCTTGTAGATCAAGAGTTGGCGCAACCAATTGACTGGACTCGTCTTGGATGGTAATGGCTCCCTCCGCAAACAAATCATGGCCTGCAAAATGCCCTTGCTCCTTGACCAGACCAGAAACAGACAAGGATGAATCACTAGCCTCTAACAAGGCTTGTATTTCCTCTTTTCGGCTTAAGTCAGTCACACGGATGCTGGCCTTGTTGCGCACCAAGAGGCTTTCAAAAATAGCTTGCGCTCGCTCTTCACCGTATTCTTCCTTAAGTTTAGACACGAGCCAAACTGGGAGAGAATAGGCAATGGAATCACGCTTGTTTTTTCGTTTGATGCTGGCAATATCTGGCCAGCCTTCACGCAGGATACGGCGAAGGACAGCATTGACCAATTTTTCGCTGCCTTTTTTACGGACTTTGGCTAATTCTACTGCTTCATTGACCACAGCATGGTCTGGAATTTTGTCCAAATAGCGGAGTTGGTAGGCACTCATGAGAAGAAGAACATAGAGCCAGCTGTCTAACTGGTCTCTGTCTTCGATAAAGTGGGACAGGTACCATTCCAAAGTTAATTTGCGAGCTACCGTTCCATAGACAATCTCAGTCACCAAGCCCTTGTCCGCTGCCGAAAGTTGACTTCCCTTGAGATGCTTATTTAAGGCAATATTTGAGTATGCTTGATTGATAAAGACATCCTCTAATACTGCTAGGGCTAGACTTCTAGCTGTTTCTACTTTAGTCACCAAATCGTTCTCCTACAGTCAATGTCCGTCCAACTCCGTTGAGGAAGGAAGCAATGTCCATCTTAGGTTTACCCGCTGGCTGCACTTGTTTGAGGGATAGAGCACCTTCTGCCGTTGCGACAATCAATTCTTTCTTGCCGATAGAGAGGATTTCACCTGGATTTCCCTGACCTTCTACTGGTAGGGCTTCATAAATCTTAAAGCGGTCTCCCTTAAGGAAAGTATGGGCAACAGGCCACGGGTTCATGCCACGGATTTGGTTAAATAGTTGACGATTGCGTTTTAGTCCAATCTAGTTTTTCTTCCTCTGGCTTGATATTTGGCGAGAAAGTAACCCTGACTTGGATCCTGCGGTTCAGGTTTGATTTCACCAGCAATATAGGCAGGCAAAGTGTCCAAAAGCAAATCACGACCAACTAGCGCCAATTTTCTCAAACAAGGTACCGACATTGTCCTCATCTGTGATAGGAATACTGCGACGGAAATCATATCTCCTGCATCCATTTCCTTAACCATTTCCATAATGGTCACACCAGCTTCCTCATCCCCTTGAATCAAGGCATAATGGATAGGCGCACCACCACGGTGTTTTGGAAGGAGGGAAGCGTGAACATTGACCGCAAAATCCATGCTATCAAGGAGTTTACTTGGAAGAAACTGCCCAAAAGCAGCAGTCACAATTCCATCTGCTCCTAGTTTCATAATAGCTTCCATCTCTGGACTTCCAGATAATTTTTCAGGTTGGTAGATAGGGAGTCCAGCTTCCTTGGCAGCCTGCTTGACTGGGGTTTCTTGGATCACTTTTTTACGGCCGACAGCACGGTCTGGCTGGGTCACAACTGCTAGAATTTCGTAACGGTCATCTGTCAAAAGTCCTTTTAAGACTGTTGCTGAAAAGTCGGGTGTCCCCATAAAGATTAATTTTGTCATATCTTCTCCTTCTTATAAAAATTGCTGTGGCTCATGGTCAATGCTGAGACGGAGCTCACTATTTTCCCGTTCTTGAGTCAAGGCCAGAGACCTGGTTGAGAGTCGGCCCCAGCTCATCTTCTAAACGGTATTTAATTAAAATCTGGTAATGATAGAGGTTGTGGGTACGAGCAATCGGTTTGGGCGTTGGCCCAAGAATCTTACTGGTTTCGGACAAGCCTGACCGCAAAATATTCATGACTTCATAGGCACGTTTGACCACCTCTTCTTCTTTCTTATGAGAAAGGGTAATGCCAATGGTGAAATAGTAAGGCGGATAGCCAAGTTGTCGTCTAATTCCCATTTCATAGGCATAAAAGCCTTCGTAGTCCTGATCCTTGGCAAATCGAATAGCATAGTGCTGCGGATTATAGGACTGAATCAAGACCTGACCCGCTTTTTCAGCCCGACCTGCGCGTCCTGCCACTTGAGTCAAGAGCTGGAAGGTTCTCTCAGAAGAACGGAAATCAGGCAGATTCAAAGCCGTATCCGCATTGAGAACTCCGACCAAAGTCACATTGGGAAAATCCAATCCCTTGGCAATCATCTGAGTGCCTAGCAAGATATCCGCTTCTCCTCGTCCAAACTGGTCAAGTAGAGCTTGATGACTGCCTTTCTTACGAGTCGTATCCACATCCATCCGTAAAATCCGTGCCTGAGGAAAAGAGTTCTGCCAGCTCGTCATAAGCCTTCTGTGTCCCTGTCCCATAGTAGCGAATACTGCGGCTCTTACAGTTAGGACAGGCCTGAGGAATATCTTTCGAAAAACCACAATAATGGCAGTTCATAGTCTTGGTATCCATATGCAAGGTCAGGGAAATGTCACAGTTGGGACAAGTATCTACCGTCCCACATTCCCGACACATGACAAAGCTAGAATAACCACGGCGATTGAGCATGAGAACCACCTGCTCTTTTTTAGCCAGACGGTCTTGAATGGCTTCTAGCAAAGGGGGCGTAAAGTTTGACGTCTCATTTTGTCCGATATAATCTCGAAAATCAATCACTTGAACCTCAGGAATCGTGGCTAAAGGATTAGCACGTTGGGTCAGACGTAAGTGTTGATAGACGCCTTTTCCAGCCCGCGCACGACTTTCCAGACTTGGTGTCGCTGATCCAAGGACCAGAGCAGCTTGATTGTACTGGGCCCGTAAAATAGCCACCTCTCTGGCATGGTAACGGGGATTGCTGTCCTGCTTATAAGTCGCTTCATGCTCCTCATCGATAATCATGACACCCAGATTTTTCAGCGGAGCAAAGATGGCTGATCTGGCACCAACAACAACTTGAGCATCGCCGCGTTCCACCTTGCGCCATTCATCATACTTTTCACCATTAGACAGGCCTGAGTGAAGAATGGCCACTTTCTCACCAAAACGAGCAATAAAACGCTCCGTCATCTGTGGAGTCAGAGAAATCTCAGGCACCAGCAAAATAGCTGTCTTGCCCTTGTCCAAGGCACCTTGGATAATCTGCAAGTAAACCTCCGTCTTCCCACTTCCTGTAATCCCTTGAAGGAGGAAGGGAGGCTGATGACTGCCAATCGCACTGACAACCGCATCACGCGCCTGTCTTTGTTCTGGATTCAACTCCAAAGGCTCGACTTGCCTCAATGCCTTCAAAATAAGCAGCCGAGCGTTGAACTTCCTTTTGGACTATGGTAACAGCACCTTGTTCCACAAAGAAGTTGACTTGCTCCCGCGAGTAGGATCTCTAACAAACTAGCCAAGGAAGCACTCTCGGGATGAGACAGCAAATAGTCTCTCAGTTCCAACTTTTTCTTGGCGCGCGTAGAAATCTCAACACCTTCTAATTGAGCAAGATTGACCTCATACCAAGACTGGGTCTTGACCTTCTTTTGATCGACTGCCTGATATTCCAGACCAAGCAGACCTTTTCTAGTCAAACGCATCATTTCAGCTTGCTTAGCTAAATCCAGAGAAGAAAAGGCAAGCGAATCTTCTGAACCAAACAGACGCTCTCGGTCTTCCTGACTCAGACCTTCCAGAGGATAGAGAATCTTGTCATAGCTAGAATTTCAGAAATCCCGGTAGCATGGCCTTGAGGATGGAGATTTTTGTAGGAGAAGACAGACTTGCGTAACTCCTCAGCCAGCCAGAGTTGTTCTTGTGTGAGAACAGGAGAAAAAGTCCAGAACCTCGGCAATATCTTTTTAAATCTTGACTCCATCTCTTGTTCATCTGATTGGAACTCCAAACCCAAGAACAATCCCTTGAATCAGGCGATTCCCTTGCCGCAAAGGGCACATGGACCCCGCATCCCAACTTCCAGCATTCCCTCAAATTCCTCCGGAATCCTGTAACTATAGGGCTGGTCCGTCTGCATCAAGGGCACATCTACGATAATCTTGGCTATGGCCATCTTCTCACCTCCTCCTTGTCAGTACATTCTTGCAATAGAAAAAAATAAGATTGAGTCCCCCAACCTTAAAATTTTTTTCACCATCTTCTTTTTTTCTTTAGCGATTTGCTCTTTGATTTTTCCTTTTCTTCTTCTTCTTTGCGGCGTTTCTCTTCTTCGATACGGCGACGCACTGCTTCACGTTTTCCTTCTGGATCTGGGTGAATCGTAACGTTTCCTGATTCGATTTCTTCTAAAGCGCGAAGAGTTGATTTTTCAGATTTGAAACCTTGAGTTGCTGGCGCACCTGCTTCCAATTCGTGGGCACGTTTTGCTTCCAAGATTACGAGTGAATATTTTGAAGGAACCTTGTCGAGCAAGGTATCAATAGAGGGTTTTAACATCATTTGCTTGTACCTATTTTCTAAATTTTATCGGGTAGTTGGAGATTTTGGTAACATCTCCTGATAGTGACCAATGACACGATCCACACGGAAGTGTTCTGCTTCGATCACACGTTTGACACGCTCAGCAGCTAGGGGCACCTGATCGTTGACAATCGCATAATCATACTCACGCATGAGGGCAATTTCTTCCTTGGCTTTTTCGATTCGCTGAGCAATTACTTCTGCACTGTCTGTTCCACGTCCTACCAAACGATCTTGCAATTCATCCAAATCTGGTGGTGTCAGGAAGATAAAGACAGCATCTGGAACCTTTTTCTTGACCTGAAGAGCACCTTGAACCTCAATTTCAAGGAAAACATCGATTCCCTTGTCCAAGGTTTCATTGACATAGGTCAGAGGAGTTCCATAGTAGTTGCCGACATATTCTGCGTATTCCAACATCTGTCCTTGACGAATCAGCTCTTCAAACTCTTCACGAGTACGGAAGAAATAGTCAACACCGTCCACTTCTCCAGGACGTTGTGCGCGTGTCGTCATCGATACAGAGTATTGAAATTGGTTTTCAGAACTCTCAAAAATCTCTCTTCTAACCGTTCCTTTTCCAACCCCTGAAGGACCAGAAAAAACGATTAGTAAGCCTCGGTCTGCCATTGTGTCTCCTTTTAGTCAGTCTGTGAAATAACATTTCTCTAGAATAATGGCAAAAAGCCAGATTATCCTTTACAGTCTTTCTATCTAGTGTAACAAAAAAGCAGTAATTTTTCAACTGCTCTTTCTTATTTATTTAGCATAATCTATGTTCTATACAAGGTATCCCCTTAAAATATACTTGCCTTTTTATTCTATTTGAGAGATAATGAAACGACTAGTATAAAAAGGAGAGATTTATGCCAATTTATAAAGGAAAGAATGTTGATGAAGCGATTGAAAATGGCTTATATGAACTCAATCTCAAAAAAAATGAGGTTGAAATCAATATTATTGAAAAAGGAAATGCTGGAATATTTGGTTTTTTTGAAAAAGAAGCTGAAGTTGAAATCACACCACTGAGCCCTATGGAATTAAAATTCAAAAAATTAATTCCATATTTAATTGGTGCAGGTGTAACATTTATAATTCTTCTTTTAGTTCTATTTGGAGGAAACTCAGATAAATCAACTACTGGTTCTACTCCTTCATCTACAGAAACTAGTAGCGTTGTTGAAAAATCTGTCGAGAAAACTAGTGAATCATTCTCTACATCATCAAGTTCGACGCCTGCTTCCTCTAGCTCAACTAACACCACATCAAGCTCGACCAAAACCTCGTCAACAAACCTATCACAAACATCTATTATCACAGTAGAAAACAATGAAGACTTTAAATCTCTGATTCAAACTAAGGATAAAAAAACAAAATCTAAATTAGTAAAAAAACTTAAAGATCAGACTACTGAATTTGATGCCTATATTGACAAAATAACTAAAAAAATAACTAAATTTGATGTCACTATATATCCTGACAACTATATCCATAATGAAAAACCTATAGCAAATTTTATATTTTCAAAAAGAAAATTAACCTCTAATTCTGCTTTTAAATCATTTAACAATAAAAATTTTATAGACGGACAAAAAATACATATTCGAGCTAAAATACAGTCCTATAACGATAAACAAGATTTAATCTACTTATCTCCAATTGAGGTTTCACCTCGCTAATATAACTAATTATTTCAAATAATTTATTCAAAAAAACTGAAGTCAGATTCTCTTCTGACTTCAGTTTTTTATTATTTAGCATAATCTACTGCACGAAGCTCGCGAATCACGGTTACCTTGATATTTCCTGGGTAATCGAGATTGTTTTCAATTTTCTCACGAACTTTGTGAGCCAAGATTGTGACTTTGTCGTCCTTGATTTGTCCTGGATTGACCATGATGCGGATTTCACGTCCTGCTTGAAGGGCAAAGCTATTCTGTACTCCTTCAAAGCCGTTCGCAATTTCTTCCAAATCATGAAGACGTTTGATGTAGCTTTCAAGAGACTCACTACGAGCACCCGGACGGGCAGCGCTCAAAGCATCTGCTGCAGCAACAATCACTGCAATGACGCTTTCGGCTTCGACATCACCGTGGTGGCTAGCAATTGTATTGACCACAACTGGATGTTCCTTGTACTTACGGGCCAATTCCATACCTATTTCAACGTGGCTACCTTCAACCTCACGGTCAATGGCTTTTCCGATATCGTGAAGGAACCCTGCACGACGGGCCAGAGCCGCATTTTCGCCAAGCTCGCTGGCCATGATACCAGCCAACTTAGCAACCTCAATCGAATGACGCAAGACATTTTGCCCATAAGAAGTACGGAACTGCAAACGTCCCATAATCTTCATCAAGTCTGGATGAAGGTTAGGCGCACCAATCTCATAGGCAGCGGCCTCACCGTATTCACGGATCTTATTGTCAATCTCTTGACGGTTTTTCTCAACCAACTCTTCGATACGAGCTGGGTGGATACGACCATCTTTGAGCAACATTTCCATAGTCATACGGGCAATCTCACGACGAATCGGGTCAAATCCTGACAAGGTCACCACTTCTGGTGTATCGTCGATAATCACATCGACCCCTGTCAAACTTTCAAAGGTACGAATGTTACGACCTTCACGACCAATAATGCGTCCCTTCATAGTATCGTCTGGCAGGTGAACCGTTGAGTTTGTTGACTCCGCTACATATTCACCAGCGATACGTTGCATAGCTTGAACCAGGATGTCCTTGGCCATTTTGTCAGAACGTTCCTTGACCTCTTGCTCAGCTTCACGAATGCGGCTGGCAATCTCCTTGGTCAAGTTTTCCTCTGTCTGTGCCAAGATAATATCTCGTGCTTCTGCCTGAGACAGAGCACCAATACGCTCTAACTCTGCTTCTTTTTGTCTTTCGACTTCCTCTAATTGCTCTTCACGCGCATCAAGGTTTTTCGCTCTATCAGAAATACTTTGTTCTTTTTGTTCAAGTGTTTGTTCTTTACTCGTCAAATTGTCGTCCTTACGATCAAGGCTAGTAGCTCTCTCTGTCAAACGACTTTCGATTTGTTTGAGTTCTTGACGTTCTGATTTGAATTCAGCGTCCACTTCTTCACGGTATTTTCTGGCTTCTTCTTTGGCCTCCAATAGTGCTTCTTTTTTAAGAGACTTGCTTTCACGTTTGGCTTCATTAACAAGTAAATCTGCTTCACGCTCAGCTTGTCCACGTAAATTAGTTGCTTCTTGTTCAGCATTTAAAAGCATCAACTCTGCAGCTTCCTGAGATGATTTCATCTTAGCTGAGATGCTGACATATCCAATGACTAAACCAATGATGACGGCAAAAACAGCAATCGCAAGCGACATGATTTCCATGTTTTTACCTCATTTTATTGTTATTCCGAATGACATACATTCTTTTACATTCTACCATAAAAAAGTGATTTTCACAAACCTAAAATAGAATATGTTTTGAGGAAATGAGTCTGAATTTTAGGATTACACTTCTTCGGATCCCTTCAAACTTTTGAATACATCATCAATAAATATATCTGCTAATCTCTTCTTGAAAGAATCATTATTTAATAGAGCACCAAATAAATCTTGACTCTGAGAGTATCCTTCTATAAGAGCATTGTCAATCTCTTCTTCAAAAGCAAAAACGAAGTCTTCTCTAGAGTTGACACGAGCAGACTGCTTTAGTCTCGGATTCTTTTTCATCAATTCACGAATGGATACCGCTCCACTTAGACCGACTTGGTGATCAATATCCAAATCCAACTGTTCGTTAATTTCATCTAAGATTTCAGATAAACGCTTCTCCTGGTCAGTCGTAACACCTCCAGTACTTGGCTTGGTAAGTATTAACTCTGGATGATATTCCAATTCAGAAACTGACCTGAAGGAACCTGTTTGCTTATGTTTCATATAGTCCACTACGATTTTATCTGCGATTGTAAAATCATCTCCTCCAATGCGAACATCAATCATCTTGACAAGACTTTGCAGATAATTATAACGTTCGTGTAGAACTTCATTTTGATAAGCAGTTGCCTGAATCAAGAAAGTATACATTCTAAGAAAACCTCGAATAACCTTTCGAATAGAAAGTTGTTCTTTCTCATCAAACCGTCTAACTCTATCATAACCTTGATTTAACAGAGAAACCATCTTTGCTTTTCTCTGCTGTTTCTCTTTTCTTGGTACAAGAATTGATTAAACTCATGAACAACATCACTATCCAAGATACCATACTCATCAATTTTCCGATCCAAGGTCAAGACATCACTAGGTGTGACTGTATCTGCTAAAATAGTCTCACGGTAGTACGGAGAAAAAGCTGAGCGAATATCGTCATAAGTATTTTTAAAATCAAGGATAAAGGTCTTCTTGTTGTATCCTCTATAGATACGATTCAAACGAGACAATGTTTGCACCGCAGCAACACTTCGCAACTTTTTATCCACATACATAGCAACCAGTTTGGGTTGGTCAAACCCTGTCTGATACTTATTTGCCACAATCAGGATTTGGTAGTCCTCCGTATCAAAATGATCTTTCAAGTAATCTTCCTTGACCTGATTCATTTGCGACTCAGTATATTCACTACCTTGGTAATCAACCTTACCAGAAAAGGCAATCAGGGTTCCAATACTAGTGATACTGTAGTCTTTGAAGTACTTTTGAAAGGCCAATTGATACTTAACTGCTGCCTCACGACCCGAGGTCACAATCATAGCCTTACCTTGACCACCCAATTCAGCCATAATATCATGACTGATAAAGTGATCCATGATAATTTCAACCTTTTGATTGATATTTTCATCAGATAATTCTACAAACTTTGCAATCTTACGCTTGGCAAGAGTCGTTTTTAGCTCAGGATCTTCTTCGACTGCTTTATTGAGCTTGTAATAGGTCTTATAAGTCGTATAGTTATCTAAACATCTAGAATAAAACCTTCCTCAATAGCTTGCCTCATACTATAAACATCAAAAGGAGCTTTAGAACCATCTGCTTGTGTTGTACCAAATAGCTGTAAAGTTGTCGCCTTTGGAGTCGCGGTAAAGGCAATGATTGAGACATTGTCCTGCTTACCTGTCCGAGCAATCTCCTGCTCGATAGCATCCGCAACACTTACTTCTTGAATCTCATCGATAGTTCCATCTTCTGTATCTGTTTCTGTCAAGACTTGACTAACCGAACTCATATAGGATCCTGTCGTTGAACTGTGAGCTTCATCAATCAGGATGGCAAATTTCTTTTTCGCAGTGTTCCCTACAGACATCCAGTTGGATTGGTTGATCTGGGCAAACTTATGAATCGTCGTAGCTATGATTTTTGTATTTCCTGCAATCGCATCCGCTAAGTCACTGGAGGTTTCTTTGTCGCCCATTACCTTGACCACTCCAGGCTTGTGGGAGATTTCCTTGACCGCTTCTTGTAACTGACGGTCAACTACGATACGGTCTGTGACAATTAAAACTGTATCAACGATATTTTTATTTTGGTCATCATGAAGTGAAACCAGACTATGAGCTAACCATGCTATGGTATTGGTTTTGCCAGAACCAGCCGAATGCTGAATAAGATAATTACTATCAGTATGGTTGACTTTCATGTCTTCTAGGAGACGGCTAACTGCTCTTCGCTGATGGTATCTCGGGAAGATCAGGGTCTTCTTTTTATGCTTATCCATCTCAAAAAAAGATAAAACTCTCTATTAACTGGAGAATACTATCCTTGGTCAAGACATCAAGCCATAAGTAGTCTGTATCGACACCATCAGGGTTGTGAGGGTTGCCACTTCCCATCTCAATACCTTCCCCTTTCCCCACATTAAAAGGTAGAAAATAGGTTTCTTGTCCTTTCAATTGCGTCGTCATATAGACTTCTAGGGTATCCACTGCAAAGGAAGCCAAGACTCCCTGTTCAAACGGAAAAGACGATTATTAGCATTGCGACCTTTGAGTTGTTTGATGGCATCCTGAACAGACTGACCACTGGGATTAAACTTAAGCTCTATAGCAAATAGTGCTAATCCATTGATAAAGATAACAAGGTCAATGCGGTCGCTCTCCTCGTAAACCACTTCTTCCATAACAGATAGACAATTGGCTTGGTATTGTTGAACAGCCTTTTCATTAAAACTAGTCGCAGGTTTACGATAAAGAAGACGAAGTTGTTTATTTTCAATAAAAACTCCTTCTTTCAAGGCGAATAAAAAGCCACCCTTGACGATTTCTTTATTAATGAGATTGACGATTGTCTCCTTGCTAAGCTTTTTAAGGAGATAGTCCATGGTCTCCTCCTGGGTCTCCATCAGAAAATCCCACAGGACTTCCACATCCATGGCTAATCTATTATCGTAGCAAGTAACGTCCCGCTGGATATAGCCATTTTTTTCTTTCAAGTCTTTGATAATCCACTGCTGGAAATCATAGCGCTCCTTCAAGCCCAAACTTGCCATAGTTTCTCACTTTCTTGATTTTAAAATTATATTATTCAATACATTCCAATCAAATTTCTATCAGTCAAATAAGGTCATTTGACCAGAAATTTCTTTATTCTTATATTTTATACGGTGTTCAAATTCGACGACATGTTCATCATCTACAGCATAATGAGTAACTTCCAGAACTTCCCATGCACACTGCTCCTTACCAGCAATACTTTTATCAATCTTTCGTAATTTACATCTTATGAAAAAACCTGTGTTAAACGAGATAACTTTGTTTTGTGATTTTTCTAAAAAGTCCTTGTCTTTGACACTAAAACGTATTTTATCCCCTTCATACTCACCTGTCCACTTTTCTGTTACACCAGCTACTAACACAGGAGATATAATATAAACTTTAGCATCGTAAATAACTGTCTCACTAGTCTGATTATTAGAAATGTAATTATCAAATTCGCCACTACCTATATTACTGGTTACTTTTCCTTCTTGTGTTATCTCGATTTCTGAAATCTCTTTATCAATTTTATTTGCTTTAAAAAAAGCATTTTTGTACTTAGCAAAGCTAGAAAATTCTTCAATGTATATCTTTGCCTGCTCTAGTGTCAGATCTCCCTTATTTATTTTTTCTTGTAAATCAAGTACTAATTTTTCACGATCTAACGTTGTACTTTTAGGTTCTTGAACTTGTTGAAAAAAAGCAGTAAGACTTATTGAAATAATAGACGTAATACCAGCTATAAAAATTTTGTCTAGATTCTTTTTCCATAAAATTTTAAACTCCGATTTAAAACTGCCTTTATCTCTCGCCAATGCTCTAATTTCAATTGAGAGACCAAATTGATTGGTTATTTCATATAAAAAATCAGCTAAATTTTGTTCAGATTTTAATAGTGTCTTAGCATCTAACTCATGTTTTTTAGAATCCTCAAAAATCCATCGAATAGAATAACTATATTCTCCTATTTCTGTATCCATTACACCCTCCTCTTCCCTGTCACATAATCATAAATAAGAGTTTGTCGTTGTTTATCAATATTTTCAATTTGATTTTGTTTGATTTCAATCATTGCCTGAATTCGCTTAATTTCACAATCTAAATAATTAGAAATATTATGTTGTTCGGTAGATGAAGGTATTGATACCATAAAATTCGATAACATAGGCATTCGTATAGAATCTACAGTTGATTTTGCTCCCCCTAATGATACTTCATTTTTTAAATTAATTGATACATAGTAAAATAAAAATTTACTTTCAATATTTTTAAAATTTGATAAAATATACACTCTTTGATGGGCAGTAAATTTCCCCTTATAATAATGGAAAACTTTCCCTACTCCTACCCCATCACCAGCTGTTAAAATAGCCTCTGTATCATGAGTATATGTCGGAAGTTTTTCAACATTTTGAGATCTAACAAAGAAAGGATATCCTTCGCTCTCTACACTCCTATCTTGAGTGTTACTTGTTCCAGTTGAAATTTCTACCAAATATTTTAATCGTTTCACTCCCCACCCTTCAGGCACCTGTCCAATCCAGTCAATACCTGAATCTTTCATAGGGACTGTTTTATCCAGTCCTTTTGTGACGGTTTCATAAATCAAGCTAGCTCGATAGTCTTTGAGTTTTTGAATTTGCTCCTCTAGTAGTACTTTCACCTTATCCAGCTGGGCAGTTTTCTTGTCTAGGAAATCAGCGATTTTTTGTTGTTCATTTTTTTGGGGAAAGGTAAAAGTAAATTCATCAAATACATTTTGATATAAATGTAAAATAGTGCTAGCTCCTGAATTTGTATAGTTAAACCACATCCAAAATTCATCTGATAGTAAAACATAGTATAAAAATCTTCTATCAATCTCATCAATTGTTTGAATTCTTAACACACCACTATTTAACGAAGCTTTATCATCAAGCCCTGAAATAATAGCTACTTTACCTACCGTACCATCTTTCGTAATTAGTAAGTCACCATTTTCAACTTGAATCTGTGAAGCTTCTGACCAACGTTTTTCATCGATATGTACAGCTGTTTCAAAATTAATAGCTCCATTGTGAAAGTCAGTTCCAGTAATTAAATATGGACCTTCCTCTTTATATTCAGCTGATGTTAATCCTTGCCAACCAATTCTACCATTAAGCTGTGTTGTGAATTTTATTTTAGAAATCACCCACTCTTCTGGTATCTGTCCAATCCAGTCGATGCCACTCTCTTTCATCCTAGTCATGTTTTAGTTCCTCCAAGAGAGTCTGTAGTTCTGCTTCCAGTTCATAAAACTCTGCCAAGAGCTTTTCTGCACTTTCTGGTGCTTGGTAGTGATAGAAATAGCGGGTAAAAGGAATCTCAGCTCCATAGCCCTTTTCCTCATCAAACCAGTAGTGGGCGTCAGGTACATGGGGATAGACCTCACGCGCAAAGTAGGTTTCCACATCCTCTGTCAGCTTAACAATTTCACTATCCTTGGTGGTCTTATCATAGACAATCCCATCGGAAATCTCATTTGCCTTGTCTTTCTTCTTGGTTCGGATGACTTCTGCTGTCTTGTCCATTTCACTCATAGCTAAGGCTAGCGCATTGATATTAGCAGGCGTAAGCTTAAACTCTCCCAGCAAGTCCTTAATGGCTTGAACAAAGTTCTCAAAGTTAGGATAGGCCTTGTCAGAGCTTCCCTTAGAAAGAGCTGTCAGGATAGCTTCTTGCTTGGTCTTGCCAGCTACAAAGTCCTGTAATTTTTTCTCATCCTTGGCTGAACGTGGTTCCATCTCTAGCAATTCTTGGTACTTATATTCATCAAATAGTTTAGCTAGGAAAGGAACACTTTTCGCTTTCTCAATTGTTTCTTCGCTTATCTGGCCACGACGTTGCAGAGGTTGCATAACTGTAAACTCTCGATAGAGAAACTCTTGATTATCAAAGATTTACACGGTCATTTTCTTGAAAATCATCGTACCAGCGAAGGATCTGACGGATGTTATCTTGGGACAACTCACGGCGTTTTTGACCTAGAGATTTACGTAGAGGAATAAACTCCTCCGTCGCATCGATAAACTGAACCTTGTTCTGGCGCTCAGGAGACTTGTTTTTATTATAAATCCAGATATAAATCCCAATTCCTGTGTTATAGAAAAATTGACCTGGAAGGGCGACTATAGCTTCTAGCAAATCATTCTCAAGGATATAACGGCGAATCTGACTTTCTCCCGATGATGTCCCACCTGAAAAGAGGGGAGACCCATTTGAAATGATGGCTGCACGGCCATTTTCTTCTAATTTTGCAAGAGCATGAAGATGGAAGAGTAGTTGAGCATCTCCAGTTCCTGGAGTCGCAACAAAACGACCTTGACGACCTTCTGTTTTGTCAAAGAGTTGATGATCTTTCTTAACTGCATCCTCAACCCCATCATCCGCATCCTTACCACCCCAAGCTTGACCGAAGGGAGGGTTAGCGATGACAAAACTCATTTTAGTATCTGGGAAAGGATCTGGATCTTTTAAAGTATCCACCTTCACGAAATAGTCAGAGTCTTCCTGACGAATTAGCATATCTGCACGACCAATCCCAAAGGTTTCAGGCAAAACTTCCTGACCAAAGAGACGGACAGTGGCTCCTGTATTCAACTGACGGATATAGCTTTTAGCTGTAGCCAGCATTCCCCCAGTTCCAGCCGCCATATCTAGTATTTTCAACTCTTTTTTATCAACAAAAAGTTCTTCGTCTGCCTCAATCAAGAGGAGGTTGACCATCAGAGCGATAACCTCACGAGGAGTATAGTGAGACCCCGCTTCCTCATTTTCAGAAAATCGGCGGATGATATCTTCAAACATATAGCCCATACGCATAGAGTCAACTGAACTTGGAGACAAATCAATTTGAGAGAACTTTTTAATAACCGTAAAAAGGCGACCACTTTGTGCTAGGGTACGAACTTGCTCTTTAAATTTTAGGTTTTCAATAATGTCCTTGACACGACAGGAATAGCCATCCAGATAGGATAGAAAATTTTCCTCGATTGCATTTGGATCGTTTTGAAGATTTTCCAACGTAAAAGGACTAACATTGTAGTAACGATAGCCTGAGAGTTTCTCCAACACTTTCTCAGGTGTATTGGGATTTGCTTTGTATTGTGCTACCACCTGATCCTTGGTTGGCAACAAGGCAGCTTCTAAACGAGTCAGGACAAACATTGGAATGATGACATCGCGATACTTATCTGCTCGATAAGCTCCTCTAAGAGTGTTAGCGATAGACCAAACCGTATTGACATCATTAGAAATTTGGATGTCATTTGCTTGGAATAGTGGTAATTTTTCTTTGAAATTAGACATTTACTTCCCCTGTTTTTATTATTAACAATTCTCTTCATTATACCACAAAATACAAGTGATAAAGCGTATTCAAGGGAAAAGATCGAAGTTTATATACTAAATTTCTTTACTGAGTTTTTGTCTTTTGTACTAGGGCTTCTGTCATTTTCCAAAAAACTTTATCTTAAACTTACTCATAAAAATTTAAAAAATAAAAAGCCCACCTTTCAGTAGACTTAGCAGTGATCTTTGAAGGACAAAAAAGCGATGCTATCTCCATCCATCATATAAATCAAGCGATTTTCTGCATCAATACGCCGTGACCAGGCTCCTTGGTAGTCATACTTGAGTGGTTCTGGCTTACCTATTCCTGTAAAGGGATCGCGTTGAATATCTTTGATTAGTTTGTTGATTCTTTTTAGCGTTTTCTTGTCCTGAGTTTGCCAGTAGCAATAATCTGCCCAGGCATCTTCTGTAAACTTGAGCAGCATTCATCACTCCTCAATCACATGGACCTGAGTGCTCCCAGCACGAACTTGAGTCATTCCTCGCAAAACTTTATCAGACAACTCCTTGTTTTGAGCGATTCTCAGAGTTTCTTGAATACTATCCCACTCGCTCTTTGAAAGAACTACAATGTCCTCATCTGGATTTTTATTGACCACCGTCAAAGGCTCAAATTCATCGTTCACCTTCTTCATGTAGTCCTTTAAATGATTTCGGAATGTTGAGTAAAGAACTGATTCCATAACCATACCTCATTTTACCTCTTTTCCACTATTATACACGAAAAGAAAAAAATTGTCAGGAACTTGTACAAGATTTTTCTTCTCTATCTATTTATTCGGAAAAATTTCAAAAAGTCTACCTCGCAGTAGACTTAGTTTCTTTCTATTCTTATCGGAACTCTTCCAAAATTCTGCTCTGCTATACTTGGATTTCCCAGTTGGTAAATCTGGTCTGCCTTTTGAGTCATATCATCCCAAGGTTCTTTGCCAATTCGGCTGACTAGATGGACCTGCCCTTTCAGAGACTTGAGATGTTGTCTGCCTTTTTCGGTAAAGCCAAGAACATGAATCCCTTCTGGCATGTCACTTTCTCTGACCTGAACCAAGATATAGGTCAAGAGGCGTCTGACACGCGCCTTGGTGTAGCGTTTGGTGGCAACCGCCTCGACCAAGTCTTCCACAGATTGGGCTATCTTGATAGCATCCTTGATGCGCACTGCCATTTCCTGATTGACTTGATAGATGGTGGTTAGGTCGGGATTTGACAAGATTTGATAGCGGAGCAAGGGAAAATAGTCATCCCAGCTCACCTTACTGGCCTGCTCGAAGAGTTCAACAGAAGGCATAAAGCGTTCTAAGAAATCTTTGTCTGACTGATGCTGACGCAGAGCTGTCGCAGAGGCAAAGTCCACATCCTTATCCACAGAATGGTAACCCGCCCCCTGACGCTGAATCGGGTGCAACTTGATGTTTCGTCCAGCAACCGCCTTGGCATAGGCAAGAGCAAGGACATGATTGGGCGTATTACCTGAAAAATCAAGACCTGCAAATTCCTTCCACATGGCTTGGGTTTTCTGCGGATAGGAGAGAGAGTCAGGTAGATTATCCACAAATTTCTCCATCTCAGTACCTTGATTTGTGTATAAGTCAGCGATTTTCTGGTAATCTAGAACTTCCTCCGTCCCAAAAGCTAGAGTATCAATCCCCAAACGAGTCAAGATATCCACAGCCCCTTGGCCAAAGAAATCTGCTGCCTGAACACTGACTAAAAAGGGCAATTCCACTACCAAGTCTGCGCCATTTTCCAGTGCCATCTGGGCTCGTATCCACTTATCTACAATGGCTGGCTCGCCTCTCTGCATGAAATTCCCAGACATAGCCACGACTTTCAGTCCCTCAGCCTGATCCAGCAGGTATTTATGGCCATTATGAAAAGGATTAAACTCCGCGATAATACCTGTGATGGTCATAGATTTCTCCTACTTCTGTGCCACAAAAAACCAACGGGTGCTGATTTCTGTTGGCTCCTTGTCCTCAAAGTCCGCATAGAGTTTGAAGGACTTAAAACCAGCCTGTTCCAGCAAAATATCATAGGTCAAGACTTCGTATGTACGCTCCTCATGCACTTCATCATGACGACTAAAGGACCCATTTGCTTCCTTGATAAAGAAGGTCAGTTCATGTACGATGGAGTGAGGAGCTTCGTCCTCATAGGTATCCCAAAGCATAGCAAAATCTTCGGCATTTTCATGATAGGAATAGCCTGGAAAAACCTCGTCCGTCTGGTAAGTCGAATGCACATCAAAGATAAATACTCCATCTTCATTGAGAGCATTATAAACTTCTTTAAAAACGTCCCCTACTTCCACCTCATCCTGCATGTAGCAGATTGAGTCCGAATAACAAGTGACAAAATCATATTGACCTGCCTTGGACAAATCCAGCATATTGCCTTCCATAAAGTCAATCTTTTGCTTGGCTGAAGCAGCTCTCTTCTCCGCAATCTTCAACATATCCGCACTCAAGTCCAGCCCAGTCACATCAAAACCAGCCTGAGAGAAGCGTACAGATTGAATTCCTGTTCCACAAGCCAATTCCAAGAGTTTCTTTCTCTCCTTAGTCTTAGGCAAATGACGGAGGGAAAAATCCGTCCATTTATCGTATAAACTATCGTCCATGACCGCATCATAGACCCCCGCAAAGGTTTCATAAGTCGCCATAATTAAGATACAAAGAGCGTTAAAAGCTAAGAGAAAATAGGAATCTTACCGACGTAGCGTCAGATACAAGGGAAGGTTATTTTTTCTCACTGTTTGAGCTCGTGTTCAGTTCTGAAATGAACAAAACACCACACTCTTTCCTTTCTATTTCTATAATCAGTCCGCCCGTAATTCGATAAAAAATGAGGAGCCTGACGATGGAGTCGAGCTCCAAGGAAGGATGTCTATTTTCCGAGAATTACAGGACGGGTTCAAATCCTTTCTAAAATAAGCAAAGAAACCCAGTTGACTGCAACTGAGTTCATCTACTAGGCCAAAGCTTCAGATAAGTCTACTGAATCCGCCTCATGCCATAGTTTTTCTAGGTTATAGTGGGCACGCATCTCTTCTGAAAAGATATGCACAACGACTCCACCGAGATCTAGCAAGACCCAACCTCCAGTTGCATCGCCTTCAACATGGCTACCTTTAAAGCCTGCTTCCGCTACTTTTTCACGGATATTATCAGCGATTGCGTCCAACTGACGGCTATTCATTGAGCTAGTGATAACAAAGTAGTCTGTCACGCTAGTCAAATCTTGTACATCAAGTGCGAGGATATCCTCCGCACGTTTCTCATCAGCCGCTTTCACGACTAGTTCTAGTAATTCTTTCGTTCATTTAGTCCTCTTTCAAATAGTGCACAAAGGCGTTATAGGTTTCAAGGGTTTGGGGATAGATGGGAAATCCCTGATGAGCTAGATGCTCCATGGTACGAGCTGTTTCGTAGGCCACTGCCTTATTAAGCGATAGATTAGCAATCTCACGCGCCTGGTCCACTCCAGGAAAGGAACGATTGTGCTCGATATAGTCTGCAACGTAGATGACTTTATCTAAGTCTGTCATCTGAGCCGCCCCGACTGTATGGATTTCAATGGCTCGCAGAATTTCTGGATCATGCAAATCCAAATCTTCCTGAATCTTGTAGATGCCGACCATGCCATGCCAGACATTATTACCCCAGTTTTTGAAATCAGGATCCAGCTGATAACGGTCAATCAAGTCCAGAAATTCCTGGTCTGACAACTTTTTAGCATAGTCATGAAGAAGGCCTGCTAATCCTGCTTTCTCACTATCTACTCCAAATCGCTGAGCCAGTTCTATGGCTGCATACTCCACACCCAAGCAATGGGTTAAACGTTTTTCAGGTAGAAGCTCTGCCATTTTTTCCAACAAAGCCTCACGGGAGCAGTTGATATAGTCTTGATAGGCCATCAATAAAGCCCCTCCTTCTCGATATAGTCCAGCACAGGCTGAGGTAGGAGAAAGTTGGGTTTCCGACCTTGGGCAAGGAAGTCACGCACCATGCTAGACGAGATATCCATGAGAGGCACATCCACCCAGATAACTGGATAAGAAGTTCCAGCCTTATAGCGCGGGCGCTGAACTCCAACAAACTGAACCATGTCGACCAGCTCATCAATTCGGTACCATTTAGGCAGATAGTCCACCATATCAGCCCCGATAATGAAGTAATAATCCGTATCTGGATGTTGTTCTGTCAAAATCTTCATGGTGTCGTAGGTGTAGGAAATGCCCTTGCGCTCTAACTCAATGGTTTCAATGGCCAGACCTTCAATCCCCTCAATCGCCAACTCAAGCATCTTGAGGCGGTGGTGCTCAGGGATGGTTTCCTTTTTATCTACGTGAGGAGGTTGGTATTCGGGCATAAGCAGGACCTGATCCAGTCCCAACTGTTGCCGTACTTGGTCCGCCACAACAAGATGGGCATTGTGAACGGGATTAAAATTCCCTCCTAGAATCCCGACTTGTTTGCGTTTTTTCTCCTTGATTTCTGGCTCCAACTCTACCTTGGTAAAGGGAGTCAATAATTCGATTGCCATAGGCTCGTCTTCCTTTAATTCTCTGTAAAAACAGTTGTTTGGAGTAGGGTTTTAGATTTCTTTGACTTTCTTGGAAATCTTGCGATTTTCTTTCTTGCTGGATTGTTTAAACAAAATCAAGATGCGTCCAATTTTTTGGACAGTATCTACACCAATTTCTTCTTCCAAGATTTCAGCTACTTCGTGGATGTTTTCATCTGTGTTTTGCAAGAGCGTGACTTTAATTAATTCGCGAGCGTCAAGAGCTTGACGGACGCTAGTTTTGATTTGGTCGTTGAGACCATTTTTCCCGATTTGAATGATGGGTTTGAGGGTGTGTGCTTGGCTGTTGAGGAAGGCACGTTGTTTTGATGTTAATGACATAATTTCTTAAAAAGAGTTTCTTTTAATACTTTTCTGAAGTGGTGACGGACGTCAGCAAAGTCCTTCGGACTTTCATGACTAAAATTTGAGCCTAAGGTCTCAAATTTTCCTTTGTTGGTACAACTCCTTGTACCAACTGACACCACGGCGAAAAGTATTCGTTATAGGCTCGCAGAGCTCGCTCGAATCCAGACAACTCTTTCCTTTCTGTGTTTAAATAATTGCTTTTCGTGTGACGACTGCGACGCCTTCTGGTGCCCAGACGGCGACTTTGGCGGTGCCTGTTACGCGGATCCAGCCTAGTCCTGAGATGACTAGATCTGTCTTGTCCTTAATATTAAAGACATGTTGGACTAGTTTTGGGAAATCTTCTTTTTCCTTACTATTTGGTGGTGTCAGAAGTGTTCCAAGGTGCTTGTCATAAAAGGCACTAGCGCCTTCTAGCTTGGTACGGTGGAGTTTGAGTTCATTATCAAAGAAGGCTGTAAATCCTTGCTTCTCACCTGCAATGAAGTCAAAGCGTCCAAGACCACCTAAAAACAGGGTTTGCTCAGGGTTAAGCTGATAGGTTTTGGGCTTGATTTCCTTTTTAGGGCTGACATACTTGAGATTTTTAGCAGTCAAGTAATGTGCCATCTGGTGACGGTGGATAATTCCCGGCGTATCGTAGATATAAGATCCGTCATCAAGCGGAATCTCAATCTTGTCCAAGGTTGTTCCTGGGAAACGCGAAGTCGTGATGACATTCTGGTCACCAGTGATTTCTTGGATAATGGCATTGATAAGAGTTGATTTTCCAACGTTGGTCACACCGACTACATAGACATCGCGGCCCTTTCGGTAGTGCTCGATTTTGTCAATGACTTCCTTGATGGCATGTTTGTTTTGTGCCGAAGTTAGGACGACATCGACTGGACGAAGACCTTCTTCGTGGGCACGTTCCATGAGCCATTGACTAATCTTGCTCGACTTAACTGACTTGGGCAGGATATCCTTTTTATTTCCAACCAAGAGGACATCATTACCCGATACAAAACGTGGTAAGCCTGGGATGACAGAGCCATTAAAGTCAAAGATATCAATGACATTGACTACCAAGGCATCACTATCTCCCACTTCGTGCAAGAGCTTGAGGAAATCATCGTCCGTCAACTGGACATCTGTGATTTCATTGTAGTGGCGGAGACGGAAACAGCGTTGGCAATAGACTTCTCCAGTCTCCAAGCCTTTTTCAAGCGCTGACTGAGGAGTAAATCCAAGACCAGCCTTGTCTGTCGTCTGAATGGTTGCTCCACAACCAATACAGAGAATTTCTTCCATAGTTAAATTCCTTTTTTATATGTAATCGGTCCGTACTTTTCAGTGATTTTTCGCATGACACGACGCTCACGAGCTCGGTTAATCTGCGTTTTGATTGAGTCATGTTGGACCAAGGGTTTGACTAAAATCGAGCGAATGCCAGCACGGTGAGCTGCTCGAATATCCGTCATGAGCTGGTCACCGACCATAACCACTTCACTTTTCTCATAGTGAAATTCCTTCATGGCACGGTCAATCCCAAATGTGAAGGGTTTCAAGGCCCAATAAACGTAATCAATCCCAAACTTTTCAACTGCGCGTTGAACTCGTTTTTTGGTATTATTTGAGACCACAATGATGCGAATACCCGCGTCCCGAAGGTCATGTAGCCATTGCTTCATCTCTGGCGTCCCATCAGGGTTGTTCCAAGCAATGAGGGTATTGTCCAAATCGACCAAAACAGCCTTGATTCCCTGCGCCTGCAGGCTTGGGACTGTCAGATCATAGACTGCTTCCACAGCAAAATCTGGCATGTAATTTTCAATCGCCATTCTGGCTCCTTTTCTTAACTTTTTTTCGCAATTTTCCTTAATAACAATGACAAAACAATCCACAAACCTGCACTAGCCAAGCTGATATAGACCCAAGCATATGGCTCTTCTGTTAAAGGTAGGGGAACATTCATTCCGAAAAAGCCTGTCACAACTGCCAAAACCGCTAGCAAGACTGAAATGATGGTCAAGGTTGTCAAATTATCATTCAGATTATTGTTTAGGATGTTGTTGTAAGATGCTGATAGTTGTTGAAGGACTTGAGAAATCAAGTCTGTCATGGACACCAGCTGATGAGCCTCAATCATGGCATCATCAAACTGCTCTCTCTCAACCTCGTTAAAACTGCGATAGAGGGCATGCCCTTGGATATGTTCCAGCAACATGCGATTTTACTTGGCAGCCGCAGTAAGATAAACCATACCAGTCTCCAAGTCGGAAAGGGCAAAGAGATTTTTTTTGGTCGTCCGCTGACGCAAGAGACCATTGACCTCATCCTTACTCTTGTCCATCTGCTCGACGACAGGATAGTAGGCATTGCTGATAATCTCCAGACTGGCAAAGAGAAACTTGTAAATCGAAAGCGTGTCATGACTCTCCAGGTAACGTGTCATTTGTTCAATGACATAGGCGTTTTTGGCATTGCTAATGGTAATCAGGCGACGATGTTCCACGATAAAGGTCATGGGAAAGGCTTCGTAGTATTCCTTATCCTTTTTCAAGTTCAAAACATTGTAGATAAAGGTCACCGTCCCATTTTCACGGTGATAATCCATGTGGGCACGTTCATTTCTATCCAGTGCGTATTCAATAGTTTCCTTGTCCAAACCGTAGATTTCAGAAAGGTCTTCTAGTTTTTTCAACTTGTCCAAATCTAGATTAATCCAGGTACAACCATTGCCCAACTGTTTTTCTAAAAACATCTTTTCTCCTTTACCAAACTCTTTCTATTATACCATAAATCTACTAAAATTTCAGACATGGTCTGTCCGAGAGAAATTGCTGACGACGGTGATATTCCGATTGGGAACGAAGTGCAGAACCTGGTCTTCTCCTCTGAGTTGAGTAGTTCGAATACCGACGCTGACAACCTTGCCCGATACAGTAATAGGACCATTTGTCAGAACGACCTCATCTCCCACATCCAGTTGACGTTCAAAAAGGATGAAAAAACCATTGATAACATCAGACAGAAAGCCTTGGGCTCCCATCCCAATAGCCACCCCAGCGATCCCAGCACCTGCCAGCAAACTAGAAACTGGCAAACCCAAAATAGACAAGATACAGTAAAGTAAAAAGAAATAGAGGGTATAATTAAACACATTCTCTAATAAACGTGAAATTGTTTTCTGGCGCCCGATATCATGACGAGACATTTTTAGAGAAGGTTTAACAATTCTCTGCACCATGGTATGAAGCAATTTCTTAGCTATATAAAAGAGTAAAAATAGGAATAACAGAGAAATTAACTTGGTTAGGATATTCTCAATAATCGTTGTTATATCAAGCTTATTGAGGTAGGTTTGAAAAAATTCTTGCATAGAAAACTCCTTTCATTTATTATACCATACTTTCACAAGCGATGAATCTCCATAAATATTCAAAAATAATAACAGAAATTGACAGAAAATTCTTGATTTTGGTTCATATTTATACTATAATCATAAACATTACACAACAAAGGAGATTGTTATGAAAAAATGCATTCATGCTTGGAGTAAGGCAAGCCTGATCAAACGAATTTTGATTGGTATGCTTATTGGAGGAATCCTAGGACTGACCTTTCCTAGCATTTCAGGAATTGGTCTACTTGGAGATCTCTTTGTTGGTGGACTTAAAGCCATCGCACCAATACTAGTTTTTGCCCTCGTTGCCAACGCCCTTTCCCAACATCAAAAGGGCCAAGATAGCAATATGAAAACGGTCATCTTCCTATACTTGGTGGGAACCTTTGCTGCTGCTCTTGTTGCTGTCTTTGCTAGTTTCATCGTTCCAGTTGAAATCACCTTAAATAGTGCCAATACAGAAATCGCACCACCAGATGGGATTGGCCAGGTTCTCAGCAACCTCTTGCTCAAGCTGGTTGACAATCCAGTCAATGCTCTCATTACTGCCAACTACATTGGTATCTTATCTTGGGCAGTTATTTTTGGGATTGCTATGAGAGAGGCCAGCAAAAACAGTAAAGAATTGCTGAAAACTATGGCTGATGTGACTTCTAAGATTGTCGAATGGATTATCAACCTAGCTCCATTTGGAATCCTTGGCCTTGTTTCAAAACTATCTCTGATAAAGGAATCGGAAGTCTAGCTAACTACGGAATCTTACTTGCCCTCTTGGTGACAACCATGTTCTTTGTAGCGTTAGTAGTCAATCCACTAATTGCCTTCCTCTTTATGAAGAGAAATCCTTATCCTCTCGTTTGGAAATGTTTGCGTGTCAGCGGTGTAACAGCCTTCTTCACTCGTAGTTCTGCGGCCAACATCCCTGTCAACATGAAACTTTGCCACGACCTTGGACTGAATCCAGATACCTATTCAGTTTCTATCCCACTTGGATCTACTATCAACATGGCCGGGGCAGCCATTACTATTAACGTTCTGACCCTTGCTGCAGTAAATACTCTTGGCATCCCTGTTGACTTTGCGACAGCCTTTGTCCTCAGTGTAGTAGCAGCTATCTCAGCCTGTGGTGCTTCTGGTATTGCCGGAGGATCCCTCCTTCTTATCCCAGTTGCTTGTAGCCTTTTTGGTATTTCTAACGATATTGCCATGCAAGTGGTTGGGGTGGGATTTGTGATTGGTGTCATCCAAGACTCATGTGAAACAGCTCTCAACTCTTCTACAGATGTCCTCTTTACTGCCGTTGCCGAATACGCAGCAGCCCGTAAAAAATAACTTATAAAGACAAGCCTGCTTCGGTCTTGTCTTTTCCGCTTTTATTCTAATACTCTTCGAAAATCAAAGAGGAAACTAGCCGCAGGCTGCTCAAAACACTGTTTTGAGGTTGCAGATAGAACTGACGAAATCAGTAACATCTATACGGCAAGGCGACGTTGACGTGGTTTGAAGAGATTTTCGAAGAGTATAACTTACTAGGAAATTCTTATGTCTATCAGCCAACGTACGATCAAACTCATCTTAGCTACCTGTCTTGCCTGCCTTCTTGCTTATTTTCTCAATCTATCTTCAGCTGTCTCGGCTGGAATTATTGCTCTTTTAAGCCTCTCTGATACCCGTAGAAGCACTTTAAAACTGGCTCGCAATCGTTTTTTTTCTATGCTTCTAGCTTTGGTTATCGGAGTTCTGGCTTTTTACTTGAGCGGATTTCATATCTGGAGCCTTGGCCTCTATCTTGCCCTCTACGTGCCTCTAGCCTACAAGATGGGATGGGAAATTGGCATCACACCAAGCACTGTTTTAGTGAGCCATCTCTTGGTGCAAGAGTCAACCTCTCCAGACCTTCTAGTCAATGAACTCCTTCTCTTTGCTATCGGTACAGGATTTGCTTTACTGGTCAATCTCTACATGCCTTCACGAGAAGAGGAAATTCAGCACTACCACGTGCTAGTCGAAGAAAAGTTAAAAGATATCCTCCAACGCTTCAAATATTATTTATCCAGAGGAGATGGACGCAACCGAGCACAGCTGGTGGAAGAATTGGACACCCTTTTAGAAGAAGCACTCAGACTGGTCTATTTGGATCATTCTGACCACCTCTTTCACCAGACTGATTACCATATCCACTACTTTGAGATGAGACAAAGTCAGAGTCGTATCCTAAGAAACATGGCCCAGCAAATCAACACCTGTCACCTAGCTGCCAGTGAAAGCCTGATTTTGGCCCAACTCTTTTCAAAAATTGCAGGTCAACTAAGCCAGACCAATCCTGCTTCTGATTTGCTAGATGAAATCGAGCGCTATCTGGAAGTCTTCCGTAATCGCAGTCTACCCAAGACAAGAGAAGAATTTGAAACCCGTGCCACCCTTCTTCAACTCCTACGTGAAGCCAAAACCTTCATCCAAGTAAAAGTTGACTTTTACCAAAAATATGGACAGTAAAAAAGAAAACTTCAGACCAATCACAAAAGGTGAATATCTGAAGTTTTCTTTTATTTGTAAGTTATTACCATAAAGGTTAATAGTAAAACGAATAGGACCAAACTCACTAATAAAGTGAGAACCTTTACCAAGGTGTTGCTCTGCCAGTAACTTGGTTTGCCAATATTACTGGTCACGTCCATAGAGAATAGTTGATTTTGACGGGGTTGTATGGTCACCAATACAATCAAAGCAAGAGAGAGGACAATAGCTAAAACAATCAGTATGTCAATCATATGCCTACCTCAAGATTCCCAGCAAAGTAAAGAGTAAACCAATCAGAATCATTAAACCTAAGATGAGTGAAAAAGTTTTACTAATCTTTTCCCCTCGGGTTTCTTTTTCCTTCTTGATGGGTTTTTGTTTCAACTCTTCCATACGACCTTCAACGTCTTTGTAAAACAAATCTTCATCTGACATATTAGCCTCCTAAAACAGTTTGCATAGTTTCCTGATATCTCACCAAATCAACATAATTTGCATGTTGCCCTTGCTTCCCAAGTGCCTGACTCATTTGAGTAACATCTGAAAGGGCCAGTTTAATGGTCTCAACCAAAGCAGAAACTTCACTACTTTCAAATAGATGATCTGGAGCGATATAAAGTCTATTATGCACCGTTTGGTTGAATCCAAGAATCAAGAGATTGTGCTCAAAGGCCTGACGAACTGCCTGCAACAACTCATTGCTGTGATTGATATCCAGGTAAATATCTGACAGTTGATAGAGCTCCTGAATCTTCTGTGGACTAGCGTTCTGGTAAAGGACCACATTAGGATAACGCAACATATCTAATAGCTTAGAAGACATCTCTGTCACTGCTGCAATACGGAAAGTGACATCAGGCAGGGCTTCTACGATTGCTTCCACTTGCTCAATCTGATCTGAATTAGTCAAGATTAAGGCATCTCGTCTTAGGAAATTATCACGTTTGAACTGGTAATGGTAACCCAAATGCACAAACTGAGCATGGTATTTCTCTTCAGTCAACTCTAAAGCACGTTCATAAGTCGCCTTGTTTGGAATGATGATTTCTTAGTACGCACATCATCGCTCTCTAAAATCAACTGCATATTGCCTGGAATGGCATCATAGAGAGGTTCCTGCCAAACCAAAACATCTGAGCCAGACTTATCTGGATGATGGAAGGAAACCAAGAAAGCAGTCGCTAAGGTATTAAAGATAAGCTGACTGGTATCTATTTCCAAATCTTGCAAAAAGAAAGTAATAAATTCAACCTTATTTGCAAAGTAACGCATGGACTGACTAGGTAAGGTTAATAAGATATCACCTGTCACATGATTTTCAAGTAATACCTCCTGGCCATTGACATCTTGGTAAACCGTCATGATCGGATCACTATCAGCACTATAGGTCGTTGTAGCAAAGCAAGCTCCAAAACGATTGTAATGATCAACTTGGCGGACTCGACCTTCCAGGTCTTTCCAATCTACTTGCTTAACCAAGCGAGCCTGCATTCCATCAGCATAATGAATAACGGCCCTCTCCTGCGTCCTATCTTCAATACGCGCAGACTGATTATTTCCTGAAATTTCCCAAAAAGCTGGAACAGATACTTGGTTAAAATAGAGAGGTTTCCCCTTTTCATAGCCTAGATAATAAGTAAAAGGAGATACCAGACCATCAGGCAGAAAACCATCTGCATCGATGACCACTCCAAGTTGAGAAAGACCAGTTGCTACTAGACTTTCATGTAAATCTCGACTTTCCTGACTATAACGATCATAAAGTTCAATCATGGAGCACCTCCTCTACTGTTTTCTTCCACTTTTCTAAAATTTCTTTGGTTAAGAAGCCTTCTGCAATTTGATAAGAATGGGCACGCATACCCTCTAGACGATTTTCTTGATACAATTGGCAAATCTTAGCTGCATAAGCTTGCTTGATTTGGTCTTCCACATGGTCAGATGAACTTGGAATCAGATACCCATTTTGCCCATCCTCTATGAAGGTCTGATTACCATAAGGCACATCAAAACCAATTAGGGGTAGACCTGAACCAATTGCTTCCATCAGAGTCAGACCAAATCCTTCGCTGGTTGAAGCCGTCAAGTAGACCTCATACTGGCTATAAATCTGCGAAAGTTCTGCATGTCCCTTAAGTTGGATATAATCCTCAGCATGATGAGTTGCAATAATATCTCGAAGAAGAGAATCTTCTCCACCGCTACCATAAATATCAAAAGTTAATTCAGGGATTTCCTTACGCGCCTTAATGACCGCCTTGACCAACCAATCAATGTGCTTTTCTTTGGCAAGGCGTGAAGCGGTAATCAATGAAAATGGCTTACGTCCTTGACTTGACTCAGTCAAGGAATCAATACTTCCTACAGGAATGGTAACAACCTTTGGTTGGTGCTGGGTATATTTGGCAAATTGCTCTTGCAAAACTTCTCTCTGCTTATCAGTTGATACAATAAAGAAATCAACCTTATCTGCATTGGTAAACTGGTAGTCGTAATAGTTGTTCCAAAGGATATAGTCCTCGTTTGTAGCATTTTCACTATAATGCTCCGCATGAACAACTACCGCTAGATGTGCTGCCTGCGCTGCCTCAAACACAACCTGTCCAATACCTGTCTCCCTATCAAGAATGACCAAATCAGACTTGTTCAAATTCAAGGATTTCATAAAGGCACGCATAAAGGCTTGCTTTCCATAGAAAATCTTATCCTTGAAACGGTAAACTTCTTCCTTACCTTGATTCATCAAGATATCATAGGCCGGAGTCCCATCTTCATTGTAAAAAGTTCGTTGGTATAGGACTGCAACATTGTCCTTTGGAGCAAAGTATTCGCTACAATAACGCGTATAAGAAAGTAATCCTTACGAATCAGTTTGCCTTTAAAGACATACTCGGCATGTTGAACCAAATCCTTGTCCTCATCAACCAAATAACAGGTGACAAACTTATCTTGACCAGAAAAGAAGACACGCAAGACCTTCCCATTCTTTTCTCTACGACTTTCGACACCACCAAAATAAGTCAATACATCATCTACTGTCACACTTGTCGGTGCAATCTTAATATCTGTAAAATGATTATAAAGCCAGATAACTTGATCATCATCAAAACCAATATTGGCTGTCAGATGCTGAATATTATCGGCTAAAATCATATCTGTAAAGATAAACTTCGACGGCAGATTCAGGCTGCTAAAAATACCCGCACGATAAGCTTGGGCGTACTCAACACCGCTACTAGCCCAGCCGATTCCTAAATTTATATTGTAAATTGTCATATTGTCCTCTTTTTATGGGAAATGAGTCATAATCTCACCCTTAGGAGTGACTTCAACCAAGCCCATCAGGAGATTACGCACCATATCCGCACGGATTTGTTCTTTCATAGCTTCAAAGCCCGCGTAGGCTTCTTGATAATACTCTACGATCGGGTTTTTCTGACTAGCAGACTGACCACCGATAGCCATAGATAATTGTTGTAGATAGTCTACCTGCTCTACCCAGTTGTCATCAATAGCCTTTAGCATAGAAAGTCGTAAAAACTGTTCATACAAGCCATGTTGATCAAGTAATCCTTTCTTTTCAGAAAGTTCTCTATCAATCACCTGTTTCACAAAGTTACGAACTGCAGTTTTGTCAGTCACATTTACATAGTCTGGAACCTCTTTAATATGAAAACTAATATTGGTCACAATAAAGTGGAAGAGTAACTCTCGGCTTTCATATTCTGAAGAAGTCACTTGATCTATGTAGCTAGCAATGATTTCATCAACAACATCTTCTAAGTCACGAGAACCATCTATTAGACGATTTCTTTCTTTATAGATCATATCTCGTTGAATATTCATACTTTCAGCATATTCTAGAGTCTGACGACGGGCAGTTCGACCAGCACTGTCACTGGCATGTTGCGCCCTTTCAACCAGATTACGATACTTACGACCTTTGAGAATGTCTGGTTGCGTCATATCTTGAACTTGATAATCTTTATACTTCTTGTGAACCCAAGATGGACCAAATTTCTTGATAACATCATCTTCCAGAGATACAAAAAACTTACTCATACCTGGATCTCCCCTGACGGCCAGAACGTCCACGGATTTGAAGGTCGATCCGCTGACTCTCCATCCGCTCTGTTCCGATGACAATCAAACCACCAAGTTCAGCAACTCCCTTACCGAGTTTAATATCCGTACCGCGTCCGGCCATTGAGGTTGCAACTGTTACAGCTCCCATCTGACCTGACTCAGAGATAATTTGTGCTTCACGCGCCACATTGTGAGCATTCAGAACATTATGAGCTATTCCCTCACGAAGCAAGAGTGATGAATAAAGCTGAGACATTTCAACTGAGCCTACAAAAACGAGTAAGGGGTTCCCCTTAGCATGATAGTCTTTGATATATTCTAAGGATGCATACACTTTTTCAGGTAAAGTGACGTATAGATTATCTGGATAGTCAATCCGTTGTCTAGGACGATTGGTTGGAATGCGCACTACAGACATATTGTAGGTTTCAATAAACTCTTTTTCTGCAACCTTACCTGTCCCTGTCATCCCAGATATCTTATTGAACATCTTAAAAAGGCTCTGATAGGTGATAGAAGCCATAGCCCTTGTCTCTGGAGATAATTTGACATGTTCCTTTGCCTCAATAGCCTGATGGAGGCCTCCTTGTAGTTTGGTCATCTCCATTAGACGACCTGTTCCCTTATCTACCAGTACCATTTCATCCCCACGAATGACATAGTCCTTGTCTTTTGTAAAGAGTTTATGGGCTCGTATCGCATAAACTAAATGGCGAGCAAAAACCGAATGTTCTTCCTTGTAAAAATGATCTATTCCTAAAAAGCTTTCAGCAGCTTTAGCTCCCTTGGTAGTGAGCCATACCTCATCCTTTTCTTCTTTAAAGATATAGTCCTCTCCTTCTACCAAAGTTGTTACAAGTGTATCAATAATACCATAATGATTAGACTGAACACGAGGGGCTCCGGCAATGATAAGAGGTGTCTGGGCACTATCCAGCAAGATATCATCAATCTCGTCAATAATGACATAATCAAAAGGACGTAAAAATTTTCCCTTTTCATTGGAAGCAAGATTGTCACCCAAATAATCGAACCCTAAACCTCCATTAGTCGTATAAATGATATCAGATTCATAAATCTTTTTCTTCTCTTCCACGCTTAACTCATCTTGAGGATCATCTGTTAAAGGTACATCAATTGTCAAACCTAAGAAGCGATACACTTGTCCCATCTCTTCTGCATCGCGTTTTGCTAGATAGTCATTGGTAGTAATCAGCATGGTGCCTTTACCTGTCAGGGCATTGAGATAAACTGGCATAGTAGCTGTCAAGGTTTTCCCTTCACCTGTATTCATCTCAGCAACATTTCCCTGATGGATCACAATTCCTCCCATGACCTGGACATCATAAGGGAACATTCCCAATACGCGTCTATCCGCTTCGCGAACAACTGCAAAAGCTTCCACTAGAAGATCATCTACCGTCTCTCCCTTAGCAAGACGTTGGCGAAACTCCATCGTTTTTGCCGCTAGTTCTTGGTCTGACAGAGACTCCATCTTTTCTTTAAGGGCATTGATTTTCTTTAAAATCCTTTTAACTTTCCGAAGTTGAAAATCTTGATATAAACCTTTAAACACGATTCGTCTCCTTAATAGAAAAAGAATAGAAATCTAAGGACTCAAAACCAGCACTTAGAAGGGAAACTTGGTAAGTATAAGTATCATCAGGATAGGTAAAATCAAAGACCTTCATTTTTTCAATTTTCTCTTCAATTATATCTCCATATCTATCAAAAAAGGAAATCTTTGTATAAACTCCATTTGTAGGATGACATTCAAAATTCATGCATAATTGATAGTCCTGTTTTCTTTTAAGTAAGGGAAGACTGGGCTGAGTTCTAAAGGCTTGATAATTCACACTGAAAAACCATGTTTTTAAGATTTCTCCTGATTTTACCAAAGGATTATAAATACCTATGTGGTACTCTGAATGATAGGTAACACTAGTTCCATACATGAATGTCGCTCCTACTGGTCCCCACTGAATATCTTGTCTTTGTTTAATAATCATTTATTACCTCTTCCAAAATCTGATTCCAAAATCATACGGTAAAAATGTAGAAACCAAGAAACATTGGTATTTGTATCATCATTATGTCGTCCATCCGTACCTTTGGATAAAATTTTAGCACCTGTATAACAAAGATGTTCTACTAACTGCTCATAAGCCTCGCTATCCATATCTTCATCCTTCATATAGGAAAGACCAAAAGTTGTCTGGCTGAAATCAGCCTTTTTAAAAACATTCCAAAAAGTTTGATCCAAATCTTCCATATGTTGAGAACTAACGCCACCCGTCTGATGTCTTAGAACATCAAATCCTGTATTAAATACTCCTGGTGCTTCTAAACGTCCTCGCCTTGCAATAGTCCCAATATTGGCTAATGGTTTCCCGACTATAACTGCATGCGGTTCAAAAGCGGCCCCATAATAGAGCGATGGAAAAGTTCCCATTGATAATCCTGATAAAATTAAATCTTTAGATGTCAAACCAAGATAATCCAAATAATATTGAATAGTTTCCTTAATCTTATTCTCTAATTCTTGACTTCCAAGGTAAAAGGCTCCCCCCTCAAGACGAGGATCCGAAAATAGAAGAAAAGGACATCCTAGATTTTTCATCATCCAATATCCTTCAAATCCTTCTGCAGGACGAAAACCAGAAAAGTAAACAGCTAAAGGTGGCTTAAAATCACCTGGATGGAAGAAGTAATTAATTTCATCTCGACTTTCGTCATGTAAAATATTACCACCTAGGACAAATTTCCCAAACTGTTTTCGACTCCAACGTTGGTGAAGATTTCCTAGTTGAAGTTTGCCTTCACCACGCGCTTCAATTGATATAAATAACAAGTAATTATCATCCTTACTATCCATAACAATAGCTGTTTCTAAATCAGCTTCTAAGTAAACTTCCTCTTCAAAGAATTCATCCACTGAACCATTCCATATCTTACTAATCACTATTCGAAATTCACAATTTCCTTGTTTTTCGTACTCTAACCATAGTTCGATGGGTAAATTTTTATAGACCATAAGATTATAAGACCAGTAAGCTAGTTGTTGGAAATCATCTCCAAAATTCCCTTCTAAGGTTACGTGCTCAAATCCTTGATATGAAATAGAACCTTTAAAAGACTGGTGAATTTGGATACTAGACGGAAATGATTTATCCCCATACCCCCCACTAAAGAGAGAAGTTGATAAATCATTTAGTAATTGCTGGGGATCTGAGAAATCCACAGCCTGAGCACATCTCTTTTTTAAGCAATCAAGAATACTCAAATCTATCGTTTTAAAATCTTGGTCATAAAAAAGAGTATAGGGCTCAATATGATGAATAAAAGGCAGTAAATCCGATAAATACTGACCATCCTCTATCAAAATTGCATGAAAATTTGTGATGCTATCCATTTCCATCATTTTACGAAGGGCTAGCGGTGAGTTGGGACAGAAATAATACCAATCCATATTTTCAGGAATTTCATAATGATGAGACCAATTATCAATTCCTATCTGTAGGATTTTATAGTCCTTTGACATCTGTAACCTCCTCAATCCAGTGATGCAGTTTATCTAAGAAACGCTGACCAGTATGTTCCTTGATTTTATCAATAGAGTATACTAGAGCTTGATTCCACTCTTTTAGTCTATCTGTATAGTAATGTGCCGCCTTGGAAAATTCTGTCACATCTGAAATTAAATAACCATTTTTCAAATGTTCTACATAGACGGTTTCGACCTGATTAATTTGAGGAATTCCCGCACTAATACCTGCGATTTGAGTATAGAGGTGGGGTTGTTTATTAAGATCCACAATCAAACGAACAAACTCTAATGTCTTAATCAAATCTAACTCATCATTCATATTGACAAATTGAAAACGTAGTTCCTGCTCTTGATTTTCTTCTAAAGGATTTTCTGCACCACCATAGTCTAGACCTTTTTCCAAACTATCAGTATGGATTTGTTCCTGAATAATTTCATTGACAAGTGATTCCACTTCCTCCATTTGTTCCTGATTAGCAGAAAAGGCTCCAAATACAACCTCTGTATTTTTGGTTTCAGCAATAAATGATAGAACATGAAATAGGGCTTGTCTATCAATTCCCTCAGAAAAATCTAATTGATAGTAAATAATAGACTCTTTTCGAGTCTGGCTTCGCCCCAGACGTAAACGTGTATCAAAAGGAGAGAGATGATAAAATTTATCCGATAGTTTAGGATATAGTTCCTGCAAAAGTTGTAAACTATCCTCTCTATCCACTAAGACTAGATCCGCCTGGTCAAATGATGAAGCTAAGTCTCTAAACTAGCTTGAGAATTTCGGTTAATAAAAAGACTCAAAATTTTAGCAGTGTCACTTGGTAAGCAACTGAAGATAAATTGGTCATGATGAGGATGAGAAGGAATGATGAAAAAATCCTGTTTTTCCTGCTTCTTTTGCAGATATTTATCAAAATATTCTGCGATTAGTTGACTCATATCAGTGTAGTGAAGCTGTTTAAAACGGTAACCAAATATTGGATTTACCTCTACTAGTCCTCCCTCATTTAAATGCTCCCTTAATCTCCAAATACCTTTAGGATCCAAATAGTCTTGATAGGTAGGCTGTCCATTATCAAAATAAATGACACTCGATACAAAGCCACGATCATCCATGATATAATTCTTGCTTATTTGTCCATCGAGATCAAAATATTGAATCTCACTGATAAATCCTTCTACTCCATGCTCCACTTTGGCATATCTTTTACCATTTTTTTGTACTACTATTGCAAAAGGACTATAAAGAAATTGACAATCACTATCCCACTCTATATCTCTTATATTAAGAACCTGGGTGTGTATATCATGTAAGTCTTGCATGTCATCAAAGATAGAATAGACTTCTGTCTCTAAAACACCGTGTCTATGTAAAAAATAACGCAAATGTGGCTGATAGGCTAAGACTAAGAGTCGAGACTGTAGTCCTTGTCTTTGAAACAGCCTAATTTGATTGAAAGTATCATCAAATTCAAATCTAAAAGAAGAATAATACCATGGAGTCATATCCGCATGCCACTGACGGTTTGAACCATACCAAGCTGGAATAAAATAATACATGACACCCTCCTAAATTAATGGTTTGTATGTTTCATTTAATCTCAAAGCCTTCATTTCATCTTTGATTGTGAAAATCATACCACCAAACATCATAAATAAACCTGGAATCATAGCAATTTTTAGCAACTTCCCATCAGACAAAACTAATAACATTGGAATTCCTGCAATCAAAACATTAAATGTTCCCCCTATAATCGAAAAACGAAACACTAATTGATTAATAAAACGACCTGTTTCCTCTCCTGGATAAACTCCATATATATACTCTCCAGATTTCTTCATACGATCTGATATTTGGTCGCCACTCATATTGACAAAAGCAAAAGCAATACTAAATAAAAAAATCATGGCAATATATGAATAAATCCATAATGGTTTTCCGATTCCATACTGAGCCGATAGTTCAGAGAAAACTGAAGCATGAGGAAAAAGAGTCTGTAATAGTAAAAAGATATAGGTCGGCAAACTTAAAAAACTCATAACATACATAAATGGCATCCCACCAGCAGGATTTAACATTATTTCAAAATAAGAATAACGCTTAAATCGGCTACGTAAGCCAATCTTATGAACGGGTATACAATAACGTGCTCTATACATGAGTACCATCATATAAGTTAATACAATGCTACTCAATACAATAAGTAGTATAATTTCCGTAGAAATTCGAACAAGCTGAAGAGTATTTAAAATATCTTGTGGAATATTTAAAACAATACTAGCTAATAAAATAACCACAGAACCACCTACTCCAAGTCGAGCATTTAAATCTGATAACCATATAAGAAAGAAGGCTCCTGCTATTAATAATAAGGTATTCATTATAATCACCAACAAAGAGGAATAAAGATGTTGTATCGGTAAATTCAATGAGAGCGCTAAGGATTGAATCAAGGCAATGACCAATGTTAAATACATCTTTCTTCTATCTTGAACTTCTACTGCTACGGAAGTAATATTTAATTTCTTAGAAAAAGAGAGTAACTGCCATAGAATCATTGATGACATCCATGGTGATAATCCTATAGAGAATATGGATAAACTCCTTAGATTACCTCCTAAAAGTGCCGTTGAAAACGCCAAGTATGCCGTTGACCCACCTAAAAAATCTCTACTATTCAAATCAACAAAAGGAAGAGTAAGTCGACTTCCTAGTACATAAATAAACAACAGAAATAAGCTAGCTAACCCTTTTTTTACTGCGATTGATGAGTAAGTTTTTCCCACGTTATACTCTCTTTCTCTTAACAACTTGATACTCCTCTCTTAGTTATAAAAAGAGGAATATCATACTTTAGTTCTTTTTTCTGCTTCAAAAAACAGATCTAATCTAAAACAAATATTTTTATATTCCTCAATATCTGTTAATTGATAGTATTCTAAAATTTGCTTATAATCCTTTAAAAGATTGATAAATCTAACACGCGTAACTGAAATATCTAATCCAATCCAGCTAAAATGAGTAACAAAACATCATAAATAATACTTTCTTATCCAATTTAAAAGGTCGTTATCATAAACTTTCAAGGTAAGTAACTAATTATTCTATCATGGATTATTTATCTTGGATATAGTTTCTAATTGCATTAACTAATTCTACCGGAGTACTATTGCTATAAAGACCATCATAGTCACTATACGAAAGTTCTTGATATCGACTACTTTCAAAACTAAGCATAGGTTTATTATATTTTTTTCACCAAATCATAGATATATACTAGTTTCTGATCTAAATTTAAATCTAAATAAATATCTGAACTCTTTAGAAGTTTTTCCACCAAAATAGGAAAAAGAATTAGGATAAAGAGTCACATTTTGAAACTTAGATAATCTCTTTAATTCATCCGACATAAAAGTATGAGCAGCAATATAAAAATGTACTTCTGGTAATTGTTCAACTAGATAATCAATTTTTTCTACACACCAAGAATTAGTTAAATTCATACAAGTTAATTTTGGTTTATAAATATCTGCAGAGTAAAAAACACCCTTTTCTTTCCAGCTAGATACTATATAACTCCATTCCATAAAAGAGTATTTCCACCACTCTTCTCTCAGACGTCCAACAGAAAACTGCTTCCACGGTTTATCAGGAGAAATATAGTGCAAAATTTTAGGAAGGGGAGTCAGGGGAATTTCAAAAATAAAAGCATGATTCTTTTCGGCTGCACCAGCATCGAAACCTATTTGAAAATTATAGTTATCATCTAACCGATAATAACTATTTTGAAAAAGAATATTGAGAATAGACTGATCTCCTTCTCCCACATTTTCATGTTCTTTCTCAGTTAATTCAACTAACTGCTGACGAATATTATTTGATTTCCATTTTTTATTGTCTATCAATAGAACTCCTGCATTAAAACCAACACCTGCTCCAAAACAAGAGCGTGCTGCAGCTAGATAATTCTCACCCAAGTCTACTTCAAATAAGTATGTCAAATCACCCGTTACCACTAAATCACTATCAAGATAGAGCACTTTATCTTCTTTAACAAAATCTGGAATAAAATAACGTGCAAAGGTCATATGATTGATATGAGGTAGTTTATTTGACCAATTCATTTGGAACTGTTGCCCAATGAGCTTGCAATCAATCAAGTCTCCTCCCATTTCTTCTAAATAGACTCTCAATCTACTAAACCATTCCTGAGGAATATCTTGATTTAAGATATATACCTTCAAATGGCTGTTATGTCTGCAAAGTGATTTCATGGCTGTCTCAATCTGTCGAATATAAGCGTAATCACCTGCGAAAACTACAGCTTTTTTATCTTCTAACATTTTATCTCCTTTAAGTTTAAGGTACTTCATTACGATAAGACAGTAACCACTTGACTATTATATGTCTCATCCTCTATAAATTCAATATCTTGATCAAAATTATGTTCCGCAGTATGCTTGTGATTAAATTTAACCTTTGTATCAACTCCCATTTTCATCCATTCATACTCTGAATCAATATGGCCGATATCTAGAACCCGATATCCCTTCCTAAAAAAATTATAGGATAAAATTTTAGCTGTAGGGCCAAGCATACATAAAATAAGGCGATTTTCAACATACTGTAATACAGCCTCTTGAATCTCTTCTATACGCGAATAAGCATCATGGGATGGACAAATAATTCGCTTAATTGAATTTGCTCCATCAAATAAATCATTACCTACACCTGAACGAGAAGTTACTCCTTCTACAATCAGAATGTCCTCATTCTTCCAAATTTGTTTTAATTTTTCAAATTGACTAAATGATTGAGATTTATCCATATAGTCAATGTATGGTCTAGATACAAATGTAGTCCCATACCAATCTGCTCTAGCTAATTCTACATAATCTTTTAAATGATGTTCTAAATGTACCTTCCAAAAGGCTTCTGCTGCTGGTGTAAAATTAGAACGATCAGCAAATACATTTGGTAAGCCAATAACTAATTTTTCATCACTTTGAAAAGAAATAATCTCTTTCAACTGACTTGCAAGATTCTCATCATAGACTTGATAAGGAATAGATTTCCCTAACATTAAATCCATCTCCCCATCTCCAAAGCGAATAATAGAAGATTGGTTTTCTATTATATAATCTAGAGTTTGATCGATATCCTTAACAATAATCGCTGGTGTTCTTTCTTTGAATGTTCCAGAAATAAGATTTTTAATATCTTCTACCATACGTTCAGGTGATTTTGAAGAGTATATATGTTGTCCAAAAGAACCATGTTGAGTACTATCAAAAGAGAAAATGATTTTATTCATTTCATGAACTGACTTCACTATATCATGTGTCGAATGACCACAGCTAATATCCAAATACAAGCCCATTCTTACTTTTAATTGTTCTAATTTTTCTGACGTTATGGCCGGATGTAAGCGAATATTTTGATAGTTATTTTGTAGTTCATATAACTTAGGTCCCATATCTGTCCAGGCCGCGACATCAAAGATGATATGTGGAAGATATTGAGCTAAATAGTCTAATTGTTCAATGTCCTGTGTATCAGTAAATATTAAGCAATGAAATGCCTCCTGATTATAATCTTTTAAAAACCGAGAATGCCTAGCATAGTCTTTGATAGCTTCTATCATTAAATTAATATCTTCTTTGTCAAATACTATTTGATCATACATTCCATGCTGTGTATTAGAAAAACTTAAGATAGGAGTCTCAAAGTTACGAACATCTCTCAAGATACTTTCAACTTCGGATCCCTGATGGATATCCAAATAAATATCCGTTTTTCTTTTCAGTTTTTCCAGTACAGGAGGGACAATCTGTGGATGCAGTCTCACATTATCATACACAACTAATTTTGTTAGCATAGCACCCATGTCCGTCCAAGCTGCGATATGAAATACCACATCTGGAAGAGCTGTGACTAACTCTTCTATTCCTTCTAAATCTTGAGAATTAGTTAAAGTTAAACAAGAAAATTCCTTGTCTAGAGGCGATGGCAGTTCAAACTCTCCTAAATGATGTTGTAAAATTTGGCTCCACTCTAAATCGTGAAATTCCCACCATAGCTCACGATAACGATTAGCTATCAAGGTAGTCCATGGCTTTCTATAGGTCGTAAAATGAATCACCACTGGTTTGTCATTAAAAGCTAGATGTTCCTGCCAATTATTATACAAAGCCACCACATCATGTCCTACTTGTAAATTATAAGCTCGACCTAGCTCTAACCAATCATCTTGCAATACCTGATTGAAAATCGTTTGATCACCATTAAAGTGTTCAAAACGACCTTCTTCAACTTCCTTTGTTGTTAGGATAGACTGTTCAATTAGTCGTTCTTTTAGTTTCTCTTGACGCCATTTTTCATTGTTAATTAGTAGAACACCAGTATTGAAACCTTGACCATTTGCATCTCTAATTGCTGCGATATAACGTTCTTCTATATCCTGCTCAAATAGATTATCTAATTTATCATTGATAAGTAAATCACAATCTAAATACAAAACCCTATCTTCTTGTATATAGTCTGGGATAAAATATCTGGCATAGGCAATCGAACTAATGTGAGCTTGTTTTTTCCAATTCTGAAACACAGTTTGTTCAGGTAGTTTAACATCGATAATATCACTACCTAACATTCGAGCTATTTTTCTTGGTTTGCGAAACCAATCTGGCATGATATCTTGATTTAAAATATAAATCTTAACATCTCGATTATGGTATAGGATAGATTTTATGGTCGTTTCTAACTGCGTGGTATAATTACGATCACCAGCTAATACAATTGTTTTAATCATCTTGTTCTCTTAATCAATTCCTAAGTGATAGATTGCATCTACCAATAACTTTTTAGTGAAATAACCCTCTTTTAACAAATAACTAAAGGTTTTTATCCGATTTGTCATTTCTTGATATTCTTGTACATTCATTTTATCAACTATCTCATGAGCTTCCTCCAGACTATTCACCACAAAGCCCAAGCCTTGATCTACTATAAATTTAGCAGTTGATAAGCTACTCGGTACAATGACTGGGATACCAGCTGTTAGATAGGTACTAACCTTATGAGATATATTTAAAGTATAGTATTGGTTACTTTCTCCATCGTTTTGATGAGTTCCCCAGACAAGGCCAAATCCACCTTTTGATAATTCTAGTAACAGTTCCTCGTCTTTTTTCCATCCTTCAATACTCAGATTTCTAGCATTGGAACTAGCTTCTCCTTTATTTGAAAATACTCTCAAAAGCGTATCTTGAGACCAATTTTGCAAGTCTGGGAAACGCTCTAAACTTCCAGCAAAAAAAAGTTCTTTTTTAAAAATCGGGGTGTATAAGGATAAATCGTGAGGATGATCCCACATCCCTTGAACGAGTATCTTCTTAGTTGTCAATCCTTCTTCAATCAGGCGTTCTTTCATCTTCTCTGATGGGACGATTAAAACATCTGATAGATTATACATGTACATATACTCTTTCATGAGATAATAGTTACTATCAAACATGAGAGGGACAACATCATGGATAAAGCAAATAATTTTCACCTGCATATCCTTTAGCTTATCAAATAAGACTCGATCAAACTCAAAGCCATTCCAAGTAGGAGACTGAAAGACTAAGATATCACCAATAGAAATACTAGCCATAATCCCATCCAAACGCTTATTCATTTCAGATGGACTATCTGAAGCAATATTGTAAAAATAAATACCAACTTCTCTAAATCCCAGTTGACTTGCTATTTTTTGTACAGCATTTTGGGCTAGAATAACCGTACTATCACCTGCCATACCGTATAAGTTTGTTAAATGTAGTTTCATAAATACTTCCCTTTTAAATTCCCATTTTTTAGAATATAACACAACAACTACTTTACTATATAAACAGATTGTATTATTATTTAATTTCTTCTCCGATTCTAACTTATTTCAAAGCTACGTGGCTCTATAATATTTAAACGATAAACAGACAATTTTTTATGCCCAATTTACTCAACATTAGGAAGTCCCCTTACCTAAAAATTCTCGAATAGCTACCACCATCGTTTCTGGCTCATTTGCCAAAAAAACCTTACTGGTCCCCGTTGAATCATGATTGGTATTTTCAAACGTAAATATTTGTTTGTTCCTCTTACGAACTTCTTCAAGTATCCCCTTCATCGGTTCCCCATGATTAATATCTAGATAAAAATCTAATTTCTCCATCAATTCTTTATACTGATATTGATTGAAGTAAGGATAAAGTGAAACATTTGGTAATGTTTCTATTTTAGTTATTTTAGGACCAAAGTTTGTATATGCAAAAATATGAAACTGTACATTTGGAAATGCATCTAATAGGTATTCAATCTTTTCCAATTCTTGTGTATTAGTGAAAATTGCTGTATGTAGTTCATTTATCTTTGCTATTTCAATAAATTTAGAAGGTCTTTTCTCTTCTCGTGATAATATAGATTCCCAATCGATTCCATTATAAAACCACCATAGTTCCCTATATCTGGTTTGATAAGAATTATTCCATGGTTTATGCTCTCCCTCGAAATGTATTATAGTATGGGTATCGTTGGGATTCCATTCCTGTAAAAACAAGCCTACTGAATTTGCTATAGAATCTCCCCCTACCAAAAAATTATAATCTGACGAAACTCTCTTCCATCTATTTTTAAACAGCAAGTTTAAAACACCTTGGTCTCCAAAAACTTCTTTATGTTTTTCTCGAGTCAAATCCAACAATTGTTGGCAAATATTATCTTCTTTCCATTTATCAACATTAACCATCATCATCCCAGAATTAAATAGAGTTTTATCCCATGAGTCTGCTGCAGCTAGAATATAAAAATCTTCAAAAGGAACACCGAATAAATCATCTAACGATTTGTGAACAATTATATCGCAATCTAGGTAAAGTGCTCTACTTTCTGTTACAAAATTAGGTATAAAATAACGAAAATACGCCATATACTTAATATATTTTCTTGGTGTAGAAAACGTTTGTAATATTTCAGAATCAACTTTTATATTTACAATTTCAGAATCAATCTTTTTCTAATCGTTTCGCCATCAAATAAAACCACTCTTTGGAAATATCATCATTAAAAACGTAAAACTTCAAATTCTGATTATGCGCACAAATTGATTTAATCGTTGTCTCTAGCTTATCACGATAAAGATTATCAGCACCCAGTACAATTGCTCTTTTTTCCATTATTATCCCACTTTGCTTTTAATATCTACTCAAATTTCAATAATTCTTTAATTGCATCTACCATTTTTTCTGGTCTCTTAGATTCACAGATAAAACTTGCTTTTTCTACATTATGACAAGTATTATCAAATGAAAGAATAGGTTTTCCAAGTTGATATACCTCTTCAATAATATTAGCAATTTCATTTTCATGATTAATATCCAAATAGAAATCAATCTTTTCTAAGACCTTTTTGAAATTCATCGGATTAAATGAAGGCAGTATTTGTACATTTAAATATCGTTGTAAATCAACAATTTCAGATGCAAATCCTGTATGAGCCAGAATTGAAAAGTGAACCTGCGGTAATTCTCTAATCAAATATTCCAGATGCTCTATGTGACAAGTATTTGTAAAAATAGCTGTATGATAGAGTGGTGCTTCTATGAGTGAGTTTAAGCCCTTCTTAAAGTCAGCCTTTCTCATCACAATATCAGACCATTCCAAAGAATAATAGAACCACCAATCTTCTCTAAAGCGATTTAAATTTACTTGATACCATGGTTTATCTCCTGTAAAATGAATAATTTTAGCAGTCTCTTCTAGTTCTAATGAATCAGTATACCAAGTTTCAATTTGATAATTTCTTGCAACTGTATCCATTCCAACCATAAAATTATAAGAAGAATCTAAAGCATACCAACGATTTTCAAATAATTTATTTAAAATCCCCTGATCTCCGAAAGTACTAGTATGAAATTCATTTGTCAATTCAAGGAGTCTTTCTGTTGCGTTTTCTTGTTTCCATAAAGCAACATTAATTAGCATGACTCCTGAATTAAAAGTAGATGGGACTAAGGCATCTGCTACAGCCGCTAAAGGGTAATCTGTAATATCCTCTAAAAACAATTCATCTATATTTGATCCAACTATAATATCTGAATCCAAATACAAGGCCTTATCTTCCTTCACAAATTGAGGAATAAAATAACGAAAAAATGCAGCATAACTCAAATGAGACAATGGAAGATTATAGTCTCGTAGACTATGATTTGTTATTTTTACATTAACAATCTCAGATAATAAAGGTTCAAGTCGTTTAGACATTAATTGAAACCATTCTGATGAAATATCATCATTAAAGACATAGAATTTCAAATTACGATTGTGAGCACAAATCGATTTAATTGTAGTTTCTACCTTATCTTGATAGCCATTATCTGCGCCTAAAACAATAACTTTCTTTGTCATTTATTTCTCCTCTTTATCTATGTACTTTCTAATTTCCTGAACCATTTTTTCTGGCTCGGTAGGAGAAAATATTTGAGCTCCCTCGTTGCAATGATTCGTATTTGAAAAAGAAAATACTGGTTTCCCCATGTTCATTACTACATTTGTAATATCATCAATTTCATCATAATGGTTGATATCTAAGTAGAAGTCTATTTTTTTCATTACCTTATCATAAGAAAAATGATTGTACTGTTGATAAACTGTTACATTAGGATACCTCGTTAGATCAATAACATTAGATGCAACCCAAGTATGAGCAAATATATAAAAGTGAACATCAGATAAATTCTCTATCAAGTATTCCACTTGTTCCAATTCGCAACTATTGGTAAAAATAGCTGTATAGGCCTTTGGTACAACTGTTAAATCTTGATAGGTCTGAAATACCCTTTCTTTACGTAACAAAATATCAGACCATTCCAATCCTTGATAAAACCACCAAATATCTCTATAACGATTTTGACTTAAAGGTAACCAAGGTTTTTCCCCAGTGTAGTGAATAATATAAGGCACCACATCGTCAGGAAGGGCTGAATTGTACCAAGATGATAGCGCTTCTGGAGTCGTTTCAATCGCAATATGAATCAAACTATCTAAACCAACCATAAAATTGTATTTCCGATCCAACTTTTTCCAGTTTTCTCCAAATACCATATTGAGAATACCTTGATCTCCAAAAACTTCTTGATGATGTCGATTTGTTAGTTCAATTAGTTTTACAGAAAGATTTTCCCTTTTCCATTTACTAACGTTAATCAACATCATTCCCGCATTAAAGCGATTTTCATATCCTTTTACAAAATAATCCCGAACACCAGCAATCCAATAGTCTCCTAATTCTTCCTGGAATAATTCATCCAACGAATGAGTCACTACTATATCCGAATCAAGATATAGGGCTTTTTCTTCCACTACAAAATCTGCTATAAAATATCTAAAAAACGTAGCGTAGGATAAATAAGCAATTGGAAGATGATAGCCTTTTAATTGATGATTTGAAATCTTAACATTGACAATTTCTGAATCAATTACTTTTAACCGTCTATTCATAACTTGAAACCATTCGCTCGGAAGATCATCATTAAAAATATAAAATTTTAAGTTTTTATTATGCGTACATACTGACTTAATTGTAGTCTCCAGCTTATTTAAGTAACCATTATCTGCTCCAAGAACGATTGCTTTTTTCACTTTATTTCTCCTCGTAAATTTTCCCTGTCAATAAAAAATCTAACTCCTCTAACCTCTTAGTTTCAATACTATTTTCTAGTCCCTTTTCATTTGCTATTCGATGCCAATAGTCAAGGTAAAATTTATGTTGTTGAACGTACTGACTTATGTCGTAACCTTTTAATGCTACCATCGCAATCCGTTCCAATCTCAAATCATGATCATCTCTCATCATTTTCTCAGAAAAACCACTATTTGAAATACTTGTTTTTCGAATACGATAAAAATATAGATTTTTATGGATGTAAGCTATCTTTTCAGCTTGCATAAATAACTTATAATTTGTCCCTATATCTTCGTTAATTCTTCCTACTGGAAACGTTATTTGATCAAATAATTCACGTTTTGACAATATCCCCCATGAAGTTTGAAATGTTAAATCTCCCCCTTCAAATTTAGGTAGCTGTTCGACTACTTCTCTCCCACTATAAACTTTCTCATACTCATCTCCATAGGCATAAAAAAGATAAGTTGCTCTTTCCTCATCATAAGCACCATAACAAGCTATTGAAACATCTGCATTATGTTTTATTATCCGTTCATATAGAGTTTCTAAGTAAGAAGAATCTATCCAATCATCTGAATCTACAAAAGTAAGATAGGAGCCTTTTGATTGCCTTATTCCATAATTACGTGCATCTGATAGTCCACCATTTTCTTTGACAAAATATTGAAAGCGAGAATCTTTCTCAACATATTCCCTACAGATGTCAGCTGAATTATCTGGTGAACCATCATCTATTAATAAACACTCAAAATTTTGATAAGTCTGACTCATAATACTATCTAAACACATACGTAGATAGTTTTCCACATTATAAACAGGAACTATAATACTAATTAATTCTTGAACCATCTATTTCTCCTTTAATTCAACAACTTTAAAATCCTAACCAAGTATATTGTCTACTAGTTATTCTATAAATTTTGAAAAATTTCTTTATATAACTGTATACCATTTGTATTATCAATACCAAATTCAACTTCATGGTCAATATGATATTTCAAAAATTCTTTTGTTTTAGCTAAATAAAGATTAGTATCAACAGTTTTTCCAAGAAGAAACGGTAGACGGCCCAATCTTATTTCTACATTATCCATCAAATACTTATCACTAATTTTTCTCGCCCTAGTAGATAAATGATGCTGTCGAAAATTATAAAGGGCCTTATTGAGATAAATACAACTCTTGATTTGTAAAAAAATCTTAAAATTAAACTCTAAGTCCTCTCCCATTATTCGTTGTTCATTAAAGGTAGCAGTTTCTAAAAAGTTACGTTTAAATAGTTTCCCCCACGATACATTAAATGTACTATCATAATTCTCTAAATTTGGTAGTGAATTTAACAACTCGTTTCCAGTATAATATCTTTCGTAATAATCTTGTTCCCAAACATGCAGATAAAAACATCCATCGTTCATACTATATTGTTTATATGTCAGAACTGCTAAATCTGCATTATATTCATTTATTTTCATATACAATAATTCTAAATAATCAGAATCTACCCAATCATCCGAATCAATAAAGGTTATATATTGTCCTTTCGAGCGTTCTATACCTAGGTTACGTGCTGAAGAAACTCCACCATTTTCTTTTTCAAAATAACGAAAACGAGAATCCTTCTCAACATACTCTCTACAAATTTCAGCAGAGTTATCTGACGAACCATCATTTATCAATAAACACTCAAAATTTTGATAAGTTTGATTCTGAATACTTTCCAAACAATGTCTCAAATAATTTTCAACATTGTAAATAGGCACGATAATACTTATCAGTTCTCCCTTATCATACTCTTCGATTTGTGATAATATTTTTTCTTTTTCTTTTTGATATCTCTCTATATACTGAGTAGGTACTTTCTCGCTTCTGTAATTTATGTGTAGTAGTTTTAATTTTTCTACCCAAATTTTTATGTTACGTGATTCGTCTTTGAAAAAACGATCGAATTTTTCAAAAATTTTAAATATATCTAAATCTTTCTCCGAAAACGAACTTGTAATAATAGAGTTTTCTCGAATTCTATAAGTATACACAGTCTCCTGTATTTTAACCCATTTATTTGAGCTAGTTACGAACTCTGGTACGACAGCTAAATCTTCAAAAATCCATCCTTCTGGAAAAAAACTACCGTGCAACATTTCCCTTCGAATTAGTTTCCCACAGGAACTATTTCTAATTTTTTCTAATGCTAGACACTTTAATTTTTCTACCGTAGTTTCTAGAGCTACTTTATGTGGTTCAGATTGAGGAAAATAATAGATATTTCCATCATGATAATGTTCAAACAATCCCTCTATAATATCAACACCTTCTTCAATTTGTGCCGTCATTTTTTCTAAGAATGTAGAATGAATATAATCATCACTATCCACAAAACTCACAAAAGAAGAATTAGCGCTAAGATGTTTGATTGCTGTATTTCTAGCCGAACTTAGGCCTTGATTACTTTGATTGATTAGCTTAAAACGACTATCCACTAGATACTCTTCTGCTATTTGTTTCGAATTATCTGTAGAACCATCATTAACCAAAATACATTCAAATTTCTGATAAGTTTGTTTTTGAATACTGTCCAAACACTCTCGCAAGTACTCTTCAACGTTATATATTGGAACTATAATACTAATTAAGGCTTTACTTTCATAATCTGCTATTTTAGATAATATTTTTTGTTTTTCTTGTTTATATAGCTGTTTATACTGACTATTCTCTGGTACAAATTCTATGTCATGATAATTCAAATGTAAGTATTTTTATTTTTTTCAACTAATAATTTTTGTTACATCACTCTCATCTTTAAAATAAGAATCAAATTTCTCTAATATCTTGAATATATCCAATTTTTCTTCTGAAAATTCTTTAGTAGTAATTGAATTTGGACGAATCCTGTAACCATAGATAACTTTTGGTAATTTAATCCATTTTCCTGAATGACTTACCAACTCTGGAACAACTGCTAAATCTTCAAATATCCAACCTTTTGGGAAAAAATCTTCTGTTAATAAACTTTTTCGAAACAATTTTGGAAAAACGTTAACTCTCAGCTCATTTAATGCTAATTCTCCCAATTTGCTATCCTTACTTATTAATATTTTTTTCTCAAAATTATGAGAGACATTATCCACTTTTATTTCATCATGGAAATATTCAATCATTCCTTCTATAATATCAACATCATCTTCGATGTGTTCTATTAAAGTTTCTAAGAAATCAGGATAAATATAATCATCACTATCTACAAAGGATATAAAAGTAGACTCTTCTCTAATATGACTAATACCCGTATTTCTAGCCGAACTTAGACCTTGATTACTTTGATTGATTAGTGTAAAACGACTATCCACTAGATACTCTTCTGCTATTTGTTTCGAATTATCTGTAGAACCATCATTAACCATGATACATTCAAAATTCGGATAAGTTTGTTTTTGAATACTATCCAAACACTCTCGCAAATACTCTTCAACATTATATATTGGAACTATAATACTAATTAATTCATCCATAAGCTATACAATTATTCTCCTAAAAACTGTTTAATAACTTTTACCATTTCCTTTGGCTCTGATGAAGACAATATCTGACTTCGATTATTTGTATCATGACTCGTATTCTCAAAAGTAAATATTGGTTTCGATAAGTGATGAACTTTTGAAATAATATTATCTATTTCTTGATTATGATTGATATCTAAATAAAAATCTAACTTACTCAGTATTTCTTGAGATTGATACGGTGTATAATTGGGATAAAGAGATACATTTTTAAAGGTGTTCAGTACTTGTACTCTCGGTCCAAAATAACTATGGGCAAAAATGTGAAAGTGAACATTAGAGAGGTTTTCTACTAGATATTCTATGTGTTCTAAATCTTGTGTATCTGTAAAAATAGCCGTATGGAATAAGCAAACTGATGCAATTTCACTAAACGTAGTTGGTTTGCTATCAACTTGCGATAAAATAGTTTGCCAATCCAAACCATTGTAAAACCACCACAATTCTCTATATCTTGTTTTTGATGAATCATTCCAAGGTTTATCTTTACCTTCAAAATGGATAATAGCAGGTTTATAGGTTTCATCCCAACTATTTAAAAACCACTCTGGCTTTTGAGCCCAATAAGCTAAGGTATCAAGCCCAACCATAAAATTATAATGAGGAGATACTTTCTTCCACTTATTTTCAAATAATAGATTTAAGACTCCCTGATCCCCATAAACTTCTTGATGCTTTTCTGCAGTCAACTCTAAAAGATTTTGACAAATATTATCAGTTTTCCACTTATGAACATTTACCATCATCATCCCTGCATTAAAAATATTTTTATACCACCCATCTGGAACGGCGATTATATAATTTTCTTCAAAATCTTTCTGAAATAACGGATCTATATTCCCATGAACAACCATATCACAATCTAAATACAAAGCCCTATCTTCTTTTACAAATTCTGCAATAAAATAGCGAAAATAAGTCATATACTTGATGTGTTTATCAGGAGTAGAAAAATGCTTTACTTTTTCTGCATCAATTTTTATATTCAAAATTTCACAGTTTATTTTTCTCTAGTCTCTTATCCATCAGATAAAACCACTCTTTGGGAATATCTTCATTAAAAATATAAAACTTCAAGTCTCTATTATGGTAACAAATTGATTTAATAGTTGTTTCCAATTTTTCTCGATAATTATTATCTGCTCCTAAAACGATTGCTTTTTTTGTACTCATACTCCACTCATTTCCAGATTAATTTCTTTTCTTTATAATCAGATTCCTATCTTGATAAACCACACTATTTGCTGGAACATCATTGCGAATAAGACAGCCTGCTCCAATAATGGTATTGTCCCCAATAGTCACTCCTTTTAAAATAGTGACATTACTTCCTATCCAGCAATCTCTTCCGACTCTTATTGGCGCTGTGGTCCACTGCCATTTTTCTATCTTTTCAGCGGTATAAATATGGTCGTGATCATAAAAACGGACACCTTCCCCCATCATGGTACCTGCCCCGATTTCAATTCTTTCCATACAGTTAAAACTACAAGAGTTATTGATAAAAACACCATCATACAGTATTAACTTACCAGAAGAAACATGGAAATTTTCAAAATTTCTGCAAATGACATTGGCTCCTACAAGCAAGTTTGCCTTATCATCGATTTGAAATACATTCCAAGTCCCATCTTGAATGATTTTTTCTTGATGATTGACTCCCACACTGAATTCATTCAGACACTCTCTCACTCTAGAAACCAATTTATCTGGTGTACTTGATAGGAAAACTTCCTGCCCCTGATTTCCATGGGCTGTATTATTAAATGCAAAGACAGGTTTCCCAGCCTGTACAAACCTTGATACAATAGCATCCACTTCTTGAAAGTGATTGATATCTAGTAGAAAGTCACACGTATTGATTAGAAAGTTTAGCTGTTCTTCATTTGTAACCGTTAGGAGACGGACATTATAGTTCATTTCTAAGATACGGATTTTCTCGGAAAACTGGACAGGGGCTGCAATTTGAAAACAGATGTTTGGCAAGTTTTCTAGGAGATAATCCAACTGTTCAATCTGATCACTAACCGTCAAAATCAGAGCATCTCCTAATAGATGTTTTTCCTTCATTTGCTTATTTCTCTTAATTTTTCAATCATTGCTTGAACTTGGTCAACAGCATATACTTCCTGACCAACTTCGTAGGATTTGGTGTTTTCAAAGGTTAAAATAGGTTTCCCAAGTCTTGCAAATTGATTGAGAATTTCCTCTGTTTTTTCACCATGATTAATATCTAAAAGGACTTGACAAGTATCTACCAGTTCGTCATCGACGTCTAGCAAATAATGGATGCCATTAAAAATAGTCACGTTTGGATAAACTGTCATCTTTGCTAATTTATCACTGACCATTACTCTAGCTGCTATCTTAAACTGAATAGCTGGTAAGGATTGAATCAATGTTTCAAGTTGTTCAATATGGTCTGAAGCAGTATAAATTAAACAAGCGAAAGGCTCTTTTGTAGGATAGATATGAGACTTTTGTAGTGGATGTAAATGATAATTTTGTCCCAACTCTGTCCATTCTAGATTATGGTAATACCACCAAACATCGCGATAGGTTTGAGCCGCCAAATCCTTCCACGGTTTCCTATGAGAAAGATAATGAATAATAGCAGGATAATCTTGACCTGCAGGTAATTGATAATCAGTGAACTGCTTATGAATGACAATATGATTATAATCAAAGTCCAATTCCAACCATCTATTTTCAAAAAGCATATTCAAGATACTCTGATCTGCCTGATCCACCTTATCGTGCCATTCATTGGTCAAATCAATCAACCTTTGAGTCATCTGTTCTTGTTTCCACAGGTTATTATTGATTAAGAGAACACCTGCATTAAAAATTTCCCGACCGAAATAGGCTCTGCCTCCGAAATCTCGAATAGCTGCCAAAGGATAATCTTGCAAGTCTGTAGCAAACAAGTCATCTAGATTTTTCGTTACAACTAAATCACAATCCATATATAGAGCCTTATCCTCTTTCACGAAATCAGCTACAAAATAGCGTAAAAACACTGTGTAACTAATATCTGTTTTATAACGTGAAATTTGCTCGGACGTCACTCGGCAATTAATAATTTCTGAATCAAACTTTTCCAATCGCTTATTTAATTGTTTAATCCACTCATTTGGAAAATCACTATTAATCAAATAAAAACGGATTGAGCGATTGTGATAACAAATGGACTTTATAGTCGTCATGACCTGATCTACATAAGCATAATTTGCTGCGAGGACAATAGCCTTCTTTTCCTTTTGCTCCTGTATTGACAACTGATTTAAAAGAGTTCTTTTCATTTCAAACTCTTTATACGTTGCTGTATCAGATAAGCCACTAGCTTGACCATTCGCGAGACTGACTTCCAACATCTGACGATAAACTGCTAAGTGTTTCTCAAGAGGATAGCCCATATTAGCTAGTAGAGTAATACGCTCGGACATAGCATCAACTATGGCATGCATCCACTTTTCTGTCCAAGTCTTTGTAATACTCCCATTTCTCTGGCGATATGCATAAAGACCTTGATTTATATAAACTATTTTTTCAACCAATAAGTATATCTTTTGATTAAAATATCCATCCTCTCCAAGTTTACCTTTATCAAATCGAATATAATCAAATAATTTCGCCTTATAAAGTTTCCCACACGCAGAAATTAATGCGAAATTCTTCATTTCTTTTGATTCATATAAGTTCTCAAAGATAGAAACATTGTCATATACTTTCTCATAGTAAGAGTCCGCACTCATATGAAAATAGAACAGTTTTTCATCTTCATTATATGAGTAGTAATTCCCGACTGAAACATCTGCTTGATACTCGATCAGTTTATTGTATAAAACTTCTACATAATCCGACTCAACCCAATCATCTGAATCAATAAAAGTTACATAGGAACCAGTCATTTTGTCCAGACCTACATTTCTCGCATCTGATAAACCACCATTTTCTTTTTCAATATAAATAATCCGATTATCTTTGCGTGCATACTCTTGACAAATTGCGCCCGAACTATCTGTAGAACCATCATTGACAACAATAATCTCAATATTTTTATATGTTTGTTTTATTACACTATCCAAACACTTATCTAGGTAATGTTCAACATTATAAACTGGTACAATTACTGTAATTTTTTCAGTCATGAAGCCTCTCTCCTTTCCTAATATTATAACATTTTTTACCCTATTTCTCAGCATCTATTCACTTTTAGTATCAAAAAATCCCCTGGATGATTTTTCATCCAAGGGATTCTTCATAAATCGAAATAACAATACTTTCTATGTATTTTTTATCCGATTATTCTTCATCATCACGTTTACGGCGTTTCGCAAACAGACCTAAACCAGTCACAGCTGCCAAAGCTCCTAAAAGTACAGATGATTTGGAAGCTTCTGTACCTGTATTTGGCAATTGCTGTCTTGACTTACCTGCTGATTCTGATGGTGTTTCAGAAGCACTTGTACTTGTTGACGCTGACTCAGAGGCTGATGTGCTTGCTGACTCAGATGCACTTGTTGATGCTGACTCAGAGGCGCTTGTTGACGCTGATTCTGATGCACTTGTTGATGCTGACTCAGAGGCGCTTGTTGATGCCGATTCAGAGGCGCTTGTGCTTGCTGATTCTGAAGCACTTGTTGACGCTGATTCTGATGCTCTTGTGCTTGCTGACTCAGAGGCGCTTGTGCTTGCTGACTCTGACGCGCTTGTTGACGCTGATTCTGACGCACTTGTCGATGCTGACTCTGACGCGCTTGTTGATGCAGATTCAGAAGCCGATGTGCTTGCTGATTCTGATGCACTTGTTGATGCTGACTCTGAAGCACTTGTTGATGCTGATTCAGAGGCGCTTGTGCTTGCTGATTCTGATGCACTTGTTGATGCTGATTCAGAGGCGCTTGTGCTTGCTGACTCTGAAGCACTTGTTGATGCTGATTCAGATGCACTTGTTGACGCTGACTCAGACGCACTTGTTGACGCTGATTCAGACGCTGAGGTGCTGGCTGAGGCTGACGCACTTGTACTTGCTGACTCAGAGGCTGAGGTGCTTGCTGAAGCTGAAGCACTTGTTGATGCAGATTCTGACGCACTTGTCGATGCTGACTCTGACGCGCTTGTGCTTGCTGATTCTGATGCACTTGTGCTTGCTGACTCAGAGGCGCTTGTGCTTGCTGACTCTGACGCGCTTGTTGACGCTGATTCTGACGCACTTGTCGATGCTGACTCTGACGCGCTTGTTGATGCAGATTCAGAAGCCGATGTGCTTGCTGATTCTGACGCGCTTGTGCTTGCTGATTCTGATGCACTTGTTGATGCTGACTCTGAAGCACTTGTTGATGCTGATTCAGAGGCGCTTGTGCTTGCTGATTCTGATGCACTTGTTGATGCTGATTCAGAGGCGCTTGTGCTTGCTGACTCTGAAGCACTTGTTGATGCTGATTCAGATGCACTTGTTGACGCTGACTCAGACGCACTTGTTGACGCTGATTCAGACGCTGAGGTGCTTGCTGAGGCTGACGCACTTGTACTTGCTGACTCAGAGGCTGAGGTGCTTGCTGAAGCTGAAGCACTTGTTGATGCAGATTCTGACGCACTTGTCGATGCTGACTCTGACGCGCTTGTGCTTGCTGATTCTGATGCACTTGTGCTTGCTGACTGGCTCGCACTTGTTGATGCTGATTCAGAGGCGCTTGTGCTTGCTGATTGGCTTGCACTTGTTGACGCTGATTCAGATGCCGATGTGCTTGCTGACTCTAACGCACTTGTTGACGCTGACTCAGATGCGCTTGTGCTTGCTGATTCTGACGCACTTGTTGATGCTGATTCAGAGGCGCTTGTTGATGCTGATTCAGAAGCCGATGTGCTTGCTGATTCTGACGCACTTGTTGATGCTGACTCAGATGCTGATGTACTTGCTGATTCTGATGCACTTGTTGATGCTGACCCAGATGCGCTTGTGCTTGCTGATTCTGATGCACTTGTTGATGCTGACTCAGACGCGCTTGTGCTTGCTGATTCTGATGCACTTGTTGACGCTGATTCTGACGCACTTGTTGATGCCGATTCAGAAGCTGATGTGCTTGCTGATTCTGATGCGCTTGTTGACGCTGATTCTGATGCACTTGTTGATGCTGACTCAGAAGCTGATGTACTTGCTGACTCAGACGCGCTTGTGCTTGCTGATTCTGACGCACTTGTTGATGCTGACTCAGATGCGCTTGTGCTTGCTGATTCTGATGCACTTGTTGATGCTGACTCAGAGGCGCTTGTGCTTGCTGATTCTGACGCACTTGTTGATGCTGACTCAGATGCGCTTGTGCTTGCTGATTCTGACGCACTTGTTGATGCTGACTCAGATGCTGATGTACTTGCTGATTCTGATGCACTTGTTGATGCTGACTCAGATGCGCTTGTGCTTGCTGATTCTGATGCACTTGTTGATGCTGACTCAGACGCGCTTGTTGACGCTGACTCAGAGGCACTTGTTGACGCTGACTCAGATGCGCTTGTTGACGCTGATTCTGATGCACTTGTTGATGCTGATTCAGATGCGCTTGTGCTTGCTGAAGCTGAAGCACTTGTTGACGCTGATTCAGAAGCTGAGGTGCTTGCTGATTCTGATGCACTTGTTGATGCTGACTCAGAAGCACTTGTTGACGCTGACTCAGAAGCACTTGTTGACGCTGATTCAGAAGCTGAGGTGCTTGCTGATTCTGATGCACTTGTTGATGCTGACTCTGATGCACTTGTTGACGCTGACTCAGAAGCACTTGTTGACGCTGATTCTGATGCACTTGTTGATGCTGATTCAGAAGCCGATGTGCTGGCTGATTCTGATGCACTTGTTGACGCTGATTCAGAAGCGCTTGTGCTTGCTGATTCTGACGCACTTGTTGATGCTGACTCAGATGCGCTTGTTGACGCTGATTCTGATGCACTTGTTGACGCTGACTCAGATGCGCTTGTGCTTGCTGATTCTGATGCACTTGTTGATGCTGACTCAGATGCTGATGTGCTGGCTGATTGGCTTGCACTTGTCGATGCTGACTCAGATGCGCTTGTTGACGCTGACTCAGATGCGCTTGTTGACGCTGATTCTGATGCACTTGTTGATGCTGATTCAGATGCGCTTGTGCTTGCTGATTCTGATGCACTTGTTGATGCTGACTCAGATGCGCTTGTGCTTGCTGACTCTGATGCACTTGTTGATGCTGACTCAGACGCGCTTGTGCTTGCTGATTCTGATGCACTTGTTGACGCTGACTCAGATGCGCTTGTGCTTGCTGATTCTGATGCACTTGTTGATGCTGACTCAGATGCGCTTGTTGATGCCGATTCAGAAGCTGATGTGCTTGCTGATTGACTTGCACTTGTCGACGCTGACTGACTAGCTGATGTGCTTGCTGATTCTGACGCACTTGTTGATGCTGACTCAGATGCGCTTGTTGACGCTGACTCAGAGGCACTTGTTGACGCTGACTCAGATGCGCTTGTTGACGCTGATTCTGATGCACTTGTTGATGCTGACTCAGATGCCGATGTGCTTGCTGACTCTGATGCACTTGTTGATGCTGACTCAGATGCCGATGTGCTTGCTGAGGCTGAAGCACTTGTTGACGCTGATTCAGAAGCTGACGTGCTGGCTGAGGCTGATGCACTTGTTGACGCTGACTCAGATGCGCTTGTGCTTGCTGATTCTGATGCACTTGTTGATGCTGACTCTGATGCACTTGTTGATGCTGACTCAGATGCTGATGTGCTGGCTGATTGGCTTGCACTTGTCGATGCTGACTGACTAGCTGATGTGCTTGCTGATTGACTTGCACTTGTCGACGCTGACTGACTAGCTGATGTGCTTGCTGATTCTGACGCACTTGTTGATGCTGACTGACTAGCTGATGTGCTTGCTGATTCTGATGCACTTGTTGATGCTGACTCAGATGCGCTTGTTGATGCCGATTCAGAAGCTGATGTGCTTGCTGATTGACTTGCACTTGTCGACGCTGACTGACTAGCTGATGTGCTTGCTGATTCTGACGCACTTGTTGATGCTGACTCAGATGCGCTTGTTGACGCTGACTCAGAGGCACTTGTTGACGCTGACTCAGATGCGCTTGTTGACGCTGATTCTGATGCACTTGTTGATGCTGACTCAGAAGCACTTGTTGACGCTGACTCAGAAGCACTTGTTGACGCTGATTCAGAAGCTGAGGTGCTTGCTGATTCTGATGCACTTGTTGATGCTGACTCAGAAGCACTTGTTGACGCTGACTCAGAAGCACTTGTTGACGCTGATTCTGATGCACTTGTTGATGCTGATTCAGAAGCCGATGTGCTGGCTGATTCTGATGCACTTGTTGACGCTGATTCAGAAGCGCTTGTGCTTGCTGATTCTGACGCACTTGTTGATGCTGACTCAGATGCGCTTGTTGATGCTGACTCTGATGCACTTGTTGATGCTGACTCAGATGCTGATGTGCTGGCTGATTGGCTTGCACTTGTCGATGCTGACTCAGATGCGCTTGTTGACGCTGACTCAGATGCGCTTGTTGACGCTGATTCTGATGCACTTGTTGATGCTGATTCAGATGCGCTTGTGCTTGCTGATTCTGATGCACTTGTTGATGCTGACTCAGATGCGCTTGTGCTTGCTGACTCTGATGCACTTGTTGATGCTGACTCAGACGCGCTTGTGCTTGCTGATTCTGATGCACTTGTTGACGCTGACTCAGATGCGCTTGTGCTTGCTGATTCTGATGCACTTGTTGATGCTGACTCAGATGCGCTTGTTGATGCCGATTCAGAAGCTGATGTGCTTGCTGATTGACTTGCACTTGTCGACGCTGACTGACTAGCTGATGTGCTTGCTGATTCTGACGCACTTGTTGATGCTGACTCAGATGCGCTTGTTGACGCTGACTCAGAGGCACTTGTTGACGCTGACTCAGATGCGCTTGTTGACGCTGATTCTGATGCACTTGTTGATGCTGATTCAGATGCGCTTGTGCTTGCTGAAGCTGAAGCACTTGTTGACGCTGATTCAGAAGCTGAGGTGCTTGCTGATTCTGATGCACTTGTTGACGCTGACTCAGAAGCACTTGTTGACGCTGATTCTGATGCACTTGTTGATGCTGATTCAGAAGCCGATGTGCTGGCTGATTCTGATGCACTTGTTGACGCTGATTCAGAAGCGCTTGTGCTTGCTGATTCTGACGCACTTGTTGATGCTGACTCAGATGCGCTTGTTGACGCTGATTCTGATGCACTTGTTGACGCTGACTCAGATGCGCTTGTGCTTGCTGATTCTGATGCACTTGTTGATGCTGACTCTGATGCACTTGTTGATGCTGACTCAGATGCTGATGTGCTGGCTGATTGGCTTGCACTTGTCGATGCTGACTGACTAGCTGATGTGCTTGCTGATTGACTTGCACTTGTCGACGCTGACTGACTAGCTGATGTGCTTGCTGATTCTGACGCACTTGTTGATGCTGACTGACTAGCTGATGTGCTTGCTGATTCTGATGCACTTGTTGATGCTGACTCAGATGCGCTTGTTGATGCCGATTCAGAAGCTGATGTGCTTGCTGATTGACTTGCACTTGTCGACGCTGACTGACTAGCTGATGTGCTTGCTGATTCTGACGCACTTGTTGATGCTGACTCAGATGCGCTTGTTGACGCTGACTCAGAGGCACTTGTTGACGCTGACTCAGATGCGCTTGTGCTTGCTGAAGCTGAAGCACTTGTTGATGCTGACTCAGATGCCGATGTGCTTGCTGAGGCTGAAGCACTTGTTGACGCTGACTCAGATGCCGATGTGCTTGCTGAAGCTGAAGCACTTGTCGATGCCGATTCAGATGCTGAGGTGCTGGCTGAGGCTGAAGCACTTGTTGATGCTGACTCAGATGCCGATGTGCTTGCTGAAGCTGAAGCACTTGTTGACGCTGATTCAGAAGCTGATGTGCTTGCTGAGGCTGAAGCACTTGTTGATGCCGATTCAGAAGCTGACGTGCTGGCTGAGGCTGAAGCACTTGTCGATGCTGACTCAGACGCTGAGGTGCTTGCTGAGGCTGAAGCACTTGTTGATGCTGACTCAGATGCGCTTGTTGACGCTGACTCAGATGCGCTTGTGCTTGCTGAGGCTGAAGCACTTGTTGACGCTGATTCAGAAGCTGACGTGCTGGCTGAGGCTGAAGCACTTGTTGACGCTGATTCAGAAGCTGATGTGCTTGCTGAGGCTGAAGCACTTGTTGACGCTGACTCAGATGCCGATGTGCTTGCTGAAGCTGAAGCACTTGTCGATGCCGATTCAGATGCTGAGGTGCTTGCTGAGGCTGAAGCACTTGTTGATGCTGACTCAGATGCCGATGTGCTTGCTGACTCTGATGCACTTGTTGATGCTGACTCAGATGCCGATGTGCTTGCTGAGGCTGAAGCACTTGTTGACGCTGATTCAGAAGCTGACGTGCTGGCTGAGGCTGAAGCACTTGTTGACGCTGATTCAGAAGCTGATGTGCTTGCTGAGGCTGAAGCACTTGTTGATGCTGACTCAGATGCCGATGTGCTTGCTGAGGCTGAAGCACTTGTTGACGCTGACTCAGATGCCGATGTGCTTGCTGAAGCTGAAGCACTTGTCGATGCCGATTCAGATGCTGAGGTGCTGGCTGAGGCTGAAGCACTTGTTGATGCTGACTCAGATGCCGATGTGCTTGCTGAAGCTGAAGCACTTGTTGACGCTGATTCAGAAGCTGAGGTGCTTGCTGAGGCTGAAGCACTTGTTGATGCCGATTCAGAAGCTGACGTGCTGGCTGAGGCTGAAGCACTTGTCGATGCTGACTCAGACGCTGAGGTGCTTGCTGAGGCTGAAGCACTTGTTGATGCCGATTCAGATGCTGATGTGCTTGCTGAAGCTGAAGCACTTGTTGATGCTGACTCAGATGCCGATGTGCTTGCTGAGGCTGAAGCACTTGTTGATGCTGACTCAGACGCGCTTGTGCTTGCTGATTCTGATGCACTTGTTGACGCTGACTCAGATGCGCTTGTGCTTGCTGAAGCTGAAGCACTTGTTGATGCTGACTCAGATGCCGATGTGCTTGCTGAGGCTGAAGCACTTGTTGACGCTGACTCAGATGCCGATGTGCTTGCTGAAGCTGAAGCACTTGTCGATGCCGATTCAGATGCTGAGGTGCTGGCTGAGGCTGAAGCACTTGTTGATGCTGACTCAGATGCCGATGTGCTTGCTGAAGCTGAAGCACTTGTTGACGCTGATTCAGAAGCTGATGTGCTTGCTGAGGCTGAAGCACTTGTTGATGCCGATTCAGAAGCTGACGTGCTGGCTGAGGCTGAAGCACTTGTCGATGCTGACTCAGACGCTGAGGTGCTTGCTGAGGCTGAAGCACTTGTTGATGCTGACTCAGATGCGCTTGTTGACGCTGACTCAGATGCGCTTGTGCTTGCTGAGGCTGAAGCACTTGTTGACGCTGATTCAGAAGCTGACGTGCTGGCTGAGGCTGAAGCACTTGTTGACGCTGATTCAGAAGCTGATGTGCTTGCTGAGGCTGAAGCACTTGTTGACGCTGACTCAGATGCCGATGTGCTTGCTGAAGCTGAAGCACTTGTCGATGCCGATTCAGATGCTGAGGTGCTTGCTGAGGCTGAAGCACTTGTTGATGCTGACTCAGATGCCGATGTGCTTGCTGACTCTGATGCACTTGTTGATGCTGACTCAGATGCCGATGTGCTTGCTGAGGCTGAAGCACTTGTTGACGCTGATTCAGAAGCTGACGTGCTGGCTGAGGCTGAAGCACTTGTTGACGCTGATTCAGAAGCTGATGTGCTTGCTGAGGCTGAAGCACTTGTTGATGCTGACTCAGATGCCGATGTGCTTGCTGAGGCTGACGCACTTGTTGACGCTGACTCAGATGCCGAGGTGCTTGCTGAGGCTGAAGCACTTGTTGATGCTGACTCAGATGCCGATGTGCTTGCTGACTCTGATGCACTTGTTGATGCTGACTCAGATGCCGATGTGCTTGCTGAGGCTGAAGCACTTGTTGACGCTGATTCAGAAGCTGACGTGCTGGCTGAGGCTGAAGCACTTGTTGACGCTGATTCAGAAGCTGATGTGCTTGCTGAGGCTGAAGCACTTGTTGATGCTGACTCAGATGCCGATGTGCTTGCTGAGGCTGACGCACTTGTTGACGCTGACTCAGATGCCGAGGTGCTTGCTGATTGGCTCGCACTTGTTGATGCTGACTCAGATGCCGAGGTGCTTGCTGAAGCTGAAGCACTTGTTGATGCTGACTCAGATGCCGATGTGCTTGCTGAGGCTGAAGCACTTGTCGATGCTGACTCAGAAGCTGATGTGCTTGCTGAGGCTGACGCACTTGTTGACGCTGATTCAGACGCTGAGGTGCTTGCTGATTGGCTCGCACTTGTTGACGCTGATTCAGAAGCTGATGTGCTTGTTGAGGCTGAAGCACTTGTTGACGCTGATTCAGACGCTGACGTGCTGGCTGAGGCTGATGCGCTTGTCGATGCTGACTCAGATGCTGAGGTGCTTGCTGAGGCTGAAGCACTTGTTGACGCTGACTCAGATGCTGAGGTGCTTGCTGAAGCTGAAGCACTTGTTGACGCTGATTCAGAAGCTGACGTGCTGGCTGAGGCTGAAGCACTTGTCGATGCTGACTCAGACGCTGAGGTGCTTGCTGAGGCTGAAGCACTTGTTGACGCTGACTCAGATGCCGATGTGCTTGCTGAAGCTGAAGCACTTGTTGACGCTGACTCAGACGCTGAGGTGCTGGCTGATTGGCTCGCACTTGTTGACGCTGATTCAGAAGCTGATGTGCTTGCTGAGGCTGAAGCACTTGTTGATGCCGATTCAGATGCTGAGGTGCTTGCTGAGGCTGAAGCACTTGTCGATGCTGACTCAGACGCTGAGGTGCTTGCTGATTGGCTCGCACTTGTTGACGCTGACTCAGATGCCGATGTGCTTGCTGAAGCTGAAGCACTTGTCGATGCTGACTCAGATGCTGAGGTGCTTGCTGAGGCTGACGCACTTGTTGATGCTGAGGCCGATGCGCTTGTGCTGGCTGAGGCTGAAGCACTTGTTGATGCTGAGGCTGAAGCGCTTGTTGACGCTGAGGCCGATGCGCTTGTGCTGGCTGAGGCTGAAGCACTTGTTGATGCTGAGGCTGAAGCGCTTGTTGATGCTGAGGCCGACGCACTTGTCGATGCTGAGGCCGACGCACTTGTCGATGCTGAGGCCGATGCGCTTGTGCTGGCTGATACTGATGCACGGTAATCCGAATCAGATATATCTGGCGTTACCGTATTCACCGTTCCATCTTTATAAGTAATGGTCACCGTTCCATTTTCTGCAATAGAATAACTTCTAATACGGTTTGCAGTCTCTGGATTGGCTGTTTTCACAGCTGCTAAGATTTTATCTTTCTCACGCTGGTTCAGAGCGTTTGGATGTTCAACTTGGAAGACTTCTGACGGCTTCTTACCAGGGAATTTTACATTCAATTTACCTTGCGCAACAACTACCGCTGGAGTACGTGCTTCATTATTAGACAGGTCTACAGCTTTTACGCCAAGTGTCCATCTATTCCCATCTGCATATTCCTGATTAGGATTATAAGTCGCTGTATACTCTAAAGTGGCAGGAGCATTCGTTGCTTTATTCTTGAATCCTGGTGCGCTATCATTCGAAGAATAGTCACCTGAAAATATTCTATCTTTATCAGAAACACCATCATAAAGTTTCAAGTCTCTAAGTTTGCCACTATTATCTGAACCTTTTAAGACAACTTTAACTTCATCTCCTGCAAAAATCTCGTATCCACTCGTACCAGGACGGACATTATTTTTCGGAGAAAGTTTTTCCCACTTACCATCTTTCTTAACATAGATTTCAAATTCAGGATTTGGTGCTACATTTTCTTTAGTAATAGTTGTAGAAGTTGTATCAGAAGTAAGAGTCTCTGTTCCTCCAGTAGGAGTCGTTACAGCCTTCTCTTGTTTAACCGTTACATTTTCTGTCGGCAACAAACCGTTATTAGCATTGTAAGCTTTTGCAAGTTCTGTTGGCGTGAAGGTCAGGCTTGTATCATTAGATCCAGCTACCTTAGTAAATGTCTTATCACCGATTGTCAAGGTTACTGTTGCTCCTGGTATTACATCCGTAACTGTAATACTACGATTCGGCAGACCTCCTTGTAGCTTCACTTGATTATCCGCGATTTGTGGTGGGTTTGGTCTAACTTTGATGGTTACAGGAACTTTTGCAGTTGTATTGTCTTTAGTTAGAGCTCCTTTCGGTAAAGTAACATTGACATTATGGGTATAGATACCTGGATTAGCAACACTTGGAGTTGTTTCCCAAGCATAAGTGGTTGTAGTAGCTGGCTCTGGACCACTAGGCATCGGAACCGAAGCAGAGTCTTTTATTGCGTTGCCTGGGTTATCAATAATACCCTCCAAAGAATCTGTTTTCCCGACTGTTGTCTCATAAACTTTCTTAGCTACCGGATCAACTACTGTATACTCAAAGCTTGTTTCACTTGTAAGGGCTGGGTCATTAGTTGATACAGCTCCGAAGCGACCAGTCGGATAAACCGCTTTGATTGTATAAGTCGTCTTGTGGCTTCTAGGTTGATACCATTTTGGATCCTCCTTGGTTGTATACCACACATCACCAAAAGATGGTGTTCCATTTTTAGCAATATCAGTTGTTAGCTCAGAACCTTCATTATTTAGTCGATACTTATAAGACCACTTAGTTCCCGAAGGGAGATCACGACTGTTAGTATACACAAAAGTATCCCTACCATAGTTGTTAGCCCATCCTCCATCTACTTTACTGAGATTAGCTTCTTTCGTTCCTTTAAACGCAAAGAACTTGCCTGTAACTCCATTCGCAGTTTTTGCCTCAACCTTTGGATAAACGGTATAGTTATAAGTAATATCTTTACTTACACCTTTCGAGTCAGTAACCGTCAAGGTTGCTGTTTTATCGCCAGGTGTAGATAAATCTGGAGCTCCATTTTTCCAAACTACATTTGTATTGGCAGGCAATTCTGTGCCATCAGCAGATTTGATAAAATCACGAGCTGTCAAGCTATTTGGATTTTCTCCAGCAACCGCGTAGAATCGGTCTGATTTAGTTTGATAATTTTGTTCTAGATTAGGAGTGACTGTCTTTGAAGTTCCATCTTTAAATGTAATAATCACATTACCATTTGGTTGAACCTCATAAGTACGAATGCGAGATGTACCAGATGGATTCGATTTCTCGACTTCTGATTTAATTTTTTCCTTCTCATCAGGAGTCAAATTTGACTTATCACGAACGGTAATAGTAGGTGGTGTTGTCAATTTAATCTTATCCGCCAAACGTCCTTGTTGAATACCAAAGTTCGCTTCAGATAGGCTGGTATCACTTACATTACCACTTGGATCGACTGCCTTAATTTGTCGCGTCCATTTATGCCCCGGATCATATGTTAAATCATCTTTAACTTTACCTATCGTTTCCCTTGTTGTTTGATCTTGATTTACAATGCTTTCAATCTTAGGTACAGCACCACTTCCATACGTATTGTTAGTGTCATTAAAGAAATTCGTTAACTCATTACCCCCTTGGTTAAAGGTCACTCTTTTCAATTTTCCACTATTGTCAGTAGCGCTAAATTCAACCTTGATGTTATCACCTGCGTAGAACAAATAGTAACCCTTACTATCTTTCTCAGGCTCTTTACCATCGATTGTGACTTTGTATCTTACATGTGGTTTTTCATCTTCAGCTGTAATCGCAACTGTTCTTACGTCTGATTCCAAAGTTTCATTCGCATTCGTTACAGGATTATTAAATACCTTACTCTGTTTAACTGTTACATTTCCTGTTGGAAGGAGACCATTGCTATCTGCAACATCAGTAGAAGAGAAGGTTACATTTCCATTACCATCTGCTTGTTTAGTAAGATTCTTACCACCGATTGTCAAGGTGACCTGCGCATTTGGCAATGCATTCGTTACGGTGATTCCTTTATTTGGAAGACCACCTGTATTCGTTACCTGATCCGCTGAGATTTGCGGTGGATTGGGTCTAACTTTGATAGTTACAGGAACATTTGTACTATTTCTACCTTTATCCGTTGAACCTTGTGGTAAAGTAACTTTGACTTCTTTCTTATAAATCCCTGGAGTACTTACTGTGCTAGCATCTGGTGCAGATACCCAGCTATAAGCAGTTCTAGCTGCCTCAGCCGGCCCATTAGGTATCGCAACTCTATCATCAGAGTTCTTAATCGCCTTATCCGGATTTGAAATAATGTCATTTAGAGGTGCTGTGTTCCCAACTGTTGTAACATACTCTTGTTTAGCAACTGGATCCACTACTGTATAATCAAATGTCACTGTACTTGTGAGAGCAGGATTTGAAGCTGTTACATTACCAAGACGTCCTTTAGGATAAGTCGCTTTGGCAGTATATGTAGTGCGGTGTGTTGTAGCTGAATCAGCAGTTGTATGCCAGACAGTACTAAATTTAGGTGAGCCAGCTTGACTACTTACTGGTGCACTTGCATTGTTGTTCAGACGATATTCATAAGCAAATGTAGTCCCTGAAGGAAGAGATGGATTATTGATATAAAGATATGAATCTCCACCTATATTATTAGCGTAACTATTACCAACAGTTTTATCACCTGAAGCTGCTTTAAAGGCATAAAATTGGCCAGTGACTCCATTATTGTTCTTAGTCTCAATCTTTGGATAAACGGTATAATTGTATGTTAAATCTGTAGTCGTTTTATCTGGATGAGTTACAGTTACAGTTGCAGATCGAGGAGTGTTGCTAACTTCCATTGTAGGAGCTTGACCTTGTTTCCATGCAAACGTTGTCCCACTAGGGAAGTCAGTTGCTCCACCAACTGGGCGCACAAGGCTTCTTGGATTTATATTAGATAGAGGCTCGTCGCTAACTGCATAAAAGTGCTCAGTGGTCTTCTCCACACCATACTTAACATTATTTGTGACTGTATCCGTGGTTCCATCACGATAAGTAATGGTAACATCTCCATTATCAGCTACCCTGATTGATCCTTCTTCAGATTCTTTTTTGTAATCTGTACTTGAGAGAACGTTTGCATTGGCTGCTTTAAAGTTAGCCAATACTTGGTCTTTTTCCGGCTGACTCAGATTTGTCGTATTATTAACCGCGACAGTCGCACCGCTTATAGGCGATTGACGCTCATTAAATCCGTGAATATGAACATCCGTATGATTCATTGTTCGTTGTCCGGCAGTATCATCAGCACCATACTCCATCTTATATTTTCCAGGAGCCATTGGTTTCCAGCCATTTTCCCGACCAATCGTACCATAAATACGGGTTGTCCACTGCTTATTGTTATAAACATACTCTTTATTGAGTCCTGTTTTAGGATCTCGTATAAGAGTCGCAAAGTTGATTTGTCCAGGTAAATTTTCAGCGTTTAAACCATTAATGTACTGACTGTCTCCAGTATAAAATAGTCTCAAAGCCTTATCATCTCTAAATACAATATTGAAATTTACAGGATCATCATTGAAAACATGAATGGATTCTGGCATCTCAACAGTAGGAGGATTATCTATTGCACGACCCTGATTTCTTACAGCATCGTTTTGATTCCCTGCTCTACCTGTATGGACATAAGAGGTCATCAAATTCGTGTAATTACCAGAAACATTCGTACTTGTAAACGGTTGACTACTTGTAGCAACTCGGGCATCCAATCTGGCATTGCTTGATTTTTCATTTACAGTAGCATGAACTTCAATCGTTGCCTCTAAATTTCTATTTAAATCATGACGTTTGCTAAACACGTACTCATTGCCAGAACCACCACGTTTCTCCATCGGTTGACCATTAAAAGTAACACGGGTGATGGTCGTATTTGGATCCACATTGGCAAGTAAACCAGCATAATTCAGGGCATTATCTGAGTGCATATTGATACGCCAAATTACTTCATGAGTATTCTTATTATACTGACCTGATTCAAGCGAAGCTGATGTTCTATTGCTAGCAAACGTGTTCGTGATTAACGAAGTAGGTAAAGCTCTAGGATGTACCCCACTACCCATATCTTTGCCATTCCGCTCATCTCTAGCACCTGACTTGCTACTCAATACTGCATTAGCAATCGAATTACGAGCAGAGGTCGCTAGTTTTACAGTTTCTGTCAAATCTGACTTAGGATTAGCAAGGGCTGCCTCGATAGCAGTCACTGCAGCATTCACTTTTGCTATAGCTGCATCACTATTAGGTAGACCAGCTGCTTTTGCTAGGTACTCACCTATTTCAGCTGAAAGTTTGGTTAACTTCTTACGATTTTCATCCTGTTGTTTAGCTGAAACTTCCGATGTTGCTATGGCACCAGCAGTCACTCCTGCCAAACTTGTTAATTCGGCAGTCTTATCTGTCAAACCAGTTGCTGGCTTAGCAGAGTCCAAGACAGGTACAGACAAATTAGAGTTTGGCAATCCTTGACTAACTACTTGATTTTCAGCTGAAGCAGATTCAGATTGCCCAGCATGCTCAACACTAGCAGTGCTAGTCGCAACCGAACCGTCCTCTGAATGAGCCATCGACTGACTAGAGCTTACAGAGGTACTTGCTGAGACACTAGCCGAAGTTGATGCGCTTTCTGAAGCACTTGTTGACATACTAGCAGAAGAACTAACGCTAGCTGATAGACTAGTGGATACTGATTCTGAAGTTGATACACTCTCGCTTTCTGAGTGTGACAAACTTGCCGATTCTTCTGGATTTGCTTTCGAAACAGATCCAAGAACGACTGAATCATTTGTAGCTAAAACATCCGATGATTCTAAGGTCTTTTCAAGAGCAATCGCATCATTGGCATGAACAGTATTTTGTGTTGCCACTGCTCCGCCTAATACAGCTCCTGTAGCCGCAAGCCCCCTTATAATATCGAGGCCTGTAATTGTATTGTTTGTTTGGTTCTCAACCACTTCGGTCATAACTTGAGTAGTGTCGACACTACCACGGAAAACCTTTAACAAACCAAATAAAGAAGTTGAAGCCCGTAGCCAATGCTTACCGGATTTCACCAACTTATAGCGGGTCACACGATCTGTTTCACGATATTGACCCTCTTGACGTCTGAAAAACATGTTATCTCCTTTTCTAAACTTAAATATTGGATACAGTCTACCCCATTCTAAGTTATTCACTGCTATTATAAAAAAAAAAAATCTTAAAATCAATATGCTTCACAAAAAAAGTGCTATTATAATGACAATTTTTGTTTAAAACGAATCGTTTTATGAAAATTTCAAATCTATATCGAATATATATATATATAAACATGCTTGCATATTATTATATTTATAATATAAATATTTTTTGTATAAATTTCTATAAAAGCAAACATTTTTTCATACGCCAATGATTCGCTTATCATCGCTCCCCTAGAATACATTACTGACAATAATTTTCTGGTGAATTTTAAAGTATATAGTTTACCTACGCTATTTCTTGAGCAGGCTGGCAACAAAAAAGGGGTACTTTGATTTTAATTGACTACTAGTAAGGCAAGTAGCTAGATTTACTAACTCTTACAAAAAAGCCCGCAATGCCATAAGATTCGCAGGATTGTCTTGATAGGATATTTAGATAAAGCGCCATAGTAGTTACTGATTCAAGACCAAGACACAGAACTTAGCAAGTCAACTTGCAATTCGCCACAAGGAAAAAGCCCACGAATTGATAGCATTCCTGGACTTCTCTTATTAGAATGTTTAAATCAACCAACATAAAGGTTAGCGATTTTTACACTACGACACGAAGTTTGGCAAATCGATTTCATTTGCCAAACGTAGTTAGTAAGGCAGTTAGCTAGGACACTTTCTACCCATTACGACGGAAAAATCCACGAATCGATGATATTCGTGGATTTTTTTCCTAGTGAAGCGGTTAGGGAAGCCGCCATAGCGGTTACCGTCAAATGACAGCAACTTTATGTTGCTAGTCATTTGTAACGATTTACATCTTTTCTTCCAACTCTACATCTGGATACTTGTCCGCAAACCAACGGAGGGCAAAAGTCATTTTTCAAAGAGAAAGACTGGTTGGTCAAAACGGTCTTTGGCCAAGATATTGCGACTTGATGACATCCGTTCATCCAAGTCCTCAGGCTTGATCCAACGAACGGTCTTTTTTTACCCATCGGGCTCATAACCACTTCTGCATTGTACTCACCTTCCATACGGTGTTTAAAGACTTCAAACTGGAGTTGACCAACAGCACCCAGCATATACTCGCCTGTTTGGTAATTCTTATAAAGCTGAATGGCTCCTTCTTGCACCAATTGCTCAATTCCCTTGTGGAAGGATTTTTGCTTCATGACATTCTTAGCGGAAACTTTCATGAAAATTTCAGGTGTAAAAGTTGGCAGTGGTTCAAATTCAAACTTGTTTTTGCCAACAGTCAATGTATCCCCAACCTGATAAGTACCTGTATCATAAACCCCGATGATATCACCCGCCACGGCATTGGTCACATTCTCACGACTTTCCGCCATAAACTGGGTAACATTAGACAGTTTAGCACCCTTACCAGTACGAGGCAGATTGACACTCATGCCACGTTCAAATTCACCCGATACGATACGTACAAAAGCAATACGGTCACGGTGACGGGGGTCCATGTTGGCTTGGATTTTAAAGACAAATCCTGAGAAATCCTTGTCATAAGGATCCACAATTTCGCCGTCTATTTTCTTGTGTCCATGTGGTTCTGGAGCAAATTTAAGGAAGGTCTCAAGGAAGGTCTGCACACCAAAGTTAGTCAAGGCTGAACCGAAGAAGACAGGTGTCAATTCTCCAGCCAGAATAGCTTCCTCTGAAAACTCATTACCAGCTTCATTTAAAAGTTCAATATCATCTTTTACCTGCTCATAGAAAGGATTGCTACCAAAAAGCTTGTCCCCATCTTCCAGACTAGCAAAACGCTCATCGCCTTTGTAGAGTTCCAAGCGTTGGTTATAAAGGTCATACAAGCCTTCAAAGGCTTTCCCCATACCGATTGGCCAGTTCATAGGGTAACTAGCAATGCCCAAGACTTCTTCCAATTCTTGCAAGAGGTCCAAAGGCTCACGACCGTCACGGTCTAGCTTGTTCATAAAGGTAAAGACAGGAATGCCACGATGTTTGACAACCTCAAACAATTTCTTAGTTTGAGCCTCGATACCCTTGGCAGAGTCCACGACCATGACCGCAGCATCCACCGCCATCAAGGTACGATAGGTATCTTCTGAAAAGTCCTCATGCCCTGGCGTGTCGAGGATATTCACACGCTTGCCATCGTAGTCAAATTGCATAACAGATGAAGTAACCGAAATCCCACGTTGCTTCTCGATATCCATCCAGTCAGACTTGGCAAAAGTCCCTGTTTTCTTTCCTTTTACCGTACCAGCCTCACGAATCTCGCCCCCAAAGTAGAGCAACTGCTCAGTGATGGTTGTTTTTCCCCGCGTCCGGGTGGGAGATGATGGCAAAAGGTACGACGTTTCTTAATTTCTTCTTGAATATTCATAAGTTCTCTTTCTTTGATTCTCTATTTTTCTTGTTTCAATAGCTAAGAATGATTTCTACATTGGATTTTACCATTCCTTTCAACACTCCATTATATCGGATTTTAGCATTTTTTTCAATTTCTATTTTATATCAGACACTGCTAGAGTAGAACAATTCCACTTGCAATTTTTAAAATAAATGTTACAATGAATATAGAAAAAGGTGTTGCATCAACAACACCCTACAGAGCCGTTTAAGACGGTGGCTGTAATTACATAACTAAAAAATAGCTCGTTAACTCGCCAAAGTTAGGACGGCTATTTTTTTGTTTCTTTCAAAAAACCAATCTCTATCCTCCACTTGTCTTTTTTCAGCTTTACCTCCCTTATTTATAGGAAAATATGGTAAAATAGAACAGACTAAAAATCATCATTTCACGAAAGGATGCAAGATGAAAATTACGCAAGAAGAGGTAACACACGTTGCCAATCTTTCAAAATTAAGATTCTCTGAAGAAGAAACTGCTGCCTTTGCGACTACCTTGTCTAAGATTGTTGACATGGTTGAATTGCTGGGCGAAATTGACACAACAGGTGTCGCACCTACTACAACTATGGCTGACCGCAAGACTGTACTCCGCCCTGATGTGGCCGAAGAAGGAACAGACCGCGATCGCTTATTTAAAAACGTACCTGAAAAAGACAACTACTATATCAAGGTCCCAGCTATACTAGACGATGGAGGAGATGCCTAATGACTTTCAACAATAAAACCATTGAAGACTTGCACAATCTCCTTGTCTCTAAGGAAATTTCTGCAACTGAATTAACCCAAGCTACGCTTGAAGATATCAAGTCTCGCGAGACAGCTATTAACGCTTTTGTTACCATCGCTGAGGAGCAGGCTCTTGCTCAAGCTAAAGCAATTGATGAAGCTGGAATTGATGCTGATAATGTCCTTTCAGGAATTCCACTTGCAGTTAAAGATAATATCTCTACTGACGGTATTCTCACAACTGCTGCCTCAAAAATGCTCTACAACTATGAGCCAATCTTTGATGCCACAGCCGTTGCCAATGCAAAGGCTAAAGGCATGATTGTCGTAGGGAAAACCAACATGGACGAATTTGCCATGGGTGGTTCAGGTGAGACTTCTTACTACGGTGCCACTAAACGCTTGGGACCAAAACAAGGTTCCTGGTGGTTCATCAAGTGGTTCTGCTGCAGCTGTAGCCTCAGGACAAGTCCGCTTGTCGCTTGGTTCTGATACTGGAGGCTCTATCCGCCAACCTGCTGCCTTCAACGGGATTGTTGGTCTCAAACCAACCTACGGAACGGTTTCACGTTTCGGTCTCATTGCCTTCGGTAGCTCTCTAGACCAAATCGGACCTTTTGCACCAACTGTTAAGGAAAATGCCCTCTTGCTCAACGCTATTGCCAGCGAAGATGCTAAAGATTCCACTTCTGCTCCTGTCCGTATTGCCGACTTTACTTCAAAAATCGGCCAAGACATCAAGGGAATGAAAATCGCTTTGCCTAAGGAATACCTCGGTGAAGGGATTGACCCAGAGGTTAAGGAAACCATTCTGAATGCCGCTAAGCACTTTGAAAAACTAGGTGCTATCGTTGAAGAAGTCAGCCTTCCTCACTCTAAATACGGTGTTGCCGTTTACTACATCATCGCTTCATCTGAAGCTTCATCAAACTTGCAACGTTTTGACGGTATCCGTTACGGCTACCGCGCAGAGGATGCAACCAACCTTGATGAAATCTATGTAAACAGCCGTAGCCAAGGTTTCGGAGAAGAGGTGAAACGTCGTATCATGCTAGGTACTTTCAGCCTTTCATCAGGTTACTACGATGCTTACTACAAGAAGGCTGGACAGGTTCGTACCCTCATCATCCAAGATTTCGAAAAAGTCTTTGCGGATTATGACTTGATTTTGGGACCAACTGCTCCAAGCGTTGCCTATGACTTGGATTCACTCAACCATGACCCAGTTGCCATGTACTTGGCTGACCTTTTGACAATTCCTGTCAACTTGGCTGGTCTCCCAGGAATTTCGATTCCTGCTGGATTCTCTCAAGGTCTACCAGTCGGTCTCCAATTGATTGGTCCTAAGTACTCTGAAGAAACCATTTACCAAGCTGCTGCTGCTTTTGAAGCAACAACAGACTACCACAAACAACAACCCGTGATTTTTTGGAGGTGACAACTAATGAACTTTTGAAACAGTCATCGGACTTGAAGTCCACGTAGAGCTCAACACCAATTCAAAAAAATCTTCTCACCTACATCTGCCCACTTTGAAATGACCAAAATGCCAACACAAACGTGATTGACTGGTCTTTCCCAGGCGTACTACCAGTTCTCAATAAAGGTGTTGTCGATGCCGGTATCAAAGCTGCTCTTGCCCTCAACATGGACATCCACAAAAAGATGCACTTTGACCGCAAGAACTACTTCTACCCTGATAATCCAAAAGCCTACCAAATTTCTCAGTTTGATGAACCAATCGGCTACAACGGTTGGATTGAAGTTGAGCTAGAAGATGGAACAACTAAGAAAATCGGTATCGAACGCGCTCACCTAGAAGAAGATGCTGGTAAAAACACCCACGGTACTGATGGCTACTCTTATGTAGACCTCAACCGTCAAGGGGTGCCCTTGATTGAGATTGTATCTGAAGCCGACATGCGTTCGCCAGAAGAAGCCTATGCTTACCTAACTGCCCTCAAGGAAGTTATCCAGTACGCTGGTATTTCTGACGTTAAGATGGAAGAAGGTTCGATGCGTGTGGATGCCAACATTTCCCTTCGTCCTTATGGTCAAGAGAAATTCGGTACCAAGACTGAGTTGAAGAACCTCAACTCCTTCTCAAATGTTCGCAAGGGTCTTGAATACGAAGTCCAACGTCAGGCTGAAATCCTTCGCTCCGGTGGGCAAATCCGCCAAGAAACACGCCGTTACGATGAAGCTAACAAGGCAACCATCCTCATGCGTGTCAAAGAAGGGGCTGCGGACTACCGCTACTTCCCAGAACCAGACCTACCACTCTTTGAAATCTCAGATGAGTGGATTGAGGAAATGCGTACTGAATTGCCAGAGTTTCCAAAAGAACGTCGCGCTCGCTATGTATCCGACCTTGGTTTATCAGACTACGATGCTAACCAGTTGACTGCTAATAAAGTCACATCTGACTTCTTTGAGAAAGCTGTTGCCCTTGGTGGCGATGCCAAACAAGTCTCTAACTGGCTCCAAGGGGAAGTCGCTCAATTCTTGAATGCTGAAGGCAAGACACTGGAACAAATCGAATTGACACCAGAAAACTTGGTTGAAATGATTGCCATCATCGAAGACGGCACTATCTCTTCTAAGATTGCTAAGAAAGTCTTTGTTCATCTAGCTAAAAATGGCGGTGGCGCGCGTGAATACGTGGAAAAAGCAGGCATGGTTCAAATCTCAGATCCAGATATCCTGATTCCAATTATCCACCAAGTCTTTGCCGATAACGAAGCGGCTGTTGCCGACTTCAAGTCAGGAAAACGTAACGCAGACAAGGCCTTCACAGGATTCCTGATGAAAGCAACCAAAGGCCAAGCCAACCCACAAGTTGCACTTAAACTGCTTGCCCAAGAATTGGCGAAGTTGAAAGAAGAGTAAGCAAAAAGAGACTACAAAAAGTCTTTAAAATTAGAAAAACGCATACTATCAGGTATTGAAAAACCTTGATGCTATGCGTTTTATTGTGGAAAGCTCTAGATTATTTTCTCCTGAAATTGAGGTTTTACCCAGCTTCCTCTCCCCTACCATCTCTCAATAACTATTTTGGCTTTATTTCTAGAAGATTTTATGGTAAAATGAAGAGTAATAATATTTATTAAAGAGGTAAAAACATGATTGAAGCAAGCAAATTGAAAGCTGGTATGACATTTGAAACTGCAGACGGAAAATTGATCCGCGTTTTGGAAGCTAGCCACCACAAACCAGGTAAAGGGAACACAATCATGCGTATGAAATTGCGTGATGTCCGTACTGGTTCTACTTTTGATACAAGCTACCGTCCAGAAGAAAAATTCGAACAAGCTATTATCGAAACTGTTCCAGCTCAATACTTGTACAAAATGGATGAAACTGCCTACTTCATGAACACTGAAACTTACGACCAATACGAAATCCCAGTCGTAAACGTTGAAAATGAATTGCTTTACATCCTTGAAAACTCTGATGTGAAAATCCAATTCTACGGAACTGAAGTGATCGGTGTAACTGTACCAACTACTGTTGAATTAACAGTCGCTGAAACACAACCATCTATCAAGGGTGCTACTGTTACAGGTTCTGGTAAACCAGCAACTATGGAAACTGGACTTGTTGTCAGCGTTCCAGACTTCATCGAAGCTGGACAAAAATTGATTATCAACACTGCAGAAGGAACTTACGTTTCTCGTGCCTAATCTCTAGAAAGAGGTCATTCTATGGGAATTGAAGAACAATTTGGCGAAATCGTTATCGCTCCACGTGTACTTGAAAAAATCATTGCCATCGCAACTGCTAAAGTTGATGGTGTCCACTCATTTTCAAATAAATCCGTATCTGATACCCTATCAAAACTCTCTCTTGGACGCGGCGTCTACTTAAAAGAAAGCAACGAAGAACTAACTGCTGACATCTACCTCTACCTTGAGTACGGTGTGAAAGTACCAAAAGTTGCTCTTGCTATTCAAAAAGCGGTCAAAGATGCTGTCCATGATATGGCTGATGTAGAACTTTCTGCTGTCAATATCCATGTTACAGGAATCGTTCCAGATAAAACACCAAAACCTGAGTTGAAAGATCTATTTAACGAGGACTTCCTCAATGACTAGTCCATTATTAGAATCTAGACGCGAACTTCGAAAATGCGCTTTTCAAGCTCTTATGAGCCTTGAATTCGGCACAGATATGGAAACGGCTTGTCGTTTTGCCTACACACATGACCGTGAAGATACAGATGTGCAAATCCCAGCCTTTCTTCTAAACTTGGTTTCTGGTATCCAAGCTCAAAAAGAAGAGTTGGATAAACAAATCAATCAGCACCTCAAGTCAGGCTGGACAGTTGAACGCTTGACCTTGGTCGAAAAAAACTTACTACGCTTGGGTATCTTTGAAATCACATCATTTGATACACCTCAACTGGTAGCAGTCAATGAAGCTATTGAACTCGCAAAGAATTTTTCAGATCAAAAATCAGCCCGCTTTATCAACGGACTGCTTAGTCAATTCGTAACTGAAGAAAATGAATAATCAAAAAGGTGTTTGGTCTTCCAAGCACTTTTTGTTGTGTCCTCGACACAGAGTAAGAACCTCAAAAAACTAGAACTGACTGCCAGTTCTAGTTTTTTGTATTAGTATTTTCTAAATCGTTGATAACGTTCTTCCAACAACTCTTCTAGCGGTTTTTGTGAAAGTAAAGTTAGCTCAGCTTGGAGTTCTTTTTTGACACTCTTAATCAGTTCCTTGCTGGAAAGTCCTGCTTCAGAAATCACCTTGTCCACCACGTCCATTTCTAACAGCTCATGTGAGGTGATTTTCATCAGTTCTGCCGCTTCCATGGCACGAGTGCCGTCCTTCCATAAAATGGAAGCAAAGCCTTCCGGACTGAGAATAGCATAGATGGAATTTTCCAGCATCCAGACACGGTCTGCGACTGCTAGAGCCAGAGCCCCACCTGAACCACCTTCACCGATAATGATGGCGATAATAGGAACTTTCAGATCACTCATTTCCATGAGATTGCGAGCAATAGCTTCCCCTTGACCGCGTTCTTCCGCTCCAACACCAGGATAGGCGCCTGCTGTATTGATAAAGGTCACAACTGGACGACCAAACTTTTCAGCCTGTTTCATCAACCGTAGGGCCTTGCGGTAGCCTTCTGGATGTGGCTGTCCAAAATTCCGTTTAAGGTTATCTTGTAAACTCTTGCCTTTTTGAATACCAACCACTGTTACAGCTTGATCTCCAAGCCATCCGATACCACCAACAACTGCACCATCGTCACGAAAAGAACGGTCACCATGTAATTGAATAAATTCATCAAAAATGCCTGTCGCAAAGTCCAAGGTTGTCAAGCGACTCTGCTCACGCGCTTCTCTGACTATTTTTGCAATATTCATCTAGGACTCCCTCCATGCAATCTGACTAGGCTAGCAATCATATCTGGCAGATCTCTTCTTTTGACAATGGCATCCACAAAGCCATGTTCCAATAGGAATTCTGCCTTTTGGAATCCCTCAGGCAAGCTTTCACGAACCGTATTTTCAATCACACGACGCCCAGCAAAACCAACCAAGCTCTGTGGTTCAGCCAGAATGATATCTCCTTCCATAGCGAAAGAAGCTGTCACACCACCTGTCGTTGGATCTGTCAAAATGGTCAGGTAAAAGAGACCAGCATTTGAATGGCGTTTAACCGCTGCAGAAATCTTGGCCATCTGCATGAGACTCATGATTCCTTCCTGCATACGGGCTCCACCAGAGGCTGTGAAGAGAACAACTGGCAAATGTTCGACAGTCGCATACTCAAACAAACGAGTGATTTTTTCACCTACAACCGTACCCATAGAAGCCATGATAAAATTGGAATCCATAATCCCAAGAGCCACAGTCTGACCTTTAATAAGAGCAGTCCCTGTCACAACAGCTTCGTCCAGACCAGTTTTTTCACGCATAGTTGCTAGTTTCTTTTGATAACCAGGGAAATGCAAGGGATCCTTGCTTTCAATCCCTGTAAACAATTCCTTGAAGGTTCCCATATCAATCGTCAAAGCCAAGCGTTCTTGGGCAGAAATACGAAAGGTATAGCTACAGTGCGGACAGATACGCTCACTTCCCAGATCCTTCTGATAGATGGTATGCTTACAGCCTGGACACTGGGAGAATAATTCATCTGGAACCTCTGGCTTGGCTTGAGGTTTTTCCCTAACCGAACGATTGGGATTGATTCGAATATACTTATCTTTTTTACTAAATAGAGCCATTGATTCCCCTTTTTCGGTTTAAACTCTTAAAGTCATTTTTATTCTTTTTTTCTTGATATTTAGGGTAAGAAGGTTTCCATCAAGAAGGAAGTATCGTAATCCCCAGCAATGACATTGCGATCTGAAATAAGGTCAAGCTGGAAATCTGCATTGGTCTGCACCCCCTCTATCTCTAGTTCATAGAGGGCACGTTGCATTTTTCATCAAGTGCATCAAAACGATTTTCGCCGTGAACGATGACTTTTGGCAATCATACTATCATAATAAGGCGGAATAGTATAGCCTGGATAAACTGCTGAATCCACGCGCAAAGCCAACTCCCCCACTTGGCAGATAGAGATTGGTAATCTTACCTGGACTTGGAGCAAAGTTGAAGGCTGGATTTTCTGCATTGATACGACACTCAATAGCATGACCGCGTAGGACAATATCTTCTTGCTTAACAGACAGGGGCTGACCTGCTGCAATGCGAATCTGTTCCTTAACGATATCCACGCCTGAAACAAACTCTGTTACTGGATGTTCTACTTGTACACGAGTATTCATTTCCATGAAATAGAAGTTGCCACTGGCTTCATCAAGAAGAAACTCAATGGTCCCTGCATTTTCATAACCAACAGACTCTGCCGCTCGAACAGCAGCAGCACCGATTTCATTGCGCAACGTTTTTCCGATTGCAATCGAAGGACTTTCTTCCAAAACCTTTTGGTTATTCCGTTGAAGAGAACAATCCCGTTCACCCAAGTGAATCACATTCCCGTGTTCATCTCCTAGGATTTGAACCTCTATGTGACGAGCTGGATAGATAACCCGTTCTATATACATAGCACCATTGCCATAATTGGCCTTGGCCTCACTAGAGGCAGTTTCAAATGCTTGAACCAGATCTTCTGACTTTTCAACCTTACGAATCCCTTTACCACCACCACCTGCTGAAGCCTTGAGCATAACAGGATAGCCAATTTTTTCAGCGACAGTCAAAGCTTCCTCAGAGTTATGCACTTCTCCATCCGAACCTGGAATGACAGGCACACCAGCCTTAATCATCTGAGCACGCGCATTAATCTTATCCCCCATCATATCCATAACATGACCAGATGGACCGATAAATTTGATACCAACTTCTTCACACATGGTTGCAAATTTTGAATTTTCACTCAGAAATCCAAAACCTGGGTGAATAGCTTCTGCTTCAGTCAAGACTGCAGCTGATAGAACTGCATTGATATTGAGATAAGACTCTGTTGCCTTGCCAGGACCGATACAAACTGCTTCATCTGCCAAAAGCGTATGAAGGGCTTCCTTATCAGCAGTTGAATAAACCGCCACCGTCGCAATCCCCAATTCACGCGCCGCACGGATAATACGAACCGCAATTTCACCACGATTGGCAATTAAAATTTTTCGAAACATGGAGAACCTCCTTAGTTCCCTATTGCAAAGGTAAGAGTACCACTAGCTGCAAGCTTGCCATCCACTTCAGCCTTTGCTTCAACCACGGCAATGCTACCGCGACGTTTTACAAACGTTGCCGTCATAACTAATTGGTCACCTGGTACAACTTGCTTCTTGAATTTGACCTTATCCATACCAGCGTAAAAGACCAGTTTTCCTTTATTTTCAGGCTTTGACAACTCCAAGACACCAGCTGTTTGCGCCAAGGCTTCCATAATCAGAACACCTGGCATGACTGGATATTGAGGAAAATGGCCATTAAAGAAGGGCTCATTGATGGTAACATTTTTGATGGCAACAATGGTATCCTCGCTCACTTCCAAGACACGGTCCACTAGGAGCATAGGGATAACGGTGGGGAAGAGCTTCTTTGATTCCTTGAATATCGATCATTTGATACGTACCAATCCTTTACCAAACTCAACCATTTCTTCGTTAGAAACGAGAATTTCCGTTACCACACCATCCTTAGGAGCTGGGATTTCATTCATGACTTTCATGGCTTCGATAATCACCAATGTTTGACCTTTTTTAACACTATCACCAACTGTGACGAAGGCAGGTTTATCTGGACCAGCAGCCAAGTAAGCCACCCCAACAAGTGGACTCTCTACAACATCTCCCTCAGCAGCCACACTTGTTTCAGCTGGAGCTGGAACTTCTTCTGCTACAGTCTCTGCTGGAGCAGATGTAGGAGCTACTGGACTCGGTGTTGCTAGAACGGGTGCTGGAGCGACTTGAGGTGCAACTTCAGATACCAGTCTCGCTTCATTCTTGCTAAACTGCAACTCATCCGTCCCATTCTTATAAGAAAATTCTCTCAAACTTGATTGGTCAAATTGAGCCATCAAGTCTTTAATATCGTTTAAATTCATACTTATTTATTCTCCCAACGTTTGAAAGCAAGAACTGCATTGTGACCACCAAAACCAAAAGTATTTGAAATAGCGTATGGAATTTCTTGCTCCAAGCCTTGTCCATAAACGACATTGGCTTCGATATAATCTGATACTTCACTTGTCCCAGCTGTCATTGGTACAAAGTTATGACGCATAGCTTCGATTGTGACAATAGCTTCTACAGCACCCGCAGCACCCAGCAAATGTCCTGTGAAAGACTTGGTTGATGATACAGGTACTTCCTTACCAAGAACAGCTACAATAGCACCACTTTCTCCTTTTTCATTAGCAGGAGTTGATGTACCGTGAGCATTGACATAGGCTACTTGTTCTGGGGAAATCTCAGCTTCTTCCAAGGCTAGTTTGATGGCCTTGATAGCACCCTGACCTTCTGGATGAGGAGAAGTCATATGGTAGGCATCACAGGTATGTCCATAACCAACCACTTCAGCAAGGATAGTTGCGCCCACGTTTTTCAGCGTGTTCAAGGCTTTCAAGAACCAACATCCCTGAACCTTCACCCATGACAAAACCCATTACGATCCTTATCAAATGGGAATCGAAGCACGAGTTGGATCCTCTGTAGTAGAAAGAGCTGTCAGAAGCTTGGAAACCAGCAATCGCAAAAGGTGTAATAGAGGCTTCTGAACCACCTACCAACATAACATCTTGGAAGTCAAACTTAATGGAGCGGAAAGGCATCTCCCAATTGCGTCATTTGATGAAGCGCAGGCAGTATTGATGGATTTACAAACACCGTTTGCTCCAAAACGCATAGCAACATTTCCTGAAGCCATATTTGGCAAGGCTTTTGGAAGAGTCAATGGCTTTACACGTTTTGGTCCTTTATCATGGAGGCGAAGCACTTGATCTTCAATTTCCTTGATTCCACCAATACCAGAGGCTACGATAACACCAAAACGATCTTTATCAAGAGCCTCTACATCCAAATTGGCATGATTGACAGCTTCTTGGGCTGCGTACAAGGCATATAAAGAATAGTTATCAAAACGATTGGTATCTTTCTTTACAAAGTATTTATCAAAAGGAAAATCTTGGATTTCTGCTGCATTATGCACATCAAAGTCACTATGATCAAATTTTGTTATTTGACCAATTCCGATTTTTCCAGTTGTCAAACTATTCCAAAATTCTTCTGGTGTATTTCCGATTGGAGATGTTACTCCATAACCTGTTACTACTACGCGATTTAGTTTCATCTTTTTTACCTCTAGCTTCTGCTACATACTTAAGCCACCATCAATGGCAACCACTTGACCAGTTAGATAATCTTGGCCTGCTAAAAATACTGTTAAATCTGCAACCTGCTCTGCCTGCCCAAATGCTTTCATAGGAATTTGCGCCAGCATGGCATCTTTTACCTTGTCTGATAGAACAGCTGTCATATCGGACTCAATCATTCCAGGTGCAATAGCATTAACCCTGATATTGCGATTGGCCACTTCACGCGCCACAGACTTGGTAAAGCCAATCAAACCAGCCTTAGAAGCAGCATAGTTAGCTTGACCGATATTTCCCATCAAACCAACAACACTAGACATATTAATGATAGCACCTTCTCTGGCTTTCATCATCGGTTTCAAGACTGATTGTGTCATGTTAAAAGCACCAGTCAAGTTAACCTTGAGCACTTTTTCAAAATCCGCTTCTGTCATCTTGAGCATAAGGGTATCTTGGGTAATTCCTGCATTGTTGACCAAAACATCTACTGAACCCAGCTCTGCAATAGCTTGCTCGACCATACGTTTAGCGTCTGCAAAATCTGACACGTCTCCTGAAATGGGAACCACCTTAACACCATAGTTTGAAAATTCAGCTAGCAAGTCCTCTGAGATTGCCCCACGACTGTTTAAGACGATGTTGGCTCCTGCTTGAGCAAATTTATGGGCAATGGCAAGACCAATTCCACGACTTGAACCTGTAATAAAGATATTTTTATTTTTTAGTTGCATTCTTTTCTTCTGTTTCCTCTTGTATTTATGGGAGAAGGGATTACTCGTTTCCTAGAAAAGCTTCCAAGCTCGCCTGATCTTCAACATTGGCTAGTTTAGCCGTTTTATCAATTTTTTTAACAAAAGCCTGACAAGACTTTCCCCGGTCCAATCTCGATAAAGTTGGTTACGCCTGATTCTTGCATAACTGCAATACTTTCATAAAAACGAACTGGTTCCTTGACCTGACGCGTCAAAGAGTTGAGCAATGTCTTCTTTTTAGCATGATTGCTGCTTCTGTATTACCAACTAGGGGACAAGTAAAATCTGAAAAAAAACTTACTTGAGCAAGAGTTTTCAGCTAGTTTCTGGCTAGCAGTCTCAAGAAGAGCGGTATGAAAAGGTCCTGAAACCTTGAGGAGGAATCAAGCGTTTGGCACCTGCTTCCTGCAAGAGTTCGACAGCTCGGTCAACTGCAGACCACTTCTCCACCAATCACGATTTGTGCAGGCGTATTATAGTTGGCTGGGGTAACCACTCCCAGTTCAGAGGCTTCTTTGACAAGCTTCTTCAATGACCTCTACTGGCGTATTGAGAACTGCGACCATCTTGCCAGAACCAGCAGGAGCTGCTTCTTCCATATAGGCTCCACGCTTAGCAACCAAGGCTACCGCATCTTCAAAATCCAAGGCACCGCTGGTCACTCAAGGCAGAATATTCCCCAAGAGACAAACCAGCAAGCATATCAGGCTGATAGCCCTTTTTCTTGCAATAAACGATAAATAGCAACCGAAGTCGCTAAAATAGCTGGTTGCGTATAGCGGAGTCTGGTTAAGTTTTTTTCTTCTTCCCTATCAATGAGATGACGCAAATCATAACCCGAGTACCTGACTCGCTTGATCAATCGTTTCTTTGACAATAGGGTAGTGATCATATAGATCTCGTCCCATACCCTAGATACTGGGCACCTTGGCCAGCAAATAAAAAAAGGCTGTTTTAGTCATTTCTTACAACTCCTGCCCAACGAGAGGCTTCTTCTTGAATTTTTCTTAGCTGCTCCGTAATACAAATCTTTTTAGGATTTCTTCAACGGTTTCTTCTTTGGAAACAAGGCCCTGCAATTTGACCCTGCCATAACAGAGCCACCATCCACATCTCCGTGAACAACCGCTTTGGCTAGAGCACCTGCTCCCATTTGTTCAAAGATTTCTAAATCAGGATTTTCCTGTTTAAAGGCATCTTTCTCAGCTTTTTCAAAATCACGAGTCAATTGATTTTTAATAGCTCGAACAGCATGTCCAAAGTGTTGAGCTGAAATCGTAGTATCAATATCTCGAGCTTTTTAATATCTTGGCCTTATAATTTGGATGGGCATTAGACTCTTTTTGCAACGACAAAACGAGTTCCAACCTGAACCGCCTCTGCACCTAGCATAAAAGCCAGCCGCAGCACCTTCACCATCCGCAATCCCTCCTGCAGCAATAACAGGAATAGATACAGCTGCAGCTACCTGGCGCACCAAGGTCATGGTTGTTAATTTACCGATATGACCCCCAGCTTCCATTCCTTCTGCAATAACAGCATCCGCACCGATTTTTTTCCATGCGTTTAGCTAGGGCAACACTTGGTACAACTGGAATAACTGTAATACCCAGCTTCATGGAAACGTTCCATGTATTTGCTTGGATTTCCTGCTCCTGTTGTCACTACCTTTAACACCTTCCTCGATAACAAGGTCTACAATATCTTCCACAAAGGGAGACAAAAAGCATGATGTTGACACCAAAGGGTTTATCAGTCAATGATTTGATTTTATCAATATTTGCCTTGACAACTTCTTTAGGGGCATTCCCCCACCGATAATCCCTAGCCCTCCAGCCTTGAAACAGCCCCTGCCAAATCACCATCAGCAACCCAGGCCATTCCCTCCTTGGAAAATAGGATAATCAATGTTCAATAATTCTGTAATACGCGTTTTTCATAGTGCCTCCATCATTTCTTGCTTACGTAATAGTTCGATATCGTCATAATTTGAAAATCAAACTATTGCCTAAACAAGAGGGAGCGGGTTTCCCTACTCCTTCTATCTATATTCTGTTTATTTTGTTTGCTCTTCAACGTAGGCAACCAAGTCACCAACTGTTTTCAAGTCATCTTCTGCTTCGATTTGGATATCAAAAGCATCTTCGATTTCTGAGATTACTTGGAACAAGTCCAATGAATCTGCATCCAAATCATCAAAAGTTGATTCAAGTGTTACTTCTGATGCGTCTTTTCCAAGTTCTTCAACGATAATTTCTTGTACTTTTTCAAATACTGCCATGATAGGACTCCTTTAAAATAAATAGTTTTTATAACAATGTGTTCACCACATGATTACCTAAATTGTAAGAATGAGCGTGCCCCAGGTCAAGCCTCCACCGAAGCCTGATAGCAGAACAGTCTGACTACCATCTAAACGGATGAGGCCTTGTTCTACACACTCTGAAAGTAAAATCGGGATACTTGCTGCACTGGTATTGCCATATTCCATCATATTGGCTGGAAGTTTGTCTCGGTCGACACCGATTTTCCTAGCCATCTTATCCAAAATACGGTCATTAGCCTGATGAAGTAGCAGATAATCCAAGTCTGTCGTCTCTATAGGAGATTCTTCAATGGTCTGTTTGATAGACTTAGCTACATCTCGAATAGCAAAATCAAAGACTGCGCGTCCATCCATCTTCAAAAATGAATCTGCGCTTTCTTGATCTGAAAATGGAGAATGTAGGCCTAAATGTCCATAGGTCAGGCACTCGCTACGACTCCCATCACTATTGAGACTCTCAGCCAAGAAATGCTCTTGCTCACTAGCTTCTAGCAAGACACCACCAGCACCATCTCCAAACAAAACAGCTGTTGATCGGTCTGACCAATCGACTGCTTTAGACAGGGTTTCACTGCCAATCACCAAGCCTTTTTGAAAGCGACCAGAAGCGATAAACTTTTCAGCAGTTGAAAGAGCAAATACAAATCCACTGCAAGCAGCTGTTAGGTCAAAAGCAAAGGCCTTATTAGCACCAATATTAGCTTGAACACGAGCAGCTGTAGAGGGCATCATCGAATCAGGAGTAATGGTAGCTAGGATGATAAAATCCAGCTCCTCCCCTGTGATTCCAGCTTTGCCATCAATTTCTTAGCAACCTCTGTAGCCAAATCACTAGTAGATTCTGTTCTTGAGATATGCCTTTGTCGTATTCCCGTCCGACTTGAAATCCACTCATCATTGGTATCCATAATCTGAGCCAAATCATGATTTGTAACCACTTGCTCTGGCACATAATGAGCAACCTGGCTTATTTTTGCAAAAGCCATTATCTCAAATCCTCCAAAAATTGATAAAGATTGGTCAAACCTTTGCTCATAACCTCAATTTCTTGCTTACTCATACCATCAATGATTTTTTCAACCATGGCCTTGTGGAAGCGTTTATGTAGTCTATGAACCAAGCGACCTTTCTTTGTCAAATGCAGATGCACCACACGACGATCATGTTCTGAACGAATGCGTTCAATGTAACCCTTGCGTTCGAGATTATTCAAACTAGTCGTAACTGTCCCAAGAGTCACCATCAACTCTTTTGACACTTGACTTGGTGTCACATCTGGAACTTTTCCAATCACATCAATCGTATGCATTTCTTTGATGGAGATATCCTTGAAACGACTACCCCTCAAGCTAACTTCCTCAATGACGAGGACATTGTTAAATATAGATGTTAAATATTCATTAATTCGTTGGTAGTCCAATCTTTCTTTCCCTCCTTCTCAAAAAACTTTTACAATCAAAACATTTGACAAAAGAATTATATCAAACTTCAAAGAATGGCGCAAGTATTTTTTTATTTTCCTGTAAATTTAGGTCTTCTTCTCTCCGAATGAGCCCGAACTCCCTCTTTGAAATCCTCTGTTTGGGCCAAGGATTCCTGTAGCTTCAGTTCTAAAGTAGCATAATCTTTGCCAATCTTTAAATTGGCTCTCCCAAACCAACTTCTTGATGGCAACATAGGAATTAACTGACCCACGTCTTAATTTTTTAAGAAGCTGTTCTCTGGTTTTTTCTAACTTATCAGCTTCCGAAATACGGTAAACCACACCCCACTCTAGAGCTTTTTCTGCTGTCAAAGCCTCTCCTGTCATAGCTAATTGAGCAGCACGCGTCACACCGATACTTCGGCTCAAGAGATAAATTCCTCCTGCATCTGGAGCCAAACCAACTCCAACAAAGGCTTGGATAAATTTAGCCTTATCGGTCGCTAAACAGAAATCTGCAGCAACAGCCATATTAGCTGCAGCGCCTGCAACAGCCCCATCAACTTCCATCAAAACAGGCTTTGCAATTTGCTTGATTTTATAAGAAATAGTATTGACCAATTCTGCGATTTTCGTCAATGATGGAATATCATCCTCATCCACTGCTCGCTTCATCTCTACCAAAGTCTCCCCCAACTGAAAAGACTTTGCCATTCGCATTGATCAAGATAAAATGCACAGCTGGATTCTCTTCTGCCAGAGTCAGTGCTTCTAAAATCTCCTCACACATAGGAATATGAAAACCATTCGCAACCTCAGGACGGTTTAAAGTAATAATTGCCAAATCCTCTTCAAGCTGATAAATAATATGTTCCATCTGGACTCCTTTTTTTATTTTTTTATAAGCAAGTTTAAATTATTTTATTTTCAAAGTATATCTTTTTTTATTCTAAAAAGCAAGAATAAGAATGTAATAAGTGTCTCAGCCCGATTTTAGATTCCTCATCTTTTCCTGTAAAAATAGCTTATTTTTCTTCATTTGAAAAAAAGGCTTTCTTTCTGCTATAATCGTATAAAATACTTACTTTAGGAGTTCTTATGAAAGGTTGTTAAATTTGGAGGTAGCTCTCTTGCCTCTGCTAGTCAATTAGAAAAAGTTTTTAAACATCGTCAAAAAGCGATAAAGAGCGCCGTTTTTGTAGTCGTTTCTGCGCCTGGTAAACGCAATGCTGAAGATACTAAGGTTACGGATGCCTTGATTAAATACTACCGCGACTATGTTGCTGGTAACGATATTAGCAAGAGTCAAAACTGGATTATCGACCGCTATGCTGCCATGGTTAGTGAATTGGGACTGAAACCAGCTGTGCTAGACAAAATTTCAAAAAGCATTCGCACCTTGGCCAGTATTCCTATCGATGAAAACGAATTTCTCTACGATACTTTCCTAGCAGCCGGTGAAAACAACAATGCCAAATTGATTGCTGCCTATTTTAACCAAAACGGTATTGATGCACGCTATGTTCATCCTAGAGAAGCTGGGATTGTGGTTACAAGTGAACCTGGTCACGCTCGCATCATTCCATCAAGTTATGACAAGATTGAAGAATTGACAAATGCAAATGAGGTCCTTGTCATTCCTGGTTTCTTTGGAGTTACCAAGGAAAATCAAATCTGTACCTTCTCACGTGGAGGATCAGACATTACAGGTTCTATTATTGCTGCAGGTGTTAAGGCAGACCTCTATGAAAACTTTACGGACGTTGATGGTATCTTTGCAGCCCACCCTGGTATTATCCACCAACCACACTCGATTCCTGAGTTAACCTACCGTGAAATGCGTGAGTTGGCCTATGCAGGATTCTCAGTTCTTCATGACGAAGCCCTTCTTCCCGCCTACCGTGGAAAAATTCCTCTCGTTATCAAGAATACCAACAACCCTGACCATCCAGGTACTCGTATCGTTCTAAAACACAGTAGTGATGAATTTCCAGTTGTGGGAATTGCTGGTGACTCTGACTTTGTCAGCATCAACATGTCGAAATACCTCATGAACCGCGAGGTTGGATTTGGTCGCAAGGTTCTGCAAATCCTTGAAGATCTCAACATTGGTTGGGAACATATGCCAACAGGTATCGACGACCTTTCTATCATCCTCCGTTCTCGTGAACTAACTCCTATCAAGGAAGAAGAAATCCTGCGTCAGTTGGTTCAAAAGGCTGAAGTAGACCATGCAGAAATCGAACACGACCTTTCAATCATTATGATTGTTGGAGAAAAGATGAAGAGCCATATCGGAGTAACTGCTACTGCGACACGTGCTCTATCTGAAAATAAGATTAATATCCAGATGATGTCTCAAGGTTCTAGTGAAGTTTCTATCATGTTTGTTGTCAATAAAGACCAAGAGAAAGCAGCAATTAAAGCCCTCTACAATGCCTTTCGGTGAAAGTAAGGAAGTCTAATCATGGCCCAATCTCTTAACAAAACAGTGCTTCTCAATACGACAGGAACTTCTTACCTCTCTATAGCTGGGAAAGTTGGGAAATTTCTGGTCGGAGATCAGGCTTTGGAATTTTATCCAGATGTCAATGTCGAACAATTTATCCAGATTCCTTGGGACCATATCAACCAAATTGGGGCCAATGTCACTGGTCGCAAAATCAGTCGCCACTTCGAAGTCTTTACAGACAGAGGAAAATTCCTCTTTGCATCAAAAGACTCAGGTGCCATTCTCAAAATTGCTCGCGAAAAACTGGGCAACGACAAAGTCGTCAAGCTTCCGACCCTAATTCAGACCATTGGTCAAAAATTTAAAAATCTATTTGCAAAAAAGTAGAAACTTTAGTATAATCATAACAACGGATAAGTAGGTTATCTTCTTCTTTCAGAAAGTCTGCGGGTGCTGCGAGCAGATAGGAGGGATAGGTGAAATTCTACCGTTGATAACAATTACATACACAATCAAGTGCACACCTGTGAAGTTGGATGGAACCGTGGCCCTGCCACTCCAACGCTTTATCAGGTGTGCTTTTTTCATAAAGGAGTTCTTATGTTAGATATCAAACGCATTCGTACAGACTTTGATGCTGTCGCAGAAAAATTGGCTACACGTGGTGTAGATGCTGCTGTCTTGAATGAAATGAAAGAAATCGACGCTAAACGTCGTGACATCTTGGTCAAGGTTGAAACTCTCAAAGCAGAACGTAACACAGTTTCAGCTGAGATTGCCCAAGCTAAGCGCAACAAGGAAAATGCAGATGACAAGATTGCTGCCATGCAAAATCTATCTGCTGAGGTCAAAACCTTGGATGCTGAATTGGCAGACATCGATGCTAAATTGACAGAATTTACCACTACTCTTCCAAACATCCCAGCTGACAGCGTTCCTGTTGGAGCTGACGAAGACGACAATGTGGAAGTTCGCCGTTGGGGGACTCCACGCGAGTTTGACTTCGAACCAAAAGCTCACTGGGATCTTGGTGAAGACCTTGGTATCCTTGACTGGGAACGCGGTGGTAAGGTAACAGGCGCTCGTTTCCTCTTCTATAAAGGTCTCGGTGCTCGTTTGGAACGTGCTATCTACAACTTTATGTTGGATGAACATGGCAAGGAAGGCTATACTGAAGTCATCACGCCTTACATGGTTAACCACGATTCTATGTTTGGTACTGGTCAATATCCAAAATTCAAGGAAGATACTTTTGAACTCAGCGACAGCAATTACGTCCTTATTCCTACAGCTGAAGTTCCTCTGACAAACTACTACCGTGATGAAATCCTTGACGGTAAAGACCTGCCAATCTACTTCACTGCTATGAGCCCATCATTCCGTTCTGAGGCTGGTTCAGCTGGTCGTGATACTCGTGGCTTGATTCGTTTGCACCAATTCCACAAGGTTGAAATGGTTAAATTTGCCAAACCAGAAGAATCTTACGAAGAATTGGAAAAAATGACAGCCAACGCTGAAAATATCCTTCAAAAACTCAACCTCCCATACCGTGTCGTTGCTCTCTCTACGGGAGATATGGGCTTCTCAGCTGCTAAAACTTACGACTTGGAAGTTTGGATTCCAGCGCAAAACAATTACCGTGAAATCTCAAGCTGTTCAAACACAGAAGATTTCCAAGCCCGTCGTGCCCAAATCCGTTACCGTGATGAAGCAGATGGCAAGGTTAAATTGCTTCACACCTTGAACGGTTCTGGACTTGCAGTTGGACGTACAGTAGCTGCTATTCTTGAAAACTACCAAAATGAAGATGGTTCTGTGACCATCCCAGAAGTTCTTCGTCCTTACATGGGTGGAGCTGAAGTCATCAAACCATAAAAAATAAGGTTTAGCTATTTCTAGCTAGACCTTTTTTCGTAACCAAATTAGATAAGCACCTAATACAAAGAATAAAATAGTTAGGCATATAATAGTTTCAGCCACTACCAAATAATCCAGAAATGGAAGTTTCATGATTCCCTGAGCCATCTTGAGCGAGGTAGCTGTGATAATGGTTGGGAAGGTGAGGGCTGAGAAGGCTGGTTGAAAACCTTGTTTTAAAATATTGGGTAGGCGAGTCAAAACAAAGAAAAAGAAGGATTGGGAAGACAAAATCATGACAATCAAGAGCCAAGTCGGTAGGCTGGCACCTCCAACCCGAACTAGGGAAGCCAAGAGTAGAGAGAAAGGAGCACAGTAGATTCCTTCCTGTCCAAGCAAGGCTAGTGGGAGTGGATGTTTCTTTAAATCGCTATAAATAAGCGGGTAGAGATAGAAGGTCAAGAGAAATCCAAAACTCAAGGTCGCATAGGCAATTTCGATGATACCTACAAGAGGATAGGTCAAGGCTGCTACTGCTATCCCCACATAAAGAACCGTCCAGCTTGGGGTCGCATGAACCCTCCGACCCTGGACAAGCAAATTTGATGGTAAAAACCAGCAATCAGGGCCAAATCCAAGAGAAAATGAAAACCACCAGAGACCCTTGCGCTACTAAAGGAAGATGCGGGAAGACTCTAAAGACATAAGTCGATAAAATCATCCCAGCCATGGGAAAGGTCGCCATTCCTGATAAAAGAGGGGGCTTGGTCAATTCCTGCTTGGTTTCTTTCCAATTAAAGAGATGCAGAATTAGAAAGTAAGTCCACAAAATCAAACCTGTCAGACTCAACAGATGGGACAGAATCGGCAACGTATCTAACATAAGATTTCCAGCTCCTGCCAAACCTAGCAAGCAACCAGAAAATACCAAAGGGAGTTTTTTCATCCTAACCTCCAATAATCATGTTAGTTTCAGTATAGCATAAAAGCGCTTAAATGAGGACTTAAAAAATGAAGTCCATTCATTTCAGACTTCATCTTTTACTCAGATAAGGCTTAAGCATAAGGTTGCAATTCTGGGTTAATTGGGGTATTAGCTAGGTTGTTGGCATAGTTACAGAGGCTTGCTAGGCTGACACCAAGAATCACATCCAAGGCATTTTGTTGCGTGTAGCCAGCTTCTAAAAACTCAGCCAAGGCTTCATCTCCTACACGACCCTTGGTATTGATAACTGCCAAGGTAAACTTAGCTAGGGTGTCCAATTTAGGATCTGTTTCAATTGGAGTACGATTGCGAAGGGCTTGAAGAAGGTCATCATTCATCTGGATTTGTTTGATTGAAAAGGCTGTGTGACCTGCGACGCAGAAGGCACAACCATTTGTCACAGCTGCCGTGATTTGCACTACTTCACGCTCAACAGGTGTCAGGCTGTTGCGACGGTTGATAGCTCCGACAGTACGGTAAGCCTCTAAAGCAGTGGGTGCATTAGCCAAGAGTCCGATTAGATTTGGAATATAGCCATTGTTGTCTTTTTCTACTGTTTCAAGAACTTCTTTCACTTCTGCTGGTGCTGATTCTACTGTATGGATGGTAAATGTTGTCATCATAAAACCTCTTTTCATTTTGTTGAAACCTAGTCTATCACAGATTCTATACCGTGTATAATATATATTTTAAATTGCACTGATAGAAATTTTTTATGAAAGCAAAAAATCACACGCGATGTGTGATTCCATTATTTATTAAAATACTTTTTAGTCTCAGCAATGACGACTGGTGACAAGACCAAGAGGGCAATCAAGTTTGGCAGAGCCATTAAAGCGTTGACAATATCAGCAATAATCCAGACCATATCCAACTCGATAAATCCTCCCAGCAAGACCATGAGCACAAAAATCACACGGTAGAGCCAGATAAAACGAACACCCAAAGAGGAACTCGAAACAGCGTTCTCCATAGTAGTTCCAACCTAGAAATCGTTGTAAAGGCAAAAAGTACAAGGAAGATGGTCAAGAGGGCAGGCCCAAAATGTGAAAAGACTGTTGAAAAGGCTGACTGAGTCAAAGCCACTCCATTCAAGTCACTATTCCATACTCCAGTCACCAAAATGGTCAAACCAGTCAGAGTACAAATGATGAGGGTATCAATAAAGGTCCCTGTCATGGAAATCAAGCCTTGCTCTACTGGTTCATTTGTCTTAGCCGCAGCTGCTGCAATGGGAGCTGAACCCAGACCAGATTCGTTTGAGAAGACACCACGCGCAACACCATTTTGGATAGCCATCCGAATGCTAGCACCAGCAAATCCACCTACTGCAGCAACTGGACTAAAAGCTGATGTCAAGATTAAAGTGATTGTGGCAGGGAGTTTTCCAATATTGAAGAAAATAACTGTAAGTGTTCCTAAAATATAGATGATAGCCATAAAAGGAACAACAGTAGTTGAAACCTTTGAAATGGACTTGAGCCCGCCAAAGACTGCAATCGCTACAAATACAGACAACACAAGAGCAGTGATGGCTGGTGAAATAGTCGTCGTATTTTGAATAGATTCTGTAATCGAGTTGACCTGTGTGAAGGTCCCGATTCCCAACAAAGCTACTAGCACACCTGCCAGAGCAAAAAAGATGGCAAGTGGTCGCCACTTTTCTCCCATACCCAAAAGTATATAGTGCATGGGACCTCCTGCAACAGCACCGTTATCGTCTTTAGTCCTGTATTTAATAGCTAATAAACCTTCCGCATACTTGGTTGCCATTCCAAAGAAAGCCGCCATCCACATCCAAAAGAGAGCTCCTGGTCCACCGACCTTGATAGCTGTCGCCACCCCGATAATATTTCCCGTACCAACTGTCGCTGCTAGGGCTGTACACAAGGCCGCAAAACTGGATACATCCCCATGCCCCTTATCCTTGGTAAAAATAAGCTGGAAGGCCTTGGGCAGACGCAAAACCTGCAAGAGTCCTAAACGAGCAGTTAGGTAAATCCCTGTTCCGACCAATAAAATCAAGAGGGGTGGACCCCAAGCAAAAGCATCGATTGATTTAAGCAATTCTAACATTTCCTTCTCCTATCTTTTCAACCCCAAAAGAAAGAGCACATGCAAGATACATGTACTCTGGAATGCTTAGATAAATGCTAAAAAGCGGTCTATCCTAGCTCTGTCCTTTTACCTGAGAGTTTGAGCAGTTGCCTGCCTTGCCCCTTCGGTGCCTTTACGGTCTCTCCAGAGTTCCGTCCATTTACAGTCATGGAAAATCAAACGATTCGCCACTTCTATTAAACTTCATTCGGTGTTGGTATTTAATTGATTCTTATTTTACAAAAAATGTTGGCTTTTGTCAATGTGTTTATTAGTAAAACTTAATTCAACAGTTTTTACTGTATAAATTACCTCACTATCTCGAAAATAGAGCTATAATTTCAATAGAAATCATGACTTTTTGATAAATTTTAAAATACTATCTAAACTCATTTACCACTCAGTTCTACTCCTAAAAATTTTCGAATTGCTTCTACCATTTTCTCTGGTTCAGTTGACGAAAAAATACGACTTCTTCCACTCGAGTCATGACTTGTATTATCAAACGCAAAAATTGGTTTATTTTTATCACTAATTTCTTCTAAAATAGTTCCTACAACTCCTCCATGATTGATATCTAGGTAGAAATCCATCTTATCCAAGGTTTCATTCTTGTTAAAAGGACTAAAGTTTGGATAAATTGAAAGATTCAAAAATCGTTGCATATCAACTACACTATCAGCAAAATTTGTTGGTGCTAATATTGTAAAATGAACTTCCGGTAATTCAGATAGTAGGTATTCTATTGATTCTAGGCTAGCACTATTTGTAAAAATACAAGTATGATAGAGAGGAGCTCTCACTAGATCTCTAAAAGAACGTCTGATGATATCTGTTCCCAATAGTACATCATTCCAGTTCAAACCATAATAAAACCACCATAACTTACGAAAACGTGTCAAAGTTAAATGAATCCAGGGTTTAAACTCTGAAGTATAGTGAATAATCTTTGGTTCATAATTTCCGTAGTAATCAGACTGGTACCATTTACATGTTGCCTGTTAAGTGTAGAAAATTGATCCAAATCCAACCATGAAAATTATACTCTTTGTCCAAATGTAGCCACTGGTCACCGAAATACATATTGAGAACACCTTGGTCCCCATATACATGTTCATGGTGTTGAGCGGTCGACTCTAGCAGACTTTGTGTTGAATTTTTTTCTCGCCATTTTTTTGCATCAATCAACATCACACCTGAATTAAAAGTTGTTAACCAACCTTCGTGATTAAAATCTTGAACAGCTGCAATAGCGTAGCCCTTGTAAAGTCTAAGGAGAACAATTCATCCAAATCTTGCATTTACGATCATATCTGAGTCTAAGATAGAGAACTCTGTCTTCTTGTACTTCTCATCTGCTATGAAATACCTAAAGAAAGCAGCATAAGAAAGGATGTCATTTGGCAAGTGGAAATCTCGAAGGTTATGAGCTGTTTTTTTGACATTGACAATCTCAGACCCAATAACCTTCAAGCGATTTCTCATCAAAAGAAACCATTCGCTAGGTAGATCATCATTAAATACATAAAATTTCACTTCCTGATTATGAACTGAAATTGACTTTATAACAGTTTCTACCTTATCCATATAACGAATATCAGCTCCAAGAGCAATCACTTTTTGATACAATTTCATTCCTTCTCCCCACTATCAACTTTTTCTAGTTGGTGACGAATGGCCATCACCATATTCTCTTTGTCCTCTATACTAAACACTTGAATTCCTTCATCAGTTCGATGAGCTACTGTGTCAAATGCAAATATCGGTTTTCCTATTGCCAAAGCACGCCCAATAATATCATCAACCTCATTCCAGTGGTTTATATCTAGATAGACATTAGCTAACTCTAAAATGCGATCTGAAATCTCTCTCGATTGGCAATATTCATATAGTTGAAAATTACTAAATCTGGAAAAACTTCTTAAAAAATCTGAAACATTCGTTGGCGCCGCAACATGAAAATCAACTTCAGGTAAACTAGCCAGCAAATACTCCAAGCCTTCCAACTGATCCGAGTAAGTATAAACAAAGGCATGGAATTTGGCAATATTCTTGGGCTTAATCGTTAATGTTTCACTATGAGTGACGATTGAATTACTAGGAATATCCTGGTGGATGAGACAATTAGCACCTATGATGACATTATCACCAATAGTAACTCCTCTAAGAATAACGGTATTGGCACCAATCCAACAATCCCGCTCAATATGAATAGGAGCGCCACTCATTGCAGTTTTAAACACATGATAGTTATTGAATTGATGATTCGAATCAAAAATTCGTACTCCATCCCCAAACATTGTATCATGACCAATGGTGATTTCCTCAGTACAGCGGATTGAACAATGGTCATTAAAAAAGACCCTATTCCCTACTTTCAAATTCGCACCACTTGAAACTTCAATACTTGTAAACGAACGAATTGTAATATCTGCTCCCAAATCAAGATGAGCATCTGGAGACACTTCAACATGATGATAATCTCCAACTAACTGTACTATATTTTTCAAATCCATCCTATATTTCTCGATTCTTTTATACACTAAAATTTATAAAAATGATACTTCTATCCTTTAAAAAGTCACAATAGTTGCACCACTGCCTCCAGCATTTTGTGGGGCATAGCCGAAAACTCTTGACATGCTTGTTTCTTTGTAGGTATTTGGTGACACCTTCACGGATGACTCCTGTTCCGATACCATGGATGATATCAACTTGAGCCATATTGTTAAGCAAGGCTTGGTCGATAAAGGCATCTAGCTCATTCATAGCCTCTTCATAGCGTTTGCCTCGAAGGTCCAGTCTGGCTTGAGGTCCTCGCCCAGAAGTTCGTTTCACAACATTGACTTGTTTCTTCTTAACTTGCTTTTCTTGCTGAGCTTGAACAAGGTCAAACTCTTTCTCTTCCAAGGTCATCTTTAATCAAGCCGACTTGGGCTTCCCAGCGGCCATCCTTGAGTTGACTAGTCAAGGTACCACGCTGTCCATAACTGAGCACCACAATATCATCTCCCACCTTTGGAGCTCGTTTTTTCTTGGCCTTTTGAAGGACCTTGTTTTTGGACAAGTCCACTTTTTCAGGAGCCAATTTTTTCAACTTGGCCTTGGCTTCAATGATTTCATGGGGTTTGAGTTGGGATTTACTGTGGAGATTTTTGAGAATCTGGTCACTTTCACTGAGGGCCATGTCTACAATCTCAGTAGCTTGTTCACGCGCCTTGTTAAGCTCGGTTTCCTTTTCACGATTGAGCTCGTTGTAAAGTTTTTTGAGAGCACGGTTCATCTTGAGATTTTCTTGCTCCACCTCACGGATATTGTCCAAGCGTTTACGGCTTTCCAGCGTCTGCTCTTCCAGCTGCTCAATGATCCGATTGACATCATTGTCCTGATTGACCTGCTGACTGGCATCCCCTACGATGACTTCAGATAGGCCTAAACGTTTGGCAATCTCAAAGGCATTACTTCGGCCAGGAACTCCCTGCATAAAGCGATAGGTTGGGCGAAGAGTTGCAGTATCAAACTCCATACTGGCATTTTGCACAAAGGCTGTCTCAATACCGTAGGCCTTGAGTTCTGGATAGTGAGTTGTAGCCATGGTCTTGACTTGACGCAGGCGAAGGTCCTCCAGAATAGCCATGGCAAGAGCGGCTCCCTCTTGAGGGATCTGTACCAGCCCCCAACTCATCCAAAAGTAAGAGTGAATGTTGGTTAACCTTGCCAAGAATATCCACGATATTGGTCATGTGACTAGAGAAGGTAGACAAGCTCTGCTCAATAGACTGCTCATCTCCAATATCGGCAAAAATTTCTTCAAAAATACCAACACGACTTCCCCTGTCTGCTAAAATCGGCAAACCAGACTGGGCCATAACCTGCGTCAAGCCCAGAGTTTTAAGCATGATGGTCTTCCCACCCGTATTGGGACCTGTAATGACAATGGCTGTTAAATCTTTGCCAAAATGGACATCATTTGCGACAGCATTTTTGACCAAAGGATGGCAGACATGGAGTAGTTGAATCTCTTGATTTTCTGACAGCTGAGGCACAACTGCTTGCCTTTCTTGGATAAAGCGGACCTTGGCACGAATCAAGTCTAGATGGCCGATAATCCAAGCGTCATTAGCAATCTCAGCCGCATGAGGGCGGACACGCTCCGAGATTTCTTGGAGAATGCGAAGCATTTCATAGCGCTCATCTGCTCGCAAACTGGCAATTTCTTCGCTCAGTTTGACCACCTCACGGGGTTCGATATAGACGGTATTTCCACTAGCAGAAATATCATGAACGACACCTGCAATCTTATTGCGGTAGGTGTTTTTGACAGGTAAAACCTGACGGCCATTTCTGCTGGCAACGATTCCTTCCGTCAACATCTGCGCTTTTTGCTTGAGCAGGTCCTGCAAAACATCGCGTACCTGACTCTCGCTATCATGGATTTTTCGACGGATGCGCGCCAATTCTTCACTGGCAAAATTTTCAATGAAACCTGCATCATTAAAGGCTTGGAGATTTCCTTGTAATTGCGGAAAATCATGTAATTTCTCAAACCAGAGGGCTAAGTCTTCCAAGCTGACATTTTTCCAGATTTGGCATAAAAAAACTTTGAAGCTCTCGGCTGGAACAGAAGCACGCGCTTTAAGAGCAGGAACTCCTCGATATTGAGGTCTGCACCCATCTCCAACCGCTTGCAGACTCCTGCAATTTCCTTGGTTGAGAGAATAGTGAAATGCGGTTGCTCGACGAAAAGAGCCTGCATTTCCTTCATCTCAGCAAAAGCCTGTTTGATTTTTATCTCGCTTTAGCAGTCGGAGCTAGCTGTCTCAATTGCTCCAAGCCCTGCTCAGTCAACAAATGGGGGTTCAAACAAAGGCCTTGACCTTATTGAACTCTAATGTTTCTAATATTTTTCTTATTCATCTTTATTTCCTTGTCTTTGAATGTCTAGGTGTAGTAACTTTTTTTACATTCTGATAGGTTCGAGTCAAATCTGTAAACAAAGGGCTAGGAAAAACTCCTGCCCTTTTTTTATCCGATTAAATTTGTCACCCAGATTTGTTTGAGCCAACTGGTTGTTACTGGTATGCTCTGGATGATATGTTTTTGCGACGATGCTCTTTTCAAGAGGATTTTTGTATAGCTGCCATGGGAATGGTCGCTAAGATTGTCAAGGCCATCTGCAAGACAAATAGGGTCACCAACATGGACAAGATACCTGCTGAAACTTGGAACAACTTGCCACCCAGTTTTTTACTAGGAAGTAAGTGTAAGAGGAGACCAAGCAAACGACCGATGCTATAGACAATCCCAAACACAAGCAAGTAGCCGATACCTGCATAAAAGACCTTATCCAGCTGAAAGAGTTGATCCGATGGGAAAAAGAAAGTCCCCTGACCTTCCTGCGGATTTGCATAAGGGAGCAATAAATGGAATTGTTCTCCAAGTCCCTTGTAAAACTGGCCAGCCATAAAAGCCGATGCCAGAGCTGAAATCAGGTAATAAACTTGTAAGAGCAAGCCTCTCCGATAGCCGATATAAAATCCCCAAGCCAAGACCAATAGAAGAAGGAGTGAAATCATAAGGAATCCTCAATCTTGCTCTGTTCTTGCTTGCAAGTCACAAGCTTGTGACGGAGTTCTTCTAATTCTTGCTCCTTATCATCAAATTCAATCTCACGACTGAGTTGAGTTGACAAACAGTTGACTGCCAACAAAAGAGCGATTGTTTCATCGTCTGAACTAGGCATTTGTTCTTTAATTGCTTGGTATTTTTCTGTCGCAACCTTGGCAATTTCCTCCATAAAGAGATTATCATGCTCGCTTGTCAAGGTTAATGATTTTTTCCCGAATGTAAATTTGAATCGATTTAGATTTGCCATAAAATTCACCTCACGATATTATACCAAAATTCGCTAACTTTGTCAGTTTTTACAAATTTGCCTGCTTTTATGGTACAATAGAAACTATGGCAAGTATAACACTCACACCAAGTGAAAAGGAGATTCAGGCTTTTCTTGAACACTATCAAACTAGTCTAGCTCCCAGCAAGAATCCCTATATTCGCAACTTTTTACGACTACCTCAAGCTACCGTTTCTATCTATACTTCTGGAAAGGTCTTGCTTCAGGGGGAAGGAGCTGAGAAATACGCCAGTTTCTTTGGCTATCAAGTTGTAGAGGAAACTAGCGGACAAAATCTTCCTTTGATTGGGACGGATGAGGTTGGAAATGGTTCCTACTTTGGTGGGCTTGCAGTTGTGGCTTCCTTTGTCACACCTGACCAGCATGACTTCTTGCGAAAACTAGGTGTGGGAGATTCTAAGACTCTGACCGACCAAAAGATTCGTCAGATTGCCCCTATCCTCAAGGACAAAATCCAGCACCAGGCACTGCTTCTCTCACCAAGCAAGTACAACGAGGTCATCGGAGACCGCTACAACGCTGTTTCGGTTAAGGTTGCCCTCCATAATCAGGCTATCTATCTCCTCCTTCAAAAAGGCATTCAGCCTGAGAAAATTGTGATTGATGCCTTTACCAGTGCTAAAAATTATGACAAGTACTTGGCACAAGAGGCTAATCGTTTCAGCAATCCTATCAGCTTAGAAGAAAAGGCTGAGGGCAAATACTTGGCTGTCGCAGTTTCTTCTATCATTGCGCGTGATCTCTTTCTGGAAAACCTTGAAAATCTGGGACGAGAACTGGGTTATCAACTTCCAAGTGGAGCTGGAACGGCTTCTGATAAGGTAGCTAGCCAGATTTTGCAAGCCTATGGTATGCAGGGACTTAATTTCTGCGCCAAACTGCACTTTAAAAATACTGGAAAAGCGAAAAAACGCTTAGAAAGGTAAGTTATGAATTCATTTAAAAATTTCTTAAAAGAGTGGGGATTGTTCCTCCTAATTCTGTCATTACTAGCTTTAAGCCGTATCTTTTTTTGGAGCAATGTCCGCGTAGAAGGTCATTCCATGGATCCTACCCTAGCGGATGGCGAAATCCTCTTTGTTGTCAAACACCTCCCTATTGACCGTTTTGATATCGTGGTGGCCCATGAGGAAGATGGCAATAAGGACATTGTCAAGCGCGTGATCGGAATGCCTGGCGACACCATCCGTTACGAAAACGATAAACTTTTCATCAATGACAAAGAGACGGACGAGCCTTACCTAGCTGACTATATCAAACGCTTCAAGGATGACAAACTCCAAAGCACCTACTCAGGCAAGGGTTTTGAAGGAAATAAAGGAACTTTCTTTAGAAGTATTGCTGAAAAAGCCCAAGCCTTCACAGTTGATGTCAATTACAACACCAACTTTAGCTTTACTGTCCCAGAAGGAGAATACCTTCTCCTCGGAGACGACCGCTTGGTTTCTAGCGACAGCCGTCACGTAGGTACTTTTAAAGCAAAAGATATCACAGGGGAAGCTAAATTCCGTTTCTGGCCAATCACCCGTATCGGAACATTTTAAGAGACCTAAGAGGCCGAGAATCAACAATCTCAGCCTCTTCTTCTATCGTGAGAAGGGATTGTTTCTTGACTAATACTCTTCGAAAATCTCTTCAAACCACGTCAGCTTCCATCTGCAACCTCAAAACACTGTTTTGAGCAACCTGCGGCTAGCTTACTAGTTTGCTCTTTGATTTTCATTGAGTATAAAATAAAAACAACCCCAACTCTCACCTATTCATGCAAAGGAATTTTATGGAAGTTTATTTTTCAGGAACCATTGAACGGATTATTTTTGAAAATCCCAGCAATTTTTATCGTATCCTCCTCCTAGAAATCGAAGATACGGACGCAGAGGATTTTGATGATTTTGAAGTCATTGTCACGGGTACTATGGCTGATGTGATTGAGGGAGAAGACTATACTTTTTGGGGACAAATTGTCCAGCACTCCAAGTATGGTGAACAACTGCAAATCAGCCGTTATGAACGCGCAAAACCAACTAGCAAGGGCTTGGTCAAGTACTTTTCAAGTAGCCATTTCAAGGGGATTGGTCTCAAGACAGCTCAGAAAATTGTGGATACCTATGGCGACAAATACCATTGACGAAATTCTGCAACACCCAGAAAAGTTAGAAGGCATCGCAGGACTCTCTGCCAAAAATCGCGAGGCTTTCGTCTCCACTCTCCGTCTCAACTACGGAACGGAGATGGTTTTGGCCAAACTAGCCAACTACGGCATTCCCAATAAACTAGCCTTTCCAGATTCAAGACTTTTACAAGGAAGAAACCCTTGATGTGGTTGAAAATTATCCCTATCAGCTAGTTGAGGATATCAAGGGTTTGGGCTTTACTATTGCTGACCAATTAGCAGAGGAACTTGGCATCGAAAGTCAGGCTCCTGAGCGCTTCCGTGCCGGTCTAGTTCATAGTCTTTTTCAGGCTTGTATGGAAACAGGGGACACCTATGTTGAAGCACGGGATTTGCTAGAACAAACCCTTACTCTCCTTGAGTCTTCTCGTCCTGTGGAACTGGATCCCCGCCAAGTGGCCCAAGAACTCTCCTACCTGATTGAAGAAGACAAGGTTCAGCAGATTGATACCAAGATTTTTGACAATAGCCTCTTTTTCGCTGAGGAAGGCATCCGCAGTCACTTGGTTCGTATCCTTGAAAAAGGAAAACAGAAGAGCCAGGATTTAGAAAGCATTCAAAAACATATCGCTACTGTCGAAGAAGAGCTGGGGATTGAGTATGATAGCATTCAAAAACAGGCTATCTGCGACGCTATCCAGAACAAGGTCTTTATCCTGACAGGTGGGCCTGGTACTGGTAAGACAACTGTTATCAATGGGATCATCGCTGTTTACGCCCTTTTAGAAGGACTTGACCTCAGGAAAAAAAGCAATCTGCCCATTCTTCTTGCTGCTCCAACTGGACGAGCAGCTCGTCGCATGAATGAATTGACAGGCTTACCTAGCGCGACCATACACCGCCATTTGGGAATGACAGGGGACGATGATACCAGTCATCTGGAAGATTATCTGGATGCTGACTTTATCATCGTGGATGAATTCTCCATGGTGGATACTTGGCTGGCCAATCAACTCTTCTCCAACATCTCTTCAAACAGTAAAATCCTTATCGTGGGCGACAGCGACCAACTACCGTCTGTCAGCCCTGGTCAAGTTCTAGCTGACCTGCTTCATATTCCCCTGATTCCTCAGACTCGCTTGGAAAAAATTTATCGGCAAAGCGAAGAATCAACCATCGTCACCCTGGCTAGTCAGATTCGACAGGGTATCTTGCCAACAGATTTCACGCAGAAAAAAGCAGACCGTTCCTACTTTGAAATTGCTAGTGGCCATATTCCTGCTACTATTGAAAAGATTTTAGGTGCAGCCCTCAGAAGTGGTATCCCTGCCCGTGATATTCAGGTTCTAGCTCCCATGTACCGAGGAACAGCAGGGATTGATGCCATCAACCAGCTCATGCAAGACCTGCTCAATCCACCACAAAAAGATCAACTCAGTTTTGAAGCTCCCCAGTGCCACTATCGTAAGGGAGACAAGGTCATTCATTTGGTTAACGATGCTGAAATCAATGTCTTTAATGGGGATCTAGGAGCCATCACAGACCTGATTCCTGGTAAATACACCGAGTCGAAACAAGACGAGATTGTCATTGATTTTGATAGCAATGAGGTCTCTTACCCACGTAACGAATGGTACAAGATTCGTTTGGCCTATGCCATGAGTATCCATAAGTCCCAGGGAAGTGAGTTCCCTGTTGTCATCCTACCGATTACCAGTGCTAGCAGGCGTATGCTGGAGCGCAATCTCATCTACACAGCCATTACACGCGCCAAAAGCAAGCTTATCTTACTAGGCGAATTACAGGCCTTCGACTATGCTACCCAACACATCGGAACTGCCCGAAAAACCTATCTGATTGAACGCTTCAGTGATCTACTGGAGAATGTTGAAGAAAAGCAACAAGCGGTCTCTGAAACAGCCACATCAAATACCTCTGAACAATCCTACATCTTAACCGAAGAAAACTGGGACAGCATCCCAGCCATGATTGGGATTACAGACGCAGACCTCAAAGAGATTTTTGGAAAATAGTGCATCAGAAAACCCACCTAATCAGGTGGGATTTTTGTCTATTAAGATTATTTAACTGTTGCTGTGCTTGTAATCAATTCAACAGCTTTTTTGATTGTGATGTCGTGTTTCAACATATCAGCTGAAAGCAAGCTTTGTACTTGTGCAACTTCCATGTTGTAATCTGCAGCCAATTGCTCAATTTCTTTTTGGATTTCTTCTTCTGAAGCGTCAAATCCTTCAGCTTTCGCAACTGCTTCGATAACAAGGTTAGTCTTAGTACGTGACTCAGCTTCTGCTTCATATTGTTTGTGAAGGTCTTCTTGAGTAGTTCCAGTGATTTGGAAGTACATGTCAGGGTTGATACCTTGACGTTGCAAGTTTCCAAGGAATTCGTTTACTGAACGGTGAACTTCTTCGTGGATCATTTCTTCTGGAAGTTCTACGATTTCAGCGTTTTTCTACAGCTTTATCGATGGCTGCACCTTCTACTGCATCTTTGTAAGCTTCTGCTTTAGCTTCAGCCAATTCCTTGCGGTATTTTTCTTTCAATTCAGCAAGTGTTTCAACTTCTTCATCGATGTCTTTTGCAAGCTCATCGTCAAGAGCTGGAACTTCTTTTAGCTTTTTACTTCGTGGATAGTTGTTACGAATTTAGCTTCTTTACCTGCAAGGTCTTCTGCTTGGTAGTCTTCTGGGAACGTCACGATAACATCAACAGTTTCGCCAGCTGAGTGACCTACCAATTGGTCTTCAAAACCAGGGATGAATTGACCTGAACCAAGTCCAAGCGAGAAGTTTTTCACCTTTTTCCACCATCAAATTCAACACCGTCGATAGAACCAACAAAGTCGATGACAACAGTGTCGCCGTTTTTCAGCAGCAGCTTCCTTGATAACCAATTCAGCCAAGTTGTTGCGTTCGCGTTCGATACGCTCTTCAACGTCAGCGTCAGTTACTTCTTTTTCTACATCTACTGATACTTCAAGGTTTTTTTGTAGTCACCCAATTTTTACTTCAGGTTTTTGTAACAACTTCAGCAGTGATAACCCAGTCTTGTCCTTTTTCCATTGAAGTTACGTCAATTTTTGGTTGAGCAACGACTTCAAGGCCAGCTTCTTTTACAGCCGCTTCATAAGCGTTTGGCAAAAGAGCGTTCATAACGTCTTGGTAAAGTGACTCTTCACCAAATTTTTTGTCGAAAGATAGGGCGTGGAAGGTGACCTTTACGGAAACCTGGAACATTAAGAGATTTCTTCACTGAGTTGAAGACACGGTCCAATTCTGGTTTGATTTGGTCTTGAGAGATAGTGAAAGTCAAGACACCACGGTTTGTTTCTTTGTTTTCAAATGATACAGACATTCTGTCATTTCTCCTTAAAATTTTTTAAATACAGTCTATTATAACATAAATGAGCGACTTTTTTCAAGTAATGAATGCGCTTTTCAATCATGCCAGAGGTACTTGCTCGCTTCTGTGATACTAAGGTCAGCCATTTCCCCAATATTATTCTTATATAACAATTAAAACTCCTCATGCCCCACCAAATGGTGCTGAAAGGCATAGACCGCAGCTTGAGTACGATCACTAACCTCAAGCTTGGCTAGGATGTTGGACACGTGGGTCTTAACCGTCTTGAGAGAGATGAAGAGTTCATCAGCGATGCGCTGATTTTCGTAGCCCTTAGCAATCAGTTGAAGCACATCTCGCTCACGCGCAGTCAAGTCCTCATGTAGTTCTATGTGATTGCGGTGGTATTCGACCTTCTTGCTGACCTCTTGTTCAATAGCAAGCTCTCCAGCAGCTACCTTACGAACGGCATGGAGTAGTTCATCTGCGCTAGAAGTCTTGAGCATATAGCCCCTAGCACCAGCATTTAAGACAGGCATGATTTTTTCATTGTCTAGATAAGATGTCACTATCAAAATCTTGGCTTCAGGCCATTCTTTGAGGATAGCCAAGGTTGCATCAATCCCATTCATTTCAGGCATGACGATATCCATGACAATGACATCTGGACGCAATTCCAAGGCCAAGTCAATTCCCTTGAGACCCGTTGGATCGCCTCACCCACAACTTCTACATCGTCTTGGAGGTCAAAGTAGCTTTTCAAGCCCAATCGGACCATTTCATGGTCATCTACTAGTAAAATTTTCATCTTTATTCCTTTATTATTCCTTATCGAGCAGGGGAATACGAATATCAACTGCCAGCCCTTGCTTGGGAGCTGTCAATAACTGAACCGTCCCTGCCATATCTTCAACCCGCTCCTTGATATTGCGGAGTCCATAACTCAGGTCATCTAAACTCCCTAACTGAAAACCAATCCCATTGTCCACCACCTTCAGCTGCAATTCAAAATCTGTCTGATAGAGATAGACATCCAGACAAGATGCCTGGGCATGGCGGAGGGTATTGCTGATTAACTCTTGCAGGATACGGAAGATATGCTCCTCGATTTTCTTGGGCAATTTCGTCACATTTTGCTTGAAAGCAACCTTGAGATCACTCTTGTCCTCAAGCTCTTTTAGGAGGATTTGAATTCCCTCAACCAGACTCTTCTGCTCCAGTTCAACTGGTCGCAAATGCAAGAGCAAGACCCGTAAATCCTTCTGAGCCGTTTCTAAAATTGCTGTGACACTCTGCAACTGGGTCTGCATCTTTTCTCTATCCAATTTTAAAGCCTGCTGACTGACACCTGACAAAATCATGTGAGCCGCAAACAACTCCTGACTGACTGTATCATGCAAATCCCGAGCAATGCGCTTTCGTTCCTTCTCGATGATTTCCTCTTCCTGAGCAAGACTCTGATTTTCTGCTTTTTGAAGAGCTTCTGTCAAGAGGTTAAGTTTACCTGACAAGGACTTGAAACTGGCATCCAAATCTGGATCTGCAACCTGAACCACTTCTTGCCCTGCCAACAAACGCTTAAAATTAGCCTGCATTTTTCTTAGAGAAAGCTCTTCAACACCTCGCCAAAACAGAGCTAAGAGACAGGTCATGGACATGCTGAATACCAACAACAAAAAGATAAATTTTTCTGTTTTTTCGACATCGTGCAAGAAAATAGACCAGTCAAAGTCAAGGATTTCCAGCAAGCTGTGGGAGAAAAATAAGACAAACAGGATGGAGGTGAAGGCAATGATTATATAGGCTTGTTTTTTCATCCTCTGACCACCTCCACATCTCCAATCATAGTGGTCAAGAAAATCTTGACACTCTTATTACTCTTGAGATAGTCTTTTGTTTCCTGATGATAGTGTTCATTGCGGAGGGGTCGCTTGGGCTGATTGAAAAAAGTCAAATCACCATAGAGACAGTTAACGCTAAGACTGACTTCCACATCTACAGGTACAATGATTTTGGTCGTTCCTACCATCTTTCTGAGGATAATGACATTATCATGGTTGGTTAGAATGACCCTCTCCAGATGAATAGTGTCCTTGCCCATGAGGCGAAAGAGATTGATATCATCAAACCGGCAAGTCTGGTAGCTTGAAAAATGATGAAGATTTCCAAACCAACGATTTTTCTCCTTCTTAACCGTCACCACCTCTTCAAAAACCAAATTTGTCTGATCTTTTTCCTGGTTCATCATCGGATAAAGAAGAAAGAGGCTGTAGATGACCGCAACAAAAATAGCTAGAATCACAAAAGGATTGAGCATGACGATGAAAAAGAAGAGAATAGTTGCCACTACTAAAAGAAGGTTATTGCCCTCTTTACCAGTATAATAGCGAATCAAAAGCAAAAAGAGGAATAGAATCAGCAGAAAACGCGAAAAATGCTCTGAAACCATCAAAATCAGAGCTCCTGTCAACAGACAGGCTTCGATAAATAAAAAGATTTTAAATTTTCTCATAGGTTTATCCTCTTACTTCTATTTTATCACAATTCAAAAAAGTCACCTCGGTCTGAAGATGGAAAAAAGGCGGTGGTTACGCCTTTTTCATCTGATCCTTTGCTTCTTTTAATTTTCCGTATAGAAGATAGTCTACCTTTTGTAAATCTGCTATGGTGGCACAATTAAGAGCACACATAATCAAGCGTAAATCTACTTTCCAGCCTTGGACAATATCAATCACATCTTCAACTGAATAGGTTTCAACCAATTCCAGAACTGTTCGAGACAGTCCCACAGCCTTGGCACCAAAGACCAGGCACTTAATCATATCCAGCGGATTCCGAACGCCTCCACTGACCAAGAGCTCGACCTTGTCTTTCCAGTCTTGGGCATTGAGAAGAGCTTGCATGGTAGACTGCCCCCATTGATTGAGGTAATCACGTTGGCCACTGCGACGGTTTTCGATATAAGCAAAGCTAGTACCACCACGACCTGATAGGTCCACCGTCCGAACACCCAGTTCATAAGCTCTTTCGATAGTCTTGGCATCCATTCCAAAGCCCACTTCCTTTAGGACAATAGGAACGGAGATTTGCTTGCTATAGTCTGCTAGATTCGATTGCCAGTTTCTGAACTTTCTTTCTCCCTCAGGCATGAGTAATTCCTGCATGACATTAACATGCACTTGCAAGAGAATAGGATTCATCTCTTCTACAGTCTGAAGACCGAACTCGACAGACTTGTCCAATCCAATATTGGTTCCAAGGAGGAGATTTGGATGACTAGACTTGACAGAAAAAGAGTCATCTGTCGGATCTTTAAGGGCTGCGCTATAGGAACCCGTTACAAATAAAATCCCACAGGCTTCCGCCACTTGAGCCAGCTTTTGATTGATTTCTCTTCCCTTATCGCTTCCACCCGTCATAGCATTGATATAAAAAGGAAAGTCCCACTTTCGACCAGCAAATTCTGTCGAAAGATCGATTTCATCCAGATCGTAAAGAGGCAGGGAAGAATGAATCAACTCCACCTCATCAAAGCTATTATAGGAACTTTTCTGCTCAAGGGCATAGCGGATATGCTCGTCCTTACGATTTGTCGTCATGTCCTATCCTTTCTTGATATAAGAGCTCAATCCCCAGATCGGCCCAACAATTTTTTAAGGTTTCAGTTGACTGCGTATCAAAACTCAAGGCAATACCACAGTCACCTCCACCAGCACCGCTACTCTTGGCAACAGCCTGCAAATCTTGACTGGCTTCTTTCAGCTGTCTGAGCGAAGGCGTGTAAATATCTGCGCTCAATCCTTCTAAGAGCTTGCTGGCTACTTCTACTTGCTCGATGATTTTATCTGTATTCCCCTGCTCCAAGGCTTCTACCAAAGAAGCCACCATTTCTTTTGAGGAAGTTAAAAAATTCTGATTGATGTTTTGTTTAATTTGCTTGACCATATCACTAGACACAGCCACTTCCTTGGTCCATCCCACTAGGAAATCACATTCTAGGGCTGGTTGCACTTGTAAAATTGAAAAGCCCCAATCACGCTCCAGAACTGTCGCCAAGTTTTCTTCTTCCAACCAAGCAGCCACCTTCTTGCGATCAAATGACTGGTAGAGAACCAAATCCTCTGCCACAATACAGGCAAGGTCTCCCATAGAGCCATTATCTCCTCGCTTGAGCAAAACAGCACTAGCCAACTTGAACAATAGACCCTGAGCAACCGAAAAATCATACAGAGCCAGCAAAGCTTTGATAACCAAGACAACGACGCTACCACTAGAACCTAGACCAAACTTTTTTTCCCTTCTCGTTCCATTTTTCCTCGGATTTCCAGAGAAAAAGGTCGCAAGTTTTTCCCACGATAAACAAGTAAATCTTCCACTAAGGCGATCGTTTCTTGAATCAAGCTATAGTCAGGATTTGGCGTCAAATCCACTGCGAAATCAAACATATCTGAGTAGATACGGTAACTATCAGAAAAAGCAATCTCCCCTTTCATATAGATGGGAATGTCCTTTATCAAGGCCAACTGCCCTGGCTCTAAAATAGCATATTCACCAGCCCAATAGAGTTTTCCGCAAGTTTTAACAGCAATCATCTTGATTCAAATCCTTTGTTTTTGACACAATCAAGCGATAACGTTGACCGAAGATTTCTGATAAATGCTCCAAGTCTTTCTCCTGACAAAGGACCTTGACATTGGGACCAGCATCCATGGTAAAGTAGCAGGATTCTCCTTGCTCACGGAGCTGGCGGACAAAGTCCATGGCTTCATAAGTCGCATCCGTCAGATAAGAAAAGGCTGGTGATGCTGTTTTGGTCGTAGCGTGCATAGCCAGAGCATTTTTCTCCGTTAATTCCCCAACCTTGGCAAAATCATTTTCCTTGAGATAAAGCAGCATATCCTGATAGTCTTTCTCAGACTGACGCACCCAGTCATCAAAGGTCGTCGAGGTTTCCACACAAAGTTTCATCCCATCACGGCTAGAGATTGGTTTTTTCTTGTCTTCTAGCACCAACATAATCATAGCTAGTTTCAAGTCTGTCTCTACAGGATAAATTTCTCCACTATCCTTATCCCAGGCTCCTAGCGGTCCATAAAAACTTCGAGAAGAAGACCCTGAGGCAAACTTGGCTTCCTGCGCTAACTGGCTCCGAGTCAAACCAAGCTTGAAATAAGCATTACAAGCCTTGACCAAGGCGGACAAACCACTAGAACTTGAGGACAAGCCCGCTGCAGTAGGCATATTGTTCTGAGTATCGATACGGACAAAGCCTTCACCAGCTGGACGGTAGCGGTCAATAATCTTACTCATCTTAGCATGCTCCGCCTCATTTTGTAACTGACCATTGATATAAAAGACATCAGCTGTCGCAGGGGATGGTAAAGGCGACAAAGTCGTCTCCGTGTACATATTTTCTAAAGTCAAAGAAATACTGCTTGTAGCAGGCACCATCTCTTTTTCTTTTTTCTTTCCCCAATATTTAATAATAGCAATATTTGCGTAGGAACGTACTGTTACAGGCTCTCTATCCATGTCTGAACAGCTCCTTTCTCTTCTAATCTTTCTGCTAGTTCTTGTGCGTGTGGCAAACTGGCTGCCAAGGCTATGATACATCCTCCAAGCCCACCACCACTCATCTTGGCACCCAGAGCACCATGGCTAAGAGCCGTTTCAACCAGAGAGTCTGCCTCAGGGCTACTGACTCCAATTTCTTTTAAATGTAAATGCGCTTGACTGAGGATTTGTCCCAGTTCTTCAGCATCTTTTTGTCTAATCGCATCTTCTGCCAGCTGGGTCAATTCTCCCAAGGCATGCAAAAACGGCAGGGCATCCTTGCCCTTGCTTTGAACCACTTGGATGGCTTCACGAGTGTGACCATAAACGCCCGTATCGGCAATGACCAAATAGGCTGATAGATCCATCTCAAGCTCTGTAAATCCTACGTTCTTAATAAAGCGAATAGGCTGGTCACTGAGACAGGTCTTGGCATCCAAACCGCTTGGATTCATATGGGAAATCATCTCCGCCCGATTGACCAAGATTTCTAGTACATCATGAGGTAGATTTGCCTGATAGTAGTCAAATACCGCACGAATGGCTGCTATGCTGATAGCCGCTGACGAGCCCATGCCCCGTTTTTCAGGGATAGCCGAGTCAATCTCACAGCGAATGCAGGCTTCTTTGATCTCTAAATACTCCAGCGAAGCATAAACTGCCATGGACAAGGTATCTTCCTCATAGAGGCGCCATGGACTTTCAGCAGGAACTACCTTACAAGTCACCTCCACCTCCAAAAGAGGCAGGAAATAGCAGGATAGCCGTAAACGACCGAATGCTCCCCTATTAAAATAATCTTACTATGTGCCTGACCGACACCAACTTTTTTTGTCATATTTTCCTTTTACTAGACGAAAAAACCGTCTCATACTCAATGAAAATCAAAAAGCAAACTAGGAAGCTAGCCGCAGGCTGCTCAAAACACCGTTTTGAGGTTGCAGATAGAACTGATGAAGTCAGCTCAAAGCACTGCTTTGAGGTTGTAGATAAGACTGACGAAGTCAGTTACATATATGTACGGTAAGGCGACGCTGACGTGGTTTGAAGAGATTTTCGAAGAGTATTATTTTTTCCTACAAGTATTTATTCTCTCCTATCTATTTTATTATATTTTCACAAAAAAAGCGATTGTTTCCTTCACAATCGCCTCTTTCATTATTGAACCCATTCGCCATTATAATTGACAGAATAGCCATCTACGGTCGTATTCACTGCCAAAGCACCTGAGCTATAAGCGTAGTACCAATTCCCATTGACCTGGAACCAGCCTGTCTTCATATCGCCATTACTTGCATTTAGGTAGTACCAAATTGAACCTTCTTGATACCAGCCAGTTGCCATAGCACCTGATGAACGGAGATAGTACCACTTGTTACCAAGGTTTTGCCAACCAGTTTTCATATCACCATTTTGAGCATCTAGATAATACCAAGTTGATCCTTCCTGATACCATCCAGTCGCCATAGCTCCTGATGAACGGAGGTAGTACCACTTGTTACCAAGATATTGCCAACCCGTTTGCATTGTAGCAGTTGTTGGATCTAGATAATACCATGGAGCAGCTTTTAGCTTATCTTCATCATATGTAAGAGGAACATCCTTAACCCAACCACGTGCTAGCTCCCCAACAGTCAATCTGTTGATGCGAGAATCAAAGCCACCATCCTTCAGTAAATAATACCAGTGCCCCTCATCATAAATCCAACCAGTTTTTAAGGTGTGATAACTACGTTGATCTTCAAAATAATAGACTCGTTTCTCTGCTGGACTATCATATTGTTCCCCATGATGTTTGTTGGTATTTGTAGCAGTTTTTGCTTCTAAGACTCGCTTGCCAACAAACTCTTGTAGTACCCCATCTTGACCAAAGTAAAACCAATCTGGTCTAAAAGCAATATCTTGCCTTGGACCAGAGCCAATCGTAACTCCTTTGTGTGGAGCAGGTATATATTGCCAGCCGACAACCATCTCTCCAGTTAGAGGATCAAAATAATAGTACTTACCATCAATCACTCGCCAGTAGGTTTCTTTGAGTTCCCCTTTCTTGTAGTAGGTTCTACCATTTTCTTGGACAAATTGCCAACCTTCTGAATCAGCATCATCCGCCAATACTACACTTGTCGCTAGCAAACTGAAGAAAAAGACTGCTAATGCAATTTGCAGCAATTTTTTTATTTTTTCATTAGATATATCCTCCTTCAAGAATTATATTAAAAATTAAATTGTATGTCAATATGACGGCCTTAAAATCATATAATAACGAAACATATTAAAAATGGAAACAGTAGTAGTACACTTTGGTTTTGAAAATATTTTTAGAAATTATAGTATATTAAAGCTATAATAGTACAACATGACTCCTAAAATATAGCATATTGAATCTAGAATAGTACATTGTGGATGCTAAAATATTCCTAGAAATTAATTTGAGTTTCCTAATCAATTTGTTCATATTTTATTTCACTATACGTCGTTATTAGACGATTACTATTATGACGCGCTTACAGTCAACCTTCAACTTCCTGACATGCAAAAATCTCCTAGCAGACTTTCCTGCTAGGAGATTTTCTTATGAGAGATACTTGTTTAAGCTTTGAAAATCGGACTTATCATCTGATAATTATCAAATAATCTACCAATTAAGCTTCTTCGTCTTCTTTACGACGACGGCCTGCAAGACCAAGACCAAGTACTGCACTTGCAGCTGCTGCTACCATGGATACTACAGAATCTTCTGTACCTGTATATGGTAATTCTTTTGCTCCTTTACGTGCATTTGCTTGTCCTGATGTTGTTTGACCAGCATTAGCTGAACTTCCATTGTCTGTAGAAGAACGTTGTTTAAAGATATCTTTACCTACAATTGTGTAAACTTTACCATCTTTAGTAATTACAGTTGCATTTCCTGCTTTGTCGAAGATAACTTCTACTACATCAGCGTTTGCTCCTTTAATCTTAGCTTTTGCAGCTTCTTTTTCTGCATCTGTTAAGTTATTGAAGTCTGCTACTGTTTCTTTTTCGAAGTCAACGTTGATGTTTTCACCATTGTTCTTAGCTGCCACATCTTTAGCATCTTTAACTAATTGAGCTGCTGGAATTGTTGCTGTCTTACCTTCTGGGGTTGTGACTGTTGCGTTTCCTTTATCGTCTACTACTACAGTTGCACCTGGGTTGACTGCTTTAATTGATTCTTTAACTTTTTCAATTTCATCAGCTGTTAATTTAGCTTTATCTCCAACTAACACTCTAATTGCTGGTGTGTTTACTGCATTTGCTTTATCTGCATCTGCTGCTGACTTAGTTAAGTCTGTTGCTGGAATTACTGCTGTCTTACCTTCTGGGGTTGTGACTGTTGCGTTTCCTTTATCGTCTACTACAACTTTAGATCCTGGATTTACTGCCTCAATTGCTTCCTTAACTTTTGCTTTTTCTTCATCTGTTAAGTTAGCTGGATCTTTAACTTCCACCTTAGCTGCTGGTGTGTTTACTGCATTTCCTGCATTTGGCTTAGCTGCGTCTGCTGGTGATTTAGTTAAGTCTGTTGCTGGAATTACTGCTGTCTTACCTTCTGGGGTTGTAACTGTTGCGTTTCCTTTGTCGTCTACTACTACAGTTGCACCTGGGTTCACTGCTTTAACTTTGTCTTCGATCGCTTTCTTCTCAGCATCTGTAAGTTTTTCTGGGTTTGCTACTACAGTCTTATCTGCTGGTTTAACGATGTCGTTTCCTGCTTCTGGCTTAGCTGCTGCTTCTGGTGATTTAGTTAAGTCTGTTGCTGGAATGACCGCTGTCTTACCTTCTGGTGTTGTGACTGTCGCATTTCCTTTGTCGTCTACTACTACAGTTGCACCTGGATTTACAGCTTTAACTTTGTCTTCGATCGCTTTCTTCTCAGCATCTGTAAGTTTTTCTGGATTTGCTACTGCAGTCTTATCTGCTGGTTTAACGATGTCGTTACCTGCATTTGGTTTAGCTGCATCTTCTGATGACTTAGTCAAGTCCTCTGCTGGAATTACAGCTGTCTTACCTTCTGGGGTTGTAACTGTCGCATTTCCTTTGTCGTCTACAACTACTGTTGCATCTGGATTTACAGCTTTAACTTTGTCTTCAATCGCTTTCTTCTCTTCTGGAGTTAAGTTAGCTGGATCTTTAACTGCAGTCTTATCTGCTGGTTTAACGATGTCGTTACCTGCATTTGGTTTAGCTGCATCTTCTGATGACTTAGTCAAGTCCGCTGCTGGAATTACAGCTGTCTTACCTTCTGGGGTTGTTACTGTTGCGTTTCCTTTATCGTCTACTACTACAGTTGCATCTGGGTTTACAGCTTTTAACTTTATCTTCGATCGCTTTCTTCTCAGCATCTGTAAGTTTTTTTCTGGATTTGCTACTGCAGTCTTATCTGCTGGTTTAACGATGTCGTTACCTGCATTTGGTTTAGCTGCATCTTCTGATGACTTAGTCAAGTCCGCTGCTGGAATTACAGCTGTCTTACCTTCTGGGGTTGTTACTGTTGCATTTCCTTTATCGTCTACAACTACTGTTGCATCTGGATTTACAGCTTTAACTTTGTCTTCGATCGCTTTCTTCTCAGCATCTGTAAGTTTTTCTGGATTTGCTACTACAGTCTTATCTGCTGGTTTAACGATGTCGTTTCCTGCTTCTGGCTTAGCTGCTGCTTCTGGTGATTTAGTTAAGTCTGTTGCTGGAATGACCGCTGTCTTACCTTCTGGGGTTGTAACTGTCGCATTTCCTTTGTCGTCTACAACTACTGTTGCATCTGGATTTACAGCTTTAACTTTGTCTTCAATCGCTTTCTTCTCTTCTGGAGTTAAGTTAGCCGGATCTTTAACTGCAGTCTTATCTGCTGGTTTAACGATGTCGTTACCTGCATTTGGTTTAGCTGCATCTTCTGATGACTTAGTCAAGTCCGCTGCTGGAATTACAGCTGTCTTACCTTCTGGGGTTGTTACTGTTGCGTTTCCTTTATCGTCTACTACTACAGTTGCATCTGGGTTTACAGCTTTAACTTTATCTTCGATCGCTTTCTTCTCAGCATCTGTAAGTTTTTCTGGATTTGCTACTGCAGTCTTATCTGCTGGTTTAACGATGTCGTTACCTGCATTTGGTTTAGCTGCATCTTCTGATGACTTAGTCAAGTCCGCTGCTGGAATTACAGCTGTCTTACCTTCTGGGGTTGTTACTGTTGCGTTTCCTTTATCGTCTACTACAACTTTAGATCCTGGGTTTACAGCTTTAACTTTGTCTTCGATCGCTTTCTTCTCTTCTGGAGTTAAGTTAGCTGGATCTTTAACTGCAGTTTTAGCTGCTGGTGTGTTTACTGCATTTCCTGCATTTACTTTAGCTGCGTCTGCTGGTGATTTAGTTAAGTCTGCTGCTGGAATTACTGCTGTCTTACCTTCTGGGGTTGTTACTGTTGCGTTTCCTTTATCGTCTACTACAACTTTAGATCCTGGGTTTACAGCTTTAACTTTGTCTTCGATTGCTTTCTTCTCAGCATCTGTAAGTTTTTCTGGATTTGCTACTGCAGTCTTATCTGCTGGTTTAACGATGTCGTTACCTGCATTTGGTTTAGCTGCATCTTCTGATGACTTAGTCAAGTCCGCTGCTGGAATTACAGCTGTCTTACCTTCTGGGGTTGTAACTGTCGCATTTCCTTTGTCGTCTACAACTACTGTTGCATCTGGATTTACAGCTTTAACTTTGTCTTCAATCGCTTTCTTCTCTTCTGGAGTTAAGTTAGCTGGATCTTTAACTGCAGTCTTATCTGCTGGTTTAACGATGTCGTTACCTGCATTTGGTTTAGCTGCATCTTCTGATGACTTAGTCAAGTCCGCTGCTGGAATTACAGCTGTCTTACCTTCTGGGGTTGTTACTGTTGCGTTTCCTTTATCGTCTACTACTACAGTTGCATCTGGGTTTACAGCTTTAACTTTATCTTCGATCGCTTTCTTCTCAGCATCTGTAAGTTTTTCTGGATTTGCTACTGCAGTCTTATCTGCTGGTTTAACGATGTCGTTACCTGCATTTGGTTTAGCTGCATCTTCTGATGACTTAGTCAAGTCCGCTGCTGGAATTACAGCTGTCTTACCTTCTGGGGTTGTTACTGTTGCATTTCCTTTATCGTCTACAACTACTGTTGCATCTGGATTTACAGCTTTAACTTTGTCTTCGATCGCTTTCTTCTCTTCTGGAGTTAAGTTAGCTGGATCTTTAACTGCAGTCTTATCTGCTGGTTTAACAATGTCGTTACCTGCGTTTGGCTTAGCTGCATCTTCTGGTGATTTAGTTAAGTCTGTTGCTGGAATTACTGCTGTCTTACCTTCTGGAGTTGTGACTGTCGCATTTCCTTTGTCATCTACAACTACTGTTGCATCTGGGTTTACAGCTTTAACTTTATCTTCGATTGCTTTCTTCTCTTCTGTAGTTAGGTTAGCTGGATCTTTAACTACAGCTTTATCTGCTGGTTTAACGATGTCGTTACCTGCATTTGGTTTTGCTGGGGCTGTTGTATCTGTTGTTGCTGTTGCTGGTGTGCTTGCGTCTGATACATTTCCTGCTGGATCTGTTGCTTTCGCTGTTACGTCACCTGCTGGTAATTCTACTGTTGGTGTGATTGTAGCTTTACCGTTTTCGTCAGCTACACCTTCACCAATCTTCTTACCGTCTTTATCGAATAACTCAACTTTAGATCCTGGTTCTGCACTTACTTCAACTGGTGTCTTAGTACCTGCTTTATCTGTTAAGTCTGTTTTGATTTCTGGTTTAGCTGGTGCTTTTGTATCTGGTGTTGCTGTTGCTGGAACACTTGGTTCTGATACATTGCCTGCTGGATCTGTCGCTTTCGCTGTTACGTCACCTGCTGGTAATTCTTTCGTTGGTGTTATGGTAGCTTTTCCGTTTTCGTCTGCTACTCCTTCACCAATCTTGTTACCGTCTTTATCGAACAACTCAACCTTAGAACCTGGTTCTGCTGTCACTTCAACTGGTGTCTTAGTGCCGGCTTTATCTGTTAAGTCTGTCTTAACTTCTGGTTTAGCTGGGGCTGTTGTATCTGTTGTTGCTGTTGCTGGAACACTTGGCTCTGATACATTGCCTGCTGGATCTGTCGCTTTCGCTGTTACGTCACCTGCTGGTAATTCTTTCGTTGGTGTGATGGTAGCTTTTCCGTTTTCGTCTGCTACTCCTTCACCAATCTTGTTACCGTCTTTATCGAACAACTCAACCTTAGAACCTGGTTCTGCTGTCACTTCAACTGGTGTCTTAGTACCGGCTTTATCTACAAGCGGTGTGTTGATTACTGGTTTAGCTGGGGCTGTTGTATCTGTTGTTGCTGTTGCTGGAACACTTGGCTCTGATACATTGCCTGCTGGGTCTGTGGCTTTCGCTGTTACGTCACCTGCTGGTAATTCTTTCGTTGGTGTGATGGTAGCTTTTCCGTTTTCGTTTGCTACTCCTTCACCAATCTTGTTACCGTCTTTATCGAACAACTCAACCTTAGAACCTGGTTCTGCTGTCACTTCAACTGGTGTCTTAGTGCCGGCTTTATCTGTTAAGTCTGTCTTAACTTCTGGTTTAGCTGGGGCTGTTGTATCTGTTGTTGCTGTTGCTGGTGTGCTTGCGTCTGATACATTTCCTGCTGGATCTGTTGCTTTCGCTGTTACGTCACCTGCTGGTAATTCTACTGTTGGTGTGATTGTAGCTTTACCGTTTTCGTCAGCTACACCTTCACCAATCTTCTTACCGTCTTTATCGAACAACTCAACTTTAGATCCTGGTTCTGCACTTACTTCAACTGGTGTCTTAGTACCGGCTTTATCTACAAGCGGTGTGTTGATTACTGGTTTAGCTGGGGCTGTTGTATCTGTTGTTGCTGTTGCTGGAACACTTGGCTCTGATACATTGCCTGCTGGATCTGTCGCTTTCGCTGTTACGTCACCTGCTGGTAATTCTTTCGTTGGTGTGATGGTAGCTTTTCCGTTTTCGTCTGCTACTCCTTCACCAATCTTGTTACCGTCTTTGTCGAACAACTCAACCTTAGAACCTGGTTCTGCTGTCACTTCAACTGGTGTCTTAGTGCCGGCTTTATCTACAAGCGGTGTGTTGATTACTGGTTTAGCTGGGGCTGTTGTATCTGTTGTTGCTGTTGCTGGAACACTTGGCTCTGATACATTGCCTGCTGGATCTGTCGCTTTCGCTGTTACGTCACCTGCTGGTAATTCTTTCGTTGGTGTTATGGTAGCTTTTCCGTTTTCGTCTGCTACTCCTTCACCAATCTTGTTACCGTCTTTATCGAACAACTCAACCTTAGAACCTGGTTCTGCTGTCACTTCAACTGGTGTCTTAGTGCCGGCTTTATCTGTTAAGTCTGTCTTAACTTCTGGTTTAGCTGGAGATTCTGGTTTAGAGTTAGGATCTTTTGGATCTGTGCCTTCCTCTACTTCTTCTTTATCAGTGACGCCATCGCCATCTGTATCAGCTTTAGTAGGGTCTGTACCTTTCTCTGCTTCTTCCTTATCAGTCAAGCCATCGCCGTCTGTATCCTTAGTTGTTGGATTTTCTGGTGAACTTGGGTCTTTAACCGTTACTTTAACTGGAACTTCTTCTTTAGATCCATCTGGGTATGTTACAACTACTGTCGCATCTTTTTCACCTGGTGTCGCTGTGGCTACTGGATCTTTGAAGGCTACTTTTGTACCCTTAGGAAGATCTTTTACATTTCCAATTGAATCTTCTGCTTTTGGTGTTGTTCCTTTGTTTACAGTTTGTGGTTTAGCTGTTGGTGTGTTCTTATCTGCATCTGTTGGTTTGTTGGTTACAAATTCTGACAATGGTTTTGTATCTTTTGAACCGTCTGCATACGTTACTACAAGATTCCCTTTATTATCTTTTGTTACTGATTTAATCTTAGCATCTTTATCTGTAACTGGAGCATCTTTTGAGATATTTGCATCGTCATTATCCTTTTTGTGCTCAAGTTGTAGTTTTTCTTTGATTTTAGCTAAATCAGCTTCTGTTACGTTAGCTGGATCTGCTACGGAAACTTTTTCAGTTGGTGCCTTGATATCGTACTTATCTGTTTGAGATTTAACGATGAATTGAACATATCCTGGTTTTTGTTGACGTACTGCATCGTCAGTCGAAGCATTATAGTCTGCAGATACGTTTGACTTGATATCTTCATTATCTTTAGCTTCAATGAAACTTGTCCATTGGTTTGGAGCTTTAAGAGTAGTTACACCAGTCATCTTGATCGTTGCTGTTCTTTTATCTTTAGATACTGTTCCTTCTCCGTTTGTAACAGCACCGTTATCAATCTTACCTACTGTAAATCCGTAGTCCGCAGCATTAACTCCTGTAACACCACCTGGTCCACGTAAGTATAAGTCTTTAACTGTTGTTTCGTCTTTACCTGTGAATGTTAAATCAGTATTCTCACCTGTATAAACGTATATTTGACGTTTATCAGCATTTGAGTATGGAACTTCAACTGTTGGAGCTACTCCGACAAATTCTGATAGTGGTCTTGTGTCTTTTGAACCGTCTGTGTATGTTACTACAAGATTTCCTTTATTATCTTTTGTTACTGATTTAATCTTAGCATCTTTATCTGTAACTGGAGCATCTTTTGAGATATTTGCATCGTCGTTATCTTTCTTGTGCTCAAGTTGTAGTTTTTCTTTGATTTTAGCTAATTCTGCTTCTGTAACGTTAGCTGGATCTGTTACAGCTACTTTTTCAGTTGGTGCCTTGATATCGTACTTGTCTGTTTGAGATTTAACGATGAATTGAACATATCCTGGTTTTTGTTGACGTACTGCATCATCAGTTGTAGCATTGTAGTCTGCACCTGTCATAGATTTAGCATCATCACTATCTTTAGCTTCAATGAAACTTGTCCATTGGTTTGGAGCTTTAAGAGTAGTTACACCAGTCATCTTGATTGTTGCTGTTCTTTTATCTTTAGATACTGTTCCTTCTCCGTTTGTAACAGCACCGTTATCAATCTTACCTACTGTAAATCCGTAGTCTGCAGCATTAACTCCTGTAACACCACCTGGTCCACGTAAGTATAAGTCTTTAACTGTCGTTTCATCTTTACCTGTGAATGTTAAATCTGTGTTTTCTCCTGTGTAAACATAGATTTGACGTTTGGCAGCATTTGAGTATGGAACTTCAACTGTTGGAGCTACTACTGCAGTTTCTTTAGTTACAAATTCTGACAATGGTTTCTTATCTTGAGAACCATCTTTATAGGTTACTACAAGATTTCCTTTGTTATCTTTTGTTACTGATTGGATCTTAGCATCTTTATCTGCTACAGGTTTACCTTTTTTATCTGCTAAGTTAGCATCATCGTTATTTTTAGAGTACTCAAGTTGGAGTTTCTCTTTGATTTTCGCTAAATCAGCTTCTGTTACGTTTGCTGGATCTGCTACGCCAACTTTTGCAGTTGGAGCTACAACATCATATTTTTGAGTTTGTGGTTTAAGAATTACATTAAATCTACCTGGATCACTATCTTTCTGACCATTTCCTGTGAACTCTGCTCCATCAGTATCTGTTGCTCTAACATAACGCCATCCTAGAGCTAGACCAGCTGGATTTTCTCCTTTAGTTGCCGCATCCAATCTATCTTGTGATAAACCATCTGTCGCTGCTGGAGTTCCTGAGTAAGTAAGGATTGCTGGTTTAGTGTCTGTTGCTGGTGTTTCAGAATTAATAGCTGTCACTTTAAATCCATACTGAACATCAACTTTATTCGGTTCACCTGCAACATCGGCAAACGGTCTATTGCTACCTTGTTTTACAGTGGCACTTGCAATCTTACCACTATCATCCTTAATTTTAATATCGAATGAGCTTTCTTCCCCACCGTATACATAAACTTCTTTAGCAGCTTCGTTAGAGAATGGAATCTCTACTGTTGGAGCTACTACTGGAGCTGCTGGAGTTGTTGGGTTGACGAGATATGCTGCTGCAATCTTATCTTTTGATCCATCAGGATAAGTAATCGTAAGGTTTCCTTTTTCATCCACACTGTATTGTGAATCTGCTGGAAGATCTGAGTTGGCAGCTTTAACAGCAGCGATGACCTTGTTCTTATCATCTTCACTAAGATTGTTAGAATTCGAAACATCTACTTTTGCACCTGTAACTGGCTCATACTTCTTAGCTAATTCAAGGACTGTTACTAGAAGTTCTCTGTATAGCGTTGTTGGTTTATCTCGATTACGTGCATGAAAAATAATACTAGTAGTTCCTGCCGGCTGATCCATTGCAACAGTACCACTATATTTAGCATTACGTTGCTTAATCGTAGCTCCACGTGATTTATCTAGGTATCCCCCCGTTGGCACTACTCCTTTTATGGCTGTTGGATTTTTTTCAACTGAAAATTTCTCTAACGCTGTAGCTTGAGCTATAACATCAACATCAATTTTATCACCAGGATATACTGTAATACTCTCTCTACTTACTAATAGTCTAGTATCATTATTACCAATAACCCCACCATCTTTAATAGTTAATGGTGTTTTTGTAACCGTAATCGGTGCACTCTTAGCTGACTCTGTTCCACCTGCTGGTGTTGAAGTAGCTGTAATCTCACCTTCTGGAAGGCTGTTTGTAGGGTGGATTGTGGCAACACCATTGTTATCAGCTACAGCTTCACCAATCACAACACCATCTTTGTTGTAAAGTTTTACAGTAGAACCTGCTGATGCTTTAACAGTTACATCAGCTGCAGTACTTGCTTGACCATTAAGATTTGAAGTGATTTCTGGCGCTTGGCCTGCTGGTTTTGGTGTTTCAGCTCTGAATCCATTATTTTTATCTAATGCTTTACCGTTACGTGGATCATTAGACCCTGTGTTTTCAATTGAGTTAGATTCTGATTTTTTCTCAGTGTTTTCTGCTTTTTTACCTACAGTTTCTTTTCCGTTAGTAGTGTCTACTGCTGGAGTTTCTTTTTTCTCTACAGGTTTAGCTTTTAATTTAGTGTTCACTGTAGTTACTAATTTACTGTAAGCTTTTGTGATTTCATCTTGAGTTGTTGCGTTTGCTAATGTAGCTTTTGCATCTTCTAACCCAGCTTTTAATACTGCAACACTTTCTTCTGTTTTGCTTTCATATGTTCCGTTAGCTAATTTTGCTTCGATTTCTGCAATGTAGCTTTCAAGTTGAGTTTTGTCTAAAGCTTTAACTTCTTTTGCAGTTTCTCCACCTAATTTTGCCGCTACTGCTGCTACAGCAGGCGCCTCATAAGTCTTGCCATCTCCGTTCTGTGTAGGGTTAACATCCCCAGTAGTCGAGTTGCTTTCTACAGTAGTTTCTGCTGTGTTTGCATGGACCACTTGAGTAGCTAAGCTAGCTCCGACCGCAAAAACAAGAGAACAACCGAATAGGAAGTGCTTCCCTTTTTTGATCATTCTCCAGTTCTTTTGTTCTGCATTTTTACGATTAAAATACATTACATTGTCTCCTTATTTATTCCTAAAAATAGCATGTATTACACATACGTTCAATATTATAATTTATATAATCAGATTTGTCAATTATATTGATTTAAATTTATTATTTCCCCTTATCTCTATGCCATTTTAAGCTTTTTCTATAGTTATTATATTATATTTTTTAGATAAAAATAAAATTTCCCTTTTCTTCAAGACTATGATAAATGCAATTTTTTGAATACTTATAAAGAGTATATTGATTTCACCTGCAGTTAACTCATCCTTTTTGGAACGTCAAAAAGTAGAGAGTCGTGAAAATGCAACTTATAGGAGACTAGACTTGTATCAAGAAGAAAGCTTTCTCCCTGCCCCCCCTTTAGACCATGATAGTATATCGAAACTAGAGCAAGACACAACGACTGCTAAAACAGTTCTAGAAATATTTTATCAATAGGCACGTACTATTCTAGATTCAAGCTACTATATAATCCGTCTAAAGACCTGCATTTGTGGCTATTCAAAAAGCTCTATACTATCTGGAGTTCAGGAATTCCTGCTACAGATAGTATAGAGCTCAAACAGCAGTTACACGAGAGTGACTGCCTTTCTATTCTTGCATAGCGTAACCAACACCACGCACGGTTTTAATGTAGCTTTTCTGACCTTTTACATCAAGCTTGCTACGTAGATAACGGATATAGACATCCACGATATTGGTTTCGGTCGCACTTTCATACTTCCAGACACTTTCCAACAACTGCTCACGAGTCAGAACTTTCTTGCTTCCCATAAGAGTAGCCAAAAGGTCATACTCACGACGCGTCAGAGCAATCATCTCCTCGCCACGATAAACGGTATGATGTTCTACATCCATACGCAGATTGCGGTAAGACGTTGGAACCTTCATCTGACTACAGTGTTGGTCGATAAAGTCCCGACCTCGGAAAATCGCTGAAATACGAGCTACCAGATTCTCAATAATAACTGGCTTATAGATGTAAGAAACGGCAAAGCGTTGGATTGCCTCAATCTGATCTTGCAATTCTTCACGATGGTCCAAGACCATGATGACTGAAGCTGGCTTAGTCCGACTCAGCTTGTCTGCAAAATCCTGGGCTGTCATATCCCCCAGACGAGCATTCAATAAAATCAAGTCATAGTCTGTCTGAAGAGCCATGGAGAGGGCTTTTTGCCCCTCCTCAACCTGATCAACTCGGTATTGCTCTTTTTGGAGTTCCAAACTTAAAAAATGAGCTAGATTTCGTTCTTTCTCAAGTAATAAAATCCGTTTCCCCATGGCAGACCTACTTATTTTTCGTCATACCAAGAGTAGTGGAATGTTCCTTCTTTGTCTTTACGTTGGTAAGTGTGGGCACCAAAGTAGTCACGTTGCGCTTGGATCAAGTTAGCTGGAAGGTCAGCTGAACGGTAGCTATCAAAGTAAGTAATAGCTGCTGAGAATGTTGGCACTGGTACACCAGCTTGAACAGCAAGAGCTACGATATCACGCACTGCTTGTTGGTACTTAGCAGTAACATCCAAGAAGTACTCATCCAAAAGAAGGTTGGCAAGGTCTGCATCACGGTTGTAAGCATCTGTAATCTTTTGCAAGAAACGAGAACGGATGATACAGCCATCACGCCAGATAGATGCGATGTCCGCAAATGGCAAGTTCCAGTTGTTTCTTTAGAAGCTACACGCAATTGAGCAAAACCTTGTGCGTATGAAATGATTTTTGAGAAGTAAAGGGCTTGACGGATTTTTTCAATCAACTCAGCCTTGTCTCCCTCAAATTTGAAGGCAGCTGGTTTTGGAAGAACCTTGCTAGCATGCACACGTTCTTCTTTGTAAGTTGAAATGTAGCGTGCAAATACTGACTCAGTGATGAGTGACAATGGCACACCAAGGTCAAGTGATGATTGGCTAGTCCATTTACCAGTTCCCTTGTTACCTGCAGCATCAAGGATGTAGTCTACGATTGGTCCGTCTTGACCTTCATCGTCTTTACGGCTCAAGATATCAGCTGTGATTTCGATCAAGTAGCTGTCCAATTCACCCTTGTTCCACTCAGTAAAGATTTCAGCCATGTCTTCTGCAGAAAGGCCTAGCAAGTGTTGCATCAAATCATAGCTTTCTGCAATCAATTGCATATCCCCATACTCGATACCGTTGTGAACCATTTTCACATAGTGACCAGCTCCATCAGGACCGATGTAAGTCACACATGGTTTGCCATCTTCTGGTGCTTTAGCTGAGATTTCTTCAAGAACATCCGCAACCAATTCGTAGGCCTCTTTTTGTCCACCAGGCATGATAGAAGGACCTTCTAGGGCACCTTTTTCACCACCAGAAACCCCAGTACCGATAAAGTTGATACCTGAGTTTGCCAATTCTTCATTACGACGGATTGTATCTTTGTAGAAAGTATTTCCGCCGTCGATCAAGATATCACCCTTGTCAAGGTGTGGAAGAAGGGCTTGGATAGTAGCATCTGTACCAGGTCCAGCTTGAACCATCAGCATGATACGACGAGGTTTTTCGATTGAGTTTACAAAACTTTCAACGTCATAGCTTGGTACAAAGTTCTTTTCAGGATGGCAAGCAATTACATCTTCAGTTTTTTCTTTACTACGGTTGTAAATAGCAACTGTGTAACCACGAGATTCAATATTTAAGGGCAAGGTTACGACCCATTACGGCCATACCTACGACACCAAAGTTAGCTTTTGTCATTTGACACTCCTCTTGTTTAATTTGTTTTATTTTATCATTTTTACTTTTTGAAAAGAAAGAATTTTGTAACGACTGCTTAGTAGTCCAAAGCATCCGCATGTCCAGAACCATTTCCAACAAAGTATCCTGTCTTACAGTTAAGGGTAAAGAGATAGGTTCCATCTGGCTTGTAGAGGTTGTAATAACCATTGCCATTAACGATATTGACACGTTCAAGGATGTATTGGTTACCAGTGATATAACCACGTGAACGTGAAGTCGCTAGAATTTGTTCCAAAACACCATCAGCAAAATCCCAAGCAGAGTTATTACTATCATCAATAGCTGATTGATTGTAAGGCACACGACTGGCAGCTTCTTTGAACAGTCAACTCCTGCACTTGATACACCCATATGACTTCATCACGCGAGAAACTTCTGAGTCTCATTTGATGAGTCGCATTTTGAGATTGACTAGTGACTTGTCTCACTAGAAGAATTTGAACTTGCTTGACTAGAGCTGTTAGTTTGACCTGAGCTTGAGCTAGAAGTACTTGTTTGCTGGCTCTTACCAAGGCTGATAGCCTTATCTAGCACTTTATCAAGCTCAGTATTTCCGGTTTTAATCTCTGTAAATTTAGCGTCCGATTTGGCTTTGGCATTAGTATCCAGAACACCATCAACAATAGCTGGTTTTTCAAATTGAGCATTAATGTCTTGGATAGCCTTGATTTGCGTTGCTAGACTATCATATTTAGATTTGGCAAGCGTATATTCACGACTACCTTCCAGCTTATCAAGTAAAGTCTTGAGTTGACTCAGTTTATCAAACTGGCTATTCTTCAAAGCCGTTTTGTTGCTATCTGTGTAGAAGGCATCATAGAAAGTATTAAACTCTTGTAATGCTGTTTGCGTAGCTTGGTCAGTTGAAGCTGATTGTGAAGATTGTATCTCTTGGTTTGAGCGTGAAATTTGACGGTAGACAAAATAGCTCCCCAGCAAGATAACAATTCCAATCAATACTGAAGCAATGATCATCACTCGTTTCTTTATAGAATCTGCTTCTGTTTCTGACTCTATGGCAGTAGCTCTCGACAGCAAAACAGTCTCATCTTCTTGGACCGCGTCATCTTCGTCAACACCCTCTTTAGTTACAACTAGAGGTTCTATCTTTTGACTTTTTTCCTCTAGAGGAGTCAAAACAAAGTCTGAACTATTTGTGTCTGTAGATTCTATAGAGTTTTTTTCTCCTACTTCCTCACCTGCAGTAGTATCATTTGTTTCTCGAACTGCTTGAATCAATTCCTCTAAACTTTGAGTGGCTGCTAGCTCTTCTTTTTTGAACTGTCGTGTTTCAAACTTATCTGCTTCAATCTCTTCACGATGTTGCTTTATATATTTATCTAGAATATTATCTTCTGGAAGAACCCCGGCTTCAACTTCCTCATTCTTACGAATAACTTGACCTACTGTCAAACTCTTTAGCTTCATCAAAAATCAAATTGCGGTTCTTGATCTTCATGTTCCTCATGCCGTTCACGTCTCTTCTGATCCATATCTTATCCTTTCTACTTTACTTCCTGGCGTTTAACACGCTGACCAAAATATTGATACAAATCAACTTTCAAGGTTCCATTGTACAACTTACGTTTCTTATCCGCCTGACTACCGTATTTGGTCTCAAAGGCTTCATCACTGGTTAAGATAAACTTACTCCAGGTTTTTAGCGGTGCAAATACTTGACCCATTTCAGCATAAAGCTTGGTAACCCCTGCATCATCGGACAAACGTTCACCATAAGGCGGATTAGAGATAATCACTCCATTAATTTTATCCGAACGTAAATCCTGCACACGCATCTGCTTAAAAGTAATGTCTCCTGCAACGCCAGCTGCCTGGGCATTGGCCTTAGCAATTTCCACCATACGTGCATCGATATCACAACCCATGACATCCAGTTCCAGTTCACGATCTACTTTCTTAGCCGCCTCTGTACGTACTTCTTGGATCAAGCGATCGCTAATCCAGTTCCATTCCTCAAAAGCAAAAGAGCGCCGAAGTCCTGGAGCCATCTTTCTAGCAATCATAACTGCCTCAATACAGAAAGTCCCCGAACCACAGGTTGGATCAATCAAGGGCTTGTCTGGATACCAGTTAGAAAGTTGCAAAATGGCTGCTGCCATATTCTCCTTGATAGGAGCGCCACCTTTTTCGGTACGATAACCACGTTTAAAGAGGCTAGTCCCTGTCGTATCAATCATGACAGTTGCTATATCTTTCAGAATAGAGACCTCAATCTTAAACTCAGGACCAGTTTCCATCAAGGGAACACCTTCTGGACGGGCATAATGTTTTTGCAACTTCTTAACAACAGCCTTCTTTGAAATAGCCTGTACACTGGGCTCATTGTGAAGTTTAGATTTAACACATTTGGCTTTAGCAATTGGAAAGCGAGCCCCAAGCGGTAAATAATTTTCCCAATCTAGGGCGAAAACTCCTTGAAAGAGCTCCTCAAAAGTCTTAGCTGGGAAAGTTCCTACGATAATCTTGATACGATCTGCTGCTCGAAGCCAGAGGTTGGCTTCGACAATGGCTCTCGGGTCTCCTTGAAAACGAACACGGCCGTTTTCAACCTGACAATCGTAGCCCAACTCTCGCACTTCTCGTCCCACAACAGCTTCAAGACCTGCTGCAGCAGTTGCAATTAAATTAAATTCTTTTTTCATTTTCAGTCTTATAAGACCTTTCTATATGTCCACTTCAAAAAATGAGGTTGAGAAAATCTTCTCAGCCCCAACCTATATGCAATTTTCTATAAGCCATGTTTTGTTCCAGAAGTGACTAGGACCACTTCCTTCGATAATCATCTGTCTACCACTAACAGCTCTAGCTGATAGCAGTCAGAATACTACGTTCGTTTCCGCGTACTCCATGCCCCGACCAAAATTTGGGTTGCTAGCTTGAGGGGTTTACCGCGTTCCACTCTCTCTGTTTCCAGAAAGACTCCGTCACTGTGGCACTTTCAAGTCTACTCTGACCTATCCAAGGACTTAGCCATTTCAACTGCCGTAACGATTTCTCGTCCCTAGGCTTATGGTTTCGCCTAGCACAAACACTACAGGCATCACAGCCTGTGCTAGCATGGACTTTCCTCATGAAAAGATATTCTCCTCACGCGATTATCCAAAAATTGCACTCACCCATAATTCTATTATAAATCTTGATTATCTATGATTTGTTTACCGAATACTTCTTTTTCAAGTCGATTTAAGCGTTTTAGAATATCAAAATTTGTTACTGAAGTAGAGCTTGTTACCTCAATTGAATCAGGCTGAGGTGTAGTAACCTGCGGTTTACGAGATAATTCACTCTTCAAATCAGCTATCTCCTGACGAAGCGATTTAACCAAAGCTGCATAAGTCTCATAGTCCTTAATCACATCATCCAGAAACTCATCAACTTCTACTTTACTGTAGCCACGAACTTCCCGTCCAAATTCTTGTTCAAAAATATCTTTTGCTGAAAAAATAATACTTGCCATGTCCCTCTCCATTCTCGGTTGCTAGTATTATTATATAAAAAAAGGCAAACAAAAATCAAGGTCAAAGGCTTACTTTTCAGAAAAATTTTCTGCTATTTCATTTAAGGTTTCAAAAGTTAACCTTCTTGTAAAATAGTTCTCTTGATTTTTCATCAAGGTGTCCATAAATTTTAATTTGGTCTCATTTTCTGGATCATAGAAAAAATAAGCTAAATCAGTATTTTCCAACAAAAATCGTTGGTAGTCTCTCAATTGCCCCATATGTTCATATTTTGGATAGGAATATTTTACAAAATCAACTTGTTTGAACTCACTTAATTTTATTTGGTTAGCCTCATTCCAATTACTTCCATGAGTTGCAAAATCAAATATAGTCGCCAGTTGAAGTCCATAATCTTCTTTCATATCTCGAGCTACTTCTAACACCCAGTATTCAAAGCCTAGGTTTCCTGTGAACACAAGCCAAGTCACACCTTCTTCAGCCATAGATTCTAAATCTTTTCGTATCGCTTTTTTTATCACTTTCAATCGAGGATCTTTATCATTATAGAGTCCCAAATCAAAAGCTGAGTATCCTAAAATTAAAGCTGTAGTCATTTTTAACCCTTTCTTTGTAATTTTATGATATAATAGAGTGATGTTATTGTACCAATAAGGAGAATTATGGTCAACTATCCTCATAAAATTTTATCATCAAAAAAAAACACTCCTCTGTCCAAAGCTAAAAATTTCGCAAATAGAGGAATGTCCTTTGAAAAGATGATTAATGCCACGAACGACTACTACTTGTCTCATGGGCTGGCTGTTATCCACAAAAAACCCACTCCCATCCAAATCGTACGTGTCGATTATCCACAACGAAGTCGAGCAAAGATTGTCGAAGCCTACTTTAGACAAGCTTCAACTACTGACTATTCGGGTGTTTATGATGGATACTACATCGATTTTGAAGCTAAGGAAACTAGGCAGAAACATGCGATTCCGATGAAAAATTTTCACCCTCATCAGATTCAGCACATGGAACAAGTCATTGCCCAGCAAGGAATTTGCTTTGTACTCCTGCACTTCTCTTCTCAGCAAGAAACTTATTTATTGCCGGCTATTGACTTGATTCGTTTCTATCATCAAGATAAGGGACAAAAGTCAATGCCACTTGGATATATTCAAGAATATGGATATTTGGTTGAGCAAGGCGCCTTTCCTCAAATTCCCTATCTCGATATTATCAAAGAACATTTACTAGGTGGTAAAACAAGATGAACAAACAAACTATCCTGCGAATAGCTAAGTATGTAAGTATCGGCTTCTTAACTGTATTTATCGCAGCTGTTATCCTAGGCGGAGGGCTTTTTCTCTACTATATTAGCAAAGCTCCGTCTCTGTCCGAAAGTAAACTAGTCGCGACAACCTCAAGTAAGATATACGATAGCAAAGACGAACTGATTGCCGATCTTGGAGCAGAACGTCGTGTCAATGCGCAATCAAATGAAATTCCAACGGAATTAGTTAATGCTATTATTTCTATTGAGGACCATCGTTTCTTTAATCACCGTGGAGTTGATACTATTCGTATCCTTGGGGCAGCATTGAGAAATCTCCGAGGTGGAGGGGGACTCCAAGGAGCTTCAACCTTAACTCAGCAATTGATTAGTTGACTTATTTCTCTACTTCAACTGCCGATCAAACCTTATCACGTAAAGCTCAGGAAGCTTGGCTAGCTGTGCAACTAGAGCAAAAAGCTACGAAACAAGAAATCCTAACCTACTACATTAATAAGGTCTACATGTCAAATGGTAACTACGGAATGCAAACCGCTGCACAGAACTACTACGGGAAAGATCTTAAAGATTTGAACTTAGCACAGTTAGCACTCCTAGCAGGAATGCCTCAGGCTCCAAACCAGTATGACCCATATTCTCATCCAGAAGTAGCTCAGGAACGACGTAATCTTGTCTTATCTGAGATGAAAGGACAAGGATTCATCACGGATGAGCAATATGAAAAAGCAATCAACACACCAATCACCGAAGGTATACAAAGCCTAAAATCTGGTAACAGCTATCCTGCTTACATGGACAATTACCTTAAAGAAGTAATTGAGCAAGTAGAACAAGAAACTGGGTACAACCTTCTAACTACTGGTATGGAAGTCTACACCAATGTTGACACCGAGGTTCAACAACGTCTCTGGGATATTTACAATACCGATGAATACGTTAATTATCCTGATGATGAACTCCAAGTAGCTTCAACTATCGTAGATGTAACAAATGGTAAAGTTATTGCTCAGTTAGGTGCCCGTCACCAATCAAGCAATGTATCTTTTGGAGTCAACCAAGCCGTTGAAACCAACCGTGACTGGGGTTCCACTATGAAACCTATCACAGACTATGCTCCTGCCTTAGAATACGGTATCTACGATTCAACTGCTTCAACTGTTCACGATGTACCTTATAACTATCCTGGAACAAATACACCTGTTTATAACTGGGATAAAGGTTATTTTGGAAATATTACTATCCAGTATGCTCTTCAACAATCGCGTAATGTCACAGCGGTTGAAACTCTTAATAAGGTTGGCTTAGATAGAGCAAAAACCTTCCTAAATGGACTCGGTATTGATTATCCAAGTATACACTATGCCAATGCTATATCTAGTAATACAACTGAATCCAACAAACAGTACGGAGCAAGTAGTGAGAAAATGGCATCCGCCTACGCAGCCTTTGCAAATGGTGGTATCTACCATAAACCAATGTATGTTAACAAAGTTGTCTTTAGTGATGGTAGCTCAAAAGAATTTTCTTCCCCTAGCACTCGGGCTATGAAAGAGACGACTGCCTATATGATGACAGAAATGATGAAAACTGTTTTAGCATACGGAACAGGTCGTGGAGCCTATCTTCCATGGCTACCTCAAGCTGGTAAAACTGGTACATCAAACTATACAGATGAAGAAATTGAGAAATATATCAAAAACTCAGGCTATGTTGCACCAGATGAAATGTTTGTCGGCTATACTCGTAAATATTCGATGGCTGTATGGACGGGTTACTCAAATCGTCTTACTCCTATTGTTGGTGATGGCTTCTATGTTGCAGCCAAGGTTTACCGCTCAATGATGACTTATCTTTCTGAAGATAATCATCCAGGAGATTGGACTATGCCTGAGGGCTTATACCGAAGTGGAGAATATGTCTTTAAGAACGGAGCTCGTCCTACATGGACTGCTCCTACTACTCAACAAACTTCTACACCTGCTCCTGAGAATCAGGCTCCAGAAACCTCAACCTCTCAGTCAAGTGTAACGATACCAAACGCAAATGCGAATACAAATACAGCTACTCCCAATGATGGAACCAATGAGAATACGGTAACACAACAACCAAGTACCAATCAAAGTCAGCTTAACCAAAATCCTCAGCCAGCTCAACAATAAATTACTAACCACCCCAAGATTGAACTGCACCCCAAAAGTTAGACAGAAAAAAATCTACTTTTGGGGTGTTTTTATTATGAAATTGAGTTATAAGGATAAAGTTCAGATCTATGAACTTAGAAAGCAAGGTCAAAGATTCAAACAGCTTTCGAAAAGATTTGGTGTGAATGTTTCTAGTCTAAAATACATGGTGACATTAATTGACCGTTATGGAATAGAAGTCGTCAAAAAAGGGAAGAATCGTCACTATTCCCCTGAATTAAAACAAGAAATGATTGATAAAGTCTTGTTGGAAGGTTGTTCACAAAGAAGTATAGCTTTGGATTATGCTTTACCTGACCGTTCGCTGTTGAAAAATTGGCTAGCACAATACAAGAAAAACGGGTATACTATTGTTGAGAAAACAAGAGGGAGACCAGCTAAAATGGGACGTAAACGAAAGAAATCCTGGGAAGAAATGACAGAACTAGAGCGACTCCAAGAGGAGAATGAACGCTTACGTACCGAGGTGGCTTACTTAAAAAAGTTAAAAGAGCTGGAAGACAGGGACGAAACCTTAGAGCGAGAAAGGCAGAGACAATTAGAGAAATGGCTTCAGGAGGGTGTCGACTAGATTTACTTCTTGAAGTGGCTCGTTTAGCTCGCTCAACTTACTATTATCAGTTGAAACAACTGGATAGGGTTGATAAAGATAAAGAACTTAAAACCGAAATTCAGGCCATTTATAATGACCATAAAGGAAACTATGGCTATCGTAGAGTTACTCTTGAATTGAGGAATCGTGGCTTTGTGGTGAATCATAAGAAAGTTCAACGTCTGATGAAGGTCCTTGGTTTAACAGCTCGAATTCGTCGGAAACGAAAGTATTCTTCCTATCAAGGAGAGATTGGCAAGAAAGCAGAGAATCTCATTCAACGTCAGTTTGAAGCATCAAGGCCAATGGAAAAGTGCTATACCGATGTGACAGAGTTTGATATTCCAAATAGCACACAGAAACTCTATTTATCGCCAGTTTTAGATGGATTTAATAGCGAAATTATCGCCTATAATCTTTCAACTTCACCAAACTTAGAACAAGTGAAATTGATGTTAAACCAGGCCTTTACAGAGAAACACTATGAGCATACGATTCTCCATAGCGATCAAGGCTGGCAATACCAACACGATTCTTATCATCGGTTCCTAGAGAGTAAGGGAATTCAAGCATCCATGTCACGTAAAGGCAACAGCCCAGACAATGGCATGATGGAGTCCTTCTTTGGCATTTTGAAATCCGAAATGTTTTATGGGTATGAGAAACACTTTAGGTCTTTAGAAGACCTAAAACAAGCTATTGTGGGCTACATTGATTACTACAACAACAAACGAATTAAAGTCAAACTAAAAGGACTTAGCCCTGTGCAATACAGAACTAAATCCTTTCAATAATTATTTGTCCAACTTTTGGGGGTCAGTACAGATTGGGGGGTCAATCTTTTCTTTGTTAAATCAATAATTAGGTAAGAAAAACCTGAGAAGGCCAATCGTACTTCTCAGGTTTTTTGTTCTATAAACTCCACTGGTTTAGAATACTATTAAGAAAGAGTTTAATTGTCGTACACAACTAATCCTTTTTACTTTTTGCTACAAAGATAGCAGATAGAGCTAGTCCAACACTTGCCAAGAAAATAGCTGTTTCTGACTGTTTTTCACCAGTTTCTGGCAATATCTTGTCTTCCTTGGCAACTTGAACTGGTGCTGCTGGAGTCTGAGCTTTTTCTAACGAACTTAGTTTAAAGTCAGGTTTTTCTACTGTCGGTGCTGGTTGGTCGCCCACAGTTGACAATGGATCTGTGTAGGCTGGGAGTTCATGTTTCAAGGCCATAACGGAGTTGACTCCACCTTGGAACTCTGGTTTTTCTACTGTCGGTGCTGCTTGGTCGCCTACGGTTGATACCGGACCTGTGTACTCTGGTAATTCATGTTTCAAGGCCATAACGGAGTTGACTCCACCTTGGAATTCTGGTTTCTCTACTTTTGGAGCGACTTGGTCGCCTACGGTTGATACCGGACCTGTGTACTCTGGTAATTCATGTTTCAAGGCCATAACAGAGTTGACTCCACCTTGGAACTCTGGTTTTTCTACTGTCGGTGTAGCCTGATCGCCTACGGTTGCTACTGGACCTGTGTAGGCTGGGAGCTCATGTACCAAGGCTTCAAGTGCATTCACACCACCTGTAAATTCAGGTACCTCAAGCACTGGTGCTGGTTCTTCACCCTTACTTGATTGAACAGGTTCTTCTGTCAATTCTTGATAGAAGCTAGCCAATTCATAAAACTCAGCCTTGCCACCTTCCCAGACCAGCTTAACATCTAGAAGAGAACCACCATTTCGGATAGCAAAGGTTTGAAGACTAGATGTAATAGCACCAAGGTCTGTCCAGTTCTCTTGACCATCCTTGAGTGTTCTCGCTTGAACTCGTGCTTTCGCTCCTTCAGGAAGACTTGAAACAAGGCGTAGATGGTTGGCATTGGTTGGTTCTGACAAGTGGTAAACCAATTCACCCTTATCTTTTTCCGCCTTGTAGCTAGTCAAGACTTTTCCATCTACGAGATTAGTATAGAAGTTGCCTCGACTTTCGCCACCGTTTCCTTCTACAGTTGGATCATTGATTGGTTTGACAAATTCGCCATCATTGATCACCAATTCTGTAAATCCTACAAAACGAGCATCATAATCAGCTGTATAGAGGACACGAAGATAGTTGGCTTTGACTGGTGTCGTCAATTCACCCTCGATATAACGATTTCCTGGCATCTTAGAGTCATGCGTCCAACCATCTGTCAATGAATCATCTTGTGGACTATTAGCTATACCATCTCCTACTGTAACGACATCAGTCCAAGTTTTACCGTCTTGGCTGACTTGAATCTTACCATCACGAAGATAGTTTTGAGTTCCGTCTTGGATATAGGCTCTAATTTTCTTAATCGTGCGTTCGCTACCAAGTTTCAAGGTTACATGGCCATCTTTATGGGCATAGTCTGAAAACTCAACGAAGTTGTTGTACACACCATCAAACAATTGATCTAGGTTATTAATCTTACGAACATCATTGCTTCCGTATGTTGGATGAATGCCCATAGTTGTAGATTCTAGTTTAGTTGGTTGGACTTCTTTAGTCGTTACAAGGATAGAAGTAGATGGAACAGCCTGCTCTTGATCTGTTTTATTGACCAAACGTACATAACGAACCAAGTGGGTTGCGACAGATCTGTCTGTCAACTGGCTAGCTGGTGTCCATTCTTGCGCATTTGCAGAGTACTCTAGGCTAAGTGCTGGGTTGGCTTGGCCTTGGAGCTGGATGCTGTTGACCTGATGGATACGATCAAGCTTCATACCTAGATAGCTATTGGCAGGAAGTTTAGTTCCAGCTGGAATCTGAAGTTCATAACGACCAAGGCTATCAAATACTGGCGTTTCTTTCAAGCCATCCACGTTGGTGTCTGTTAACTCACTGTTTCCAGAGCGTGTCTCAACAGAGAAGTCTTGGATACGCCACCAAAGGTCACTTGCCTTGGTATTGCGTACTCGGATGTAACGAGCATTTATAGCTCTAGCCACTTCCTTAGTTTGTTCTCCTGATAGACGATCCAACTCTTGCCATGCAGTTCCATCTGTAGAGTACTCAAGTACACCTGAAGCTAGTTTATCGCCAGTTCCTTGGCGAAGACGAACTTTAGTCACTGACTTGACTTCACCGAGGTCAAGCTGTGCCCAGGCATCTGCTGGAGTCGTATTGCTACCGTCAGCATTTGCCATCATGGCTTCTGTATTGTCCTTACCATCAGTGATTTGACGAGCTGAGGTATTTAGTTTGTAAACTAAGTTTGAGCTAAGGCTAATTATAGCAGTTTGTTGATTACGAGCTTTCTCTACTGGACGATTTACTGCAATTTCTCGAACTGCAAACCAGGTATTTTCACGGTCTGCCGTCGCAATCATGCGAACTGCCTTGGCCTTGATATTGAGATTCTCAAACTTAAGAAGGGATTCATTGCCGACATAACTTGGCTCTTTCAAAGTTACCCAGTTGTCATTTTCATCTTGATACTGCACTTCCGCCTTACTAAAGGTATCACGTGGATTAGCCTGGGTTCCCATAGCAAAGGTCAAGGTTTGAATGTCTACCGGCTTGTTAAATTTCATACCGATATAATCACCTGTCTTGATACTATTTGGTGATTTAATCAAGGCATGAGTTGCCAAGTCACCATCCGTTACTTCTGCCAAACCACCTTCTACACCTGTTCGATTGGTAATAAATGCGCTGATGATTTGATCAGGGTGCAAGACTTTTTGAACTTCAGAAGCTAGAACTTCTTTCAGGGATAGGATAAATGGACGAATATGTTGAACACCCAATTCAGCCTTTTCAAGATGGTCTACATAATGGAAGGTATGCGTTTGAGACTGTTCGTACAATTTCAAACCTTTATAGTAGCTATCCCAAAGTTTGGCTGCATCGTTTATAGCCATGGCTTCAGTTCCTGTAAGGAAGGCATCAAGGGCCTTCATTTGGTCGATTGCATTATCCAACCAATAGTGGATTTGCGCAACCATCTTTTGGTCGCCCGATGCTTTATAAAGTTCGGCTGCTTCTTTAATCTTGGCAAATTCAGCTCGTAAGACTGCACGTTCTGTAGTCACATCCTGACCTGCTTTGAGCTTAGTCATGAAATCTGTCAATTTTGGAGCCAAATCTACAGATTCTTCTAGTTTGACGACACGGTTATCCATGTTTTGGTTGATCATGTGCTTACCAAGTTCGCGGAAGGCTGCTGATACCTTGCTATCTTCAAAATGACCATTTTCAACAAAGTTGAAAGCAATGTCATTGATTTTCTTAGCTTCTTCTTCCGATTTCCACTGTTTCCATGAGTATTGAGCTCCTGCAAAGAGGGCAATCTTAGATGGTTCAGACTGTTGCATTGGGTTCAACATGATACCAGATAGCAAGCTTGGATCTACATTCGGATGAAGGAATTTCTCACCACCACCTAGAATCAAGTGTTGTTTAGAGTTATCTGTAACCGGCCAGTTCACCCAAAGTGATACTGGACGATAAGTCTTACCACCAGCAGTTAGATTGTTCTTGAGAGTTGATAGGAAACTTTCAGAAACTTCACCCCAAATCTTACCACCAGTCAAGGTCATGGATGTTGAACTTGGGAGATTTTCATTGAGGGACTTCAGCTCATCCTCACGTCCATTGCCCCAATACTGACCAGGAACAAAGATCATTTCTTTGCGAAGACCACTGTAGGTTGCCTGCATTTCTGTTAACCAATTGGTCATATCTTGCATCAAGCGGTTGTAGCTATTGTAGCCTCCGACTGGGCTTGGCGCATCATCTGCTAGGATACCAAATTCGCGGACACCCACTTTCATCAACTGGGTAAATTTGGCCTTGATGGTTGCCAAATCTTCTTGGTAATGCGCTTCATTGCCAAAGCGGATGCGGTTGTTCATGAATGGATGGATGGTCCAGACATAGCGTGTTTTACTTTGATTTCCGACACGAGCAAGTTCACGGATTTCAGCTAGTTTTTCTTCCGGATAGAGTTCACGCCATTTCTTGTTGTGGTATGGATCATCTTTTGGTGCAAAGAAGTATTGGTTCAATTTCAAATCGCCACCAAAACGCATGAGTTCTGCACGATCTGCATTCGACCATGGGTTTCCATAGTAACCTTCGATGAAACCACGGTTCTTGAGCTCTGCGTAATCTTCTACTGTCACATTGCGAAGGACTGGTACTTGGCTTTCCTTGAGCATGTGTTTCAAGGTTGTTAAACCATAGAAGATCGCATCTGTGTCTTTTCCGACGATGGAAATCGAGTTATCCTTGATGCTCAAGACATAGGCGTCAATCTTGTCAAAGAGACCTGCTGAAACATTGGACAAGTTTTTGCTCTGCTTGTGAGCCTTGTCCATGCACCCCAAGATAGATATTGGTTGCGCCAGCGATTGCTGCCTTACCAGTTGTATAAGATACTTGATTGTCCTGCAAGACACTCTTCAAGCGATTACGAGTATAGATATCGAGTTGATCCCCCATAACCAGATTGACTTGCTTACGAAGGGCTGTAACACCTTCGCCATAAGTCACTTTTTGTGGCGTTGGGAAGACCTTGTACTCTTTCTTGAGATAGTCTGCGCTCTTGCTGGCAGCTGCAATGCTGTCTTCACTAGCTGGTTTACTTGCAGTGAATTGATCTGCCAATTCAACTGTTCCATCACCTGTTTGCTCTACTTTTGGTTTTTCAGGTGTAGTTGGTTTTTCTGGTTGACTTGGTGCAGGCGTTTCTTGCTCTTCTTTGACAGGTTTCAATAGATGAACTTCAGCAGCACTTGCAAAACCACCAACGCCTTCCAATACTTTCAACTCAATCTTGTTGGTATGCACCGCCGTAAAGTTGACTGTTTTTTCTTGGGCGTTGTTGTCCCAGCTTCCTTCTGAAACCTTGACCATTTGGCCATCTTTTTGTGCGTAGATTTCGTAGCGCGTCACAACACCATTTCCACCACCTGGACGTGGGAGATACGTCAAGCCATTGACTTTTTCTGCTTCTTTCAAGGTCATAGTAAGGGTGTATGGCGCGGTGTCACCAGTCCACTTAGTATGCCAGAAGGTATTTGGATCATTGTCAAAGGCTTTTTCAACAACTCCTTCAGTAGCTGTTCCTGGTGTTTCTTGACTAGTTGCAGAAACTGTAAAATGATCTGTAGGAATCAAACGAGGATTTACAAATGGTTTATCTGACAACTCTGCACTATGCAAGATTCCTTTGAATCCACCGATGCTTTCAAGTGGTAGAACCAAGCTATTGTGGGCAAGCGAGGGTGAGCTGGATTTGCGATACGTTCAATCTTCTCACCATCCACATAAACTTCCGTTGATTGTGATTTGGTCACGATAGAGATTTGATAACGTTTATTCTTTTCAAGTTTTTTCTTGAATTGGATATGGAACTGTTCAAATTGATAAGCAAGATAGCCGTCTTTATCAGCTAGATAGATACGGTTGTCCCCACTTGTTGAGAAGGTTTGTTCACCGTCACCAGTGACAGTCACATCAAACTTCAAGACATGACTTGGACCAACATCACCTACCAGGCCTTCGATACTGCTGTCTTTCTCAAAAGCCAATCCCTGATCGCTTGTCTTCACCTTCTTACTTGCATAGTTCTTCACTGTGTCAGGATTGATGGTAAACAAGTCGCTTTGATCAATCTCTCTGTCAGGATTTGACTGTGGCGCATAAGGGCTAGTTGGTAGGATACGTTCTGCAAAGGTTGTAGCCGCACGGTCAGATCCCCAAGTGCGTTCTGCAGTTGTTTGCATGCTCTTGAAGAAGCGTTTAAAGATATCATAAGAGGTCAAACCTGTCTCATGAAGGTCAATATTGTCATTCCATACAGCGTGACCACCACCAATGATATTTGGATTAGAAGCTTCTAGAAGCGGACCACGACCAGTTCGAAATCATTTGGAGTCCAATTATTATATTGAGTTTCATAGTTAGCATAATCACCATAACCAGCTTGACGATTATCTCCATTCGGAACGCTATATGTTGGGATATCTGTGATATTAATAATCTTAGCTCCTTGAGCAATAGCTTCTTTTGGTTGCTGCCAGCCAATACTCCAGATATCAACCTCTACATCTTTCCAATCAACCGCTGTTTTACCTCGTTTCGCACTGAGCGATCCCCAAATACGAGGTGTATAGCCTTTCCCTTTAATGTATTTAATAAGGTCATTGACATAACGACGATAGCTTTCTCTACTTCCGTAGTATTCATCCGTTCCGATATGAACAGTAGATACCCCATGAAGTGGTGCATCTGGACCATCAAGAAGTTTGTCATAAACTGATTTGACAAAAGCCAGCGTTTCATCGTATTTATTATCTAGATCGAGCATAGCTACGCGCTCTACATTATGTTTACCTCTATAATCGCTCAGGCTACCTTGATACATGAGGTCAGGGCGAACTTTGACAAATGATAGTGCATGACCTGGTGTATCAATTTCAGGTACTAGATTGATATGCAAGGCCTTAGCAAGTTTAATCAGATTTTGCATCTCTTCTTTAGTATAGTGCTCATCTGATGTTAATTTTTGACCATTCTTACCGACAATATCTGTCTCTACACGGAAACCTGTCTTAGCATGTTCTAGAACGTATTTAAGCTCTTCTTCTTGTGTTAAGTTCTTGCCTGCCAAGTGCTCTTTTAGGAAGATATAGTTATCATTAAGGTGCAGCTGCAAGTCGTTCATCTTGTAGTAAGCCATGTTGAGCATGATATCTACAAGGGTGTCATAAGGAATAAATTTACGACCTGTATCTAGCATAAAGCCACGGTGACTAAAGCTTGGGAAATCACGAATTTCTCCATTTTGGAGATTACTTTCCCCCATTTGAAGAAGAGTACGAGTAGCATAGAAGGCACCTGTGTTCGTTGCAGCTTCGATGGTAATGACACCATCTTGGATCGTGATGCCATAGCCTTCCTTACCATACCCCTTATTTTCAACTTTTTTAAATTCAATTCGTTTTTGAGCCTGCTTGTCACCTGTCGCTAGTTCCAATCCACGGCTTGCAAGGTCTGACTGGTAGAAGGTTGCTGCTTGTTCAAAGCCTGAATCACCCGTCGCAAGAACTGTATCCGATGTGATAGAAGATTGACCTTCTTTTCCATACCATTGTTGAACAGCTGGTGCTACTTTTGGTTTGACACCCACACCTTCGTCCTGATGTAGCCCCTTGATGACTACTTCAAATTCTTTAGTAAAGGTATGTGAATCTTTAATTTGCTCTACCATAACCTTAACGCGTTGATCAGTCAAAGGCTTATAGATATGATTTTGAAGGTCAATCACACCTTGCTTGTTGCTACCGATAAGACTGACTTTTCCTGGTAGGGTTGGCAAGACAAGAGACTGTCCATCTTTAGCAACAGTCAATTCTGTAACCTGACGGATATCTGTCACTTTAGTTGGATCAGGAATATTCGAATAAGCTCGAATTTCTTGGATACCAACGTTTCTCCAGCCTATTGTGCCCGCTTGATAGTCATTGATTTCTAACTTGAGATATTTAGCTTGAATACTATTGGCTAAGTCAACTTTTTCATCTAAAACGGGTTCTCCAGCCTTGGTATGAGCTAGTTTCCATTGTTTTTCTCCACTAGCATTTACATCATCTTGACCTGCATAATAGAGACTCCAAGATTTGATATTTGGATCATTTTGTCCATTACGAACACGGCGATCCCAATCAATTTCCACATGTCTGATTAATGTTGTTTTTGGCAGCGTTAATTCAAAAGTTGGCTTTTCAATATTTTGATTCGTTGCCCAACGGGTATCCGGATTGCCGTCTACTGCCTTGTCAGCAGTAAAAGGAGTTCCAGTTTCTGAGTCGTTTGCTCGTACAGTAATACCTTCTAAATGATTACGGTCTTCTCTATCTTCAATCTGCTTTTCAACTGGTTTGATTGTAGGTGTAGCTGCTTCTACAGGTTTAGAATCTGCTTTTGGTGTTTCAGCTGGTTTCAGAGTTTCAGCTGTCTTTGGAGCTGCTGGACTTGTTTCTGGTCTTGTTTCTTCAGTTGCTGCTGGACTTGTTCCTTCCGTATTTCCATGATTTGCTTCATGGCCTGCATCTGCCGTTGCTTCTGATTCAGCTTTCTTTAAAACAGCTGCTAAATCGTCCGGCAACTTATCTAGGGGCTGAGCTTGTGTGATTGTTCCTTCTTTCTCAGGTGTTCCAACTGTCTCTGTAGCTTGCACTACATTTGCACCAAAGATACTAGCACCGATCATTACAGAGGCTGCACCAATTGCAAATTTTCGAATACTATAGTGACAGCGTCTTTCAAAAAAATGTCTATCCATCTTTCTCCTATTCCTTTCATCCACTTATTACAGTAAGCGGTCTCATTTTCCATTTAAAAATGGAGAGAACCTAGAGGTTCTCTCCAACTAAGTTATTTCTGTCTGAATTCTAGTTCCTGTAAACTCTAAAATCCAGTCTTCTTTAATTTTCTTTACGATTTGTCGCAAGGACAGCAGCAGATAAGGCAAGACTGACGCCAGCTAGAAAGATAGCTGTATCAGATTGGCTTTCTCCTGTTTCTGGCAATCTCTTCTGATCTTCTGTCGAAACTGAAGTTTTAGATTCTGCAAGTTTGCCTTGGCCTAATTGACTAATCTGATACTCAGGTTTTTCAATAGTTGGTGCTGCTTGATCGCCTGCTGTAGCCAATAGTCCTGTGTAAGCTGGTTTTTCGTTTACCAAAGCTTCTACTGCATTAGCTCCACCTTTGTATTCTGGAACTTCATTGACAGCTGCTTCTACTGCATTAGCACCGCCTTTGTATTCTGGCAACTTATGAACTAAGGCTTCTACCGCATTCGCTCCACCTTTGTATTCTGAAACTTCATTGACAGCTGCTTCTACTGCATTAGCACCGCCTTTGTATTCTGGCAATTCATGAACTAATGCTTCTACTGCATTGGCTCCACCTTTGTATTCTGGAACTTCATTGACAGCTGCTTCTGCTGCATTGACGCCATCTTTGTATTCTGGAACTTCATTGACAGCTGCTTCTGCTGCATTGACGCCACCATTAAATTCTGGCTGAGTTGCTAGTGTTGGTGCTTCTTCTTCACCCACTGTTCCAAGTGGACCTTTATACTCAGGCACTTCAAGAATTGGTGCCGCCTCTTCACCTTTACTACTTGTAGGAGCATCTGGTTTAACAGTCTGATCTTGTAGTTGGTTGAGATATTCTGCAAAGTAGGCAACCATTCTTTCAGTCAAGAGATGGTTATCCGTAGCATATTTCATGCTAGCTGCTACACTTGCTACTTCCTCTTGATTCTCTTTGCTGGTTAATTTTTGAGCTTTCGCTAAAGCTGTTTCATAACCTGACAAATCAAGAGCTGTTTCTGCAGCCTGTGGACGACTAAAGATCAACTCAGCAGCGGCTTGATATTTATCACCACCGTCTCCATAAGACTTAGTACCTGTCAAAACAATTTTCTTAGCCTTGATTGTTTTACCAAACTGAATATCTTTTGGTTTATTGTCATCTGGCCAATCCGTTGCAGTGAAAGTATGTTCTTTACCAGATTCATCTGTTACAACCAGTTTCACATCTCGCAAGTTACCATTTGATCCTGATCCACGTGGCACATAACGGAAGCCAGTGATCTCTGTCGCCTCTTTCAAGACCATAGTCGCAGGTTTGCCAACATCTCCACCACTCCAAGACGTATGCCATAGACTTGACAAGTTGCCATCAAAGGCATTTGCTAAATCTTCTCCCGCTTGAGCTGGAGCATTCAGAGTTTCAAAGTCTTCTGCTACCAAGGATGTTTTCTTTTGTACCAAGGCATTCTTCAGAGCATCAATCTTAGCAATTTCGGCACGCGCTTCTTCCACACTAATATCATCATCTGCTTGACTGAGGTTAAAGACAGCTTCCTTCAAGGCATCCATAGATTCCTTAGTATAGTTGGTCATAGCAACCGTTGGCAAGTAGTTCTTCAGAGCATTTCTGTCAACATCTTACCAGTTAGAGTGACTTCCTCGATTTGAAGTTTATCCATGATGAAGTCATTGTAACCACGGAAGTTAGCATTTCCACCAGAATCTCCACGAGTATTGCTTGCGTTACCAGTTGAGTAGATACCCACCCAAGTATCGCCTGTTTCTGCACCTGTTACGAGGAAGGTCACTTTCTTGGCTTTCTTAGAATCTGTCCAAGTATTTGGCAATTCATGCATTTCCAAATTGCTTGCTTGATTACCGCGACGTCCCGATTGGAATTCTCCCTTACCGACTACAAAGGCATAGGTATTGTCAGAGCCTGCTTCGTATTCAAAGGTTACACGATAAGTCTTACCAGCTTCAAAACGGAAGTTTTGAGGAATTGTTTGGTAAACCAAGTTACGACGGCTAACTAGCCCATTTGTCTTCAATGACCAATTTCCTTCGATGACATCATCGACTTTCTTACCATTCCAATCACGTTGTGTATATGGATCATGTTTTTCAGATAAGTGAGTACGATTATCCTCAACTCCTTCGATACCACCAATTACAAATGGGAAAATACCTTGAGCAACATTTTCAAAGTCTTGTTTGAAGGTGCCCTTACCTGTATCATGGTTTTCTCCGTACATGCTTGAATTATTTTCAAAAGTACGGATTTCATCAAAGTATGTTGCTTCATCGCCTGCTTCACGACTCAAGGTCAAGGTTACATTTGATACATCTGAACCTGTTGTAAAGAAGGCATACATGTTTTGGAAGTAACTTGTGTTATTTACAGTTGCGTTATCTCGACGAGTATTGTGAGCGTATGCTTTAACGTAGTTGAGGGCGAGTGACTTGTTAGTATAGTTGGTCACTTCCTTCTCACCAGTATTAACAGTAATGCTCGCTTTAGCATCACTACGGTTATCCACACCGACATAGACTGCATATTTGGTATTTGGTTTCAAGCCAGTCAATTTTTGAGTGAGACTAACTTTTTCTTTATTGCCTTGGATGCGAAGCATTTGGTTGGCACCTTGAGACTTCACAATTTCTGCCTTAGAAGCATCACCAGAAATAGTCCAGTGTTTCAAGGTACCGCTGTTAAATCCTTGGTCATAGATATGCATACCTTCACTCCATGACATTTCAGGATTGGTTTGTTTTGAACGGTAGAGAACATATGGTTGATTTGCTAGAAGGTCTAGGGTAATCTTACCATCTTTTACAGTTAATTCTTGCTCTTCTGTCTTACCTTGGTCAGTTAGCTTGTAAAGGTAAACCTTGCTCTTTGCCCAATCGCTCGGAAGTGTCCAAGTTGTTGCACCGGCTTGCGTATTGAAGTAGTACATTTTTTCCTTATCAGTAGGAAGTTTCTTACCATTTGCATCCCAGTTCCAAGGAGTCAAGTAGGCTGAACCATCTTGGATGACACGTCCATTGAGAGTTACTGTACGTTCACGGTATTGTGGGCTATTGACATCGTTTGACTTACGAGTCACAACTACTTTGTTATTGTCAGCATCTACCAATTCCACTCGCATTTCTGGAGTCCATTTATAGGTGCTACCGTTATCAGACATAGTGACTGGTGTACCATTTTCCCACTTGCTTACAGTGAAGTGTTGGAAGTACTTAGTCATGACATCATGGGCAAAGAGGTTAGTCACGTAGCCATTGTAATCACTTCTTCCTTGCCAGCCTTCAAAGTCTTTCATGCTGTAACCACCTAGAAGTGGATAGTTGGCTGCACCACCATAACTTCTGTAGTCCCCAACCCAAGAATCTTTTTGGTGGTTACGGATAAAGCGCGTGATAGCACTGTTGATACCTTTATTAGTATAGCCACCATAGGTCAAGTCAGCTGCCCAGTGTTGGAATGTCGAGTCGTATTCACCACCATGGCCCCACTCGATTGCAAAGCGCCAGCCTTGTTTGTTGATTTCTTTAGCAAGAACGTGGGTAGCCCAGGCTCCATTATCACCTGATTGGCCATTGCCCCAAACATCCACATAGATAAAGTCAAGACCTTCACCAAGTTTTTTCTTCAATTCTTCCCAGCGAGCTAAGCGACCATGCGCCAAGTCATAAGCAGCATCAATGTTGATACCTTGGTCTAGCCAGTTCCAACCATAGCTGTAGCTACCATCTGGATTCTTACGAAGAATATTTTCGTTAAAGTATTTAGACTCAGGATAAGTTTCAGAAGCGTTGACGTGGATACCTAGATGAGCTCCATATTTCTTCGCTTTCTCAATCAAAGATTTGAAGTCTTCGACACCACCAATACGTTTACCAATATCAGCATAGTTCAAGTGACCAGAGTCATGACCTTCACTACCATAACCTTTAAGGAGAACACCTTGTCCAAGACCATCTGTATGGAGATTGATCTTCTTAATACCATCCAAGGTCATAAGGAATGGGTTTTGTGCTTGTGAACCAAAGTTCATCGCGATACGGTAAGCCGTGATATCCTTAACCTTTTCCCAACCTTGAGGGTTGTTCATGATGCTACGATAAGCAATGGCACCATCTTGCCAGTCCACTTTCTTATCCGCATTAGCATCTTCAGTGATCACAACCTTGGCACTTGGAAGTTCTTTTGTATATTCTGGGAAGACAATACCCTTATAAGCTTTTTCCCATTGCCACTCAGAGCTATGAATTCCGACATAGTTGGCGTTTCCGACTGTTTCTTTATAGGCTGTCAAACGAGTCCAGTCATTAGAGCCCCCACCGTAGCTGTTTTGAGAATTACTCCAAACACCTGCAGCAAGCTTGTCTGTTGAAACAAATCCATACATGTACCCCTTAGCCAAATCCTTCATTGGATTGGTTACTTCAATATGGTCGTCCCCGCTGACATGCGTATTGTTTGACATAGTTGCCCCATCAAACTTAGCACCAGCTTGCTCACTAGAAACAGAGACTAAAGCATTCCCGAGGAAACTAATAGTAGAGAGCAATTTTCTTTCGTCGTCAATCTTTTGACCTGGAGTGACTTGATTGTGGTTGACAATCTTAGTTACATCAAAATGTAATTGATTGTCCACAACTTGCAGACGAACTGTCATATCCGCATTGATAAGATTAGCCTCATCGCGGAGTTTCATTTCATATTCTGCAGTTGTTTCATTAATTTTCTTATAAGTAACCTCAGGGGTGATTCTGTGGTTATTGATAAAGACTTGGTTGAACTGTTGAACCTGTCCTGGCAAAGTATGACCATTCAAGGTATATTCCTTGACACGTGGAAAGGCTTGGTCAATCACTGCCTTGAGAACTTTAGACTGGATGGTATCATAAGTCACTTTACTATCATCTACCACCGCACCAGTTTCTTTCAGCAGTGGCTTCAGTAGTTTGAACTCCATCCTGATTGTCAGTCTTAATATTCACAACTGTTTTTTCAGTACCAAATGTACCAGCTTTAAGTAAGATTTTCTTTTCATTTTTAAGATTTTCATTAACAGCAGCTGGCAAAGTAACCGTATCAAAAAGTTTTACATCATTATTCGTTGCATTCAGCTGACCATCGGATTTTAGACTAATAGTCAGATGATTCACTGAGCCGTTTACTGGAGCTGCAACACGACCACCCTGATACCATGTACTATTACCTGGTGTCTTATATTCCCAGAACCAACCTTCTTTGTCGTATCCAACAAAGACATTATTGTTTGTATCTTTAAATTTCAAGAAAACACCAAAACGTGATTTGCCTGTTTCAGATTCTTCTTTGAAAGTGAGATCTACATTCGCATTACCATTTGCATCCACAGTCAATCCTTGTTTTTCAAACAAGGCTGGTTTGCTGCCATTGTCATTTTGATCTGTTGAAGACAACTTATTGTAACGGACACCATTTTCTTCACGAATAGCAACAGTCCCTTGCTGTTCTTTTCTTACTACAGTTTGCCATTCTGGAGTGACTTCCTTTGGTGTCTCTGGCTTAGCTGTCGCTGGTTTTTCTTCTTTGGGCTTATCTGCTTTTGGCTTTTCTTCAACTGGTCTTTCAGTTTCTTCTAAATTCGCAGGTTTTGAACTAGAAATCCCCTTAATATGATCTTGGATCCATTTTAATTGGGCTGGAGAGAAAAGAATTCCTCCACTGCGAACTCCAACCACACCATTTTGATGAACCCCAATCAATTTACCATCCGTGTCAAAGATACCACCACCGCTGGCACCTGGTTGTCCACCTTGGTAACCAACTCCTTGAACACCTTCACCATAAGATTCAGCAAAATCCACAGTACTGTTAATAACTGGCGCCAACTTACCGGCAGGATAGCCAAACATATTGACTTTATCCCCAACTTTCTTAACAACCGGCTTTTCAGTAACTTCAACAGGGGCATTTTCAAGAACTGTACGCAATCTTACAAGAGCCAAATCGTTCTTATAACCCTTTAGATAGCCATCTCGATCCCAGTGAATCACATCTTTTTTACTAAATTTTACATCTTCTAAACCAGGGTAGGATATACTAAAAATATCGCCATCCCCTTTATCATTATCCACAACCTTACGAATATTTCCATCTTGTTGATCCTTGATAAAGTTGTGAGAAACAGTCAAAACAAGATCCTTACCAATGACAATACCACTACCTTCTCCTGATGGAGTCTTAATCTTAACAGTAGCACCATAGTTCAATTCTCCATTTTTTGTTTTGGCAACATCTTCAGGAACTAGACTACCAGTATCTTGTGCTAATTGATCTTTATTTACCTCTTTCCCATTATCAGTAGCTTTTTCAATTTTGCCTTCTAATTCTTTCGGCAACTTGTCAGTAGTTTCTTTGTTTTTCTTTTCAAGAGCTAGTAACGCTTCTTCAGTTTTTGGTCCATCTGTTGTTTCAGCAGAACCTGGATTTGCTGCTGCAGCTTCCTTATCGAACTCTCGTCCATTATCGCTCGCTTTTTTATCCAAATCAACCAGCTCACTTGGCAAATTATCTGTTGATCCAACTGTTGATGTGTTAGCCATTACTGGAGCAGTAGCAAAAAAACTAGCCCCAATCATAACTGAAGCAGCACCTAGTGCAAATTTACGAATACTGTATGTACAGCGTTTTTCAAAAAATCGTTTATCCATTAACTCCTAATTCCTTTCATCGACTTTCGTAAGCGTTTACATTTCTTGTTCAAAAAAGACTCCTTTCTATCTGAAAAGTGCAATGCTTAACGTTTATAAAAAAATAATTACACTTTTAATATAACAAATATTAACAGATAAGGCAATAGAAAAGCTAGGAAAATTGCTAATTTTTTCTTTATTCTTGCAAAATAATACTCTGACATTTAGAGAAAGTTGGCATAAAATAAAAAGGATTTAGCATTCCTATCGAATGCCAAATCCTTGATCACTCTGTTTCTATAGATGTTTAAAACCTACTTCACATGTTTGCGAGTTCTTCTTGAGCTTTTTTGTTAGACTCTTCTTTTTCTTTCATCCATTTTTCTTGAGCTTTTTGATATTCTTCTGCTGTCACTGGTTTATCTTGTATATCTAGGTATTTATACAAGAGGGCTTCGCTCATACCCTTGTTACCAGAGTAGGCAAATGGAAGCGTAAATGGTACCATCTTAGACAACATTGGACGACCTGTCTGTGATGTTGTTGGAATGATCAATGCACTATCTGTCAACCAAGCTTGGGCAGCAGCATATTTTTCATAACGTTTTGAAACGTTGCTAACTTCTTCACCAGCTTCTACAACCATCTTTTCATAATCTTCCAAACCAACTTTCTTAGCAGCAGCATTGTTAGTTCCAGAATCAAATCCTAGATAAGTCTTAGTATTTTCTCCAACAGATGGCTTGATGATATCAAGATAAGTAGATGGGTCTGCAAAGTCTGGAGACCAACCAACGTTATCTGAGATATCCCAATCTTCGCCAGCAGCTGTTTCAGCAAAGTACGTAATGTTCAAGACATCGTCTTTTTGAAGTTGTTGAATATCTACAACAACATTTTCTGCTCCCAAAGTTGCTTCAACTGATTGTTTAAAAGATTGAACGCGTTGAACTTTTGTTGTGTTTGTTTGATCAACAGGCATGTCCAAATGAATTGGGAACTGTACTCCTTCTGCCTGAAGAGCAGTCTTAGCCTTAGCAAATTCTGCTTTAGATTTTTCAGGATTATACAGGCCATCTTGAGCATCTTCTAAGTTAACATTGCTCCACTCATCTCCGTAAGTTACCAATTTTTCTTTTACTAACTCACCAAAGTTTTTTCCATCTGCTTGTACAAATGTAGGAGGTACAAACAAGTTACGAAGAAGTTTAGTTGCCCCACTCGCACCATTGACCTGTGAAGCATATGCTGTTCTGTCAAATCCAAATGCAAGTGCCTGACGGAAGTCTTTGTTGAGAAGTGCTTTCTTAGTTGATGTCTTTTGTTCATCTGTTGTCTTAGATGTGAACTTATATGACTGACGATCAATGTTAGTACCTACCAAGTAAGTAGTTGAATCCTGTTGGGTATAAACAATGTTATCTTTAAATGATTTCTCAGTCTCTGGATAGCTTGCGCTAGTTGGGAAGAGACGTGCCATAGTGAAACTTCCATCCTTGAATGCTTCAGTCGGTTTGTTGGTATCTTGTCCATCCCAGAATGATAATTTGACCTTATCAATATGGACATTGTCCTTATCCCAGTAGTTTGGATTTTTCGCGAATTCAACAGAAGATTTAGCTACAATAGATTTGAGCAAGAATGGACCATTGTAGAGAATGCTACTTGGATCTGTCCCTTTCCCAAAATCATCCCCCTTAGAGTTTAAGAATTCTTCATTAACCGGAGCCATCACTCCCATTGTTGTCTTAGAATTCCAGAAACTTTCTGGTTTGTTCAAAGTGTACTGAATTGTTTGATCATCAAGAGCCTTAATGCCAACTTGTGAGAAATCTTTGATTTCACCTTTCACATAAGCATCCAAGCCTTTGATTGACTCTTGCACAAGGTAAAGACCATCTGATTTTTTATCTGCTGCATATTTCAGACCCGTAACAAAGTCTTGCGCTTTCACTGCTGCATATTCTTCACCTTCAGATGTATACCATTTTGCATCCTTACGAATAGTGTAGGTGTAAGTCAATCCATCTTTAGATACTGACCAGTCTTCGGCCATTGATGGTACAAAATTACCGTAACGATCATTTTCTAACAAACCATCCACTACGTTGCTAGTGATATTTGCTGTTGCAGCCTTACCAGTTGTCAAGTAGTTCAGGTTATCTGGATCTGTTTCATAAATGTATGAGAAGGTCTTTTCACCTTTAGCACCTGAACCTGAGCCAGAGCAAGCAGCTAAAACACCAGTTGCCAATAAAGTAACACCCGCAAGGGCAAGAAATTTTGAACTTTTCATCACTTTTCTCCTTTGAAAACTTTCTATCCATTATAGCCTCTTTTCACAAACATGTCAACAGAATTTTCAGAATCTTTGAATTAATTTGATATATTCTGAAAAATACTGCTTCACCTTATAACTTTTAATTTGAACACTTCGTTCTAAAAAATAAATAACAAAGGATTTTTTATCATTTTTATGCTATGATTAAATAAAAGAAAATCTAAGGAGAAGACAATGATATTAATTACAGGTGCAAATGGTCAACTCGGTACCGAACTACGTTATTTACTAGATGAACGAAATGTGGACTATGTTGCAGTCGATGTGGCCGAAATGGATATCACTAAGTCTGAAATGGTTGAAAAAGTCTTTGCTGAGGTTAAGCCAACTCTAGTCTATCATTGTGCAGCCTACACTGCTGTTGATGCTGCAGAAGATGAGGGGAAAGAACTGGATTTTGCCATCAACGTCACTGGCACTGAAAATGTGGCCAAGGCCACTGAGAAATACGGAGCTACTCTAGTCTATATCTCGACAGACTATGTCTTTGATGGAAAGAAACCTATCGGACAAGAGTGGGAAGTTGATGACCTACCTGATCCGCAAACAGAGTACGGACGTACCAAACGAATGGGTGAAGAACTCGTTGAAAATCTTACATCGCAGCATTACATTATCCGTACTGCTTGGGTCTTTGGAAATTATGGAAAAAACTTTGTTTTTACCATGCAAAATCTAGCCAAAATCCATAAAACGCTCACAGTGGTCAACGACCAACACGGTCGCCCAACTTGGACGCGTACCTTGGCTGAATTTATGACCTACTTGACTGATAATCAAAAAGAGTATGGCTACTACCACTTATCAAATGACGCAGCTGAAGACACCACTTGGTATGACTTTGCTGTCGAGATTCTTAAAGACAGTGCTGTTGAAGTGATCCCAGTAGACTCCAGCAAGTTTCCTGCCAAGGCCAAACGTCCACTCAATTCAACTATGAGCTTGGCGAAGGCAAAGGCAACAGGTTTCGTCATCCCAAGCTGGCAAGATGCCCTTAAAGAGTTTTATAAGCAAGAAGTAAGAAAATAAAAGCTCACAACATACATAAAAAAACAAGAGACCTTAAGGTCTCTTGCTTTTTAGTATCTAATTATTTAATCACTTGTTGCATTTTAGCATAATTAGCTTCTACTGCTTCTTTCTCAGATTTCCACCAGTCTTGGTTATCTGTGTACCACTTGATGGTCTCTTTGAGACCTGCTTCAAAGTTAGTAAACTCTGGCTTCCATCCTAGTTCATCACGAAGTTTGCTGGCATCGATGGCATAGCGGAGGTCATGACCAGCTCGATCTGTTACGTGGTCATAAGCATCAGCTGGCTGTCCCATTTCCTTGAGTATGAGTTCCAACACTTCCTTATTGTTCTTCTCACCATCCGCACCAATAAGGTAGGTTTCACCGATTTGACCCTTGGTCAGAATCGTCCAAACACCTGATGAATGGTCATTAGTATGAATCCAGTCACGGACATTCTTACCTTCACCGTAAAGTTTTGGCTTGATTCCGCTCAAGATATTGGTGATTTGGCGTGGAATGAACTTCTCGATGTGCTGGTAAGGTCCATAGTTGTTTGAACAGTTAGAAATAGTCGCTTTGACACCAAACGAGCGCACCCAAGCTTTGACAATCAAGTCTGAAGCTGCCTTGGTTGATGAGTATGGCGAGCTTGGATTGTACTTGGTTTCAGCTGTAAACTTCTCACCTGGGCCTTCCCCATGACCTGGCAAATCTTCACGTAGAGGCAGGTCCCCATAGACTTCGTCAGTTGAAACATGGTGAAAACGAAGGTCGTATTTACGAGCCGCTTCCAAAAGTGTATAAGTCCCGATGAAGTTGGTGTGGATGAATGGACTTGGGTCATTAAGTGAGTTGTCATTGTGACTTTCAGCCGCATAGTGAACAATAGCATCTGCTTGAGCAGCTAGCTTATCGACCAAGGCTGCATCAGCAATATCTCCAACAACCAACTCAACTCGGTCGCCTAAAATTTCTTCAATATTGGCACGATTCCCCGCATAAGTCAGCTTGTCCAGTACTGTCACATGAACATCTGGAAAGTTTTTGTAAACATAATGAACAAAGTTAGAACCGATAAAACCAGCTCCACCTGTCACGATGATGTTTTTGTATTCAGTCATTTTTATTCCTTAACTTTTTTACAAATCTTCTTTTCTTAGTGGTTTGACATCCTTAAGTAGGGGATGATGTTTATCAGCTTCTGAGACTTCTGCTGCTTCTAGGTTTTCCCACTCGATTCCCAAGGCTGGGTCTGCATAGTTGACAAAGGCATATTTAGGCTTGAGCTCAAGTGCCCAGTAGTCATTGACCAGATAGCTATAAGCAACTGTATCCGAGAGTACTTGGAAACCATTGGCTACGCCACGAGGGACAAAGATTCCCTTACTTGCATCAATCTCTGTCTGATAAACATTTCCAAAAGTCTCACCTTCACGTAGGTCAACCCAAGAACCCAGAACTTTCCCATCATCTGCTACTGAGATATACTTGTCCCAAGGTTCGGCATGGAGACCTCGAAGAACATTTTTACGAGAAAAGCTGACATTGTTTTGCAGTTTCCCTTCAGCAAAGAAGCTTTCAGGAAAACCAAGCGGTATCATCTTTTCCTTCTGGAAATTTTCCTTAAACCAGCCACGATTGTCTCCATGAACTGGAATGTCAAACTCTAACATACCTGGAATGGCATCAATCTTACGCACTGCAAGTGTTTTGCCGAAAAAATTATCTGTCATCTAGATTTCTCCAATCAAACGGAGCAGGTATTGTCCGTATTCATTCTTCTTGAGAGGTTGCGCCAATTCCAGTACATCTTCGCGGCTGATATAGCCCATTCGGTAGGCAATTTCTTCCAGATTGGCAACCTGAACATTTTGCATCCTTTGAACCGTTTCGATATATTGGGAAGCCTCTAACAGACTCTCATGCGTCCCTGTATCCAACCAGGCAAAACCACGCCCCATAACTTCAACTGACAAATCCCCACGCTTCAAATAAGCATTGTTAACATCTGTGATTTCCAACTCACCACGAGCACTCGGTTTTATCTGTTTGGCAATCTCCACAACGTCATTGTCATAGAAATAAAGACCTGTCACTGCATAGTTAGAGCGAGGATTCTCCGGTTTTTCTTCTATGGAAATAGCATTCATGTCTGTATCAAACTCGACCACACCAAAACGCTCTGGATCCTTCACTTGGTAGCCAAAAACAGTCGCGCCCTTCTCTTTCTTGGCTGCCTTTTGAAGCATTCTGCTCAAACCAGGTCCATGATAGATATTATCGCCTAAAATCAAGGCAACACTATCGTCACCAATAAATTCTTCACCAATAAGAAAAGCCTGAGCAAGTCCGTCGGGACTAGGCTGTTCCGCATAGGAAAGCTTGATCCCAAATTCGGAACCATCCAAGAGCAGATCCTTAAAACGGGGCAAATCCTGTGGTGTTGAGATGATCAAAATGTCCTTAATCCCTGCCAACATCAAGGTTGACAAAGGATAGTAAATCATGGGTTTATCATAAACCGGCATCAGCTGTTTTGACGCAGCTCGAGTAAGTGGGTACAAGCGCGTTCCCGAACCACCCGCAAGAATAATACCTTTCATAATAGATTTCCTTTCTGGCTAATTACCTATCCTATATTATATTTCATTTTGTCCCAAATTCTCTAAGGAATTTACTTCAATTTGGATAAGGCAGCTTTTAAATAGGCTCCATCTCGAAGAGCAGCTCCAACTTTCCTAGCTTGTTCTGAAAGTTCCTTGTAGTCTTGAAGTGTCAAATCATCTAGTACTTTTTGGAGGTCGTGTAGAGAATCAACTGCTAGACCACACTCTTTATCCAGAACAAAATGTGCGAGAGCCGACTCTTTCCAGACTATTAGGGGAAAACCTGAAGCTAAGTAGAGAGAGGCCTTGTGCGAGTTGTTAAAGCGTAGGTAGTTTCCGTAAGAACCTTGGCAGGTTTCTGAGCTGTCTCCGTCCCAGACCAAACCAAAACTACCTTCAAGAGCAGCTGGGAGGTCATCCGGCATAAAGGAACCAAAGTAGGTGGTGTTTTTCAATGCACGACTTTCATCATAGCCCACTCCATACAAGTTATAGGCTGGTTGTTCTGGTAAATTATAAAGATAACCTGACTTTGAAGGGTTCAAATTTCCAGCTACGATAATAGGTTGGTCTTTTTGAGGAAGAGCTTGTACCTCAAAGTTTGGAATCAGATAGTCAAAAATCTCCAAGCTAACCATTTTATCTGCTGGCACTCCTTGACCTACCAGAACTTTCTTCATGATATCGTTATGAACGATAATGCCATCCACTGACATCAAAGCTTTCTTTTCCTGGAAGTAATTTCGCACTTTATGACGGAATTTCACTTCTGAACCTGCTGCATGACGCAAGGTTTCAATATCATGGATCAACAGATAGAATTTTGCTCCTCTTTTTTTCGCCTGCTTGATGAGTTGTGAGATGAAAAATGTATGGTGGATAATAGGGAACTGAATCACCAATTCATCTCCAGCTCCCAACTGATCAAACACAGACTTGGTCGCACGATATTTGTGTTGTTGAGCTTTAAAGAAATTCATCTTATACCAATTCTCAACCTTGAGCTCCAAGCCCTCATAACCCTCTAAGACTAGAATAGCTTCCACGTCATTTCGCGCCTTACTCCCTGCATTCTTTTCATGTGCATTATGCAGAAATGAATCTTTCAGATAATATTTCACCTTTTCTCCCCTTTATCTGTGATGTTTTTAGATACTCCCTAGTTCTACTTCTACCACATCCAATGCGCGTTCAACAGTCACATGCATATCATAGTATTTATAATCTGCCAAGCGACCACAGAAGATAACGTGGCCATTTTTCTCAGCTTCTGCTAGATACTGCTCATAAATTGCATTGTTTTTAGCATCATTGATTGGATAGTAGGGTTCATCTCCTCTCTTCCAATCCGCTGGATATTCACGAGTAATAACGGTCTTGGCCTGAGTCCCAAACTCAAAATGTTTGTGCTCGATGATACGCGTATAAGGTATATCACGTTCAGTATAGTTGACTACAGCATTTCCTTGATAGTTTTCTTGCTCTAGAACCTCATGTTCAAAACGGAGACTGCGATACTCTAGCTCACCAAATTTATAGTCAAAGAACTGATCGATCATCCCTGTGAAGACAATCTTAATTGCTGAAGCCTCCAAGTTCTCCCGATCTGCAAAGAAATCTGTATTGAGCTCTACTTCGATTCCTTCCAACAACTTTTCAATGATGACGTTATAGCCACCGATTGGAATACCTTGGTAACGGTCGTTGAAATAATTGTTATCATAGGTCAACCGAACTGGCAAGCGCTTGATGATAAAGGGTGGCAGCTCAGTAGCAGAACGCCCCCATTGCTTTTCCGTGTAGCCCTTGATCAGCTTTTCATAGACATCCGTACCAATCAACTTAATGGCTTGTTCCTCTAGGTTTTTTGGTTCAATATCTTGCATGTGAGTCGTCTGCTCAGCAATCTTGTCCTTGACTTCTTGGGGTGTCTTTATTCCCCACAAGGCGTAGAAAGTGTTCATATTGAAAGGAAGATTATAAAGATGCCCTTGATAGTTGGCGATAGGGGAATTGATGTAATTGTTAAACTCTGCAAACTGATTGACATAGTCCCAGACCTTTTTATTGGATGTATGGAAGATATGAGCCCCATACTTGTGGACATTGATTCCTTCAACAGATTGGCAATAAATATTTCCACCGATGTGGTCACGTTTATCAATCACCTTCACCTTCTTGCCACGTTTGTTAGCTTCGTGGGCAAAGATTGCTCCTGACAAGCCAGCACCAACGATAAGATAATCGTACATAAAATCTCCTTATTTCTTTAAAACACTTTTTAGTTCTTGAAAATCCAAGACACGTAAGACCAAAACCAAGCCACCGTAGACTAGGAAGCCAAGGGCAGCATAAATCAAGACATTCACAACAGATGAGAAGTGCATGAAAGCTTGTGCAGAATACAGGGCGCCGTACATTAGTAGTGCTGCTAGAAGTATTTTTAGCATGGATGGTAGAATCTTGACATCTTTTAGATACGAACGTGTAAAGTAGAGTTGGATCAGCCAGACCAAACCTTCAGTCGCAACAGATACAATTGAAGCTCCAATATAGCCCAGAGGTGGGATCAAGAGGAGATTCAAGCCTACACTGAAAATAGCTGGAATAGTTGTTGACAGCATAAATTCACGATTCTTATTGTGAGGAATCAAGATTTGAATTCCCATGATATTAGTCCAGCCAATAAAGAACATTCTAAAGACCATGATGGCAATCGCATAGCGAGCATCTTGGAAGTCTTGTCCTAAGAAAAAATTGACAAAATCTTTGTTAACAATCAAAATCCCCGCAATCATCGGGAAGATGACTAAATTATACACTAAGAAAGACATTTCATGTAACTTGTTAACCGCCTTTTGATTGCCTAATGAGAGAAGATTGGAGACCCGAGGCAACATAACACTACCAAGCGACGTTACCAAGGTTAACAAAATATTCAATAATTTCAAGGCTTGATCATAGATCCCAACATCCTTAGTCGAAGACAAGGCACCTAGCATCGTGCGATCTAGCGTGATGTAGAGTGAAATGGCAATCTGTGGCAGAAACAAGAGAATGACTGGTTTGATATGCTCTTTGGCATAGGCTATATCCAGATGTGGCTTGCGAATGTGTTCCCGAGCAGGAAGCCACATACTCAACTGACCTAGTAGATCATAGGCAACCAAGAGGATGATATACAAGTACAAGTCAGATGGTTTCTTAACAAATAGGAATATCGATACAACACCTAGAAGTTTGACCATTGTGTTACGAGCTGTGATTTTTTTGAAATCTTCTAACCCTTGAAAAAGCCAAGAAATATCAAAACCACGAGACAGCAAACTAAAGCCAAGTATATAGGCAATTGGATTGTTCATTGACGGTACAAGCAAACAAACAATTATATAAAGTATAACCGCTAAACAGGTTGAAAGGACTTGTAAACTGTAAATACCCCAGAAGGTCTTTTCAACTTCCTTACGATGGCCGGAAATTTCCTTGGTCCCATAATTGGCTACTCCCAGCGTCGCTAGTAGGATAAAATAAGTCACGATAGAGTTATAGTATCCGTAAGACCCCAAATCATCCGAAGAAAAAACTCGAGTAATATAGGGAGTTGTAATCACTGGTAGGACGATGACAAGTAACTGATAGGACAGATTGTACAAGTAATTTTTTAAAACTCTCACACGGCTTCCCCCATCTCAGATTTTTCTCCTTCAAATTCCATCGCTGGGATGGTAGCAAAAAGAAGGAACATAAAAATATTGTATGATGGACGAACCCAGAAGGCCTCAAATATACAATTGACTGTTACTAAGGCCAGGCAGGTTAACAATAAATAGTTCTTCCTACGATAGAGAGTCCAAGACTGAACCATGTATAGGCATACCAACATAACAACTGGAATCAAACCGTAAGTAAATAACATTTGTACATAAGACGAATCTACATAGTCATAGTTCAAAACCGTTTCTGTCTTTCCTCCATATCCAACAAAGGAAATTCCACGAATTCCAAATAACTGTACGCCATATTTCTTAAGCGCTTCATGTCCCAAATACAATCGCATTCCGAAAAAGTTATTCAGAGAAACATATATTGGATGAGACCAACTAAACTTGTTGGATAGATAAATCATGACCGAAGAAGCGATACCAGCCGAAAAAGGCAGTAGGGAAAATAAACGCCATTCAGTCTTGTTACGATAATAAAAGTATAGAAAAATTCCTGTTGCTGCTAAGATGGAGCCTGCATTTAAACGGGCATCGCAATAAACAATAATAAAGGCCGCCAAGGCTACACCTGATAGGGTTCTTAGGAAGATAAACTTCTTTCTAAGGAGATAGGAAAGGGCAGTGAAGAGATAGAAACAATGAGAGGCAAAGTCGGTTGGATAGATAAAACCAAAAGAGTTACGTACAACCACTCCCACGGGGCGAGTTTGAACAAACTGTAAATTAGGAATAACATTGACTAACGATAGTAAAATAATAAGAAGTATAAAAGATAAACTCGTCCAAGTATAAATTTTAAGTATAGACTCTAAATCTGCTTTATAAAGAAAAACAATCAACAGCAAAAACATTAAACCATTTAAGTTTCCTGCCTTATAATAAACCATACTTCCAACTAAAATGAGGGTAGGTGCAAATATTAAAAAACTCAAAGAATAGTTACGAATATATAAAAAACGCACAGCTAGTAACATGATTGCAAAGAAAGGAACAAAATTAGGTATACTAGGTAATACAGGTGCTAACATTGAAGTGTTTATCATATCTATAGAAATTATCACAAATAAAACTGCTGTCACGAGCAATTTATCACGTTCTATCTTTAACATCTTCATTTTCCTTTTCTAATTTCTGAACTTTTTTCATTCAGTCGTTTATTTTTTTCCACTTTTTAAAGTAATAATAGAGGCGTGGATACCTGCTAATCAAGACATAGAGAGTCTTGCGTTTCTTACTAACTCTAGCATTCTTCAAGACAAGAGGCAAATAGGGTCTCGTCTTCTCCTGAAGTCGCTTGAAGTCTGCTGGATTTCCATCACGAATCATTGTAAAGATAAGAAGACTTCCTGTAAAGAAGCGAGAAATAATGGCTTCTTGGAGTTCTGAACTCTCAGGATAGGTTGCATTCACAACCTCTTTTAAATGATCAATTGCTTCATAAAACTCGTATTGTTTAGGCGTGAAAGCCGATGCAGTAATGCTACCGGGTCTATGGTAATAATGGTAAATCGGAAGATGGTACAAGGCAACTGATTGGGCTTGGTTGAGATGCTCACTGATTACATAGAGGTCTTCGTAGATGCGCCCCTTGGGGAAGGGAGCTTTCTCCAGAAGTTCTTTCCGATAGAGTTTCCCGCAAGCAGAGACCGTCACAAGGTCTCCGTAGAGCATTTCCGTCAGAGCCTTCGCCTTATCATAGACTTTAATCTGGTCTAGATCAAGCTGATTCAAGTGAAAATTTTGATAACGATGATAGTGGGCTGTTGGCTCCACTTTACCACTCACCATATCTGCTTGGGTACGACTTTGTAGCTCTGCTAGCAGTTCCAAGGCGCAAGGTTCCAAATAATCGTCCGGATCTAGGAAGGTAATCCAGTCCCCCTTTGCCTTCAAGACTCCATAGTTTCGAGCATCAGATAAGCCACCGTTGGCCTTGTGATAACTCGTCACCCAATCATACTGCTGGGCATACTGGTCGCACAAGAGACCTGAGCCATCACTCGATCCATCATCGATCAAGAGGACTTCCATATCCTTATAAGTCTGATGTTCTAAACTCTCCATGGCATAATGAAGGTAGTCCTCCACATTGTAAACAGGCACAATTACCGAAATCATCTATTTTTTCTTTCTCTTACTTATTTTTTCAGTTTAAATCTCAAATGAGCTTTTATCTGGAAGCAGTTGGTCCATAGCCTTGACGAAGTCTGTCATCACCTGTTCCTCATCTTGAACGTTGTGTCCGTCATTGATACACATAATTTGGTATTTACCAGAATTCAGTAGCTTCCAAAAATCTGGTCCGGCATTATCCAAAGAAAAGAGTCCCCCTAACTTAGGATTTCCGATAGCGTATTGACCACTAGCGATCTGCCAATATTTAAAGAGCCAAACATTGGTATCAGAGGGACTTCTGAAGCGACTCGCTGAGGTTGTCTCCAAAACTGCTTTTTCCTTTTCCCATACCAAGTCCATTGTTGATTTTAGTAGGGGATAGGGCAGGTGACTCTCCCAGAAACCACAGATAAACTTAGTAGTCCCATAAAGTAAAGTCTTGATTAATTGTTTAATCCCATGCTTAAAGGAAAAAAAGTGACCATTATTTAAAATTTCTTTCTTCGAAAAATGACTAGTGATAATTCCCATATCATTCATTTGGAAATGACCAGTTCCATATCTCTCCGTTGTAATAGGAGCTAAAGCTGTAACATACTTTGGCAAACCATCCTCCGAGAAAAAGTCTATCGGCTCAACTGGAGCCGTCAAATACATATCATCATTAAAAAAGACAAAGTGCTCAGAGAGTCCAGGGATTCGATGGATATTGCTTTCAATAGGATTGGCAGAAAAAACTGGTAGATAGTCATTACAGATAATCTCTGTATGATCTACCAAGACCAATTTTTCACTGTTTATATCTAACCAGCTTGGCTTTTGCTGGTCAGTCACAAGGTAGATCTTATTGACCCAAGGAGCAAATTTTTCCACACCCCTAAACCAGTACTTAAAAGTTCCCCATTCACGATAGGATTTCTCTGAGTTCATACCCTCTTTAAAAGTGTTTATTGAGCCATCGTATTGGGCTTTCTTTTCTCTCCAAACCAAATCATTCCCATCAACCCATGCGACAACAAAATCAATCTTTTCTACCATTCTGTCTCTCCTATTTAAAAATCCAATAGTCTATCCATCAATTTTATAGAGGTATATTGTTCAAAGTATAGTGCCTTTGCTTTATCAACTTTTTGAATAATATCATCAACCATAGGATTGAAATGTTCCATTAGCTGTGCTAGTGCCTCAAAATCCCCTGAAGGATAAAAAGTCACCAGAGATTCATCAACATAATCTCGAACAGAGGGAATATCATTCACAATGATAGGAACTCCTAAAGACATTGCTTGAAGCATAACCATATGACCAGCGGATAAATCAATATCTTTTAACGATAGGACAAGGAAATCAGACTTAGCTAATACATCTCCAAAGGTTTCTACTACTACATCAGATAAAACTTGAATGTTTGAACCATGCGTAGGAACTCTCCATGGCTGAGTTGCAATCACACACGGCATTGAAAGGTTTGAAGTCTCCACTGCCTTGACTAAAGTCTCATAATCTCGGTTACTACCTCCACCTGAAAAGATATACTTAGTTGGTAAAGAACCTTGATAAGTTAGTTGATTATCATAATCTAAGCCGTAATGAATAAATTTAAATTTCTCCTGAAATTCTGGAAAGAGTTCCGAATAATAATGAATTTCTTTTGAACCATAGACTATGATATTACTGATATTCTGGAAAGACTTTTTCACAAGTTGCTTTCGTAAATAATAATAGATTTTATTTTTCTTATTCTCAAACAAAAATCCTGCTAATGTAATTTCCTTGCCACTTTTATTTAAAATTCCTAAAAAGATACCTACAAGAGGATTTACACAAATAATTTTCTTGACATCATATTTTATGAATTTCCGAGCATAATCATAGGACATTTTCCACATTAAAAAATGATACAAAGCACTACCGATGTATTTGAAATTACGTACTCTTCTTATAAGTGGACTTTCATAGTTGGTATAAACTACTCGGCTCCCGCCATGAAGAGATTGATAATGCTCTTCATTCTTTTTTTGCAGCTCACTGTCTAAAATGATTAAATTTTCCATTATACCCCTTATTGTAAATTATCATAAAATTCCGAGAAGTTCTTGATGTAACTCTCCAAAGAAAACAGCTCTTTTTGTCTCTGATATCCTACTCGCCCAAATTTTTCTCTTTTTTCAGAACTATCTAGTAAGAGAGAAATGGCATTAGAAAGTTCTTGAGGACGATTTGGTTTGACTAAGCAACCACTTTTGTCATCTACTACCATTTCAGCTATTCCCCCATTGTTATAACCAACAACTGGTTTTGAACAAGCCATGGCTTCTAGGACTACTGTAGGTAAGGAATCGGGTTTTATACTTGGTAGGACAAAAATATCAAACATATTGTATAGTTCAGAAGTCTTATCATAGTAATCAATACGATGAATTTGTGACACAACAGATGAAGAAGCTATTCTCTTATCTAATTCTTCTAGACGCCATTCTTCACCATGAAAAACACCTCCAGCTAGGAAAGCCACCGCTTGCTCATTCTTTTCCAAAAGTGGCTCGACTGCTTCTATGAAATCATTTTGTCCTTTGATAGCATTAACCCGACCAATCATGCCAATCACAAGTGCATCTTGAGCAATATCAAATTTTTCACGAATAGAAGACGCATCCATTGGGTAATAGACAGTATTATCCACACCGTTATAAATCACTTTCACTTGGCTATCTTTGATAAATGGAGACTGCTTGATATGATTGGCAACCGCTTGAGACACCGTCACAATCTTGTCTGCATATCGTCCCATAAGCATATTGATAAAGTCAGAAATAGCTTTGGGTTTGACGATAATCTCATGAACATGCCAAATCAAAGGTAGCTTGAGCTTGCGTTTCAAATAGATGCCCTCCAAAACAGCCGCTGTATTATTGTGAATCATATCAATACTGTGTTCTTGAGCGTAGAGGGCGATTTGCTTAGCATAGAAATTATAAGAGCGAATATAGTCGACAATGCCTTTGGGATTAAAATACTTCCTTCGTAAAATCGGATAATCCAGCACGCTGACCTGAGCCCCAACTTGGCGCAAGGTCTCGACTAAAACACCATCATTTGGTAGGATGACGTGAGCTTCAAATTCTTGGTGATCTAATCCTTTGATCAATTCCAGTAAAACCTTATCTGCTCCATACATTTCTGCACCAGCATGCAAGTATAAAATCCGTTTCATTCTTTACCCTTTAAACACTTCTTCATAATCTGACACAATCTTTTCCCATGTGAAAGCTGAGAGAATTCTTTGGCTTGACTTGAAATCCAAGTCAGCTATCACTACCTGATCAAATCCCTCTACTTTCTCAATGACGTGTGCCAACTCATCTTTTTTCCAATAAATTGCCCCGTCTTCACCAACCTCACGGTTAAACCCAACATCTAGCAACAAATTCAGTTTTGTAGATGCTAGGGCTTCCAGTAGAGAAGGGTTGGTCCCTCCAACCTCATGTCCATGGAAATAGGCAAAAGCATTTTCACGAATGTACTTGAGCAATTCTTGGTCATAGACCGTACCGACAAATTTGACCCTAGGATCTTTGTCAAAACCAGTATCCCGTAACAACTGGTCGTAAAATTTATTCTGCTCCACATTTGTGATGAGAACAAAGTCCTTTTTGGACTTGGACTTGATAAATTCACGAATCATAGCTTCGTAGTTATTTTCAGGAACAAATCGTCCCACTACTAGATAATAGCCATTTTCGCTAACTCCTTTTTCCTGATACCAATTCCGAACTTTGGCATCTTCTGCTTTCAGGATTGAAGGAGCTGTATCTGTCCCATAGGCAATATAGGTGGTCTTTGGTTGATACTGCTTATAATCCTCTTGGATATATTGTTCGATATTTTTACTGTCACAGACCAGTAAATCTGCATGTTTGACCATGAGCTTCTCTGAAAATTTCCAGTACTTACGAACTGGCAGGCTCCACTTTGCTCGTAGCCATTCATGACCATCAGGATTCACCAGCAAAGAGCCACCAATCGCACGAATTTTTTTCTTAAGTCCAGAAATAAAAGGACCGATGCGACAAGCTAAAATGTAAAAAATCGGAGCCTCGTCCTTGTTTTCCTTAGCCAATTCAATAGCCTTGTTGACTGCTGCAATATCGTAAGCGATAGCGCGGGCCGGGCCGATATTGGGTACATCGATGTTGAAGCAAATGGCTCCATTGTGCTCAAACTGGTCTTCCTTAATACCAGACTTGGCAGAATTTTCACGCATACAAGCAACATAGTATTGTATGTTGCTGTCTTTTTGATATTCGGTTAATTTTTCAACAAAGGTTTCAAATCCTCCATACTTAGCAGGAATCCCCTTTGAACCAATAATATAAACTGACTGTTTCATTTCTCTCCTAACAGGACTGAAGGGCAGAAATTACTTCGCCCCATCTCTCATAAATACAACTTTAACGGTCTTTAACAATATTTCAATATCTTTCCAAATAGTCCAATCATCAATATAGGCCACATCTAATTTAACAACTTCATTGAAATCCTTGATCTCACTTCGCCCGCTGACTTGCCACAAGCCTGTTATCCCAGGTTTAAAACTCAATCGACGTTTTTGTTCAGGTGTGTATGTCTCATATTCATCAACTGTTGGCGGTCTTGTTCCAACTAGACTCATATCTCCTTTCAGAACATTCCAAAACTGTGGAAGTTCATCCAAGCTAGTTTTACGGATAAAGCGACCAAGTTTTGTAATGCGAGGATCATTGTCCATCTTAAACATACCACCCTGCATGGTATTTTTCTCCAACAATTCTCTCTTTTTATCCTCAGCATCAATACACATTGATCTAAATTTATAAAAAGTAAAATGTCGGCCGTTTTTTCCTATGCGAGTCTGGGCAAAAATAGCAGGTCCACCATCTTTTCGAATAGCTGGAATTAGAACTATACTAACTAGACCACAAATCATTAAACCAAAAATAGAACCAATAATATCTATGACACGCTTAGCAATGACATGACTATTCTTATAAAATTTCGTCGAAAAAGTAATGACATTTAGACCAGCCATCCCACGGATTTTCTTGTCACGCCCTAGATTATGGTCAAAAGCATTTAGATTAACCGTCACATCAATTCCCATCGTTTCAAAACGAGAAATAAATTCACCAATATCATATTCTTCACTAGGAAGATTGATAAACACTTCGTCCACAACTTCGTGAGTTGCAAAATTTAAAATATCTTCGACTGGTACAACTGTAATAGTATCATGTTGAAAATTAGGTTTATCTAATACACTAACTGCCACCAGTTCTCCAAAGAAATCACCAGCATCAAGTAATTTATCCATCACTTTCTCAATTCTAGATGTTGCTGTAATCAAGAATAGTTTTTTACTCCATTTCAAATTAGGAAATATCCTTTTCGAATAATACTTGATACAAATATTGACTAGATACATTAGAATCGAGTGTAAGGTCAAGAAATACACCATACCTCGTCTTGAGATACTAAAGCGTTCCTCTAAAAAGAAATTAGAAAGACTAATTGCCAACGCAAAGAAAATGATATATTTTGTCAAGCGTACAAATTCAATCAAATTCCCTCGTCTAAAAAAATCTTGACCGTAATCGCTAAAATAAAATACGATGTAGTGGAGAATATAGAGGACAATCATTGTCGTTGAAAGAATATCTGTCTCTTTAACAAAACTTAGAGAATACCCCAGTAAAACTACTATAAAACTCTGAATAACCACCAGAGATATTTTTATCCCCTTATCTTCCATACTACTTTCTTACCCTATCTCTTATTTTTACTGTAAGAACCATACTCACCGTAAGAACCATATTTCTCAACTGAAGTATTGAATTTATTTAATACAACTCCTAAGAATGGTTTATTCGTTTGTTCCAATTGGCCTTTAGACTTGAGCACATCTTTTCTGTTGGCCTCTCCTGCTGCAGTAACTAAAACAGATGCATCACATTTCTGTGTGATAATAGCTGCGTCGATAACAATACCAATAGGCGCTGTATCAACAATAATATAATCAAAATATTTGCGAAGTGTATCAATCATAGTACTGAAGTTTTCACTTTGCAATAAAGCAGTTGGATTTGGCGATATAGACCCAGCTTGAACTACAAATAGATTTTCAATATTGGTATCACATAGACCATGAGATAGATCTGTTGTTCCAGATAAAAATTCTGTCAATCCAGTAATTTTTTCACGTGTTTTAAAAACGCCAGACATAACAGAATTACGAATATCAGCATCTAGTAACAAAGTCTTATAACCTGCACGTGCGAATGCCCAAGCAATATTTGTAGAAGTCGTTGACTTTCCTTCACCCGGTTTTACAGAGGTAATAGCAATCACTTGTAAATTATTTCCACTCAATTGTATATTCGTACGCAAGGCATTATAGTATTCTTCCGCTTTTTTGACCTGACCTAATTTTTTCTGTACTATTTCTAATGTCGGCATATCTCTCTCCTATTTCAATTTATCCAAATTTGGAACAACTCCCAACAATGCGATTTGCATAACATCTTCAATATCCTCTGGACGTTTCACTCGTGTATCAACCAGTTCAACAATAAGAACAGCGATAACCATAAATACTGTTCCTCCAAGTAGTCCAATAATTGTATTTCTACGAATATTTGGAGAAGATGGTGCTGTAGCTGGACGAGCTTCTTCAAGTGTTGTGACATCAGAAACGCGTGTGATACTGATAATCTTTTCAGCGGCTATTTCTCTCAATGAGTTAGCAATACGACTAGCTTCCTCAGGGACTCTATCATTAACTGAAATAGAAACGATACGAGTATCAACTGGTACGGTTACCTTGACTTTACTAGCCAAATTTTTTGGTGATAGATCTAATTTTAAATTAGACGTAACCTTTTCCAAAACATCTTGAGACAAAATAATTTCACGGTAGTCTTTAACCAAGTATGAGCCCGCTTGCAAGTCTTGGTTTGTCAAACCAGGCTTATCCCCCTGATTACGGTTGACTACATAAATCCGTGTAGTACTAGTGAACTCCGGTTTAACGATAAAAGCACTATAGGCAAAAGCTAAGGCTCCAGCTACAATTGCTACCAATGCAATTAGAATTTTTCGTTTCCAAAGAATTTTAAACAGGTGAAATACATCGATTTCCATAGTATTTTGTTCTTTCATATTTTCTCCTAAATTATTTGATCCATTATAATTTTCTCAGGGGTCTCTACAAATAGCTCTTCCGCCTTTGCTCTACCATACTTTTTAGAAATAATCTGATAAGCCTCCTCCATATAGGGGGGTCTACTATCTAAGTTATGCATATCACTTGCAATGACATGAACCAAGTCTCTCTCCAAAAAATATTGGGCTCTCTTTTTCATAAATTTATAAGTTTCACCAAAGAGCTTAGGTTTTAGAACATGAGAACTATTTACTTGCGTATAGCATCCCATATCGATCAGTTCCCGAACACGTTTTTCATTGTTTTCCAATGCATCATAACGTTCAATATGAGCAATCACCGGGGTAATACCTAACATCAAAATATTGCTTAATCCTTTATGAATATCGCGATAGGGTGTATTCATACTAAATTCAATCAAAGCATAACGACTATCATTAAGAGTAGGAATACGCTTGTTTTCTAGTTTTTCTAGAACATCCGGAGTATAGTATATCTCTGCTCCGTAAGCAATGACCAAATCATCTGCCACTTCTTTAGCAATTTCACGAACCTTTAAAAAATTCGTCGCTATTTTTTCTTCGGGAGTCTCAAACATCCCTTTTCGACGATGGGAAGTTGAAACAATCATCCTAACCCCTTGATTATAAGCCTCTCTTAAAAGGGATTTACTATCTTCTATAGATTTTGGGCCGTCATCTACATCAAAGACAATGTGAGAGTGGATATCAATCATATCATCTTCCCTCCATCACATCTTGTATCGCACTTTTAGCAGCTGCTAGACTACTATCATCGATTTCCATCATATAGAGGTTACTATCTGGCATAGCATAAGAAGGAAGTCCCATTTGACCTGTACCTTTCAGATCTTGAGAGTTGACTTTATAACTACCACCACTCTCCAATTGAGCATTAATCAAATCCATCATCGTTTCGATAGGCATATTTGTTTGAAGGGAATCTTGCAATCCTTGAATAATATCACTATAATTCTTCAAAGCTTCGGTAGAAGTTAATTTCTGAATAATTGCGACGATAACCTTTTGTTGGTTGCGACCACGGTCACGATCCCCATCAGCTAAAGAGTAGCGTTCACGAACAAATCCAAGAGCTTGTTCAGAATCTAAATGAACATTGCCTACTGGGAAATGGAACTTCCCATGCAAGGAAGTGAAATCCTGATCATTATGGACATCAACTCCACCGAGGAGATCAATCAATTTTAAGAAAGAAGTGAAGTTCAGGCGAGCATAGTAGTTAATACCAACTCCATAAAGATTTTCCAAAGTATGAATAGAGGAGTCTACTCCATAAATACCTGCATGAGTCAATTTATCTTTTTGATTATTCCCTCCGTCTGCAATCGGAACATAGGAATCTCGAGGGGTTGTTGTCAATAGAATTTTTTTAGAATCTCGATTAACAGTCATCAAAATATTGACATCTGAACGAGAAACCGAACTAATTGGGCCGTAAGTGTCAATACCACTCACATAGACATTAAAGGACTGGTTCTTAGAAACTTTAGGAGCAGCTACTTCCTTGGTGATATTTTTAGTGTAGATTTTCCTAATTTTTGATCCATAATCAGGGTATTCAGATTCTATAATATTTTCAAAGACGCTATTTAAGACAATCGCCTTTGTTTCACCTGATATCAAACTCTTATAAGCTGCAAGGTATGAAGTGCTTTGTTCAACTGTCAATTCTTTGCTCTGACTAGTTTTGATATCAGCTATCAATTTTTGAATATTCTCATCATCTGTATCCGTAGGACCTGTAACACTATTTAGCTGTGTAACGTTTTTAATATCACTATCTTTCAGAACAACAACACTCATTGAATATTCTGAGTAATTTGACGTAGAATTGATATGACTAGTAAAGCCGACAAATTGTTGCAGTGCAAAGAAAGAAACGGAACTCACTAAAATCGCTAGTGTTAAAAAGAAAATCGTAAACTTTTCTGCTTTTCTATAAACAATCAAAAGCAAACTCACTAAAGCGACCAAAATCACTACGGTTGCCGTTATACCATTCAGGTATCTAAACGCCAATATATTATGTCTAAAAATCAAAAACAGCAAAAAACCACCCAATAATACATAAATGGTTAACAAAGCTATATTAACACTCCGCTTAATATTCCCCGAACGAGCTCTTTTTGAACGTCTATTCATAGTGTTCCCCTATATATTAATTATCAAGTCTATTATATCACAATCATGAAATAATTTCCATTTATTCTTTTTTTATCAGCGTTTTCATCGCTTTCATCGCTTTTTCTTTACTAAAATCACCTGAAAATTATATCTTTGCAAATTAGCCCCTTATACAAAAAACAAGGATACTGATGTCAAAGTATCCTTGTTCTTATTTTTTATTTGATATGAGTTTCAAATTCTTTTTGGCTTTTTTCAATAGCCTTCTTACTTTCTTCTTCCCACTTAGCCTTAGCCTCATCAAATTGTTTCTTGGTAACAGGATCTTTTTGCAATCTCATGTACTTGTAGTTATTTCCATCACCTTTGATTCCGACCAATGAGTAACCCTCTTGTAAATGGTGTCACTTTTGGTTACAGAAGCAGTCCCACCATCCTGACATTGCTGACATAATGAGAGAGTTATCAATCATCCAAGCCTGCGCTTCAGCATATTTTCTCGTAACGTTTAGCTACATCTTTATTTTCACTATCCGCATCTTTGAGCATTTTAGTGTAAGTATCCAAACCTAGGCTAGCAATCTTCGCTTTATCTTCCTTGGCATCTAGACCAAAAATCTTGAGATAGAATCCATCCTCTGCATTAAAAGGATTGAGGTAAGTAGATGGATCCTGATAATCCGCTACCCAACCATCAAAACTTAAATCATAATCTCTTGCATCGGGAGTAGGAGCTAAAAAAGGCTACGTTATTATACTCATCTGTAGAGAGTTGTTGAACATCAACAACAAGATTATCAGCACCCAAAACTGATTCAAGAGTCTGTTTCACAGAATTCATACCAGTCACAGCATTTTTATTCGTCTGATCCACAGCTACATCCAAGTGAATTGGGAAGGTAACACCTTGACTTGCCAAGTCTTTTTTGGCTTCCACAAATTTTGCTTGGGCTTTTTCTTTGTTGAAATAGGCATCCTGAGCATCTGCCAAGTTAATACCTGACCATTCTGTGCCATAGTTGACCAATTTAGAAGCGACTACTTCTCCAAAGGTCTTGTCTCCAACTTGGACAAATGTAGGAGGCACTAGAGTGTTACGGAGGGTCTTGCTCGCCGCTTCTTCCCCATTTGACTGAGCAGAATAGGCTGTACGATCCAAGGCAAAGTTCACTGCTTGACGGAAGTTTTTGTTCAAGACAGCTGTCTCAGTTGACTTCTTCTGCTCATCTGTCGTTTTAGCAGTGTGATTGAAAGCCTTACGATTGACATTGAAATTGAAATACCAAGAAGTCTTGTCCTGCAAACTATAGACGATATTATCCTTATATTTTTCCTTAGTCTTAGCAAAGTTAGAACTATTTGGATAAACCCCAGCGATAGAATAGGCTCCACTTTCAAAGTTACGGATGGTCAATTCTTGGTCTGAGCCATCAAAGTAAGCCAATTTCACATGTTCAATCGATACTTTATCATGATCGTAGTAATGCGGATTTTTCACATACTCAATCGATGATTTTTGATGTGAAAATCTTTTTAACAAATAAGGTCCGCTGTAAAGAATGCTATCTGGAGACAGGGTCCCAAAATCTTTTTCCCTTTTGAGTTTAGAAACTCTTCATTCACTGGGAAAAGAATACTGTTGGTTGTTTTTGAATTCCAGTAAGGTTCTGGGCGTGTCAAAGTATACTCAACAGTCTGGTCATCAATAGCCTTTACCCCAACCTTAGAAAAATCAGAATCCGCTCCTGTAATATAATCATTCAAGCCCTTGATCGAGTTTTGAATCAAGTCAATGGCCTGTGATTTATCATCCACTGCATACTTAATACCTGTCACAAAATCTTGTGCCTTGACTGGGGCGTACTCTTCACCGTCAGCTGTGAACCATTTGGCATCTTTTCTCAATTTGTAGGTATAAGTCAGACCGTCGCTCGAAACAGACCAGTCTTCCGCCAAAGATGGAACTAGATTTCCATAATTGTCATTCTCAAGCAAACCATCAACTAGGTTGGTTATAATCGATGTATTATCGGCGTAGTAGTCTAATAAATAGTTAAATGTTGTTGGATTTCCACTAAAGGTTGATGAGTAAGTTTTTGTATCTGAACCTGATTGACCGCAAGCAGCTAAAAGCAAAGCAGTCGCAAAAGTCAATCCTGTACCAAGGACACGCTTTTTTGTATTCATCTTCTTTCTCCTTTATGTTAGTTTTTATAACATAAGCTTATTTTACTAAATTAGTGGGGATTTGTAAAGTTAATTGAATTTCTAGAATGGAAGTTTATTAAACTCTAGGCATTAAAAAAACAAAAGGATTTCTGTCTTTCATACAGTCCTCCCTTGTTTTTTTATGCGATTTAGTAATTAAAAATTATTTGTAAAAATAAGCCTGGACTCATTTTACGTGTTTTTCTAAATCCTTTTGATACTGAGCATTCGATTCTAGTTTTTCCTTTTGCCACTTTTTGAGGGCTGCCTCATACTCTTTAGTTGTAACAATATCATTTTGAAGTTCCATTCCTTTAAAAATAAATGGATCCCCTTTGATACCAACTTGTGAATAAGCTTTAGTAAACGGTACAGCACGACTTACCATAGGAGAACCTCCTGAAGACGCCACTGGAATAAGGAGAGAACTATCTGTTACCCAAGCTTGAGCCTTAGCATATTTCTCATAACGTTTGTCAAGATTAGTGGTCTCAGAGGCAGCTTCATCCAAGAGCTTCTTGTATTCATCCAAGCCAACTTTCGCCATCACTTCAGGATCCTTGCCCTTTGTTATACCTAGATGTTTCAAGGCAGAACCCTTCTTAGCATCTAAAATATTGAGATAGGTTGCTGGATCTTGGTAATCTGGTCCCCAACCTGTTCCGTTCAAATCATAGTCTTTTTGGGTTGGAACTTTCGCTTGAGAAGTGATACTTTCCTTCTCATTGTCTGTCATTTGAAGAACATCTACAATGACATTCTCCGTTCCAAGCGTTTCTTCAATTGATTGTTTTAGCGAATTGGTTTGTTGAACCGCAACTACATCTGTCTGTTCTACTGGCACATCCAAATGAATCGGGAAACTTACTCCCTTAGCTTGCAATTCTGACTTCGCTTTTTCAAATGCAGATTTAGCCTTTGTAGGATTGTAAATTGTATCCTTACCATCTGTGAGAGTCACATCTTTCCACTGTTCTCCATATTTCAGTAGTTCATCTTGAGCCAACTGTCCGAAGGTCTTTCCTGCTACTTGAACATAATTATCTGGCACTAGACTATTACGAATAATCTTATCCGCACCTTCTTCACCGTTTAATTGAGCTGTATAGGCGTGGCGATTGAAGGCAAAATTAATTGCTTGACGGAAATTTTTATTCAGCATGGCTTCTTTTGTAGAAAGCTTTTGTCCTTCATCTGTCTTGGCTGTTTTATTATATGATTGACGATTTACGTTAAAAGTAAAGTAATAACTAGTTGCTTCCTGAGGGCTATAAATAATCTGATCTCCATATTTCTCTTTGGTAGAAGCAAAACTTGAACTATTTGGGAAAAGTCTCGCTGTATTATATGCTCCTGTAGCGAAACTACGGATAAGGGATTCTTGATCTGATCCGTCATAGAATGTTAATTTTACATTATCAATCTTGACATTTTCCTTATCCCAATAGTTAGGATTTTTTTCATATTCAATCACAGATTTAGAAATCAAAGATTTCAAAAAATATGGACCATTGTAAAGAATACTTGATGGGGTCGGCGCTCCGTAATCCTTGCCTGTTGCATTCAAAAACTCTTCATTTACAGGAAGCATCGTTGCAGTGGTTACTTTCGAGTTCCAAAAACTTTCTGGTTTATTAAGGGTATATTCTACCGTATAATCATCAAGAGCTTTAACACCTACAGTTGAAAAATCATTGGTCTCACCACTAACATAAGCCTCCAAACCTTTGATTGATTTTTCAATCAAAGAAAGACCATCTGACTTACCATCTGCTGCATGTTTCAAACCTGTAACAAAGTCCTGAGCCTTAACTTCTGCATACTCCTCTCCTTCAGAAGTATACCACTTCACACCCTTACGAAGTTTGTAAGTGTAAGTCAAGCCATCAGCTGAAACAGTCCAATCCTCTGCTAAAGACGGAACAAGATTCCCATATTTATCATTCTCTAAAAGACCATCAACAACATTACCAATCACGTCAGAGGTCGAACTTTTACTCGTAATGCTATAATCCAAGGAAGACGGATCTACTGCATAGACATAAGAAAAGCTCCTCGGGGCATCTGCTTTCTTATCACTTTTCCCACAAGCTACCAAAAGAAGGGCTGCACTCAAGGTTACTCCCGCTCCTAAGAGCCACTTTTTCGATTTCATAGGCAATCTCCTTTAATAATATGTTATTTCCACCATTATACTCTATTTTATTCTAAATGCAAGAGCTTTCGACAAATTTTTTAGAAAATTCTAACAAATGTTTTTAAAAGAGTTTTCTAAAAAACTTTTAGCAAAAAACCTCAAACTCTATAAGCTTGAGGTCCCCACTTTTTAGTCAGTCAATTCCACACAGAAAGCATCCCATGGAGCTAAGATTTGTTTTTCAAAAACTTCTTGAGCCACAGTATTTTCAATCAGGACTGATTTAACTTTTCCTTCTACTGCCAAGTCTTGTTTTTCATTGGACAAGTTGGCCACAACTAGGAAACGGCGGTCACCGTCCTTACGAATATAGGCAAAGACCTTATCAGCCGTATCAAGTAATTCAAAGTCAGCTCGAATCAGCCAGCTATTCTCCTTACGGATTTGAACTAGCTTCTGATAGGTATAGAAAATAGAATCTGGATTTGCCAGCGCTTCTTGAACATTGATTCTTTGATAGTTTGGATTCACTGCCAACCAAGGTTGACCTGTTGAGAAACCAGCGTTTTTGCTCTCATCCCATTGCATAGGGGTACGAGCATTGTCACGTCCAATGACACGGATACTGTCCATGATTTCTTCCATAGGAACACCTTTTTCAAGAGCCTCACGCGCATAGTTGAGGGATTCAATATCTTCTACTTGATCCAGTGTTTCAAACGGATAGTTGGTCATCCCAATTTCCTCACCTTGGTAGATATAAGGAGTTCCTCTCATGAGATGAAGTAAAATTGCAAAGGCTTTGGCAGATTTTTCTCGGTATTCTTTGTCATTTCCCCAGATTGAGACGATACGAGGGAGGTCATGATTGTTCCAGAAAAGCGAATTCCAGCCGTCCTCAACGCCTAACTCTGTCTGCCATTTGTTAAAAATCTCTTTCAACTTAGGAATATTCAGCTCTTTTTGATAGTGCCACTTAGGCTGACCTTCCTGATACTGAAGACAAATGTGTTCAAACTGGAAGACCATAGACAATTCTTGCCCCTTTGGATCAGAGTAGAGTTTAGCGATTTCTGGCGTTGCTCCCCAGGTCTCTCCTACTGTCAAGAGATTCTTATCGTCAAAGGTGGCCTGATTCATTTCCTTGAGATAGGGGATGGAGCATGGGGCCGTTATTGACTACCTTCTCATCAGGAATCTTACCAATCATATCAATAACATCCATACGGAAACCGCCAATACCTTTATCAATCCAGAAGTTCATCATCTCATAAATTTTCTGGCGAAGTTTTTCATTTTCCCAGTTGAGATCCGGCTGTTTCTTACTGAAAAAGTGGAGATAGTATTGACCTGATTTTTCATCGTATTCCCAAGCAGAACCACTAAAGATAGAATCTAGGTCATTAGGTTCATCCCGCCAGATATAGTAATCTCGCTCAGGGCTATCAGGATTTTCACAGGCCTCGACAAACCAAGCATGTTCATCCGAGGTATGATTGACCACCAAGTCCATGATGATACGAATATCACGTTTCTTAGCTTCAGCGATCAGTTGGTCCATATCCTCCATGGTTCCGGAAAATAGCCGCAATCGCTTGATAATCAGCAATATCATAGCCATTATCATCCATAGGACTGTCATAAACGGGAGAAAGCCAAATCGCTGTAATCCCTAACTTAGCTAGATAGTCTAACTTACTCGTAATTCCTGGCAAATCACCAATCCCATCTCCGTTGCTATCCATAAAACTCTTTGGATAGACTTGATAAACTACGGCATTGTGCCACCATTTTTCTTGCATCTGTTTACCTCATTATTTTAATAATCTATAGTCTATGATAGCGCTTTTCAGAGTTTTGTGCAAGCGTTTGCCTAATCTTTTTGATTTCTTTTTTAGCTCCATAGTTTCCTAACTCCCAATTTTTTTATATAATAGAGGTCAGAGGTAAAAAAATGAAAAAACAAGCTTTTAGTTCTGAACACTATTTAAATCTACAACGCGACCACATTTTGGAACGCATTAACCAATTTGACGGCAAGCTCTACTTGGAGTTTGGTGGCAAAATGTTAGAAGATTTCCACGCTGCTCGTGTCCTTCCTGGTTATGAGCCTGACAACAAAATCAAGCTCTTGCAAGAGTTGAAAGAGCAAGTTGAGGTTGTGATTGCCATTAATGCTAGCAACATCGAACATTCTAAGGCACGTGGTGACTTGGGCATTTCTTATGACCAAGAAGTTCTTCGATTTGATTGACAAATTCAATGAATTAGGGAATTTTTGTTGGCTCCGTTGTCATCACACAATACGCTGGTCAACCCTGCTGCAGATGCCTTCCGCAACCAACTTGAGATAAAAACGGGATTGATTCTTATCTTCATTATCCAATCAAAGGATATCCGACGGATATGGATCACATCATTTCTCCAGAAGGTATGGGGAAAAATGACTACATCAAAACCAGTCGCAACTTGATTGTCGTAACTGCTCCTGGACCTGGTTCTGGAAAATTGGCAACTTGTATGTCCAATATGTACCACGACCAACTCAATGGCATCAAGTCTGGTTACGCTAAATTTGAAACCTTCCCAGTCTGGAACCTGCCCCTTCATCATCCAGTCAACTTGGCCTATGAGGCTGCCACCGCAGACCTTGACGATGTCAACATGATTGACCCTTTCCATCTCCAAACCTATGGAGAAACAACGGTCAATTACAACCGTGATATCGAAATTTTCCCAGTGCTCAAACGTATGTTGGAACGCATTCTCGGTGAATCTCCATACGCTTCACCGACAGACATGGGTGTCAACATGGTTGGCTTCGCTATTACAGATAATGAGGCTGCTATCGAAGCTTCTAAACAAGAAATCATCCGTCGCTACTATCAAACTGTTCTTGATTTTAAAGCTGAAAAAGTCGGCGAATCTGCTGTCAAGAAAATTGAGTTGCTTATGAACGACCTCGGTATCACACCTGCAGACCGTCAGGTTGCTGTCGCAGCACGTCAAAAGGCGGAAGAAACTGGTGGCCCTGCCCTAGCCCTCGAATTGCCATCTGGCGACATTGTCACTGGTAAAAACTCAGAACTCTTTGGTCCAACAGCTGCTGCCTTGATCAATGCCATCAAAAAATCAGCTGACATCGCTAAGGAAGTGAAACTAATCGAGCCTGAAGTCGTCAAACCAATTCAAGGTCTTAAAATCGATCATCTAGGTAGCCGCAATCCACGCCTCCATTCAAATGAAATTCTGATCGCACTTGCTATCACAGCCATGGAAAATCCTGACGCAGCACGTGCAATGAAGGAACTGGGTAATCTAAAAGGAAGCGAAGCCCACTCTACCATCATCTTGACAGACGAAGATAAGAATGTCCTTCGCAAGCTAGGTATCAACGTAACCTTTGACCCATTCTACCAATACGATCGCTTGTATCGCAAATAAAAACTCAAACCTCTCCTCTCTCGGAGAGGTTTTCTCTCTGTCTCAAGAGCAGGCTTTATGTTATAATGAAAGAAGAAAACTGAAAGGATTTACCATGTCAAAAGAAGTTATTGTTGAAAGTTTTGAACTTGACCACACTATTGTTAAAGCACCCTATGTCCGCTTGATTGGGGAAGAAACCGGACCAAAGGGAGATGTCATCTCCAACTTTGATATTCGCTTGGTACAACCAAACGAGAACTCTATCCCTACTGCTGGCCTTCACACTATTGAGCACCTCTTAGCCAAACTCATCCGTACCCGCATTGACGGCATGATTGACTGTTCACCATTTGGTTGCCGTACAGGTTTTCACATGATTATGTGGGGACGTCATACTAGCGCCGAAATTGCTGCTGTTATCAAGGATTCGCTCAAGGAAATCGCTGAGACTACTACTTGGGAAGATGTCCCTGGAACTACCATCGAATCTTGCGGAAACTATAAGGACCACAGCCTCTTTTCTGCTAAAGAATGGGCAAAACTCATCCTGAGCAAAGGGATTTCAGATGATGCCTTTGAGCGTCATATCATCTAAAGATGACCAGTTTTTTTGCAGCTGGTTCCTTCTTTTTATTCTCAAAAATTTTGTCTTATACTCAATGAAAATCACAAACTAGGAAACCAGCTTTGCTTTAGCTGAGTTCGCTGCTTTGTTTTATTCTCAAAATCTTGAGTTAGGCTTTTTCACGAATGACCAAAACGCCATCTTCCATATCTGCTTCCAAATGTTTGGCATCTAGATGATCCAAGTGGAAGTCTGTCACCTTATCACGAATTTGTTGTTCAACCACGCGACGGAGAGGGCGAACACCCATGACTTCGTCATAGCCTTCTTCTGTGATAAAGTCCTTAGCTGCTTGGCTGACTTCCAAATCAATGTCTTTCTTAGCCAATGTTTGGTTGACTTCAGCCAACATCAAGTCCACAATCTTAGAAAGGTCTTCTTTATTCAAGTGTGAGAACTCGATAACTGCGTTAAAGCGGTTAAGGAACTCTGGGCGGAAGAATGGTTTCAAACGATCCATCAATTCTGGTTTATCCGCATCTTCTGTCAAATTGGCTTCATAGCCAAATCCAGCATTTGATGTCGCGATAATGACAGTGTTCTTGAAGTTCACTGTATTTCCTTGACCATCAGTCAAACGACCATCATCCAAGACTTGGAGGAGAAGGGTAATGACTTGAGGATCAGCCTTTTCAATTTCGTCCAAGAGGATGATAGAGTATGGATTGCGACGAACACGTTCTGTCAAGGTATTGCTATTGTCATCATAACCCACATAACCTGCTGTTGTACCAATCAATTTAGAAACGGCTGTGCGGTCGCTGTATTCAGACATGTCCAAACGGATGATAGCATCTTTAGTACCAAACATATCGAGCGCTAATTGCTTAGCAAGCTCGGTCTTACCAACCCCAGTTGGACCTACAAAGAGGAAGCTACCGATTGGGCGATTGCCTTCATCAAAACCAGCACGGTTACGACGGATAGCACGAGCTACTGCTTCTACTGCCTTATCTTGGCCGATTACCTTGTGTTCCAAGCGATGAGCCATATCTTTCAAACGTTCGATGTCTGACGCTCCCATTTGTGACACTGGAATACCTGTCATTCGCTCTACAGACTCAGCCACATCGTTGATGCTTGCAGTCACTTTCATGTCTTCTGTGTGGTTTTCGACTTTTTTCTCTAATTCAGCAATACGTGTCTTGGCATTAAGAGCTGCTTCAAAATCTTCTGCCTCAACAGCTTTCTCTTGCTTGTCTTTTTCTGCCTCAATTTCACGTTCAACAGCATGAACATCTGTTACTGGATGTTGAGCCGCCAAGTGAGCTGCCGTTACATCGACAAGGTCAATAGCCTTATCTGGCAAGCTGCGTTGAGGAATGTATTGGATCGAATAATCCACTGCTGCTTTCAAGACTTCATCAGGCAAGATAACATTGTGGTGTTGTTGATAAAGGTCACGAATTCCTTGAAGGATTTTAAAGGTATCCTCTGCTGAAGGAGCATTGACCTTGACTTCGTTGAAACGACGAGCAAGAGCCGCATTCTTCAAGATAGTGTTACGGTATTCGTCTTGAGTTGTTGCCCCAATAACGGTCAACTCACCACGGGAGAGAGCTGGCTTGAGAATGTCCGCAAGATTTAGATCCACTGTCTCCACCAGTGCTACCAGCGCCAAGGATTTGGTGAATTTCATCAAAGAAGAGGATAATATTCCCTGCTTCTTTTACTTCATTGACTAGATTTTGAACGTTTTCTTCAAAGCTACCACGGTATTGAGTACCAGCCTCAAGACCTGAGATATCAATAGAAATAATTTCCTTGTTCTTAATAGCAGCTGGAACATCTCCATTCACAATCGCTTGTGCTAGACCTTCGACAACGGCTGTCTTACCAACACCTGCATCTCCGACCAGAACAGGATTATTTTTCGTACGACGTGAGAGGATTTCAGATGTTTCTTGAATTTCCTTGTTTCGTCCGATAACAGGATCCAGCTTGCCCTCACGAGCTTCTGCTGTCAAGTTACGACCTAGTTTAGCAAGGACACCGTCTTGTTTCATACCTGAAGCGTGTTGTTGCATTTGCACATCAGATTCTGCATTTCCTGGCAATTGACCAGTTGCACGATAGTGAGCAAATTCCTCAGGTGTCACTTCGCGTCCATTAATCAAGTAGCGACGGTTTTCAGAACTGTATCCTCGCATACCACCCATCAATTGGTTAAATAAATCATCCATGTTGTTAAAGTTATTAAAGTTGTTGTTCATATTCTTTACCTCGTTTATTCTTAATTATATGTGATCTCTGATATTGACTATCTTTGACCTTTGTTTTAAAAATTTTAGACTAGCTAACTAGCTACCCTACGTATAATTTCTGGTTTTTCTTTCTTAAATAAGCCTTTTATCATCTTCTTTTCAAAATCTGTTAGATTTAACATAGGCCTCACCCCTTTCTAGGGTATCTATCGTACATTTTCAAGAAATAGAATCATTGAAAATGAAGTTTTCTAAGGAATTCATTTTCCTTATGTTCCTACTATATCACATTGGTCAGTAAAAGTCAATAGTTTTTTGACCAAATTTGACCATTTTTTAAAAAATTTTTTGAAGTACAAAAAAAGCCCCTAGAAAACGAATTTTCTAGAGACTTTCTCTATCAAGTTTAAGAGAGAAGTAGAATTCTCACTTACCAAGTTTCATGTTTCTTCTACAAAAGCTTAAGCTTTACGTTTTACGAAGAATACCAATCCACTCAATGCCAATACTACAAATCCAATTGCTGAGAAGATAGATGTTGCTTCACCTGTGTTTGGAAGTTCAGCTTTACCTTTAGTCTCAGTAGCTGGAGGTGCTGGTGTTGGATCCTCTTTTTGTCCTGGATCAGTTGGTTCTGTTCCTGGAGTTGGATTTGTTCCTGGATTATTTGGCGTTGGATCTGGTGTTGGTGCTGGATCTGGCGTTGTTCCTGGATTATTTGGAGCTGGATTTGGATTTGGTTCTGGTGTTGGTGTTGGAACAGTGTATTTATTTGTAAATACAACTTCTTTACCATCGGCATACGAAACCTTTGCAGTCAAGAGACCTTGATCATCCGCAACTACAGTGACTGTTACGGTATGCTCAGTCTTATCGTATTCAATACCCTCTTCAGTACCAACTTTTTCAACCAAGGTATAAGTGTAAGTACCTGCTTCTTCGAATGAACGAACAAAGGCTACTTTACCTTCGACAGTATTCTTAGCTGTAGCTACAACTGCGCCTTTCTCTTTCAATTCGAAAGTATAAGCGTCAGCCGCAAGTTCTTTACCTTCAAGTTTCTTAGTTGCTTCAATCGTAGCTTCTACCGCTGGTGCTTTGAAGCTATTTGTGAAGACATTACCTGCTGGATATTCAACAGTTGCCTTCAAGGCATTTGTTGCTGCATCTTTGGTTACTGTTACCTTTGCAGTCTTTTCTGTATCGTAAGTAATACCAGTTGCTCCAGCATTCACTTCTTTTACAGTATAAGTATACTCACCTTCTGCATCATAGTTGATTGCATTAAATGTTACTTTTCCACCTTGGTTTGTTTTTGTATCAATTTTTTGTCCATCTTTGTACAATTCAAATTGGAACTCACCATCAACCAAAGTACGACCCGTCAATTCTTTCGTAAACTCAAGTGTTGCTGATGTAGCTGTTGGAGCTGGTGCTGTATAAATATTTGTGAAGACCCGTTCTGTATCCGCATCTTCTACAGTCGCAACCAATTGGCCTTTACCATCATCCGCAACAGTGACGAACACTTCATACGCAGTTTGATCATAAGTGATTGTTTTATCGTCACCAGCTTTTTCAGTAATAGTGTAAGCGTAATCGCCTGCTGCTGAGAAAGTGACGTTGAAGACAACTTCTCCTGAGGCAGTATTCTTAGCCGTAGCTACAAGGTCTGAACCTTCTTTCAGTTCGAAAGTATAAGCATCAGCTTCAAGCGCTTTTCCTTTCAAGACTTTCTTAGCTTTGATTGTAGCCTGCGCAGGTTCCGCTTTATAGTCATTAACGAAAACTGGTGTTTCACTTGTAACTGTCGCGACAAGTTGACCTGAGCCATTATCTTTCACTTCTACAGTTGCTGGATGTTCTGTTTTATCATAAGTTACACCAAGTTTATTGCCAACCTTTTCTGTAATAGTATAGTTATATACTCCTGCTTTTGAATAGCTAATTTCAGAAAAACGAATCAATCCACCAGCAGCATTCTTTGCTGTCGCAACAACCTTATCACCCTCTTTCAGTTCAAACTCAAACTCATCTATCTCTAGCTCTTTACCGTTCAAAACTTTTTTAGCTTCAATAGCAATTTTTGCTGGAGCTGCTTTATAAGTGTTGGTGAAGGTTGGGTTGTTACCTGCAACAGCCGCCTCAAGTTGACCTTGACCGTTATCTGTAACGTTTACTGTCACTTCATGTGTAGCAGTGTCGTATGTCACACCTGCTTCGCTACCTGCTTTTTCTGAGATAGTGTAAGTGTGGTCGCCTGCTTCATTGTATTCGATTTCTTTGAAAGTAACAGTACCGTCTGCAGCGTTTTTAGCTGTCGCAACGACTTTGTCACCTTCTTTAAGCTCGAATTCGTATTTATCAGCTTCAAGGGCTTTACCTTCCAAGACTTTCTTAGCTGTAATCGTTGCACTTGTTTTAGCTGCTTTATAAGTGTTGGTGAAGGTTGGGTTGTTACCTGTAACAGTTGCAACAAGTTGACCTTGGCCGTTATCTGTAACGTTTACTGTCACTTCATGTGTAGCAGTGTCGTATGTCACACCTGCTTCGCTACCTGCTTTTTCTGAGATAGTGTAAGTGTGGTCGCCTGCTTCATTGTATTCGATTTCTTTGAAAGTAACAGTACCGTCTGTAGCGTTTTTAGCTGTCGCAACGACTTTGTCACCTTCTTTAAGCTCGAATTCGTATTTATCAGCTTCAAGGGCTTTACCTTCCAAGACTTTAGTAGCTGTGATCGTTGCACTTGTTTTAGCTGCTTTATAAGTGTTGGTGAAGGTTGGGTTGTTACCTGCAACAGTTGCAACAAGTTGACCTTGGCCGTTATCTGTAACGTTTACCTTAACTTCGTGTTTAGCAGTATCGTATGTCACACCTTTTTCGCTACCTGCTTTTTCAGTGATAGTGTAAGTGTAGTCACCTGCTGTTTCGAACTCGATTTCTTTGAAAGTAACAGTTCCGTCTGCAGCGTTTTTAGCTGTCGCAACGACTTTGTCACCTTCTTTAAGTTCGAATTCGTATTTATCAGCTTCAAGGTCTTTACCGTTCAAGACTTTCTTAGCTGTGATAGTTTCTTTAGCTGGAGTTGCTTTATAGGTGTTAGTGAAAGTTGGTTCTGCAGATGTGACAGTTGCTGTTAAAACTCCACTTTGGAAAGTTGCTGCTACAGTAACTTCCTTGGCTTCTGTATCAAATGTAACGCCTGCAACTGCTGTTGAAGTGTCTTCTTTGATGATGTAGTGATAAGTTCCCGCACCTTTTACTTGGAGATTCTCAAAGGTAATAGTCCCATCAGCTTTTGATTTTGCTGTGGCTACTGGATCCTTCAAGTTCTCTGCAGTAAACAGGTTAAAGGTAAACTCATCTGCTTTTGGAAGCTTATCTGCACGTCCTTCTACTAATTTCTTAGCCGTCACATTGAATACAGCTGGAACAGGTTCGTCTTTAAGATGAATAGTAGAACCCGCAGCACCGAGTTTGACTGTATACTCTTTTTCATCTAGTTTATAGCCTGATGGAGCAGTCTTCTCTTTGATCTTAAACGTTTTACCTTCCCATTTCTGATCATAAGTTTTCGTAAGCGCTACTCCTTTTTCATTCGTAGTCACTTCTGTTGTTTCACTTGCATCATCTGCTGCTGTCACAGTATATACTGCACTCGAAACTGGAGCAAGAGTGAAGGCATCAGTCTTATGAATCTTAATTTGGTAAGCAGTAGATGCTACAATCGTACCAGAAATCAAAGATGTCGCCTCAGCTGTCATATCAAGGGCTCCCGGACGACTTGTATTCTGTGCTAATTTAGTCCCGTCAGCCAATGACAGAGCAACCCTATTTCCTACTTTACTTCCATCATTAGGAGTTGTTGTGTTATAAGATACTATATAAGAGGTCGTTCCATCTTTAAAAATGATATCAAATGAAGTATAGTTTTCGTTCCACGAAACGGTATAGTCTTGTCCCTCAGTTAGCAAAACTGCATCATCTGGAACAGCAGAAGTCCCAACAGTGATATTTGCCTTATACACTTTTAGAGTCTCAGGAATATACTGTGCGGGAGTATAACTAGTATCATCATTTGGTATAGTATCATGTAATACAATATTTTGTCCTAAGTCTTGTTTCTCTGTATTTACACGTACACGCCAGGTAGACCATGCATCTCCCTTGCTAACCGAACCAATCTCAGTCAGTTTTGGAGAGTCCCAACTTTCAAGGGCAGCACGACCTCCAATTTTAGCGTAATTTTCAGTACCAACTTTGGGACCATCGATTGTTTTTGAGGAATAAATGTGAGTCACTTCTTGCTTCAATGAGGATGAATTAAAGTTAATGCGGGTTTTATTCTGATCTTTTAAGAATCTAAAAGAAACAGAAAAATTCCCTGACACATCTTTTACCTTATCTCCACCAGTTTTCTCAAGATATTTATCCAAGTTTTTCAAGGTGATTTTTGCTTTCCCACCTTGATCAGTACCATTTGAAGTCACTTCAGCTTCTCCAATAGTAACTTTTGTTGTCGGATCAATTAAATCCTGACTCCCCTCATAAACTGCCATAGGAGCAGGTATATCAAAGGTAAAATAATCTCCATTATTCAGGTGTTCATTATACTGTTTGAGATCAAAAGTCACGCGAAGCTTATATGCTAAATTCGTACGAAGCGAGAAATCTCCTTCTGAACTCACATTTTGCTTAGTATCTGAAGCATCTAACAGATCAATGCCTGTAATTACTTGTGTCAATTCTTTTGAAACAGGATTATCTGCTTTAACAATGCCTATCAAAACAGATGCTAGGCCTAAAATAGCAAAAGCTAACGCAGAAAATTTAGAAAGCATGTTTAACGCTTTGCTTTTCGACATTTCTTCTCCTCTTTTCTATATGAAATTTTTATTTCTAATCTCCCTAAGAGATTGCATCATACCATTTTGACAACCTCTATCACTAACTAGAATTTATCTATTGTATTATAACATCTCAATACAATCTATTCAAGTTTAATAACTAGAAAATAAGTTTTTATAAGATTTTATTATATTTTTCTTTTAAATTTCAACACATTGTCACCAGAATTAACAAAATCTCTCAGTATTTTTCATATGATATATCGAAAATTTACCTTTTAGATATAGAAAAAAGCCAGCCCTATAGACTAGCTTTCTTTCTATTCTAATTGAATCTTAGCTCAATGCGTCATCCATTGAAAGAACTTCGTGGAAGACACGTTGTGTCAATTCAGTTTTTTGTTCTGGAGTGAGGTATTTAGTGTTTACACAGTATCCTGAGATACGAACGATGACATCTTCGCCATTCATAATCTTGTCATAAACATCTTTCAAGTCCATAACGTTCAAGTTACAGTGTTGTCCACCGTTTTCGAAGTAACCATCAAGGATTGTTACCAAGTTGTCCACTTGTTCGTCACGAGTTTTACCAAGAGCACGAGGTGAAACTTGTGTTGTCAATGAGATACCGTCAGCTGCATAACTAAAGTCAAGACTCGCAAGTGAGTTCAAGTTTTGCAACCATCCACCTTTAGCTTTGTTAGATGGGTTAGCACCTGGTGAGAAGAATTCAAGTTTAGACAAGTTCACAGAACCATCTTCGTTGAGGTATACACCTTTGTGGACTGGTGAGTTACCAGTTTGTTTAGAGTAAGCAACGTTAGATGTGATTGTCAAAAGTGACACTGTAGCTTCTGCGTCTTTGTATAGTTTGTGGCTACGTAGACGAGTTGTATAAGCTTCGATCAACCATTCTGCCAATTCGTTTGAACGAGGGTCATCTTCACCCCAACGAGGGTATTCACCGATTGTTTCGTAATCGTAGATGTAGCCATTTCATCACGGATTGGTTTAACTGTAGCGTACTTGATAGCTGACAATGTATCAACAGTGTTAGCAAATCCACAGATACCGAATCCCATGTTAGCACGTTGTTTAGTTGGCAAGAAGGCCATTTGAACAGCTTCGTAGTTGTACTTGTCAGTCATGTAGTGGATGATGTTCAAAGCATCTACGTAAGTGTCAGTCAACCAGTCAAGAGATTTTTCAAAGTTCGCTTTAACTGATTCGAATTCAAGAACTTCGTCACGGATTGGTTCAATGTCAAATACTTTGTAGTCTTTGTGAACATCGTCGTAACCACCGTTCAAACCAGTAAGAAGGGCTTTCAATACGTTTACACGAGCACCGAAGTACTGGATGTTGTGGCGTTGTTCTTCGTTTTCTGGGTCGAGTGGTGACACACAGCAAGAGATACAGCTCATTTCACCATATCCGTCTTTAGCCATTGTTGTTACACCTTCGTATTGGATAGAAGAGTGTTTGTGGCTCATGTGCATACAGTAGCGACGGAAGCTATAAGGTAATTTGTCAGTCCAAAGAACTGTCAAGTTTGGTTCTGGAGAGTTACCGATATTGTCAAGAGTGTTCAAGAAACGGTAGTCCATCTTAGTAACACGGTGACGACCGTCGTTACCCATACCAGCCATAGAAGTTGTGATGAAGGTTGGGTCACCTGAGTACAATTGGTCATAAGCTTTTGTACGAGCAAATTTAACTGTACGAAGTTTCATAACGAAATCATCAACGAACTCTTGGATTTCTGATTCAGTAAATGTACCACGAGCAAGGTCACGTTCTGCAAAGATATCCAATACGATTGGCACACGTCCTAGAGATGTAGCAGCACCGTTGATCACACGGCAGACAGCCATGAAGGCGATGTTAACCCATTGGATCGCTTCTTTAACGTTCATCGCTGGTTTGCGAACATCAACTCCGTAAAGGTCACCCAAGCGAACAACTTGTTGCAATGCTTGGTATTGAAGGTTTACTTCTTCGCGAAGACGGATTGTTTCTTCATCAATCTCTTTAATTGCATTCCAGTCGTTTACTTTCTTGCATCAAGTAGTCTGCACCGTAAAGAGCAAGACGTGCGTAAACACCAATGATACGTCCACGAGAGTAGGCATCTGGAAGACCAGTTACAGTGTGAGCGTGACGAGCACGACGGATGTTTGAAGTGTAAGCACGGAAAATACCGTCGTTAACTGTTGTTACATATTTTGTGAAGATTTCGTGAACAGCTGGATCTGGTTCATATCCATTTTCCTTCAAAGTAGTTTCAGCCATACGGATACCACCTTTTGGCATGAAGTTCAATTTGAAGAGTTCATCGTTTTGGATACCGAAGATAACTTCATTTTCTTTGTCGATAAATCCAGCAGGAATATCAGCAATAGATGTTGGACGAGTGTCCATTGGGAAACGAGTTTCTTCGTAGTGTGCTTTTGTTTCTTCTACGATTTTTTTGATGTGGAGTGAACGTTCTGTTGGTCCAGCAAGGAAACTTTCATCTCCATCATAAGGTGTGTAGTTAGCTTGAACAAAGCGAGAAATACTTGCTTTTTCTTTCCAATCTACGCCTTTGAAGCCTTCCCAAGCTTTATCAAAAATGTCTTGTGCTTCAACAACTGTCTTAACAACCATGTTAATGTCCTCTTTTTTCTAGTAACAGTCATCTGTTACATTCTTGAGACAAGTATACCATACAGTAACCGATTTCAACAAGAGAAAATCGGCATTTTAGACGCTTTCTTTTATAATACAGTCTCTTTTTTGTTCTTATCTGTATTATATTTTTGAAAGTCAGGTTGAACTTTCCCATTTTTTCAGAAAAAAGGGTATAATAAATAGAAAATGACACTAGAAAGGGATTGGAATGCTCATATTTCCATTGATAAATGATCTGTCCAGAAAAATCATCCATATCGACATGGATGCCTTTTTTGCTGCGGTGGAAATCAGAGATAATCCCAAGTTAAAGGGCAAACCTGTCATTATCGGAAGCGACCCCAGACAAACAGGTGGTCGAGGTGTCGTTTCTACCTGTAGCTACGAGGCACGAGCTTTTGGTGTTCATTCAGCCATGAGCTCTAAAGAAGCTTATGAGCGCTGTCCCCAAGCTATCTTTATCTCAGGAAATTATGAAAAATACAAGGCTGTGGGACTTGAGATTCGTGCTATTTTTAAACGCTACACTGATTTGATCGAACCTATGAGTATTGACGAGGCTTACTTAGATGTGACGGAAAATAAACTTGGTATCAAATCAGCTGTCAAAATAGCCCGCCTCATCCAAGAGGATATCTGGCAGGAACTACACCTGACTGCTTCTGCAGGCGTCTCTTATAACAAATTCTTAGCTAAAATGGCTAGTGACTATCAAAAACCGCATGGTTTAACAGTTATCCTCCCAGATCAGGCCCAAGACTTTCTTAAACAAATGGATATTGCTAAATTTCACGGTGTGGGCAAAAAAACAGTTGAACGTCTTCATGAAATGGGCATTTATACTGGTGCAGACTTATTGGACGTTTCTGAAGTCACTTTAATCGATCGGTTCGGCAGACTCGGTTTGACCTTTATCGAAAGGCAAGGGGCATTCATAACTCACCAGTCAAGTCCAATCGCATTCGTAAGTCCATTGGCAAGGAAAAAACCTACGGAAAGATCCTACAAGTAGAAGAAGACATCAAAAAAGAGCTGACTCTTCTCTCAGAAAAGGTAGCTCACAATCTCAGCACGCAGGACAAAGCTGGAAAAATCATTATTCTAAAAATACGATATGCTGACTTCTCCACTCTGACTAGACGAAAAAGCCTCCCACAAGCAACACAGGACGCTAGTCAGGTTTCTCAAACTGCCCTTCAACTCTACGAAGAACTAGCTGAAAAAGAAAAAGGTATCCGTTTACTAGGAATTACGGTGACAGGATTTTAAAAAGCTTGAAGGAAAATTCCCTCAAGCTTTTTTCTTATACAAACAAACGCACAAAACTATAGAGCAACAAGACACTACCGAGTACAATACGGTATTTCCCAAAGAGTGTAAAGTCGTGTTTCTTCACATAGCTGGTCAAGAAACGAATGGCAACCATGCTGACTGCAAAGGCAACACCCATAGCAACCAAGAGCAAGAACAGTTGTCCAAAACTCAAAAGTTGACCTGCTTTAATAAATTTAAAAATCTTTAAGGCACTAGCTCCGAACATAACAGGAATTCCGAGATAGAAGGTAAACTCTGTTACGACTGAGCGGCTTGTTCCATTCAACAAACCACCAACAATCGTCGCACCTGAACGGCTCGTTCCCGGGAAGAGGGCGAGGACTTGGAAGAGTCCAATGTAAAGGGCTGTTTTATAAGGCAACTTATCTAGCTCTGTCACTGTTGGTTCAATGGCTTGCGCCTTATTTCGTTTTTCAAGATAGATAAAGGCAACACCATAGATAATCAGCATGATCGCAACTGAAACCATGTTATGGAAGTTGGCATCAAACCAATCATCTAGTTTAAAAACCAATAGCAAAGGCAAGGTCGCAACCAAGACTTTTGACCACAATTGCCAAGTTCTACGAACTTCGACCTTAGTTTTACCAGGTTTGAAAGGATTAAGCTTGTTAAAGTAAATGACCATAACTGCTAAAATGGCACCAAGCTGGATGACAACATTAAACATGGACATGAAGGCTTCATTCTGGTCCTTGTATTGTACAAATTCTTCAACCAAGATCAAGTGCCCAGTACTTGAAATCGGCAACCATTCTGTAATTCCTTCAACAATCCCAAAAAAGATTGACTTCAAAATTTCAATAAAATACATACATTACTCCTTTTTCTGTCCTCTATTATAGCATAATTTCGGATGTTGCGATAGATTTTTTAGAAGGCGCCGATGCTACCACCGCCTCCGCCTCCTGAGAATCCTCCACCTGAACTTCCACTTCCAGAAGATACAGAGTAATTGCTAGCTGTATTTGCGACAGCAGTATATTGCTTAATTTGTGCAGTTGAGGTGTAGAACTGTGAGTGCCAACCATAAGCTACATAAAGATTCAAATCTGGATTTTCAAGCTGAATATGGCGGACTTTTATTAACTTGCTCACCTTCTTGGCATAACCAAAGAGAGTCGCATAGACCAATAGACGGTTCCAAAGGACGATGCTCTCTAGCTCGGCCTGATCCAGATGAGCGATGTCGCGAAGCATATTTTCAAAACTCGTCCAGAGATAGAAGATTTCTGCTCCTTCCTCTGTCAGAACTCCATCGCGATAGGCTCCTCGCGTGGCAAGATAAACCCAGAAACTAGCCCCTAATCCTGTCAATCCTAAGAGTAGAAATGGGATCGAAAAGAAACCATGTGTTTTCCAACTATAGTAAAAGAATAGCAGTCCACCGAGAGCTGTTATGGCTGAACAGACCCGCATCCCGAGAGCAAGGCGGCGTTCCTCACTTGTCAAGGGACGATAGTAGCTTGGGATACGAAGTACATGGACCTTATCCTTGACACAAGACTGAATGCGTTGAAGTCTTCCTTCAAAGGAGCGTTTGAGACGCGAGCCTGTTTCTCGGATATGTTTTTCATCTGACTCTTTGGCACCACGGTAAAGGGAAGATGAAACTTGGTAATCAGGGAAGAGCTCTGAAATAGCCAATTCTTTCTTATTTGACAAAGTCATGCGCAGACATTCCTTCTCAAAATTGGACAAACCCTTTCACTGATAATGCGCACATAAGGTTCTTCATCCCCTTGGAAAATAGATAAATGACCTCGATCTACTAAATCCAACAAGGTTGCCTGAATCAAACGTTCAAAAGTAAATTTGCCAAACCCTGATTTGTTTAGGGGATTGACTTCCTCTAAGGACGTTGAATACACTGCTTCTGCTAAAACCATTGGAGGCAAATCCATCGGTGGTTCGTAGAGTCGATGATCTTTTGGAAAGACCTTTTTAATGCTTGTACTCTGACGAAACATCCTATAGAAGATAGGAACTAGAAGTAAGAGACTCATAAAAATGACGGGGAATACCCATTTCATCAAAATCTCACTTTGCGCTTTTTCTGTTGCTATATTGCTTTCAATCCGGTTAAAATCGGTTAAACGTTCTTCCTCTAACCCTTGATCTGGAGCTCCTGCAAAAGCACTTCTAGGCCAGTATGCGTGTAATTCGATCTGTCGCTTTCTAGGAAGGTCTTTCATTTTGACATGATAGAGATTATTTACTTTTTCAACACTAGAGTCCCTTAGGAGTTGGCCTGCATGAAAATAGAGTTTCTCTGCTGGGGTATCAGAGCTAATCTTAAACTCAATCTCTTTGATGTCTCCAGTACTATCGGTCAAGGGTTGCCAATTTAGCTCTGCGATATCCTTATATAAGAAGAGAAGGTTTGTTAGTTTCCAGGTAACCGTTACCCGAACAGTATCTCCGGCATATCCAGCATTGTAAATTTTTACCTTGTAGCCGTCCTCTTCCTCCATAGTATAGAAGGAAACATTTTGAACAATTCTTCCATTTTTAGAGACCTGAACGGTCGGGTCGGGATCAATGTCAAATCCTTCCGGCATTTTCCCAGCTTTTCCGAGCCCAACTAACTGACCATTGTAATCATCTCCAAAGCGGTAGGTAATTGTTTCCTTAAAAATTGCAGTATTATCTGCATGAATATTCAAATCCCCCTGATAGGATAAGATATCAAAGTCTACTGCAAAAACCAGGCTCGGTATAAATAATAAATAAGTAAATACCAAAGCCAACAGCCATCTTTTTTTCATAATCGGTTCCCTTTCAATCTTTTTACCATTATATCATTTTTTATAAGTAAAGGCTTACTTGTATTGAAAATCTCACTATTTTTAGATACAATAGAGAGAGTCATTTTTAGACTAGAAATAGGAGAAAACATGAAAAAATTATGCTTATCTATCCTTGCTAGCCTAGCCCTTACCTTAGGACTAGTTAGCCAAGTCCAAGCCGACGAATATTTACGCATCGGGATGGAGGCAGCTTACGCTCCCTTCAACTGGACTCAAGACGACGATAGTAACGGCGCTGTCAAAATTGACGGTACCAACCAATATGCCAATGGCTACGATGTCCAAATCGCTAAAAAGATTGCCAAAGACTTAGGCAAAGAACCTTTGGTTGTAAAAACCAAATGGGAAGGACTTGTTCCAGCCCTTACTTCTGGCAAAATTGATATGATCATTGCCGGTATGAGCCCAACTGCTGAACGCAAACAAGAAATTGCTTTTTCAAGCAGTTACTATACTAGCGAACCGGTTCTATTGGTCAAAAAGGACTCTGCCTATGCGAATGCCAAATCTTTGGAAGACTTTAGCGGAGCAAAAATCACGTCTCAACAAGGTGTTTATCTTTATGACCTGATTTCCCAAATTCCAGGTGCCAAAAAAGAAACAGCTATGGGCGACTTTGCTCAGATGCGTCAAGCTCTGGAGGCCGGTGTTATTGATGCCTATGTTTCTGAACGACCTGAAGCAATGACCGCTGAGTCTGCTAACGCTAAGTTCAAAATGATCCAACCTCAACCAGGTTTCAAAACTGGCGAAGAAGATACAGCTATTGCCATTGGACTTCGTAAAGATGACAGCCGCATCAGCCAAATCAATGCGAGCATCGAAACCATCTCAAAGGATGAGCAAGTAGCCCTCATGGATCGTATGATCAAAGAGCAACCTGTGGAGTCTACAACAACAGAGGAAGAAAGTAGTTTCTTTAGCCAAGTCGCTAAGATACTTTCTGAAAACTGGCAACAACTCTTGCGTGGTGCTGGTATCACACTCCTAATCTCCATTATCGGAACCATCACAGGTCTCCTTATCGGACTTGCAATCGGGGTCTTCCGTACCGCTCCACTATCTGAGAACAAGGCAATGTACACCCTACAGAAACTAGTCGGTTGGATTCTCAATGTCTATATCGAGATCTTCCGTGGTACACCAATGATTGTTCAATCCATGGTTATCTACTATGGAACTGCCCAAGCTTTCGGTATCAATCTTGACCGCACACTAGCCGCTATCTTCATCGTCTCAATCAACACAGGTGCCTACATGACTGAAATCGTCCGTGGTGGTATTCTAGCAGTTGACAAAGGACAGTTTGAAGCTGCAACTGCTCTTGGTATGACCCACAATCAAACCATGCGTAAGATTGTCCTACCTCAGGTTGTCCGTAATATTCTACCTGCTACTGGTAATGAGTTTGTCATCAATATCAAAGATACCTCTGTATTGAACGTTATTTCAGTTGTTGAGCTTTATTTCTCAGGAAATACTGTAGCAACACAAACTTATCAATACTTCCAGACCTTTACCATCATCGCCGTGATTTACTTTGTCCTCACCTTTACTGTGACCCGTATCCTACGCTTCATCGAACGTCGTATGGACATGGATACTTACACTACAGGTGCTAACCAAATGCAAACGGAGGATTTGAAAAAAATGACACAACCAATCCTTGAAATCAAACACCTCAAAAAATCCTATGGGCAAAACGAAGTGCTAAAAGACATTTCTCTCACCGTCCATAAAGGAGAGGTTATTTCCATCATCGGGAGCTCTGGAAGCGGAAAATCAACCTTCCTTCGTTCAATTAATTTACTCGAAACACCTACAGAGGGAGAGATTCTCTATCGAGGAGAAAATGTCTTAGAAAAAGGCTATAACCTCACCCATTATCGTGAAAAACTCGGTATGGTTTTCCAATCTTTCAATCTCTTTGAAAATCTGAATGTCCTTGAAAATACGATTGTTGCCCAAACGACTGTACTCAAACGCGACCACTCTGAAGCTGAAAAAATTGCCAAAGAGAATCTCGAAAAAGTTGGCATGGGAGAACGTTACTGGCAAGCCAAGCCGAAGCAACTATCAGGTGGTCAGAAACAACGCGTGGCTATCGCCCGCGCGCTCTCCATGAATCCTGATGCCATTCTCTTCGACGAACCAACATCTGCTCTTGACCCTGAAATGGTTGGAGAAGTCCTCAAAATTATGCAGGATTTGGCTCAAGAAGGCTTGACCATGATCGTCGTAACCCACGAAATGGAATTCGCTCGCGATGTCTCTCACCGTGTCATCTTTATGGATAAGGGTGTCATTGCTGAAGAAGGCAGGCCTGAAGAACTCTTTACAAATCCTAAAGAAGACCGGACAAAAGAATTTCTTCAACGCTATCTCAGCTAATAAACAAAGACTGCATAAAGAATGCAGTCTTTTTTAGTAATTAGGAAAAAGAAAGACAGATCCGCTTTAAGAATCTGCCTGTAAGCGTGGTTTAATCTTCAAATTTTTCATGATTTTTTTCATAGAAATCAATTAAACCTAGGGCTGTTTCAAATGAAATATTTTTAACTTTTGCGCGACCTTGTGCTAGAGCAATGATAGACATTTCACGAGCGTTAGTTTCCTTAGAGATACGGTAGCCTGTGATTTTCTTATCACGAACCCAGCCAACAACTGCTTCTACTTTTTCAAAGTTTGACTTAGCCATGTTCTTCTCCTAAATTATTCTTTACAGTACTTAATTGTATACGTTTTTATTTCGTTTGTCAATAAAAAAACATATATTCGTCCAAACTATAATATTCTGCATATTTTTATTTGGCTTTTAAAGCCGATAATATATGAGTTCTTATGTCCTCGACTCCATTAGGATTTGCTGGTAGGAAGATTGTATTATTACCCTCTTTATCTGCAAAATTATTCAACGTATCTAAATACTGGTTCGTTAATAGGATAGACATGATTTGTTCTTCAGTTAGCTCAACATTGGCTCCCTTTAACTCTTGGATAGAATCAGCTAGTCCGTCAACAATTGCTTTACGCTGCTCTGCAATCCCTACACCATGTAGGCGATCTTTTTCTGCTTCAGCTTCTGCTGCGGTCACGATTTTAATCTTATCTGCTTCAGCAAGCTCTTGCGCCGCAACTCTCTTACGTTGAGCCGCGTTAATTTCATTCATTGATTGTTTTACTTCAGCATCAGGTTCAACCTTAGTAATCAGCGTTTTGACAATGATATACCCATATGTAGACATTTCTTCAGCCACTTGTTTTTGAACTTCTAAGGCGATTTCATCCTTCTTCTCAAACAACTCATCTAGGGTTAGCTTGGTACAGATGAACGCAAAGCATCTTCTATATAGGATTTAATCTGGGCTTCTGGACGCATCAATTTATAATAAGCATCTGTGACATTATTTTCATTCACTCGATACTGAGTTGCCACATTCATCGTTACAAATACATTATCTTGCGTCTTTGTCTCTACAACAATCTCACTTTGCAACAAGCGTAGTTGAACTCTTGCTGCAATCCTATCAATCCCAAAAGGAGCTCGTAAATGAATACCACTATTGCTCAACTTTTGGTATTTACCAAAGCGTTCTATGATAGCGACAGATTGTTGTCGAACCACATACACAGAACTAACCATAATCACTGATGCAATCACCACTAAAAACAATAAAACAAGTAAAATTTGTAAAACCATGGGAATCTCCCCCTTTCGTCACCCTCATTATAGCACCATCATTACCATTACGCAAATAATATGATAATAATTTTATTTTAGCTTAAACTAGCATATTATACAACGTTTCGTTCCCATTCAAATTAATATAAGATGGGTCAAACTTTTCCATTCGATGAATCAAGCCAGCATAATCATGCTTATTGGCAAGAGCTACCCCAATCAAGACTGGTCCTGTCCCCTTGCTTGCTCGTTTGATATATTCAAAACGAGTGATGTCATCATTTGGCCCCAAAATGTCATTTACAAACTCTCGTAGAGCTCCTGGACGTTGTGGGAAATTCACTACAAAGTAATGCTTGATTCCATCGTAAATCAAGGCACGTTCTTCCATCTCTGGCATGCGGTTGATATCGTTATTTCCTCCAGAAATAATACAACAAATCGTCTTGCCTTTGATATAGTCTGATAAAACTTCCAAGGCTGCAACGCTGGCAGCTCCGGCTGGTTCTGCTACAATACCTTGTTTGGAATAAAGATCAATCAAGGTTTCGGAAATCAATCCCTCGTCCACCCCAATCAGCGTTTCAACATTCTTACGGGTCGCTTCATAGGTTAATTGTCCAACCTTTTGTACGGCTATCCCATCAGCAAACTTATCAATTTCTTTGAGCTTAACTGGTCCCCCAGCTTCAAAGGCAGCTTTCATAGAGCGAGCACCATTAGCTTCTACCCCAATCACTTCAATGGTCGGGTTGGTTTCCTTAATATAAGTAGAAACACCGGCAATCAATCCGCCACCACCTACTGGTACAAGTACTGTGTCAAAATCAATAGACTCTTTACGGGCTTCTTCAAGAATCTCATAGGCTACAGTCCCTTGACCAGCTTGAACATGCGCATCATCAAAAGGATCGATAAAGGTGCGGTTTTCTGTCAATGTAAATTCTTGTGCTGCCTTAGCAGAAGCATCAAAGGTATCCCCAACCAACTTGATCGTCACAAACTCTCCACCGAAAAAGCGAACCTGCCCAATCTTTTGTTGCGGTGTTGTAATAGGCATAAAAATTGTTGCAGGAATCTTCATCTCATTACAAGTATAGGCGACACCTTGGGCATGATTTCCCGCAGAGGCACAGACTACACCACGCTCGCGTTCTTCTTTTGATAGTTGAGAAATGGCATAATAGGCTCCACGAATCTTAAAGAGCGAACTCGTTGCGCATTCTCCTTTTTGAGATAAATCTTTGCTTGGTATTTTTCTGATAAATAATGATCATATTCTAGTGGTGTATCAACTACTACACCACTCAAAACTTTGTGGGCTTTCACCACATCTTTTGCACTTAGCATTGTCTCCTCCTCAAATACTTTTCAAGATAAAAAACGAGTTAGGTACCCCCAACTCGCCTTCTGTCTCTCTTTACAAGAATTAATTGTAGATTTTGAATGCGTCGTCGTCGTTTTTACCAACGAAAGGCATTGCTTTACGCAATTCTGCACCAACTTTTTCAATTTCAAGGTTAGCTGCTTGTTCACGGTAAGCAGTTAATTTTGGACGACCAGCCTTGTAGTCATTTACAAAGTCATTTGCAAATTTACCATTTTGGATATCTGCCAAAACAGCTTTCATGTTTTCTTTAACTTGCTCAGTAATCACACGTGGACCTGATACATAGTCACCGTATTCAGCAGTGTTTGAAATAGATTGACGCATTTTCTTGAATCCACCTTCATAGATCAAGTCAACGATCAATTTCATTTCGTGAAGAACTTCAAAGTAAGCCAATTCTGGGGCATAGCCTGCTTCTGTCAAGACTTCAAACCTGCTTCGATAAGGGCAGTCAAACCACCACAAAGTACAGCTTGTTCACCAAACAAATCTTCTTCAGTTTCTTCTTTGTAAGTTGTTTCAAGCAAACCAACACGAGCTGCCCCAACACCTTTACACCAGTCCATAGCAATGTTTTTAGCATTTCCTGTAGCGTCTTGGTAGACTGCATAAAGAGCTGGCACACCAAATCCTTCTTCGTAAGTACGACGTACCAAGTGTCCTGGTCCTTTAGGAGCACACATGAAGACATCCACATCTGCAGGTACTTTGATAAATTCAAAGTGGATATTGAAACCATGAGCAAATCCAACTGCATTTCCAGCTTCCAAGTTTGGAGCGATTTCTGCTTCGTACAATTCTTGTTGGATTTCGTCTGGTGCCAAGATCATGATAACGTCAGCCAATTTAGTTGCTTCTGCTACTGTGTAAGTGTCAAATCCATCTTCTTTGCTTTGTCAAAAGATTTACCTGGACGCACACCGATGATGACATCACGACCTGAGTCACGCAAGTTTTGCGCATGCGCATGTCCTTGTGAACCATAACCGATTACGGCGATTTTTTTACCGTCAAGCGCTGCTACTTTAACATCTTTTTCGTATTCCATTTGAACTGCCATAGTTTTTCTCTCTTTTCTACTTTTATTGCCTTATAGGCTGGTTTAACAAATTTATGCTGGATTTTATACTCAATGAAAATCAAAGAGTATTAGTCGCGGGTAAATCCAGTTGCACCCGTACGAGCGATATTTTTAATACCATATGGTCGAATCACTCGTAATAAAGCTTCACTCTTTTCAGCATTTCCCGTCATCTGGATGGTGATTGAGCTTGGAGCCACATCTACTACCGTTGCACGGAAAGGTTGGATAATGGCCAAGATTTCTGCACGCTTTTCAGCAGGAGCAGATACTTTTACCAAGATAACTTCTCTTTCCAAGTGTGGTTTATCTGTGATATCTCGAATGCGAATCACATCAATCTGACGATTGAGCTGTTTAATGATTTGCTCTACTTCATCATGAGATGCTACATCAATAATGATGGTGATGCGAGATACATTGGGGTTCTCTGTCGCACCAACTGAGATACTCTCAATATTGACTTGACGACGAGAAAGGACACCTGTAAAACGATTCAAAACTCCTGAACGGTTTTGCAATCTAGCTGTTAACATTCTACGCATGGAACTTCACCCCCAACATCTCATGATTGCTCTTACCAGCTGGTACCATCGGTAAGACCTGTTCCTTACGAGAAATATCCACCTCGATAAACATGGGCACATCCTCCAGAATAGCCTCTAGATCTTTTTCTATAGTTTCTGGATTGTCAAATTTATAATTTTTTTGATGCCGTAGGCCTAGTGCCATCAGCTGGAAGTCAGGAAGTGTATCAAAGACTGACTCTGAAGTTCTACCCTCATAGAAGGATTCCTGCCACTGACGAACCATTCCTAGTGAGTGGTTATTCAACATGACAACCTTAATCGGCACCTTGTAGATGTTTAGGATAGCTAGTTCTTGGTTGGTCATTTGGAAACCACCATCACCGACAAAAAGGATGACTTCTTTTTCTGGATTGGCAATCTTGGCTCCAATAGCTGCAGGAACTCCGAATCCCATGGTACCCAAACCACCTGAAGTGACTAACTGACGCTCATTTTGGTAAGGATAATACTGAGCTGTCCACATTTGGTGCTGCCCTACGTCAGTTACGACAATGGCATCCCCATTTGTCAACTCACCGATGCGTTCAATAACGGCCTGAGGTTGAACCACACGTTCTTTCTTATCATAAGAACGAACTCGATTCTTGTCCTTGGTGACTTTTTCAATCCACTTTTCAGTATTGTTATGAACAGTTGGTTCTGCTAACAGCATCTGTAAGGCTTTCTTAGCATCTCCCACTACAGGAATATCTGCACTGATAATCTTACCAATCTCAGCTGGGTCAACGTCGATATGGGCAACCTTAGCATTTTTAGCAAAGGTCTTGGGATTCCCCGTCAAACGGTCATCGAAACGGCAACCAATACTAATCATAAAGTCCGCTTCCGTCATTGCAATGTTGGCTGCGAAAGAACCGTGCATGCCTCCCATCCCTAGGAAGAGCGGATGACTCGTTGCAATGGTTCCTTGCCCCAAAAGACTAGTGACTACTGGAATTTGGTAACGTTCAGCAAATTCATTGAGCTCCTTAGAAGCTTCTGCATAGCTGATACCGCCGCCTGCTAACAAAACAGGTTTCTTGGCTTTTGATAATTGCTTCAAGATTTTCTTGATTTGCATGTCATTCGGATCAAGCGTCGGTTGGTAACTTGGTAAATTAACTTCTGGCGAATAGATGAAATCTGTCTCTAGAGCTGATACATCCTTTGGCAAGTCAATCACAACTGGACCTGGACGACCTGTCGTTGCGATATGGACAGCTTCCGTAATGATACGAGGAATATCTGCTGTCTCACGAACTTGGTAATTGTACTTGGTAATGGGCATGGTAATCCCCACGATGTCCGCCTCCTGAAAAGCATCTTTCCCAATTCCAGCTCGCGCAACCTGACCTGTAAAGACCAAAAGGGGAACGCTATCGCTCATGGCATCTGCAATCCCTGTAATGGCATTTGTTGCTCCCGGCCCACTCGTGACGACGGCAACGCCCAACTTTCCAGTTGATTTGGCATATCCTTCAGCTTCGTGCAAACAACCTTGCTCATGGCGTCCTAAGATGTGGCGAATGCCTTTAAAATTGTATATCGCATCATACAAAGGTAAGACCGCACCACCAGGATAACCAAAAATGGTATCAATCCCTAAGTCCCGAAGTGTTTCCAAACTAGGTCCGACCCCGTCTTAGGAGATTCTAAACTGATTTTCTCCATTGTTCCCCTTTCTCTTCTCTTAAAAAAATAGCTTGTTACTATCATACCATTTTTTCAAAAATTTTCAAGACAAAAGAGTCAATTTTCTGAATTTTCTATCTAAAAGTGTATTTATGAATCTTTTCCTCATTTTTATTAACTTTTCTACGGAATTAGGAACCTTTATTTACTTTAATTTATCAAATTAGAATATTTTCTTTCTGTCTAGAATTAGTATTTTTCTCACTTAGCGATCAAATTCGTATACTATATTCAGCAAAAATGAATAGTTAAAGACAAAAAAAGGAAGCCACTAAGTGACTTCCTTCTAGAGTGAGGACTGATTAGTCTTCACCTTTATTTTTCTTAATGATTTCTTCTTGTACTGACTTAGGTACATCTTCGTAGTGGTCAAATACCATCATGAATGTACCACGTCCTTGAGATGCAGAACGAAGAACTGTTGCGTAACCGAACATTTCAGCAAGTGGAACGTAAGCACGAACGATTTGGCTGTTACCGTGAGCTTCCATACCATCTACACGTCCACGACGAGCAGTTACGTGACCCATAACATCACCAAGGTTTTCTTCAGGAACAGTGATGGTTACAAGCATCATTGGCTCAAGGATAGCTGGTTGTGCTGACTTAGCAGCTTCTTTAAGGGCAAGTGAAGCCGCGATCTTGAAGGCAGTTTCAGATGAGTCGACATCGTGGTATGAACCATCGTAAAGCTTAGCTTTCACGTCAACCATTGGGTAACCTGCAAGAACACCGTTAGCCATAGATTCTACCAAACCTTTTTCAACCGCTGGGATAAATTCACGAGGAACCACCCCACCGACGATTGCATTTTCGAATTCAAATCCTTTACCTTCTTCGTTTGGACTAAACTCAATCCATACATCACCGAATTGACCTTTACCACCAGACTGACGTTTGAAGAATCCACGTGCTTGAGTAGAAGCGCGGAATGTTTCACGGTAAGATACTTGAGGAGCACCTACGTTCGCTTCAACTTTGAATTCACGACGCATACGGTCAACAAGGACATCAAGGTGAAGCTCACCCATACCAGAGATAACTGTTTCACCAGTTTCAACGTTTGTTTCAACGCGGAATGTTGGATCTTCTTCAGCCAATTTTTGAAGGGCAATACCCATCTTATCTTGGTCAGCTTTAGATTTTGGCTCAACCATCAATTGGATAACTGGTTCTGGAACGTTGATTGACTCAAGGATGATTTTAGCTTTTTCATCTGTCAATGAGTCACCAGTTGTTGTATCTTTCAAACCAACAGCAGCAGCGATATCACCTGAGTAAACAGTGTCAATTTCTTGACGGCTGTTAGCGTGCATTTGAAGGATACGTCCGATACGTTCACGTTTACCTTTAGAAGTGTTCAACACGTAAGAACCTGATTGAAGAACACCTGAGTATACACGGAAGAATGTCAAACGACCTACGAATGGGTCAGTCATGATCTTGAAGGCAAGAGCTGCGAATGGCTCTTCGTCAGATGCAGGACGAGTTTCTTCTTCATCTGTATCTGGGTTGATACCTTTGATTGCTGGGATATCAAGTGGGCTTGGAAGGTAGTCGATAACCGCATCAAGCATCAATTGAACACCTTTGTTCTTGAAGGCAGAACCACACAATACTGGGAAGAATTCAACGTTGATAGTTGCTTTACGGATAGCAGCTTTCAATTCTTCGTTAGTGATTTCTTCACCTTCAAGGTATTTCATCATCAAGTCTTCATCAGTTTCAGCGACTGCTTCAACCAATTTTTCACGGTATTCTTGAGCTTGGTCAAGGTATTCAGCTGGAATATCTTCTTCAAGGATATCTGTACCAAGGTCGTTAGTATAGATTTCAGCTTTCATCTTGATCAAGTCGATGATACCGCGGAAGTCATCTTCAGCACCGATTGGCAATTGGATTGGGTGTGCGTTTGCTTGAAGACGGTCGTGAAGTGTGCTTACTGAGTAAAGGAAGTCAGCACCGATTTTGTCCATTTTGTTAGCAAATACGATACGTGGAACTCCGTACTCAGTTGCTTGACGCCAAACTGTTTCAGTTTGAGGCTCAACACCTGATTGTGAGTCAAGAACAGTAACCGCACCGTCCAATACACGAAGAGAACGTTGTACTTCGATAGTGAAGTCCACGTGTCCTGGTGTGTCGATGATGTTTACGCGGTGGTTGTTCCATTGAGCTGTTGTCGCAGCAGATGTGATAGTGATACCACGTTCTTGCTCTTGCTCCATCCAGTCCATTTGTGACGCACCTTCGTGAGTTTCACCGATTTGTGGATTTTACCAGTGTAGTAAAGAATACGCTCAGTAGTTGTTGTTTTACCAGCATCGACGTGAGCCATGATACCGATATTACGAGTTTTTTCAAGTGAAAATTCGCGTGCCATGAGGTTTGTTTCTCCTATTTATTTTAATTTCTATTCTATTATAACACGATTTTAATAAAAACGGATAGGCAGGACCTACCCGTTCTCAATGTTTATCTTGTTTTTGTTGGTTTCAACTTGTAGACAAGTTGAATTGAACTCGGGCTAGAAGCTCAAGTTAACTGATTTGAACCCGAGCGAGGCCCGGTGCAAAAAAGATAAACTGCTTTGTGTTCACGGAACACTGCATCAGTTTCCTATTTTTGCCTTGGGCCTTTGCCGCTCTTAGTATCATTTTATTACCAACGGAAGTGTGCGAAGGCACGGTTAGCTTCAGCCATACGGTGAGTGTCTTCACGTTTCTTAACTGCTGCACCAGTGTTGTTCGCAGCGTCCAAGATTTCTTTGCAAGACGGTCTTGCATTGTGTGTTCACCACGAAGGCGAGCGATGGTTACCAACCAACGAAGTCCAAGTGTTGTACGACGTTCTGGACGAACTTCAACTGGGACTTGATAGTTAGATCCACCAACACGACGTGCACGTACTTCAAGTACAGGCATGATGTTTTCCATAGCTGTTTCAAATACTTCAAGTGCATCGTTACCAGTAGCTTCTTTGATTTGCTCAAAAGCACCGTAAACGATTGAAGCAGCTGTACCACGTTTACCATCAAGCATAACGCGGTTGATAAGACGAGTAACTAGTTGTGAATTGTAAAGCGGATCTGGCAATACGTCACGTTTTGGAGCTCTATTTTTACGACTCATTTCTCTTTATCCCCTTTCCTTATGCTTTTGGACGTTTAGTACCGTATTTAGAACGGCCTTGTTTACGATCGTTAACACCTGCAGTATCAAGTGCACCACGGACGATATGGTAACGTACCCCTGGAAGGTCTTTTACACGTCCACCACGAAGAAGCACCACGCTGTGCTCTTGCAAGTTGTGTCCGATACCTGGGATGTAGGCAGTAACTTCGATAAGGTTGCTCAAACGTACACGAGCGAATTTACGAAGGGCAGAGTTAGGTTTTTTAGGTGTCATTGTTCCCACACGAGTTGCAACACCACGTTTTTGTGGTGAAGAAACGTTTGTTTGAACTTTTTTATGACTGTTGTAACCAACGTTCAAAGCTGGTGATTTAGATTTTTCTACTTTTGATTTACGCGGTTTGCGAACCAATTGGTTAATTGTAGGCATCTACATTCTCCTGTGTTTTTTTATTTTTGGTGATGATACACTTGGTGACAGCTACCATCTGTGTGTACTTTTGCAACATTTGTCAGCACGTCCCTGTACACTTTTGAGAGACCAAAAGTAAAAAGTACCGTCTATTATTGTAACACAAATTTTCCTTCATTGTCAAGATATTTTTCATTTTTATTCTGATCTTTTAACTCTTTGACACTAGCTTTCACCGCTTTTCTAAACCAGAAAAGGAGGCGATTTACCTCCTCCTTTCTAGTATGGATTTCCTTTGATTCAAGTTATCGTTTCGGAATTTTTTAACCCTTCTTATCAAAGCCAACCAGATTCTTTTGCAATGTTGGCTGCCTCTGTTCGATTACCAGCATCTAGTTTCGAAAGAATATTGGTGACATAGTTTCGGACGGTTCCATTTGATAGATAAAGCTGATCCGCGATTTCTTGATTAGACAAACCCTGAGCGATTCCCTTTAAAACAGCGATTTCTTGCTCTGTTAACGGATTGGGGTGCGTCATCACCACTTCCATCAATTCAGGCGAATATTCCTTGCGTCCTTCGAGAACAGTATGCAAGGTTTGCATGAGGTCTGCAATGCTTCTTTCTTTTAAGACATAAGCATCCACTCCAGCCTTGACCGCACGTTCAAAATATCCGGGGCGCTTGAAGGTCGTCACCACAACCACCTTTGTTTCTAGCTTTTCTGCTCGTATCCACTCCAAGACTTCGAGGCCGGTCTTAACAGGCATTTCTACGTCAAGAATGGCGATATCCACAGACTCTTTTGCTAAGAGTTGGATTGCTTCTTGGCCATCCTTGGCTTGTAGGACAGAATCTACATCTGGTTGAAAGGTAAGCAACTGGCACATAGCATCTCGCAACATACTTTGATCTTCTGCAACAAGTAATTTCATCTTAGTTTCTCTCCTTATAAGGTAGCCGAACCTGCACTTCAGTCGGATGTTTCTGACTGATCACCTTCACTTCTCCTGAAAAAGGAAGGACACGGTCTCGAACAGTATGGAGTTCATCTCCTTTTAGAGAAGCAAAGCCACAGCCATCATCTCTCACTGTTAGAATGAGTTCTTTCTCTGTCCGTTCTAATTTTAAGTAGGCTTTAGACGCTTTGGCGTGTTTGATGATATTGGTCACTAACTCAAGCAAAATCATGGAGGATGTTGACTCTAATTCCTGAGTTAAGCTAGCTGTATCTAGTTGATTAGCTATTTCCACCTCAATTCCAGCAATTTCTAACATCTTTTTCAAAGTCTCTAGTTCTGATGTCAAAGTTCTAGACTTAAGATTTTCCACAATGGTTCGAACTTCACGCATTGATTCTTTGCTAATTTGCTGTATTTCTCTTAATTCCTTTTCCACCTGTGGATAAGCCTGCATCTGAAAAAGTTGGAGGGCAAGATCCGTCTTCACACTCAACATAGCAAATGTATGGCCTAGACTGTCATGGAGATCCTGACCGATACGATTGCGTTCATTTCAGCCAAGAAAAGATTAAGCTTAGCATTTTGCTTTCTCTTTTCTTCTTTTATGTCCTCCGACAATCGAATTCGATAAAGACCAAAGGTCATTGCATCGGAAAAGATAAAGGTCACCAAGAAGAAGAGTAGCTGCCAGGGACTAACATGATTGACCATATAGATTCCGGTCAGAATGAACGGTTGCAGGACAATAAAACTGACAAAGCGCCAAGAGTGAAAAGAAATCTCATCCAGCTCATAAATAAGGAGATTGGATAAATAGAAGATAAACCAGGTGAAACCCGAACTCAGCCAAACCGATGTATAAAAAATGTAGGCAAGCATGATCCACCAAGCCATCCACAGCACAGTGCGACTCTGACTGGCTAAAACCGAATAGAAGGCAAGTACAAATAGTAGGGTCCATAGCAAGGTTAAAAGCGGGTAATCTCCAACGATGACACCCGCTATAGGAAAGATGATAAACACAATTGAAATATGAAACATATAATGAATGTTTTTAAATTTTTCCAACATAGATTTATTTTACCTCAATCCTTTTTTTCAGCTGGATTACCAGTACACCAAAGAAAACTGTATAGCCTAGCACAACCAAGGCAGAAAGAATATTAAATTCATGGTGTTCCAAATAAGTAGAGACGACCTGCATCAGTTGATAGGTTGGAGTCAGCTTTCCAATAGATTGGAGCCATTCTGGGAAGGAATCCAAGGGGAACCACAGTCCACCTAGAACAGCCAAAGCAATATAGGCAATATTTCCAACAACCGTCATCAGTTGAGCACTGGGTAGCAAGCTCACCAAGACCCCCATGCTGATAAAGACCACGCTTCCGATCAGCAACATAACTCCAATTACCATCCAGTCAAGCCAAGGCAGAGTCACTCCACGGACAAAATGACCAACCGAAAAGACAACAATAATTGATAACAAGAAAGTCAGTAGGGTACTGAACAGTTTTGATACATAATATTCTACCATAGATACGGGAGAATGTTGAATCAATTTTTGCCAGTTGTTTGTCTTATCAGACTCGAGTGTGCTAGGAATGCTGAAAAAGGCACTTGACATGATACTAAAGAGCGTCATGGCAAAAAGATAGGCTTGAAGAACAATTTCTGGAACATCTGACCCTGACATCATACCAGAAAAGATAAGGTAAAACACACTTGGAAGTCCGATGGATAGCAAGTAGTAGACTGCTTGCCGTTTCATCAGAATGATTTCCACTTTCATGAGACTTGTCATATTTCATCGTCAATCTCCTTTAGTCTTGAGTCGTTTCGAAGATACTGTCTAAGAGAGTTCGATTGCGAACTTCAATTTCTTCGATCATGCAGCCCTGTTCTTGCAAGACTTTCCATACCTGGCTGGCTTCTTTGGTTGTGAAGGAAAGAGCATTTTGCTTGATTTCAAACTCTTGAATCTGGTCCAAAGTGCTGATAACTTCCTGATAAGTTAGTGGTACCGTAAAATGTTTTTCTTGTTCTTCACCACGCATAGCATAAGGCGTCGTATCGCGAATCAATTCTCCCTTGTGGAGTACCAAAATGCGGTCAGCCGTATGTTCTACCTCTTCGATATAGTGAGAAGAGTAGACAATGGTGACACCATTTTTCTTTAACTGATTGACAATTTCCCAAAAATGCTGACGTGTCGAGGTATCCATGGCAGCAGTTGGTTCGTCTAAAAATAGAATTTTCGGACGACCTATTAGTGCCAACACGAAAGAGAACAAACGTTTTTGCCCACCAGATAGCTTGCCCGCTAGCTGATTTTTCTGTTTGTCCGAAAATCTCAGCAAGTCATCAATTTCTTGATTGGAAAGACTGTTTGGATAGATTGATTGAAAGAAGGATAAGAGTTCTTTCACTTTCAAGTCTTGAACCACCGTATTTTCTTGAGGCAAGATAGAAATAAGCTGCTTTAAACGAGGATCTGTTGGCGCAAATCCTTGAATGGCTATCTGACCTGAGCTCACGAACTTGTCGCCCAAGAGGCAATCAATCAAGGTTGTCTTACCTGCTCCGTTAGGTCCAATCAAGGCGACACATTCACCATGATGGATTTCAAAGGAGATGTTCCGCAAGATTTCCTTGTCTTTTATTTTCTTACTCAATTTCTCAACTTTAATCACAGTCATGAGATTCTCCTTTCAACCACTTCATTCCCATAGGGAAAACGACGAAAATCATAAATCCAAAACCCCAAGCACCACGAATGAATTGGCGAAGCAAGGTTTGGTCAAACCAACCAGTAAACATTTCCACTAACCATACTAAGAGTGACAGGCCGATAAAGAGATAGATGATTGTTTTTTTCATTCCTCAAACTCCTTTTTCACATCTCTGACCAATTTCAAACCCTCTCTGACAAGCCAAGACATCATTCCAAAGCCAGCAAATAGTTCCCAAGGGAAATGGTAGAAACCCTCGTCCAATCCTGAAAACATGAGATAGGTCATAACTCCTGCTGCTACTAAACTCACTGCGACAATCATTTTATTTTTCATTTCTTCTTCCTCCATTTCATACTTCAATTATAGTCTTTTGAAGTTAGCGGAGCTAGATGCTTCTGTCACTAGGAAATATGACAAATGTCATAAAAAAAAGAAAGTTGCAAAATCAACTTTCTTTTTAATCGATTAAATTTTTATTCCACACTGAAAAGATATGGATATACGGGTTGTTGACCTTGGTGAATCTCTACTTCAACATCTTCGAATTCTTCTGCGATTTCTTGGGCAATTTCATTGGCAAGTTCTTCGCTTCCGTCTTCACCGACATAGAAAGTCACGATTTCACTATCTTCGTCCAACATATGTTTCAAAGTTTCAGTCAAGGTTTGGTGCATGTCAGATTTGACACGAGGATTTTCCCATCGACCATACCAAGATTGTCATTTTCATGAATTGCTAATCCATCGATAGTTGTATCACGAACGGCAGTCGTTACACTTCCGCTTACGACGTCGCCAAGGGCTGCAGTCATGCGTTCTTTGTTTTCTTCGATAGACTTGCTAGGATCAAAGGCAAGAAGACTGGTCAACCCTTGAGGAATTGTACGTGCTTCTACTACAACAGCTGGTTGTTCAAGCACTTCAGTCGCAGACTGAGCTGCCATAAAGATATTTTTGTTGTTTGGCAAGAAGATAATGTTGCGAGCATTGACCTGTTCAACAGCCTTGATAAAGTCTTCTGTTGAAGGATTCATCGTCTGCCCGCCTTCGATGACATAATCCACACCTTGAGCACGGAAGATATCTGCTAAACCTTGACCAGCTACTACTGCGATAAGGGCATACTCTTTTGTTTCAACAGGCTTGTTGCCTTGACTTGCTTCTTTTTCAACTTGCGCCTCGTGTTGGTTACGCATGTTGTCCACTTTTACCTTGATCAAGCTACCATATTTGAGACCTTCTTGCATGACAAGACCTGGATCTTCTGTATGGACGTGAACTTTGACAATCTCATCATCGTTGACAACAAGCAGTGAGTCGCCTAAGTCATTCAAGTAGTTACGGAATTCATCGTAGTCAAAGTCCTTAGAATAAGTTGGACCTTGTTTGAGGGCTACCATGATTTCTGTACAGTAACCAAAGGTAATATCCTCAGTTGCCACATGCCCTGCTACAGACTTGTGGTGCTCTGCATTGATCATTTCACTCATGTTTGCAGGAGTCGCTACAAAGTCTTCAGAAGCACTGTATTCACCAGTAAGAGCTGAAAGGAATCCTTCGTAGATGAAGACCAAACCTTGACCACCTGAGTCTACCACACCAACTTCCTTAAGGACTGGAAGCATTTCTGGTGTCTTAGCCAAAGCTGCTTTTGCGCCTTCCAAGGCTGCACGCATGACCTCAACAGCATCATCCGTCTCCTCGGCTTTTTTCTTAGCACCAATGGCAGCACCACGAGAGACAGTCAAAATGGTTCCTTCAACTGGTTTCATAACCGCTTTATAAGCTACTTCAACACCGGATTGGAAGGCAAGAGCCAAGTCTTGACCTGTTAATTCATCCTTTTCCTTGATAGCCTGAGAGAAGCCACGGAAGAGCTGAGAAGTGATAACCCCTGAGTTCCCACGCGCACCCATCAAGAGCCCCTTAGCAAGAATGCTCGCTACTTCTCCTACTGTGGAAGCCGGCTTGTCTGCTACTTCTTTGGCACCATTTTCAATGGTCATTCCCATGTTTGTCCCAGTATCTCCATCTGGAACTGGAAAGACGTTCAATGAATTGACATATTCTGCTTGCTTATTCAAACGAGTTGATGCAGCTTGCACCATCTCTTGGAATAAACTGGTAGTAATTTTTGACACGATTATTCTCCTACAACTTTGATATTTTGAATGTAGACATTCACAGTCTGAGCAGTAATTCCTAGTTGATTTTCTAAACTAAAACGAACACGCTCTTGAATGTTTTTTGACACTTCGCTTATCTTTACTCCGTAGCTCAATACGGTATAAACATCAACTGCAATGCTACCATCTTCGGCTGCTTTTATAACAACACCCTTAGAATAATTTTCCTTACCAAGAAGGGCTTGAAAATTGTCTTTGAGGGCATTTTTACTAGCCATACCGACCACACCAAATCTCAGTTGCGGCACCACCTACTACGGTTGCAATCACTTCATCTGTCAGTTCGATTTGACCATCTTTTGTATTAATTTTTACAGTCATTTTTTTTACCTCAACTAGTTGATACTCTATTTTATCATATTTCATCCCAAGTGTAAAAGCAGAATGCTGTATCGGCGGATATTTACTCTATTTTTCAAATGGTTTTATCTCTAGAGCAAAAGAAAAAGACCTAAGCGGTCTTTTCATTTTTATTAAACGCGTTCAACTTTACCTGATTTCAAAGCACGAGCTGAAGCCCAAACTTTTTTAGGTTTACCATCGATAAGAACAGTAACTTTTTGAAGGTTTGGTTTTACGGCACGTTTTGTTTGGTTCATCGCGTGTGAACGGTTGTTTCCTGATACAGTCTTACGACCTGTAAAGTAACATACTTTAGCCATTGTGTTTTCCTCCTATTAGATCTAATATAGCGGATGTGCTAGCACCACATACCGTACTATGTTATCACACTTTCTTGAATTTATCAAGGGCCTAAACTATTTTTTTATTTAACGTAAACAACTCCAAGTTTACCAAAAGCAACTTCTCCACGGATAATCAAGGTTTTGTTTGTTGGTGCTACAGGAGCATCTGCCTTAGCTGCACCAAAGGAGGTTTCTACTTTCAAATCGACACGCCAGTGTTGTGGAACATAGACAGTTGCATTCCCGAAGGCCACTTCAATATTTAAAGTTGCAAAATCACCTAGCATCTCTGCATTATCATAGTAGATTTTAGCATCCCCAAAAGCGACCTCCACTTGGTCATCTACGAGATCTTGATCTTGCTTATAGAAGGTCCCGCTACCAAAAGCGACTTCCTTATCCGTGACGACTGTTTTTTTTCCATCGTACCACCATTTTTTTTTCATTCCAGAACTTACTTGAATGCGTCAGATAACCAACACCGAGCACTGCTAAGATGCTAGCCCAAAACAAAGACTGGTTTGGAATAGGAAAAATGTTATAAAAATGATTGGCAATCATGAGGGCTACTAGAGCGGTAAAAACTGCTGATGTTAGATGACGACGAAGCAAAGCTTCAACTGATTGGTAAGCAAAAAAGGCGATACCAATCAAAGGCCATATCTTGCCATCCAAAGAAGGAATTCCAAAATTCCCTTGCAGCAAGATCCAAGCTGCTAAAACCAATAAAACAATACCAAATGCTTTCTTTTTCATGTTTTTTACCTCATGTTTCTTAGATTTTCTTTTAGGAGGGATTGGTAATGCCGTGAGACATGAACCTCCTTGTGCGTCTGATAAAAGGAAATGGTGCCCGTTCCTGAAAAGGACTTGTCCACTGAGTAAATCTGACGGATGTTTGCAATAGTTGACTTGGAAACTCGACTAAAATAGCGAGGCAAGATAGACTCCAACTCATAGAGCTTGAGGCGAACTTCATAGGCTTCCTTCTGGTTATGAGCGTAGATCTTGCTCCCTTCTGTTTCAAAGAAGAGAATTTCTGACAGGTCTAGATAATATTCACCTGTCCCCTTGTAAAAAGTCAACCTCGGAGCCTTTGACTCTTGCAAAAGTCGTTGCAAATCTGCAATTTCATCTGTCAAAGTGGGGGTCTTGATGACAATTTCAGTCTCCTCTAAATTGCCGTCAATCTCAATTCGTAACTTCATCACATCTCCTTTCTGACTCTACTATATCAAAGCTAAGTTAGGAATACAAGGGCAAAAAAGCAAGTGGTCAATTTGAAGCCGTAAGTGGTTGTAGGACTAGCTTAACTTACATATCAGAATAGGAAGAAAAAGAATCCCCACACCAGACCACAAGCATAGCCAACCAAGACATCCTTGGGATAATGAACACCCCCTAAAACCCTCACCAAGCCCAGCAAAGCTGAAAAGAGCAAGCATGCTAAGCCAACAGGTAGACTAGCATGCAGACAGGCCATGGAGATGATGGTTGCCGAAAGACATGGCGACTGGGCATCGACTGTCCCGAGCTATCTTTTTCAAGCAAGGGACAGATATCCCAAGTTTCATAAGGTCGCGGGTGGTTGATTCTCTTACGAAACAGAGACAAAATCACAAAACCTGATGCAGGAATAAGCACATAAACCCCAACTTGCTGACCCAGTCCTAGTTTCAGGTAAGTGGTGACTAGCAAAATCAGATAGATCAAGGGCATGGCGACTGTCATCAAGCGATTAAAACTGCGTAACAGAAATAGAAGGGTGGGATGGCTGGTGAGCCTGGAGCTGATATTTCGATACCATTCTTGATAATTTTTCATTAATTTTCTCATTCATTACCTTGTTTTCGTCTACAGGTGAGACGTTTGTCTTCTAGTATAGTCCAGAAAAAGAAGGCCGTCAAGCCTTCTTTTGATTTATTCTTCTGCTTCGTCTTCTGTAAATTGACTATTGTACAAGTCAGCGTAGAAGCCACCTTGCGCCATCAGTTCCTCATGGTTTCCTTGTTCAATGATATTGCCATCTTTCATGACAAGAATCAAATCGGCATTACGAATAGTTGACAAGCGGTGGGCGATGACAAAGGAAGTTCGCCCCTCCATCAAACGGTCCATGGCTTTTTGAATCAACTCCTCTGTACGTGTGTCGACTGAAGATGTCGCTTCATCCAAAATCAAGAGTGGTGCATCCTTAAGAAGTGCACGAGCAATGGTCAAGAGTTGTTTTTGCCCAACAGACAAGGTCACAGTGTCGTCCAAAATAGTATCGTAGCCATCTGGCAAGGTCATGATAAAGTGGTGGATTCCCACAGCTTTGCTGGCTTCCATCATTCGTTCATCACTGATGTCTGTCTGATTATAGATCAGGTTCTCTCGAATCGTTCCCTCAAAGAGCCAAGTGTCCTGCAAGACCATTGAAAAGGCATCGTGTACTTCCGAACGCTTCATATCCTTGGTATCCACACCATCAATGCGGATACTTCCCTTATCTATCTCATAGAACTTCATCAAAAGATTGACAATGGTTGTCTTCCCCGCCCCAGTCGGTCCAACGATAGCAACCTTCTGACCTGCATGAGCTGTCGCAGAAAAGTCATGGATGATGGTGCGCTCTGGTGTATAGCCAAAGGACACATGATCAAAGACTACTTCCCCTTTCATGTTGCTCAATTGTCTTTCCTTATGAGATTCATCTTGCATCTCTGCTTCAGCTAGAAATTCTAATACACGAGTCATGGCTGCACTCGCTTGTTGCAAGCTCGTAATCCCTTGGGCAATCTGTGACAGAGGTTGAGAGAAGGTCCGTACGTAAACCATAAAGGCTACGATAATCCCGATACTGATATGCCCTTCTAACGCCAGCGCGGCCCCAACGATGATGACTAAGACATAACTAAAGTTCCCAACAAAGAACATGGCTGGCATCATGATACCAGAGATAAACTGAGATTTCCAGATACTATCATGCAAGCCCTGGTTTAAACCTGCAAATCTCGCTTTGGAGGTGTCCACTGCGTTGTAGCTGGTCACTACATTATGGCCAGAGTACATTTCTTCTACGTAACCATTGACGGCCGCTAAATTATTTGTTGGGCTTTAAAATAACCCTGTGACTTGGCCATGATTACGGAAACCGCCGCAAAACCAACAAGGGTTGATACAACGGTTACCAATGCCAAAATCCAGTTCATCCCAAACATGGTCACCAAGACAGCAATCAACAAGAAACTAGCTGAAAGAACTGTCCCTAGACTTTGGTTGAGAGATTGCGCTGCTGTATCCACATCATTGGTCACGCGCGAAAGGGTATCTCCTTGTGAATGACGGTCAAAATAGCCAAGTGGCAAACGATTGATTTTTTCAGCGATTGCTGTTCGCAAACGTTTTGAGAAATGTTGAATACTGGTTGAAAAAATGTAGGCTTGTGTATAGTTAAGGATAATACCAATCACATATAGGATGACCAAAAATCCAGCAATGTTTGACACAGCTACCAAGTCGATTTCTGTAGCCAAGCCATCTGAAATCAAGTTAGTAATTTCTTTAATCTTAGTTGGACCATAAACGGTAATGATACTTGAAATGACTGCAGCCACAACTGCTATTAGGAGAGGGAGTTGGAGGCCTGCCATATAAGGTTTGCACTGTTTCCAGACCGAAACTTTTTTATTTTCCATGTTCCAATTCCTCCTTCGATAGTTGTGAGTAGGCAATTTCTTGGTAGACTTCGTTGGTTGCAAGAAGTTCCTTGTGGGTGCCTTGTCCCACGACTTTACCTTGATCCAAAACTAAGATCAGGTCGGCGTCCATAATGGTAGAAATCCGTTGCGCTACGATGAGCTTGGTCATGGATTTTGTTTTCTCTGCTAGCTCTTGGCGTAGGACACGATCTGTCTTGTAGTCCAAAGCTGAGAAAGAGTCATCGAAGATGAGAATCTCTGGTTTACGAGCCAAGGCGCGTGCAATGGCCAGACGCTGTCTTTGACCTCCTGAGAAGTTGGTTCCTCCTTGGGCCACTTCTGATGCAAGACCTGCTTCCTTTTCCTCAATAAAGCTTTAGACTGGGCCAATTCCAAGGCTTGCCACATAGCAGCCTCGCTTAGAGGAGTTTCTTTGCTCTTACCAAAGTCCAAGTTCCCCTTGACATCTCCAGAAAAGAGTACAGCTTTTTGTGGAATATAGCCGACCTTATTGCGCAAATCTTCCAAATCGTAATCTTGTACATTGACACCATCCACTAGGATTTGTCCATCAGAAACGTCGTAAAAACGTGGCAAGAGGTTGACAAGCGTAGACTTACCTGATCCAGTCGATCCGATGAAAGCCACGGTTTGACCTGCTTCTGCTTTGAAAGTGACATGTTCCACGACTGCTTCTGAGTTTTTAGAGTAGCGGAAAGTTACATCACGAAATTCTACTTGTCCTTGAACTGAAGGATCCGCTGTCTGTGCATGACTAGGATTTTCAATAGAAGAATGCAAATCCAATACTTGATTGATACGTCCTGCCGAAACCAAGGTACGAGGAAGAACGATAAAGAGTGCTCCCATGAGAAGGAAGCCCATCACGACCTGCATAGCATAGGACATGAAGACCACCATATCACTAAAGAGTGGCAGACGTTCTGTCAAACTTGCATCGTTGATGATATAGGCACCAATCCAGTAAATGGCTAAACTTAATCCACTGGAAATCGCCATCATGATTGGGTTTATAATCGCCATCAATCGATTGACAAAGAGATTGAGACGAGTTACCTCATCGTTGGCTGCTTCAAATTTCTTATCTTGGTAATCTTCCGCATTGTATGCACGAACAACTCGAATCCCAGTCAAACTTTCACGAGTGATGCTATTGAGTTTATCTGTCAATTTTTGGATGACAGATTGTTTAGGAAAGGCTAGAGTCATGAGAACAGTTGTCATTAGAACATTGACGATAACAGCTACCACTACTGCCCAGAGCCAGTATTCGGACTTACCAAGGATTTTTCCAATGGCCCAGATAGCCATAATTGGCCCACGAGTAACCACTTGCAAGCCCATGGTAAAGAGCATCTGTACCTGGGTAATATCATTGGTCGTCCGAGTCAAAAGACTTGGGATTGAAAAGCGCTTGATCTCTGTCTGCGAAAAATCTAAAACACGATGAAATACGTCTCTACGTAGATGGGTTGTATAGGAGGCTGCAACGCGAGCAGCAAAGAAACCAACCATAACAGATGAAAAGAAAGCCAATAAAGACAAACCAATCATCTTCGCAGCTGGTGACCAGAGTGCATCCATCTGTGTCCCTGACGTTCCGAGTAATTCTGTAATTTGCGAAATGTAGGTCGGTACCTCTAACTCGAGATAGACCGAGAAACAAGTGAAAAGAATCGTAAGGACAATCATCCCCCACTCTTTTCCTGTAATACGTTTAGCGAGTTTTTTCATTCTCTCCTCCTATCTTCTCAACATTTTCTTGCAACTGACTGAGGACCTTTTCAAAGATTGCTAAGTCTGACTTTGAAACCCCCTCTAGCAGACTCTGATCAATCCGATCAAAAAAAGCTTTAACTTTTTGCATCTGCGAACGCGATTTCTCCGTCAGGCGAACAAATTTTGCCCGCTTATCGCTGGGGCTCACCTCTAACTCAACCAAACCATTTTGTACCATGCGCTTGACTAGATTACTCGCAACAGATTTGCTAATATTGAGTTCCTGCTCGATATCCTTAATCAGGACCAGTTCCTCTTCTTGTTCACAATGATCTAAAAAACGCAGAACCTGCCCTTGCGGTCCACCCATAAATTCAATGCCACATCGCTTGGCTTCTTTCTGTACCATCAGATGAACCTGGTGTCCAAAACGTTTGAACATTAACATCGGCTTGTCCATGATTGCTCCTTTCTTACGATAAATATAGTTCTCACAAGAACTATATAAGTTTCTATGAGAACTATTTTATCATTTTCAGAAAAGATGTCAAGAAAAAAGTTTCCATGAGAACTATTTTAGTTTAAATTGACATTAGGCAATATTTTTTCTATAATAAGCACTAACTACTGTGGATAGAAATCCATTCACTCGATGAAGGGAGAAAACGTTCAAATGAAACCAGAAGAACAAAGAGTTTTAGGAATCTTAGCAACCATTTTTGGAGCCATCGCACTTTTAGGATCCTGGATCCCGTTTATTAACTATCTATCATTTTTCATCGCCATTGTCGCATTTATCTTGGGGATTATCGGCCTTATCGTCAACCTCAAAAAACGAAAAACAATGGCCATTATTGGAACAGCTCTGTCAATTGCTTCTATTGTACTTTTCTTTACGACCCAGGTACTGTACGCTAATGTCTACAAAGAGTTTGCCAGGGAGTTTAACCGTTCCTACAGCGAGGCGAGTGCCTCCATTGACCGCGAAGAGGAAGACGACTTGACAGATGATAGTAGCGATTTCATCCCTGAAGAGGAAGAAGAGGATTCCTTCACTTGGACCCAAAAAGAATTTGACGCCTTAATCGAAGGTGACCTTGACAACAAAGGAAAAGGTGGCACCAACTACAAGAATATCATCAAAAAACACGGACTACCAGACTCCGAGTTTGACTCCACTATTGGGGGTTACAATACGAGAAAAGTCACCTATCTCTCCATTGGTGACAAAATTAAGACGGTTACCCTAACTTTTGCAAAAGATGACAATGGGCAGCTCTTGCTGGTCCAAAAACATGCAGTTGGTCTAGGTCAAGGAAAAAGCAAGCAACAAAACGATTCTGAAAGCAGAGTCTAAGTTCCAATATAAAAAGCGAACAGCCAGTAAGTCTGTTCGTTTTTCTATTAGAATCCATCTACGTTTGTGTAGATCTTTTGTACGTCTTCGTCGTCTTCAAGGACGCTGTAAAGTTTTTCAAAGGTTTCAAGGTCATCCCCTGATAACTCCACTTCTGACTGAGGAATCATTTCCAATTCAGTCACTTGGAATTCTTCGATACCTGATTCACGGAGGGCAACGATAGCCTTGTGAAGGTCAGTTGGCGCTGTATAAACCGTGATTGTCCCTTCTTCTGCTTCTACATCGTCCACATCCACATCTGCTTCTAGCAATTGCTCAAAGACTGCATCAGCGTCCTCACCTGCAAATACGATCACACCCTTGTTGTCAAAGAGGTATGAAACCGAACCTGAAGCACCCATGTTTCCGCCGTTTTTACCAAAGGCAGCACGGACATTAGCTGCGGTACGGTTGACGTTTGAAGTCAAAGTGTCCACAATCAGCATAGAACCATTTGGCCCAAAACCTTCGTAACGTCCTTCTGTAAAGGTTTCGTCTGTGTTTCCTTTTGCTTTATCAATCGCTTTATCGATAACGTGTTTTGGCACTTGGGCTTGTTTGGCACGGTCGATAACGAATTTCAAAGCTGTGTTTGATTCTGGATCTGGATCACCTTTTTTAGCTGCTACATAGATTTCTACACCAAATTTTGCATATACTTTAGAGTTAGCTCCATCTTTAGCCGTTTTCTTGGCTACGATATTGGCCCATTTACGTCCCATTAGGAATCTCCTTTTTTCACATTTTAATCTTTCTTATTATAACACAAGTCCATCTGATTTTCACTAGAGGAAATGGATTTTATTCAGTAAATCCAGCTAGAATTATCCTTTAGCTGCCAAGATTTCCTTGCCTTCTTTTATCAAGGGGTGACGGAAAAGCGAGAAGTACAGTTGGGCGGTCATGGCAACCCAGATAAGGGGTTCGCAAAGGATAACTCCCCTATACCCTGCCCAAGGGATAATCAAAACCACAAAAACGATTTTCCCGATTAGTTCTATAAAGCTGGAAACTAGAGGAAGGACTTTCTGCCCCAATCCCTGCAAGCAATTGCGATAAATCAGCAAAAGGCTCAAAATCGGATAAAAGACTGAACTGATTTGCAGGTAAAGACTACCATTTTCTACCAAGTATCCATCCGTCGAACTGGCCAAGAAGGAAACCAAGCTAGGACTGGCAAAAAAGAGGAAAATACAAATAAAACCTGCCCAGAACATGCTCAAACGACTCCCAACACCAAGGCCTTGAACTATGCGGTCTGGTCGCTTGGCCCCGAGATTTTGAGAGGCAAAGGTCGTCATAGCAGAAGAAATAGCCGTCATCGGAAGCAGAGCAAAAGCCATAATGCGTCTAGCTGCTGTTTGAGCACTAATAATCACAGCTCCAAAAGTATTGACAGAAGACTGTAAAATCACACTACCTATGGACACAATGGAACTCATCAAACCCATAGCCAAACCTTGCTCCAAGAGATCCGCATACAAGGCCTTGTCCCATTTGAAATGCTTGAGTTGAGGAAGCAGTTCTGGAACACTCTTACGGATATAGAAAAAGCAAAGAACCGCTGACAATCCTTGCGAAATGATGGTAGCAAGGCCCGCAGATTGAACTCCCAGATGCAATTGCGTAATAAAATACAAATCTAGCACCACATTAACCAAGGCAGAAAAAATCAGAAAGCCAAGAGCTGCTAGACTATCACCAATAGACCGCAACAAGCCTGCAAAGAGATTATAGGCGAAGCTGACACCGACACAGGTCACTATCATAGAAATATATTGATAGGACTGAGGAAGGATTTCTACAGGAGTATCTAAATATTGCAAGAGTGGATACAGACCGACAAATCCCATCAGCATGACCACAATGCTCAAAAGAGCACCTAAAACCCAAGTTGCTGCTACTGCTTCCTTGATCTTTGTAAAATTCCGAGCCCCATAATAGCGGGCAATGACGATCCCCATCCCATTGCCAACACCAAGCGTAAAGCCTATAATCAAGTCAAAAATGGCCGTTGTCGCCCCTACTGCAGCCAAGGAATCTTGACCAAGAAATCGCCCAACAATCAAGACGTCAGCTGTATTATAGAGCTGTTGGAAAATATTAGACAGCAAGATGGGAAAGGCAAAGCTTAACAGCGCAGGAAGAATAGGACCATGTATCAAGTCCACGGATCGTTTCTTATTCATAAAGCTATTATATCAGCTTTCTAATGGAGCGACAAGGCTCTGTCACTAAGTTTGCAATCAATTGCTTACAGAGAGACAATTTGCTATAATCAAGAAAAGGAGGTCATTTATGAGTTTGACCAGTCAATTAATTACCGATGTATTTCCTGATCTGGATAAGGTTGAAAAGCTAAACAAGGAAGCATTCCCTGAGGAAGAACGAGTCCCTCTGTCAGAGTTTTTGCGCTATCAAGACCGAGAAGACGTTCACTTTTTTGCCTTTTATAACCAAGAAGAGTTTGTCGGCTTTGCTTTTGCCATCTCCAATCCAAAGGCCTTCTATATCAGTTTTTTTGCCATCATGCCCCACTTGAGAAGCCACGGATATGGAAAAGAAATCATCGAAAAGCTGACTGATTTTTACCAGCGAACCATGTTATTGGAAGTCGAGCGATTGGATGAAGAATGCGATAACTTGGAGCAAAGGAAGGCTAGAATGGACTTCTATCGGCAAAATGGCTTTAAAACAGCCAACGCTTTTCTAGAGTACGATGGTTTGAGTTTTGAAATTCTCTACCGTGGCGACCATTTTGACGAAGAAGCCTATCGCGACATCTTCCAAAAGCTACAGAATGAACATTATTTTGACTTTCATATAGAGTATCGTCGTTTTAGTGACCATTAAACAGGACTTATCCATCTGGTGAAGAACCTCTCTTTTTCGATAGAAGCTACATATAAAAATGCATGTAATCTACGATTACATGCATTTTTTATTTTCAACTGATCAGAATAAACTTTTATTCTCTTTATGGCTTAAGCTTCTGCATTGCCTTCTGGAAGAAGGAAGTAGAGAACAGCATAAGCTAAGATTCCAGAACCACCAAGTAGGGTGAAGATGATCCAAAGTGCACGAACAAGTGTGTGGTCCATGTTAAAGTAGTCAGCGATACCAGCACAAACACCAGCAATCTTTTTATCTTGTACATTACGAACAAGGCGTTTTTCCATTATAGTAGTCTCCTTTTTATAGAATGTTTTAATTTTATCATCAAATTAAAAAAAATGCAACAGTTTTTTTAATTTTTTTGATTAAATACTCTTTTATTACGCTTTTGAAGCTTATGGAGACTTAATAATTAAACATAAAAAGCAGAGAAAGACTTCTCCGCTTTTATTTTTAATCTTCAATTTCGATTTCAAGTCCGTCGCCTAGGTCAAGCGTTACTTCTTGGTTAGGTGCTAAATCTTCAGCAACAGAGATAGGAGTTGTCCCTTCTTCATCTTCAATCAAGCCATATTGAACACGGACTTGGTGGTCAATGGCATCAAAGATTTCTGGGTGATCCGCCAAGTATTTCTTAGCATTTTCAGATCCTTGTCCGATTTTTTCACCCTTGTAAGAGTACCATGCTCCCGCTTTTTGGATGATATCGAGATCACTTGCAATCTTCAAGAGTTCACCAGTCTTAGAAATTCCTTCTCCATACATGATTTCAACAAAGGCTTCCTTAAATGGTGGAGCTACCTTGTTTTTCACGACCTTGATCTTGGTTTCCTTACCGACATTGGTATCTTTTTGGTCACCAGTTCCCTTGATTTGTGTGCTTCCACGAACATCCAAACGGACTGAAGCGTAGAATTTCAAAGCACGTCCACCAGGTGTTGTTTCTGGATTTCCAAACATAACCCCAACTTTTTCACGCAATTGGTTGATAAAGATGGCAATTGTTTTGGTTTTATTGATAGAAGCACCAAGTTTACGCATAGCCTGGCTCATCATACGTGCTTGCAAACCAACGTGGCTGTCACCAATATCCCCATCAATTTCTGCACGAGGTACAAGGGCCGCAACCGAGTCAATAACGACAAGGTCAACTGCACCTGAGTCAATCAATTTTCCAGCAATTTCAAGACCTTGTTCACCTGAGTCTGGTTGTGACAAGAGCAATTCGTCAATGTTCACACCAAGGGCTGCAGCATAGGCTGGGTCAAGAGCATGTTCCGCATCGATAAAGGCTGCAATACCACCTTCTTTCTGTGCTTGCGCAACAGCGTGAAGGGCAACGGTTGTTTTACCAGATGATTCTGGTCCATAGATTTCGATGATACGTCCTTTAGGATAACCACCTGAACCAAGGGCAATGTCCAGAGCCAATGAGCCTGAGCTCATCACTTGAACTTTTTGCTCCGCGCGCTCACCCAAGCGCATGATTGAGCCTTTACCAAAGTCTTTCTCAATCAATTTAAGAGCATCGTTCAATGCTTTTTCACGGTCTGCTCCAAATTTTTTCCCAATTTCATCTAATTTTTTCGTTGGTTTTTTCGCCATTTTGTTCTCCTATATTCTACTGGTCCTTAGACCTATCTTTCATTATACCAAAATTTAGTCACTTAATAAAGCCTTGCGAACTAGGTTAAAGGCATGCATGACCGCAATCTGTCGAACATCTGCTCGACTCCGTCCTGCGATATTAGCCTTGATCACCTCTGTCCCTTTTGTATGTGCCAGTCCAATAAAAACTGTACCAGCTGGATGCCCCTCTAGGCTATCTGGCCCTGCCACACCCGTCAAACTAACTCCGTAGTCAGACTGAGTCTTGATCCGTGCCTGCTCTGCCATTTTTCGGGCCGTAAACTCAGAAACGACCCCGTGTTCTTTTAGCTCTTGCTCGGAAATATCCAACATCTTAGACTTTTCTTCTAGGCTGTAAGTGACAAAACCGCCATTAAAGATTGCTGAAACGCCCGAAAAGTCTGCTAATGTCGCTTGAAAGAGACCTGCCGTCAAGCTTTCTGCCGCAGTAATCCTTTTCTGTCTCTTCTTTAGCTCTTCTACAACGACACTTGCGAGGCTGGTTTCTTCCCCATATCCATAACAGATATCTCGTAAAGAAATTCCCTCAAAAGTCTGGCGATCCAAGATTTGATTTTCTAGGATGTCCAGTGCTTGATCAGCCTTTTTTTGACTAACTGCTTTTGTAGACAAGCGCAAGGTCACTTCTCCCGTCTTGGCATACGGCGCCAAAGTCGGATCGGTTTGATGGTCAATCAAATCCGCTAAAATGGTCACCAACTGACTCTCCCCAATTCCAAAGAAACGGAGCACTCGTGAGTATAACTTGGTACCAGTCATTAACTTGGGTAAGAGTTGATTTAAGACCATAGGTTCAATTCACTAGGTGGTCCCGGGAGGACCACGTAGGTCACGCCATCCACTTCCGACACCCCTCCTACTGCTAAACCTGTCTCATTTGGCAGTGGAGTTGCCCCTTCTACAATTTGGGCTTGGCGCTCATTATTCGGTGTCCGAGCATAGTCAGGTCTATGAGCAAAAAAGATATCCAGTTTCTCTTGCGCTTGAGGGTCAAACACTAGATTTTTTCCTAAAAATTTTGCCAGAGTTTGTTTGGTCAAATCATCCTCAGTTGGTCCCAAGCCCCCTGTCAAAATCACAAGATTACTACGTTGACTCGCAATTTCAAGCAAGGACAAAAGACGAGCTTCATTATCTCCAACAGCAGTTTGAAAGTAGACATCTACCCCGATTTCGGCTAGTTTCTCTGATAAAAACTGAGCATTGGTATTGACAATCTGCCCTGTTAAAATTTCTGTTCCAACAGCAATAATTTCTGCTTTCATGTTTCCTCCTACTTATCTATTCGAATTTTTTTGAAAAAATCGCAGGAAATTTCCCACGATTTGATTCTTTTCTTATTCTGCTTCTTCGTTTGAAGTGTTCGTACTGGTTGAAGGTGCTGTCCGACCAAAGGCTGTTTCGTACAGTACCGCATTGGTTTCCAATTCTGTCACTGGCTCTTTACCTAGTGAACGACGCAAGAGATTTTGCATCTCGAGCATATGTTCTGAAGTGACGATTTGATAAGAAATTCCCTGTAGCTCAGCATCTTCTCCGCGCAATTGATGCGTTTCGATATTCTTGAAAGAATCTTGATAGCCGAGCAATTGTGGAATGCTCTTAGCTGATAAGTCTACATTGGTCTGCATGTTATCACTCAAAGCTTTGAGGATACCTTGATAATGACTCACACTGTTTAGGCTCAAAACCTTCTCAACGATCTTTTGAATGACTTCACGTTGACGTTTTTGACGACCATAGTCTCCCTCTGGGTCTTGGTAACGCATCCGTGAATACACCAGAGCTTCCTCACCATTCAAAGTTTGTTCTCCAACACCGATGGAAATCTTATTAAACTCCTCTTGGTCAGCAATCGAAATTGGGAAACCGAGTGTATTGTTGACGGTAATTCCACCAACTGCATCCACCAATTGTTGAAGCCCCTGCATGTTAACCATCACATAGCGGTCAATGTGGATATTCATCATCTTTTGAATAGTAGAAATTGCAAGTTCCGCACCACCATTAGCATAGGCCGCATTGAGTTTGGCTTCCTGAACTTGACCGTTTCCAGTCTCAATCTTGGTCAAAATATCCCGTTCCAAACTCATCATTGTGGTTTTCTTTGTTTTGGGATTAACCGTCAAGAGAATCATGGAATCACTATTCCCCGCCCACGGGTCTGTACGTTCCACATTTCCCGTATCTACCCCCATCAAGAGGATAGTCAGAGGCTCCGTCGCTTCGATAACGTTGGTTTCTTCCCCGATTTTTTTGTAAGTCTTTTTACTTAGGGTTTCTGTTCCCTGTTGGTAGATGGTATAGCCATAAACCGCTACACCTAAAACTGTTACTGCTAGGAAACCTAGCACCATTCCAATTAATTTTTTAATCATCTCGTTATTCATTTATCAGCTTGCCCATAAGACAAACATCTAAAAATATCCCTTCTGCTAAATAGGCTCCTCTTTCTTGTAATCCTTCTGTGATAAATCCCATTTTTGAATAGAGGTGGATCGCAGCCTCGTTTCGTTTTTGTACACTGAGTTGCAAACGGCACAAGACACCACTGGATTTAGCCCACTCGATGCCTTCTTCTAGAAGTATAGTCGCCAAGCCTTGGTTCCAGAATTTCTTTCGAACTGCTAGAAAAACATCACCGATATGTCGAACTCTTAAATGTTGGTCTGCTGTGATATTTAAGACTCCTGCAATCTCATCATTCAGTAAGGCGAGGAGAGTAATTTGATTCTCTGATGCAGCTTGTTTTTCGATAAAAAGAGCCATTTCAGAAGCTGTCATCATGATACCATTTTCATCCAAGCTGGTAAAATCCGTCTCTTGACCGACACAATCTAAAAATGCAATTAAGGCTGTAGCATCTGAAATCTCTGCCTCACGAATACACAACTCATACTCCATCTTGAAGCTCCTTGATGAGTTGTTCAGCCCGAGAGCCATGAGCCGTAAAATGAAGACAACGACCCTCAGCTTCTTTCAAGATTTCCAATTCCAAGTAAGAATCTGGTAAATCTTCACCCAAAAGATGCCCCCACTCAATAACAGTCACACCACCACCAAAGAGAAACTCATCCAAGTCAATAGAATCAGCATCACCTTCGATACGATAGACATCCAAGTGGTAAAGTGGCAAACGCCCTTCATACTCTCTGACAATGGTATAGGTTGGACTTTTAATCATCTGACGGATATCCAAGCCCTTGGCAAGGCCTTTTGTAAAGGTTGTTTTACCCGCACCCAACTCTCCAGTCAAGATCAGAACATCGTCTTTTTGGAGTAAATGACCTAATCTTTCTCCGAGAGCTAGAAGCTCTTCTTCATTTTTTGTGTGCATGCTACTATTATACCAAAAAGTTTTCTTTTGTGTGAATTTTCTTTATGGACTTACTATAACAATTTTGAAAAATTCTCCTCTACTTAAAAGAATACAACTATTGAAAAAACAAACAGGATATCCCGAATCAGGTGGCCGTAAAAGGAGATTTCCCTTTGAATACATTTTGGAAAAAGGAAACGTGCGCATAGAAAACCAATACTGACATAAAGGAGAATAGAGGAAATCACTAAGGGATTCCTCAAGAAAACCATCGTAGCTAGAACGGAAATGACGACTGTTTTCTTTTTATTTAGGCGATTTTCTATATCGCGAAAAATTTTATCAAAAGGTAAGAAAATCAATAGATCTACTCCTAGCAAGAAAAAGAAGGAGGGTAAAAAGAGGTCAACCAATTCCTGCTGCAATTTGCTAGTGGTTTGGATGCTTTCTGAGAGAACCAGACAGGTTGCCAGAAGATTGACTACTAAAAGGAGGCAATAAACCAGACTCACTTTCTTTTGAACATGTAAAATACTATGTCTAGACTGGTCTGCTGTATGGAAATAATTTATCCCAGCACACAGAACAGAAATTCCTACTATCAAAATCAAAAAATAAGCATTGCTCTGTTTTAAAGATAAAAAGGATTCTTTCCATAATAGACAACTACTAAAACTAATCTGGATGACTGCAATCAGTAACAATAGGCGAATTGATTTTACCATTTCTTTTCCCTCCCTGTATGGGATTATACCTTGTGAGGAGTTTGAAATGATTGTTTCCGCCTCAAGTGTTCTTTTTTTGTGCTCAACTGACCAAAAAACAGCTCTGTTGTGCACAGAACTGTTCTTTTACCAGTCTAATCCTTAAACCAGAGAGCAATTTCACGTTTTGCAGAAGCTTCCGAATCGGAGCCATGAACTACATTTTGAATGGCTTGATTGTCTCCTGCAGCCTTGGCAAAATCTCCTCGGATAGTTCCTGGCAGAGCTTCTTCTGGACGAGTCGCCCCCATCATGGTCCGCCAAGTTTCAATTACTTTCGGACCTGATAGAATGCCCACCACTACTGGTCCTGAAGTCATAAACTGACGGATAGGAGGATAAAAACTTTTTTCAACCAAGTCTTGATAGTGTTGGTCAATCAAAGCTTCTGAAACTGCTGAACGTAACTCTAATTTTTCGAGTTTGAAACCTCGTTGTTCCATTCTTTGCAGAATTTCGCCGACCAGCCCTCTTTTCACACCATCTGGCTTAATGATAAAGAATGTTTGTTCCATATGGACACCTCCTTGGCATTTTAGTTCTTCTATTCTACCATACTTTATGAAAAAGTGGGAAAATTTTCTGAAATAAAGCAAAGAGAACCCAAAGGTTCTCTTGTTTGCTTTTATTCTACTGTTTCTTCAACTTGGATTTCCACAACTTCCTCTACAGGAGCAAGTTCTGCCTCTTCTTGTTCTGGAGCCAGATATTCTGCTTCATTGATGGCTTGTGGTTCAAGGTTACGGTAGCGAGCCATACCAGTACCAGCTGGGATGATCTTACCGATGATAACATTTCCTTGAGTCCAAGGAGATGATCTTTCTTACCACGGATGGCCGCATCAGTAAGGACACGAGTTGTTTCCTGGAAGGAAGCCGCTGACAAGAAACTATTGGTTTCAAGTGAGGCTTTGGTGATTCCCATAAGAACTGGACGACCAGTCGCTGGAACTCCACCTGCGATAAGAACATCCTTGTTAGCATCTGTAAAGTCGTTGATGTCCATGAGAGTACCCATAAGAAGGTCTGTGTCACCTGGATCCATGACACGAACTTTACGGATCATTTGACGAACCATTACCTCGATGTGTTTGTCACCGATTTCTACCCCTTGGCTGCGGTAAACTTTGTACTTCACCGAGAAGGTAAGTTTCAACTGATAAGACATCACGAACAGCAAGGAGACGTTTCGGTTGGATAGAACCTTCTGTAAGAGCTGCACCACGAGAGACTTGGTCTCCAACTTCGACACGCATACGGGCTGTAAATGGTACCACGTACTCACCTTCGCCAGTTTCACCCTTAACAAAGACTTTCTTGGTACGAGTTGACGCGTCTTCTTCGATGGCAGTAACTTGTCCTTTGACCTCTGTGATGACCGCTTCCCCTTTAGGATTGCGGGCTTCAAAGATTTCTTGGACACGAGGAAGACCCTGAGTGATATCGGTATTTGAGGCAACCCCACCCGTGTGGAAGGTACGCATTGTAAGCTGTGTACCAGGTTCCCCGATAGATTGGGCAGCGATTGTACCAACTGCTTCACCAACTTCAACCGCATCACCAGTCGCCAAGTTGATACCGTAACAGTGACGGCAGACACCATGACGAGTGTTACATGTAAATACGGAACGGATAGTCACTTCTCCCACTCCAGCATTGACAATTTCACGCGCCTTGTCTTCTGTAATCAACTCATTTGGACCGATGATCACTGCACCAGTTTCTGGATGTTTAACAGTTTTCTTAGTATAACGACCATTGAGACGTTCTTCGAGAGACTCGATCATCTCTTTTCCTTCTGCGATAGAACGGATCAAGAGACCACGGTCTGTTCCACAGTCGTCCTCACGGATGATAACGTCTTGGGCAACGTCAACCAAACGACGAGTCAAGTAACCTGAGTCGGCTGTCTTAAGGGCCGTATCGGTCATACCTTTACGGGCACCGTGAGTTGAGAAGAACATTTCGAGTACTGACAAACCTTCGCGGAAGTTTGAAAGGATTGGCAATTCCATGATACGTCCGTTCGGAGCGGCCATCAGACCACGCATACCGGCAAGCTGTGAGAAGTTTGAGATGTTACCACGGGCTCCAGAGTCCATCATCATAACGATTGGGTTCTTAGGATCTTGGTTGGCAACCAAACGTTTCTCCAATTTCACGGGCAGCACGCCATTCAGCTGTAACAGCGTTGTAGCGCTCGTCGTCTGTGATCATACCACGACGGAATTGTTTGGTGATTTGTTCTACACGTTTGTGTGATTCTTCGATGATTTCAGCCTTGTCTTCAACGACTGGGATATCGGCAATACCCACTGTCAAACCTGCAAGAGTTGAGTGGTGGTAACCGAGGTTCTTCATGCGGTCAAGTAGGGCAGAAGTTTCTGTCGTACGGAAACGTTTGAAGATTTCAGCGATGATATTCCCAAGATTTTTCTTCTTGAATGGAGGGTTGAGTTCAAGATTGCTGATTGCTTCCTTGATATCTCCACCTAGTGGCAAGAAGTATTTAGCTGGAACACCTTCTGTTAAGTTGGCATTTGTTGGTTCTTGCAAGTAAGGCAGACCCTCTGGCATGATGTCATTGAAGAGGATTTTACCAACTGTTGTCAGCAAGACCTTGTGTTTTTGTTCTTCTGTCCATGGTTTGTTGAGGCTATCTGTTGCAATACCAACACGTGAGTGAAGGTGAACATAGCCATTGCGGTAAGCCATAACAGCTTCGTCACGGTCCTTGAAGACCATTCCTTCACCCTCACGACCAGCTTCTTCCATGGTCAAGTAGTAGTTACCCAAAACCATGTCCTGAGATGGAGTAACAACTGGTTTACCATCTTTCGGGTTCAAGATATGCTCAGCAGCCAACATCAAGATACGAGCTTCTGCTTGAGCTTCTTCTGAAAGCGGTACGTGGATGGCCATTTGGTCCCCGTCAAAGTCGGCATTGTAGGCTTCACAGACAAGCGGGTGCAAGCGAAGGGCCTTACCATCAATCAAGACGGGCTCGAAGGCTTGGATACCCAAACGGTGAAGGGTCGGTGCGCGGTTCAAAAGTACTGGGTGTTCTTTGATTACTTCTTCAAGAATATCCCAGATGCGTTCGTCTCCACGTTCCACCAAGCGTTTAGCCGCTTTGACGTTTTGCACGATGTCACGCGCAACGATTTCACGCATGACGAATGGTTTAAAGAGCTCGATCGCCATTTCACGTGGCACACCACATTGGTACATCTTAAGAGTTGGACCAACGGCGATAACGGAACGTCCTGAGAAGTCAACACGTTTACCGAGCAAGTTTTGACGGAAACGTCCTTGTTTACCTTTAAGCATGTGGCTCAATGATTTCAGTGGACGGCTACCTGGTCCTGTAATCGGACGACCACGACGGCCATTGTCAATCAAAGCGTCAACCGCTTCTTGAAGCATACGCTTCTCATTTTGAACGATGATACCTGGTGCGTTCAACTCAAGCAAACGAGCCAAACGGTTGTTACGGTTGATAACACGGCGATAAAGGTCGTTCAAGTCAGATGAGGCAAAGCGGCCACCATCCAACTGCAACATTGGACGAAGGTCTGGTGGAATAACTGGAAGGATGTTGAGAATCATCCATTCAGGTTTGTTCCCAGACTTGTAAAGGCATCCAAGACATCCAAACGACGGATGGCTTTGACACGTTTTTGTCCAGTAGCTGTTTTCAACTCTTCTTTGAGTCCAGCAATTTCTTTTTCAAGATCTACTTGTTTCAAAAGGTCTTGGATGGCTTCGGCACCCATTTTGGCAACGAATGATCCATAGCCATACTCACGCAAGCGCTCACGGTATTCGCGCTCTGTCATGATAGACTTGTGCTCAAGCGGTGTATCCTTCGGATCAATTACCACGTAAGCCGCAAAGTAGATAACTTCCTCGAGGGCACGAGGGCTCATATCAAGGGTCAAGCCCATACGACTTGGAATCCCCTTGAAATACCAGATGTGAGATACAGGAGCTTTCAACTCGATGTGCCCCATACGCTCACGACGAACTTTCGTACGCGTTACTTCAACCCCACAGCGGTCACAAACAATCCCTCTGTAACGAATGCGTTTGTACTTCCCACAAGCACATTCCCAGTCCTTTGTAGGACCAAAGATGACTTCGTCAAAGAGTCCTTCACGTTCTGGTTTCAACGTACGGTAATTGATTGTTTCAGGTTTTTGACTTCTCCATAAGACCATGAACGGACTTTGCTTGGAGAAGCTAGGGTGATTTGCATACTTTTAAAACGATTTACATCAACCACTATTTCTTCCCTTTCTATTCTAAGTGAACTGCTTATTCTTGTTCAGCAGCTTCTTCTGTTGCTTCCGCTTTTGTTGCTTTCTCTGCTTCTTCAGCTTCAAAGGCTGCTTTAGCCTCTTGGGCTGCTTTTTCGCGGGCTTTTTCAAGGTCATCTACGTGGATGACATCTTCATCCATTCCTTCATCCAAGTCGCGAAGTTCCACTTCTTGGTCATCTTCGTCAAGGACACGCATATCAAGACCAAGAGATTGCAATTCTTTCACAAGAACTCGGAAGGATTCTGGAACACCTGGTTTTGGAATTGGTTTTCCTTTTGTAATAGCTTCATAAGCTTTCAAACGTCCGTTGATATCGTCAGACTTGTAAGTCAAGATTTCTTGGAGGACATTTGATGCACCGTAGGCTTCAAGAGCCCAAACTTCCATCTCACCGAAACGTTGTCCACCAAACTGAGCTTTACCTCCGAGTGGTTGTTGGGTAACGGTTGAGTATGGTCCGACTGAACGCGCGTGCAATTTATCATCAACCATGTGGTGGAGTTTGATCATGTACATGACACCAACTGATACACGGTTGTCAAACGGCTCACCTGTACGTCCATCGTAAAGGATTGTTTTGGCATCGCTATCCATACCTGCTTCTTTAACAGTGTCCCAAAGGTCTTCAGAACTTGCTCCGTCAAAGACTGGTGTTGCGATGTGGATACCAAGAGTACGGGCTGCCATACCAAGGTGGAGTTCCATAACCTGACCGATATTCATACGTGATGGTACCCCAAGTGGGTTCAACATGATATCGACTGGAGTTCCATCTGGCAAGTATGGCATGTCTTCTACTGGAACGATACGAGAGACAACCCCTTTGTTTCCGTGACGTCCGGCCATCTTATCTCCGACCTTGATCTTACGTTTTTGAGCGATGTAGACGCGAACCAGCATGTTAACGCCAGATTGCAATTCATCACCGTTTGCACGTGTAAAGATCTTAACATCACGAACGACACCATCGGCACCGTGAGGTACACGGAGAGAAGTGTCACGCACTTCACGAGACTTGTCTCCGAAGATAGCGTGCAAGAGACGTTCTTCAGCTGAAAGGTCTTTTTCACCCTTAGGTGTTACTTTACCTACAAGAATATCGCCTTCTTTAACCTCAGCACCGATACGGATAATGCCCATTTCGTCAAGGTCTTTAAGAGCATCTTCACCAACGTTTGGAATTTCACGAGTAATTTCTTCAGGCCCAAGCTTTGTATCGCGGGTTTCTGATTCGTATTCTTCGAGGTGGACAGATGTGTAGACATCGTCTTTGACCAAGCGTTCGCTCATGATAACAGCATCCTCGAAGTTGTAACCTTCCCATGTCATGTAGGCAACGATTGGGTTTTGTCCAAGCGCCATTTCCCCTTTTTCCATAGAAGGTCCGTCAGCGATAAAATCGCCTTTTTCAACGACATCGCCAACTTTAACGAGAGTGCGTTGGTTGTAGGCAGTACCTGAGTTTGAACGACGGAATTTTTGGATGTGGTAAACATCTAGCGAACCATCTTCACGGCGAACTTCTACCTTATCAGCATCTGCATATGTAACTTTACCATCATACTGAGCAATAACAGCAGCACCAGAGTCATGAGCTGCTTGGTATTCCATACCAGTACCAACGTAAGGTGCTTTGGGGTCAATCAAAGGCACAGCCTGACGTTGCATGTTGGCACCCATGAGGGCACGGTTGGAGTCATCGTTTTCCAAGAAAGGAATACATGCTGTCGCAACGGCAACTACCTGTTTTGGTGACACATCCATGTAATCAACGACTTCTGCTGGGTACTCCTGGTTGACCCCTTGGTGACGTCCCATGACAACTTTCTCAGCAAAAGTACCGTCTTCGTTGAGGCGAGAGTTAGCCTGCGCTACAGTAAATTCATCTTCTTCATCGGCTGTCAACCAAACGATTTCGTTTGTGACTACACCTGTTTCACGGTCAACCTTACGGTATGGTGTTTGAACAAATCCATACTTGTTTAAGTGACCATATGATGACAAGTTATTAATCAAACCGATGTTAGGTCCTTCAGGTGTTTCGATTGGACACATACGACCATAGTGAGTGTAGTGCACGTCACGAACTTCATATCCAGCACGGTCACGAGTCAAACCACCAGGTCCCAAGGCTGACAAACGGCGTTTGTGAGACAACTCAGAAAGCGGGTTGTGTTGGTCCATGAACTGTGACAACTGTGATGAACCAAAGAATTCTTTAACCGCAGCTGTGACAGGACGGATATTGATGATTTGTTGTGGTGTCAAGACTTCATTGTCTTGAACAGACATACGTTCACGAACATTACGTTCCATACGAGAAAGTCCAAGACGTACTTGGTTGGCAAGCAATTCACCAACCGCACGGATACGACGGTTCCCAAGGTGGTCGATATCATCCACACGTCCGATACCTTCCGCCAAGTTGAGGAAGTAGCTCATCTCAGCAAGGATATCTGCAGGAGTTACAACACGAACCTTATCGTCTGGATTGGCATTCCCGATGATGGTTACAACGCGGTCTGGATCCGTTGGCGCAACAACCTTGAATTTGAAGGACCACTGGTTCTGTCAGAACAGCTGCATCGTTTGGAATATAAACGATTTTGTTCAAGTCGCCATCCAAGTGACTCTCGATACTTTCAATCACGCTGCGAGTCATAACGGTACCAGCTTCTACCAAGATTTCACCAGTTTCAGGGTCTACCAATGGCTCCGCAATGGTTTGGTTGAGCAAGCGTGTTTTAACATTGAGTTTTTTATTGATCTTGTAACGACCAACTGCTGCCAAATCGTAGCGGCGTGGGTCGAAGAAACGTGCCACAAGCAAGCTACGTGAGCTCTCAGCAGTCTTAGGCTCACCTGGACGAAGGCGTTCGTAGATTTCTTTCAAGGCTTCGTCTGTACGAGAGTCCATTGGATTCTTGTGGATATCTTTTTCAACAGTATTGCGAACCAATTCGCTATCACCAAAGATATCAAAGATTTCATCATCACCTGAGAAACCAAGCGCACGAACCAAGGTCGTAAATGGAATCTTACGAGTACGGTCGATACGAGTATAAGCGATGTCTTTTGAGTCGCTTTCAAGTTCCAACCAAGCTCCACGGTTAGGGATAACAGTAGAACCGTAGCCCACTTTACCGTTCTTGTCTACTTTGTCATTAAAATAAACACCTGGTGAGCGGACCAACTGAGAAACGATAATACGTTCACCACCATTGATGATGAAAGTACCCATTTCGGTCATGATTGGGAAATCACCAAAGAAGACTTCTTGGGTCTTGATTTCGCCTGTTTCTTTATTGATCAAGCGGAAGGTTACAAAAATTGGTGCTGAGTAACTAGCATCGTGGATACGAGCTTCTTCGAGCGTGTATTTTGGTTCCTTGATTTCATAGCCAACAAATTCCAACTCCATTGTGTCTGTGAAGTTTGAAATTGGCAATACATCTTCAAATACTTCCTTAAGACCGTGATCTAGGAAATCTTTGAATGAATCCGTTTGAATTTCAATCAAATTTGGTAAGTCAAGAACTTCTTTGATTCTTGAAAAACTACGACGGGTACGATGTTTCCCGTATTGAACGTCATGTCCTGCCAAGATGATTCTCCTTTGTAAATAAATTCCAAGCCTTGTCAATCAGGCTTTTCTAATCGTTATATGGTTTTTAAAACCCCTATCACCGTGTCCCTTTGATGAATTTTCAGAATCTTTAAATCTTTGTTACAAGCACTCGAAAACCTGAAAAAGAGCACAAAAAGAGCAGCTAAATCTGACTTTTTCAGAAGATTTAACTGCTGTGAGCCTTGTCTGGACAATATTTCAGACAAAACCTACGACAAATGATTACTCTTATTATACCTTATTGGACAAGATTTTTCAAGGTTTTTTTACTATTTGTTTGTGTCTAAATTTTTGGGAATAATTAAATATCCTTATAACTCAATAAGAAAGCGAGATTTTTCAGACAAAAAAACTGGAAAAAGTTCCTTACTTTACTCCAGTCCTTGACTATATTGCACTATTTATGCTACAATATTGTTTGACTGATTAAGCAAAGTGTTGGTTTGTCTTAATCGGTGGTGTAGAAGTTGCTGCTTCTACACCTTTTTCTTTTTTATATTTACTCTATTATTGTAACACACATTAGGCAAAAAAGCAACTGTTTTGTATAAAAACATGATAAAAAGACCTCTAAAAATTCTTTTTTTAGAGGCTTTTGTCTGCCTTTTTGTATTATTTATGCCCTCTTTTTCTGATAACAGCTTTGTGTGGCCTATGGTTAATACGAAACCCTGCGCCTAATCCCGAATCCCTAAATTCCTCATACTCTTGTCTCCAAGCTCCAAAAAACAGCTCGTGTAGCTGATCAATTCGCTCAATAAGAATCATCTTGGCCATGGTACAAGCCCCTTCGATGGACCAATACATCCCTCGATGTTTCATGCGGTAAGTGACCTTTCGGTGCTGACTCTCCATTACCCCGATACCACGTGAGGACAATCCTCTAAGTTTAGGTGGCCTAGTGTCACAGAAATTTCTTAATAATTTCTTACGAAAATTGTAAAAATTATCAAGAGCTTCCTGGCTTTCTATGAGAGATTCAACTGTATCTAGTACGGTCTGAAGCAGGCTCTTCTGATGATTTTTGATAGCCTTAAAAGCAAGATCAAGTAGTGTAGACGGGTACGGCTTCAGGAATCGTTTAAGTTCTTCATTGACATGATAGGCATCCCAGAAATGCTCATGACGTTTAATTCGTAGGACCTTCTTAATTTCTTGAAATATTCTGCGAGAATATCCTTTACCATTGTCCGAGTTAGTGATAAGAAGAGTTCGATCAGTGATTTCAAAATGATTATAGAGATAGTCTATCAATTCTTCCTTTGCTTGTTCATGGCTTGTATGTATAATCTCATGCTTATTCTCTAGTACATACCGATTATTACCAACCTTCTTCGCTCCAGTATGAATCAGGAAATGGGCTAAGTCTGTATTGTGTCGTTCATCATTGCTTGATGTTGTCTTGACGAGCACACCATCTCCCTCCAGGTAGATTTTATCTGCCTGGATTTTTTTCGGTTGCTCATCACCTCTAAAAAAAGCCGATAGCGTTCCCTATCTGAAAAGAGTCTGCCTGCCATTTTTACAGACTTCAAAACAGCGTCCTTTGTTATCTCCAGGCGATAAGCCATCTTAACTGTTCGACAAACTTCACGGTAGGATAAAACAGAAGCGTGTTTTGCCATATGAAAAATCAACTCAGGAGAATAACGCATATACTTTTCTAGACCTAGCCACTCATCTACGGGATAACAACTTTTCTTTCCCTTTCGCCAGCGATTCCTAGAGAAGGTCACCTCTCCAAATGTAAAAACAACTGTCCTCTCTGTACTATCTATCCGCTTATATCCCCTCAGTCTCATGGAGGGAGCAATCTGCTCGTCATAATCTCTTACTCGCTTCAGGAATTGCTGCTCACGTTTGCGATCTAGTTCTGCGATAAATTCTTTTTCATCAAATCTAAACATACTCTCTATTGTACTGAAATCATGACTAGATTGAAAACATCAGAAACTTTCTGCAAGACTCTTTCCAAAATAAAAGCCTTCCCTTATTGGGAAGGTTGTTTAATTATAAATATAATTATATTTATAACGATAAACTTTCGATTAGTTTATCAAGATAATCTGATGCAGACTTTGCACCAACTGCTTTAGCAATTTCATCCAATTTTTTCCGATTGCTTGGTTTCAAAGTAAACTGAAATTGTTTCTTACGTTCAAAGCTTTCAAACTCAACTGCGACTTCATTTGGAGTCCGATCAGGTTGGCTGCTCGCTTCAATGATCTGTGATATTTCTTTTTCCTTAGGGGTAAATGCCATGATAATCTCCTTCTAATTATATTTATAATTGTATTTGTGTTTATAAATATAATTATATTGTATCATAAATTTTTGAAAAAGTCTGCTCCAGCTCAATGAAAAACTTTTTGTGTTTTTGATAAAGTTCTGGATTTTCCTCCATATCTGCAATAGAGATTTTATCAATTGTGGAATGATTGAATAACTCTTTTGCTGGTACAATTCCTAGAAGGTTATCTGTTCCCTTTTCTTTAGCTTCAAGCCCCAGGGCTTCCAGTAACTCTCTTGATGATCCATAGTTCGGTCGGATCATATTTGCTAAGAAATATAACTCAGCAGTAATGTATGATTCTCTTGTACGATAGTCAATTACATCTTTCCTGAATGCTTCTAACCGAGTTGATAAATTGAATTTGGCATTATAACCAAACTCTGAAGGAGTCAAGGGACTAATAATAGCGTGACTGACCGCAACAGCATTTTTAGTAGCTGTCGCAAAGTCTGGTCTACAATCAATCAAGATATAGTCAAACTGATCCAACTTCTTCTTTTCGTAGTTATCCTCTAGCCAAAGATAAAGTAGCATATTTTTCTTATCGCTGTTCTCCAGATCTCGTTCCACCGTGTCAAGCTGAACTGAACCTGGGATTAGACTGATATTTTTCTTGACTTGCTTAATATCCACATCGCCACCTTTAAAAGCATTAGCAATCGTATTCTTACTTTCGTAAATATTATAGCACTGAGTCAAATTACACTGATGGTCTAAGTCTATAAAGAGAATCGTATGCCCTTTCTTAGCCAACCATTCCCCATAATTAAAAGTTAGAGTTGTTTTCCCAACGCCACCTTTGATAGCGGCAAATGTGATAATCTTCATTTGATATCCTCCTGAAACTGATACTCAACAATCTTATTTTTCGAGCTTTCAATCAAAGCTATTTTTTCCCACTCATTTTTAGTATGTTTTACTTTCCATAGTGGAATAAATCCAAATAACAATAACCTACCGACATAGAGCGTATTGTCTTCGGTATCTTCGGTGTCTTCAGTGTCTTCGGTGTCTTCGGGACATTCCATCCAATGATAGAACAGGTGACCTTTAGTAGATACAATCTCACAAGAAATATATTCAGTAGGCAAGAAATATTCTGCAATAAGTAAACTTAAAATTCTATACCATAGTTCTTCATAATTTTCAAAGACATATTTCCAAAAATGGTCACCTTCTAGACGATCTCCCATCCAGTCCCAAAATCGTATTTTCTTTTCCATAAGTCGAACCTCGATTGCCATTGTGCAACTTTTTGAAAATTCAAAAACGATTCTGTTCTCATTACCTTTCTCTAGGCTACCATCAAAATAAACAATCCCTAATAATCTCAAGGATTCCTTAAGATTCCTCTCTTTGGCAACATTCTCAACTTGGTTTTGAAAACCATAAACGTCAGAAATATCCATCGTCTTCCTCCTGTTTTTCTATACTTCTATTATACCACTATAATTATATTTGTCAATATGTTTATAATTATGTTTATAATTATTTTTTCACAATGAAGTTTCTCCTCCCCTTTCGCCAGCAATTCCTAGAAAAGGTTATCTCTCCAAATGTAAAGAGAACAGTTCTCTCTGTACTGAAATCATGACTAGATTGAAAACATCAGAAACTTCTACAAGACTTTTTCATCCTCAAATCGTCGGTCAACTTTCTCTTCACGACTACGCACGTGCTCCTTAATATCTCTATAATCTGTGTAATGTTTTAGAGTATCGTCAAAGAACTCTTGTAAGGCTCCTTTTTCAATTTGGAATTGTTTAATCAACTGACTGACATCTTCCAGTCCCATATCTTTTGGAACTCCTAAATCATCCAATAGTTGTACCGCTGCAAGACTATTTTCTGGAGATTGCTGGATGGCTAAAAGTGCTCCTTCAATTTTATGATAACGTCCAAGTCGATCATCTAGCTGTCTTAATTCCTCCTGAGTAGCCTCTATCTTTTCATTAAAGCGCTCCTCCAAATGTTGAAATTGTGCTCCATCTGTCACGCCGTGCTCGACTAAGAAATTATATTCCTTAATCAGTTCACGCATAGAGGAAATTTGAGCGTTTTTAGTTACGAGTGTTTCGCCATTTTGTTTGGCTAATTGTCTTGCGACAGTCAAGCCCATCATGTACCGATTTTTTTGTGATTGATCTGGATTGAGAAAATAAAAATAGTCTTTCTCTTTGATATAGATCGTGTAATTTCCATCCTCATTTTTATCAACTTTATGAGAAGGTATTAAAATGGTACCACTATTTAAAGCTCCCATATCCATCTGCACGTAAATGCCTTGCTTGCTTTCTTGCTCGACCTGCCAGGATTCCACTTCCAATTTCAATTCAAAATCATTGGCTGTTTTTTCTTTTGATTCTTGATATTGTTCTTTCAATTCCTCCACATCAAAAACTAACTGATTCTTAGAAATTCTCTCTTTTATTTTTTCAAGAGAATAGAGTCCTTTCTTCGATAATGTATCATCTCGGACATTTCTTTGTTGGGGCTGATCGAGCAATTTATACTTCACAAATTTACCAGAGAAATCAATCTGAAGATTAAGCGCAGCTGCCTTTTGTTTGAAATCTTCTAACGACAAAGAGTGCTTCAGAAGGAAATCCAGACGCTCCTTAATTTCAAACCGATAATTATTTTGCCTCCGCCAAGCAGAATACTTTGTATAAGAATTTTTCATTGTAGGCTCAATAATTTTAGCGCCATAGCGTGCCGCATGTTTGTCCGATATCGCCCTCAAATTTTTCAGAGTTTTCTTTTCCCAACGAAATTTCTTAAGCGTTGAGGTATTGGTTGTATTGAGTATAATATGATTGTGAAGATGGTCTTTATCTGTGTGTGTCGCAATCACAAACTCATAATTCCCACCTGTCAATTCCAACATCGTTTGACGGCCAATTTCATGAACTTGCTCAGGTGTCAAGTTGTCATCTGGGGAAAAAGACTGGATAATGTGATGGGCCAATACTTGTTTTCCTGAAGATAATTCTTTCAAGTCGTCATCTCCTTTTTTAAAGGCTGCAGCCAATTTTGTCATGACCATTTCTTCATCTCCTACACTAAAATCAGATATTCCATGACCAGATACTAGCTTCATTTGAAGCTCACCATCATGATAGACAAGAGGGAAATCAAGATCGCTTTCTGCAGTTCCTGATACAAGAGTTTTCGCTTCATTCAGAATATAATTAACAGCTCTCTTCAAATTAGCTGGTGTTTTAATTTGAGTTGGAGATTTAATAACTACCATTCTTCTATATCACTCCTTACCGTTCGTTTCCGTTCCTGTAGACTCTGTTTTTCTGCGCTAGAAAGTTTGGCAGCTACCATCTCTTTCAACTCAGATAGATAGTCAATAACTTGTGCCACTTCTTCTGTCGTAACCCCTTGATTTTCGTTAGCATGTTTAGCAATTTGGTTGATGTTCGTCCCAACTCGATTGATGGCAACTCGAAGGTCTTTTAATTCAGAAAAATCAATTTGCACCACTTTTCCTTGCACCAATTGATTCTTCGCATAGTATTGAAAAGATGGAACTCCCATTTGGGTCATCGCCGTTTTAATTTGACGATCTTCCTCTGGTGTTAGTCGTATCAATTTTTGTATATAGCGTTTCCTATTTTCTCGTTTCTGCATTATTTTTTATCCTCTTTCTATCAGAATTTCTGTCACTTTCTGTCTAGGCATCAGCCCCTGACTTCCTTCCGGCAAGCGTAGCAAATGGATATCCATTTGCGAAATTTAAAAAAATCAGAGAAGGAGAACCTTGTAGTTTCCTTCTTGATTTTCTCAGTTTTGGGGAAATCCCCAAGCCCCTTTCCTATATCTTTTGGAGTACAACCTCTAACATTTTATCGTAGCCAACTGAAGATGTTTTTGAAAATAGATGATTGCTTATCACTATTTTCTACACTTTTTTCTTTCTGACCTTGTAACTTTTCAGCTAGGACAGAAAGTTGTTGAGCAGTTAGAGGCTGGAAAATCGACTGCCCAATTTGTATTTCTGTCAGTAAGATTTTTTCTGTGAGTACAGCTTGAAATTCTTCATCTGTAATCATATTGAGTAGCTCAATATTTTCTTCTTCCCACTCCAAAAGAGCAGGATCTCCTTCAGGTAGTTGAGACTGTTCTTCCTCTAGTTGCTCCAGAACTTTTTGGCGAGTCAAGTCTTTAGCGTTTGGCGATACTCCTTGAACTCTGTCTCCATCCATGATTGGAATAAAGTCTGAAAGGATGATGATCAGTTGTTCTTCTTGTTCATTAGTCATGAGTGTTGTCCTCCTTGATGATGATTTGTTTTTAATTTGACCTTGGGTTTATTTGGGGTGTCCCGTTCGGTCATTTCGAGAAACCCTTCTCTTTTTTTGATTGTGCATCTGCTTTCAACTCCTGCTTGTGATCTTCGACAGCCTGCTTACTCTGATCTTTAAACTTCTCCAGTTTTTGTTCAAAACTACGCTTCGTTTGTTTCTCCTGACTCAATCTTAATTGTTCCAATGCTTGATCCATCCGAACCATTAAACTTTTAGCTTCTTGTTGGACAATATCCAACTGTGCTTCTAAATCAGCAAGTGTCTCTTTATCTGCAGACCACCCAGATAGATAGTTAAAAGAATACTCTGACGTATCAATACCATAGTATGAAGAAACAACATAAGCGACACTTTCAGCCTGGAGTTCAGCAGTACTTCTAGTTAGATTTTCCTTTTGAGGATTATCTGCATGATGCAACTCTGCATGAGCCATCTCATGTAAGAAAGTTTTAATAATTTGGGCCTTGTTCATCTCATTACTACGTAAAACAATTTGATTTTCTAGGACAGAATAATATCCATGTTTATTATTTTCCATCTCTTCAAATCGAACTGATACATCATTTTCTTTTGCAATAGACATCAAGGCACGGTAAAGATTTGCATAGTCCAAATCAGTCAGCTGTTCTTTCACCTCTGCTGCTTTTGGCATCTCCTTTCCTTCTGTCTGACTAACATCAAAGACTGGTACTAGGCCAAAGAATGTGACCGTTTCTGGCTTCCCATTTTTATCTAATATTGGTTGGTTATTCTCATCCTTTTTGATCTTCGTCATAGGTTTAAAAATACGTAAAGCCTTCTCACCTTTTTTCACATAGCGACCAAAGTTTTCTTTCCACTGTTTGAAAGAAGCTACTTGCCTTGCCTCAGGATTTTGTGCAAGAATTAAGCGCAAGTTACGATTAGAATAATTATTTAGCTGGCTCATTTTCGTTAGATAGTCTCTGTACTTATCTGAATCCAGAAACTCCTTAATTCCTTCTTTAAGATGACGACTTAATCCTGCCATATCTTTATTTTGAATAAAATCTGCGACTGCAAGACTGCTAGCTGCTAAAACAACTTCTTCCGCTTGTAGACCCTCTTCGACCTCTGGTTTAGAACCTGGTTTCGATCTAAAATCATACGGATTCGTTCCCTGAAGCAACTCCTCCTCATCAGAAACACCGTCAGCATCCGCATCACGTTTCAAGTCCTGCTTATTGTGTCCTTGTTCTTCTAGTTTGATTTCTTCCTCTTGTGATTTCTCAAATTCATCTCGAACTGTTGCGATCGTTTGTTCAACTTTTTCTGATAAACTTTTGATTTCTTTTTGCCATTTTTCTACAAGAGCTACTTGTTCCAATGGAGAGTCCTTGACTCCTAACTTTTCAAACCAAGCAGATAGGCTTTCGACCTCAACACTATCCATTCCATCAAAAGAGATAAACCCAAGACGACTATCATGACTACTATCTGTAAATCCAATTGGACTATTTTCCAAATCTCCAAACGGGAGTTGGGATAGAAGTTGATCTGCGTAAGGAGTATCTTCCAAAGCGTAACTGAACTGAGAAATATCTAACTCACTCGCCAATCTCTCCAGGTGATACTGAGTAAATATGGTCCCATCTATCTTCATCAATTCTGGGTACTCTCTCATTTCTCGTGTACCAAGTCTTTCTTTATGAGCGATTGGGTTAATCTCCTCACCGATATTGTAACGGATGCTATCCTGAATAAGTTCACCATCTGGAGCGTAGATACTAAACTGAATCTTAGTTGGAGAGAGATAGCCTTCTGGGTGACCATCAGTCACTTGTTTAGCCCTTCTTGATGCAACGAATAGAAGCTCTGATTGGCCTTATATAGCTCCCTAGCGAAATCTTGATAAGATATCAGCTCGGTCTCTTTAAAGGGTAATTTCGGCCCACTTGGGCGATCCTCAGACCATTGAAGACGTACATGGTAGTTTTCCTTATAGATATGATCTTGTTTCCATTCCTTATAAAAATCTGAATTTGTATCTAGGAGGTGATCTTCTCCAGCTGCAGCAACAATCTGATCAAAATTATCATTGTGCTGTTTTGCATAGTCAAGATACTGATTCCAGGCTTGATAAAATTCTTCTGGAGTTTTTGAGATGTCACCTGGCACACCTAAATTATAGACAGTATCTAAGACTTGAGTAAAGGTAGCTGAATCAAGTGAGGTTTTATTCAATGTGTTCTTTGGAGCAATCTGTTCAATTTCTTTAGTTGTATCATGCTTGATTTCCTCAAACAAGCCATTTTTCATAATGGATTGCAATTCTTTGCCCCCATCCTTAATATAGTTCTCATTGATCGATAGCTGTTCAATGTGGCCATCACGTTCACGGAAAACACCAAGAATAACTTTTTCCTTAGTTTTCTCTACATCAACTCTTAGATCTCTCTTAATTTTCATGAGAGATGCAGGGACACGTTCATCTCCTATATCTTTGAAAAGAAGTAAGAAATCCTCGTCTTTACTCTTAATAGCTTCTGAAAAGTTAAGTCGTTGTGCAATTCTTACTTCATCTAAGTTATCCAAAACAAACGATTTAGGATCAAGAATATCCTCTAACATAGGAATAACTTGTAATTTTTCTTTTAGACTATTACTAACCAGTATTTGATTATAGTCTCCCCTTCCCTCAGCAAAATCGACTACAAAATCTCCAGCATTTCTACCTGGAACAACTGGCCTGATTCCTGTTAAGTGTAAAAAGTTTTCTCGTTTAAAATTAACATCTAGCAAACTCACCTCTCCATTATTGGAATAGAAATAATAGATTTTACTATTCGCTAATTCCTCTAAATACCATTGAGATGATTTCTGAATAGAACCAGCGTACTGATTCATTCTTTTCAAATCATCAGATGTAATTGGATGGTATTTCGATTGTCTTCGTTGCACTTCCTCAAAAGTTGTGCTAAAATGTAAGTAACGATAGGGTGATGTCGGGTGACTGGCAACAGTTTGCTCAAAGGTTGCTGATAATTCAGCTTCAGGTTCGGCACTGCCTACAGCATCATGCTGTGAATAGCCCTCTCCACCACTGGCCCTATCATTCAAGCGCTCCTGACTTTGTTCAGGGGCTTTTTCTATGTACTCCAGTATTTGTGCATCTAAACGATCAATTTCTTTTCTGATAGACGTCGTACTATCCGCAAATAAGCATCCCTTTCCAATCTAGTACGTTTTGCGAATAACTTGTCTAAATCAGTCGTTATAAATCGTGACATTTCTTTTTCAAATTGCCATGCCTGTAGTTCATAGTTAATGCCTAAATCTTCCCGAATTTTTTCTGCTAATTCATCTTCCCATTTACTATGCAATTCCCAAACTAGCTCTATAGATTCTTGATTATCTGGAGTTTGTTTTTCTTCAACCATCTCATCTATACTAGTCGGATCAATGACGACTGTTTTTTTATTTTCTATCGAAAACGTGAGATTGTCCCAATTTTTTTCTAACCACCCTGCTTCGCCTTGATTTTTTTCAATAGGCTCTGGTTGTGGTGAGATTGATTTTTCCTGATTCGAGGGCGTTAATCCTACATTTTCTTGCCTTTGTTTGGCAAGTAATTCATCCACCTTCAGTCTTTCCTCATCTGTTTTCGGATGATACTTGATTTGTGAAGATAATTGAAACTCTCCTTCTTCAGTCAACTCCAGGGCAACTCTTCGTAACCCTTTTACAAAATACGTATTTGGTTGTTTTTGCCACTGGTTCACTAGCCCCTCATCAATTAAGGCTTGAGTTGCTGGTTGAATGCTCGTTTTACCCATTTGTTCAGATATGGCCTCAAGTCTAGTCAACTCTTCTTGATAGCGTTTGAGAGTAGCTTTGGTAAAGAATGACTCCCCACGTTTAGCTTTTTCTAACTCTTCACGGATTCTAGGTATATTTTGAACACTCATCTCCAGACCACTTCCCTGACGATTCAACCCCATTTCTTTCAAATGTTGTTGGTGCTCCAGGCGCTCTACTCGCTCTTCCTGTTGCCTAATCTCATCCATCTTTGAGAAGACTTGACCTTCTATTTGTTCTTGCTTACGCATAAAGCTAGCACCGCCTCGCTTATCATTCACGGGTTGCCCATTTGTTAGTGCTTGGTGGGAATAAGCTCTTGAAATAGCCTCGTCTTGTTCACCCCTTAGTCGTTCCAATTTTCGACGTGCCTGGGCAAGACGACTGTTGTCTGGTGCGTCTCTCTCCAGTTGTTTTTCCTGCTTCAGGATCTCATTCCAGTCTGTCTTCTCCTGGCCTTCACGTTTTGGTGATCTTGCATCGACAACTGGGATTTTTTTCTCCCGTAGTTTGGTAATAAAGTCTGTACCTGCTTTATCACGATCAACTGCCAGCGTGATGAGATCATCGTATTTGTGATCTTGGAAAAGTGTGGATGTTTCCGCTGCAACAGATAAGAATTTAGAGGTACGTGTTAGCTCACTGGACTTGGTATAATCCCTTTCATCCATAGGAATATCCCCTCGCTCCTGTAACATTTCAAGAACATAGTGAGACAAAACTCCCTCTTTCAATCCTTCCATCGCAACCAGTCGAACATCGTTTAATTCGTCCTTATGAAGCTCATAATAGCTCATAAGGTCAATTGGTGCCTCTGTCACAATTAAACGCTTAGGAGAGCCTATAGAAACGTTTAAGCCACTAATAGATTCTGATTGATACATGATTTGTTTCAAGTATCCTTTGCCAGGATGACGTTCTTGATCAGGAACAAGTCCCTGGAGGCTCGCACCTACCAGTTGCTGATTTCTGTCCAAGTATTTAAAAACCAAGACATCTTCTATAACACCATCTTTATCCTTACGTTTAGCTTGGGCTAATACTCCCTTTTCCAGGAAGAAGTCGATTGTATCATCAGAGAGACCTCTAATCTCCTTGAGATAGGATCTCGCCTCCACAAATCGTTGTTCGTAAGGGGCTAGTGTATAATTGAAAGGTTGACGTTCTTCCTCTACTGGTTTTGCTTCAGGAAAGGAACCTGTCTCTAAGAATACCATGGCCTCCTTATAGCTGACATTTCGCATTTCTTGGACAAGGTTGATGGTGTCCCCATACTTATCTGCTTGTGAATACCAATGCCAGGTATTCTTCACAGTATCAATCTTAAACGAGTCATGCTCAGCCCAATAATACTCTCGATGTGACTTTCGCTTCATCTCCATTCCAAGGCTACGAGCTACTTCTAAAATATCCAGCGATTTTGCCTGTGCTTTTGTTAAAGGCATACTCTTTCCTCCTCTACTAATTCCTTAAATAAAAGATATCCTTCAGGAGTTGCATCTAGTTCACTAACAACTATTGGATCTTCCTGACTCACTGTCACAAAAAGATGAGGAGCTAACTGATAAAAGGTCTCCTCATCTGCCTGTTTGAATAGCTGCCAAATAGCATAACGTTCTATGGCTAAATTTTCTGGCTTTAGTGCTAAAACTTGTGAGATACTCTCTAGGTATCCTAATTGTGTTTTGGTTGTGTCCATCCTATTTTTCCTTTCTATATGTTAGGCCACGAATAACTCTTTTTAGCTGCGGAGTCAAATCGTTAGCATATAAAAAGTAAGCCATCGATGTCTGTTCCTTTTCGAGTGTATTCGTACCAGTTTTTTTCGTCCTCAGGAGAACTTGCAATCTCATCTTTTCTGGGATGATCATCGACACTTGCTTTTTTTCATCTCTGAAGACATTTTTGTTTAGAAATAAAGACCAGTCCTTCTTCTACCCCAATTCTTGAGACTTCATCTGGAGTTAGAAGGGGGCGCCCTTGAATTTGTTTATTTTTCACTTGAGGATCCATTCCGATAACTATGCGATTTTTGAGGTGGATCGAGTGCGTATAGTCTGCTTACCTGCCCTTGTAGAATAGTATTCCATTGTATCCTTGTCATTTGTCCCTAAAAATAGGTGAGTAGCACAGTTATTAAAGATTGTCTTCCAATCACTTTTATAAAGTGTTTCTAGCTGATTGACAGCTTGGATGATAATCTTAATAGACATCTCACGACTGCGAATAGAAGAGAGAACCTGGGCGAAGTTGGGAATACGGCCAATTTGTGCAAACTCATCGAAGATAAACTGAATGTGGCGAAGGTTTTTTCTACTGTAGCCAGGTACTTTCCCTTGCAGGATATCATCAGCCTTATGTGTGAGAACCTCAAAACCAATCGCAAACAAGATTGAGGAAAGAAAATTAAAGGCGTTATTGGTTTCGGGAATAGCAATAAAAACGGCTGTCTTTTTCGTATTCCAGGTATCCATTTCCATGGTATCCTCACTGATCAAGTTTCGTACATCTTCATGATCAAAGATAGAATAGCGAGAAGACAAAATCGCTACCACACTGTTTCTTGTCTCACCTCTGAAGTTTTGGAATAATTTCCACTGTTTATAAGCATAGTTGTTAGGTTGATGTTCGTTCAGTTCCTCAAACATCTGCTCGACAGGACTTGGTACATCTGGATCCTCTCGATACATATTTCTTAATAGATCCGCAACGTGACCCAAGTTTGGCATGTATAACTGGACTCCAGTTTCAGGATCCTTCGAGTCAAAATAGAGATAACCAATCAATGCACGTTGCAGCATCAACTCTGCTTGAACCCAGAAGTCTTCTCCAGTATGCTCGCTCTTCTTTGTTCCCTCAGTAATTGCTTCAGAGATACGATCAATATCTAGCTCAGACTTCATGTAATGAAAAGGATTAAAACGATCTGAATTCTTGAGTCGAATCAAATCAAAGATTTTAACAGCATAGCCAGCTTTCTCAAGCATCTTCCCAACTTCGTGTACCAGATTTCCTTTAGGATCTGTCACAACAAAGTTTGAGTTCATCTGCATTAAATTTGGCAATACAAAAGTAAAGGTTTACCGTCTCCTGGAAGACCAATGACAATCACATTTTTATTGAGCTGGACATTGTAGGCTAAGCGAAAATTAAATAGGCCCATTTTGACCTGTTTTGAAAAAATCATATTCTTCTCAAAATCAACGTCTTCAAACCGTCTCATTTCCTTCAAAGTCGCAAAACGAGCACTACCTTGTTCTTCTCCCTGGCGATATAAATTCTTATCCATAGAAGCATAGACAAGCATTGGGAGGCCGAATCCGATCAACCCTGCATACAAGGCTCCTGAATCAAAGAAAACACCAAAATAGAAGCGTTCCCAGTGTTCTAGCAACCAACGAAGTCGCAACATTCCCATAAAAGGTACTGCTGCAGTCGAAAGTTGGTAGTAATGGTAAAAGGACTGGAAAATAACAAATGAAAATAGCCCCACCACCAGGTAGGGCCATATAGGTTTTCTAATCATCGTGTCTTCTCCTTCCCAATCTCCTTCGTAACTACTGGCATCGTTCCTTTATAGACCTTATTTGTCTTATAGTAATTGATTTTATCTTCAGGAGTCATTTCATGTGGTTTCTTCAGCACCTTTTTCGCAAACTCTTCCAATTTTTCTGGGCTTTTCGTGATATCTGCTAACATCTCTTTGAGAGCCTTTTCTACCAAGGTGCGATTTTTTGTTTCAAAGAAGAGATAAGTTGCACCATCTTTTTGATGATAAGTAAAACCTATCTTATACTCCTCCAGGTAATGCTTCAACTTGGCCAAGTGGACTTCACTATTTAACAACTTCTCGACATCTTTTTTTGATTTGGTGGCCATAAAATCATTAAAACGTGTCTCCCCTTCAAAGGTTCGATTCGCTGCCTTATGTTGTTTCTTTTCATAATGGGCTTTTGCGAGGGCATACAGAGCTTGTATCGTCATCTCTAGGGTTACTTTTCCTTTTAACGCCAGGGAATGACTGACTTTTTCTTGATCCATGTAGGCCCTCCTTTATTTTGGATAATTGGATAGTTCTGGCTTCGCAATAACCTGGAAACCATAACGTGCTGCAGGTTCTTCCTTTACAGTAACTACCAAGCGTTTCTGACTCCTGTTTTCCCCGTCTTTCACGGCCACTACATAGGTCAGTTGATAGGTTGCTTCATCGACCATCAAGCTAGACTCCAAAATCACTGACTGTAGTTGACCTGGTTGTCTGTCTAGCACTAACTGAGGAGCTACAAAATCATCCATCTTCCCTTTATCAGAGTAATAGGCTGGTAAAAAGTAACGTGAAAAGGCATCTAGTTCCCCTGTTTTTGACTGAATGGTTTTTAAATCAGAGAGTTCCTTAGATACGACCGAGAGTTGCTTTTCTTGATGGTAAACTAGCGTAAGTGATAAGCCAGCAAGTGTCAGACTTCCTACTAGACCAAGCACCACCAAAACTCTTCCCAGATACACCCCAAAAGAGCGTTTAGAAGAGGGTCGAGGTTTGGGAGTTTCATGTTTCAAGGAAGATGCTTCAGCTTTCTCTTCAGGAGCCTTCTCTAGATATTTTGTTTTAGTCTGGCGCTTAAAGAAAGAGGGTTTTGTTTCTTTTGCTGGAGCCTCCTGCTTATTCAACGTACCAGGCTTCAGGAAGAGGCTGTCTGCGATTCCCTCAAACGGTAAATAGACATCTTCTTGATAGATCACTACATTCTTTTTATCCAGCTCCTCTACCAATAAAACGGCCTCTGCCTCCTGATGCTTAACCTTGGCATTTTCTCTCTCCAGGGCTTGATAAACAAGGTCTCGATTCTTATACGTTGTGGTCGTGTTTTGTGTCAGATTGGTTAAACGGTACATCTTTTTCAGCTCCTTTCAATTTTCCTTCAGCAAGAGCTGTTTCAATATCAGCCCAGGTTAAATTATGTTCGGCCAAGTAGTTTGACCGTTCCTCATGTTTGGCCAGAATGATTTGAGTTTCCAGCTGCTGCAGTTTCTCTTCTTCCTTCTTGGCCTTGGTCATATAGTCAGCTAAGCGGTCTTCCGCTTTCTGTTTTTGTTTTTCCAAAGTTTCTAATTTTGTCATTGTTCCTTTTTCCCTTCTGTACTTTGTGTTTGGTTAGTGATTGGTTTGTTTAACGATGGAATACTCGCCTTTTCGCTGGCGTTCAAGCTGTCCACAATCAAAATGGGGTCAATATGATTTACCAGGTATTTCCCATCTTGCTTGCTGAAGCGAATCCGTATGGTTCTTGAAGATCCTACGTTTGTTTGGGCGTTAGTATAATCATACTTCTTCTGTAACTGTGTCTGAGTGTATCTCACTTGAGCTAGGGCAACATTATTTTCTTGATCGATGTAGATGGTAGAAGACTTCATCTGTGTATCCACTACATAGCCCTTATAGGTTTGTACCGTTGGTTCTTCTTCAGAGTTCACTTCCTGATTGTAAGCAGCTTCTGTCATATAGGGCAAATAGCGGTTTCTATTTTCTCCAAGATCCTGCTTATTGAAGTAAGCCGTCAAAAATTCCTTTACATATTCTTGCGTTAGTTCGCTTCCCTCTGCTTTAGTTTCTTGTTGCGTTGTTTCAGCTTCCTGTTTAGCTTTATTTTGGGCTGAGGTTGCTGCTCCAATCCAGAATACGAATCCTAGAACTAGCACAACTCCTATAAGGATTCCTCCTATTTTCAGGAGTTTCAATTTCTCCATATCTATCATTTTCATGATTTACCTTCTTTCTTTTTTAATTCGGTGTCGCAAACGTATAGTAGTAAGCTGGATATAGGACAGAAAAATGTACCTTATCCTGTACTCCTTGGATGTTACATTCTGAAACGAGGAATGAACCGTCTGGATTCACAGCTTCCACAATCGCAACATGGCCGTATACATCTGGTGTCCCACCAAATCCACCTACTACTGATACAACAGCTCCTTTTGTTGGAGTTGTACTATACCGCCATCCTTTTGCGACTAGGCTTGCCACCCAATCCTGACCATTACCAAGGTAACCATAAGCTCCTGATAAGTCTGTAATCGTTCCTAGTTCAACTAAACGATTATAGGCATACCAAGTACATTGTCCCACTTCATAACCGCTTCCTTGTTGTGTAGTCATAGAAGCCTGTGTTGGAGGGTGTTCCACTTTTGACTTATACTCTTCAGGGAAATTCCAGGAAGACGCTAACGCTCCACCTCCTCGAACTTGTTGAGTAAGAAAAGCGTGGATCTGCTTAGAGTTATTTGGCGCTCTAGGACCTTGTCTCCAGAGTTCCCTTCCCAGTTAACCAGGAACCGCTCTGTAAGTGTCTCCACGTCTTCTGTGCTAGTTAGAATCGATGTCAATTCAGTGATATAGTAAGGAGTATCCCCCTCCAACATAAAATCTAACTGCAGTTCTAAATCGTACCACTTTTTATCTTTTGATTTTGCATAATTCAATAATAGAGTATGCCTAGTAGAACCATCTGCTGTATCTGTCCACTGACCTAATCCTAAACCTCGATGAAGAATATTTGGATACCCACCATCATAGATAGCAGGTCCTCCTATAGCTAACCAGGACTCATCATCCCAGGAAGAAGAATCAGCCCCTACTGGCGGACTAAGATAATCTCCTTCAGCACGTTTAGGATTGATATTACTTTCTGTCGCAAAGTTTCCAAGCATGGCTGCCAAACCATTATCTGTCAGCCCTGGTACCTTTTGCTTCAAGTAGTCTTTTATCGCTCGTGATTTTTGTCCTAAATCACCATCAAGTGTAGTAATGACTGAGGTTGTCTGATTGTACGTGACAGATTGAAAGTAAAAGCCTGGATTGACTGATGTCCACTTTTCTTTCTTATCCTTTGTCTCTTTTTCCTCCAATTTTTGATACTGAATGACCTGGTAACCATTTGCCGTTACCTTCCCAACCTCGTCTCCAGCTTTGACCTGATCACCGTCAGAAACACGGATATTTCCTACCTCTTCATAAGTAAAGATGGCTTTATCTGTTTTGATGGATACAGTAGTATCATCTGTCACACTGACTTGACCGTCAATAGGAGCTCTTAGAGCTTGTCCTGTTGAAGCTTTTAGTTGTGTTTTCTCATAGATTTCACTCTTAGAGGTATAACCAAACCGCTTCAGGATAACTAGAGGAGCATGATAAGAAGGGTCGTCTTCCTGGTAAAAGGGATTAGCTAGTTCTTGATAAGATGGGTATCGACCAACTTCTTTAGTCAAATCCTCTAGCTCTTTATAATCTTCTAACTCGCTATCACTCAACTTAGTCCACTTGAGATCTGACGAGGGGCCATATAAGTCAGCCATCTTTTTCAAGTTGTGAGGGTCATCATTCAAATGATTCCAAAGATCATTCAAGGCATCTGAATAGTGATTGAAACCTAATATTCCAGCCCATTCACCACCAGTCCCCTCATTCCAGTTACTTTCTGGTTTCCACTCACTACCGTAGCGAAAGTTCATGAAAAAGATCATGTCATCGATGTTGGTCCAATAGTCTACCTTATCATTTGACTTCTCTCGATCTCGTTTACTAATTTGAAGCCATGACTTGTTCAGGTCAAATTCATTTTGTTGGACAGGACCACTGCCTCCAAACATGGCCATAAATGCCCCAAATACTGCAAAGATGAGGAACATTAAGAAATAGGACTTGACAGCTAAAGGATTGGATAAGATGGAACGCAGGGGCTTTGTCGCAACCTTCAAAACCTTTCCTGTCCCTCTTGACACCTTCCCAAACTTTGAACCTGCAAGTCGCTTTCTGGCCTGTTTCATATTTTTGCTGAGTTTTCCTTCCCAGGAGAACTCTTTTGGTGTTCGAGTATACCCTCGCCCTCTGATGAAATTATAGCTTCTATTGAGCTGTCCATAGCTGCGCTTGATTGAATACTTGGATAATTTTCCTACAGCATTTAACGCTCTTTTAGAGGCGTTTACCTGGTACTTAAATTGACGAATGTTTTGCCTCGCCTGAACCCAGTCTCCAAGAATCTCATTATCTCTGACTGTCTTCTCAACGTCGTGTCTCACTTTCATTCGAGCACTTTGTTTTGCACGTTTCTTTAGGCGGTTAGGGATATAACTGTCATCAGCTTTTTTAGCTCGTTTATAGAGCGTTGTTGCAATTTGTTTTTCCAACTTTGCTCGATCACGTTGTTGCTTAAAGAAAAGACCTCTAGCTGTTGCTTGAGGTCCTTTGTGTAGTTTATAATCTTTGTTCGCTAAGCGATAATTCTTCTTAGCTTCTTTAAATGCAACTTTTGAGTCTAAACGTGCTTCTTTAGGCTTTTTTTCAGCATTGAGGGCTAATCCTTCTTTGATTCTTCGCTTGCGTTCCTGTTTTAATTGTTTGCGATTACTTTTAGACAAAAGAAATTACCTCTCTTTCTATTTTTTAACTATCTGTCGCAACCAATTGATACAGCTTGGTATCTTTAGGGATAGGATTTTCAAATGGTACAATCGTATCCCCAGCCACGATCAAACCAGTACCTTTCGCTTTTGGCCGCAAGACAAATCGCTCCAGTGAAGGCGTAAGAGGGATAACCTGCTCCAGGGCATCTAGGTCTGTCCGCTTCAGCTTCAGGAGGGCTAGAAACTCACAGTTTGCGACTAGCTTTCTACCTTCCTCTGTAGATAAAACAGTCTCTGGGTTCTGGGTAATCCCTGTTGGAATAGCCCCGTACTTACGAATACGTGAGTATAGCTCTGTAAAGAAGGTTGCTTGCAGTTTATTTTTGAAGTATAGTTGCAACTCATCAAAGTATAACCATGTAATAGTTTTTCCTTGATTATTGACTACCTGGTTCCAGATGAAATCCTGAATCACCAAGAGAGCAAATGGCTTCAATTTACCACTCAACTGCTTAAGATTGAAGATAATAAAGCGACTATTCATATTGACATTTGTAGGATGAGCAAAGATATCGTTTGAACCGATAGTATAAGGTTCTGCCTTCAGCGCCAACTCCTTGGCCACATCTTCAGGTTGACGTTCCAAAACTGTTTGCCAATCCTTAAATGTTGGTTTTTCAAATTCCTCATAGGTCTTTCTCGTTACACGGTCAATCATCGCAAATTCATCGTCTGATACCTCAGAGAATATATTTTCAAACAAGGTTGATAAGAGGTTTGATTTTTGGCCAATCGGATCACTGTCTTCTGCTTGCAGTTTATCCTTATCAGGTAGATCCAACAAGTTAAAGTGATGTTTTGACCCAGGAGCGATTGTGATGATTTCAGCACCTAATTCTCGGCCAATACCTGTGTATTCATCCTCAGGATCGACGATAATGGTATTATCTTCAGGGTAACGTAGTTTGGTAGGAATAATTTCTCCTCCTTTAGCAAGAACTGACTTTCCTGCTCCTGAAGTCCCAAAGATACAACCTGAACCTGTATTCAAGTCTTTTTTACGGTCAACTGTGATAGCGTTCTTAGATAGCTGATTCTGGCCATAATAAATTGCACATGGGCTGCTAGATCGAAGATCTACGTTGGTAAATGGGACCTGTGTGGCCAAGTTACTGGTAGTCATATCTCTCATAAAACGGCGTTTTACGTTGATAAATGGAATCCCAATCGGTAGAATCGTATTCAAGGATTCTTCCTGGTACAAATAACACTTATCCAGTTCTACCGTATTCTTACGGACAGATCGTTGAATCTGCTCAGTATAGATATTCAATTCTTCCAGACTGTCAGCCATGAAGAAAATCGTCATCACACCTGAAAACATTTTTGGTCATTGTCCTGAAGTTCCTCCGTCCATTTCTCTGTTTCACGAGATGTCTCCACAGCTTTCCCACCAACTGCCAGGTCACTTCCATAACCTTCTTTTGCGGCAGCCTTCTGACTCTTGATCATTTCCCTACGTACACTTGACTTAACTGTCTTGATTTTCTTCAGGGCATCTGCAGTATCATATGGCTTCGCATGCAGACTGATAGCCAGTTCAATTCCTGTATCCAGGATATTCTTAATCAGTTTGTCATTCAGGAAGGTAGGATATTGTCTAACATACATCACCCTTGCGAAACAATCATCAATTTTCATATGATCTTTTTCAAACTTCAGATAGTTTGGAGCTACAAAGTCCCTGGTGGATAATCCAGAAATAGCGATGTCTTCATAGTTAAAATCAATAAAACCTTCTCGCCTCAAGAGTTTTCGGAAGATAAGAAGACGATCTAATCCCTCTAACTCCTTAAAGGAGATTCCTAAGCCACTGTATTGACTTTCAATCACACTGGCTGTATCATCGAGGATTCTTCTAGCTTGATGATCCTGGTCTGTTTGGGTTGTAATCGTCAGATATTTCTCTACCTTGAAGGTATTTTGTTCATGAGAAAAACGATCATTGATCATTGCATTGTATTCTTTACGATAATCGTCATATCCATCTCCAACCAAATCATAGCGGATAGAAGATAAGCTATTGCTTTCTACTCGACGATTCAGGATCAATAGCTGCATATCATTGTCAATATCCAGCGAATTAAAAATATCAGCGTTTGTTTCAATAATATCAATTCGCTCATCATCTGTTGCAGTAATATAGCTTGTATCACCTAGGCGATAGGTCTTTGAAAATTGATCATTTGTAATTCTCATAAGTCCATCAGGTGTCAGCCATTGATAGTTAAGGCTGTTCTGTGTAGAGGCCGTCATGGTACGTCTCAGACGTTTGGCCCGTTCCCGTTCCTCCTTAGAGAGTTTCGGGGTTTTCTTTCGGCCGAATAAATTCATTTCTTGTGTATTCCTTTCTGTCATAATCTGTCTGATAAGATCGTTCCTGCTTGGTTAACAAGAAACGGATATTATCTTTAATTTTTTCATCAAAATAACACCCGAAAATAACAAAAGGCGCTAATAATAAAATATCAACGCCATAAAGGATTATATCAGGTGCCTTCAGCCAATAGAGGATGGTTGTGACAACTACTGTCAATGCTATCCCAAATAGTAGCACTAACTGTCTCAGTGTCATATATCCTATAACTGGCCTTTCGTAGCTATCTAAAGCCTTTAAAAATTCACTTCCTAAACGTGTCATTCTGTTCCTTTCTTTGTATGGTATAATAAAACAAAAACTATGAAGGGAAAGCTAATGAGCCATTTCTACTATCAAGTCCTCAAACGAATTCAATCTCAGTTACCTGCTTTCCAAGTGTTTTACCTACAGACTATTCAACAGGTGCTTTATGCTTGGACCGTATACTCATTGTTTAACTTCTATAACATTGCCGAAAATCATCCTTCAGGTACAGGGCGTTATCTTTTTGATCAACTCCTGATATTTTTCTTTGCACGAGCAATAACAATTTATGTAAGGCATCGTGTTTACTTATTAACCCCAATCCTAACACATGATTTTCAAAAGTCTGATAGAGATTTACTCATTAAAGAAATTGAGGAATCTCTTCAAAAATCAGTAGAATTTACAAAATGGAGTTGCGGAATTCTATCTACAGTTTTAGTTCTTGTTTCTACTATCTTTGCTAACATTGGACTAAAAATAGCCGACAAGGCTGTTTCTGATCAGTTACTTATTGAAGAATTAAAATCAATGAATATAAAATTCGAAAACATTCTCGAACTTTTTGGTGTAATTGTCGGAATAATTGTAGGTATCGTTCTTTCATACTACTTCATCTTACAATTATTTTCTTTTCATAAAAGGCTGGTATTAAAAGTTTTAAAAAATTGTGAATATGAAAAATCCTATCCTTTGCTAAATTCCACAACATCGGAAAGATTCTGGAAATTAAGTAAAGAAGTATTATTCCTTGATATGTTCAAACATTTTTTCTAAAGCAAATAAATTCACTTCCACACGCTAAAATAATACCACTTACGAGAGCCAGCCAATGTGGCTGTAAAGCCCTACGGCACAAGTAATAGAAAAAAAGAGCCCTAAGTAAAAACAGTAGCCCCCAGACTACTGTTTTTAAAATAACTCTCCAAATATTTCTTAGCACTTGCTGATTTTTCTGTGAGTGCTTTTTAACCATTTCTCCTCCTAGTTCACCTGCATGATATTCTTGGCCATGCGTTGGCTGCCAAAGAGCATAATGATGTAAATGATTCCTTTTGCAATGGCTACGAGTGCAGTTATAAAAGCTCCAGTATTGCTAAGTGTCAATAAATCATTCGTGACAATAGCTGGATAAAGCATGGTCACAACCACTAAAATCAATCCCTGAAGGACAGCAGCAGCATAGAGCTTAAAGAAACCGAGGCAGATCGGGCGTAAGCTATCCACCATGTAACAAGCGACAATAATTTTAGCGATTCCCTTATACGTGTAAAGCGTAAAGGAGCGTAACAGGATCAACAACTTAGTCGAGATCTGACCGACAAAATCAACAACCGCATAAACAATTTTAAAGAATGTTTTCTCAATCATACCCAAACCTTTAAAATCTGGTGGCTCAGAACTGAAAGGATCTGTAGCATTCTTGGCTACTAACTTAATGATAACATTGAACAACCAAGATAAGGCATCAAAAATCGCATCCACATAGAGGATAAAAAAGAGTGCAATAGCATACTTGAGAATTTCTTCAATCCAAAGCTGAAAAGACAGCTCCCCACCATTGCTTTTAAGTTGTTGGTGCCAATTCATGAGGTTAATCCCCATAAAAAGGAGAAGAAGCAAAATTGCTACCTTCTCCATCGAACCTGAAACTGTCTCCATCAGCTGATAAGCCGTCTCATTATAGTCTTTCAGACTCATGGTTAGTTGATCAAGTGTGGATTGGTTCATAAAACCACCTCCTTCTTTTTCTCATCCTAACCAAGAGATTGAAGACCTGTTGCCAAAGCTGTAAAGAGGGCTTTTAGAACGGCACCTAGAAGTGCACCTAGTATCAAACTTTGGATTCCTTTATCCTTCTTGTCATCCAATTCACGTTTGATTCCTACTGCTAAGTCCCAGGCACCCCAAGCGGCCCAACCAATACCGATAATCCCACCGATATTTCCAATTTTGTTAATAAAATCTACAACTGCATCCATTATTTTTTTCTCACTTTCTTTTTTTAAAAAGGTGCTAAAAAATCCTTAGCACCTACATTGTTTATTCAATACTATGTTTCATCCGTTGGACGAAAGGTTAGAGAGAGGGCTGTAATTACAGCTAAGACAACGATAATGGTCGTTTCCCACCAGTGATAGATTGGAACACCCTGAGGAAAGAAAAAGTTAGTCATAAGCCAATCTAACTGCTTCTCTACATCTGCAGAGGGACCTGATTTTGTTATCCAAAAATATATTTCCCAAAAAGCAGCATAGCCTAGGACAACTACAATCTTAAATACTACCCATCCAATTGCTGTCACAATCAAGCTCTTAATCAGATTAAAGATAAAGAGGAGAAACATGAGTGGAGTCGCAACCATCAAAACGGCAGCTCTCACAATCACACTCGGTAGATTCTTCATTCCTGACCAGATGGCTTTCCCTAGCCAACGGAGGCCTTTTTTCCACTTCTTCTCTTCTTCAGGCTTAGTGACTTCTGATTTTTTTTGAGTTGGAGTGTAGTATCTATATCCACTTCTAGTCACATGTGCATCCATTTTCGTGTCCTTTCTCATCTCTCTTCCCCCTCTTTTTTATGGCTTCATTATACCATAGATGAGGGGGAATTTCTAGATGTTCTATTTTTTATGCTTACGAAGCCCAGCTCCTGCAAGACTCATCAATCCCAAAATCATTCCCCAAGTTGGAAGCATGCTTGCTGCTGTTCCTGTATTTGGAAGTGATGGCTGCGGTTGTGGCTTGCCTGGTTCTTTAGGCTCTGGTTTTGGAGGTTCTGGCGTTGTGGTTGTCACTTTCGCCGTCATCTCCTGTAAATTGACTGTATTGATAAAGGTATTTTCAACCTTCCCAGCTGCGATGCGTTCGACTTCTAGATAGAAGTCTGCATCAAAGGTTCCTTTAACTCCTAGAGAGTTTAGGAAGTCTTGATTGATAACGTAAGACCATTTGCCTGCTTTCTCGTCCCATTTGACGGTCACGATTTTCTTGAGGAAGTTAGGATCCGTATCCTGGTTCACTTTAAACAAGAAGGCATAAGGTGTACCTTTGACAATCTTGTCACCAGCTTTGATAACTTTACCATCCTTCAGGATAACGTCATAAGGAAGAACCAAGTCTTTAGCAGCTGTGTACTCTGTCCCCTTGATAATACCTTCCCACTTGCCTGTGAATCGATCATGAACCACATCCAACTGGTCACTGCCATCATATTGGAAGAGGCTGTCGTGTTTAGTAGGCACGGTTACGCCATCAAGTAGATAGCGGATGTATTGACCAATCTGTACTTCTTGGCCGTCCAAGACTTTTTTATTATCCTTTTGATCCAAGGCGTGTTTCTCTGGATTCACATCAGGAACCGAGATAGTGACAAGATTTGACTGATAACTATTACCAAAGTCAATTTGTTTAAAGTCATTCTTGACTTTCTCCCCTGCTTTAACCAAGAGTTTAGCTGGGAGATCAATCGTCACGTTTTTATTTTGTTTCACGTAGTTTTGGTAAAAACTCTTAGAATCCTTCGCTACCCAGAGATAGAACTCTCCTCTAGGTTGCAGGTTCAATTCCTTCAGGATTTTATTGATTGCATCGGTACGTCCTTTGTCTGAAAGCACGTGATGCATGTCAAACAAGCTTTTTACGTCTTTACCTGCAGCAGTCATTTTGATATTACCTTGATAAACTGAGAATGCACCATCTTGGACATCATCCAAAATAGCAAACTTCTTACCAAGCGCTTGCGCTGAAGCAAGAGTTTTAGTGTATGGGCTGTAATCTGTCATTAAGCGGAAGGTCACGGTGCGATCAAATGTTGTCGCACCATTGATATCCTTACCAGAGCGATCCAGAACAGCTTTGACTGGTTTTGGTGGTTTCGGTGTGTAGTTCGTAACAGTGTTTGAGAAAACTTCGTAGTTATTCACTAACACTTTATAAGTGTTGTCATAGAAGCCCTTGTCATAGATTGGCTTCCAGGTAATAACAGGAGCTTCTAGGCGCTTCCCTTCATAAGTCGCAGTAAAGGTATAAGTGTTCTTTCCTGCATCGTAAGCAACGCCCCATCCAGCCTTCTCTGCAGCTGCCTTTGTGACAGTTACATCAGGAACTGCTCCAGCTTCGAGTGGATCAATGATGGTGATCTTGTCCCCTTTTTCAGGTTCGCATAGATATTGTCATGGTTCAATGTGTAGAGCTGCGTAGCATTTTTAACCACTGTTTGACCGTTTGTATTGGTCTTGTCTGTATCTGCTACAGATTTGCTGACAACTGGCTTATACTGCAATTTATAGCCGTGATAGTTTGCTGATAACTTCTGATTTTTCGTCTCAGAAAGTGTTTTAAGAGCCAAGGTTGGCTTAACTGGATTTTTCGCTTTAACCAATTCAGCTGATACAGGTTCAGTCTGAACTGGCTTCACGGTTGTTTTTGTGATAGTTGCAGTAGCTGGAACTTCAACGACTGGCGCTACAACCTTTGTATTCAAAGCAAACCAATAGGTTTGGCCATTTGGACTTTCTGGTCCATCCCATTGAATAAATTCGGTTGTGAAGGCTGTCCCTTCCTTAAAGACTCCAAGAGCGGCACCCTTGTACTGATATACTGAAGAGGAAGTATCCCAAAGATGACCTACCTCTTCCTCACGGTTATAGTCTTCTGCATAAACATAGCCATAATCCTTGTTTTGAGTAACAGTCGATCCATTGATTTCAACATGTGTCCCATTGATGGCTTTTGCGCCTTCCCACCCGATAGGGTTGTGGTTTAGAGACGAGTAGGTCAAGGCTGCAGGTGTCTTTTCAGATGCCTTGAAAGCTACTTCTTGGCCGTCCTCGTTGTAGTAGTAGGTATCTGTAACCAGGAAGTTCATGTAGTCTGCAGCTCCACCTGTCCCATCGTTTCGAGCTACTACAAAGCCTTCTGTTGGATCATTCAAGACATAGACATCGTTTAGGCCCGTTTTACCTTGGTTTACAATTTGAAATTTTCGATGGATACGAGAAATATTGTGTTGTTTCCCATCCTCGGTTGTGACTGTTAAGCCGTTTAACCCAGTATAATCAATTTCTGTTGTCCAACCATTGCCCACATCTTTGTATTTCAAGACTTTGGTTGAGTCTAGAACACGAGAGTACCCAGATCTGCCACTTGATGAGGCGATATAATCCGTAGTCAGTTTTTCTGCTCCTGAAGCTGTAGACTTCACAGTTGCTTCAGGATTAGCGGTCGAAAGACTTAGAGCTTGTAGTACAACTTCTTTTGTGTATCCTTCAGTGCTTGTTTTAGACTGAAGATCGTTGTACTTCTTCTGCCATTCAGCTTGGGCCTGCTTAGCTTGATTATAAGCTGCCTGGTTTTGTTTGGCAATTTGGTTAGCCTCATCTACTGAGGAAACTTCTTGGGTTTTAGAGGTTAAAAGTACACCAGATTTTTTCAAATCTGTTGATTTAAGATCAGCATCTTGATTGACTTGATCACTAGCATTCTTCTTCTCTGTATAGGCAGCCATGAGAGCTTTGTTAAGCTCCACTTTGCCTTTTGCAGTTGCAATAGCCTGCTCATTTTGTTTCTTCAATGCTTCTACTTCTGCGACTGAAGAGACTGTACGTGTAATGACTTTAATGTCAACACTTTCTTTCTTCAACTGTTCAGATGCGCTTTCTACCGCTTTGTTTAGAGCAGTAGCTTGTTCAACAGTAGCATCATACTTAGCTTTTTCACCCAGATAGGTTGAGACAGCTTGCTGGTTTTCTTCTAAGACTTTCTTAGCTGTTTTAGTAGCTTGCTTGTTTTTGTCAGCAGTTCCATCTGTGGCAGTCGAACCGTCATTCGTCACTGTGACAGTTGTTGATTGTTCGTGCTTGCCTTTTTCAGTGGCCACAAAGCTATTATTAGCTTGAATGGCTTCCTGCGCTTCCTTGAAGGCTGTATTGTTTTCGACTTGTTTTGCAGTCGTTTCTTCAAGTGCCTTGATTTGCTTATCCTGGTCTTGTTTAATTTCACCCTTAGACTGATCAAGATTTGATGAAGTGGTATCCGTTCCTTTATCAACAATCTTAGTTTCAGAAACGTTCACCCCTGCTTCTTTTGCTTTGTCAGCAGCCTTTGTGACTGCTCCATTATCAATCGCTACAGACTGGCTTCCTGTTGTTTTGCCAGCTTGTTTAGCGTATGCGTTGTTGTCGTTTTTAGTTTCAGGCTGTACTGCTTCATCCGCCAATACAGAACCTGCAGAGAAGGCTACAATACCTGCAACTGCAATTCCTGATACTAAGCCTTTAGCCCATTTTTTCTTACGGAAATATCCGTGTCCTTGTGTTTTTTCTGTCATTTAATTGTTTCCCTTTCCATTTCACCTTAAAACATTTTCTTCTTGTAGACGTAGCTGACTGCCGTCAACAACATAGCCCCAATAGCACCCAGAATGCTTTCTGCCGTTCCTGTATTTGGAAGGGTTTTGAGCTTCCCATCTTTGTCAGTAATAGAGATAGTCTTATCTTCATTGACAGTACCACCGACCTCTTCAGGAGCTACTACAGAGCCATCTGAAAGGACTACGTTTCCGCTTTGGGTGCTAACAATAGACGCACCTGTATTTGTTTCAACGGGCTCTTTGGTCACATCATGGACAACCTGTCCAGTTGATGTAGATGTTGTTCCAATTTGAGATTTCCCTTGCTGGTTCGCTTGATCAGTAGTTTTTGGCTGTTCATTCGGAACACCATCTAAGCTACCTGCGTTATCTTTATCTTGCGCCTTATCTGAAGGCGCTGGTTTATCAGCTGGCACTCCGTCAAGACTTCCTGCGTTGTCTTTGTCTTGTGGTTTATCTGATGGTGTTGGAACACCATCGAGGCTACCTGCATTATCCTTGTCTTGCGCCTTATCTGAAGGTGCTGGTTTATCAGCTGGCACTCCGTCAAGACTTCCTGCGTTATCCTTGTCTGAGGGAGCTGTTGGATCAACTGGAGTAACTGAAGGCTCTGTTGACTGATTTGCTGGAGCCTCTGTTTCTGTTGAAGCGCTAGGTACTGTTGGCGTAACTACTTCTGTTGTTGGAGCAGAAGAATCAATTGGTGCAAGTTCGTCTGCTGATACATAACCAGCTTGTGCAAGTGCGATAGTTGAAAGTGCTAGTGTAGCTAATACTTGTTTTTTGTTCATGATTTTTCCTTTTCTTTATTTATTTTTCGGGTTATAACCTTTTCCAGTTAAACGAAGTTCCATTCCTGATGGTGTCTTAACTTTTCGAGCTATAACTTGAGCATCTCTCTTGATAGTGCGAATTTGATCATAAACCTTTTTATAAGGCAAATGAAATTCAACATCCCTTAAAAGGCCGTCTACGTATCCTCTAGCCTGTTTGACTGCATAGTCTGGCTTCAGGATAAGGTCTGTGCCGTCCTCTAAGCGAGCTGTCGCACCTCCTTGTTTTCCTAAGTTTTTTAAGTCCTTTAGGCGGACGGTTATTTCATCTGTCATAGATTTCTCCTTGAAGTTGAAAGGCGAAATAACGCCGTGCTGTGTAAAAACGTATTTTTACATCGGTATTTCATGCGCTGGGTTTATAGTCTAGGAACCCTTACTCCTTCAGCTTATGATCATTATCATGCTTTTTCGTTCAGTGGCTGGACTAGATATCCTTTTCTAGTTTGCTACTCGCCCCCGTTTCTTTTTTATCCATAGCCACGCTGCATCAGGGCAAGCCTTGTATTCAGTTTTCAAAGGTCTATAGTTTAATGACTTTTCGGTCAATATAGATTTATCTGTACTAGGTTTGGTCCGATTCTGATCCTAACAGGTAGTCAATAGTTACCCCAAAGTATTCTGCTACTTTCTTAGCATTTTCAAGACTTATCTGACTATATCCTGTTTCCCAGTTCGATATGGTGTTACGAAAAACACCTATCTGATCAGCCAAGGCTTGCTGAGACAATCTATACTGCTTTCGTAAGTCTCTGATACGATTTTGTGTTTGTTTCCTCACATCTACTTATCTCCTTCATTATTTGAACTTGATAGTATTTCATCATCCATCAGAGGAGCATTCTTCAGCTCCAGCATGACAAGCCCTATTCCATAAGCTAAGATCAATAATAAAGCCATTGTAACTAGTTTAAACATTTCTATCCTCCTGATATTGTTCCTTATTTTGTCCGATAAGTTATCTTCTTCACCCATCGAGGATTGATAGAAAACGGCGGAGTCGCTGATGGAAAATTCATACTCGCTCCTGTTCCAAATGAACTTGATACCAATTTTTCTAGTTCCTCTAAGTTGGAAGTGACGGAAATACTGTCTACCGTTTTATCAAAATACTCTACAATCATTTCAATCTCTTGAACTGGTTGGGAAGGTCTAGCTTTCATAGCTTGCCCTCTGTTCATTCTCTCTTGGTTATTAAACAATCCCATGAAATCAATCCTCTTTCTGTTGCCATGATGAGAAAATTTGGCTGAGTTTCTCAGCTCTTTCTTTTTTCGGTAAATCAAAAACAGCTTTAGGAACCATGTAGATTTTCTCCTTCGGGCTACGACCGATCGTTAGCACTTTACCATCAATTGGTCTAAATTCATCTTTTAACATGTTTCAACTCCCTTAGACAATTCTGATAAATAGCTATTGAGTTTCGTCTCCGACAGTTTATCTGGATAATAGTATGCAATCAGACTAGGACACTCATCAGGGAATTTTCTAGCGTGCTCACTTTGTCCTGATAGCTCCAGGAAACCATTTTCTTTTTCGATAAGCAGTGCCATTTTCCAGAAGCGAATCATCATTTTGTAGAAGTAGGCTGGGACATTCTGGATCGATTTTCCTTCAGCCTCTCCTGTTTTAATTTTGAAAATCAATTTATCAAGCTCACGTTCAAGATCTTGCAGCCAAACCTCTCCATAAATTTCCTGATCAGCTAAGAGGTTGTTGTAATTCTTCTCAACTTGGCGTTTTGCTTGATAGATTTTATTTTCAAGAATTTTCGCATCTTTCCCAAATAAACTGAGTTTCTGAACTAGTTGAGGAGAAAGAAAACCATGTTGCCCCATTTTAAATGCTTCAGAGATTGATAAATCAGATAAAGATGACTCCCTCTCGTATCGATTAGTATCGTTAGATAATTCAGTCTCGTTATTCTCAGTATCATTAGCGTGTCGTTTCGAAATTTTTTGACATGTCGTTCTAACATTTCCTTGATTTTTTTGGAAGTGTCGTTTTGACATTTCCGCCGTTGCCGATGGGTTGAAGTGAATTTCTTCAGCAGGGAGAACTTGATAGTCAATATTGCCCAAGTACAGTAGATTAGGCTTATTCAAACCTTGTCGAACCTCTTCTAAGAGGCCATATTCCTGGAGCTCTTTTTTTAGTTTAATAACTTTTTTATTACCATAGCCTAAAATTTCTTGAAGTTCAGTAATTGTATAAATCAGATAGACATCTCCATTTTTATCAATCCAGTTATTTCTAAGAGATAGTTCAAAACGGTCTTTCAAGATAGCGTATGTGAATTTAGCATCTGTACTCATCGGTTTATAAAGTGGTGATTCAACAAATATTTTTGGTATTCTATAAAATCTTTCACTTGATTGAACTTGTCTTGCAGAAATTCGCTTCATACTAAACACCTACTTTCAACAAAAACTGACCAGTGTCAGAAAACTGAAATAAACCAAGTTCCTCTAGCTCTTTCAAAATTAAATGTGCTCTCGTTCTTGTCATATTTTGTGACTTCATAATTTCTTTCAATACTAGGTCACGTGATTGTTGCGCTTGTCTTGTCATTGGGTTATCCTTTCTTATCACCAGCTAATGGCGATTTATTCACAGCTATATCATAATGTATAATGAGAAATTCTATTTTAAAGGGACAATCAATAAATTATCGAACTATTTCCTTTATCTGTTTGATAATATCTCTTTCCTTTTTATCAAGTTCTATGTATTCCTGTAGGAGTTTTGACTTTTTTTCACTGATAAAAGAAAGTTCTTTAACTAACTCTATCGATATTGTTGCGTTTGGTTTATTAGCCGTAAAGTTCTCTTCATAACCGAGAAGATATGGGATAGATACTCCAAAATATTCTGATAGTAGTTGCGCATTTCTGGCATTCGGAATTCGGCTTCCCTGATTATAATTTCCAACAGTAGAGTAACCTATTCCAGTTGCCTCACTTATCTCCTTCAGGGATATCCCCCTATCTCTAACAAGTGTTTGAAATGGAGTCATATTTTTGCTTCCATCAATACAAGAATCATCATCAAGCCCTAGTAAGTAAGGAATAGATACTCCAAAATATTCTGATAGAATTTTTGCATTTTCTTTTTTGGGGCGTCTAAGTTGCCTTTTGTACGCTGATAAAGTTTCATAATTTATATTTATCTCCTGACTTATTTGTTTCAAGCTCTTATCACTGCTATTAATTAATTCTCCAATTCGATTTGGAGTTTTTTCAAATGGATCTAACTTACTCAACTTCATCTTTCTGCTTCCATCAGTACCAGAATCATCATCTAGGCCTAGTAAATATGAAAGTGTTACTCCAAAATATTCTGATAAAATCTGAGCATTTTCTAAACTAAGATTTGTTTTTCCATTTTCGTATTTTCCGTACTGAGACTGGTTAGTATTCAAAACTTTTGCCAAGTCAGCTTGAGTCAGTTCTTTTTCTCTTCTTAATTTTTTAAGCCTATTAGACATCTGGATTCCTCATTCTGTAGTATTTATTGAATAACCTCCAAGCTTTAAACGGGTTTTGTCTAGAATGATTTTCAAAAAATACGACATGATAACAACCTTTACTCAAGACTTTCTCAAGATCATTTTTCGATACAGATAAACCGAAATCTTCACGATCACTAAGACTAAGTAAAAAATACTTTCCCCATCGTTTTTTTACTGGGACACTCCTAAACATCAGTTCATTAAGTTCTAATGACTCTTTTGAATAATCAAAGCTATAAATATAGCATGCCACCAATACTTTCTTGCTAAACATTCCTTATTTCCTTCCTACACATATCCCATCAATTCTGGATTATCTGACATTTTTTCTACTTTCTTTAATTTTTGCAACGAAAAAAGAGAGCGATTTTCTCGCCCTCTCAGGTTATATGATATTTAATTTTTCACTTTCCCAAAACTCTAGACACTTACTTACTATTTTTTAAACAATCTTTTCCTATATATTATTTTAAAATTTCAAGAGAATGAAGCATTATATTTTCTCTCAAAAATTAGGAAAACGCTTGCACTAATGTTTACCTCGTGCTATACTGATAAGGAACAACTACACAAGGAGAATTGTGATGAAAAAGATCCCATCTCAAACTGAGAAAAAAATGATTTATGGTATCCGTTCCTTGAAGAACGGAACTGGTTCTGTCCTTATTGGTGCCAGCATTGTCTTGCTTTCTGCTACAATGCCAACTATTTCGGCCAACGAAAACCTTCCTCAAACTCAGGAAAATACCAGCGCTGTGACCAAGGCCCCTACTGAGACTGAAACGAGTCAAACTCAAAAAGAAACGCCTATTTCTGAACAAAAGAATGCAAACGCTTCCCTTGATTCTAAAAAGGAAGCTACAGTTGCGGAAACTACTACAGCTGTGGAAACTACTACAGCACCCGAAACATCTAAAACAGAAGATGCTACTACAAGCCAGACTAACAGCAAGGAAGAGAAAGTAGATGCCAGCACTTCGACACCAACTTCAGATCAAAAACCACAAGCAGACACATCTTCTGAAGAACCAATCGCAGACAACCACTTCCGCATCCATGTAAAAAAACTCCCTGAAGAAAACAAAGATTCTCAAGGTCTTTGGACTTGGGATGATGTTGAAAAGCCGTCTGAAAACTGGCCCAATGGAGCCAAGTCCTTCAAGGATGCCAAGCAAGATGACTACGGCTATTACCTAGACGTCAAACTCAAAAATGAGCAAGCCAAGAAAGTCAGCTTCCTTATCAACAATACCAAGGGGGATAACCTGACAGGGGACCGTTCTGTAGAGCGCCTATCTCCAAAAATGAATGAGGCTTGGCTAGATGAAAACTACAAGGTATACAATTATCGACCTCAACCAGCAGGAACTGTCCGTGTCAACTACTACCGCACCGATGGCAACTATGACAAAAAATCTCTCTGGTATTGGGGCGATGTCAAAAAACCAAGCAGTGGAGAATGGCCTGACGGTACTGACTTTACAGCAACTGGAAAGTATGGCCGCTACATTGATATTCCACTCAATGAAGCTGCAAGAGAATTTGGATTTTTATTACTAGACGAAAGCAAGAAAGGCGATGATGTGAAAATCAGAAAAGAAGATTATAAATTCACTGATCTAAAAAATCACAGTCAGATTTTCCTCAAAGATGATGACGAAACCATCTACACCAACCCCTACTACGTTCACGATATCCGCATGACTGGTGCCCAACACGTGGCTAAATCTCGTATCGAAAGCAGTTTTTCTACCCTAGTTGGAGCTAAGAAAAACGATATCCTCAAACACTCCAGCATCACTGATTACCAAGGGAATAAAGTAGCTATCACAGACGTGGAAGTGGATGAGGCAGGTAAAAAAGTGACCTATATCGGCGACTTCTCTGACACTCAACACCCTTACACTGTCAGCTACAATTCAGACCGCTTTACCACACGTTCAAGCTGGCGCCTCAAGGATGAATCCTACAGTTACGATGGTCCACTCGGCGCAACTCTAAAAGAAGATGGCAAGCGTGTTGACCTCACCCTCTGGTCTCCAAGTGCTGATAAGGTTTCCGTTGTTGTCTACGACAAGAAAGACCCTGAAAAAGTAGTTGGAACTGTCGCCCTTGAAAAAGGAGAAAAAGGAACCTGGAAACAAACTCTGGATGCAAACTCTGGTCTCGGTATCAGCAACTACACTGGCTACTACTACCACTACCAGATCGAGCGCCAAGGTAAAACCGTTCTCGTTCTTGACCCTTATGCCAAATCGCTAGCAGCTTGGAACAGCGATCTTGCAAAAACAGATGCTTCCCATAAAGTTGCTAAAGCTGCCTTTGTCGACCCAGCTAAACTAGGTCCGCAAGACTTGACCTATGGAAAGATTCGTAACTTCAAATCACGCGAAGATGCCGTTATCTATGAAGCTCATGTACGTGACTTCACTTCGGATCCTGCCATCGCAAAGACTTGACCAAGCCATTTGGTACCTTTGAAGCCTTTATCGAAAAACTAGACTATCTCAAAGACTTGGGTGTGACTCATATCCAACTCCTTCCCGTCTTGTCTTACTACTTTGTCAATGAATTGAAAAACCATGAACGTTTGTCTGCCTACGCTTCAAGCAACAGCAACTACAACTGGGGATATGACCCTCAAAACTACTTCTCCTTGACTGGTATGTACTCAAGCGACCCTAAGAATCCAGAAAAACGTATTGCCGAATTCAAAAACCTCATCAACGAAATCCACAAACGTGGCATGGGGGCTATCTTGGACGTGGTCTACAACCATACTGCCAACGTTGATATTTTTGAGGATATTGAGCCAAACTACTATCACTTTATGGACGCAGACGGAACTCCACGTACTAGCTTTGGTGGTGGACGTTTGGGAACTACCCACTACATGTCTAAGCGCGTCTTGGTAGACTCTATCAAGTATCTGGTCGAAACCTACAAAGTGGATGGTTTCCGCTTCGATATGATGGGTGATCACGATGCGGCTTCAATCGAAGAAGCTTACAAGGCTGCACGCGCCCTCAATCCAAATCTTATCATGCTAGGTGAAGGCTGGAGAACCTATACTGGTGATGAAAATACACCTGTACAACCTGCTGACCAGTCTTGGATGAAGAAAACTGATACTGTCGCTGTCTTTTCAGACGACATCCGTAACAACCTCAAGTCTGGTTATCCAAACGAAGGCCAACCTGCCTTTATCACAGGTGGAAAACGCGATATCAACACTATCTTCAAAAATCTCATTGCTCAACCAACTAACTTTGAAGCAGACAGTCCTGGAGATGTTATCCAGTATATCGCAGCCCATGATAACTTGACCCTCTTTGACATTATTGCTCAGTCTATCAAAAAAGACCCAAGCAAGGCTGAAAACTACGCTGAGATCCATCGTCGTTTGCGACTTGGAAACCTCATGGTCTTGACTGCTCAAGGAACTCCGTTTATTCACTCTGGTCAGGAATACGGACGTACCAAACAATTCCTTGATCCAGCCTATAAGACTCCTGTTCCTGAAGATAAGGTTCCAAACAAGTCTCACTTGTTGCGTGACAAGGACGGCAAGCCATTTGTCTATCCTTACTTTATCCATGACTCTTACGACTCTAGTGATGCTGTCAACAAGTTTGATTGGACCAAGGCAACAGATGGTAAAGCCTTCCCTGAAAATGTCAAGAGCCGTGACTACATGAAAGGTCTGATTGCCCTTCGTCAATCTACAGACGCCTTCCGACTCAAGAGTCTACAAGATATCAAAGAACGCGTCCGCCTCATCACTGTTCCAGGACAAAATGGCGTTGAAAGAAGATGTGACCATCGACTACCAAATCACTGCTCCAAACGGTGATGTCTACGCTGTCTTTGTCAATGCGGATGATAAGGCTCGTGAATTTACTCTAGGAACTGCCTTTGCTCACTTGAGAAAAGCTGAAGTCCTGGCAGATGAAAATCAAGCCGGACCAGTAGGAATCGCTAAACCTCAAGGTCTCGAATGGACTGAAAAAGGCTTGAAATTGAACGCTCTCACTGCCGTTGTTCTCCGCTTGTCTCAAGGTGGTGCTATTGTCGCCCCAGCTGTGGAAGAAAAACCAGAATTTGATCTTTCTAGCTTGGAAGTTGAACCAGAACAAGGCCAAGCTCCAAAACTAGCAGCCAATCCTGAAACTCAAGAAACTGCTACAGAGGCTCGCTCTCAGAACCTCCTTCCAAACACAGGAACTGAGAGCAAATCACTTCTTGCCCTTGCTGGATTCAGCATCCTTGCCCTTCTTGGACTTGGATGGTTGATAAAAAACAAGAAAAAGAACTAACACTCAATGAAAATCAAAGGGTAAACTAGGAAGCTAATCGCAGGCTACTCAAAGCACAGCTTTGAGCTTGTAGATAAGGCGAAGCTGACGAGGTTTAAAGAGATTTTCGAAGAGTATAAACTAGCCCTCCTATAGAAAAACACCCCATGATTAGAAGACTCTTCTAGCCAATGGGGTGTTGTTTTTATGATACACTTATCTATCAAATCATATATTCTACGCTATAGGTGGCATCTGATAAGATACGAGCCAGGAACTGCTTGGTTCGTTCTTCTTGTGGACGACTAAGAAATCGTGGGGATTGTTCTCCTCTACGATACGGCCTCCATCCATGAAAACAACGTGGTTAGCGACATCCCTAGCAAATCCCATCTCATGCGTGACGACCACCATGGTCACACCTTCTCCCGCCAACTGTTTCAAAACATCCAAAACATCTCCAACCAACTCAGGATCTAGTGCAGATGTTGGTTCATCTAGCAAAATGACCTCGGGCTTGACGGCAATAGCACGCGCAATTCCTATTCGTTGTTGTTGTCCTCCAGATAGTTGTGAAGGGTAGTAGTCTTTGTAGGCTAGTAAACCAACTTTTTCCAAGACAGATTCTGCACGTTTTAGCGCTTCTTCCTTGGGAACTTTACGAGCGACGATTAGACCTTCTAGAATATTTTCCAGAGCAGTTTTATTTGCAAAAAGATTGTAGTGTTGGAAAACAAAGGCTGTTTTTTGGCGAATTTCTAGAATGTCTTTCTTGCTTAATTTGGCCAAGTCATAAGTTTTTCCTGCCAAGGTCAAACGGCCACTGTCAGCTTTTTCTAAGTGGTTGAGACAACGGAGAAAGGTCGTTTTCCCCGAACCTGATGGTCCTAAGATAACGACGACATCCCCTTGGTTAACCTGGAGATTGATATCCTCCAAGACCTGCCTCTCTCCAAATGTTTTTGCGATATGTTCTACTTGTAACATCCTGTCCTCCTATACAAAACGCGCGCTAGATGCTTTTGCTCTCTTTTCTTTTTTCACATAGCCTTTCTCCAGTAGGGAGAAGCCCCACTGAATCAAACCACAGATCAAAATATACTGCAAAAAGATCACAAAATATGACTCAAAATACTGGTAACCGTAGGACGCTTCCACACGAGCAATAGCGGTGATATCCTTGATAGTCATAACAAAGACCAGGGAGGTCCCTTTGACGATATTGATCACCAGATTGGCCAAGTTAGGCAAGGCTGAGCGCAAGGCTTGAGGAAAAACAATCCTTAGATAAGCCTGGGTCGTAGTCAGCCCAATTGCATGCGCTGCCTCTAGTTGTCCCTTGTCCACCGTCAAGATAGCTGAACGCAAAATCTCCGACAAACTCCCGACTGTCATCAAACTATAAATGATGAAGGCATAGTAGAGAGGATCAAGTTTGAAAATATCAAAGTCACTTCCTATGCTTTTGAGAAATTGATTCAGCAAACTTGGAAACAAACTATAAAAGAAGAGAATCAATAAAATCGGTGGAGTCGCTCGGATAAAGGCCAGATAGACCAGAGAAAAACTCCTCACACCTCGAACCTTGTAAATCTGCCCCAAGGCTAAAAATAGAGCTGGCAAAAAGCTTAAGACCATAGCCACAATCATGATAATCAAGGTGATTGGCACACCCTTCAAGGTCTCCAGAAAGGTCTTTACAATATAGTCTATATCCATTTCTTACCTCCCTTTTGTTTCCAAAGACTTCTCAAGCAAACGACTCAAGCTGGAAATAACTAAGGCAATTCCCCAGTAAAGAAGCGCAACTGCCGTATAGGTTTCCAGAGAGTAATTCCCTAAATTGCGACTGATCAAGAGATTGCCTGACCCCATAACATCAACGAAACCAATCGTATAGGCCAAGGCAGCATCTCGCATGAGATTGAGAATAGCGGTTGTTATATTGGGAAGAGCAACTTGAAAAGCTTGGGGAAAAATGATTCTCCAAAAAGTCTGATTTGGAGTCAAACCAATACTAAGTCCGGCCTCTGTCTGCCCCTTTGGAATAGCTTGATAGCTCGCCTTGAAAACCTCGGCAACAATAGCGGCAAACAAGAGAATCATCGTCAGGAGAACAAAAATAGTTTTAGACCAGTTGTTGATATCTAAACCAAGCCACCATTTCAAAAATTCTGGCAAGCCATAAAAGACTAGAAAAAGCAAGACAATCGGTGGTGTACAACGAAGGGTAAAGATATAGCCTTTAGAAATCACTGCAAAACTCTTGTCTTCTCCTACTTGCGCCCAGGCCAAGAGACCTCCAAAAAGGGAACCAAGAAGAGTGGTAAAAAAGAGAATGGACAAGGTCATAGGAAGTGCCTGCCATAAGGTTGGCAAAAACTGAAAGACCTTGGAAAAATCATAAGAAACCATGCAAAACCCTTTCTAGTCTTGGAATTTCTGGTCTAGTCTTTGTCTACGTAACTAAAGACATCTTCTTTAAAGTATTGCTGAGATAGCTTAGCAAGCGTGCCATCTTCTTTCAACTCTTTGATTGCTTTTTCGTATTCTTTAGCGAATTTCTCACCCTTTTCATCACGGTGAATCAAGGGATAAGTTGGAATGCCCTTGTATGGGAACCAGCTGAGTTTATCCGCATATTGGTGGTAAGGTCCATCTTCTGCGGTAACTGCTTTTTCAAAGGACAGTTTGATATCAAAGAAGGCGTCATAACGTCCTTCTAAGACCCAGGCATAGGCATCTGCCACTTTAAAGGATTCAGCTGCTGTTAGCTCAATCGGTGCATCCTGATGTTTTTCATTGTAGCTGGTGATGACATTCCATTGAGCATTCTGTGGAGAGATAGGAACCAATTTCCCTTTATTCTTAGCAAAGTCATCAATGGTTTTGTATTTCTGTTCATCTTCTTTTCTGACAGTAAATCCGATGATGCTCGCTCCGACTGGTTCAGATGGAATGACAAACTTTTTAGCTCGTTCGTCTGTGTACCAAGCTCCCTTGGTTCCGATGTCATACTTGCCTGATTCCAGACCAATCAAGAGGTCGTCATCACTTGTACCCGTATATTCAAATTGATAGTTTGCCAACTTCTCATCAACAGCCTTCAAAACAGCTACTTCATAACCATCTGATTCCCCTTTTTCATTGACAAAGTCATAAGGTACGTAGTTTTGTGTATGGGCAACCTTCAAGGTTATGACTTCAGCAGACGAAGCCGTTTCTCCCTCCTTGGCTGGAGCGCCAGCTAAACTTCTCCCGATAATCGTTGCCCCAATTACTGCAACAACTGCTACACCACCGATAATCCATGCTTTTTTACTCATCTTTTTCTCCTTTAGTTTTCAAGCGCTTCTCTCACCCACTGGATACGTTCAACTGCGATATCACTTGGAATGGTACAATCTGCCCCAAGTACCAAGCCCTGTTCCCCAGCTTCTGCAACTAGTTTCTTTGCTTCAGCCTGAATGGCATCCTTGCTACCAGTATACAGCAAGCCTGTCTTACCATTTTCAAATCCTCCAAGAACCGTATGTCCCTTGAAAATCTCACGACCTTCCTTGAGAGTGATTCCCTCTGGTCCTACAGCCCAGTTAAAGACTTGGGCTGGATAGTCTGCAAAAAGGTGAATATCATTTCGTGCTCCCTCGTAGCCACAGATATGAAGAACCGTGACACCACCAACAGCACTAGCTGCTTCCAGAACCGTTATCTCGCTAGGTGCAATGACGGCTTGATACTCTGCTGCCGACACTCGTTGATCTTGGATACTCTGCACGCTGAGGTAGATTCCATCAGCACCAGCCTCTTCGATAACAGCTCGGCTGAGACTCGCAATATCCTCTGCAATCACATCCAACACCTTCTTGAGGGCTTCAGGGTCTTCCACCAGAAAGTCCGCAATGAGGTCATCCCCACCAGATACTTCCCCCAGTAGCCACTTGAGATAGGTCACAGGAGCAAAAATATTGTAAATCGCAACGATATCTTCTGTAAACTCTTGCTTGATTTTTTTAACCAAGTCCACCTGCTCTTTTATCCAAGCGTGCTCTGGTCCGAGTGGTTGAATGGTTGCCAATTCTTGAAGTGATTTTCCTTTGGCAATCGCTGGATTTGGATAAGCAAAGTAGCCATCACTCATTAACTTGATAAAGTCCGGCTGAACTTCTCGGATAAAGCGCTTATGGCCCTCAATATTCTTCTCGATAATGACTGGATTTGAAAATCCGTGTAGCCATTCGTCTTCGGATGTGAAATGGTGCCAAAAACCAACTGGCACACGATCAACCTTTTCACCTCTAAATGCTTTTAAAACCCATTCTTTTTTTTCTGACATTCTTATTCTCCATTTCTTACTTTTTCAACTAATAAACTGCTTGCGATATCATTCGAGCGTAGAAAGGGAAGACTGGACTTGGAAAAATCCTGAACTCCACGACATCTCTCTCCATTTTTGCAGTGCCCATTTTTTACGACGCTTATGGCAACCAAAGCCAGCAAACCGACAACTGCAATGAAGATTCCCCATCTTTTACTTTTCATAGCTCCTCCTTTTAGAGAACAGCTGCCTGCCGAATCCAGTCCAACCTCTCTAAGTCAAAGTCATCTGGAACAGTACAGTCAGCTCCCAGAAGAACGCCTTTATTACCAGCTTCAGCCAGCAACCGTCTTGTTTCATCTTGCAATTCCGCCTTGGAACCTTGATAAAGCAAGCTTTTCTTGCCGTTTTCAAATCCACCTAAAACGGCCTTGCCTGGAAACAACTCTTGCCCCTGTGTCAAACTAACATCCTCATGGTGGGTCGCCCAGTTGACCACTTGAGCTGGATAGTCCTTAAATATCGTCACATCATTGCTCGCACCTTCAAAACCACAGATATGGAGGATATTGGTCCCACCAACCTGATTGGCTGCCTCCAAAATCGCTATATTGCTCGGTTCTATATAGGTTTGGTAGAGTTCTGGTGTGATGCGCTCATCTTGAATTTCCTGGGTGCTGAGGTAAATCCCATCAACTCCACCTTGCTGGATGATTTTCTGAGTTAGGATAGCAATATCTCCTGCAATCACATCTAGAATCGCTCTGAATTGCTCAGGATTTTCAAGCAATAGATCAGCCACTTCCCTATCTCCTCGAGAAGTTTCTGTACGGAACCAGCGCTTGAGGTAGGAGATAGGGGAAAAGATATTGTAGAAAGAAGCAATCTCTTCGGTAAAGGTCTCTCGAATCGCTTGTACCACTTCCACCTGTTGCTGAATCCATGGGTGTTCCTCACCAATCGACTCAATAGAAGTCAGCTCCTGAATGCTTGCAATCTTAGGATTACAGACATTACTTGGATAAAGGAAAAAACCGTCGCTCATAATTTTGACAAAATCAGGGCGAATCCTTTCCACATAGTTGCGATGCCCATCAACACTTTTTTGAAAGATACGTGGATTATTTAATCCCTGCCCCTTTTCTTCGAGTGTTACAAAATGAAACCAAAATCCCACAGGAACTCTTTCCACTTCATCGCCTCGAATCGCTCTAAAGACTAAATCTCTTTTGCTTGCCATACCTTTCTCCTTCCATTTGGATTGAAACCATCTTACCACTCCTTTTCCCCTTTTCCCAATATATATTGACTATCAACTCGATTGAAAATTTTTATATCTATAAAGAAAAAAATCCCTGAAAAGCTTGATGTTACTAGCCTTTCAAAGATTCACTTTATTTTCATCTATTTTTCAAAAAGGAACTGATATAGATTTTCTATCAAGCCGATTGAATTTTTTTATATCCATCTTCATTCCCAAATTAAGTACATAATTTTATCCTAATACCAAATTACTACTGAAAAATTTCTTTTCTCTCGATATTTCCTTGCACAAATCCCATGAAAACGCTACAATATTAATAGACTATTATTAGGAGGATGGGATTATGAAAATATCCAAAGTTACCATTACAATTGCTTCTACACTTACTTCCGTCATTTTACTGACTGGCTGTGGCACAAATTCGGCAAATTCACAGACAACACAAAGTAGTACATCTGATAATCAGGTTACCATGACCTATGATCAGTTGCGTTCAAGAGAAAATACTATGTCAACTCTTTGGTATCAAAAAGCAGCTGAGACCAAGGCACTCTATCTACAAGGTTACAATGTCGCTACTGATCGTTTGAAAGAACTACTAAAAACACAGACAGATAAACCCTACTCTATCGTTTTAGACTTAGACGAAACCGTATTAGACAATAGCCCTTATCAAGCGCAAAATGTCAAAGATGGAACAGCATTTACCCCAGAAAACTGGGATGTCTGGGTAAAAAAAGCCGCAGCCAAGGCTGTACCAGGTGCTAAAGACTTCCTCCAATTTGCAGACCAAAACGGTGTCCAAATTTACTATGTATCTGACCGTACGATAGATCAGGTAGATGATACGATCAAAAACCTAGAAAACGAAGGAATCCCTGTACAAAGCCGCGATCATCTCATGTTCTTAGAAAAAGGCGTCAAATCTAAAGAAGGTCGTAGACAAGCAGTCCAAGAAAAAACCAACTTAGTCATGCTACTAGGAGATAATCTTGTGGACTTTGCAGAGTTTTCAAAGACCTCTGAAACTGAGCGCGACCAAAAATTAGAGGAATTACAAAAAGAGTTTGGTGAGAAATTCATCATTTTCCCTAACCCAATGTACGGATCATGGGAAAGCACTGTTTACAATGGTAATAAATTGGATGCCAAGGGTCAAACTGAAGAGCGCCAAAAAAACTTACAAGGTTTTGATAAATAAAATAAGGGAGCTATCTACCAGTTTACACCAACCACAAGATATCGTATTTGCGAGAATATCAAAAAGAGACGATTTCCAAGCGGAAATCGTCTTTTTTACTATTTTATCTTGTACTTGGTATAAACTAGTATATATTCCACTAGATAGTATGCTCTATCGCTTGTACCACTTCCACCTGTTGCTGAATCCATGGGTGTTCCTCACCAATCGACTCAACTGATTGAATTTTTTTATAACCCCTCTTTCATGGCAAAGTAAGCACGTATTTTCGGCGCCACTTGTGTGCCGAAGAGTTCAATAGCTCTCAGAACCTGGTCATGTGGCATAGAACCAAGCGGTAGGTGCAACATAAAGCGGTCCAAGCCTAAATCCTCAATCATGCGAATCAATTTTTCTGCCACCTGATCTGGATTGCCCACAAACATGGCACCATTTGGTCCAACCTGCTCCAAATATTGCTCATAGGTCAACTCCTGCCAGTGCAGACGGTCTTTGGAAATTGCATCCACCACTTGCTTGGTCGGATGGAAATAATCTTTGACAGCCTGCTCGCCATCTTCAGCAATCCAGCCCCAAGAATGAGCACCTACTTTCAGGTCTTTATCCGCATGGCCGGCTTCCCTACCAATCTTACGATAAGCTTGAATCAACTTTTTAAAATAACGCGGATTGCCACCGATAATAGCATAGACAATCGGCAACCCCGCCCGAGCAATCTTCACTGTTGATTCGACATGACCACCTGTCGCCACCCACAATGGCAATTTGTCCTGAACAGGACGAGGATAGACTTCTTTTCCAGCAATGCTTTGGGTCAATTGCCCCTGCCAGTTCACTTTGGTGCTTTCATTTGCCAGCTGAAGCAGGTCTAACTTTTCATCAAAGAGAGCTTCATAGTCTTTCAAGTCATAGCCAAACAGAGGGAAGGATTCGGTAAATGAACCACGACCTGCCATAATCTCTGCCCGTCCATTTGACAAGGCATCGATGGTAGCATATTGTTGGAACAAGCGAATCGGATCCATACTCGAGAGAATGCTGACCGAACTAGTCAAACGAATCTTTTGGTATTGACTGCCCCAGCTGCAAGAATAATCTCTGGCGCCGATACCGCAAAGTCCTCCCGATGATGCTCCCCAATCCCGTACACATCCAAACCAACCTTATCAGCCAGCTCAATTTCTGCCACCAACTGACGAATGCGTTCATCATGACTGTAAATCTGCCCAGTCGCTTCCAGAGCGGTTGTTTCACCAAATGTTGAAATTCCTAATTCTACCATACTGTTTCCTCGCTATCTCTTTTAGTTTTTAGAGTATTTTATCACTAATTAGTTTTACTTTCAATGGATTTGCTCATTAGAAAAAGCCTAGATGAACTAGACTTTCTTGGTTTATTCTACTGTTACTGACTTAGCAAGGTTACGTGGTTTGTCCACATCGAGTCCACGGTGGAGGGTTGCAAAGTAAGCGACCAATTGCGTTGGTACGACCATTGAGATTGGTGAGAGGTAAGGGTGGACAGTCGTAAGAACGATATCATCTGTCTCTTTGGCAACATTTTCTTCTGCGATTGTAAGTACCTTAGCACCACGGGCTGCGACCTCCTGGATATTTCCACGAGTGTGGTTAGCAAGGACTGGATCTGACAAGAGGGCCAAGACAGGTGTCCCCTCTTCAATCAAGGCAATGGTTCCGTGCTTGAGTTCTCCTGCCGCAAAGCCTTCACATTGGATGTAAGAAATCTCTTTGAGTTTGAGACTGGCTTCCATGGCTACATAGTAGTCTTGACCACGTCCAATGTAAAAAGCGTTGCGAGTTGTTTCAAGAAGCTCTCGAACCTTGGCATCAATGTTTTCTTTCTCAGAAAGAGTTGATTCGATAGACTGAGCTACGATTGACAACTCATGAACCAGGTCAAAGGCTTGCGCTTTGGCATTGCCGTTTGCTTCTCCAACTGCTTTTGCAAGGAAGGCAAGGGCTGCGATTTGTGCCGTATAGGCCTTTGTTGATGCTACGGCAATTTCAGGACCCGCGTGAAGAAGCATGGTATGGTTGGCTTCACGTGAAAGAGTTGAACCTGGCACGTTTGTCACTGTCAAACTCGGAATTCCCATTTCATTAGCCTTAACCAAAACCTGACGGCTGTCAGCTGTTTCACCAGACTGGCTGATAAAGATGAAGAGCGGTTTCTTGCTGAGAAGTGGCATACCGTAGCCCCACTCAGATGAGATTCCAAGTTCTACTGGTGTATCTGTCAATTCTTCCAACATCTTCTTAGAAGCAAATCCTGCGTGGTACGATGTTCCAGCTGCAAGGATATAGATGCGGTCTGCATCTTGAACAGCCTTGATGATAGCTGGATCTACGACAACTTGACCTGCCTCATCCGTGTAGGCTTGGATGAGTTTACGCATAACCGTTGGTTGCTCGTCGATTTCCTTGAGCATGTAGTAAGGATAAGTCCCCTTACCGATATCTGACAAGTCGAGCTCAGCAGTGTAGCTAGCACGCTCACGACTGTTACCATCATAGTCTTGAACTTCGACGCTATCAGCCTTGACGATTACCAACTCTTGGTCATGAATTTCCATGTATTGGTTGGTCTCACGAATCATAGCCATAGCATCTGAGCAGACCATATTATAACCTTCTCCAAGACCAATCAAAAGTGGAGATTTGTTCTTAGCGACATAGATGACATCTGGATTTTCAGAGTCAATCAAGGCAAAGGCATAAGAACCACGAATAATGTGAAGGGCTTTTTTGAAGGCTTCAAGAACTGACAAACCATCTTCTTCTGCAAATTTCCCAATCAGGTGAACGGCAATTTCTGTATCGGTTTGCCCCTTGAAGTGGTGACCTGCAAGGTATTCTTCCTTGATTTCAAGGTAGTTTTCAATCACTCCATTGTGCACCAAGACAAAACGTCCTGTCTCAGAGCGGTGTGGGTGAGCATTTTCTTCCGTTGGTTTCCCGTGAGTCGCCCAACGCGTATGTCCGATACCAGTTGTTCCCTCAACACCAGCTGTCTTTGCAGACAATTCTGCGATACGACCAACAGCCTTGACTAGATGGTTTTCAGCACCACCTAGGACAAAAATCCCCGCAGAATCATAACCACGGTATTCGAGCTTTTCAAGCCCTTGAATCAAAATATCAGTTGCATTTGTGTTTCCAACAACACCAACAATTCCACACATAGTATATACGACACAGACCAGCTGTGCTTTCTCCTTAAATTGGTATAGTCTGATTTCTCTTTTACAGAACCAGCAAAAACAGTATATACTTGTTTTTTTAACTTGTCAAGAATAAAAATTGGTATAGTTTTTCTATCTGGTATTTTATCAAGATTTCACTTGATCCCTGACAAGTCAGCATCAATTACTTATAATAAAAAGAGGAGGTATTTGCCATGTGGTTTTTCTTCGCACTTTTATCAGCTATCTTTGCAGCCTTAACGTCAATTTTAGCCAAGATTGGGATTGAAGGAGTTCCATCCAATCTAGCAACCGCTATTCGTACAGTCGTCGTCATTCTTATGGCCTGGGCCATGGTTTTCTTGACCAATAGTCAGACCGAAATTGTCAACATCAGTAGAAAAAGTTGGCTCTTTCTCGTCTTATCAGGCTTGGCCACTGGTGCCTCCTGGCTCTGCTACTACAAGGCCCTACAGATGGGCAATGCGACTGAGGTATCTGCTGTCGATAAATTCAGTCTCGTCATTACCCTCGTTCTAGCCTTTTTCTTCCTACAAGATATCCTGACGTTTAAAACAGTTATTGGCTGTATCCTGATTACGATTGGGACCTTGGTGATGATATTGTAATAAAAAGTGAGATGAACGCCATCTCACTCTTTTTATTCTTAAAATCCATTATGGTCGCTGAGTTCCTTGAACCAGTGCCCTGATTTCTTCAGACGGCGTTCTTGTGTTTCCAAGTCTAATTCAACCAAACCATAGCGGTTTTTATAGCTATTGAGCCATGACCAGCAATCAATAAAGGTCCAGATTAAGTATCCTTTACAGTTTGCTCCATCTTCAATGGCACGGTGAAGTTCACGCAGATGTCCTTTGACAAAGTCAATACGATAGTCGTCCTGAATCATGCCATTCTCACGGAACTTGTCTTCCCCTTCAACACCCATGCCGTTTTCGGTCAGCAACCACTCAATATTACCATAATTTTCCTGGATATTTTGAGCGATATCATAAATCCCCTGCTCGTAGATTTCCCAACCGCGGTGAGGATTGATTTTACGGCCCGGCATGACGTAAGGTTCGTAGAAATGCTCTGGCAAAAGCGGGCTATCAGGATGTTTAGCAAAACGTGGCGCCATAACGCGCAAAGGTTGGTAGTAATTGACTCCAAGGAAATCAACTGTATTCTCCCGAATAAGGTCCAACTCCTCAGCTGTAGAATTCGGTAACAAATCATACTCAGCTAAAATTTCCACCAATTCCTTTGGATAAGCTCCCAGTACAGACGGGTCTAAGAAAGATTGGGCTTGGAATAGGTCGGCAATGCGCGCAGCCTTGACATCCGCAGGATGTTGGCTACGTGGGTAAGCTGGTGTCAAGTTAAGGACAATCCCAATCTTAGAATCAGGCAAATCTCATGACAGGCCTTAACCGCAAGACTGCTAGCCAGTTGTGTGTGATAGGCTACCTGAACCGCCGCTTTGGCATCTACCTTATGAGGATAATGGGCATCATAAAAATAACCAAATTCTACGGGGACGATGGGTTCATTGAAGGTAATCCATTGGTCCACCAAGTCACCGTAAGTCTCAAAACAAAAACGAGCATAGTCTTCATAGGCTGAGACAGTCGCCTTATTTTCCCAGCCATCCCCATCTTCTTGTAGAGCAAATGGCAGGTCAAAGTGATAGAGATTAACTAAGAGACGAATTCCCTTGGCCTTAATGGCTTCAAAGACCTGACGGTAGAAAGCCACCCCTTGCGGATTGACCTCTCCACGGCCTTGTGGGAAAATGCGAGACCACTGGATAGAAGTTCGGAAGGCTGTATGCCCAGTCTCTACCAGAAGCTCAATATCCTTTTCCCAGTTTTCATAGAAAGTCGATGTTTTGTCAGGTCCAATCCCATTGTAGTAGCGATTGGGCTCCACCTGATACCAATAATCCCAGAGATTATCTCCTTTACCATCACCAAGCACTCGTCCTTCTGTCTGTGGTCCAGAAGTGGAGGAACCCCAAACAAAATCCTTTGGAAATTTTAGCATAGCTTTACCTCTTCGTTTACTCATTTTTCCCATTATATAGAAAAAACAAGGTAAAAACTAGTTACATTTTTGCCTTGTTTTTCTTCTGATTATAGTTTTTATTTCTTGCTGAGGATTTCAAGCGTTTCAAGCAAGTTGTCTGCATGAACTTCGATGGTGTCACCAGTCGCCTTAATCTTAACTTCTACGATGCCATCGGCTGCTTTCTTCCCAACAGTGATACGGATTGGCAATCCAATCAAGTCGCTATCGCTGAATTTAACACCGACACGTTCGTTACGGTCGTCTGTCAAGACTTCGTAACCAGCTCCCATCAAGCTCGCTTCAAGTTTCTCTGTCAGAGTTTGTGCTTCTTCGTCTTTGACATTGACAGTAATCAAGTGCACATCAAATGGTGCCAATTCTTTAGGGAAGTTAACTCCCCAAGTGTAACGGTATTCACCTTTAGGCGTTTTGTTGACAAAGAGGCGAGCGTGTTGTTCCATAACTGCGGAGAGAAGACGGCTAACACCGATACCGTAACATCCCATGATGATTGGCACAGCACGGCCATTTTCATCCAAAACATCTGCACCCATACTTGCTGAATAACGAGTTCCGAGCTTAAAGATGTGACCGATCTCGATACCACGGGCAAAGTTAAGAACACCTTGTCCATCTGGTGAAATTTCACCCTCACGAACTTCACGAATATCCACGTATTCTGCAGTGAAATCACGACCTGGGTTCACACCTGTCAAGTGGTAGCCATCTTCGTTAGCCCCCACAACAGCATTGCGAACATCTTGTACCTTACGATCTGCAATGATTTTGACATTTTCTGGCAAACCAACTGGACCAAGTGAACCAAAGCCAGCTGGGATAACACTTGCCACTTCTTCTTCGCTCGCAACATCAAAGAAATCTGCACCCAAGTGGTTTTTCAACTTGACTTCATTGAGTTGGTCATTTCCAACTAGAAGGGCTGCAACAAGCTCTCCATCTGCCATGTAGAAGAGGGTTTTGATCGTTTGCTCTTCTGGCACGTTTAGGAAGGCTGCCACTTCATCAATTGATTTAACATCTGGTGTTGCGACACGAGTCACTTCTTCTTCCGCAACGACACGGTTGCTTGGTTTGTACTCGTTTGTTGCCATTTCTAAGTTAGCCGCATAACTAGACTCACTTGAGTAGGCGATGGTATCTTCACCAGAAACCATCCATTTAAGTAATTCTGCCTTGATTTCTTCTTGCACTTCTGCAGGAATTTCATCAAATGAGGCAACTGACTTGTCTAAGACAACCCAGCGGTCGAGGTCTGTACGAGCTGGTGTGATGGCCATAAATTCTTGGCTGTCCTTACCACCCATAGCTCCACCGTCACCGATGATGGCTTTAAAGTCCAAGCCACTACGAGTAAAGATACGTTCATAGGCCGCTTTGTACTCGTCATAAGTCACATCCAAACTATCGTAATTAGCATGGAAACTATAGCCGTCTTTCATGATAAATTCACGCGTACGGAGAAGCCCGTTACGTGGACGTTTCATCACGGTATTTCGGTTGAATTTGGTAGAGATTGAGTGGCAATTGCTTGTAAGACTTAACAGAATCACGGACAATAGCTGTAAAAGTCTCTTCGTGGGTCGGACCTAGAATAAAGTCTGACTTTTCACGGTTTTTCAGTTTATAAAGGTCTTCACCATAAGTTTCATAACGACCTGATTCACGCCAAAGATCGGCACTGAGAAGGGCAGGAGCCAACATCTCCACCGCACCAATCTTATCAAACTCTTGGCGCATGATATTCTTAGCCTTTTCAATCACACGGTTAGCGAGTGGCAGGTAAGAATAAACACCGGCAGAAACTTGACGGACATAACCAGCACGCAACATAAGGGCGTGGCTGATAACTTGAGCATCGCTTGGCATTTCGCGAAGCGTTGGGATTAGCATTTTACTTTGTTTCATAATATTCCTCGATTATCTAAAAGAAGAGTCGCATAATGTCATTCCAGGTCACAGCTAGCATCAAGACAACCATGATAACTACACCAGCCATGGTGACATAGGTTTCAATTTCTTGTTTAAGGGGTTTCCGGCGGATAGCCTCTAGGATGTTGAGCACAATCTTTCCACCATCCAAAGCCGGGATAGGAATCAAGTTAAAAATTCCAATATTGATGGAAATCATAGCTAGGAAGTAGAGGACATTCTCAAGACCATTTTTAGCAGCATCGCTACTTGCCTTAAAAATAGCAACGGGACCACCGAGTTTGTTCAAATCTGGATGGAAAATCAAGTTTTTCAGAGCCGAAAGGATGCGAAGTCCTGAGTCAGCAGCAGTTGTAAATCCACCAACAAACATGGATAGAAAGTCTGACTTGACTCCCGGTTGAACCCCAAGAATATAACGTCCTTGATTCTCTTCTGGAGTCACCGTGACTTGTTTTTCGCTACCATTTTCAGAAATGGTCACATCCAAGGTCGGGGCTGTCTTGTCCTTGGTATCTGCTTCCACAGCCTGGGTCAAGTCTTGCCAATTCTTAACCTCATGCGAGCCGACCTTGGTGATTTGAGCTGTCTCAGCTACGCCCACCTTAGCCAAAGCTCCCTCTGGCATGACATGAAAGAGATTGGTCTGAGTATCTCTAACACCGCCTTGCAAAAAGATCAAGATCCAAAAAACAACAACACCTAAGATAAAGTTATTCATAGGACCTGCAAAGTTGGTGATGAGCTTGCCCCAGATAGAAGCATTTTGATACTGTACATCCAAAGGGGCAATGCGTACTTCGGTTCCATCTTCTTCAACAACCGTTGCATCATGATCGACTGTAAAAGTCTTTTCTTCTTCCAGGACCAAACCCTTGATAAAGAGCTTGTCTTCAAAGTCAAACTGGGTTACCTGCATAGGAAGAGCCGTTTGATCCAACTTCTTCCCTGAGAGGTTGATCCGTTTGACCTTACCATCGTCAGCAAGTGTTAAACTGACCGGAGTTCCTGTCTTAATTTCTGTCGCATCATCACCCCAGCCTGCCATACGAACATAGCCTCCTAGAGGAAGGATACGAATTGTATAAGCAGTGCCATCCTTACCGATATGGGAAAAAATCTTGGGCCCCATACCAATGGCAAATTCACGAACTAGAATGCCTGATTTCTTGGCAAAATAAAAATGTCCAAACTCATGCACCACCACAATAATCCCAAAAACGAGGATAAAGGTTAGCAATCCAATCATTCAATATTCCTTTCTTTAAAACAGGCCAAATAAGTGCATCATTGGAAACACAATCAGCATGCTGTCAAAGCGATCCAACACACCGCCATGTCCAGGGATAAATTTCCAGAATCCTTGACACCGAAATGGCGTTTCATGGCACTCTCAATCAAGTCACCAAACTGACCTGCCACACTGAAGAAGGCTGCAAAGAGACTCATTCTATAAATCCCATAAGGAAGAGCAACTGTGCTGTCCACTAACATGAAAATCACTGTTATCAGTACCGCACCTAGAATACCACCGACAAAGCCCTCAATACTCTTATTAGGAGAAACTCTTGGTGCCAACTTATGTCTACCAAAATTCATCCCTGTCAGGTAGGCTGCGCTATCTGTCGCCCAAACGATAAAAAGGGCCAAAAGTACCTTGTCAAAACCTGCCACCCGAGCATCTAGTAAGGCATTGAAGCCAAAACCAACATAAAAACTCACAGCAATTGGAAAAGCGGCATCTTCAATCGTATAGTTTTTACTGAAAACGGTCGTCCCTAGCATTATGGTAATCAAAACACTGTAGGCAACCACATTCCCATCAACAGGCAAAAATGTTAGGTAATTTTCTAAAGGAACTGTGAGAGCGAAGGTCGCAAAAAGAGTCAAAGCGCCCTCAATGGTCATAGTCTTTAGCCCCTTCATGTGCAAAAGTTCATGGACGCCTAGCATCGCTAACAAGCCAATCCCTATCTGCAACAAGAGCCCACCTGCAAACAAGACTGGAAGGAAAATTGCCAGGGCCAATACCGCAAACAATGTTCTCTTTTGTAAATCCTTGGTCATATCTTCTCCTAAACTCCTCCAAAACGGCGATTGCGATGGTTAAAAGCAGCAATAGCTTCCTGCAAGGCGGCTTCATCAAAATCAGGCCACAAGGTATCCGTAAAATAAAGCTCGCTATAGGCTGCTTGCCATGGTAAGAAATTACTTAAACGCAACTCACCACTCGTACGGATAATCAAATCAGGATCCCGCAAATCCTTTGGCAGGTGTTGCGTGAAAAGATAGTCTCCAATCATATCTTCTGTGATGTCACCAGGGTTGATTTTAGCATCTAGAACATCTTGAGCCAAGCCCTTAAGAGCCTGCGTAATTTCAGCACGACCACCGTAGTTAAGCGCAAAATTGAGAATCAAGCCCGTATTGTTCTTGGTCAACTCCTCTGCTTTTTTCAAAGCTTCAAAAGTCGGCTTAGGCAGACGGTCTGTCTCCCCAATCATCTGAATCTTAACGTTATTTGCGTGCAATTCAGGGACATAGTTATCATAAAATTCGACTGGCAAGTTCATGATAAACTTGACCTCTTGATCTGGGCGTGTCCAGTTTTCCGTTGAAAAGGCATAAACCGTGATGACCTTGACTCCCATCTTGTTAGCTGCCTTGGTCACCTTTTGAAGGGCTTCCATCCCCGCCTTGTGTCCGAAGACCCGCGGTTGCATCCGTTTTTTAGCCCAACGACCATTCCCATCCATGATGATGCCAATATGAGCAGGAACCTGTGTTGGAACCTCAACTTCTACAGCTTTATCTTTCTTAAAAAATCCAAACATGTTCTTATTCCTATTCAAAAATCTATCGTTTCATTATACCATATTTCCCTATTTTCTTCTATTGCTAAGTTATTAGCTCTCCATACAGACAAAAAATAAGCCGCCTGATTGGGCGACTTAATTTTATAGGGAGATTATTATGAAAAAGTTTTAGGAGTTTAAGTTAAGTTCCTCTTAACTTATGAACCTAGTATACCGTCCCTAACTTAAATTTTTCTTAAGTTTTTTGAGAAAGTTAGATTTTTCCATTTTTCTTGCCAATTTTTCTTGGACAAGCGTTCTTGATAGAGCTTCATTCGGTCCTCATTCTCTAAAAAATGAGGAGTAGGGGAAACTTGAAACTTTAAAATATCCTCTAGACCATAGGGCGCAAAGAGCTCCAAAGTTGCGTCGGCATGCAAGCGAAGGCCTATCGCCGTACAGCGTTCGGGATATTTACTCATGGCATCACGAGAACTCGTGTAAGGCGCTGTGTGGGGACTGTGCAGATGCATATAGACCTGATTTTTCAACTCCCACTGATATTGAGGGAAATCTTCTCTCAGCTTTTTCTCTAGGGATACTGTTTCCTCATAAGAAACATCTGGATCAAAGAAAATCACATCCACATCCGTCTCACTATCAAAAGGCGATTTGTCTGACAAGAGATTCCAGATGAAATTCCTGACAGAACCTGCCGCCAACCACGAATCTTTCAGACCAAGGTCACTAATGATGGTCAGAATGGTCATCATATCTGGATTTTCTCTGAAAGCATCTAGAATTTCTTGCTCATTTTTCACTGTATTCATAACCTAAATGTTCATATGCCTTAGCAGTCGCCACCCGTCCAGAACGAGTTCGCATGATAAAGCCTTTTTGTATAAGGTAAGGTTCGTACATATCTTCGACTGTCTCACGCTCCTCGGCAATATTAACAGAAAGAGTTCCTAAACCGACAGGACCACCACCGTACATCTCAATCATGGTACGAAGAATCTTTTGATCCACATAGTCCAAGCCTTCATGGTCTACATCCAACATGGTCAAAGCCTTATCGGTAATGACATCATCGATAACCCCATTTCCCATAATCTGGGCAAAGTCGCGCACGCGCTTGAGGAGACGATTGGCGATACGAGGAGTTCCTCGACTGCGTAAGGCCAACTCCGAAGCTGCCTCATGGGTGATTTCCATCTCAAAAATATCTGCCGTTCGTTCAACAATTTCCGTCAAGTCAGCACGGGCATAGTATTCCATATGACCTGTAATTCCAAAACGTGCCCGCAGAGGATTTGAGAGCATCCCCGCACGTGTCGTAGCCCCAATCAAGGTGAATGGTGGCAAGTCCAAATGAACACTGCGACTGCCCTCTCCAGCCCCAATCATGATGTCAATGTAGAAGTCCTCCATGGCACTATAAAGCACCTCTTCCACCGACATAGGCAAGCGATGAATCTCATCAATAAAGAGAACGTCTCCAGGCTCCAAATCATTCAAAATCGCTACCAGATCCCCCGCTTTTTCAATGACAGGACCAGACGTTTGCTTGAGATTGACTCCCAGTTCATTGGCAATGACAAAGGCCATGGTCGTTTTCCCCAAACCTGGAGGCCCAAATAAGAGCACATGGTCCAGCGCTTCATCCCGCATTTTGGCAGCTTCGATAAAGATTTGCAGCTGGTCCTTGACCTTATCCTGCCCAATATATTCACGTAAATACTGAGGACGGAGGGTACGTTCTACCAACTCCTCATCCCCCATGATTTCATTATCTAAAATTCTACTCATGGCTCTATTATATCAAAAATCCAAGCCACAAACAAAAAAGCCACCTGATTGGGTGGCCTCTTTAGGGAGATTATTATGAAAAAGAAAAGTTTAGGATTTCATTAAATAAAGTTAGGAGGTCTTTATTTAATGGTTATATAATACACAAGGAGACTTAAAATTCCCTTAATTTTTAAATCAATCACTAACAATTTTCTTTAACAGCTGTTTGACCTGCAATACGTCCAAAAGTAAAGATATCCGTAAGCGAATTTCCTCCTAGACGGTTACCTGCATGGAGTCCACCTGCGACTTCTCCGGCAGCATACAAACCAGGGATAATCTGCCCGTTTTCATTCAAAACGTGTGTTGAAGTATCAATCTTGAGTCCACCCATTGTATGGTGAACGGCTGGTTTTCTTGGTGTTGCGTAAAATGGCGCAACCTCACACTTGAGGTCAAAACTACCTTTATTAAATTCAGGATCAAAACCTGCATCTACATAGGAATTGTAATTCTTAATCGTTTCCACTAGAACTTGTGGATCCACACCAATCTGAACCGCCAACTCTTCTATCGTATCTGCACGATAGAGAGTACCTGCTTTGACTTGGGCATCGATTTTTCTTGGCTAGTATTGTAGGCAGTTTCCTTGATACGTTCATCTGCGATTAGATAGAACAAGCCTCCATTATCAATCGCCGCTTGAGATAGCTTGTCTCGGCTACCGTACTCATCTACAAAGCGCTTCCCTTCAGTATTTACCATGATGAAGTTTGCTGGGGGAACTTGAAGTCCTGAGAAAAGAGCTCCTGTCACTGGATCGGATACTGGCATCATTTGACTAAAGCCCATACCCACTAGATCTGCACCTACACTTTGCCCTAAAAGAATACCATCTCCTGTTACAGCTGGTGTATTAGATGTAGCGATATCATCTGCAATTTCAGTCCAGTAGGTATTGTATTTTTGTAGCATCTTTGTATTGGCACCAAATCCTCCAGAAGCTAGAACAACAGCATCTGCATTGACAATGATGGTTTGACCGTTTCGACCTTCTGCTCTGACACCCTTGACAGCCCCGTCTTCTACAAGCAATTCTTTAACTGGAGAATCTGTCAAGATCTTACCACCATGTTCTAGAACATATTTTTGTAGGACAGATATAAAGGCATACCCCATTGGTTGGACCGGCTTATGACCACGACGCCAAAGGGCTCCAACTGGCATTGTCACTTCACTACGAACAAATTCAACACCGATGTCTTCCAACCAACGAACAGACTCTAGGGCCCGTTCGGTTAAAACAGAAACCAAATCGTATTGGCCATGAATTTCATTTCCTTGTAAATCTTTTCGTTTCCCACCGATATAGGTTTGGATACGGTAAAGTAAGGTAGAGTCAAACAAATAGCTCGGGTCCTGCAAATACTGCTCAACCTCAACTTTCAAGGCTCTAAAGTCCTCTAAATATTCTGGATCAATCGTTGATTCATCTGTCGCAATCAATTCTTGAAGCGTATGAGCCTCACCTGGATGAGCTGAGAAGGTTCCTTGCCATGCTGGATCTGGTGCATTCATTGGACCACCTGCACGAACAGTATTTCCTCCAATTGCAGGAAATTTCTCAACAACAATTGGCTTCTTACCAGCTTGTAAGACTGCAGCGGCTGCAGCTAATCCAGCTCCTCCGCCTCCGACGATGACAACGTCTGCCTGATAGGTCTTATCTTCTTTATCTAGGGCAGATGGCGCTTTTGAACGTTTCCGTAAAACATCTGGATTTGCACCGGCTTGTTTGACTGCACGCGCAACTCCATCTAAAACACCATTTGAAGTCACAGAAGCTCCTGACACCGCATCAACATTTAAGGTTTGTCCCTCAATGATTTCCGCTGGGATACGGGTAAAGACGACATCTGCGATTCCTGAAGATTCTCCAGAAGAATCGATTTCAATTTTTTCAATACGGTCCTCAGAAACCGTTACATCCATCGGTAATTTACCATTATGGCCTTCAGTTGTAACATGGTAAGTCCCCGGTTCAAAGCGAACTTCTTCAGGAAGATTTAGTTGGTTTGCAACGGATACAAAGCGAAGGAAGCGATAAAAACAACTATCTAGAAAATCAACGGTTCGCTCATCAATCAAATCTCCATTGTCATCAAACGCTCGATGCACTCGACCAAGTAAAAACTCACTACCTGGCATAACTGTTGCATTTACCCCAGGAGCATCCAGAATCTGACGAAGATGAAGTTGGGCACGTGAAGAACCTTGAATATCGTAAGAAGCTCCGACAATCATGGTCGGCTTTCCGTCTAGTGGATGAATGTTAAAAGACAACCACTCGAGCAAGCTATTCAAACTTGATGGAATCGTATGATTGTGCTCGGGTGTCGAGATAATGACACCATCAGCTTCTGAAATAGCTTGATTAAACTTCTGAATAATAGGTGTATCTGTTTGATCATCTGTTTCATTGAACATTGGTACATCTGTTATCTCTAAAATCTCAATATCCGCTTTCTGAGCAAATGTCTTTTCATAAATTGCAACAGGTTGCGATTATAGGATTTTTTTGCATTAGTCCCAACAATAGCTACTAATTTCATGGATTGTTCTCCTTTCTTGAAATACTTATGCTTTCAACCATTCTTCCCAAATGAAAGATTTCTTACGATTTGTATCTTCTGGTTTGACCAAAGCCTTTGTTAATTCAACAAAGTTTTGAAACTCTGAAAAATGTTCTTCTAGTTCTGCAACCTTTTCAGGATTGTTCAAATGACACTCATCATCCAGGACTTGCTCAGAATGACCTAGAAAGAACTCTGTACCCGGCATAACTCTCGCTTTAAGCTCCGGCGCATCTAAAATCTGACGTAAATGTGCCTGCGCTCTAGATGTTCCCAGCAAACCGAGAGAAGCACCAACAATCATCGTCGGTTTATTGATTAAGGCACGACTGGTATAAGCAATCCACTCCAAAGCAGAGGCCAAAGGTGCTGGTATCGTGTGGTCGTACTCAGGTGTTGAAATAATCATACCATCTGCAGCAAGAATTTTTTCTGAAAAAGCTTGAACTTCAGCTGGCGCTAGCTTGTCCTCAGGTTCGTTAAAGGCTGGCAATTGTTTGATTTCCAATACCTCAATGTCGGCTTTATCCGAAAAGTGCTTTTGCATAAATTTCAAGAGTTTCCGATTGGTTGAGCGATCTGAATTGGTTCCAACGATAGCAACTAGTTTCATCTTGGTACCCCTTTCATTTATTTAATCTACTTTCATTATACTACTTTAGAAAATCTTGTAAATCCTTGATAATAAAGACCGTGTTATTCTATCAGATTATCGTACTTTAGTACAAGTTCGTGAAAAAATTAACAAAATATCTTCATAAACTATTGACCGGTTTCCTTAACTATGATATAGTCTTGGTGAAAAAATATACATTTAAGGAGGATGTTTTTATGAAAGAGACATTCAATCGTTGGAGGATTTTAGTCGCGTCTACAGCCATTCTTCTTTGCACAGGTGCCGTCTATTCCTTTTCTGTTTTTGCCGGACCACTTAGCAGTTCAACAGGCTGGTCCATGTCTGATATTATGTTAGCATTTGCTATCAACTCTGCAATAGGCCCTATCCCCATGATTCTCGGAGGTTATTTAGTTGACAAAGGTTATGTAAAATGGACCATCGCCCTCGGCGCTCTTCTATTTGCTAGCGGATTTTACTTAACCGGCTATGCCAATTCACCAGCCATGCTTTATTTGACTTATGGATTAATGGCCGGGCTTGGTCAAGGTTTTGCCTATTCAGGTGCCCTCTCCAATTCACTTCGCCTCTTCCCTGATAAACGTGGCTTAGCCTCTGGAATTCTGACAGGTGGCATGGGATTTGCCGCAGTCATCGCTTCTCCAGTCGCGAGCAATCTCATTCAAAAACAAGATGCCTTCTTTGCTTTTCGTACAATTGGGCTAGTCTATATTGTTGTTATCATCTGTGCAATTTTCTTTATTAAGGCAGCTCCAAGCGGCTACCAACCAGCAGGCTGGAAAGCTCCTATCCCAACCAAACAAGGACCTACTAATAAAAACTGGAAACAAATGCTACAAAGTCCTCTGTTTTACATTATCATTAGCATGTTCTTTGTTGGCGCCTTTTCTGGTTTGATGATTGCCTCTCAAGCATCACCAATCGGTCAATCAATGTTTGGACTCTCTGCAGGCACTGCAGCTCTCTATGTCTCTCTTTATTCAATCGCAAACTCTAGTGGTCGTTTTATCTGGGGATCACTTTCTGATAAAATCGGCCGTTCAAAGACCTTATTGATTATCTATTCTGTCATTGTCCTAGCTTTATTCTCCCTAACTATCGTCCCTGGTCAACTCGGGTTTACCTTAGGAATTATTGGACTTGGTATCTGCTTTGGCGGTGTTATGGGGGTCTTCCCATCTATCGTCATGGAAAATTACGGTCCTGCAAATCAAGGGGTCAACTACGGTATCGTCTTCACTGGATATTCTTTAGCAGCATTTTTCGCTCCCAAAGTCGCTGTTCAAATGGCAATGGCTAATAATGGAAATTATAGTGTAGCTTTTTATGTTGCTATTGCTTTGGCCTTCATTGGACTTATGCTTACTATTTTTTATATGAAAAAGAAAGCTTAAAACTCGAAAACTTCCTAGATAAGGAAGTTTTTTTGGTATAATAAAAGTAGTAATAGAATATTGGGAGGATTTACCATGGCAGACCGTTCACGTTTCTTACGAGATAACCCATCTGACTTCCCATATGATTTTGAAAAACAAATCTTATCCAAAACATCTCCTGACACAATCTATCATTGTCATCCTGAGCTAGAGATTATTTATGTTACAAAGGGTTCTGCCATCGTTCATATCAACTCAGAACGCTTTGAAAGTCGTGAAGGAGATATTTTTCTTATCCAACCGACCTCTCTCCATGCTATCTATTCTCACAAAGATCAAGAACTATTTTCTACTAGCTTTCGAATTCATCTAGATTATCTTGGGAGAAGTCAGATTGACAGCTTTAGCCAACGCTATATCCAACCCCTCCACTCTGGTCACTTTTGCCTAACTCCTCAAATATCACCAGGAGATAAGGCCTATGATCAAATTCAATCCTGCCTTCTTTCACTCTTTTCTATCCTTGAAGAAAAAGGCATATACTACGACCTACTCATAAAATCTAAACTATACGAATTGCTTCATCTTCTCTTTAAGTATAGATACGTCAATCGACACTATACAGATGATACCTACCAAAAATACCAAAAACTAAAAGAAGTGATTTGCTACCTTGAACAGCACTACTCAGAACCCATTCATATTGAGCAACTGGCTGCAACATTTGGATATAGTAAAAATCACTTTATGAGTATTTTCAAGCAACATACTGGAGCCAGTTGTATGGACTACCTGCTCCAGTTACGTCTTGAGAAATCCTGTGAAAAACTCGTCCAAACCAACCTCAACATTCAAGAAATTGCAAGCCAGGTCGGTTTCACCAACATTTCAAACTTCAACCGTCAATTTAAGCAGCACTATTACTTAACACCTAGACAGTATCGAAACCAACAACTTAAAAAGAAAACATGATTCTTTCTCCTTAGTCTTTCTAAGGAGTTTTTTCAAACAAAAAAGCCACCTGATTGGGTGGCTTCTTTAGGGAGATTATTATGAAAAAGAAAAGTTTAGGATTTCATTAAATAAAGGGTACTCAATGAAAATCGAAATCAGACTAGGCAGATAGACGCAAGTATAACTATAGTTAGCTAAGTCGACTCTAACGAAGTATGGTGAGATTTTCGAAGAGTATTAGGAGGTCTTTATTTAATGGTTATATAATACAAGATGAATCTTAAAGCTAACTTAACTTTTCTCCTGATTTATCATTTTTTTTAAAATTTTTTTCAAATGGATTTTTCCTCTCCAAGTCATAAAAAAGCCACCTGATTGGGTGACTTCTTTAGGAGATTATGATGAAAAAGAAAAGTTTGGGATTTCATTAAATAAAGTTAGGAGGTCTTTATTTAATAACCATATAATACACGAGGAGACTTAAACTTTACTTAAGAAAAAATGATTTTTTTATCTTTTTCGATCCACCCAAATCATTCCTGTACAATCATAAGTAGATAAGGTTTCAAATCCCAGAGAACGATAGAATCCCAAGGTTTTTTCTGTCTGATCGGTCACTAGTTGAACTTGATAGGCATCTTTGTAATCACCTAAAGCCTCTTTCATCAAGTCGCTACCAATCCCTTGGCGCTGATAGCTCGGCAAAACGATCAAATCCTGGACAAAAATCGATGAAAAACCATCTCCGACCAAACGGACCAAGCCCACCACGGCATCGCCATCAAGTGCTAGATAAATCGCTAATGAGTGAGACAAGGCTTTCTTCAACATCTGAGGTTGATGTGTATATTTTGTCCATCCAACTGCCTGATAGAGATGCAAAACATCCTCTAGCTTGACAATTTCTTGCCTTCTAATAGTCATTATCTCAATACCTCTCAGAATTCTCTTAAGCTCTTGTACTGCCGTCCATTTTTATCAAAATTTCAGGAGCCAGCCATGCTTCCAAACGAACTTTAACTTGAGGCCAGTCCTTATCAATCATAGCTAGCCAATCCGTATCACGTGTACGTCCCTTATAAACGACTGCCTGACGGAAGGTGCCTTCATAAACAAAGCCCAAACGCTCCGCGGCTCGTCTTGATGGGATATTTAGAGAATCACATTTCCACTCATAGCGACGATAGTTAAGCTCCTCAAAAACATAGCGAGCCAAGAGATACTGAGCCTCTGTCCCTATACGTGTTCCCCTGAGTTCTGGAGAAAAAGTGACAGTTCCCACTTCTATCACTCGGTTATTCTGATCAATGCGCATGAGAGAAAAAGTTCCCAAGGCCTTACCAGTTGCCTTGTCTACAATCGCATAGTAAAAGCGATCCTTACGAGCCAACATCTGATTTAAAAGGCTAACCAACTCCTCCATATCTGCCACTGGTTCCTGAAAGAGGTAGGTCCACATCTCCCGAGGAGTATCTGGACCATAAACAGCTAGCAAATCCTCAGCATGCTTTTCCACCGAAAGAGCCTCTATCCGAGCGTAGCGCCCTTCTAAGAAATCAATGGAAGGCAATTCACCAGATGTATAACCTTCCATTGACTCACCAATCATCTGACCATATTCGTTTACTGGCATCGTTTTCTCCTTGATTCACTTTTCAAACTTTATAATTGCACATAGTATATCATACTTTCATGAAAAAATTCAAAAAATCCTTCAGATTCTACTCTGAAGGATTCATTTCTTATTTAATAACGATATTAACAAGTTTGGTTGGCTTCAATAGTCCAGTGTACTATTGAAGGTGGCAGATAGAGCTAATAAACTCGTTATTTCACAACAATATTAACCAATTTATTTGGTACACTAATCACCTTCACGATTTCCTTGCCGTCAATGTCCGCTTTGACTTTTTCGTCAGCCAGAGCAATTTCTTGCAATTCTTCGCGTGACAGGTCTTTAGCGACCATGAGTTTGGCACGGACTTTTCCTTTGATTTGGACGACGATTTCGATTTCGTCTTCAACCAATTTACTTTCGTCCCAAGTTGGCCAAGCCACGTAAGAGATGGATTCACCTGTTGCTGTAACTGTTTGCCAAAGTTCTTCTGCCAAGTGAGGTGCAAATGGGGCAATCAATTGGATAAAGCCTTTGGCGTAGTCCACATAGAGTTTGTCTTCCTTGTTAGCAGCGTTGACAAAGACCATGAGTTGGGCAATAGCTGTGTTGAATTTCATGGATTCGATTTGCTCAGTAACAGATTTAACGGTTTCATTGTAAACCTTGTCAAGAGCACCATTGTTTTCCGCAACGATTTCTTTACTTGTAATCAAACGGTAAACACGGTCGAGGAACTTACGGCTTCCTTCCAGGCCTTCTTCTGACCAAGCGATAGAAGCATCAAGTGGTCCCATGAACATTTCATAGACACGAAGGGTATCGGCACCATATTGTTCCACCACATCGTCTGGGTTGACAACGTTCTTGAGCGATTTAGACATCTTGGCTGGCGCTTGCTCCAACTCTTCTCCTGTTTCCACATGGAAGAAAGAACCGTCACGTTTTTCAACCTTATCAGTCGCTACAAGAGCTCCACGGTGGTCACGGTAGCTTGTTCCCAAAATCATTCCTTGGTTAAAGAGTTTTTGGAATGGCTCTTTTGTCGGAACAACACCGAGGTCATAGAGGAATTTATGCCAGAAACGAGCATAAAGCAAGTGAAGAACGGCATGCTCCGCACCACCCACGTAGATATCTACTGGCAACCATTGTTTGAGGAGATCCTCATCAGCCAATTTCTCAGTATTGTGCGGGTCAATATAGCGGAGGTAGTACCAGCTTGAACCAGCCCATTGTGGCATGGTGTTGGTTTCACGACGACCTTTGACACCATCTTCACGCGTCACTTCAAGCCAGTCGGTCAAGTTAGCCAATGGGCTTTCCCCTGTACCTGAAGGGCGGATGTCCTTGGTTACTGGCAAGACAAGTGGCAATTCATTTTCAGGAACAGCCGTTGAAGTCCCATCTTCCCAATGAATGATTGGGATTGGCTCACCCCAGTAACGTTGACGGCTAAAGAGCCAGTCGCGGAGACGGTAGGTAACCTTCTCTTGACCGCAACCTTTCTCTTCCAACCAAGCCACAATCTTAGCAATAGCGTCTTCTTTGTTAAGGCCATCTAGGAAGTCTGAATTGACATGAAGGCCGTCTTCTGTGTAGGCAGCTTCTGCTACATTACCACCTTCAAGGACTTCTACGATTGGAAGACCAAACTGTTTGGCAAATTCCCAGTCACGTTGGTCGTGGGCTGGCACAGCCATAACGGCACCTGTTCCATAACTAGCAAGAACATAATCCGCAATCCAGATTGGAATTTCTTTGCCATTGACAGGGTTGATGGCATAAGCACCGGTCCAAACCCCTGTTTTTTCCTTGGCAAGGTCGGTACGAGCCAAGTCTGACTTGAGGCTGGCTTGGTGTTTATAGTCTACTACAGCCTCTGCTTGCTCTGGACTTGTGATAGCGTCAACCAAGTCATGCTCAGGTGCAAGAACGGTAAAGGTCGCACCGAAAAGGGTATCAGGACGAGTTGTAAAGACTGTAAATTCCTTGTCTGTTCCTTTTACTTTAAAGGTTACATTGGCACCAGTTGATTTCCCAATCCAGTTGCGTTGCATATCCTTGATAGACTCTGGCCAATCAAGTTCATCCAAGTCATTGAGCAAGCGCTCTGCATAGGCAGTGATTTTGAGCATCCATTGACGCATCGGTTTGCGGACTACTGGATAGCCTCCACGCTCAGAAGTTCCGTCAGGAAGGACTTCTTCGTTGGCAATGGCCGTTCCCAGTTCTTCGACCCAGTTTACTGGCACTTCCGCTTCATAGGCCAAGCCTTTTTCGTAAAGCTTGGTGAAGATCCATTGCGTCCACTTGTAGTAGTTTGGATCTGTTGTATTGACTTCACGGTCCCAGTCGTAAGAGAAGCCAAGCGCATTGATTTGGCGCTTGAAGTTGGCAATATTTTCCGCCGTAAATTCTGCTGGGTCATTCCCTGTATCCATAGCGTATTGCTCTGCAGGCAAACCAAAGGCATCCCAACCCATTGGGTGAAGAACATTGTAGCCTTGCGCACGTTTGTAACGGCTGAGAATATCCGTTGCTGTATAGCCTTCTGGGTGTCCTACGTGCAATCCGGCTCCTGAAGGATATGGGAACATGTCCAGAGCATAGAACTTCGGTTTGAAGCATCTGTTCCTGTCTTAAATGTATGATGTTGGGCCCAATAGCCCTGCCACTTAGGCTCGATTTCCTTATGATTGTAAAAACTCATGCTATTTCTCCAATTTTATGATGTTACTATTATACCATTTTTGGGGGAATTTGAAAGTCGAGAAATGTTCTTTTAGACTTGGATAACAAGAAATACTGAGTCGCAAATCCACCTTATTTAACAGGAAAAAAATTAGCCCCTAATCGGAGCTAACTTCTATCAATTTTTTATTTCTTCCATCTTCTCACGTCCCAGTTCCCGATAGCTACGGTCACCGACGATTTCAACAGTAAACTGGCCGTTCTCGTATTCTAGAATGGTCACACTTCCATTATCTAGGCCATGCGGATGCATGCCATTGATGAGATAAACCATTGTACCAATGGTCATCCCGTGACTGACAACCAGGGCATTGCCCCCACCTTGTTCTTCCATTTCTTTGGCAATCGTTTCGAAACCTTCTTTGATTCGGCCACTAAGTTTTTCCCAACCTTCAGCCCAACCAGCAGTATCAACCTCTACCAAACCTTCAGCTAGCTCCGCATAGGATAACTGATGAACATGATCCACCTTAAAAACACGAGGAATGACCCCCATAAAGAGGTCTCCATCATAGGCCCCATCAAAACTACCAAAGCACCACTCACGGATTCGCTTATCCATACGGTAAGGGATTTCCCTTGTAAGCCCAGTTCTTCTAGGATAATTCCCATGGTCTGAATGGTACGCCCTGAATCACTGGAATAAGCTCGGTCAAACTGCAAACCAGACTCTCTCAAGCCAATTCCCAACTCACGAATTCCCAACTCACCTTCTGCAGTTAGAGGCGTATCACTCCATCCTTGAGCACGTCCAATTGTGTTAAACATGGTTTTCCCATGACGCACCAAGTACAATCTTACTTTAGACATTTTCTATCCTCCATTTTCTTCTATTATATCATGGATCAAAGAAATATTTAGCTTTCAAAAGCAAAGCTCCTTCTCCTAATTTTTCCACAAGAAAAGCTACCCTCACGGTAGCTTCCCTAGGAGATTATTATGAAAAAGTTTAGAATTTCTATTAAATAAAGTTAGGAGGTCTTTATTTAATGATTATAGTATACACAGTCATCCTTAAACTCAACTTAAATTCTCTCACTTTTTTATTAATTTTTAAAACTATGGATTGGTGCTGGGATTTGGCCACCACGAGAGATGAAATCAACAGACGAAGCACCGTTAACCTTCATAACTGGAGCTGTTCCTAGCAAACCACCAAACTCAATCATATCGCCTTCTTTGCCCTTTGGAATAATACGGACAGCCGTTGTTTTCATGTTAATGACACCGATTGCCGCCTCATCCGCAATCATCGCAGCAATAGTTTCAGCAGGCGTATCTTCTGGAATGGCAATCATGTCCAACCCAACAGAACAGATAGCCGTCATGGCCTCTAGTTTCTCTAAATTCAGAGAGCCATTTTGCACCGCAGCAATCATACCCTCGTCTTCAGAGACAGGGATAAAAGCACCAGACAAGCCCCCAACCTGGTTACAAGCCATGACTCCGCCCTTTTTAACTTGATCATTCAAAAGAGCGAGTGCAGCAGTCGTCCCATGCGTTCCAACTGTTTCTAGACCCATTTCCTCCAGTACTCGAGCCACAGAATCGCCAACTGCCGGAGTTGGTGCCAAACTTAGGTCTACGATCCCAAAGTCGACTCCAAGCCGTTCACTTGCCATTTGACCAACTAGCTGACCAATACGAGTAATCTTAAAGGCTGTCTTCTTGACTGTCTCAGCTACTACATCAAAGCTCTGACCACGAACTTTCTCCAAGGCACGTTTGACGACACCAGGGCCTGAAACTCCAACATTGATGATGACATCCGCTTCACCGACACCATGGAAGGCCCCCGCCATAAAGGATTGTCCTCAACAGCATTAGCAAATACAACCAATTTAGCAGCTCCCATATCTGATAAATTTGCCGTTTCCTTGATGATACGGCCCATATCTGCAACTGCAGTCATGTTGATACCTGACTTAGTTGAGCCGATATTGACAGACGAACAGACCTTGTCTGTCTCAGCTAGAGCACGCGGGATCGAATTGATGAGAATCTCATCTCCTTTTTGGTAGCCCTTTTGCACCAAGGCCGAAAAACCACCAATAAAGTCAACACCAATCTCCTTGGCAGCCTTATCAAGTGCCTTTGCCAAAACAACATAGTCCGTCGCATCAGTCGCTGCTCCAATCAAGGAAATCGGAGTCACCGATACCCGTTTATTGACAATAGGAATCCCTAGTTCTGCAGCAATTTCATCTCCTACAGCCACTAGATTTGCAGCTTTAGTTATGATTTTTTGGTAAATTTTTTCAGCAGCACGTTCGATGTCTGGATCAATACAGTCCAAAAGGGAAATGCCCATGGTGATGGTTCTGATATCGAAGTTCTGCTCCTCAATCATGGCAATGGTTTCAGTAACTTGTCTAATATCCATGATGACCTCCTAGATATTGTACATAGCATCAAAAATCGCTGCACTTTGAATGTTGATTTTCACATTTAAGGTCTGTCCGAAAGTTTCAAACTCATTTCGCAGATAAGTGAAATCCTGTTTTTCGTCACTAGAAACGACCGTCATCATAGTAAAGTATTCATCCAACACCGTCTGAGAAATATCGTCAATATTCAAACCCAACTCTGCAATCTTAGTAGACACGCCTGCAACGATCCCAGCCTTGTCCTTACCAACCACTGTAATAATAGCCTTCATCCTTATACCCCATTTCTACGATTTTTAGAAAACCTGAACGTTTTTGATTTTCTTTTTTCCTAGTATAGCATATTTACGAAAAAAATACTAAAAAACGCCTGCTTACGAAGTTGTTCTTAAACAAAAAAACAATTTCGTAAACAAGCGTCTACCCTATCAAATGATGATGAGTGTTCCCGCTAGGACCGAAGTCCCAGCGGTAGACCAGAGCTAGACTAAGAGCACAAGACTCCATCATCATAACACTCAACAAAATTGATGATTTTATACTAATTCGATGATCGCCATTGGCGCAGCATCACCACGACGTGGTTCAGTTTTAAGGATACGAGTGTATCCACCGTTACGTTCAGCATAACGAGGTGCGATTTCTGAGAACAATTTGAAGTGCTGTAGTAGAAGTGTACTTATCAGTTGCTTCATCATAGTTTTCAGATGCGATTTCATTACGTACAAAAGCAGCTGCTTGACGACGTGCATGCAAATCACCACGTTTACCTAGAGTAATCATTTTTTCAACAGTTTTACGGATTTCTTTAGCACGAGCTTCAGTTGTCACAATTGATTCGTTGATCAAAAGGTCAGTTGTCAAATCGCGAAGCATTGCTTTACGTTGTGAGCTAGTGCGTCCTAGTTTACGGTAAGCCATGTATTCCTCCTTTATTTATCTTTTAATCCAAGACCCAAGTCAATGAGTTTGAGTTTCACTTCTTCCAAACTCTTGCGTCCAAGATTTCGTACTTTCATCATCTCTGCTTCAGATTTTTCTGTCAAATCATGCACAGTATTGATACCGGCACGTTTCAAACAGTTGTATGAACGCACAGACAAATCCAGTTCCTCAATCGTCCGATCCAGAATACGATCGTCAGATTCAGTATCAGCTTCTTTCATCACTTCAGTTGACTTAGCAATCTCAGTAAGATTTGTAAACAAATCAAGATGTTCTGTCAAAATACGTGCTGAAAGCCCTAAAGCATCTTCTGGAATAATTGTTCCATTAGTCAAGATTTCAAGGGTTAATTTGTCAAATCCATCATTGCTACCTACACGAGCAGGTTCCACTTGATAGTTGACTTTTGTAACTGGTGTATAAATAGAATCTACAGCAAGTGTTCCAACTGGTGCATTATCTTTTTTGTTTTCATCAGCAGGTACATATCCACGACCACTGTTAACAGTCATTGTCGCTTTTAGAGAAGAACCTTCACCGATTGTAAAGAGATAATGATCTGGATTTACAATCTCAACATCACTGTCAGTCAAAATGTCTCCAGCTGTAATTTCAGCAGGACCTTCAACGTCAAGTTCAATGATTTTTTCGTCTTCAACGTATGATTTCACTGCAATCCCTTTAATGTTCAGAATGATTTGCATCACGTCTTCACGAACACCTGGAACTGTGTCGAACTCATGCAAGACACCTTCAATGTTGATAGATGTCACTGCTGCTCCTGGTAGAGAAGCTAGTAGTACACGACGAAGAGAGTTACCAAGAGTTGTACCGTAACCACGTTCAAGTGGTTCGATTACAAACTTGCCATAATCTTTATTTTCATCAATTTTTGTTATATTTGGTTTTTCAAACTCAATCATTTAGTTACTCCCTCTTAAACGAAAAGCAGTGTAATGCGATGATTATACACGGCGACGTTTTGGAGGACGAGCACCATTGTGTGGCACTGGAGTCACATCACGAATTGCTGTTACTTCAAGACCAGCGGCAGCAAGCGCACGAATAGCTGACTCACGACCAGAACCTGGACCTTTTACAGTAACTTCAACTGATTTAAGACCGTGTTCTTGTGCAGATTTAGCAGCAGCTTCTGAAGCCATTTGAGCAGCGAATGGTGTAGATTTACGAGAACCTTTGAAACCAAGAGCACCAGCTGATGACCAAGCAATTGCATTACCATGCACATCAGTAATCATAACAATAGTGTTATTAAATGTAGCGTGAATATGAGCAATACCAGATTCGATATTCTTTTTCACACGACGTTTACGTGTTGGTTTAGCCAAGACTTTTACCTCCTATATTATTTTTTCTTACCAGCAATCGCAACAGCTTTACCTTTACGAGTGCGAGCGTTGTTTTTAGTGTTTTGTCCACGGACAGGAAGTCCACGACGGTGACGAATACCACGGTAAGAACCGATTTCCATCAAACGTTTGATGTTCAAGTTTACTTCACGACGAAGGTCACCTTCAACTTTGATTGCATCCACTTCACGACGGATAGCATCTTCTTGATCTGATGTAAGGTCACGTACACGAACATCTTCTGAGATTCCAGCAGCAGCCAAAATTTCTTAGATGTTGCAAGTCCGATACCATAAACGTAAGTCAATGAGATTACTACGCGTTTGTCATTTGGAATGTCAACTCCAGCAATACGAGCCATATTTTCTCCTTTCTATCTTATCCTTGACGTTGTTTGTGTTTTGGATTTGCTGGGCAAATTACCATAACACGACCATTACGACGAATTACTTTACAGTATTCGCAAATTGGTTTGACCGATGGTCTTACTTTCATTTCTTATCCCTCCAAGTTTTTCGATTATTTAAAGCGGTAAGTGATACGTCCACGTGTTAAGTCATATGGACTCATCTCGACAGTAACACGATCTCCCGCTAAAATACGAATATAGTTTTTACGAATTTTACCAGAAACTGTTGCTAAAATCTGATGTCCATTTTCAAGTTCAACCGTAAACATTGCGTTAGGCATTGTATCGACTACTTTGCCTTCAACTTCAATCACATCGTCTTTTGCCACGCAAAAGCACCTCCATAAATTTCGATTCGATGCCTCTGAAAACAGAGACAACAATTATAAGTCAGACTATCTCAGTATAACATTTGTAGCGATTTTTTGCAAGTGTGAAAAACGCTTTATTTCAAATTTGTCAATACTTTTTCGATGTCTTTGAACACATCATTGATATCTTGATTTCCTTCGATATCGTGGACCAAACCTTTGGCACGGTAGTGAGCAATGATTGGTTCACCTTGTGCAATATTCACATCCAAACGACGCTTCACTGTCTCCGGTTTGTCATCTTCACGTTGGTAATAATCTTCTTCCTTATAATCAACTGGTGGGTTGAAAACTTTGTGGAAGGTTTCACCTGTTTCGCGGTGGATGATGCGGCCACTCAAACGTTCCAAGAGACAGTCTGGGTTCACTTCGATGTTGATCACACCTTCTAGTTCGATACCGAGTTCCGCCAATGTTTTGTCCAAGGCATGGGCTTGTTCAATCGTACGTGGGTAACCATCCAACAAGAAACCTGTTTCCTTGATGTCGTCCTGTGAAAGGCGTTCTTTAACAATTCCATTTGTAACTTCATCTGGAACCAACTCACCTTTGTCAATATATGACTTGGCAAGTACACCCATTTCAGTTTGATTTGCCATAGCAGCACGGAACATATCTCCAGTTGAAATGTGTGCCACGTGGAATTGTTCCACAATTTAGCTGCTTGCGTTCCCTTACCTGCTCCAGGTAAGCCCATAATCAAAAGATTCATGATAGGATCTCCTTATTTTGTATTTAAATAGAAGCAGAAATCTCTTTCAACCCCTATTTAAAAACAAAATAGAAGAGGGGAGACGAAAATCTCTCTGATAGATAGATCTTCATACTCCACTCTCTAAGCAAAAGTAATTTTGCTTTTATTCTGTTTTATCCATGAAACCAACATACTTACGTTTCAATAGGTAACCTTCTAACTGTTTGATTCCTTCGATACCAGTTGAGATAATGATCAAAAGACTAGTTCCCCCAAAAGCAACAGCTTCTGAAAGACCAAAGACATCTTTTGCCACAATCGGCAAGATTGAAATCACACCAAGGAAGATTGATCCGACAGTCGCAAGGCGACGAAGAAGTTTCGACATGAACTCTTCAGTACCCTACCAGGACGGACACCATGAATGTAGGCTCCACTCTTTTGCAAGTTTTCTGCTGCCTTCTCTGGATTGATCTGTACAAATGTATAGAAGAATGTAAAGAGAATGATTAGCAAGGCATACATAGCAACACCAGTCGGAGATGTTGTAGATAACATTTCCTGTGCTGTACGTACCCAAGCCCAATCATGACCTGTAGCACTCAAAAATTGAAGAATGGCTGCAGGTGCTGCTGTAATGGAACTTGCAAAGATAACTGGGATAACTCCCGCTGGATTCACCTTCAATGGAAGATATGAACTAGATGGGGCTCCTTGAGCAACTTTTGTATATTGGATTGGAATTTTGTATTCTGCCTGTTGAACATAGGTTGTAAAGTAAACAATCAACAAGACAGCGATAATCAAAATAACGACAAAGATAATAGATGAAGTCAAACGGCTACTTGGAATATTGACGAAGTAGTCAACATAGATTCCTTTAATCATTTCAGGGATTGAAGCGACAATACCTGCAAAGATGATCATAGAAACACCGTTTCCGTATCCCTTATCTGTAATTTGTTCCCCGAGCCAAGTTACAATCATACTACCTGCCGTGAGGATAATACCAATAGTAACAAAGACTTGTGGAGTTAAAGCTGTCGTTAATAATTTCGCTCCAGATAGAGTATTAAATCCTGCTGTAATCCCGATAGATTGAACAAATGCAAGTACAAGTGCAATATAACGAGTAGCCTGATTTAGTTTTCTCCGTCCTACTTCCCCTTGTTTGCCCCATTCTACAAACTTCGGTAAAATATCCATTTGTAGCAATTGAACAACGATGGAAGCAGTGATATACGGACTTACTCCGAGTGCGAAAACGGAGAAGTTCTTCATGGCATTCCCTGAAACAAGACTAAGCATGTTCAAGAAAGATAAACCACTGAGAGCTTCCAAGCTTTTCGCATTCACACCTGGAACAGTAATACTTGTCCCAATACGGAAAACAAGAATGATAAAAATTGTAAAGAGAATTTTTGATCGAACTTGTTTAACCTTGAGCGCTTCTTTTAGTAATTTAAAAAACATGGGTCACCTCTCTTAGATGACTTCTACAGAACCACCTTTAGCAGTGATAGCTTCCTCAGCTGATTTAGAGAATTTAGCTGCTTTCACAGTCAATTTCTTAGTCAACTCACCGTTACCAAGAATTTTAACTCCTGATTTTTCAGCTTTCACAATTCCTGCTTCGATAAGCACAACTGGAGTTACTTCTGCACCGTCTTCAAAGACGTTCAATTGGTCAAGGTTTACAATTGCGTATTCTTTAGCGTTGATGTTAGTGAATCCACGTTTGGAAGACGACGGAACAATGGAGTTTGTCCACCTTCAAAACCAAGGCGAACTCCGCCACCGCTACGAGCTTTTTGACCTTTTTGACCGCGACCAGATGTTTTACCGTTACCTGATGAAGTACCACGACCAACACGGTTACGTACTTTACGAGAACCTTCTGCAGGTTTCAATTCATGAAGTTTCATTATTATTTTCTCCTCTTTTGTAAAATGCTAGCGCCGATAAGAGAGAAAAGGTTGTCTCCCTTATCAACTCGCCTATACATGGTCATCTTAGATGACTATACCTAGTTTTAGGGGATGAGTATTGCCACATCCCCTAAAAATTCATTAGTTTACTTCTTCAACTGTTACCAAGTGAGATACTGCAGTGATCATACCACGGATAGCAGCGTTGTCTTCTTTGATAACAGAGCTGTTCAATTTGCCAAGTCCAAGTGCTACAACAGTTTTACGTTGTGATGGAATGCGTCCGATTGGAGACTTAGTCAAAGTAATTTTAATTTGAGCCATTTTATCCCCTTTCTTATGCCAAATCAGAAACTGAAATACCACGAAGGGCAGCAACTTCTTCAGCGCGTTTCAATTGTTTCAAACCTTCAACAGTTGCGCGAACAATGTTGATTGGAGTGTTAGAACCAAGTGATTTAGATGTAATATCTGCCACACCTGCCAATTCCACAACGGCACGAACTGCACCACCAGCGGCAACTCCAGAACCTTCTACAGCAGGTTTCAACAATACTTTAGCTCCACCGAATTCTGAAAGAACTTCGTGTGGGATTGTTGTTCCAACCATAGGAACTTCGATCAAGTTTTTCTTAGCATCATCTACTGCTTTACGGATTGCTTCTGGAACTTCTTGAGCTTTACCAGTACCAAATCCTACGCGACCGTTGTGGTCACCAACAACAACAAGAGCTGCGAAACGAAGACGACGTCCACCTTTAACAACTTTTGTAACACGGTTGACAGCAACTACGCGTTCTTCTAATTCAACTGCATTGTCTTTAAATGCCATTTTCTAGTGTCCTCCTATTAGAATTTCAATCCGTTTTCACGAGCTGCATCAGCCAAAGCTTTCACACGTCCGTGATATAGATATCCACCGCGGTCGAACACCACTTCTGAAATACCTTTAGCGTTTGCACGTTCTGCAACGAGTTTACCGACAGCAACGGCTTGTTCAGTTTTAGTTCCTTTTGAAACTTCTTTGTCAAGAGTTGAAGCACTTGCGAGCGTTACACCCGCTACGTCATCAATCACTTGAGCGTAGATGCCTGTATTAGAACGGAATACGTTCAAACGTGGGCGATCAGCAGTTCCAGAGAGTTTTCCGCGAACGCGACGGTGGCGTTTTTGGCGGAGTTTGTTTTTATCTGGTTTTGAAATCACAGTTTTCACCTCTTTAGTTTTAAATCGTGTGCTATGCACAAAGTTGGAAAATAGGTTGGTGGTTGAGACTCAACCACTCAACATTATTTACCTGTTTTACCTTCTTTACGGCGAACGAATTCACCAACGTAACGGATACCTTTACCTTTATATGGTTCTGGTGAACGAAGGCTACGTACGTAAGCAGCTGTTTGACCAACTACTTCTTTTGAAATTCCGCTAACAACGATTGTTGTTGGGTTTGGAAGTTCAAAAGTAATTCCTTCTGGAGCTTCAACTTCGTCTGGATGAGATTTACCAACAGCCAAAACAAGTTTAGATCCTTGAAGTTGTGCACGGTAACCAACCCCACGCATTTCAAGTTCTTTCTTGAATCCTTCTGATACACCAACAACCATGTTGTTCAAAAGGGCACGAGTAGTTCCGTGGATTGTTTTCATTTCTTTTGAATCGTTTGGACGGTGAAGAGTTACTTCAGTACCTTCCACACGAATTTCAATATCTTTTGAGAACTCACGAGTAAGTTCTCCTTTAGGTCCTTTTACAGTTACAACGTTGTCATTGTTAGTGATTTCAACACCAGCAGGCAACACGATAACTTTATTACCAATACGTGACATGTTTATTTTCTCCTGTTAAATTGTCAGGCCGGAATGGCCAGTTTTCACGGGGTTAAATCGATTTCTCGATTTAAAAGAACATTTAGGCTTCAATTTCAAAGTGAATCTAGACATCGTCTCGCAGGCATAACTTTGGGTTAGGCAAGAGACGATAACGAAGAGTCACAAAGAAATTGGGAGCTAAATATTACCAAACGTAAGCGATAACTTCTCCACCAACGTTCTTTTGGCGAGCTTCTTTATCAGTAAGCAAACCTTCAGAAGTTGAAAGGATAGCAATTCCAAGTCCGTTAAGAACTTTTGGAAGATCTTCACGTTTTTTGTAGACACGAAGCCCTGGTTTAGAAACACGTTTCAAGTTAGTGATAACTTTTTCACCGTTTGGTCCGTATTTAAGGAATACACGGATGATGCCTTGTTTGTCATCTTCGATGATTTCTACGTTCTTAACAAAACCTTCGCGTTTAAGGATTTCAGCAATCCCTTTTTTGATGTTTGATGCAGGTACTTCAAGTACTTCGTGTTTCGCTTGGTTAGCGTTACGAATACGAGTTAGGAAGTCTGCGATTGGGTCAGTCATAACCATTTTGTTTTTCTCCTCTTACTAGTAGTTTGCAAGTTGCACTTGCTAGTTAATGATTGAGCTGGGCTCAGATAGTATTGACACATTCAAATGAGAGAACTCTTATTTGAACACGAGCTACAACCTGTGCAAAAAAGATAAATTTGTTTTGGAGCATCGCTCCTTCTCCAAATTTCCTATTTTTGCTGTGGTTGTTACGCTCTTTGTATCATGATATTACCAAGATGCTTTTGTTACACCAGGAATTTGTCCTTTGTAAGCTAATTCACGGAAGCAAACACGGCAAAGTTTAAATTTGCGGTAAACTGAATGTGGACGACCACATTTTTCACAACGAGTATAAGCTTGAGTAGAGAACTTCGCTGGACGTTTGTTCTTAGCAATCATTGATTTTTTAGCCATTAGATTTACCTCCTATATTATTTTGCAAAAGGCATTCCAAGGCCTGTAAGCAATGCACGTGACTCTTCGTCAGTGTTAGCAGTTGTTACGATAACGATGTCAAGACCACGAGTTTTGTCAACGTCATCAAAGTTGATTTCTGGGAAGATCAATTGTTCTTTCACACCAAGTGTGTAGTTTCCGCGTCCATCAAATGATTTTGTTGGAACACCGTGGAAGTCACGCACACGTGGAAGTGAAACTGAAACCAATTTGTCCAAGAATTCGTACATACGTTCACCACGAAGGGTAACTTTTGCACCGATCGCTACACCTTCACGAAGACGGAAGCCGGCGATTGATTTTTTAGCTTTAGTGATAAGTGGTTTTTGACCTGAGATAAGTGCCAATTCTTCAGCAGCTTTTTCAAGGCTTTTAGCGTTTGATACAGCTTCACCAACACCCATGTTCAAAACGATCTTATCTACTTTAGGCACAGCCATCACTGATGAGTAGTTGAATTGTTCTGTCAAAGCAGGAACTACTTCATTAAGATATTTTTCTTTTAAACGATTTGCCATTATACTTCTCCTTTCCTTCGTGATTAATCAAGCACTTCGCCTGATTTTTTGTTGTAGCGAACTTTTTTACCGTCTACAAATTTGTAACCAACACGACCAGCTACACCGTTTTTGTCCAAAACTTGAACGTTTGATACGTGGATAGCTGCTTCTTTCTCGATGATACCACCTTGAGGAAGCTCGTTAGTTGGACGTTGGTGTTTCTTAACGATGTTTACACCTTCAACGATAACTTTGTTTACTTTTGGAAGGGCAGTAAGGACAACAGCTTCTGTTCCCTTATCTTTACCAGCGATTACGCGAACTTTGTCGCCTTTTTTTACAAACATTAGGTTTCTCCTTGATTTTTCTTACGCCCATAAGGGCACCCTAACCTGAAGCTAGGGGACTAGTTTGTTTGTTTTTGCTCTGCGAAAATCAAAGCAATCCTTCGTCAGCTTCAACTCACCTAACTTAAGTTATGCTTTCGTCTTACTTCCTAGACTTGTTTTAATTTTCTTTGAGCAACCAATTAAAGTACTTCTGGAGCAAGTGACACGATCTTCATGAAGCCACCTTCACGCAATTCACGTGCAACTGGGCCAAAGATACGTGTTCCGCGAGGAGTTTTGTCTTCACGGATGATAACTGCTGCATTTTCGTCAAACTTGATGTATGAACCATCAGCACGACGAGCACCTGATTTAGTACGAACGATAACAGCTTTTACAACGTCACCTTTTTAACCGCACCACCAGGAGTAGCTTGTTTTACAGATGCCACGATAACATCACCGATGTTTGCAAATTTACGTCCTGAACCACCAAGAACTTTGATAGTCAAGATTTCGCGCGCACCGCTGTTGTCTGCGACTTTCAAACGAGTTTCTGTTTGAATCATTTCAGTTTTCTCCTTTCAGGTTTGATTAGATGATGACCGCTTCTTCAACAACTTCTACAAGACGGAAACGTTTTGTAGCTGAAAGCGGGCGAGTTTCCATGATACGTACGATATCGCCTTCTTTGGCAACATTGTTTTCATCATGTGCTTTGTATTTTTTAGAGTAGTTAATACGTTTACCATAGACTGGGTGGTTACGTTTTGTTTCAACTACAACTGTGATTGTCTTGTCCATTTTGTCAGATACAACACGTCCAACAAGAACTTTACGATTATTGCGTTCCATTGAAATTTCTCCTTCCCTAGTCTATTATTTCGCTTCAGATTGAACTGTTTTGATACGAGCGATTTGTTTTTTAACTTCTTTCAAGCGAGCTGTTTGTTCCAATTGACCAGTAGCAGCTTGGAAACGAAGTTCAAACAATTCTTTTTTCAATTCGTTTTCGCGCTTCGCGAGTTCTTCTTGAGAAAGACCACGAAGTTCTTTAACAAATTCTTTTACTTCATTAAGTTTCATGCCTTCTCCTTATTCTGCTTCACGTTTTACGAATTTACATTTAACTGGCAATTTGTGGCTAGCAAGACGAAGCGCTTCGCGAGCGATCTCTTCAGATACACCAGCGATTTCGAACATCACTTTACCACGTTTAACTGGTGCTACCCAACCTTCAGGTGCCCCTTTACCAGATCCCATACGCACACCGATAGCTTTAGCAGTGTATGATTTGTGTGGGAAGATTTTAATCCAAACTTTACCACCACGTTTCATGTAACGAGTCATGGCGATACGAGCAGCTTCGATTTGGCGGTTAGTGATCCAGTGGCTAGTTGTAGCTTGAAGACCGTATTCACCGAATGCTACTTCTTTTCCACCTTTTGCTTCACCGCGCATTTTTCCACGGAATTCACGACGGTGTTTAACACGTTTAGGTACTAACATTGGTTATTTACCTCCTTTAGTGTTTTTGCGAGCTGGAAGAACTTCACCACGGTAGATCCATACTTTAACACCAAGTTTACCGTATGTAGTATCTGCTTCTTCCCAAGCGTAATCGATATCTGCACGAAGTGTGTGAAGTGGAACAGTTCCTTCAGAGTATCCTTCAGCACGGGCGATATCTGCACCGTTCAAACGACCTGATACTTGAGTTTTGATTCCTTTAGCTCCAGCACGCATTGCACGTTGGATTGCTTGTTTTTGTGCACGACGGAAAGCTACACGTTGCTCCAATTGACGAGCAATTCCTTCACCTACAAGGTGAGCATCCAAATCAGGTTGTTTGATTTCGATGATGTTGATGTGTACTTGTTTTCCAGTCAATTTGTTAAGTTTTGCACGGAGTGCATCAACGTTAGCACCACCTTTACCGATAACCATACCTGGTTTAGCAGTGTGAAGTGAAACGTTAACTTTGTTTACTGCGCGTTCGATTTCGATAGTTGAAACTGCTGCGTCAGCAAGTTCTTTTTGAACGAATTTACGGATTGCAAGATCTTCATGAAGGTAATCCGCGTATTCTTTTTCAGCATACCATTTGGCATCCCAATCACGGATGATGCCGACACGCATACCAATTGGATGTACTTTTTGACCCACGATGTTACCTCCTTATTTTTCTGCAACAGCCACAGTGATGTGAGCTGTACGTTTGTTGATTGGTGAAGCTGAACCTTTCGCACGTGGACGGAAACGTTTCATAGTTGGTCCTTCGTTTGCGAATGCTTCAGATACTACCAAGTTAGCTTTGTCCAAACCAAAGTTGTTTTCAGCGTTAGCTACAGCTGAATTCAAAACTTTCAAGATGATTTCAGCAGCTTTGTTTGGTGTGAATGTCAAGATTGCAATTGCATCGGCTACGCTTTTACCACGGATGTTGTCAAGAACAAGACGTGATTTACGAGGTGAAACACGTACTGTACGAGCCATTGCTTTAGCTGAAGTAATTTCTGCCATTTATGTTCTCCTTATTTTCTACGTGTTTTCTTGTCGTCTGCAGCGTGACCTTTGTAAGTACGAGTTGGTGCAAATTCACCCAGTTTGTGACCTACCATGTCTTCTTGGATGTAAACAGGTACGTGTTTACGTCCGTCATAAACTGCAATAGTGTAACCAATGAAACTTGGGAAAATCGTTGAACGACGTGACCAAGTTTTGATAACTTTTTTCTTTTCGTCGTTAGCTTGAGCTTCAACTTTTTTCATCAAATGCTCATCGACGAAAGGTCCTTTTTTAAGACTGCGTCCCATTTTTATATTTTCTCCTTTAAATGTTGTACCACAGCGGCTTGCGCTCACATGGAGCGCTACCGAGCTGGCGGATTTCCTAGTTGCTTAGGCGACTAGTTTACTATTATTTCTCGTTGCGACGACGAACGATAAGTTTGTCAGATTTCGCTTTCTTGTTACGAGTTTTAAGACCAAGAGCAGGTTTGCCCCATGGAGTAGATGGTGCTTTACGACCAACTGGTGCTTTACCTTCACCACCACCGTGTGGGTGATCGTTAGGGTTCATTACAGAACCACGAACTGTTGGGCGGATACCTTTCCAACGGCTACGTCCTGCTTTACCAAGGTTTACAAGTCCATGTTGTTCGTTTCCGACAACACCAACTGTAGCACGACAAGTTCCAAGAATCATACGAACTTCGCCAGATTGAAGACGAACAAGAACGTATTTACCTTCTTGACCCAATACTTGAGCAGAAGCACCAGCAGCACGTACCAATTCTCCACCACGACCTGGTTTCAATTCGATGTTGTGGATCAAAGTACCAACTGGGATGTTAGAAAGTGGAAGAGCGTTTCCGACTTTGATATCTGCTTCAGGACCTGAAACGATACGTTGACCAACTTCAAGACCTTTTGGAGCGATGATGTATGCTTTCACACCGTCAGTGTAGTGTACAAGAGCGATGTTTGCAGAACGGTTTGGATCGTACTCGATTGTTTTAACAACTGCTTCAACGTTGTCTTTGTTACGTTTGAAGTCAACCAAACGGTAGAAACGTTTGTGTCCACCACCTTGGTGACGAACAGTGATACGACCGTTGTTGTTACGACCAGCCTTGCTCTTCAAAGCAACAAGCAATGATTTTTCAGGAGTGCTTGTTGTGATTTCAGCGAAATCCAAAGAAGTCATATTACGGCGACCGTTTGTTGTTGGTTTATAAACACGAATTCCCACGATATTTCCTCCTTAGATTATTCAGCTTCAGCAGCGAACAACTCGATTGCTTTTGAATCAGCTGTAAGTGTGATGATAGCTTTTTTAGTTTTGTTAGTAAAACCAGTGTAACGTCCAACACGTTTAGCTTTTGGTTTTACGTTGATTGTGTTAACGTTGGCAACTTTAACACCTTCGAAAGCAGCTTCAACAGCTTGCTTGATCAAAAGTTTGTGTGCACGAGTGTCAACTTCAAATACATATTTTCCTGCTTCAAGTTGAGCCATTGAGCTTTCAGTGATGACAGGTTTTTTGATAACATCATACAAATTCATTATGCAAGAACCTCCTCAATTTTAGAGATAGCTGCTTGTGTGACAAGAAGTTTGTCGCTATTTGCGATGTCAAGAACACTTGCAGTTGTAGCAGTTGCAACTTTCACGTTTGGAAGGTTACGAGCTGAAAGAGCTGCGAATTCATTTCCTTCTTCAAGGATAACAAGAACTTTTGAATCGATGCTCAATGCTGCAAGAACTTTTGCAAATTCAGCAGTTTTTGGAGCTGTAAATGAAAGAGCGTCTACAGCTACGAATTTGTTTTCAGCAACTTTTTCAGAGTAAACTGATTTAAGAGCTAGGCGACGAACTTTTTGTGGAAGTTTGTAGCCGTATGAACGTGGAGTTGGTCCGAAGACAACACCACCACCACGCCATTGTGGTGAGCGGATAGAACCTTGACGAGCACGTCCAGTTCCTTTTTGACGCCATGGTTTGCGTCCACCACCTGATACTGCAGAGCGGTTTTTAACAGCGTGTGTTCCTTGACGAAGGCTTGCGCGTTGGCTGATGATCACATCAAACACAACTGATTCATTTGGTTCAATACCAAATACTGCATCGTTAAGAACAACTTGGCCAGCTTCTTTACCAGTTTGGTCAAATAATGTTACGTTTGCCATTGTGACTGATTTCCCCTTTCTTTATTATTTACCAGCTTTAACTGCTGATTTGATAGTGATAAGAGATTTCTTAGCACCTGGTACGTTACCTTTGATAAGGATAACGTTCTTTTCTGGAACAACTTGTACAACTTCAAGGTTTTGAATTGTTACGCGGTCGCCACCCATACGTCCTGCAAGGTTTTTACCTTTGAATACGCGGTTAGGCGCAACAGGTCCCATAGAACCTGGACGACGGTGGTAACGAGAACCGTGAGCCATTGGTCCACGTGATTGTCCGTGGCGTTTGATAACACCTTGGAAACCTTTACCTTTAGAAGTACCAGTTACGTCAACAACGTCTCCAGCTGCGAATGTTTCAACTGTGATTTCAGCACCAACTTCCAAGCCTTCAACGTTTTTGAATTCACGAATGAAGCGCTTAGGAGCCGTGTTAGCTTTCGCTACATGTCCTTTAGCAGGTTTGTTGCTCAATACTTCGCGTTTGTCATCGAAACCAACTTGGATAGCGTTGTATCCGTCTGTTTCAACAGTTTTAACTTGAAGAACAACGTTTGGAGTTGCTTCAATAACTGTTACAGGGATCAATTCGCCAGCTTCAGTGAAGATTTGAGTCATTCCCACTTTTTCCCTAAGATTCCTTTTGTCATGAGAAAATAGTTCCTTTTCTATATTTTTTATTCAAAAAGTTTTTAACGAGCGTTTTTTATGCTCAAGGTATCAAGCTTTAGATTAAAGTTTGATTTCTACGTTTACACCACTTGGAAGATCCAATTTCATCAACGCATCAACTGTTTTTTGAGTTGGGTTAACGATATCGATCAAACGTTTGTGTGTACGCATTTCAAATTGTTCGCGAGAGTCTTTGTATTTGTGAGTCGCACGAATGATTGTGTAGAGGCTACGTTCAGTTGGAAGTGGGATTGGACCCGCAACTTGTGCACCTGTACGAGTAGCTGATTCTACGATTTTTGCAGCCGCTGTGTCAAGCGTACGGTGTTCGTAAGCTTTCAAACGGATACGGATTTTTTTGTTTGCCATCTTTTTCTCCTTTTCGTCTATTTAAGATAATAGGCTAGCTCCACAAGAAAACCGACGCGCGTTGCGTGGCAATGCAACCGAGCGTGTCGCAACCTCTTGCATCAAAGCTAAGGCTGTAATTTACAGCGCCATAATAGAATAACACAAAGCCCCTGCGATTGCAAGGGATTTGTGAGCTTTTTTTCGTTTTTTTAGGATGAAACTGTTTTCTCTTTTCATTTTTCCAAGATTGAGGATTTATATCTATAAAAAACCGTCTTTTCTTCTATATAATACGAGTCATTTTGACCTTGAATGTATCTTCTGATTGATCTACTAAAATGTCCGCTTTAGACTCGGTTTCTCTATAGTATCGCAGATACTGCTCCCGTCTCATCTGATGGCTAGCTAATACAAAAGATGCATCGCGATTTCTCATAGTCGTATCTCGAGCTAGACGCCTCTTTAATTCTGTTTCTTCATCGGTGTAGAAACAGATGATTTTGTCAAAGAGTTCCTTGGGTAGAAAACCCACAGACATCCCTTCAACAATCAGAATCGGTTTGGCTCCAGACAAGACCTCGCTAGCCTTCCAAGGTTCATCGATTGTCAAGACATCCATACCTGCCTGCAAGGCGAGAATATCTCTCTGTAAACTTGCCAGTTCATGCGCCACTGGCGAGACAAGCTGTCACCTTTTGATCTGGCGCTTGCTTTGGTACTACCAGGTGACGTTCTGAGGTGATATAGGGATCTGTTTCTAGTAAATTTACTATAGTAGAATCTAGGGCTTGATATAATTCCTGAGCGAAGGTTGACTTGCCCGAAGCCCCATGACCGTAGATCCCTAGCGTCCTAATTCTTCCCGTTTCGATCTCTGAAACCAGTTGTTCTATCAGGTCTTTTTTCTTCATTCTCTCTTCACCTGCTCATAGCTTTCTTTTCCGTCGTTAAGTTTGTCCCAAATCACTATTTGACCTTGTTTGAGAGATTTTTGCACATCGATAATTCGTTGATTAGAGGAACCTCGAAACTGGAGCATGAGATTGCGCTTGCTTTTGTCATAACGACCATCGACAAGGATATCAATCAGCGACAAGAGTTCCAGTTTGTCTGGAGTCTCCAGCATCATTTCTTCCCAGGTGTAGCCAGTCCAAGACCAGATGTCCTTGTCTGGCAATTCCTTACGGATACGTTTGACGAGGGGCAAGAGGATACCAGTATTGAGAAAAGGTTCTCCTCCCAGTAAGGTCAAGCCTTGAACATAGGGCTGGGCAAGATCTTCCATGATCTGTTCTTCTAATTCTGCTGTATAGGGAATGCCTGCGTTGAAAGACCAAGTCGCAACATTATAGCATCCCTCGCAGTGAAACATGCAACCTGATACATAGAGAGAGTTTCGCACACCTTCTCCATCGACAAAATTAAAAGCCTTGTAATCAATGATTCGCCCTTTACTAAGCTCCTCACTTTTCCATTCACCTGGTTTTGGTGTATTCCATGTCATCCTTCTACTCCAAGTCTATCCAATAGCGCTGACTTCTATCGATTGTATTTTCGTAAACACCGCCAGCGGAGAGAATCGTGCGGCGGCTGGCTTCGTTGTCTTCATCGCAGGTAATCAGCACTCGTTCCAATCCTTGCTTTCGAGCCTCTGCTAGTCCTAATCTCAACTGCTCCTTCCCATATCCTTTGCCTCGTTGACTGGGACGGATAGAATAGCCAATATGACCGCCTTCCACAAATAATTTGTCATTCAAGGACAAGCGCAGGGCTAAAAATCCCAAAGGCAAGCCAGTCTCATCAAAGGATAAAAATTTGATTGCAGGAACCCAGCCTACTGGCAGGTTGGCAGCATCCTCTTGCTGCTCTACAATCTTTAAACAATCCTCATAATCCTTTGCTCGCTTCCAAGCGGAGCCCATGCCACCGTGCATATAGGATTTTGCTGCATCGAACTCCGCAATCATCTCTAATATAGCTTCTTTATCTTCCAAAGTTGGTCGTCTTAGCTCCATGCTTCCTCCTTAATCGACATCAATCCAGTAGCGCTCCGTTCCGTTTCGAACATCCTCATAGACACCACCATTAGCTAAGATAACAGCTCGGCTGGCAGGATTTTCTGTGCTACAAGTTACCAGAGCTCGTTTGATATTCTTTTCCTTAGCAACTTGCAGGCCTTGTCTGAGGGCTTCTTTGGCATAACCCTTGCCTCTTTCAGAGGGGCGGATGGAGTAGCCAATATGGCCCCCATTTTCTAGTAAGTAGTCATTTAATCGGAGACGAAGGTTGAGAAAGCCAAGAGCCTGGCCTGCTACGTCAAAACTAACCAGCTGGATAGCAGGAACCCAGTTTTCAGGAATATTGAGTCCCGCTTCCGCTTGAAGATTTTCTTCTAGCCACTCTTCATAAACAAAATTCTCAGCATCCCAAAATCCACCGTCGTGAGGGGACTGAGCTTGTTCAAACTCTGCCATCATCTCTAAAACTGTTTCTTTATCTGCCAATATCGGTCTGCGTAGTTCCATATTCCCCTCCCACCTAAGAGAAAAGTGAGAGCAGACTCTCACTTTTATTTTTTCTTGTTCTTGTTTAAAAACTGTTCTCTGAGATTGAGCAAGCGTTCTTTTTTACCTGTTCCACCTTTAGAGTATTTCTCGTGATAACGGGTCACTTGTGCGCGTCCCTTATCGTCTAATTGGTATTTCCCCATTCCATTTCCTTCTAATTTGTTACTTCATGTCCTGCCGTTTTAATGGTTGAGCCATTCATGTGTTTGACACGCGCAGCGATTTCCTTGTGGCGTCCGTTAACCATCGGACGCGCTTGAGGATTTCCCAGATAACCACACGTACGTTTGACCACATCTACTGTTTTAGGGTCGCTATTGCCACAGTTGGGACAAGCAAAGCCTCGCTCAGTTGGTTCAAAATCCCCTTCAAAATCGCACTTGTAACAGCGATCAATCGGAGTATTGGTTCCTAGATAGCCGACACGGTCATAGGCGTAGTCCCAGACAGCTTCCAAGGCTTTAGGATTTTGTTGAAGAACTGGATACTCACAATAGTGGATAAAGCCACCTGACGCACCTGCTTCTGGATAAACTTTCTCAAAGTCTAATTTTTCAAACGGTGTTGGATTTTTACGGACATCATAGTGGAAAGAGTTGGTGTAGTATTCCTTATCCGTGATGTCAGGAATAGAGCCGAACTTCTCTGTATCCAAGCGACAGAAGCGGTCTGTCAGACTTTCAGACGGTGTGGAGTAGATAGAGAAATGGTAACCATATTGGTCAGACCACTCTTCCACACGACGTTTCATATCACGAATAATATCCAGTGTGAATTCCTTGGCTTCAGGATTGCTTTCCCAGCTATTTCCAAAGAAGACTGTAGCCACTTCGTACAAACCGATGTAGCCCAGCGAAACTGTCGCACGGCGATTCTTAAAGAGTTGGTCAACACTTTCTTCTTTTCCGAGACGGCGACCGAAGGCTCCGTACTGATAGAGGATAGGGGCATTCGCTGGTGTTGCTTCCTTGGTCCGTTCAACACGGTAAACCAGAGCATCTTCTGCGATATTCATCCGCTCATTGAAGATTTCCCAAAACTTATTCAAATCCCCCTCAGACTCGAGGGCGATACGAGGCAGATTGACCGTCACAACACCTAGATTCATCCGACCTGAATTGACCTCAACACCATTTTCATCTTTCCAGCCTTGGAGGAAGGAGCGACAGCCCATAGGAACCTTGAAAGAACCTGTCAGCTCGATAATCTTATCATAGGACAAGACATCAGGGTACATCCGCTTGGTTGCACACTCGAGAGCCAACTGTTTGATGTCATAGTTCGGAGTCCCTTCTTCCAAGTTAAGGCCTCTTTCAACGTAAAGATGAGTTTAGGGAAGATGGCTGTACGATGTTCTGATCCAAGACCCTTGATACGAATGGTTAAAATAGCTTTTTGAATTTCACGCTCAAAACGATTGGTTCCCAGACCAAAACCGAGCGAAGTAAAAGGTGTTTGGCCATTTGAAGTGAAGAGAGTGTTGATTTCATACTCGAGAGATTGCATGGCATCGTAGATGTCTTTTTGGGTTTTCTTCCAAGCATAATCTTCCCGTTTCTCAGGCAAGACCCACTCTTCCGCATCTTTGAGGTGTTTTTGGTAATTCTTCTCCGCATACGGAGCCAAGACTTCATCGATACGGTCAGCTGAGCAACCCCCGTACTGGCTAGAAGCAACATTGGCGATGATTTGTGAAATTTGAGCTGTCGCAGTCTGGATAGACTTGGGACTCTCTACCTCTGCATTTCCAATCTTAAAACCATTTTCCAGCATGCCTTTAAAATCAATCAAACAGCAGTTGGTCATCGGAGTGTAGGGGCTGTAGTCCAAGTCATGATAGTGGATATCCCCTTTTTGGTGAGCATTAGCTACGTGCTTAGGAAGCATTTGTAGCCCGATTGATTTCCCAACAATCCCTGCTGTCAAATCACGTTGGGTGTTGAAGACATCGCTGTCTTTATTAGCATTTTCATTAACAACTGCTTGATCTTTATTGAGAAGTTTATGGATACTAAAGTTTATATCTGTCGCTTTTGAGCGCTCAAAATCCCTTTGTGTCCGATAAGTGATATACTCCTCAGCCAGCGCATACTCTTTGGCTTCAAGGAGTTCATGTTCTACGACATTTTGAATTTCGTAAATCTTGACACCTTGAGGGAAGCGACTGTGAATTTCCGTCACGATTCTTTCAACCAGACCGTTTAGGCGTTTTTCTACTAGAGGCGTAAGGTCCATAACTTTTTCTGCCGCCTTGTGGAGAGCCTTGTCAATCTTGTCTACATCAAACACTACACGTCTACCATCTCGTTTTTCAACGAACAAGGTGGGAACGGTTGCAAGCTTTTCTTCTAATACAATCATATCCATGCTCTTTTCTAAAATATTGTTGAATTGTTTATATTCAGTATTATACCACTCTAAAAATAAAAATCAATATCTTGTGTCAAAAATCCTAAAATTTTTAAAATTCCACAAGATATTGATTTTTTGTTATTTAGATTTATAAAGTTTGAACTCGCTAGTATCTGTCTGAACAAGCTCATAGTTTTCACTGAGCCAGCTCTCTACATCTGACCACAAGGCAACTTTTTGATTGACCACAATCATCTTCGGTTGATTCTCTTTCAGGTCATTCATCAGTTTGGTTTTATTTTCATCGCTTGCAGTATAGAGTGTTGGTGTTGATAGTGAAGTCGACGCCAAGCGTTCACTTGCACGGTAGAAGTCAGGACGATCATCCCAAGCATAGACACGATCCTCAGAACTCGTTTGTTGTTTGACCACGCTAGCAAGACGGTCTCTCTCCTGATAAGTCGCTGGGTGCGAAAGGTAGCGACTCACGATAGGAAGAACAATGAGATAGGCAAGGCCAATCAGTGGTAGATAGAAATTTCTTTTAAGGAAAGAAGTTTGTTTCTCACGTCTTCTTCTACGATGACTCCCTCCCTCAGAAACATCTTCCTTGATTCCTGTCAGAAGGAGCAAGACCAAGAAAGGAATTAGCACCACAAGACGAGTACCGTTGATAGGTTCTTTGGAGAGAATCAAGATTCCCAAAGAAACCAACAATCCCAAGCTAGCAGCAATCGATAAGACATATTGCTTGGCTGGTTTTGACTGGAACAAGCCTGCAAAGAGCAAGCCAAGGGAACCTAATCCAATAGCAAGCAAGCCATAGAAGGCTGCATTTTCAAGCAAATGCGAATTTGAAAAGAGGCTAAGAGTATTTACCGGATACAAGGTCTGGCTAATGGCATCTCCAAAACTACCTGTCCACACTGTATAGTAACCTAAAGGATAGAATAAGAGTGAAAATCCTAGGGCTGACGCAAAGAACTGATATAGGCCATGAACAAAGTGACCTTTGCCTAGATTAAAGCCGATAATCCCCAAGGCCAGTACAGCCGCAAACAAGGCTGTTGGGATTGGCGCAAGGAAGAAAGCGAGAGCAAGGCTCATCCCCACTCGTACAAATCCTTTGTCGTCCTTTGGAAAAGCTAGATAATTTGTAACGATATTCAATGAATAAAATAGGAAAGGCAGGGCTAGCAAGAGAGCATAACCGCCACCAAAAGCGAGGCCCGCTACAAGCAAGTATAAAATAAAGACAACTCGCTTCGCTTCCTTTTCTTGGCCGACAAGAGTATCTGCAGCCTTAAAAAGGAAAACACCTGCTCCAAACAAGGCCAACCACTCAACCAAAGCAATCAAAACACTGCCTTGAAAAAGGTAGGTTAGCACATAATAGAGCAATCCCTCCGTCCCAAAATAATCTGTATACATTTGACCATTTTGATGCAAGGCCCAACCGGTATAAAGATCCTGGGTTTGTTGCGGACTGATTAAACCAAAAATAAAAGGCAGGGCAACCGAAATGGCTGTGGCCACTAAACTCCAAAGCAAAATACTAAAAAAGGGAATGGGAGCTACTTCTCGTTTCTCTGGCACTGACCAGTCTTGGTAATGAGATTCTTCTTGTTTCTCATCTATTTTCCCGTATACGTTCATTCAATTTCTCCTCTAAGTTTATCTGTTTTAGTATATCAAAATCTTACAGGAATGTCAGCTTGGGATTGATATTTGCTGAATTTCTTATCCAATATCGCAAAGCGTTCGATTTCACGAAAACGGTGAAATCGGCTGTTTCTATACTCTCTGATAAAATCATCATCTTCTAGATTAAGCATGGTTTTCTCCTTTACTTATCTATTCGTAAGAAGACAAAAAAGATCCAGCTTTGGGCTAGATCTTAGTGGATAGTTAGAGCATAGGTGCAAACAACTGAACAATTTCCTTGATCAGGCTTTGATACCAGCTGGTTTGATTGTGTGGGGATAGATTTCCTGAGAAACCTTAAAAATTTCTTCGAAGTCCCTTTCAATATCGATGATGGACTGCGTTCTATAAAGCAAGACGGCATTTTCATAGTGGTGGAGCAAGCTCCGATAGTCAAAATTGATGGTTCCCACAGTAGCTGCCTCTCCATCGACAAGCATTTGCTTGCTATGAAGGAATCCCGGACTGTACTCATAAATACGAACTCCAGCAGACAACAAGTCAGGATAGGCTCCGCGAGTAACCAATTGGATGACCTTCTTATCTGGGATACACGGTGTCACAATTCGCACATCTACCCCTCTCAGAGCTGCATTTTTGATACTTTCAGTTAGATCGTAGTCAGCAATCAGATAGGGAGTCGTGATATAGACGTAATCTGTAGCTTGATTGATAAGATTTTGGTAAACCGTTTTTCCAACTTGAGCTCTGTAGATGGGTTTTGGCCCACTACTATAGGGAATACAGAGCCCCATCCCATCTTTGGGCTGATTTTCGAGATGGTATTGGTCAAAATCACTAATCTCTCCACGGTTGATATACCAGGCAGATAAAAAGAGTCTGGTAAAAGCTTTAACTGCCGGTCCATCCAGACGAATACCGCTATCCTTCCAATAACCAAAGCGTTCGATATGGTTGATATACTCATCAGCCAGATTGATACCACCTGTATAGGCAATTTGACCATCGATAATCATGATTTTACGGTGATCACGGTTGTTATAAGCAACAGTCAAGCGTGGAATCACCTTGTTAAATTTATGAGCTTCAATCCCTCGGCTACGAAGCTGGATGGTATAATCCCCAGGCAAGGTTGCCATACATCCAATATCGTCGTAGAGGAGCTTAACTTCTACTCCTTGAGCAGCCTTTTCTTCCAAAATCTCCAAAATACTATTCCACATCAAGCCTTCTTCGATGATATAGTACTCAAGAAAGATAAATTTCTCCGCTTTCCTGAGATCCTCTAGCATCTGGTGCCACATACTTTCACCAGAGGCAAAAAATTGTGTATCCGTTCGATCATAGACATCAGCATTCGTATCCATACTGAGGAGAGATTTGATAACGCCGTAAGCCGACTTGTCTTGTTCTTTAACTCCAAACGAAGAGCTCTGCTATTGTCCTCTCGATCAACCATTGATTGGAGCTGCTTTAGCTGCTTCATTTCTTTTTTAGATAAACGACGCTCTCCAAACATGATATAGAGTAAGGGTCCAAACACTGGCACAAAGGCTACTAACAGCCATGTTACCTTACTCTCAGGATTCATAGATCGATTGACAATCGATACAATGGTCGCTAAACTCACTAAAATAACTAGGATAACCCAGACAATTGGAGCCATTTGCCCTAGATAGAGAAATAAACCAAAGACGATAAACAACTCTGCCAACATGATGGTAATACTAAAACCATATTTTGACATGAGTAGCTGCATTTTTCTAGCTGTCATACATCCCTTTCCTTTTCTAACATTCTCCTTAACTGCTTGATAAATTACTGTTTCTACTAGTATACCTCAGTTCAGGGGTAGATGGCAACCTTTTGCCTTTTTCTATTCAAACTATTCCAAGAACTGCAAGATTCTTAAACTACACCCTTACTATATGAAGCATTCCCCTTTTTATCTTTTTAACTAGGGTATTAAGAGGATTAAAAAGAACTACCAAAATGATAGTTCTCCATAATTATTTATATTTTTGGGAATACGTCGCTTCCACTCTACTTAATCTTTAGAAGAGCTCTTTATAAAGAGCAATGGTTGCTTCCAAAGTCGGCATAAATGGATTTCCAGGTGCACAGGCATCAATCAAAGCATTCTTAGAAAGGTAGTCAAAGTCAAAGTCTTTTTCTTGAATACCGAGTTCAGTGAGTTTCTTAGGAATACCAACTGTTTCAGACAGTTTTTCAATCTCAGCGATGGCGTAGGCTGCACATTCTTGGTCTGTTTTCCCTTCAACATGAAGCCCCAAGGCTTTAGCTACATTGCGGAAAGCTTCTGGTACGCGTTTGGCATTTTCACGTTCTACAACTGGAAGCAGCATGGCACAGCAAACGCCATGTGGCAAGTTATAAACTGCACCGAGTTGGTGAGCCATAGAGTGAACATAGCCCAAACCAGCATTGTTAAAACTCATACCGCCGAGGAATATCGCATTGACCATCGCCTCACGCGCTTCAATATCATGGCCATTTGCTACGGCACGAGGGAGGTACTCCTTGATGAGTTCAATCGCTCCGATAGAGAGTTTTTTGGTTACATCATAAGCACCCGGTGTTACCAAGGCTTCGACAGCATGGGTAAGAGCATCCATACCTGTCGCCGCTGTCAATCCTTTCGGTTTTGAAAGCATAAGTTCTGGATCATTGACTGAGATGAGGGCGAGGCTGTTCTTATCAACCATTACCATCTTGACCTTGCGTTCTTCGTCAGTAATGACATAGTTAATGGTGATTTCTGCAGAAGTTCCAGCTGTTGTATTGATCGCAACCACTGGCAACCCTTTTTTAGCAGACTTGTGGAGACCTTCGTAGTCCTGTGGTTTTCCACCATTTGTAGCAATGATAGAGATACAACTAGCCGCATCCTGTGGAGATCCTCCCCCAAGACTGATAATGAAGTCACATCCATGCTCTTTCAAGGCAGCCACTCCGTCTGTGACGTTCTTGCAAGTCGGATTTGGCTCCACATCGCTAAAGATCACATATTCGATCCCTTCACCATCTAATGGTTTAGGACCTTAAGTAAAATATCGCTGCCTTCGATGAACTTGTCTGTCACCAAAAGAGCCTTCTTATACCCCAGTTCCTTGATATACGGACCTACTTCATTTACAACACCTTTACCAATAAGGTTAACTGATGGAACGTAAAATGTAGCCATATGCTTTTCCTCCTGCGCCTCTGCGCTATTTGATTATTTACCTTAAGTATACGACCTTATCCTTCATTTTACAAATATTTGTAAGCGCTTTAAGTAAAAAAGCAGTAAAGAACCACTAGTCACGTTTTTAAACAAAAAAGTTCCAAAAAGACTAATTTCATCTCATTGGAACTTTTACTTAATGATTATTGCTTAGTTAATACCACTCGGTCAGATGCCTCTCGGTCCATATCGTCGATAATCAATTGATTACCATTAACCGTGTAAATTTTGACATCATCCCCGATAATGACACGTTGATTTTCTGGCTCAAAGCTAACTTGCTTGATTTCCTTATCTCCATCTGGTTCGACCTCAATCCATGTACCAGTTTTACCTGTTACAACTAGAGTGATCTGGTCATTCTCATCTTTTCCAGTATAAGTACCATCGATGTTAGTAGGTTGAGCTACAGTAGTATCCTGACTTGAGGACGCCTGTGGTTGGCTGGCACTTGTAGCAGCACTAGAAGATGACTCTTGTTGAGTAGATGGTTGTTGAGCAGATTGCTGGGTAGGTGCTTGTGTCTTAGATTCACAAGCTGCTAAAAGACTAAGAATTGCTAGGGTAGCAATAGAAAGTGTGAATGTTTTTGTTTTCATAGCGATTTCCTTTCTTTTGTGCCAATGTTTTGCTGGATCAGTTTCCAGATGTACCTCCTACCCCAAGTATAACAACTTAAGCCTAGAAGGTCAACTAATCCCATCGCTTCCTTGCAAACTCGCTCGGACTTCCGAGATAAAGTAGAGCGAGCCCGTCACGAAAAGCAGATCCTGGTCATTGGCCTTTTCTTCAAATTCTCTGATAAAATCGCCATAGGAAGGAATCAAATCGTAACCCGCCACATCCTTTTCATCCAGAGAGCCTTGGTAGTCAAAGCCTGTTACCTTAAGTTCCACCTCAGGCAACTGCTTAGATAGATAGCCTAGCATCCCCTGATAATCCTTGCGTTTAAGTGCTCCAAAAAGGATGCGAACCTGGTAACCTTGCTGGATTTTCCCTTGGATAAACTCGACTAGACGAGTCAAGGCTGGCAGATTGTGAGCCCCATCTAGGTAGATTTGTGGACGAATCCGTTCCAATCGACCTGCCCAATGTGTCTCCTTCAAAGCCCGTCTGACAAACTCTTCTTCGACCCTTTCACCTCTTGACGCCATAAACAGAAGAAAAGTTTCTAAAGCCAAGGCGGCATTTTCTTGCTGATAAGCACCTTCCAAACCGATTTCAAGCTGTGAAAAGTTTGCTAGCTTACTTGAAAAATCCCCCGCATTCAAGGTGAAGTCTCGCCCAGCTTGATAAAGTTCAACAGCTAACTCTTTTGCTCTTTTTTGACAGACAAGCTCCGCTTCTGGAGTAAGCTTGGCAATGACCGCCTGCTTGCCAGCCTTGAAAATACCAGCTTTCTGCTTGGCTATTTCCTCCAGGCTATCGCCCAAGGTATCCTGATGATCTAGCCCAATCGAAGTAATAACTGCAATCTCTCCTGTTACGACATTAGTGGTATCAAGCAAACCACCAATCCCCACTTCTAGCAGAACCAGATCCACTTCCTGCTCTTTAAAGTAAAGCAAGGCAATCAAGGTCAGCAACTCAAAGAAAGATAATTGGTCATGTGTTTCCAAAAGAGTTTTTTCCATCTCCTTGACCTGCTCCGCCAAACGGATAAAATCTGCATCAGCAATCGGCTGCCCATTGATACAGATTCGATCATGGATGCTGATGATATGAGGAGAGGTAAAAGTACCAACTTTTTTACCATGAGAAACAAACAACTCCCTCATGAAGGCAATAGTTGACCCTTTACCATTAGTCCCTGTTACGTGTATAATAGGATAAGTCTTCTCAGGATTCCCCAGCAAATCCACTGCTCGCTGCATTCGTCCAAGTCCAGATCTAAAGTTTAAACCAATCCGACTATGCAGCCATTCTTCTACTTCAAACATACATGTCTCCTTAACAAAAGTCCAATCAACTACCGCATCAAAGTATGATTACAAATAAAAAACGAGGTCGGAACTAAAATCCCGACCTCTTACCTGGTTAGCTAATCACTAGTTACTATGAATTTCAACGTGAGCTAAAAACGTCCCCCAGACTTACTTACGGTCTTTATTTTTAGCGTAAGGGTAAAAATGTTCACTGAACATTCCTGCGTTTCTAATTTTTGGCGCAGGGCTAAAAACATCCACTGGATGTTCCTGCTTTTTCTTATTTCTAGAAGCAGGGGTAAAAATGTTCACTGAACATTTTTACTCCTCCATAAAGCTGTTGAAGACTTCTTCAATCATGTTCCATTCGTCTTCTGAGTCTTCTGGAATTGGTTGCAATTCGCCTTCTGTTCCGTCTTCATTTTCGATAAATGAGTAAGCTTGGATTTCAACTTCACCATTTTCATCTTCTTCTGCATTAACTGGCACTAGCAGAACATAGTTTTTACCAAATTCTTCTTTCCCGTCGATGGTCAAAAGAATTTCAAACAAGGTTTCATTTCCTTGCTCATCTACTAGTGTAATCAATTCACGTTCTTCGTGGTCATGGTTGTGATCGTGTGACATAGTTTCTCCTCTGTCTTAAAATTTTCTATCTAAATAATTTTGCAAAATCAGCTGAGCAGCCAACTTATCAATAACTTTCTTGCGTTTGTTACGGCTGATATCTGCTTGTTCAATCAACATACGCTCCGCAGCGACCGTTGTCAAACGCTCATCCTGATAGTCTACTGGCAAACCAAAGAGTTCTTCTAGCTTGGCACCATAGGCTTGACTGGCTTCTACTCGCGGACCGCTGGTATTGTTCATGTTCTTTGGCAAACCTACTACAAAGCGTTCTACCTTATAGCTGTCAACCAATTCCTTGATACGGTCAAAACCAAACTGGCCCTGATCCTCATTAATCTGGATGATTTCAAGTCCTTGAGCGGTAAAGCCTAGTGGATCACTAATAGCCACGCCCACTGTTTTTGAACCGACGTCCAATCCCATAATTCTCATAGATTATAGATCGACTCCTTGTCCTTTAAGGTAGTAGCGTACCAATTCTTCAACAATTTCATCACGCTCATACTTACGGATTTGATTTCGTGCATTGTTATAACGAGGAACGTAGGCAGGGTCTCCACTCAATACATAACCGACGATCTGGTTAATCGGATTGTAGCCCTTGTCATTCAACGAAGCATAAACATCTGTCAATGTTTCGCTAATTTCTTTCTTATTGGAATCATCCAATTTAAACCGTACAGTTTCTTCAGTAAATCCCATTCTAACACCCTCTTTCCTTAGAATAGTACTATTATAGCACATTCCCTGACGTTCTACAAATAAGTCAGTCTATTTATTTGGATTTTCTATTGTTCTGTCGCCCCATTTGCCACTCTATCAGCAATATACTGGCTAGGTTCGTTTTTTAAGAGATTTTCAAGGCCGATATTTTTTAAATATTCTAGCTGAGATGCCTTTTTGACATCCAATACTTGAAAATCATAAGTCGTTGTCGTCTGGATTTCTGTCTCGCTGAGTAGCTTGGTTTCCAGTGTAAATCCTGCTAGTTTGCGTGCCTCTTGGATGGTCTCATCCTTCTCTTCCGCTTCTAGAAGCGCTTTTTGCGTCTCCTCTAGGCCATTTTCAGAGATAAAGGTCTTGAGTTCATCCCCGACAGGTCGTTTTTGCTGGATGGTCAGGGTCAAAAATTGATTGCCTTTATAGGTAATGGTCTGAATCTGTTGCGTTCCATTTTCTGACTTCGGCATCAACAGGGTCTTGGTGACAACCGTGTTCTTTTCGGCATTGTCCAAAACGGGAAGGTTTGATTGGAGAGGTTCAGATGCTGTTTTAGAAGCAGCAGGAGTTTCCTTTTTTTGCCCACATCCTGCAAGCAAAAAGAGGAGAGCAAAACTAGCAATTAGTAACTTTTTCATAATTCCTCACATGATTTTAAAACAAAAGAGCAAACAAGGCCAGGAGTCACTCCCAGCCTTGATGTTTTATAGAGCTGCACGTAGACGTGCTTCTGCATTTTCTACATTACGGACAGAGCGTGGCAAGAAGGCACGGATATCATCTTCTTTATAGCCGACTTGTAGGCGCTTCTCGTCAACGAGAATCGGACTCTTTAAGATCCGTGGTGTTTCCATGATTAAGTTGAGCACTTCATTGACACTCAAATCCTCGATGTCAACTCCAAGTGCCTTAGCGTAGCGGTTTTTTGACGAAACGATACTGGCAATTCCATTATCTGTTTTCGTGAGAATATCTAATAACTCTTCTCTTGTAATTCCTTCTTTACCGAGATTTTGTTCTTTATAACTTAACTGGTGGGCATTGAGCCAGGTTTTCGCTTTTTTACAGCTAGTACAACTTGAGACTGTATAAATTTTGATCATGTACCTACCCCTTTCGCTACATGTTACTATCAGTTTAGTCTATTATACCATAAAAAACATCCGACTTGCGACCTATTTTTAAAAAAAATTAACTTTTTTCGCGATTTTCGTACTTTTTTCTTGACAAAATCAATTTATAACCAACTTTTAAATTTTTTGATATACAATCGTTTTACAACTGTAACACTTATCATATAGAGAACGATAATCAAAAGCAAAAAGAGGAAATAAATTGGTTCCAAAGGGGTTAAATGAAGCAGGCTAGCAATTGAAGAGTAGGGAAGGAAGGTCACAAAACTAGCTGCTAGCAAGGTTGTTCCAAGAACAAACCATGATGGACGACTTTGTAAGAAAGGAAGTTTTGCTGAACGAAGCATATGGATAACCATGGTTTGGGACCACATGGATTCAATGAACCAACCTGTCTGGAACAAAATGATAAAGCCCGTTGCCGACTCTGCTCCGTGAGCATAAGCTTGACCTGTCGCCATTGGGACAATAACAAATAGAGCAAGATAAAGGTCAAAATATCAAAGGCAGAAGAAATCGGACCCATCCAAATCATAAAACGAGTAATAGACTTGGCTTCCCACTTATGAGGATGCTTCAAAAAGTCTTCATCCACATTATCAAATGGCAAGGCAATACAAGAAAGGTCGTAGACGAGGTTTAACACAATCAAGTGAATCGGAGCCATAGGAAGGAAAGGTAAAAAGATACCAGACACTAACAGAGAGAAAATGTTCCCGAAATTAGAGCTAACCGTCATCTTGATATATTTGGTCATATTAGCGTAGACCTTACGCCCTTCAACCAGCCCTTTTTCAAGCACCATCAAATCCTTATCTAGCAAAATGACATCAGCCGTTTCTTTTGCAATATCTACTGCTGTATCAACAGAAATCCCCACATCGGCTACTTTCATAGAAGGGGCATCATTAATCCCATCTCCCATATAGCCGACACAATGTCCATTCGATTTGATTTGTAAAATGATTCGTGCTTTTTGATCCGGAGAGAGTTTGGCAAAGACGGTCACATGTTCGACTGCTTGAGCCAACTCTTCGTCCGACATGGCGTCAATATCAGAACCCAACAAGATTTGATCAACGTCTAGACCAACTTTTTCGCAAACTGCTTGGGTTACCTTCTCATTGTCCCCCGTCAAGATCTTTGTTTGAACACCGTGTTCTAACAAAGCTTGGATAGCAGGCGCTGCTGATGGTTTTGGTGGATCTAGAAAGGCAAGATATCCTGTTAGAATCATCTCTTTTTCATCTTCAACGGAGTAAGCAAAACCTTCTTTAGGCCTGTTTTATAGGCGACTCCCAAGACTCGCAATCCCTGTTGATTAAGTTGATCTACTTCTTTTAAGATTTCCACTCGGATATCATCCGTCAGAGGGCTAATCTGGCCTTGATATTCCACATGGGTTGAAATCGCAAGCATTTCCTCTAGGGCACCCTTGGTTACCAAACTAACAACTTCGTTCTCATCCTTGACGATGACACTCATCCGTCTGCGTTCAAAATCAAAGGGCAATTCGTCTATTTTTTGGAAGCTAGTATCCAAATTTTGTAGAATAGCGTGTTCTTTAGCTTCTTTTTCAGTTCTACTGATAATGGCACGGTCCATCAAGTTTTTCAAACCGGTTTGAAAATAGGAATTGAGATAGGCACGTCTCAACACAGATAAATCCAAATCTCCATGTATATCCAAAGGATATTCAAGGACAATTTCGTCTTGGGTAAGGGTTCCGGTTTTATCCGTGCATAGGATATCAATAGCACCTAGGTCCTGTATGGCATTGAGTTTTTTGATGACGACTTTTTCCTTGGCCATGATAATGGAGCCTTTTGCTAAACTGGCCGTGATGATCATAGGAAGCATCTCAGGTGTCAATCCAACACCAACACTCAAAGCAAATACGCCAGCTTCCAGCCAGTCGCCGTCTGTCAAGCCATTGGAGAGAAAGACGATGGGAACCATGACTAACATCAAACGGATCAAGAGCCAAGAGATGCTGTTCATCTCCCGTTCAAAAGAGGTCGGTTCGTCATAGGTATTAAGAGTCTGCTCGATTTCTCCCATCATGGTATCATCACCGACCGCTAGAATCAAAGCCTTGGCACTTCCTGATATCACGTTGGTTCCCATAAAGGCGAGCGCTTCTGCTTCTAGCAGACTATCGAAGTTTGACTGACTCATTTTTGACAAGGCTAGTTTTTCAACCGAGTCACTCTCACCTGTCAAACCAGACTGTTGGACAAAGAAATCACGTGATTCAATTAAAATGAGGTCTGCCGGAATCATGTCCCCAGCACTTAACTTGACTATATCTCCAACGACCAAATCTTCAATTGCGACCTCTAAACTCTGGCCTTCGCGGATAACTGTGGCAGTGTTCACAATCATTTGATAGATTGGTCGCAGCCTTGTCACTCCGCAGTTCTTGGACAAAGCGTATGCCACCAGAGATTAGAACGAGAACGACGATGATGATAGAGGTCGTCGGATCTTCTTGTCCAGGCTTCGCCAGCCAGACATTGGTCACCATGGAGATCATAGCGATGACCAGTAGGATGATTGTAAATGGATTGATAATAGATTCGTAAATCTTTTTGAGGATACTGTCTTCTTGACCCTTGGTGATGGTGTTTTCGCCATATAGATCACGATTTTTCTCCACCTGCTCCTCAGTCAAGCCTGTTAGACTTGTCTTATAAAAAGATAGAGTTTCGTTTAAGGGTGTGTGAATAGCTGTTGCTAATCTTTCTTTTGTAGTTTTCATTGGTTTCTCCTATCTGTATGAATGATATGTTTCATACACAGAGACCAATCACTTTATAAGGGCAGAACGACACAAATCAGCGATTGGCTGTGTATGTGCGGTTCTGGATGATCGTCAATTTGCATCGTTTGTCTCCTTTCCTTGTTCTAAAACAGTAGAAAATCCCACCATAAAATGGCAGGATTAAAAAACTAATTATCTGTTTTTTCGTTCAAGCTTTAACTCCATAGGGCGATGTAATGAGCTTAGTCTTGGCCTTCGCGACCAGGACTGTTGACCAACGAGTAGTGTCTCCACTGCTTTGCGGTAGTCATCCGTATCCCTATGGTAGCCTCACCTACCGTTTTCGTCTATCAGTATAAACCTTTAAAATATAAAAGTCAACGATTTATCATAATTTTCTTAAATAACAATTAATTCCTTCGGCGCTAGAGTCAACAATTCGCAACCGTTATCTGTAATCAGGATATCATCCTCGATACGAACCCCGTATTTTCCTTCAATATAAATACCTGGTTCATCAGTCAAGACCATACCAGATTTAATGACTTCTTTGGAAGTTTGGTTAAAGTAAGGTTCTTCGTGAATATCCAGTCCGATACCGTGTCCAATACCGTGGGTAAAGTAGTCGCCATAGCCTGCCTCGATGATAATATCACGAGGAATTTTGTCAAAGTCACGGAAACCTAATCCTGCCTTAGCTTGATCAATCAGAGCTTGGTTGGCTTTTAGAACCGTATTGTAAATCTCTGCCTGCTCGTCACTGACATGTCCTAGATAGATGGTCCGTGTCATATCACTGACGTAGTGGTCGTAGAGACAGCCGAAGTCCATGGTAATAGCTTCTCCCGCTTCAACTGGTTTGTGCATTGGATGGGCGTGGGGCTTAGAAGAGTTGATACCACTTGCTAAAATGGTATCAAAAGACAAGTCTGCCGCTCCTAGCTCCCGCATGCGGAAATCAAGGAAGTTGGCAATTTCAATCTCAGTTTCCTGGTTTGATAAAGTCAAGTGCATCTCGGAAAGCTTGGTCTGAGATAGAACAAGCCTTGCGAATAGTCGCAATCTCTTTCTCATCCTTAATCATACGAAGTGCTTCAACAAACTGAGTCTGCGGAAGCAAGTCGATTCCTGCAAAAGCTGCCTGCATACGGTGGTAATAAGAGACCGAAATCTCGTCTTCAAAACCGACGCGAGACAAGCCCATATCCTTAACAATGCCTGCAATAACAGCCAATTCATCGCGGTCAGCCACAATCTCAAAACCTGTCACTTCTTGCTTAGCTGCAATGATATAGCGAGAGTCTGTCACCAAAACCTGACGGTCACGGCTGATAAAGACTGTTCCATTTGAACCCCAAAAACCAGTCAAATAATAGACGTTTTTAAGGTTGTTGATGATGATACCATCTAGTTCTTTTTCTTGCATTTTAGCTAGAAATGCTTGCACACGTTTATTCATGATGTAACTTTCCTTTCAAATAGTGTCCTGTGTAGCTGGCTTCGTTGGCCGCTACTTCTTCTGGGGTTCCTGTTACGATGATGTTTCCACCACCGACACCGCCCTCAGGACCCAAATCGATGATATGGTCTGCTGTCTTGATAACATCTAGATTGTGCTCGATGACGAGGACTGTATTGCCATCGTCGACAAAGCGAGCCAAGACTTTAAGCAAGCGAGCGATATCCTCAGTATGAAGCCCTGTCGTTGGCTCATCCAGAATGTAGAAGGATTTTCCTGTCGAGCGTTTATGGAGTTCACTAGCCAACTTCATACGCTGGGCTTCTCCTCCAGAAAGGGTGGTAGCCGGTTGCCCTAGCGTTACATAGCCCAGTCCCACATCCTTGATGGTCTGAAGTTTGCGTTGAATTTTCGGAATATGTTGGAAGAATTCCACCGCATCGTTGACGGTCATGTCCAAGACCTGCGAGATGTTTTTTTCCTTGTAGTGAACTTCAAGGGTTTCACTGTTATAGCGGGTCCCGTGGCAGACTTCACAGGCTACATATACATCTGGCAAGAAGTGCATCTCGATCTTGATAATCCCGTCACCTGAGCAGGCTTCGCAACGACCGCCCTTGACGTTGAAACTGAAACGGCCCTTTTTATAGCCTCGAATCTTAGCTTCATTTGTCTGAGCAAAGAGGTCTCGTATATCGTCAAAAACTCCCGTATAGGTGGCTGGGTTAGACCTCGGCGTTCGTCCAATCGGGCTCTGGTCAATGTCAATCAAGCGATCTACATGCTCAATCCCTGTAATCGTCTTAAACTTACCAGGTTTGTCTGAATTACGGTTGAGCTTCTGGGCAATGGCTTTTTTTAGGATGCTGTTGATTAAGGTCGATTTCCCTGAACCTGACACACCTGTCACCGCGATGAATTTCCTAATGGGAAGCGAGCGGTAATATTTTGCAAGTTGTTCTCACGCGCACCTGTCACTTCGATAAAACGACCATTTCCGGCACGGCGCTCTTCTGGTACTGGAATGGCACGTTTTCCTGATAAGTACTGGCCTGTGATAGACTTGCTGTTGCGAGCCACCTGCTTGGGCGTTCCTGCAGCAACAATCTCGCCACCAAAAACACCGGCACCTGGACCAACGTCAATCAGATAATCCGCCTCGCGCATGGTATCTTCGTCGTGTTCTACCACGATGAGAGTATTGCCCAAATCACGCATCTTTTTCAGACTGGCAATCAGGCGGTCATTATCCCTCTGGTGGAGACCAATCGATGGCTCATCCAGGATATAGAGGACACCTGATAGGTTAGACCCAATCTGAGTCGCCAAGCGAATACGCTGACTCTCCCCACCTGAAAGGGTTCCTGCCGAACGCGACAGCGTCAGATAGTTAAGACCTACGTTATTGAGGAAGGTCAAGCGATCCTTAATTTCCTTGAGAATAGGACGAGCAATAATGGCTTCATTTTCAGACAAGGTCAGCTGGCTGACCAACTCCAAGTGGTCTGCGATAGACAGGTCTGATATCTCTCCGATATGGGGTCCTTGCTCTCCACCCACACGAACAGACAAGGCCTGGTCATTGAGACGGTAGCCGTGGCAAGTTCCGCAGGTTAGCTCATTCATGTAGAGGCGCATCTGGGTGCGCGTGTAATCACTGTTAGTTTCATGGTAACGGCGCTTGATATTATTGACAACTCCCTCAAAAGGAATGTCAATATCGCGCACACCGCCAAATTCATTCTCATAGTGGAAATGGAATTCCTTACCATCCGAACCGTAAAGAATCAAGTTCTTATCCGCTTCTGACAGGTCTTCAAAAGGCTTATCCATATCCACTCCAAATGCTGTCATGGCCTGCTCTAGCATGTTGGGATAGTAATTAGAGGAGATAGGATTCCAAGGTGCAAGTGCACCTTCACGTAGGGTCTTGCTGGCATCTGGCACCACTAGGTCGATATCCACCTCCAGCTTGATACCCAAACCATCGCACTCACTACAAGAACCAAAAGGTGCATTAAAGGAGAAGAGACGTGGCTCTAACTCTGGAACAGTAAAGCCACAAACTGGACAGGCATAGTGCTCTGAGAACAGCAACTCAGAATCATCCATAGTGTCGATAATCACATATCCTTCTGCGATACGAAGGGCAGCCTCAATGGAATCAAAGAGACGGCTACGAATGCCCTCCTTGATGACAATACGGTCAACCACGACATCGATATTGTGTTGCTTGCTCTTGGACAGTTCAGGCACTTCGGTCACATCATAGACTTCCCCATCCACTCGGACACGAACATAGCCGTCTTTCTGAACCTTTTCAATGACACTCTTATGTTGTCCTTTTTTCTTACGAATGACAGGAGCTAAAATTTGCAGACGTTGGCGTTCTGGCAATTCTAAGACCTTATCAACGATTTGCTCCACAGAAGAAGCCTTGATAGCCCCGTGGCCGTTGATACAGTAAGGCGTCCCTACACGTGCGTAGAGGAGACGCAGATAGTCATTGATTTCAGTCGTTGTCCCGACGGTCGAACGAGGATTTACTGGTTGTTTTTTGGTCAATGGAAATAGCTGGGCTGAGACCATCAATGGCATCTACATCTGGTTTTTCCATATTGCCCAAAAACTGGCGAGCATAGGCTGATAGACTCTCTACATAGCGACGTTGGCCCTCAGCATAGAGGGTATCAAAGGCCAGACTGGATTTCCCAGAACCTGACAAACCAGTCACAACAACCAGCTTGTCTCTTGGAATCTCCACATCTATATTTTTTAAGTTATGGGCACGAGCCCCATGAATGACAATTTTATCTTGCATCTTTGTTCTTTCTAGTCCATTATTGCTTTCCATTATACCAAAAAATGTGAAATTCTATTACCCAAAAAGCTGTTTTTATAGTATAATAGTACGGTGCAAAAAATGAATCACTGAATAGTAGGAAAGGATAGGGGATATGAAACAAGTTTTTCTCTCAACAACAACTGAATTTAAAGAGATCGACACGCTTGAACCGGGTACTTGGATCAACCTCGTCAATCCTACACAAAATGAATCGTTGGAAATCGCTAACGCCTTCGACATTGACATTGCCGACCTTCGAGCACCACTCGATGCGGAAGAAATGTCCCGTATTACCATCGAAGATGAGTATACTTTGATCATCGTGGACGTTCCCATCACAGAGGAAAGAAACAATCGTACCTACTACGTTACGATTCCGCTGGGGATTATCATCACCGAGGAGACCATTATCACTACCTGCTTGGAGCCCCTCCCTGTTCTCGATGTCTTTATCAACCGTAGACTGCGCAATTTCTACACCTTCATGCGTTCACGTTTTATCTTCCAGATTCTCTACCGCAACGCTGAACTTTACCTGACAGCCCTTCGTTCGATTGACCGTAAGAGTGACCAGATCGAAAGTCAACTTCACAAATCTACTCGAAACGAAGAACTGATCGAACTCATGGAATTGGAAAAGACCATCGTCTATTTCAAGGCCTCACTTAAGACGAACGAGCGCGTGATTAAGAAATTGACCAGCGCAACCAGCAATATCAAGAAATACCTAGAAGACGAAGACCTACTCGAAGACACTCTGATTGAAACCCAACAGGCCATCGAGATGGCAGATATCTATGGAAATGTCCTTCACTCTATGACAGAGACCTTTGCCTCTATCATTTCCAACAACCAGAACAACATCATGAAGACCCTGGCTCTCGTGACCATCGTTATGTCTGTCCCAACCATGATCTTCTCAGCCTACGGGATGAACTTTAAGGATAATGAAATCCCTCTGAACGGTGAGCTCATGCCTTCTGGTTAATCGTCTTTATCGCCTTTGCTATGAGTGTTTCGCTCACTCTCTATCTCATCCATAAAAAATGGTTCTAAGAGGAATCCCTATGTCTCAGATTGATTTACAAAAATTAACTAAGAAAAACCAAGAATTTATCCACATCGCTACCCAACAATTTATCAAAGATGGTAAAACAGACGCTGAAATCAAGGCTGTTTTTGAGGAAGTCATTCCTCAAATCCTTGAAGAGCAAGCCAAAGGAACGACTGCTCGTTCCCTCTATGGCGCTCCAACCCACTGGGCTCATAGCTTCACTGTCAAGGAGCAATATGAAAAAGAGCATCCAAAAGAAAATGACGATCCAAAACTCATGATTATGGACTCAGCCCTTTTTATCACCAGTCTCTTTGCATTGGTTAGCGCTCTGACTACCTTCTTCTCTACAGATCAGGCTATTGGCTATGGGTTGATTACCCTCTTGTTGGTTGGACTTGTAGGAGGACTTGCCTTCTACTTGATGTACTACTTTGTCTACCAGTACTATGGACCAGACACAGATCGTAGCCAGCGCCCTCCTTTCTGGAAATCAATCCTCGTCATCCTCGCTGCTATGCTTCTCTGGTTGGCTGTCTTCTTCGCAACAAGCTTCCTTCCAGCAGCTCTCAATCCAATCCTTGCTCCACTGCCTTTGGCTGTCCTAGGAGCAGCCCTTCTCGCCCTTCGCTTCTATCTCAAGAAACGCTTCAATATCCGAAGCGCAAGCGCAGGCCCATCCCGTTATTAAGAAAAGTGAAACGCTATGGCATATAGTCAATCCTTAGCACAGCAGATTCGAAAAATTCTAGCACTCAAACTTCCTCCCCAAATTTTCGAAGAAGAGTTAGAAGAAAAGAATCTGTTTGGTGGCCTTGCCTTTATGATTCGTGGGAAAATGGTCCTTACAGTCAGTTCCAGAAAGAACGATCTGGTTATGGTCAGAATTGGCAAAGAAATGGAAAAGCAAGTTCTACCCCGAACAGGAGCCCATACTACATTGATGAGAGGGCGACCTTATCATGGTTATATAGACCTAGATATAGAAGGTCAAAAAGAACTGCCTTACTGGATTGATTTAGCCCTCTCCTATAATCAAGAATTGACCAAGTAAGCCATATCTAGCGGGATTAGAGATTAGAAAAACGAAAAGCAACTGCACCAGCGGTTGCTTTTTTCTTGCTTTCTTGAGATCCAATAGCACTTCTGAGTCTCATTCTTGTAGTTTTCTCTCACCTTTTGTGATAAAATAGGCTCAATCTATTTCTAGGAGGATGAGATATGGTTTCTACTATTGGTATCGTTAGTTTGTCTAGCGGCATTATCGGAGAGGATTTTGTCAAACACGAAGTCGATTTGGGTGTCCAACGTCTTAAGGATTTGGGACTCAATCCTATCTTTTTGCCCCATTCGTTAAAAGGTTTAGACTTTATCAAGGACCATCCTGAAGCGCGTGCAGAGGATTTGATGCAGGCATTTTCTGATGATAGCATCGACATGATCCTCTGCGCCATCGGCGGAGATGATACCTATCGCTTGCTTCCCTACCTTTTTGAAAACGACCAGCTCCAAAAGGTTATCAAACAAAAGATTTTTCTTGGCTTCTCGGATACAACTACGAACCACCTCATGTTGCATAAACTAGGGATCAAGACTTTTTACGGCCAATCATTTCTAGCGGACATTTGTGAGTTAGACAAGGAGATGTTGCCCTATAGCCTCCACTACTTTAAAGAACTGATCGAGACTGGAAGAATCTCAGAAATCCGCCCTAGCGATGTTTGGTATGAGGAACGAACTGACTTTAGTCCCAAAGTCTTAGGAACAGCTCGAGTCAGTCATGTAAATACAGGTTTTGACTTGTTACAAGGAAATGCCCAGTTTGAAGGGGAAATCCTCGGTGGTTGCATCGAGTCTCTCTATGATATCTTTGACAATTCTCGATACGCAGACAGCACGGAGCTCTGCCAAAAATACAAACTTTCCCTGACTTGTCAGACTGGGAAGGAAAGATTCTCTTACTAGAAACAAGCGAAGAAAAGCCTGAGCCGGAAGACTTCAAAAGAATGTTGCAGGCTTTGAAAGAAACTGGGGTATTTGAGGTCATCAGTGGACTCTTGGTCGGGAAACCTATGGATGAAACCTTCTATGACGACTATAAGGAGGCTCTAATGGACATCATTGATAGCAATATCCCGATTGTCTATAATCTAAATGTCGGCCACGCAACGCCAAGAGCCATTGTTCCCTTTGGCGTTCACGCCTATGTAGATGCACAGGAGCAAGTCATTCGCTTTGACGATAACAAAAAATAAACAATTTCTCCATTTTTGTGCTTTGGTATTGATTTTCGTTACAATTTGTGTCTGAATTTATTGCATTTTGCTTATTTCTATGATATCTTTTTAAAGGAGGTGTATATGACTAAACAAAAAATAAATCAAATTGTCGGTTCAATCGGGGCCTTTATCGGGATTATTGTATTTATCGCCTACATCCCACAAATTTTTGCCAATTTACAAGGCAACAAAGCTCAACCATTCCAGCCTTTATCCGCAGCAGTATCTTGTTTAATTTGGGTTATTTACGGGTGGACAAAAGAACCTAAGAAGGATTGGATACTAATTATTCCAAACTCAGCTGGCGTTGTCTTAGGTGGACTGACATTTCTTACTGCACTATAAAAGTTACTAGCATATAATCAAAAAGCTGAGAAACTCTTCTCAGCTTTTTCTCTTGTATAACTACTAAAACGTCACATACTACTGATAACTAAAATAATCAAGGGAAGGCTATTGCCTAACATATGAACAACTAGAGGATAATAAATATTCTCTTTTTCTTTCACATAGATGATAGAAAAGGCAATGCCTCCACCTAGATAACCGACTGCACTGACCCACTCTGATAAAGCCAAACTGTGCATATGAGTCAGAGCAAAAACAAGTCCTACCAGAAGAATGCTTAGCCAACTTGACAGACGTTTCTGCAAGTGATGTAACAAGAGCTGACGGAAAAAGAGTTCTTCCACAAAAGGTCCTATGATACAGGCGAAACTGCTATCAGTATTGGTTGTTCTTGAAAGGTACTTTGAATATTCGACTGGTTTAGACCTTGTCCGACTAGCCCAAAAAACTGCTTCAACATCTCTGATACAAATTCAAAGACAACCGTCATCAGAATGAGAAAGAGCCAGCCTGTTAAGACGCCAAAGAAGAATTTTCTTTTAGTCTTTCTAGTCTCATTCCATTGTTGAATCAATCTATCCTTGCACAAGAAAGAGCCGTATAGTGCTAATACTACATAGACTAGATAATTTGCAATGGTAGATGGCATCAAGGAAGCCAACAATTTAACGCCATCAAACACAAAGAGAACTGTATAGAGAATCGCAAAAATCAGAATTCCCTTATTTTTGTTAGACATTATTTATCTCCCCTTCCACTCACAATCATTCTCATGGTCATCAACTAGGCCTGCAGCCTGTAAAAAAGATAAAACGGCAACTGGACCTGTGAATTTGAAACCACGTTTTTTGAGATCCTTGGATATTTTCTCAGATAAAGACGTTTTAGATGGAGCCTGGTGATAATCAGGGACATCATTAATGATGGTTTGTCCATTGACAAAAGACCAGAGGTAGGTATCAAAGGAGCCATATGCTTCCTGGACTTGTAAAAATGCTTGGGCATTGGCACGTGTCGCAAATCTTGGCTCGATTTCGGATGATAGCTGGATTATCTAACAAGGCTTCCAACTCCCCATCTGTCATTTTCGCGACCGCCTGAATTTGATAGCCATGAAATGCTTCTCGGAATCCTTGTCGTTTGTTTAGTACCGTTTCCCAAGACAGACCCGACTGGTAGGTTTCCATACACAATAACTCAAACAATGCTTGGTCATCATGGAGGGGCTGGCCCCACTCTTCATCATGATAGGCTACATATAAGGGGTTATTCATTTTTACCCAACCACAACGTTTTGGCATACTCTTCTCCTATTTCACCAACATCTTGAGGGCTGACTTGATATAGTTTTCAGCTGTATCTGTCGTTCCTTCAAAGAATTTCTTGATTTTCTTGAGCTCTGTTGCCTTGTAGCCCAGTGCCAACATGGCTTCCATAGCTTCTTCCAGTTCTTGGTTTTCAGCACTGGCTTGTACTGCGACTTTGACAGGAAGGTCATCACTAGCCACGACTACCTTGCCTTCCAAGTCCAGCACCATCTGTTGGGCTGTTTTCTTGCCAATTTTGGGGAACTTGGTCAAGTAGGTGATGTTCTTAGTCTCGATGGCTTGAACCAGGCCAGCATTGTCATCGGCAGCAATAATAGCAAGAGCTGACACAGGACCAATCCCTGAGACCGAAATCAGACTAAGGAAGAGTTTTTTCTCATCTTCTGAGCGAAAGCCGTAAAGCAGATGGACATCCTCACGGACAACTTGGTGCACATAGATCTGAGTTTCTTGGTTAACCTGACCTGAGTAGACATAAGGATTGGCTACATGCAAGATATAACCGATACCATTTGCCTCAAGGATGATATATTTAGCAGTGATTTTGGTAATGATTCCTTTTAGATATTCGTACATAATTTTCACTTTCTATAATTGATTTGCAATTCCTTGTAAATGCGCTGCTCTGATGATAAGAAGCAACCCAAGTACTGCACACACAATAAAAACGAGCCAAACACCTACAGCACCTGTTGCAGCGCTGATAGAAATCATCGCCCCCGCTAAAATAGACGCTAAAGGCTGCGCCATATTAAGGAAACCTGAGTAGGTTCCGAGCTTATTCTCATTCATCATTTCCGCCCGCAAAACTTGGCTTGGCGGCATGCAGATGAGTTCCCCCATAGTATAGAGAATGGCTAGCAAACAGAGCCCAGAAACTCCTGAAGACAATGGTGAAAAGCATACCCAAGTCAAAGATAATACTTCCCAATAAAAACTGCGGTATGAGCTTCATTTCCTTGGTCAAACGATTGGCAGTCGTTATGAAGCAAACAATAATCAGGGTATTGATAAAGACCATGATACTGAGCATCTTAGCTCCTGAAATATGAATACCGAAAATACTACTCGCGATGAATGACTCTTTCAAATGAACGGGTATATAATTGTCAATTTGCAACCAGATAACACCATTAAATACAGTCCCTAACGTATAAAGTAGGAAAATTTTGTCCTGAAAAACAGAAACATAATTTTTCACAGTTGCCAAAGGACTGCTACCATGCTCAAAGACCAGATTAGCTGGCTTGCTTTCTGAAAAATATTTCCAAGCGAGGAAAAAATTCAAGAAGCTAATCACCGTCAAAACCAGAAGCAACTCAAAAAAATGGTGGTCGTAAAAGAAACCTGCAAGCCCTGCTCCTAACATAACGGATACATTGACAAACCAATAACTAATCGTATAAACGAAACGGCGATTTTGCTCGTCGGTCAAATCAATAATCATCGCATCAATAGCCGGCCAAGAGAAAGTTCCTGCGGTCTCTGCCAGCAACATTCCGACAAAAGTCAAAAAGGGAAAAATATGATTAGGCATATTTGCCAGCAGCACAAGAAAGTAGCCACTCGCAAGACCAAAGTTTCCCCAGTCAATGACTTTCTTACGTCCCCAAAGATCCGCCAAATGTCCACCATACAGCCCAGCTAAAAAACCAATGAGTTTGGTTGTGATCATCAATAACCCCGCCCAAAAGGCTCCAAAATATTGAACATAGTACATGGCCATAAAAGGAGTAATGGCACTCTCTAAAATCCGTGCTACAAAGCTCATCCATTCCCGCATTTGAATTTGCTTGGGGAGGGCAAAAAATTCTTTCATCTTTCATTCCTTTTTCATAATTTCTTCGCTTTTTCTTACCTAGTATATCATATTTTTTTGCTGAAAACTGCAAACACAAGTGCAACCTCTGGTTGACAAATAGTACAGGAGATTGTATTCTCATAATAAGTAAAAATTGTTAGGATAAAAGAAGAAAAAGGAGGATAGAGTGATGAAACTCGCAGAAAAACTATTTGAGCTCAGAAAGGAAAAAGGTTGGTCCCAAGAAAAGCTAGCAGAACAAATCAATGTTTCTCGGCAAAGCATCTCCAAATGGGAGTCTGGACAAGTCCTTCCTGAAATTGAAAAAATCATTGAAATAAGCAAGATTTTTCAAGTGACAACTGACTATCTCTTACTGGATGAAAACTCTGAAAAAACTTCTACAGAAGTGATCTTGGAGGGAGACAAGGACAAATACTATAAAAAGGTTAAATCCTTTGGTCTCTGGCAGGTGATTTATATTTCGTATTGGCTCTGGCTATCTATCTCTTTTTAGCTGGTTCTAGTTTTCCAGCTGAATTCACCGCTTGGATTTGGCTGACCTTCGTTCTCTTGATTGCGTCTGCAGTTGCTATCAACAAGGCTCTCAAAACCAAACAACGTTATCTTGATAGGGTAATTGGCCTTGAGAATCATTCAGACCATGACGACTCTACAAAATCTTGAATCACCTAGTTCAGTTTTCACAACACTTTTTATAGGACTGGTCTTGTCAAGCAAGTGTAAACCTCGTGTCAACTTGCCCATGTCCAATCAAAGTTCCCACTTTAATAAAATTTTAAAGCCTTGTTCGAAAAGGAACAAAGGCTTTTTGTGTTCTTAATATTTTCCCAACTCACGAAGACTGGTATGATTTTCCTGAATGCGTCGGAACATCTTTTCCATATCCGACTTGGTGAAATGCACCAAAACAGGACGTCCATGCGGACAGTTATAGGGGTTGTCACATTGAGAAAGCTGATAAAGGAGCTGTCTGGCTGAGTGGTCATCGATACGATGGTTGGCCTTGATAGACCGCTTGCAGGACATCATGATGGCTAGCTCTGCTCGGTATTTCTTGATCGAAACTTCCTTGGTCAAGAGCAGCATGTCGCACATTTCATAGATACCTGACTCAATCTCTTCTTCTGCCATCCAAATAGGATGTTCACGCAGGATGAATTGATTTTCTCCGTACTCTGCTAGAAAGACGCCCGCTTCCTCTAAAAGAGGCATTCTTTCCCTGAGACGAAGGGCATCATCCACTGGGAATTCAAAGATGTAGGGCACTAGGAGTTGTTGCTGACTCTGGTCAACATTGCCGATGCTTTCACGGTATTCCTCGTACTTGACTCGTTCCTGAGCCGCGTGCTGGTCTATGATGTAGAGTCCATCTCGCCCCTGGGCAAAGAGATAGGTCCCGTGCATCTGTCCGAAACTCCAACTCTGGGAAGCTGGATGATTCTTCTCTCTCCAGCTTGTCATAAGCCTTATCAAGACTGGCTAAGTCTAACTCCGGATGGTCTAATTGGTCATAGTTAGCAGGCTTTCTCTCTGCAAAATGCAGTTTTGCAGGCTTGGTCAACTGGTCCAAGGTTTCCTTGGCAAACAAGGTTAAATCCTGCCTTTCCTCAGTCAAGTCTACTTGATGGTCTGAAACCTCAACTTGACTGGGTTTTGAGAGTTCTGTTTTTTCATAGTAGAGCGTATTTTCTTTGAGTGGGAGAATGGTCTGCTCCACCTTTTGACGATTACGCACGGTCGACTTGGCAAGATTTTCTAAAGCATCAGGAATCAAGGCTTGTTCCTTGAGACTATTTGAAATAGCTTCTGAAACCAGCGCCATCAGTTCTCTTTCCTTAGAAATCCGCACTTCTTGCTTGGTTGGATGGACATTGACATCAGCCAGGTAAGGATCGATATGGATGTGAATGACAGCCAGTGGAAAACGACCTACCATGAGCTTGCTTCCGTAACCATCCAAAATAGCACGATTGAGTAGAAAGTTCTTGATATAACGGCCATTGATGAAGAGGCTGATATAGTTGCGATTAGCTCGAGTTAACTCAGGCAGAGACACAAAACCTGTAATTTCGAAATCTAAGTCAGAGTTCTCAATTTCAATCATCTTCTTGGCACTCGCCAAACCGTAAATCCCTGCGATGGCTTGACGCAGTTGACCAGTCCCTGCTGTCCGCGTCATTTCCTTGCTATCACTGATTAAACTAAAAGAAATCTCGGGATGGGCCAAGCCCAGACGGTTGACAATATCAATGATATGAGACAGCTCCGCTTGCTGGCTCTTCATATACTTGAGGCGGGCAGGTGTGTTGAAAAAGAGGTCCTCCACACAAACTTTGGTCCCCACAGGACTAGTCGCTGGGATGACTTCCTCAACCTCTCCCCCACGCGCAACAAGCTTGGTCCCATGACTCGCACCATCCACCGCCGTCAACAAAGTCAGCACACTAACAGAAGCGATAGAAGGCAGGGCTTCACCTCGAAAGCCGAGCGTCCGAATCCGAAAGAGATCTGCTTGATTTTTTATCTTACTGGTCGCATGGCGACGCAAGGCCAATTCCACCTCATCGTGGGCAATTCCATGACCATTATCTGTGATTTGAATCTTCTTGAGACCAGCTTCTTCAATCTCAATGATAATCTGGCTAGAACCCGCATCAATGGCATTTCTACCAACTCTTTGACCACACTGGCAGGACGTTCAATGACCTCTCCTGCCGCGATCTGGTTTGCCAACACTTCTGGCAATTCAATAATATGAGACATCTTTCAGCCCCTTTCTGTATCTATTTTCCTAGAAATTGATTAGTGCTATTATACCATATTTCAGATGTTACCAGAAAAAGCAAATACCACATAGACTCCAAATCTCTCCACATAGGCAAAAGCTCTTGCCATGGGTCGTAAAATAGTGGTATACTCAATAAAAATCAAAGAGCAAACTAGAAAGCTAGGCGCAGACAGTACTTTAGTACGGCAAGACGACGCTGACGTGGTTTGAATTTGATTTTTGAAGAGTATTAATAAAGGTGTACAAGAAGTGAGATTAACCTTGTATAACTGAAAAGGAGGGAAATTTATGAAAGTAGAACTACAGATTAAGGAGACTTACGAGGAGGAAAAGCTGATTGTCCAAGCACCTCAGCCGACCGAAAAAGTCCAGAAAGTCATCGAGTTCGCAGAAAATCTTGACCAAAAAGAAACAATCAAAGGAAAGATTGAAGATCAGGTCTATCTAGTTGAAATTGGTAAGATTCAGCGCTTCTATATCGAGAATCGAAAGATTCTAGCAGAAACTGCCAGTCAGACCTACAGCATTGATTTGCGTCTCTATCAGGTTCTTGAAATGCTGCCGACCACTTTTATCCAAATTTCCCAATCTGAAATCGTTAATATTGACGCTATCTCTCATCTCAAACTAACCCCCAACGGCCTGATCGAAATCTTTCTCAAAAACGAAAGCTTCACCTACTCTTCACGCCGTTACCTAAAAACCATCAAGGAGAAATTAGAACTATGAAAAAACAAATCTTTCACGATGCAGCCGCTGGTGTACTTATCGGCCTCATCCTCTCTATCCTCTTTTCACTCATTTATGCACCAAATACCTATACCCCACTAAGCCCCGAGTCTCTTATCGGCCAAGTGATGGCTCAACATCAGGTTCACGGTGCTCTAGTCTTGCTCTACTGTATGGTCATCTGGTCAGCTATCGGTGTTCTCTTTAGCTTTGGTGGTCGTTTATTCAGCCGTGATTGGAGCTTGCTCCGTGCCACACTTTCCCATTTCTTCCTTATGCTGGCTGGCTTTGTTCCACTAGCAACTCTGGCTGGTTGGTTCCCCTTCCACTGGACCTTCTATCTCCAGCTCATTCCAGAGTTTGCGATCGTCTACCTTATCATCTGGACTATTCTCTATAAAAGAGAAGCTAAAAAGTGGACCACATCAATCAACTTTTGGCCCATAAAAAGTAATAGAGAAAAACCCACTCATAAAAATATGAGTGGGCTCTTTTTATAACTTTTGTTTGAGCTCGACCAAGACATTCATAGCCTGCATCGGTGTCATATTGTAAACATCCAGTTCAGCTAATTCTGCTAGAATAGGATGCTCTTCAGGCGTATCAAAGAGTGACATCTGTTCAGTAACGGCACTTGTTTGCCTCATTGGAGCTGGACTTTCTGTTCCTTGATTCTCTAGCTGGGTCAAAATCTTATCCGCTCTTGCTAAAAGTTCTGCTGGTAAGCCAGCAATCTTAGCAACGTGGATACCGTAGGATTTGTCAGCTGGTCCTGGTTCGATCTTGTGAAGGAAGGTGACCTGTCCATCCTGTTCTAAGGTTGCCACGTGGACATTGACCAAGTGTTCCAAGCTAGACTCCAGACTGGTCAACTCATGGTAGTGGGTAGCAAAGAGGGTCTTGGCTCCGATATGTTCATGGATGTATTCGATGATGGACTGGGCAAGAGCCATCCCATCATATGTTGCCGTTCCCCGTCCCAATTCATCGAAGAGAATGAGAGAGTTCTTGGTCGCATGCGAAATGGCATTGTTGGCCTCCATCATCTCCACCATAAAGGTTGATTGGCCTGAAACCAAGTCATCTGCCGCTCCGATACGAGTAAAGATAGCATCAAAAATCGGCAAGTAGGCGTTCTCAGCAGGAACATAGGAACCCATCTGGGCCATCACCGCCGTCATGGCTAGCTGGCGCATATAGGTGGACTTCCCGCTCATGTTGGGCCCCGTAATTAGCTGAATACTCGTATCTTCTGCCATCTGGATACTATTTGGAATATAGGTCTGAGCTCCCATGACCTTTTCAACGACAGCATGGCGCCCTTTTTGGATAGTGATTTGTGAGTCGTCTCCAAACTCAGGTCGGATCAAATGCTGGGTTTCAGCCACAACCGCCAGACTTTGCAAGACATCAACGGTCGCAATTCCTTGGGCTAGAGCCTGCAAACGCTGGATGTACTTGCTGACTTCTTCACGGATGCGCATAAAGATTTCATATTCTAGGTTGGCTGACTTCTCACGCGCCTCCAGCATATCTCCCTCGATACGGGCCAATTCCTCAGTACCAAAGCGTTCCGAGTTTTTCAGTGTCGCCTTGCGGAAAAAGTGGGATGGTACATTTCCCAGTTGCGAATTGGTCACATGGAAATAGTAGCCGTCTTTTTTATTGTAGTCGATCTTAAGCGTGCTGATGCCAGAGTTTTCCCGCTCCTTAGCCTCAATCTCAGCAATCCAGCTAGTCCCTTCTCTGAGTACACGACGGTACTTGTCTAAGGTCTCATCAAATCCCGTACGGATAATGCCACCTTCCGTAATCACGTGAGGAGCTTCAGGAGCAATGGCAGCACTAATCAAGCTCTCCAACTCCGGAATGGCATCCAGCTGTGCGATGAGATAGGCTAGAGCAGGCTGCTCCATGCCTTCTAAAATCGCTCGAATCCGTGGCACACTAGATAAGGTGGTCGCCAGTTGCAAGAGATCCTTGGGATTGGTCTTGCCAAAAGAAACCCGACTAGCCAAACGTTCGATATCATAAACACCCTTGAGGCTATCCGTTAAATCACTACGCTCAAAGAAGTGGTCAAGAAAGACCTGCACCACCTCTTGACGTTGGATGATTCGCTCCTTATCAATCAAGGGACGATGAATCCAGGACCGTAAGAGCCGCATACCCATAGCCGTTTTGGTTTCATCCAAAAGCCAGAAAAGACTCCCTTGCTTCTTACCTGAACGGGCATTCTCAACCAAATCCAGACTAGCCTTGGTCGCATAGTCCATCTGCAAGAAATCTTTAATTTCATAGCGGATAACTGGTTTGAGATGGTTCAATTCTCGCATCTGGGTACGGTGAACATACTGGAGGAGCTTACTAGCTGCCGCTTGCTCCACAGCTGCCAGTCGTGGATCCAGTAAATGAATATCCTCAAAGCCTTCCTTCTCATAAGAAAGCACCAGATTCATCTGACGGCTGAGGATTTGTTCTTCTTCCTCAGACAAGTCATAACCCAGCACCACTTCTCGCGCTTTGAGATTGCGAATTTCCCCACAAACCAACGTGAAATCCAATAGCCCCGTCACATAGAAATCACCCGTCACCAAATCCATATAAGCCAGACCAAACTGACTGCCATCACGATCTAAGGCAACCAAGAAATTATTCTGACTATCCGGCTTACTGCTATCGACGACCGTTCCAGGTGTGATGACCTGGACCACCTCTCGCTTGACAACACCAACCGCTTGTTTGGGATCTTCCATCTGTTCGGCAATAGCAACTTTATAGCCCTGTTCAATCAGAACATCGATATACTGCTGGGCAGAATGATAGGGGACACCCGCCATGGGTATCGGATTTTCTGCATTTTTATTCCGACTCGTTAAGGAAATTTCTAAATTTGCGCTGCATTAATTGCATCTTCATAGAACAACTCGTAAAAATCACCCATCCGAAAAAGCAAAAAAGCATCTGGGTATTGTTTTTTAATATCCACATACTGTTGCATGCCGGGTGATAGCTTTTCTGTTGCCATTTTCCGTCTCTCCTTGCTAAAAATAAGTCTTGAGAGCAACTCCCAAGACCTTATTTATCTTTCATCAAATCTAGCAAACGATCTTCCATCAGCTTGGCAACGTGCTGGTCTCGACAAATAACCAATAAGGTATTAGCACCAGCAACCGTTCCTAAAATCCATTCATCCTTGTTTGCATCTACAATGTTTGCTAAGACTGCAGCTTCCCCAAGTTTGGTATGAAGTACCAAGGTGAACTCTGCTCTTGCAACTCCTTCTAAATGATGAGACAAAAACTCAACTAAATCAATCTTATCTGTCTCATTTGCTAGTACATAATACACCATATCATTTTTCTTAACCTTGGTCAAGCCGATTTCACGCAAATCACGCGACAAAGTCGTTTGTGTCACATAAACATTACGAGCTTCTAAACGATCTTGAATCTCTTTTTGTGTCCCAAGTTTTTCTTCGGTGATCATCTTTTTAATCAATTGATGCCGTTCTCTTTTTCTCATATTATCCTCTTAAGTGAATATTTATAACAAGTTTTACATTTATTTTATAACTACATTATACCAAAAAAAAATAGATAATTCAAAAAAATTCTTTTCTTTCTCAAAAAATGTAGTAAATTGTGTTAAAATAGTAAAAAAGCCCAAAAGGAGCCCTTATGAATACAAAAGAATTGATTGCTAGCGAGTTGGCTAGCGTCATTGATAGCCTGGATCAAGAGGCTATTTTAAATTTACTGGAAACACCTAAAAACTCAGAAATGGGAGACATCGCCTTCCCTGCCTTTTCTCTAGCAAAGGTCGAGCGTAAAGCTCCGCAAATGATTGCAACAGATATTGCTGAAAAAATCAATAGTCAAGCCTTTGAAAAGGTTGTCGCTACTGGACCTTACGTCAACTTTTTCCTTGATAAATCTGCTATTTCGGCTCAGGTATTACAGGATGTTATCACTGAAAAAGAACACTATGCCGACCAAACCATTGGCAAGCAAGAAAATGTCGTCATCGACATGTCTAGTCCCAATATCGCAAAACCATTCTCTATTGGGCACTTGCGTTCAACGGTTATCGGAGATAGCTTGTCACATATTTTCCAAAAGATCGGCTATCAAACGGTCAAGGTCAACCATTTGGGAGACTGGGGTAAACAGTTTGGAATGTTGATCGTTGCCTACAAGAAATGGGGAAATGAGGAAGCCGTTAAAGCGCATCCAATCGATGAACTTCTTAAACTCTACGTTCGCATCAATGCTGAAGCTGAAAAAGATCCTAGCTTGGATGAAGAAGCACGCGAATGGTTCCGCAAACTGGAAAATGGAGATGAGGAAGCCCTCGCTCTCTGGCAATGGTTCCGTGATGAAAGTTTAGTGGAATTCAACCGTCTTTACAATGAATTGCAAGTCGAATTTGACAGCTACAACGGAGAAGCCTTCTACAATGATAAGATGGATGCTGTTGTAGACATTCTCGCTGAAAAAGGACTTCTTGTTGAGTCAGAAGGGGCTCAAGTTGTCAATCTTGAGAAATATGGAATTGAACATCCAGCTCTTATCAAAAAATCTGATGGTGCAACTCTCTATATCACACGTGACTTGGCTGCAGCCCTCTACCGTAAAAACGAATACCAATTTGCAAAATCCATCTATGTTGTTGGTCAAGAGCAATCTGCCCACTTCAAACAACTCAAGGCAGTACTACAAGAGATGGGATACGATTGGAGCCAAGACATTGTCCATGTTCCGTTTGGATTGGTAACAAAAGAAGGGAAAAAACTCTCTACTCGTAAAGGAAATGTCATCTTGCTAGAACCGACTATCGCTGAGGCTGTTAGTCGTGCCAAGGCCCAAATCGAGGCGAAAAATCCTGAGTTAGAAAATAAAGACCAGGTTGCCCACGCTGTTGGAGTTGGGGCTATCAAGTTCTATGATCTTAAGACCGACCGTACAAATGGATATGACTTCGACCTTGAAGCTATGGTATCCTTTGAAGGAGAAACTGGACCTTACGTTCAATACGCCTACGCTCGTATCCAATCCATCTTGCGCAAAGCCGATTTCAAACCAGATGCAGCTGGCAACTACAGCTTGAACGATGCTGAAAGCTGGGAAATCATTAAGCTACTCCAGGACTTTCCACGTATTATCAATCGTGCAGCAGATAACTTTGAACCTTCTATCATTGCGAAATTTGCGATTAGTTTGGCTCAAGCATTTAACAAATATTATGCACATACACGTATCCTAGATGAAAGTCCTGAGCGCGACAGTCGTCTGGCCCTCAGCTACGCAACCGCAGTCGTCCTCAAAGAAGCTCTTCGTTTGCTCGGAGTAGAAGCGCCGGAGAAGATGTAAATCGCCAAAGTTACTTGATTGCAGAGCAATCTAAGTAACTAACGCCAAATCCTATTCGGACTTTGGCTAGGCGCTTCACTAGTCATGGTCCCTAAATATAATCGATTTAGAGCCCATGACGTCGTAACCAGTACGAGTTGCCCAAACGCTTCACTAATTCACCTAACCAAATAATATCGATTTAGTTTGGTTTAGGTTCTAATCTTTTAAATTACTTGAAAGCAATCCGAACGATTGAGCAAAATAACATTTATATTTTGTTCGACCTTGCAGCTGTTCAATGAAACAATTTATTCACTTTTACTATTTCTTTATCACACTGGGAGATTCCTTATGAGCCAATATGCTTATATCCTCGTTGTACTTAGCTTGGTTTTCCTTTTTCTGCTCAATAAGTACGAGAAGGAAAGACTTCAAAGACTCTACCAAGAGCAACTCTTGAAGGACGAGACATTTAGGTCTGACATCAAAGAGAAAATTCACACGACTGAAAATATCAATGATGTCATTGCACATATCAATAAAACTTACCATCTGGGAATGTTGCTCTCAAAAGACGTCACAGATCAATTGAAATAATCAAAATCCGAGAAGCTTTCTTCTCGGATTTTTTAGGCTTACCATATTCTCCTTGGAGAAATTTCATTAATACATGTAAAGTTTTCTGTAATTTTCTATATTTTTTCAAAATATTCTTGCATTTCCTTTAAGTTTTTTGTAGAATAGTAGCTATCTATTCAGATTATTCTGAAAATTCAAAAATAGGAGTGTTTATTATGTCACAAGTTACGTTATCAAACCAGTCAACCTGGGCAAGCAAACTAAAGGCAATGGGGCCAGGAATCCTAATGGCTTCTGCTGCCGTTGGAGGTTCTCACATTGTATCCTCTACTCAAGCTGGTGGTTCTTATGGTTGGTCACTACTCCTCTTGGTTATCTTGGCCAATGTTTTTAAATATCCATTTTTCCGTTTTGGTGCTGAATACACGGCTGATACGGGAAAGACTTTGGTCGAAGGTTATGCCGAAAAAGGGAAACTCTATCTCTGGATTTTCTTTATCCTCAATGTCTTTTCAGCTATGGTCAACACAGCTGGTGTTGCCATTCTGTGCTCAGCTATCATCGCCAGTGCCTTCCCAATGATCGGTCTTAGCATCACTCAATGGTCCCTTATCCTTGTTGCAGTCATTTGGGCTATGTTACTCTTTGGTGGCTACAAACTATTGGATGGTATGGCAAAATGGATCATGTCTGCTTTGACCATTGCAACTGTTCTTGCAGTTATCATTGCAACAATTAAACATCCAGAATACAGCTCTGATTTTGTCGAAAAGACACCTTGGCAAATGGCGGCACTCCCTTTTATCGTTTCCCTCTTAGGATGGATGCCTGCCCCTATTGAAATTTCAGCCATCAATTCACTCTGGTCTGCTGAAAAGAAAAAGACCGTCAACTTTAATACAGCGGACGCTCTTTTCGACTTTAACGTTGGTTACATTGGAACTGCTATCCTGGCTGTATTCTTCGTGGCACTCGGAGCACTGATTCAGTATCCTACCGGGCAGGCAGTTGAAGCTGCTTCAGCCAAATACATCTCTCAATTTGTGGGTATGTATGCCTCTGTTCTTGGAGAATGGTCTCGTTATTTGATTACCTTTATTGCCTTTCTTTGTATCTTTGGAACGGTCATCACCGTTATCGATGGCTACTCTCGTGTCAATCAGGAATCGCTACGACTCTTGATTCGTCAAAAAGAAGATTCTCGCAAATCTTTGAACATCTGGATGACCATTACCGCTATCATTGGTATCGTCATCATCAAATTCTTTGCTGGTCAAGTTTCTACCATGCTTCGCTTTGCCATGATCGGTTCTTTCCTGACAACACCATTCTTCGCTCTTTTGAACTATGTATTGGTGACACGTGAGAATAAAAAATCTTCCTTCCTGGCTAAAATTCCTCGCTATCGCAGGATTGATTTTCCTCTTTGGCTTTGCTATTTTCTTTATCTATGCACTTGCCATCGGAAAAGCAGGATAGTTTATAAAATGGCACTCTTACGGGGTGCTTTTTGCATACACGAAAAGCAGTTGAAAATCTCAACTGCCCCTCAGCACTACTTTATTTTTCTGTCTCTAACTCATACAAATCTGCAATAATCGCTGCGACCTTTTTAATATCTTCCAGCATGCCTCTCATTTCAAAATCTGCTAGAACTGGGAAACCAAAACGTTGGCTGTACTGCTTGGCAGTCAAACAGTATTGATTATTAAAATTGCGATTGCCAGATCCCACTACACCAAACACTTACTGGCATTGTCTCCATAGGCGATAAAATCACCCACTGGAGTCGTTAAAATCTCAACATCGCCGTTGTCGACACCATTTCCACCTTCCAGATAGGTTGGTAAGAAAGCGACATAGGGATGGTCCATCTCAAAGAAATCTTTCCCTTCCTTGACCAAATCCTTGATATGGATCTTTTGGACCTCAATCCCTTCGTGCTCAGACAAGAGATAGTCCTTAAGTCGGGTTACAAAACTCTCTGTATTCCCACTCAAACTGATATAAACTAAAGATATTTTTTTCATATTGACCTCGATTTTTATTTTTGGATATTAAAAGAACTACCAAGATTGTAACTTGATAGTTCTCTTTTGTCAATACTTAGGCAACTTCCTCTGCTTCGACTTCCTCAGCCAAATCTTTTTGCTGGCGCCACATCTTGTAAAAGACTAAGGCTAAAAAGATGATATTGATAATCATGAACAAAATAACAGTTCCTTTTGCTAATGCTCCTATTCCTAAGCCTAGGGTATCATCTTTGATCAATTGAAGTGCATCTTGAATGTTCACAAAAGAATAGACCAAACCAACAATCGCTAGCAAAAGATAGCCAAGATAAGCATAGTTTGCAAATTGGACGTTTTTACGAACTAAGAACACAAAGGCTACCACAACTAAAATAGCAGATAAAACAATCAAAACTATATTAAAAATTGAGTGCGATGATGCTGTTACTTGGTAGGTATAGTTAACCGTGTCTTCTATTTGCTGAGCAGTAAGAGACCCACTATTAGATAGGCTAGCACGAAGAGCTTCCTTGCTAGGGACTGGGCCCAAGATGCCAAATAATGACGAAGCAGAAATGAGTGCTGATAGGACTAACAAAATCCAGAGATAAATTGGTTTCTTTTTCATATTATCCTCCTATAAATCCTTTTGGACATTATAGCATTTTTCGTACAGAAATACAATTCTTACAGGCCTGTCTCGACTTGTTTTCGGTAAGCTTTTGGTGATTTTCCGCACAATTTACGGAAAACCTTGTAGAAATATCCAACATTACTATAGCCAACTGCATAGCAAATATCTTCGATGCTATCACTGGTTGAAAGCAAGAGCTGTTGCGCTGCCTTAATTCGCTGTTTGTTGAGCAGTTCTGCAAAGGTCGAGTTGGTTTCTCGCTTAATCAGCTGACCGAGGTAGACTGGGTTGATAAAGAGATCCTTGCTGATGTCCTTAAGTGATAACTCTTTGATAATCGCGGCCGATCACCTCTAGAACACTGACCACATTTTCATTCATACGATACTGGCCAAAGAACTTGGTCAAGGTTGCTTTGATGTAGGCAACCAACTCTTCAAAGGAGTTAATAGCATGGATGGCTTTGACAATCTCGGTCATATCATCCGCTTTTAGATGCTCAAACAAGTGGAAGACATCCATGACAAATTGGGTGAAGAGTTGTTTGGTAATAGCCACGCGCGGTGTATTCTCTAAGACAACCTTCTCCAGCAGGGTCAATTCTTCGATGATTTGATTGATATTTCCTTGGATAATCACGCGATAAATCGGTTCGTAATAGGCAAATAGACTCTCGGATTTTTCTAGATTGACAGAACCGTAAAAGAGGGCTTTTTCTGCGTTGATCTTCCATTTTTCAAAGGCTTGTTGGTAGGGCGCTACAAAAGGCGTTACTACGATTCCATCTAGTGGTTGATCAGAGATGAAAATCTGCCAGTCTTGACCTAAAACATAGTAAGGAATGGTAAAAGAACCCTGCTTTTCCTTGGATAGACCAATCCACCAGCTGTCTTTACCTGACAGGTAGTTCGTAAATCCTGTCTCATCCAATTCTTGACTGAGGGTCTGACTTTGCTCCACCTTTTCCTGAAGCTGTTGCGCAATTTTTTCTAATAAATTGCCCAACTCCACCTTGTCTACTGGCTTGACCAGATAATCCACGACACTAAGGTTCATGGCTTTTTTAACGTACTCAAACTCCTGATAACCAGACAGCAAGATATAATAGGTATCTGGAAGTAGCTCTTTCATTTCCCTAATCATCTCAAGTCCGGTCTTATCTGGCATGTTGACATCGGAAATGACCACATCTACTGGATTTCTTAATATAGTCCAAAGCATCATCTGCGTGATTAGCTGTTGCGACGACTTGCATATCCCATTTTTCAAAGGGGATTAATCGCTTGAGCCCCTCTGTCACCATGTACTCATCGTCTACTAATAAAACTTTATACATTTCTACCCTTTCTATTCATCCTGGATGATGATATGGTAACGAACACCTTCTTGCTCAGCTGACTCTACACTGATTTGGTAGCGATCCCCAAAGTAGAGAACAAAGCGTTCGTGTACATTTACTATTCCAATTGATTGCCGCTCCCCACTATAACTTGCCTCGTGTTCAAAACTTCTCTGAGCTAATTTTTCTTGCAAGCTAGCTAGTTTCTCAGCGGACATTCCCCGACCATTGTCTTCCACTAGGATTTCAACGAAGCCTTGGCCCTTCAAGGCTTTGATACTGATGACATTATCCGTTCTGCGATGGTCAACACCATGGGCAAAGTAGTTTTCTACTAATGGTTGGAGGGTAAATTTTGGAATCCTCATTTCTTCCAATTCTGGTGCAATCTTGAAACCATAGGCAATGGATTTAGGATAACGCACCATACAGAGATAGCTATATTTTCGGCAAAATTCCAACTCCTGCTTCAAGGTCGTTTCCCGCTCGTCGGAGATATTATTGCGTAACAAGCTGCTAAATTCATAGATAATATCTGCCAGTTCATCCTGACTTTGCATGACGGCATACATCCGTAAAAACTCTAGAGTATTGTACATAAAGTGAGGATTGATTTGAGCCTGCAGGGCTCGCATATTGGCATCTTTTTGGCTGAGCTCTAGCTGATAGATATCATGGATATTTTTTTCCAGGCGATCCAACATATCATTAGTTGTTTCTGCAATGAGAAGCAACTCTTGGTCTTTTTCAGAGGTATCAATTCGAAGGCCTTCTTCCCCTTGAGCAATCACCTCGATCGAATCTACTAGGTCTACGACCTGCTTTTGATAATTTGAAAAAGTCTGTCTAAGAGTCACGTACAAAATAATGATAAAGAGAATACTTAGCCCAATAATGACAGCTGAACTCGTCAAAGTTCCTGTAAGAACAAAATTTTTAGGAACAGCAACTCGAACCTGATAACCGTGAGAGGTGACACCTACAAACCAGTTTTCTCGCTCGGCTGAGACCTTCTCCCCAATATGGAACATCTCAGTCTCAAAAGGCGAAGTTACTGTTACAGCCATTGGGATATGGCCTCGAGTATTGTCAATAGCGCCATGTAAAACATCTGGGGATAGGGAGATATAGATCACTCCTAAATCCTTGTCAGACACAGGATCAGAAACAGGAATGGCAAAACTATTGGCTGTTGGCTTAAAATCCTCCGCAGGAACTTTCTCTCCACTGCGTTTTTCTCTAGTCGAAACATAGACTTCCTTGTAGTCCTGAAGAACAATAGCCACTCCAGTCACAAAATCATTCCGAACATAGAGGTCATCAATATTTTCATACAGGGAAACCGAGATATAAGGTGAAGTTTTACGCTCTAATTGCCAATAGAAGTAGTCTGGTGTGCTGAGACTGAAATACTTGTAAATCCCTTCGATGCGGGCCTGATTTTCAACCAAAGACTGAGCAAGTCGGGTTGACTCTCTGTGATAGTATTCCACTTCACTCACTGTCCGAGTGGTCACACGTTCTGCAACCCGTTGGGCCTCTTTCTCACGCGAGTCCCAGTCAGCATACGATAGCATAATCGCAAAACTGGCAATGACCACGATCATAACCAAACTATAAATCCGTAAAAGAGAGTGAATCCAAAACTGCTTCATTCTATTTTGTCGCCAATTTTTCATGGATACTTTCATAAATAGGTTCCAACATATCACTGATAAAGAAATGCCACATTCCAATTCCTACAAAAAAGAGCAAGGCAGGCATATAATAACCAACTCCTACAAGGAGAGCGGACCCGAGTAAAACCTTGGCAATCGCAGGTAGGCTCATAAAAATCCCGATAAGGGACAGTTTCAAGGTATTTTGGTAGGATAAATCAAAGTACACCTGAAGTTTCAAGGAAACAGTGTAGGCTAGAAAGACAAGAGCAACTACAAGGACGTTGAGGAAGGTCGCCAAAAGGTGGAAAATCGTCTGGTGGGGCAATTGAACTAGAAGATACAAACCATAAACTAGGACAAGATCAACAAACACAAAACTATAGAAAGCCAGATTGCTCTTGACAAAATTACTCTTATACAATTCCCAAGCTTCCTTCAAATGGTATGCTCGATAGGTATACCCATGCTCCGCATACAAACTCATAAGAGTTGCACTAGCTGGTGCCAAACCAAAGACTACTCCTCCTGCAAGTGTTAATAGCCAGAAATAAGCCGTCGCAATCATTCCCAAAAAGATACGATTAAAGACGAATTCTAGAAATTTTCCCATGCTACTCTCCTTAAACTAACGATGTAACTATTATATCATATTTCAAACGTTTTCAAAAATATAGAACTCCCATTTACAATCCTCAAAAAGCGTGATACAATTGGTTTTGTTAATTCGCATCAAGGAGATTCTCATGAAGAAAAATATCTTAACCACCCTCTTGGCCGCCGTCCTTTATTTCCTCTGTCTAGGGATTGGAGTCTTCCTAGGACACCTGGTCGATCAAACAGGCAATATGTTCTACGCGCCGGCCTTTTCTGCCCTTGTCTGTGGCAGTGTCTACATGCTTCTTTTGACGAAGGTCCCTCGTTTTGGCGCTATCACCACTCTAGGACTTTTTATGGCACTTTTCTTCCTAGCTAGCAAGCATGGCGCTGGTGCCTTTCTCCCAGGACTCGCCTGTGGTCTTGCAGCAGATGCCATCGCTCGTCTCGGAAACTACAGAGATCGAATCAAAAACACCCTCTCCTTCCTCGTCTTTGCTTTTAGCACAAGTGGCCCTATCTTCCTCATGTGGATCCGTCCCAAAGCTTACGTGGCCACCTTACTTGCACGTGGGAAATCCCAAGAATACATTGACCGTATCATGGTCGCTCCAGAGTTGGACAAAATCCTTCTCTTTGTTTCGAGCATCCTCCTAGGTGCCTTGATTGGGGCTTTGGTTGGGCAATTTCTAAGTCAAAAAATAGCTGATAAACTATAAGATAAAAGCACTGAAGACTAGCTATGCCTAGTTCCAGGGCCTTTTTGTATACAATCTTAGAATTCACTATAGATAAATTCTTGAATATTCGAAAAATCGGTCACAAAACAGTAAATCACGATGCTCAAGATAACCGTATAGAAAAAAAGTGTCCACAAGATTAATCGATGAGTGTTAGTTAGCTTGGTTTGCAAATTTGTAAAGTTCTTTTTCAACTTCCATCCATCCTTTCACTCCAACGTGCATCACGTCAAATAAAAAGTAATCATCATACTCTCTGTTTCCATAGTTTAATACGGTTGCACCATGGCTTTTTGCGACATCTTCTATTTTTTTATAAGTTTTTTCTCGCATCTCTCTTGAGACACCAGTGTAGTCGTTCCATTTCCCGTTTACTGGGAAAATAATAACCTCAACTTCAATGCCCAATTCTTTAGCAACCGTCAAGAAAAGTTCCATATCTGAATATTCAGGTGACTCTAGGTAGCTCAAATCTTTATTGGAATCTTTTAGCGATGCATAGCGATCTTTTAAGTAAGTATTGTAGTAGTTATTATCAACAGCATAGTCATTATTGTCTGTTTTCCTTTTGACCTCTTCCACAAACTGAGCCGTCATCTTTTCCCAATCATAGTCTGGGGTTTTGTCTCCTAGTGAAGGATAATCTGATTTCTCATGATTTTCATAAAATTTTCGTTTGAGCTTAAAGGAATACATCGCGTTATCTAACTCTAATAGTTTTTTATCAACAATGGTTCCTTTTCCATCTATGAAATAACTTTTATATTTTTTGTAGATGTCGTTTTGTTGCTTGTTTCCTTTGGTAATCTCGATAATGCGATTGATTAGTTTTTCTTTCGTTTCTTTACTAATCTTGTCATTATCTAGCATGTGAAAAATATGTTCCTGAGAAGCCTTGTTCAAAAAGGCATCTTGATGGGTCCCATCTTTTTCAAACCACTGAACAGACTCTACTATAGCTACTTTTCGCTTACTCATTGATCCTTCAATAGAGCCCAAGGTCGTAGCCTGAATGATGTTTTGAGAATAACTAGTCCCAATCTGCATGATATTAAAATCGTTGTAGTTAAAAATTTTATTTGGATGATAGTCTTCATTTATCGTCGCAACCAACTCTGAGGAACCCATTAGAACCAGTGTATTGGGGGTGATATTGCTTGTTAGAATATCTCTACTTTATACTTTTCATACGAGGTGTTATAACGAATACTGTTATCCTTGACTTTATAATAATCATCAATCTTCTTGACATACGTCACATTTAAAAGGGCAAGCGTCGCAATTACGAGCACAAGCGATAGTAAAAATGCTTTTAATTTAATCATCTCGTTTTATCCTATCCCTTCGATCTGTCCGATTTCTTCTCAATCTCTTATCTCTTTAAAGTCGTCAGTAAGATTTTATAGGGTTCACCCGAAAAGATAAAGAAACCAATCATAACCAAATTCATGGTCACAAACCAACTTAGTAGCTTATACCAGTTTTTGTTTTTATTTTTTTTATAAAAATTGCTTTTCTTTTGATACACTTCAAATCCAGCCATCAAGACACCATGATAAAAACCATAGACAATGTAACTAACACTAAGACCATGCCAAAAACCCATGACTAACATATTAATTATATAGGCATAGGTTGCATTGTGTAGTCTATTTTTAAACCATTTTTTCCTGATAACCTGCATCAATACTCTTGAAAATACAAAATCTCTCAACCAGGTCGACAAGGTGATATGCCATCTGGTCCAGAAATCTTTGATATCGACACTCAAGAAAGGTTTGTTAAAGTTCATCGGTGTCTGAATACCTAGAATGTTACTACTTCCAACGGCCATTAGACTGTAGCCTGCAAAGTCAAAGAACAGATACAAGGTATAGAGGTACATATACTTGATTGAATAAACGACTGTGCCAGTATTATTTAGAGCGAGTAACATCTGGTAAACATAGGTTGATAAAACAATCTTGTAAAGGAGGCCTAGAACGATACGATACACACCGTCCCCTGCTAACTCTAGATACTCTTTTCGGGGCATGACCTCGTTTATCTCTTTTAAAAATCTCCTACTCCGATCAATCGGACCAGCACTAACTGTTGGGAAAAAGAGCAAAAACTGTAGATAATCTTTTACAGTGATTTTTTCTTTGATTAAGCCATCCGATATCTCTAACATGATCTGAATGGTCTTAAAGGACATGTAAGAAATTCCAATAAAGGCCAACAAATGCAGAGAAGTCAGGGCAAAGACTTTATTGATCACCAAAGGAAGAATGGAAAGGAAAACCAGTGGTTTCAGCCACTTTGCCTCTATCCGCTGCGCTAGAAAAACCAGAAAATACTGGTAAACGATAAAGGCGAGTAAATAGACAATCATCGCTCGGCTCTTACCATAGATAGCTCCTGCAAATAAGAGGGGAGAGCGCCAAAATATAGTAGTCTTTACGTTTTTCAAAAAAGTTTACCACAAAACCAATCAGTAAAACTACAAACAAGAGAAGGAAAAACTCATTCCCCTCGAAATAATTCATACCAGACAAACTCCTTTACATTATCATCTCTTCTACAGCAAACTTTTTGATTTGCTAATTGAGGACCTTTATTTATTATAGCATATTTCTAAAAAGAAGCTTTATCCTTCTTGCATTTCGGTGAGAAAACAAAAAGGAGTCCCTTTGAACTCCTTCCATTATTTATGACTTAGTTTCTTGGTCAAGAAATCTCCCAAGAACTGGATCGTAAAGATAATCAAGATGATAATGATGGTTGCCAAGATGGTCACATCGTGATTGTAACGGTTAAATCCATAAGCAATGGCCACGTTACCGATACCACCAGCACCAACTGCTCCCGCCATGGCTGTTTCCCCAACAAGGGAAATCAAAGTCACAGTCGTCACACGAATCAAATCTGGCAAACCTTCTGATAGGTAAACACCCACGATATCCCAGAAGGTCGCTCCGCTCGCTTGAGCCGCCTCAATGACACCGCCATCCAGCTCAGCCAAGACAACCTGCACCTGACGGGCAAAGAAGGCAAAGACTGCAAAAGAAAGGGGGACAAGGGCTGCATTTGGCCGATGCTAGTCTTCACAATCAAGTGAGAGAGTGGCGACATGATTGCCAAGAGGATGATAAATGGTACCGCGCGGAAAATAGAGGTAATCTTGTCTAAAATCCAGAAGATAACCTTATTTTCCAAGACACCGCCTGGCGCTGTCAAGACGAGGAAAAGACCTGCTACCAACCCCAAGAACCCTCCGATGATGAAAGAAAGAACTGTCATATAAAGAGTTAGGTAGATGGCTGTTCCCCAGCCTGCCTGACCAGCCCAGCCCATCTTATAGACATTTGGTAGATAAGTTTGAATCAACTCTGTCATTTTACTGTCCTCCCTTCAATACTTTTAGCTGGACGCCAGCCTGACGGATGGCATCTTGAGCACCTACTAGCGCTGCTTTTTCCCCTGACAAGACCACAACCAATTCTCCAACGGGAGTGCCATCGAGAATTTCGATATTTCCATAGAGGATATTGGCCGTTACTTGGTAACGCTTGTACAATTCATTCAAAAGTGGCTCGTCTGTCGAAGCTCCTGCATACTTGAGCTGTACTAAGATACTGTCTTCAGACAGATTTTCCACGATTTCTTGCTTCTCAATCTTAACCATGGCTTCGTCAATACCTGTTGCAGTAGAGATGAAGTCTTGGGTCAAAGGTTGTTTAGGGTCTGAGAAGATTTCAAGGACACTACCCTCTTCAATCAAATGCCCATCCTGCATGACTGCCACACGGTTGGCAATGTCTTTAACAATCTGCATTTCGTGTGTAATCAGGACAACGGTCAAGCCTAATTTTTGGTTCAAATCTTGCAACAAGGCCAGAATTTGCTTGGTTGTCTTAGGGTCGAGGGCAGATGTTGACTCATCTGAAATCAAGATTTTTGGATCATTGGCCAAGGCACGCGCAATAGCCACACGCTGTTTTTGTCCTCCAGATAGTTGTGAAGGGTAGTTTTCAGCACGATCTGCCAAACCAACCAAGTCCAACAACTTAGCTACTTTAGCTTTCTTTTCTTCCTTGCTGAGCCCAGAGTGTTTGAGGGCAAAGGCCACATTTTCCTCTGCTGTCTTTTGACTCATGAGGTTGAAATGCTGGAAAATCATCCCAATGTCTTGACGCTTACGACGCAACTGCTCTGCAGTCAAGGTAACCTTACCATCAAAAATCACATCGTCGTCAATGGTAATTTTGCCTGCAGATGGTTTTTGCAGGAGGTTAATCACCCGAACTAAAGTGGATTTCCCTGCTCCAGAATATCCAACGATACCGTAGATATCCCCTTCTTGGATGTGAATGGTCACATCCTTGACCGCTGTGATGGTTCTCTTCTTCTGATGAAAAGTCACATCGATCTGATCTAACTTAATAATATCTCTACTCATAGCTTCTAATCAGCTCCTCTACTAATTCAATATGGATGTAGTAATCGGCGATTCGCACGTTTTCATCTCCACCGTGGTCTCGGCTATTGGCATTCCCTAGACCGAAGGCCACCATGGGTACCTCTAAAGCATCAAAGACCGTATGCATCGGTCCTGTCCCCGCCGTTGTCGGCAAGACTGAAACGCCCTGTGGATAGAATTTCTTGGCCAACTCAATCACATTGAGAATGGCTGGTGCGCTCATATCGCTTCGATAGCTCATCTCTCCCAAGGTATAGTATAATTCTACCTTATCAAAGCCATTTTTGTCTAGCTGTTTCCGAATTTTTCCAGAACATCATGCGGTTCTAGGCCAGGAACCAAACGAACCTCTAGCTTGGCACTGGCTTCTGCTGGCAAAATCGTTTTAACCCCTTGCCCTTGATAACCTGACTGAATTCCTTCGATATTAAGGGCTGGCTCGAAAAAGAACCGTTTTAGAAAGGCTGCACGTTCCTCTTGTAAGAGAGGCAATTCCAAGCCATAAATGCGACTGATTTCCTCAGGATTGCGTTGGGCGTAGGTGTCTACCAAGGCTAGTTCTCGTTCATTTGGCTCTTGAACATTCTCGTACAAGCCTTCTACCAAAATACGTCCATCAGCAGCTCGCAGACTACTTAAGGCCTGTATAAGATACCACGGCGCTGACTCCACGACACCACCATAACTCGAGTGGATATCCACATCCGCACTTTTCACCTTAGCATCAAAGGTCACAATCCCCCTTGTTTCCACCAGAGATTTCCAGCTGTTCCAAGGCGTTCTTGGTCCCTTGTTCCCAGACTAGCAAGTCCGCCCCACGAAGTTTGTCTGCGTGTTTCTCTAAATACTTATCTAGATCCATGGAAGCAGACTCCTCTGCCCCTTCCATGATAAAGCTGATATTGACAGGCAGGTCATCGTGATGCTGCATATACTTTCTCAGAGCACTCAAACGAGCCGTGATATGCCCTTTGTCGTCATCAACCCCACGTCCATACATAAAGCCATTTCGCACAGAAAGGGTAAAAGGAGCCTCTGTCCACACCTGGTCGCCATCCGCTGGCACGGTGTCATAGTGATTATAGAAGATCAAGGTCTTGGCATCCGGACGCGAACTCTTGAAGTGCGCCATGACAAAGGGAGCCGTGTAGCTCTCATCAATCTCCACTTCAGCCCCCACACGCTTGAAAATCTCACCCAGATAGTTTGCGACTTCCTTGAGTCCAACCTGCTGGGCAAAGACGGATTTCTTGGAAATTAAGGTGCGTAAGACTTCGAAATAATGTTGGGCCACATGATCCTTCTCAAATTTTTCAATCTGCTCTTGTTCGCTAGGAAAAACCATTTTCTCTCTCTTTCTACTACGTACTTGTGTCTTCAGAACGACCACAAGTGCCTCTTTAAAATCAACTCTCTATACAAAAGCAAGAGGTGGAAACTCTCTCCCACCTCCCTGTGTCTTATTACCAAACTGGTTGGTCCAAACCGTCTGATGTTTCTTCGATAACTTTTTTCACTTCATCAGTGTGGTAAGCTGCGATAATTTTCTTGATGGCATCAGCCTTAGGTGATGATTCCCAATCTTTTTTCGCAACGATGATGTTGTACCATTGTTTTGAGTTTTCATCAGCTTGTTCTTTGAAGAGTGCTTTCTTGTAGTCCAATTTTGCTTCTGTAACGAAGGTATTGTTTACAACGGCAGCATCAACTGATGACAATGAACGAGCTGTTTGACTAGCGTCCAATTCAGTAATCTTCAAGTTCTTTGGATTTTCTGTGATGTTAGCAACTGTTGCAAGGGCAGTTCCAGAAACATCCAATTTGATCAAACCAGCTGATTGAAGCAAGTAAAGCGCACGGCTTTCGTTTGTTGCATCGTTTGGTACGGCGATTTCACCGTTATCTGGGATTTCTTCCACTTTGGTGTACTTGTTTTCTTCCCCATTTTTACCTGAGTAAAGGCGGATTGGTGAGATATATGTATCTGCAATCGCTACAAGGTCTTTCCCGTTTTCTTTGTTCCAGTTGTTCAAGAAGTTGTAGTGTTGGAAAGCATTCAAATCTACTTCGCCATCAGCAGTTGCCTTGTTTGGTTGTGAATAGTCTGTGAACTCTGTGAATTCCAATTTAATTCCATCTTTTTCAACCAATTCTTGGATTTTATCCCAACGCGCTTCTTCAGAACCGCTACGGTTAACTGTTGCAATTTTGACAACTGTTTCGTTGTCTGCTTTCTTTTCTGAATTTCCGCAAGCTGCAAGAGCCAAACCTGCGACTGTAGCAAGAGCTGCTACACTGAGCCATTTTTTAATTTTCATGATTCTATCTCCTTTAAAAATAATACCGTAATAGTATCTCATACTTTATTTGATTTAGCAAATTGTTATTAGATAGGCAGACATATAGTTTGAAACTATATACCTAAAAATTGAGAAATCATCCGCCTTCCTCAGACTGGATGATTTCATACGACTATTTAATATCAGCTTCTGCTGGAAGGTAAGTATCTCCGAAGAACTGTTTAGACAATTTTTCAAGAGTTCCGTCTTTGTAGAGTTCTTGGATACGTTTGTCTACAAATGATTTCAACTCATCTTGACCTTTAGCAAGAAGTGGGTAAACGTAAGGTTGTTGGTCGCTTGGAAGTTCAATGACTTTCAAGTTGTCCAAACCTTGGTTCTTGATAACTGTTTCAACACCGATTTTATCAAATCTTGTAGTCAAACTGACCATCGCTCAAACGAGACATGATTTGTTGGAAATCAGCCTTGGTGTAGTTAAGAACCGTTGGATTGTCAGCGTGTTGTTTGTTATAATCTTCTAGCTGTTTAGCTGATGTTGTCCCTTGAACGACCTCAGTAGACTTGCCTCCGATATCATCAAGTGACTTGATGCTGTCGTCGTCTTTCTTCACAACGAGAACGTTAGGGTTTTTAGCAGTTGGCGCTGCATAAAGATACTTTTCAGCACGTTCTTTGGTATAGCTGATATTGTTCACAGCCATTTGATAACGGTCGCTATCAAGACCTGCAAAGACACCTGACCACTCTGTCTTTTCAAACTTGACATCGTATTTGTCAGAGTCTTTAAAGATAGCACGGACTACTTCAATCTCATAACCAGTCAACTCGCCATTTTCTTCGTAGTTGAATGGTTTTGGTGAAGCATTGGTTGCAACGATAATTTCTTTCTTACCAGATGCTGCTTCGCTAGTTGCAGTATCTTTCTTATCTCCGCCTGAGCAAGCTGCTAGTACACCTGCGGCAACAAGTCCTAGAGCAGCAAGAGATGAATATTTGACGATTTTTTTCATGTCATTTCCTCCAAATAGAATACTTTACTATCTTAACAGAAAATATTTTTTTTTGCCATTATATGATATCTATCTCGGTGATAGGTTTTTTTTATGACTGACTAAAAGACCAGACGCAAGACTGCAATCAAGACCACTCCAAAAAGAACCGTACCCACTAGATTGCGATAGCGAAAGGCTACCCAAGCCGTTGGAAAGACTGCTAAAAAGTCCAGCCATTTGATTTGAGGAAGGCTGCCAACCTTGCCAGTCACTACGCTGGAAAGGATCAAGGCAAAGATAATGGAAACAGGCAAAAACTTCAAAAACCGCTCGACAATAGCTGGCAATCCCTTGTACTTAACCAAGATGAAGGGAATCATACGGGGAACCCAAGTCACTAGGCCTGAAAAGATAACGGCTAACAAAAGATATTTACTGACCATCTAAGACCACCCCCATAGTACAACCTAGCAAGGTCGCAAACAGAACAGCTAGCGACTGAGACACTACTGTCAAGAGCAAAAAGAAGGACACCGCAACAACGGCTAGGATCCGCAGCAGATTGCGGACAGGAACCCGTCTTTGCATAATCTGAAATTGCGAAGTAAAAATCCCGATAAACATTCCGACAAGGGCAAAGTCTAAGCCAAAGACCTCAGGATTTGGAAGAAGCCCACCTAAAGCCGTCCCCGCCACTGTCCCAATAAACCAGGCTACATAACTATTGAGATTGTTCCCGTGCATCCACATGGGATGAACCTTGTCTGTATGGGCTAATTCTCCCATCAAAACCCCATAGGTCTCATCTGTCAGGAGACTGGACATGCCGATATTTTGCCAGAGACTAGTATGACGGAAATAGGTCGATGCATGCAAGCTCAGCAAAAAGAGTCGCAAGTTGATCAAAAAAACTGTCATAGCAATGGCTGCCACAGGCGCTTGTACTGCAATCAGTGCCAACATGGCAAACTGGGCGCTCCCAGCATAAACAAAGAGGCTCATCAAGCCCATCTCAACAGGTGTCACATAGGGCGCGCCAATAATCCCACAAGCCAGGCCAATGCTGACATAGCCAAGAGCAGTCGGCATGGCCGCCTGTACACCTTCCCAAAATCCTTTTTCTTTCATCCTTCTCCTCATTCTTACAAATACAGCATTCTACTACTAAGCATTCAAAACAAGCACGCTAGGGTAACTACCATCGAAATTGATCGATTGCAATATTATATTGGTTGTTCTCAGGATTATCCTTATTCTCATATTCTGTAGGATAGACATCAATCCAGAGTTCTCTCCCTTGCCCTTTCATTTTGACCTTAAATCGATAACCAACATCATATCCCACCAAGGCATCAACTTTCAAAGACTGAAAGTTTGGTAGAGCTTCGATTTCAGCTTTCATGTCTTGGGTCACTTTATAGAATATCTCTTTTTGTTGATCTTTGGAAGACACAGGGAAATAAACCGTCGCTCCTTGTAAACGATGCGATTTTGAAAAAGTAACGGTCACTCGACCGCTGTAACTTTTCCATTTAAAGTTTTCGTAGTCATAGAAAAGGCGCCCGGTTTTATAGAGATAAGGATCTTTTGCACGCCAAGGATTGTGATAGCCTGTTTCAGTCTCTTCTACTATTTCATGAGGTTTTCCAAACGCTTTTTCAAAAGATTCGAGGGGCATATTAAAAGAAACGGATTCAAACATGACCAATTGCGTCTTTTGAAACATTCGAAAAACCATTAAAGACAGCAACAATACCACTATGGCAAGTGCCGTACTCATTATTTTTTTAAATCTCATATTTCTACTATACTAAAAAACTCGGGCATTTGTCCAAGATAAAAGAGTCAACAATTAACTGACTCTTTATTCTATGGTATAGAAGGAAAGGATTACGATGCATGCCTCCGATATTGACTAATCCCAACCCCATACTCCTTATCTTCAGGCTTTTCATGATATCCAAGTTCTGTCGAATAAACCTCGACCCAGAGATCCTCCGTTTGCCCTTGTAATTTGACTTTATATTGATAAGAATCTTGATCTAGTCCTACCATTTCAACTGTCATAGACTGATAGTCCGGTAAAGATTCAACTTCTGTTTTTATAGCCTGCGATAGTTTGCCAAGTAGTTCTTTCTGTTCCATTTTTGAAGCAACAGGAAAAGAAGCCCTCGCTTCTTCCAAGGTATGCCATTTTGAAAACGTAAAATCTGCGCGGATAGTATAGCCTTCCCATCTCATATTTTCGTAATAGTAGAAAAGGCGACCTGTTTTATAGAAATACGGGTCTTCTGCACGCCAAGTATCACGATAGGCCATTTCCTCCTCTTCCACGACTTTGTCAGCTACTACAAATGTATTTTCAAAAGATTCTACAGACATATAAAACGAAAGCGATTTAAACATGACTAACTGCGTACTAGGAAATTCCAAATTTTTAAAATTTTGGTAAGATTTTATAAATAAGATTATCACTCCAAGAGCAAGCAAACCACTGATTATTTTTGTAAATTTCATATTTCTACTATACTAAAAAACTCTATGATTGACAAACTTTAATAGAGTCGGATTTCGTGGTTAGATTCTAAAATTACTTTTTCATTTAAGGTAACAAGGAATTGAGCAAAAACTAGTAACAGATAGTCAAAATAAAAAAGACTGAAACTGTACTGCACCCCAAAAGTTAGACAGAAAAATCTAACTTTTGGGGTGCAGTACAGAGATTATCTTTTTCATTCTATTTTCTCCTATACTATGAAACAAAGACAGTATAACACGAAAACTGCCCTAACTCAAACTTGGATAGCTGAGATGCTGTCAGTCCATCACAAGCTACATCTGACTGCTTGAGTTTTCTAGTCAATCGCAATTCCTTGTAAAATTCTCCCAATGCCATCTTTTCAATCATGACCAAACTCCTGTCCAAAACCCTCTTTACTATTCCATTCGTAAATACTTTTCCTTTTTTAACATATTATAAAATATTGGAACTATATACCAGTTTACACTAGACACAAGATATAGTGCTTACGAGAATATCAAAAAGGCGGCTTACAAACGGAAATCGTCTTTTAATAATGTCTAAATTCTTCGCAGGATTTCAAAATTTTGATATAATAGAAGTAACAAAAATAAAGGAAATTAAGTATTATGAACGCAATCACAGCTCACAGCTCACAGCTCACAGCTCACAGCTCACAGCTCACAGCTCACAGCTCACGCTGATTATGTAATCGGACGTGTTTTTTGTCAAGCATTAAAACAGGCATTTTCACATTTTTGTGAGAAGGCTTTTTATGTTGAGTTTTCTGAGTTATCTTTAGAGAGAAATGGAGAGCTACAATATGCCTAACCATTTCTCAAACGAAGTTGATGGACAACTAAAGTTTTATCAAGATTATCTACCTCTTGTTGATAATACTTTGAAAACAGATGATATTTTAACAGACTATACAGATGGTATTGTAAATGGAAATCTGCTTGAATTTAAAGTTGTTATCAATGATATTAACTCTGTTCTATTCCAAGCCATCAAATATCTATCTGCTCGGAGAATCAAAGGGAAAGAAATCCCTAAAAACATTCTGCTTGTATCGCTAACGAATGAAAAAATCTACGTTTTTGATAGTCAGGAATATTTAACACATATCGAAAAAGTATATTTTGGTGGTGCAAGTGTTAAAACAGCTGGTTTTTCTTCTGATGCTCCTCTTGAGGTTTTAGAATACGGTAAAAATACACTAGACGAAGATCATCTTATTAAATTACTACGTTCAAAGCAATATACAAAAATTAACATCGATGAAAACTGTATTGTTGGTTGGGCAGAACGTTTTTATCGTGAAAACAAAGGAGCTAAAAAGTCTGATTTTATTGGTGATCATACTGGTAAAGTTAAAATTATTGGTGAAATTCGAAAACCTGAGAAACTAAAAGAATTTATCAATCCTTATATCGGTGAAACTAATGCACAATTTCACTATTTGATGGATAAACTCAATGATACTTTACAAAAGAAAAACTTAGGAGCTTTCTACACTCCTGAACCTTATGTTCAAAAGTCATTGGAGCTAGTCCGACAAGCTATTAAGCGTGTCCCAGAAGGAAATGATTATATTATTTTGGATAGATGTGCCGGAACTGGAAATTTAGAGAAATTAATGAGTGATGAGGAATTAAGTCACTGCGTATTGTCAACTGTCGAATACTATGAGTATAAAGTTCTCCTAGAATTACTCGGTGACAAAGTTCGTAACATTATTCCGCCAACTGAAAAAGAGGATACTTTTAATATGGGGTTGGTACGAGGTGCAGATGCGCTTAGCGAAGAATATATCAATAATGAAATTATTCAAAACTATATCAACAATCCAAAAGTAACAATTATTTTGTATGAAAATCCACCTTATGCGGAAACAACTTCTATTGAACATCAAAAAGCTGGTTCAGGTAAATCATCGTCTGCTTGGAAAAAAAGCTTTTTAGTAAACGAAATGAAAAATGAAGCAAGAGGTTCATCAACAAATGATCTTGGGAATGTTTTTATTTGGTCGGCTTTCAAATATTATCTAAGACAACCAACAGATAGTTATATTGTTTATAGTCCAGTTAAGTATTGGAAAGTACAACATCTTATTAATCAAATTCCTTGGAGGATATGCTTTTAACCGTAAACATTTCCATACCAATATTGATGCTATGATTATGTGTGCTCTTTGGAGTAAAGAGGAAATACCAAAAGATTCTAAAAAATCACTTGATTTAGAAGCATATAATATTGATAAAGAAGGAAAACTTCTACGTGAGAGTGATGTAACTGTAAAGAGAATTTGGACTATCTATAGCCAATATTATTTTGACAAACGTTCTTTCCCCGATGATGAAACAGATGGACTTTATTTAGCATTAAATGGTAAAGAATATACTGGTATGACTAAAAGAATTACCCCGTTATTCAACAAAAATATTATAGGTTATATGGCTGTATATAGTTCTGGATTTGACAACCCTGATTTGCACTCTACGTTAATTAGAGCAGGTAGATATGATGGAAATGGATTTTTCCTCCGTTCTGATAACTTCTTAGAAAAGCTCCCAATGTTTGCCGCCAGTCGCTACATTACTTATAATCGTCACTGGACACAGCGTGCTAATATTATGAAATCTGCCGATGGCGCTGAACGTTTTAATAAAGCTGTATCAAGTAACAAGATTGAACAAGACTTATTGAAAATTCTGCTCTTCACAACACTTGAAACGCAAAATCACATGAGAAGTTTATATGGTTCTGATGGACGATTCTACCGAAATGAGTTGTCATTGGATAACACTAATGGAGATACACTAGCAACAGTTAACTTAGCAAAATTGAAACAAGGTTCTAAAGAAACTGATTTATTTGAACAATGGGAAAAAGTCCTAACAGAAGCTAAGAAAACGAAAAATTATAATTCTAAATTAACGTATTCAGTTTATCAGATTATTGATGAGCTTAACACATCTGAAAAAGATGAAAATGATAAAACAATCTATAACTATCCCGAATTAAACGGACACTTGAATACATTGAAAACAATGGTAAAAGAGTATTATAATTCTGAAATTGTGCCATTCCTATTTGAGTATGAATTTTTGAAATAAGCATGAAAAAGACGATTTCCTCTTGGAAGTCGCCTTTTTGATATTCTTGTAAGCACTATATATTGTGTCTAGTGTAAACTGATATATAGTTACCTAAAATATTTTAGCAAAAAGCCAGCTTCAAGCTGACTCTTTATTCCATGGTATCAAAGGCAAGGCTTGGTTTGGCATTGAGGTCCAAACCTGCGAAGTTTTCTTTGTTCCACTCGCTGACACTGGCATAGGCAATCATACCTGCATTGTCTCCACAGAGACGCAGGGGTGGAATGATGACTTTGACATCTGTGATTTCGTCTGCCAAGCGTTCTCTGAGGCCTTTATTGGCTGCCACGCCACCTGCGACAACAAGGGTTTTAACAGGGTATTTATCTAGGGCTTTCTTGGTTTTTGCCATGAGAATGTCCATAACTGCTGCTTGGAAGGAAGCACACAAATCCTCTGTAGACAAGCTTTCTCCCTTTTGCTCGGCATTGTGGTGAAGATTGATAAAGGCAGACTTCAAACCTGAGAATGAAAACTCCAGATTATCTTCCTTGATCATGGCACGAGGGAAGTCATACACATCCTGTCCTTGATGGGCCAACTCGTCAATCTCACGACCTGCTGGATAAGTCAAGCTCATGACACGACCGACCTTGTCATAAGCCTCCCCAACTGCATCGTCTCGTGTCTCCCCAACAATCTTGTAATCCCCAGCCTCTGACACATAGACCAACTCGGTGTGTCCTCCGCTGACCAAGAGTGCCAACAAAGGAAACTCCAAAGGCTCCACACTCTGAGCTGCCATGAGGTGCCCAGCCATGTGATTAACAGGGATAAGCGGAAGGCCGTGAGCCCAAGCAAAGGCCTTGGCAGCTGACAAACCAACTAGTAGAGCTCCAACTAATCCTGGTCCATAGGTGACCGCCACAGCTGTCACGTCCTCTTCGGTAATTCCTGCTTCTGCCAGTGCTTCCTCGATACAGGCTGTAATAACCTCGACATGGTGACGGCTAGCCACTTCTGGCACTACGCCCCCAAAACGTTTGTGGCTCTCGATTTGACTAGCAATGACATTGGACAAGAGCTGGTCGTCATTTTTTAAGACAGCAACACTGGTCTCATCACAGGATGTTTCAAATGCTAAAATATATCTATCCTTCATCTACTTCTCTCTTCATGATAATGGCGTCCTCAACTGGGTCATGGTAATAGGCCTTTCTCTCAGCGATGACTGCCATCTTTTCTTTCTTGTAAAATGCTTGCGCTCGGTGATTAGATTTTCTGACTTCGAGGAAAATCTCCTTGTCCGTCGGCAACGTTGCAAACAAGGCTGACGCAATTCCCTGACCCTGATAGGCGTTCTTTACAGCGATTTGCAGGACTTCTGCTTCAAAGAGATTCTCCTGAACAGCTAGAAAGCCAATCACTTCTGCCACATCATAAGCCAGAGCATACCAAGTCTGATCTTGGGACAGGTCTGCTTGGATTTGTTTCAGCGTCCACGGGCTGACTGGGTAAACAGCTGCCATGACAGCATAGATGGGTTGAGCTAGTTCAGGCTGTTTTTGGATTCGTTTGATCTCTATCATAGGCGTTTAATGTAGGACTCGCCAGACTCGGTGTGGTTCTTGAGCCAGTTTTCCTCAGCTTCGACACGTTTGAGGTAATTTGGCACAAAGTCGTGCAAGGAGGCTGCTTCGTTATCCCAGGCCCAAAGAGCTAGATTAGCTGCATTTGGCAAGGTTTCTTGGTAGCTAGCTTGTGGCAGATGTTCTTGGATTTGTTCCACAAAGGCTCCAACTTCTCCGACAAAGGTCACTTGTTCAGCATCCTTGACCTTCTCTAGCACTTCATCAAAAGACAGGTGTGCTTCTGGAAAGACAGCCTTGGCATTTTCATAAAAGCCAGCATAGACATTGTTGCGGCGTGCATCCATGATAGGAACCACCAAGCCTTCTTGTTGACTTGGCACCAGAGCCAAGAGACTGGACATCCCCACTAACTCGATGTTTAGGTATGAGCTAAAGTTTTGGCAGTTGCTACTGCAATTCGCAAACCTGTATAGCTACCCGGTCCTTCTGCCACCACGATGCGATCCAAGTCCTTGGGTGTCAGGTCCAGACTTGCCATCAAAAAATCGATGGCAGGCATAAGGGTGATGCTGTGGTTTTTCTTTATATTTAAAGTCATCTGCGCCAGCAAGGTCTCGTCCTCTAAAATCGCGAGCGTCAGCGCCTTACTTGACGTATCAAAAGCTGCAATCTTCATGTTTATCCTCTATTTTTCCTCTTGCCGCCAAAGTGAGCGACGTTTTAATTTGTCTTCGTAGAAACTATCTACCAAAAATTCCTCTAAAATCTGGCTAAAAGCCTCCAAATTAGGCACTTGCTGCGCCAAGTGTTTTCCAAAAATCGCTTCTTGCTCAGCAATCTTGGGTAGCAAATCCGCTCCAGCAGCAGTCAAGCTCAAGCGAGAACTGCGCTTGTCCTTGCTAGAAATTTCCTTCTTGACCAAGCCTTTTTTAATCAAAGCCTGCACCAAGCGACTAGGGCTTTTTTCCTCACAAATCAGGAATTCCCCCAAGCCCTTGAGAGACAGCGGAGCATGTTCGCCCAAAACTAGCAAGACCTCGCTTTGATTGGGCGTTATTCCCAAAGACTCTAGCAACTTCCCATATTCTCTCGTCGCTAAACTCTCTGCACTTCTAAACAAATAGCCAAATCGAATTCCTTCTGCTACCACGCTGCTCTCCTTTCAAAAATCACTTCTATACTATTTTACACTAGATTAGGTAAATTGTTGACAATCTTAGTTAAAAAATATAAAATTTTAAATAGATGACATATCATGTATTTGCAAAAAGGAGGAAAAATGGATGACCCAAACCCAGACAAATCAAAAACCAGCTAGAACAATAAGGCACGCTTTTGTAACAGGCGCTACTGGTCTTTTAGGCAACAATCTCGTGCGCGCTCTGCTAAAGGAAGACATTCAAGTGACAGCTCTCGTTCGTTCCGAGGAAAAAGCGCGTAAACAATTTGGCGATTTGCCTATCCAGATTGTCAAGGGGGATATTTTGGAGCCCGAAAGCTATCGCGACTATCTAGCAGACTGCGACAGCCTCTTTCATACCGCTGCTTTTTTCCGCGATAATTATAAAGGCGGCAAGCACTGGCAGGAGCTCTATAACACCAATATCATAGGAACAAATAATCTCCTAGAAGCTGCTTATGAGGCTGGCATCCGCCAATTTGTCCATACTTCTTCCAGTGTTGTACTGGAAGGCGAAGCCAATCAGTTGATTGATGAGAGCATGTCCCGCTCAAAAGATACTCCTTTTGATTACTATCGCAGCAAGATTTTGAGTGAAGAGGCTGTTCGTGATTTCTTGGACAAGCATTTAGATGTTTTCGGTTGCTTTATCTTGCCGAGTGTAATGTTGGGTCCTAGAGACCTTGGTCCGACCTCCAGTGGGCAGCTGATTATCAATTTTGTAGAGCAAAAGCTTCCAGGTATCTTAAAGGCTAGCTATAATATGGTGGATGCTAGAGATGTAGCAGATATTCATCTCCGCGCCATGAAATACGGACGCTCAAAGGAGCGCTATCTGGCAGTTGGACGGCAAGTGACCATGACAGAATTGTACCAAATACTGGAAAAAATCACTGGTGTTCCCGCCCCCAAGCGCAAGATCTCCCCTCTTTTCGTCAAAATCTATGCCCAAGCAAGTGAACTCTACCACCGACTCACCAAAAAACCAATTTTGGTCACCAATGAGCTCGCTCATCTCATGGTCGAAGAATATCTCAAAAGTAATTTTAGCTTTGCCAAAACCGAGAGCGAGCTAGGCGGACAGCATCGCCCTCTCGAAGAAAGCTTAGCTGACGTGGTAGATTGGTACCGCAAGCACGGCTATTTCGCCAAATAAGCAGCCCTCAAAATCAAGTGACCAAATATTAATCGCTTGATTTTTTCTTTTTATGCTTCAACTCGATTTTTGCTGAGAAAAAAGAGGGAATTAAAGACGGCAAATTCTTTGACTCTTTTAACCATCAATGTTAAAATATAATTGAACACTGGTAGGAAATGCAAGTTGAATCTTTGATTCTTCGGGTTGCAGTGCTATCCCTGAAACTTTGGTTTCTAAAGAACTGAAATTGCGATTGAATAATTCGCCCCCAGTGTTAGACGGCTCTTGACTTCGGTCAAGGGCTTTTTCTTTTTTGCTCAAAACAATTTTATTTCATCTTGTCATCCATGTTTTACGCTTTTGTCAGCCTTTACTTTCTCATTTTCCCTCTTTTACTAATTTTTCATTTTGTGGTATAATTGAAATAATTGTAACGAATCAAGGTCAATCTAGACACAAAATGGAATGAAATCAAGCAAATCTCTGCTAAAAGTTTGGAATAAGCTGACCTGTAAATAGAAAGGAACTATATGATTTACAAAGTTTTTTATCAAGAAACAAAAGAACGTAGCCCACGTCGTGAAACAACACGCTCACTTTACCTAGACATTGATGCCAACTCAGAACTTGAGGGCCGTATCGCTGCTCGCCAACTTGTCGAAGAAAACCGCCCAGAGTACAACATCGAATTTATTGAACTCTTGTCTGACAAATTGCTAGATTACGAAAAAGAAACTGGCGCTTTCGAGATTACGGAGTTCTAATATGGCCTACACTCTTAAACCTGAAGAAGTCGGCGTTTTTGCCATCGGTGGTCTGGGAGAAATCGGGAAAAACACTTACGGAATTGAATACCAAGATGAGATTATCATCGTCGATGCTGGGATTAAATTCCCAGAAGATGACTTGCTGGGTATCGACTATGTCATTCCTGATTACTCTTACATCGTGGACAATATCGACCGCGTCAAGGCTGTTTTGATTACACACGGACACGAGGACCACATTGGTGGGATTCCTTTCCTGCTCAAGCAAGCAAATGTCCCTATCTACGCTGGTCCACTTGCCCTGGCTTTGATCCGTGGAAAACTTGAAGAACACGGCCTCTTGCGCAACGCCAAACTTTACGAAATCAACCACAACACTGAGTTGACCTTTAAATCTCAAGGCAACTTTCTTTAGAACCACTCACTCCATTCCAGAACCTTTGGGGATTGTCATTCATACTCCTCAAGGGAAAATCGTCTGTACGGGTGACTTTAAGTTTGACTTTACTCCCGTTGGAGAACCTGCAGACTTGCACCGAATGGCAGCCCTTGGTGAAGAGGGTGTGCTCTGCCTCCTCTCTGACTCGACAAATGCAGAAGTGCCAACCTTTACCAACTCTGAAAAAGTCGTTGGTCAGTCCATCATGAAGATTATCCAAGGCATTGAAGGACGCATCATCTTTGCATCCTTTGCCTCCAATATCTTCCGTCTCCAGCAAGCAACGGATGCCGCTGTTAAGACTGGACGCAAGATTGCTGTCTTTGGTCGTTCGATGGAAAAGGCCATTGTCAACGGTATTGAGCTTGGCTACATCAAAGCTCCTAAGGGAACCTTTATCGAGCCAAATGAAATCAAAGACTATCCTGCAGGCGAGGTTCTTATCCTCTGTACAGGTAGTCAGGGTGAGCCGATGGCAGCCCTCTCTCGTATCGCTAACGGAACCCACCGTCAGGTGCAACTCCAACCCGGTGATACGGTTATCTTCTCTTCTAGCCCAATCCCTGGAAATACCACTAGCGTCAACAAATTGATTAACACCATTTCAGAAGCTGGTGTCGAAGTTATCCACGGTAAAGTGAACAATATCCATACATCTGGGCACGGTGGTCAGCAAGAGCAAACTCATGCTCCGCTTGATTAAGCCGAAATACTTCATGCCTGTCCATGGTGAGTACCGCATGCAGAAAGTCCACGCTGGACTAGCGGTGGATACTGGTGTTGAAAAGGACAATATCTTTATCATGAGTAATGGTGATGTGCTTGCCCTTACTGCTAACTCAGCTCGTATCGCAGGCCATTTCAACGCGCAAGACATCTATGTCGATGGAAATCGTATCGGTGAAATCGGCGCTGCTGTCCTCAAAGACCGCAGAGATCTATCTGAAGATGGTGTCGTTCTAGCAGTCGCAACTGTTGACTTCAAGTCTAAAATGATCTTGTCTGGTCCAGATATTCTCAGCCGAGGCTTTGTCTACATGAGAGAGTCTGGCGACTTGATTCGCCAAAGCCAGCGCATCCTCTTCAATGCTATTCGTATCGCGCTGAAGAACAAAGATGCTAGCGTGCAATCTGTCAATGGTGCTATTGTCAACGCCATCCGACCATTCCTTTATGAAAATACAGAACGTGAACCGATCATCATCCCGATGATCCTCACACCAGATGAAGAATAATACTCTTTGATTTTCATTGAATATAAGTCAAAAAAACAGCACCGTCTTCGGAGCTGTTTTTTCTACGCTTTCTTTTCTTGATTTTTAGAAATACTACGATTTTTACCTTCCAGATACACCATCAAAATAGAAATATCTGCTGGATTTACTCCCGAAATACGGCTAGCTTGGCCGATGGTTTCTGGATTGATGAGTTTGAACTTCTGACGGGCTTCTGTCGCAATCGAGTCAATATCATCCCAGTCGATATTGGCTGGAATGCGTTTCTTCCATGCGTTTCATCTTGGCAACCTGATCCATGGCTTTGGAAATATAGCCTTCGTACTTGATCTCTGTTTCAATCAATTCGATAATCTTGTCATCCAAGTCCTCTGCAGCTGGCCCGATGAAGGCCACCACATCTTGGTAAGAAACTTCTGGACGGCGAAGGAATTCCTTGGCTGTAACCGCATCTGTCAACGGCTTGAAGCCCATTTCCTCAACCTTAGCATTGGTTTCTTTGACTGGCTTGAGTTTGATACTGTCTAGGCGCTTCATCTCATTGTCAAATTGATTTTTCTTGATTTCAAAGCGGGCCCAACGTTCATCATCCACAAGTCCAATCTCGCGTCCCATCTCTGTCAAACGCATATCGGCATTGTCATGGCGGAGAATGAGACGATATTCTGCACGACTGGTCAAAAGACGGTAGGGTTCAATGGTTCCCTTGGTCACCAAGTCATCAATCATCACCCCAATATAACCGTCGCTGCGCTTCAAAATCAACTCAGGCTTGCCTTGGATTTTCAGAGCCGCATTGATACCAGCGATAATCCCTTGACCTGCCGCCTCTTCATAACCTGACGTTCCATTTGTCTGACCAGCAGTGAAGAGGCCTGAGATTTTTTTGGTTTCAAGCGTTGCACGCAATTGATGAGGCAAGACCATGTCATACTCAATGGCATAACCAGTTCGCATCATCTCAGCATTTTCCAAACCTTTGATGGAATGAACCAAGTCACGTTGGACATCCTCAGGCAGACTGGTTGAAAGTCCTTGGACATAAACTTCCTCTGTATTGCGCCCTTCTGGCTCTAGGAAGAGTTGGTGGCGTTCCTTGTCCGCAAAGCGTACAATCTTGTCCTCAATCGATGGACAGTAACGAGGCCCAACTCCCTTGACCACACCTGTGAACATAGGCGCACGGTGGAGGTTGTTTTGGATAATCTCATGACTGGTACCGTTAGTGTAGGTCAACCAGCATGGCACTTGGTCCTTGACATAATCCTCATCACGTGAAGTATAGGAGAAGTGATTAGGCGCTTCGTCTCCTGGTTGGATTTCTGTCACATCGTAATTGATAGACGAAGCCTTGACACGTGGAGGTGTCCCCGTCTTGAAACGACCAATTTCGAGGCCCAATTCCTTAAGGTTGTCAGCAAGGTTAATCGAAGCTAGGCTGTGGTTTGGACCTGATGAGTACTTGAGATCTCCGATGATGATTTCCCCACGTAGGGCAGTCCCTGTCGTCACGATAACAGCCTTGGCAGCATACTCTTGATGGGTCGCTGTACGCACACCGACAACCTTGTCATCTTCCACCAAAATCTCATCAATCATGGTTTGACGAAGGGTCAAATTTTCTTGATTTTCAACTGTCTTGCGCATCTCCTTAGAGTAAAGCTCCTTGTCAGCCTGCGCACGAAGAGCACGGACAGCTGGCCCCTTCCCTGTGTTGAGCATCTTCATCTGGATGTAAGTCTTGTCAATGGTTTTAGCCATCTCGCCACCAAGTGCATCCACTTCACGCACGACAATCCCCTTGGCAGAACCACCTATAGAAGGGTTACAAGGCATAAAAGCCAGCATTTCAATGTTGATGGTCGCAAGCAAGACCTTACAACCCATACGGCTGGCTGCTAGGGATGCTTCTACCCCCGCGTGCCCCGCACCAATTACAATAATATCGTATTCTTCCGTAAAATTATAAGTCATTTCTTAACCTTTCAAAAATTTCTCGCAAATAAGGAACTAACTTCTCCTCCTCTAGAGCTTGATCCATAGTAACCCATTTAAAGTGTGTATGCTCTTCAGGATCTAATCTGATAATTGGCTTCTCCCCAACCCACTCTGCTTTATAAACTAAGCGAGTAAAAACCGTATCCTTAGAGGTATCCAGTTGACTATCTTCGTGAAGAAGTTTGAGCGAACTGCTATCTAGCCTAACTCCCGCTTCTTCAATGCATTCTCTAAGAGCACCATCTCGCGGAAGTTCACCCTTTTCAACCCCGCCACCAGGAATATCCCAGTAAGTTGGATAAACGTTGGGTTCTCCTCTTTTAATTTCCGAACGCTGAATGAGCAAATAATCACCACCACTATGAACAAGTACATGGGCAATAAGCTTAACCATCATTTTCTCTCCTATTCCTCAAGATGAATGTGTCTTAGTTGGCCGTCCCAATCTGGTAGAGCTGTTTTTAAAAAGGCTGGAACTAGCTGGATATTCTGGAGTTCATCCAAGTCAATCCACTCACAAGGCTGCGTTTTTCGTCTTCCTGCATGGTCAATGGAGCTTCTTCTAGCAAATTCACCAGATAATGAAACTCGATGTTGTGATAGGAAACATCGTCTTGTTCAAAACGATTTTCAACCACGAAAGCTAGCTGCCCAGCTTGAGCTTTGACACCCAGTTCTTCCTTCACTTCACGGACTACCGCTTCTTCCGTGCTTTCATTGACTTGAATCGCACCGCCAATAGTGTAATACTTGCCCTTGTCTTTGGTAACTAGGAGCTTGCGATTTTGAAGAATCAAGGCCGTAGCCCGAACACCAAAGACCGTGTCTCCCACTGTTGTCCGAAAGTCTGGTTGAGTCATTTTTATCCTTTCCCTTAAACGACACAAAAACAGTCAAAACTCGTAAGGAGTGCAGGACAAAAAAGCCTGCAACATCCATGAGCTTTGACCATCATTTCTATTGCTTTTATTATTATAGCAAATTGAGAAAATTTGTCAATCTAAATGTACTGACAAACTTGTCCGTCGCGGTAAGCATTATCAATCAAACCGCCACCTAGACACTCTTCGCCATCGTAAAAAACAACTGCCTGTCCTGGTGTGATGGCGCGTTGCGGTTCCGCAAAGATGACCTCTGCCTTGTCTCCTTTGACATGGACTGTCACCTTAGAATCAGGCTGACGGTAGCGAAATTTAGCTGTACATTCTAACGTAAACTCCTCTGGCATCTCACGAGTAAAGTGGACTTGACTGGCTTCTAGGCTTGTTGACATGAGCGAGTCATGGTAGAAACCTTGGCCAACATAGAGGATATTCTTGCTCAGATCTTTTCCGACAACGAACCAAGGGGCATTATCACCGCCGTGTTGCCCACCGATACCCAGTCCTCCACGCTGACCAATCGTATAATACATAAGTCCTGCATGCTCACCCATATCGCGACCGTCCACAGTCATCATGCGACCAGGCTGGGCTGGCAGGTAGTTACTGAGAAAGTTTTTAAAGTTCTTTTCTCCGATAAAGCAAATCCCTGTCGAATCTTTCTTCTTGGCAGTCGCAAGACCTGCTTCTTCTGCTAGTTTTCGTACTTCAGGCTTTTCCAAATGCCCCAGTGGGAACATAGTTTTTTGAAGTTGTTCTTGCGAAAGTTGACTGAGGAAATAGGTCTGGTCCTTGCCATTGTCCACGCCACGAAGCATGTGAACGATGCCATCCTCATCACGCGCTACTCGGGCATAGTGCCCAGTCGCTACATAGTCTGCGCCTAAGGTCATAGCATAGTCCAGAAAGGCCTTAAACTTGATTTCCTTGTTACACATAACGTCTGGATTTGGCGTGCGCCCTGCACGGTATTCCGCTAGGAAATACTCAAAAACGCGGTCCCAGTACTCTTTTTCAAAATTGACAGAGTAGTAAGGAATGCCGATCTGGTCTGCCACCGCAGCCACATCCTTGTAATCTTCGGTCGCCGTACAGACGCCGTTTTCATCTGTGTCATCCCAGTTCTTCATGAAGATACCGATCACATCGTAGCCCTGCTCCTTGAGCAAGAGAGCCGTCACCGACGAATCAACACCACCACTCATCCCCACGACAACACGTGTTTTAGAGTTATCACTCATGGTAAGTCTCCCATCTATTCGTTTATTCATACCCTTCAAAATTCTATTCATTATAACTTTCAATAGAATTTCTTTGAGTATCGTCTTTTCGTTTGCTTTTAGGAGTAAAATGGTCTGGGAGACCATTTTAGCCTATCATCTTAAAATGAAAATATGATAGGCAACGAGTCGCAGGCATAACTCGAGTTCGCTCAATCAGTCTGGGAGACTGATTGAGGTTATAAATCAGACAAGCTCAGCTTGCATCTCATTGCGAGTTAACGACGTAATAAAAGATAAACGAAATGACTAGTTCACGATTGAAGGTCGTGTGTGTGCTTAACGATTGAAGGTCGCTTGAGCAGTATTCATTATAACACGCTTGGTTAGAGAAGACAAGAAAGAGGCTGATAAATCATCTCAACCTCTCTTTCTTCCTTTGCAAACGAATCAATTTTCCCCTTTAAGTTCTTTCTTCGCTTGTTCTATCTGGTATTTCACTTGCTCAAAGCCGGTTCCTCCTAAGGAATTCCGTCTCTGAACAGCGGTTTCTGGGCGCAAGTAGATATAAATATCCTCTTCAATCAAGGGATGGTAGACTTGCAACTCCTCCAAATCCCAATCTTGAATATTTTTACCATGCTTGATAGAGTCTAGAACCAATTTCCCTACTATTTCATGCGCTTCTCTAAAGGGGAGGCCTTTTTCAGCTAAATAATCTGCCAGTTCGGTCGCATTCGAAAAATCATTCTCTGTAGATTGCTGCATTTTTGCCTTATTAACCTGCATGCTCGATAGCATACCTGCCAACACATCCAGAGAATTTAAAATCGTGTCTACTGTATCAAACATGCCTTCCTTGTCCTCTTGCAAATCCTTATTATAGGCCAGAGGCAAAGACTTCATGACAGTCAATAGCCCAAGTAAGTGCCCGTAAACTCGTCCTGTCTTCCCTCGAATCAATTCCGCCATATCAGGATTTTTCTTCTGGGGCATGATAGACGAACCCGTTGAAAAGCTATCAGACAAGCTAATGTACTGATACTCAAAACTGCACCAATTGATGATTTCCTCACAAAAACGACTCATATGCATCATCAAAATACTGGCGTTTGACAGAAATTCTAAGATAAAATCACGGTCACTCACTGCGTCCAAGGAATTGGTATAGGGTTGTTGGAAGCCCAATAAATCACTCGATAATTGACGATTGATTGGAAAAGTTGTCCCCGCCAAGGCAGCCGCACCCAGGGGAGACAGGTCCGTATGTTTCAAGTTAAATACGAATCGCTCGCTATCCCTTTGAAACATATTGTAATAAGCCATGAGATGGTGGGCAAAACTAATCGGTTGGGCGTGCTGTAAATGGGTATAGCCTGGCATGATGGTTTCCACATGTTTTTCAGCCAAATCCAGCAAAACACTGTTCAGATTCGCCAACTTATCCAAGACATGGCCAAGCTGCTCCTTTAGATATAAATGCATATCCGTTGCGACTTGGTCATTCCGAGAACGTGCCGTGTGTAGTTTCCCAGCCAGAGGACCGATTTTTCTGTCAGCAACACTTCCATATTCATATGAATATCTTCATTTGCAATATCAAAATGAAGCTCTCCTGCCTCTAAATCTCGCAACAAAGCTTGCAGACCATCTTGGATCTGCTCTGCCTCTTCCAAGCTCAAAATGCCAGTCTGTCCTAGCATTTGAACATGAGCTAGGGAACCCATCAAATCAAATTTTGCCAGCTGGTGGTCAAAGGAAATACTCGCACCGAACTGCTCTACCCAATCTTCCACAGTGCCTTCAAATCGACCACCCCATAATTTTGTATTTTTCGACATATCCTGTCGTCCCTTTCTATCGCGTCACTACTCAACATTTTTCTGAACTTCTGAATAAACCTTAGTCGGAAGCCCCCAAAGCTTGATAAATCCAACAGCCGCATCTTGGTCAAAGGTATCCGCACTGGTATAAGTCGCCAAATTTTCATCGTAAAGAGAATTTGGTGATTTCCGAGCCACTACCTGGGCGTTCCCCTTATAAAGTTTAACTTTTGCAGTTCCATTGACAACTTTCTGTGTCTCCTTGATATAGGCAATCAAAGCCTGAGTTGCTGGGCTAAACCACAGGGCATTATAGATGAGATTGGACAACTCATTTTCGATAATGGGTTTGAAATGAGCCACTTCTCTCACAAGAGTCAAGTCTTCAATTTCCTTATGAGCTGCCAATAAAGTCACAGCGCCTGGGCACTCATAAATCTCTCTTGACTTAATACCGACTAGACGATTTCCACATGGTCAATACGACCGACACCGTGTTTACCCGCAATTTCATTTAGCTTTTGAATCAAAGCCGCCACTTTCATCTTCTCACCATTGAGGGAGATGGGCACCCCGCAGCTAAACTCAATGTCAATAAATTCTGGACTGTCTGGTGCCTCTTCTGGAGAAGATGTGATTCCAAATGCTTCTTCTGGTGCTTGGTTCCAAGGGTTTTCCAAAACACCACATTCATTTGCACGTCCCCAAAGATTTTGATCGACAGAGTAAGGATTGTCAAGGTCAGCAGGAACTGGAACGCCGTTTTCTTTTGCATATTGGATTTCTTCTTCACGAGACCATTTCCACTCACGAACAGGCGCAACTACCTTTAGATTGGGATCCAAAGCTGCGATAGAGACTTCAAACCGAACTTGGTCGTTTCCCTTACCTGTGCAACCATGGGCAATTGTGGTTGCCCCCGTCTGATGAGCTATTTCAACGAGTTTTTTTGAAATAAGAGGGCGACTCAGAGCAGATACCAAGGGATACTTTTGTTCATAGTAGGCATGAGCCTGAAGGGCCACTAAAACATAGTCATTAGCAAATTCTTCCTTAACATCAATGACATAAGACTCAACAGCTCCAACCTTGAGAGCTTTATCATGGATGAACTCCAAATCTTTTCCTTCACCCACATCCATACAAACAGCAATCACATCATAGTCTTTTTTTAACCATGTAATGGCAACTGATGTATCCAATCCACCTGAATAGGCTAAAATGACTTTTTCCTTACTCATTTTTCTTCCTTCTTTCTATTTTTCGATAGAGGCTTTAAAAGCATCGTCAATCAATTTGTCCAACTCCCCAGAATCCTTCAACTTCTGGATGGTTTTGTCAACCGCTTCTTTCAATTCTTTACTATCTTTTTTCATCGCAACAGCGTAGGAATCTTCTTTGTCATTGTCAAAATCAAACTCAGCGATGGCTAGGTCTGGATTATTCTCTACAAATCCTTTCGCCACTGGTTCCTCAAAGATAACCGCATCCAGTTGCCCTGATTTCAAATCTGTTATCAAATTTCCATTTTTAGGAAGTGAAACGAGAGATGAATTCTGCAAGGTTTCTTTAGCCAGAGTTTCCTGGATAGAACCTTTCTGCGCTCCAACCTTTTTCTGAGCCAAATCCTGGACTGATTGGTAATTCGTTAATTCAGATTTTCTTACGATAACCTTATTTTTCGAAGTGTAGTAGGGAATTGAAAAATCGTAAACTTGACTTCTCTCTTCCGTTTTAGAAACACCTGATATGGCAAGATCGGCCTTACCTGAATCAAGACTAGCCAGTACATTGTCAAAACTCATTGGAGAGAACTCCACTTCTACACCTAGTTCCTTTGCGATGGCTTTGGCTAGCTCAACATCTGAACCTACAATCTGATTTTTCCCATCGACCAATTTCTGGTATTCAAATGGAGCAAACTCTGGATTTAGGGCCACCACCAATTTTCCTTTAGCCTTAATGGCTTCAACACCTTGGGATTGAGCGTTACTACAAGCAAATAATAAGGGAAACATAAGCAAACCAAACATCGTCATCAACACCTTCTTCACTTTATTCATAGAAGAGCCTCCTTTTATTTTTATACTTTATTGTTGTATAAATAATACTCCTCTCATTTTCGTTTGTCAAGAAAAAACTGTATTTTATTTCATTAAAATCAAGAAAAAGCTTATTATATGATATATTTTTACATATAATAAGCTTATTTATACTATTTGAGTTTTTAAAAATACAATTGTCCAATTACAGGTAAGATGAAGAGATCAACGAACTCTCCACATTCTCTTTCACAATTCAATGACTCGATGGCATTGTTGAGCTACATAGGCATCGTGGGTAACGATAATGACCGTTTTCCCTTCCTTGTTCATATCTAAGAGAAAGTTTAAAACCAAATCTCGATTTTCAGGGTCTAGAGAGCCGGTTGGTTCATCTGCTAACAGGAGCTGACTCGGTTTTAAAATGGCTCTAGCAACTGCGATTCGTTGCTGTTCCCCTCCAGATAACTCTGAAACCTTCTGATGTAGGGTTGATGACAATCCCACTCTCTCTAAAATTTCTTCTATCTTTTTGACTTTGTCCTTCTTGGATAATTTTACATACTTTAGAGCCAGCATGAGATTATACTCTACCGTTTCATTATCAATCAGAGCAAAGTTTTGAAACAGATAGGAGATATGTTCGCGGATAATCGCTTGCGACTTAACAGAATTGACAGGTACATTTTGCTGACCGAAAATTTCATAATGTCCACTGTAATCGCCATCTATCAAACCCAAGAGATTTAACAAGGTTGACTTGCCACTGCCACTTTTTCCAACAATGGCAACTAAATCTCCTTGGTTAATTTTTAGAGATAAGTTCTCCAAAATAACTTTTTCCCCAATGGTTTTCGTAACATTTTCCAACTTTATCATAAGTGATCCCCTTTCAATAACTGCACTACATTTCGTTTTTCCATCTTAGAACCCAAGAAAAGCACAAACAGGATATCTAAGCCTGTAAATCCTGCAAAAAGTAGGAGCGGGAAAAGTGCCTGTGTAAAGAATAGCAGGGCTACAAAAGGAAGGCTATAGACAGCTAATAGAAGACCCAGCAAGGAACGATACCGATCTATCAATTTCCAGCCCATAAACTTCTTGGTAATAATATCTGTTCGCTTCAATAAGAAAGTTGTTACTAGTAAGAAGTAGGAAATCATCATACTAAGAAGACCAACCAAAGCAAAGAGTATGTTGAAATTCCGAACAGCATCTCGATAAGAATCTACTTTCTCTTGTTGAATGGCTTGAATAGATGAAAATTTTAAATAATTCCCATCTGATAATTTCTCAACTAACGCTGTCACCTCTTTTTGATGTTGAGCTGTATTTTCGATTTTAATGGGATTATTTAAACCTGTTGTTGACAGGGAAGCTTTTTCATCCCACATCATATCAGAATCATTGACCAAGCTAATAATTGGATTGTAGAGATTTTCCTTTCGCTTCTCGTTATAAGGGAAAAATGACCAATCTCCTTCATAATAGGCAATCTCGACATCCACCTCCTCTATCCTTCGTTTTTGCTGCTCTTCATACTTCATTGATTGATAGGTAATCAACTTCCCCAAGAGCTGGTTTTTCTCTTCTTCACCTTTCGTACTTGCTGGCATCAAAATAACTTTTTAGTGCCGGTATCGGGTAACTTGAATCCCTTGCTCTTTAGAAAATTGCGATTAGCATAGTAAACATCCACCGTATCTGTTAACTGATATTGCTGAATCTGTTCTGATTTGACAAAATTTTTTACAGGAAGACTGCTACTTTGCACATAGCCCGCCTGCGTTTTTTCTACCAAATCCTGATAAAATCGATAGAAATAATCCACTGCTTGCCCTGAGCCTGCCAACTGCTCTTGCCACAGGTTATCATTGAGTTGGAAAGTTTCTAAGGTCAGATAATTTCCTTGACTGATCCACTGTTTCTGGTAATCCAACTCTTTGTTTTCTTGCTCCAAACTTTTCCCCACCCCAACTAGCAAGACTGTCAGTAAAATGGTGGTTCCAATTTTCATCAAATAATTAAAGAGTAGACCAAATTTGAAAGATGAAAAACCTTTCAGCAGAGAGCCGATTGTCATTTTTTGGATTAAGAGGTAAGTCAACCAACTGATAAAGAGATAAAGCTGCAAAAGCAAAAAATGAGACAACCACAGCATAGGGAACAAATCTTTCGGCTTATAATCAAGCAAGAAAAACACCCCTAGATTGATCACAAGCGCCCCACCTAGGAGGAGGTAGAGGTTGCCTTTCACAACATCAGCTAAAACAGCCCGATCTTGAAAACCAAGTAATTTTTGTACCCCAACTCTTTTCATCTCCATCATCGGCTGATACACTGTTACTAAGACAAGAAGCAAAATAGCCAAGACAAAAATAATAGCAGATAAGAGCAAATCTCGATTTAAGACTTCCACTGCACTTTTATAGTTTGGCTCTAGCAAGGTAGCCTGGTCTATATTGAAAAAATCGCTCCATTTCTGTACAATCCTATCCTTGTCCATCTTTTGTGTAGAAGTTATCGTATAGCGACCATTTAAACTACGAGATGTATCCTTGATATAGGTTTGAAAAGTCATAAGCTGAATAGGTTTGGTTTTTAGAAAGGTCGGAATCGTACCAAGTTTATTGGAAATTTCTTTATTACTGTAAACTCCCTCACCATCTGTGGTAAAATCAAGGGAAGAAAGTCCAAACTCTTGGTAGGGGAAGGTATCTTTATCAAAAACACCAGACTTGACCACCTCATCACCACTGTCTGTTTTGATAATGGAGACTTTGTACTCCTTTGATACATCCTCAAAAAATCGAAGAACAGATACTGCAGGTTCATTAATATCTTTCAAATACAAATCCAAAGAATCTACAGTCTTTCCCATTTCCCGAATCCGCACCACTTCTCGTGTGTAGTTTATATTAAAAACAAAAAAAGTGGTACACAAAAGCAGGAGTAACATACAGAAATTACTGATTTTTTTCATAAAGATACCTCCAATAAAGTTCTCCCTCTCCTAATAGGAGAGGGAAAATTCCACTTAAAATCCATAGAAATATTCTAATCCTGTTGGCGGAATCTTTGTGAGGGAAGCTTGAGCCCAAACCTAGGGAGCTTCACGCTCCTTAGAGATTCTACTACCATGTCGGACCGTTGCTGTATGAGATCGAGTAGAATGTAAATAATCAGAATATCCAAAAGTTCCTGTCCAACCTACTCCATAATTCCATTGACCACCATCAACCCATACTGCTAAAGCATTTGTAGTAGCAAGCAAACCGCATGCCATTACGGTTGCTACACCATTTTTTTCATATTTGCTTCATATTATACAGTATTTTCAGAAAAAAAGATAGAATTATTCATTTGTAAACATCGAAGTTCTGTTCTTTAAACAAGATTGATTATAACATTTTTTGAAGAATACAAGGGAGTCCCATATTGACTCCCTTGATTTGAAAAATATTTTAACTATTATCTTTATTCTTAAAACTAGAAATTGTAATATATTACCACATTCGTTTGATTTCTTCTCTATAAGCGACCTTATATCTCATTGCTGCATCATAGTAAAAATGGTAACAGTATTTGTAAAATTGATACCCTTTTCGATAGTATCTGTTTAGTTTTACATACATGCCCGGAGCTCCTTGTCCTAATAAGGCATCTAATATTGAACCAATACCAATCGCAGGGGTTAAATAAGGGATTAGAGCAGAAATAACACCTAGCAATACTGTACGACCTCTATTTTGAAAGTCAATATTATAAGTATGTGTATCAAGATAATACCAAGTAGTAGCTGATCTCGCCATAACAGGCTGTTCAGTTGACTGCTCTTCATCTTTACTTACTTGAACCATACTATCAAATTCATCTGAGGTTAGTTCTAAGACCCCATCAATAAAAACATTGTGTTCGTCATCAATATATACTTTTGACACCGTTCCATCTTCGTTTGTGATTGCTAGATTATGTGAATCTACAACACGAACATACGACGGATTGGATTGAAAATCAGACGTTGTCAAATTAGATTTGCTATTCATAGCAGATTCTAAAGCTAAAGCCGTTGGAGAGAATATATTAAGAAAAATTATGGTCAAAAGAAACAGAGAACATTTTTTCATTTTGCAAACCTACTTTCTTATAAAATATTTAATGACAACATAACTAATAGGGAATGTTAACAGTATCAAAAATATAATTTGAATCTTATAAATATCTGGTTGAAAAAATGAAATATAACAACCCGTCAACAACAATCCCATGAAAACGACACCAAAAATAAAATCAACTATATAGTCATTTTTATTTCTTTTCAAAAATATCACCTCCTAGCACTATACAAATCTAACACCAATTGGCTAATGATAGCACATTACGTCTCTATATGTCGTAAGCTCCCTCCTCTCTTGATTAAATAACTAGCGCATTATATTGGCCAATTCCACGGAAACTGTGAAGCTAAGGTGACCAAGAATGCAAAAAAGACCAAAAAGCGAAATACTTTTTTATCCATAATGTTTCTCCTATCTTTTTATAGCTATATTATAACTCTTTTTCTTAACGCCAAAGATTTTTGTTTGCTTTTTCACAAAATTATCTTAGATCTTTATTTTACTTTTTCTGTCTTTATGATACAATATTTTTAATCAATTTCTATTTTTTGTTAACTTTTTTCACAAATAAGGAGGAAATCATGCGCTACGATTTTGGAAATGTTTATAAAGAAATCCGTGAGTCAAAAGGTTTGACCCAAGAAGATGTCTGTGGCAGCGTCCTTTCAAGAACCAGTCTATCAAAGATTGAAAGTGGCAAGACAACCCCAAAATATGAAAATATGGAGTTTCTTCTCCGGCAAATCAATATGAGTTTTGAAGAGTTTGAATATATCTGTCAACTTTATCAACCAAGTCAACGCACAGAAATCATACAAAGCTATCTCAATATGAGCTCAATCCTAGGGACCAGTGAACTCGAAAAACTATTTCAAAAATGTCAAGACTACCTCAAAACTCACCACGACCTCCCCATAAAAGAGATACGAGATATGCTAAAAATTGTTATCTATATCCGCCAAAATGGGACTAAAAAACTGTCAATCGAAGTTAACAATACTGTAAAGAAGCTATGGAAGAAGATAGAAAAACAGGACACTTGGTACGAGAATGACTTAAAAATCCTCAATACCATTCTCTTTACCTTTCCTATAGAACATATCCATCTCATCACTGGCAAAATCTTGCAACGCTTAGAAGTCTATAAAAACTATCAACATTTATATGACTTGCGAATGGCAATTCTACTCAACCTCTCCACCATTTACTTATACAATCAAGATAGAAATATGTGTAAACAAATATGCTATACTTTACTAGAAGATGCCAAGAACAAGAAAAGCTACGATAGGCTTGCTATCTGCTATGTCCGTATTGGGATTTGTACGGATGATTCTAAACTTATCCAAAAAGGTTTCTCCCTTCTGGAACTAACCGATGAAACCTCCATGCTAGCTCATCTCAAAAAAGAAGTAGAGACCTATCATCAACCAAAGGAAATATAAAAAAGTCGAGGGATTTCCTCGACTTTTACATATTTTTCTGTTAGCTAGTTCTTAATACCAACCGTTGTTAAGCCAGAAGTTCTTGGCAGCTGTCCATGAACCGTAACGTCCTGCAACATAAGCATCAGCTACACGTTCTTGGTTTTCTGCTGAGTAGTCACCGTTCAAGTATGAATCTGTCAATTGGTAACGTCCGATGTAACGTCCGTTTGTCGCTGTGTAGCTACCACCTGATTCTTTTTGAGCGATCCATTCTTTGGCTTCTGCTTCAGAACCACTTACTGTAGAAGCTGCTGCAGTGTTGCTTTCTGCTGCTGGAGCTGCTGGTGCAGCTGGCGCTTCATAGGTTGTTGTTTCAGTTGTTTCTTCTGCAGTTTCTTCTGTAGCAGCTGGTGCTTCATAAGTTGTCGCAGATGCTGCAGCGGTTGCTGTTACTGTCGATGGAGCTGTTCCTTCTATAACCAAGACTTGGTCCACAAAGATCAAGTGGATGTTTTCAATCTTGTTTTTTTCTGCCAATTTTTCAACAGTAGTGTTGTACTTCTCAGCGATTTCTGAAAGAGTGTCGCCTGGTTTAACTGTGTAAGTTACATTTTCTTGCGCAGACGCAAGGGCTGGTGCAAAGAAGGCAAGCAAGGCTGCTAGTCCTGCAAAGGTTGTTTTGATTTTTTTTGTTGTTAATGTCATATCTAAAAATTCTCCTTTTTATCTATGATACTATTTTACTCCTCGAATGTTACCATTTCTTGACGGTTTCGTGTAGAAATATTACAAAAATGTTTTATATTTACCTTTTTACGGAGGTTTTTGTCACAAAAGACCTTATTTTATACTAACTTTAATCATTTTAAGCTTTTGATAAGGGAAATAAGCGCAGCGGTCCATTCTTTGATATAATAGATATAAGAATCTTTGTAAGGGGAAACAGATGCAATCACTTCGTTTTCAATCTGTCTTTGATATTATCGGGCCTGTCATGATTGGCCCATCAAGTAGCCATACTGCTGGAGCTGTTCGTATCGGAAAAATCGTCTCTTCCATCTTTGACGATACGCCGACAGAAGTCGAATTCCAATTATTTAACTCATTTGCCAAAACCTACCGTGGTCATGGAACTGACCTTGCTCTCGTCGCTGGTATATTAGGTATGGATACGGATGATCCTGATATTCCAAATAGCCTAGAGATTGCCCATAAACGTGGTATCAAGATTGTCTGGACCATTCAGAAGGACAGCAACGCTCCTCACCCTAACACCACTAAAATTACTGTGAAGAATGAACACAAGTCCATCAGTGTGACAGGAATTTCCATTGGTGGGGGAAATATCCAAGTTACGGAGCTTAACGGCTTTGCTGTCTCTCTCAACATGAATACACCGACCATCATCATCGTGCATCAGGATGTTCCGGGTATGATTGCCCATGTCACAGAAGCCCTCTCTCGTTTTGATATCAACATCGCTCAGATGAATGTGACTCGGAAAAAGCTGGAGAAAAAGCCATCATGATTATCGAAGTCGATAGTCGAAGTTGCGAAGAGGCGATTGAAGAAATTCGAAAAATCCCTCATCTCCACAATGTCAATTTCTTTAAGTAGGAGGAAACATGTTTTATTCTATCAAAGAATTGGTTGAGCAAGCAGATCTAGACTTTCAAGGAAATGTCGCAGAACTCATGATTGCGACAGAATATCAACTAACTGGTCGGGAACGGCCAGAAGTTCTCCTCCTCATGGAACGCAATCTAGAAGTCATGAAAGCCTCTGTCGAGCTCGGTCTCAGTGAAAACAAATCCCGTAGTGGCCTAACAGGTGGAGACGCGGCCAAACTAGACCGCCATCTCAAAAGTGGCAAGGCCTTGTCGGACTTTACCATCCTATCAGCAGCCCGTAATGCCATCGCGGTCAATGAACACAATGCGAAGATGGGCTTGGTCTGCGCTACTCCAACCGCAGGAAGTGCTGGTTGTCTGCCAGCCGTTCTCACTGCTGCTATCCAAAAACTAGACCTTAGTCACGAAGAACAGCTGGATTTCCTCTTTGCTGCTGGTGCCTTTGGATTAGTTATCGCAAACAATGCCTCTATCTCAGGTGCTGAAGGTGGCTGTCAGGCCGAGGTTGGCTCTGCATCTGCCATGAGTGCCGCAGCCTTGACCTTGGCTGCAGGTGGAACGCCCTATCAAGCTAGCCAAGCCATCGCCTTTGTCATTAAAAATATGCTGGGCCTCATCTGCGACCCCGTCGCTGGTTTGGTTGAAGTTCCCTGTGTCAAACGAAATGCAATGGGAGCTAGCTTTGCCTTTATCGCAGCAGACATGGCCTTGGCAGGTATCGAGTCTAAAATCCCTGTTGACGAAGTCATCGATGCCATGTACCAAGTCGGATCGAGCCTCCCAACTGCCTTTCGTGAAACGGCCGAGGGTGGACTCGCCGCCACACCTACTGGTCGCCGCCTACAAAAAGAAATCTTCGGAGAATAAGTTTATCTGTTAGGAGAAATCATGTCCTCTATCTCAGCAATCTTTTTTGATCTAGACGGAACCCTGGTTGACAGTTCCCTCGGGATCCACAATGCCTTTACCCATACCTTTAAAGAGCTAGGAGTTCCAAGCCCTGATGCCAAAACCATTCGTGGTTTCATGGGGCCACCACTTGAAAAGTAGTTTTTGCAACATGCCTTCCCAAGGAACAAATCTCAGAAGCTGTGCAGATATACCGCTCTTACTACAAGGAAAAAAAGGAATCCACGAAGCCCAACTCTTCCCCGAATAACAGAATTGCTTCAAGAGCTTTCGCAAAACTACCCTCTATACATCACTACAACAAAGAATACTCCTACTGCTCATGATATGACTAAAAAAATCTGGGAATCCATCATTTCTTTGATGGCATTTACGGCTCTAGTCCTGAAACGCCACATAAGGCAGATGTCATCCGTTACGCCTTGCAAACGCATCAACTCCATGCAGACCAAGTCCTCATCATTGGGGATACCAAGTTTGATATGATTGGAGCCCAAGAAACTGGCATTAAAAAGTTTGCTGTTACTTGGGGATTTGGAGAAGAGGCTGATTTACTCAGCTATCAGCCTGACTGGATTGCCCATACCATTGATGATATCATTAGCCAGCTCTAACCATACAAAAATACTCCTAACACTAGTGAACTAGGTTGAGGAGTATTTTTTATATGTTGTTACTATCAGAAGGAATCAACTCCATGCTTAAGCAGTAATTTGATCCTGTTCTTCAGTATCTGCATCTTCATCCTTCTTACTTGGCCAAGCAAGCATCACAATAAGGGCAATCGGTCCAACGATAGGAACCAAAGCAATGAAGATAAAGGCCCAGTGGAAACCAGCGTCTCGTAAGCAGCGAAGCGACTCAGACGTTTTTAAATGGAGTAGAAATATCTTAATATTTTCGTACCATTTCTTCAAACCGAGAATCTTCCGTATTCTCTTTATCTTTTTCACTATTTTCTATCACTTTTTCTACAAATCGTTGACTTGGCATAGCGAGCATAACGAGCAGTGTTATTGCACCCAAAGGAACAAATACAATAAAAATATAGGCCCAATGGATACCCACATCTCGTAAGCGACGTACTATCAGTGCTAGTAGAGGAACAAACTCTACTATAAACAAAATAATACACACACTGAATACCGCAATATTCCTGATGGCTTTATCAGATTCTACTCCAGTAAAAAGTGAGTAGTAGGCGGGCAAGAAAATCACCATATTTAGCAGCCAAACCCACCAAAACTCTGGACGTGTAGAACGACCAGAAAAATTTAAATACCCCTTCCAAAAATTTTTGTAAGCATTCAGCATGCATGGACCTCCTTTCATTATATCTATTCACCATCTAGCCCATATCTTTATCTTGCTTTCGAAAATAAATTTATCGTTTCAGATCTACTTAATCCTCAAAAACCAGCCTCCTGCTTTAAACAGAAAACTGGTTTGTCTTTTTCATTTTAAAAATCAGTCGAAATCCTTACTCAGCATGAGTTGTCTCATTCGCAAAAGAAATGATCGCTTCTTTGAGCTCATCTCCGCTGAGTGAACGGAACACCTCTATTTTTTGATTGATGGCTTCTAGAGGCATGACATTTACCTTACCAACGAAAATCTTGTCCATGACTTGGTTATCAACCAATTCGGTCGAAACCAAGAGTTCTTCATAGAGTTTTTCCCCTGGTCGAATCCCAACTTCAACGATTGGAATTTCACTTTCTGTATGTCCGCTTAGAAGGACCATTTTCTTAGCCAAGTCATAGATCTTGACTGGTTTGCCCATATCAAGGATAAAGACTTCTCCGTCCTTAGCATAAGCGCCAGCATGGATTACCAGACGACTGGCCTCTGGAATGGTCATGAAGTAACGTGTCATACGGAAGTCTGTCACCGTTACCGGACCACCTTCAGCAATTTGACGTTCAAAGACAGGAATCACGCTACCACGGCTACCGAGAACATTCCCAAAACGAACTGCACAGTAGGTTGATTTGCTACATTGGTTAAAGCCAGTGACGATCAACTCTGCCACGCGCTTGGTTGCACCCATAACATTCGGTGGATTGACCGCCTTGTCAGTCGAAATCATGACCATCTTAGGCACTTTGGCCTCATCAACAGCCTTGGCAACATTGTAAGTTCCGAGGATATTGTTTTTGAAGGCTTCTTTTGGATTGCGCTCCATCATCGGAACGTGCTTGTGGGCAGCGGCATGGTAGACAATGGCTGGTTTGTACTGTTCAAACACTTGTAAGAGACGGTCATAATCCTGAATATCTGCAATGACAGGAACATAATCAATCCCTTGGAATGTACGGATCAATTCATGATAAACGAGATAGATTGAGTTTTCCCCATGTCCCAGCAAAATCACACGCTCTGGATTGAAGCGGCTAACCTGACGACAAATCTCCGAACCAATCGAACCACCAGCGCCTGTCACCAAGATAGTCTTGCCTGTCAGTTCTGAACCCAGACGGGACTCATCCAAACGAATTTCCTGGCGTCCTAAAAGATCTGTAATATCAATTTTCTGGAAGCCACTGCCTCCACCCGGTTGGTGAAGTCCTTGCACAACTGTCTCAACCTTAGGCATCTTGTAACATTTGACGCCTAGTTTATTACACATCTGCAAAATGCGTTCGTACTCTGAAGGGTCAAGCGAAGGGATTGCTACGATGACACGCTCGATTTGGTGACGTTTAGCCAATTCTGGCAGATTGTCATAGGAACCCAAAACTGGGATTCCACCTAGTTTTTGTCCCTTTTTCTTTTCATCATTATCCAAAATCCCCACCAGCTCAAGCTCGCTAGTTGGATGCTGGTAGCTGTTCATAAAGAGGGCACCACCATCACCAGCACCAATCAAGAAGGTCCGACGGTGTTCTCCATCTCCACTACCTTTTTTACGTTTGGAGTAAATCAATTGCCAAGTGATACGAGGAAGCAAAATCAGGAAGGTACTCAACAAAATGAAAAGTACGATGAAACGGATAGAAAATAGTGGAAGGAAGGCATAGCAAATCCCATAGGAAAGAACACTACTAAATGTTACTCCAAAAAAGATTTTCATGAAATCCGTAATCTTACTGTAGCGACTAATACTAGCATTCAGACCCCAAAAAGCAATCATGATCTGATAGAAGAAGAAGGCTAAAAGAGTGTAGATCACGTAGTCCACGGGCGCAGGATTTATTAGGCCATAAAACAAGATATAAGATACGATGATGGAAACCACCATACTCAGAATGTCAAATATCCCCCAAAACACCTGTTTTTGTTGTTTATTCAAAATTTCAACCAGATCAATAACATAATCTGCTAGTTTTTTATTCATCGAAGTTTACTCCCCCTTACAAGAGTCGGATAAAGCTGTTTTCATCATAATATGCCTCGTTTCATCATACTCAATCCGAGGCTTATTTGCTTTTTCTTAGAAGTTTGACAAAGATAAACTGACGTACAAAGCCTGGGCAGAGTGCAACGATTGCTTGAATGGCAATGCTTTTCGCATATTCCATGTAGGAAATTTGCCCTCTCTCAAGCATGCGCTGACGGGCCTGGCGATAGAGTTTGAGGTAGCGCAAACCACCACGACGTTCAAACATCCCTGCTCCCACACGAACCTGACACAAGATCTGATCCAGATTTCCAGTCTTAGCTCCTGCGGCAATCATATTGAGCCAGAGGAGATCATCTTCCATATAAAGTCCATCTTCATAGTTGCCTGCCTTGAGAACCATATCCTTCTTGAACATCACTGTCATATGGTTGAAGGCACTTCTCATTCTTTGGTAAGCCACAATGTCTGCGTGCCGAGTTGGGACACGACGGTAAGAAACAATCTCGTCAGGATTGTCAATAAATTCTGCAATATGTCCACCTAAGAGATCCAGATTTTCCTGTTCCATTAGTTGGACTTGCTTTTCAAAGCGGTCAGCTACCGCTAAATCATCTGTATCCATACGAGCGATGATATCGTACTGACACTGTAAAACACCGTATCGAAGAGCCAAACCTAAACCTTGATTTTCCTCTAAGGGGCAACGCTTAACTGGAATTTCTGACTGAGCTTCCACTTCGTCTAGCACCTGATAGAGTTCTGGTGTGAGAGGCCCATCCTCTACGAGAACAAGCTCACTCGGTTTTAAGGTCTGGTTTTGAACACTTTTGATGGCATCTCTCAAAAATGTCGGATTTTCCTTTACATAGACCGACATCAAGACGCTAATTTTTTGCTTTTCAGACACAGTTTTTCTCCAATATATAGATTTCCTTCCACTATTTTATCACAAAATTTCCTAGTTTCCTATTTTTATATCAAATCAAGGAAAATTCTAGTAAAGAAATCTGTCTTCTTTCTGTATATTTTCAGTTAAATCTTTCCAGCTTCCCTTCCAGTCTTTACTTGACATTATATAGAAAAAACCTTAAAATAAGCTGTTATTAAAGTCATCTTATCGAGGTTTTCATGAAAAAACAATCACTCTTTTTTGTTCTAGGAATTGTCTTAATCGGGACTGTTTTGCGCTCTCCTTTTACTGCTTTACCAACTATTTTAGGAGACATTGCTCAGGGGCTAGGAGTCGAGGTCAGTTCTCTTGGGATTTTAACCAGTCTCCCTCTCTTGATGTTCGCCCTTCTCTCTGCTTTTACGAGTCGCTTGGCGCAAAAGATTGGGCTAGAGCATCTCTTTACTTACTGTCTTCTTCTCTTAACTATTGGCTCTGTCATTCGTATCTTCAGCCTTCCCCTTCTCTATCTAGGGACCTTGATTGTCGGAGCGAGCATTGCTATTTTTAATGTTCTTCTCCCAAGTATGATTCAGGCAAATCAGCCTCAAAAGATTAGCTTCCTAACGACACTCTATGTCACTGCTATGGGGATTTCCACAGCTATTGCTTCTTATCTATCTGTCCCTATCACCCAAGCTAGTTCTTGGAAGGGCTTGATCCTCGTTCTCAGCCTTCTCTGCTTGGTCACTCTGCTAGTCTGGTTACCAAATCATCGCCACAACCACTATCTAGAAGGCCAGCAAGAAAAGAAATCGAAAGAAAATATTCTAAAAAGCAAATCTGTCTGGGCCATCATTGTCTTTGGTGGTCTTCAGTCCTTGCTCTTTTATACAAGCATGACCTGGTTGCCAACTATGGCTATTAGTGCTGGTCTTTCTAATAGTGATGCGGCTCTTCTGGCTTCTATCTTCTCGCTGATCAGCATTCCTTTTTCCATGACCGTTCCAAGTCTGACTACTCGTCTGTCAGATGGTCATCGTCAAGTCATGCTGGCAATCATCTCCTTCTCTGGTATGACAGGAATTGCTATGCTCTTGTATCCAGCCAATAATTTCCTCTACTGGTTAGTCGCTCACCTCTTGATTGGAACTGCCTGTAGCGCTCTCTTTCCTTATCTCATGGTTTGCTTCTCACTTAAGACCAGCTCGCCTGAAAAGACTGCGCAACTCTCAGGTCTGGCGCAAACAGGGGGCTACATCTTGGCGGCCTTTGGTCCTACCTTGTTTGGTTATAGTTTTGATCTTTTCCAATCTTGGGTTCCAGCTGTCCTTGCCCTTCTAGCCATTGATATCATCATGACTATCTCGCTCTTTATGGTGGATAGGGCTGATAAGATTCTCTAAACTCCTAATTTTTACTAGGAGTTTTTTATATGTAAAATTTTTACACATATTTCTTGACAGGGCTTTCATTTTGAGATACAATATATTTGAAAAGAGTATATATAAAATTTTTATATAATATAAAGGAGGTTTCCCATGTACTTCCCAACATCCTCTGCCTTGATCGAGTTTCTCATCTTGGCTGTACTGGAGCAGGGGGATTCTTATGGTTATGAGATTAGTCAAACCATTAAGCTCATCGCCAATATCAAAGAATCTACGCTCTATCCCATTCTCAAAAAATTGGAAGCCAGTGGCTTTCTGACCACCTACTCTAGAGAGTTTCAGGGGCGTATGCGCAAATACTACTCCTTGACCAATCGGGGCGTAGAGCAGCTCGTTACTCTAAAGGAAGAGTGGACGCTCTATACCGAAACCGTCAACGGCATCATAGAAGGGAGTATCCGCCATGACAAGAACTGACTATCTGACTCAGTTAGAAACCTATCTCCATAAACTACCTGAAGCTGACCGCATCGAAGCTATGGACTACTTTAAGGAACTATTTGACGATGCAGGTCCAGAGGGCGAAGAAGAACTCATTGCCAGTCTAGGAACCCCAAAAGAAGCAGCTCATGATGTTTTTATCTAACCTCCTCGACAAAAAAAGTCAATGAAGCCCCTGCTCAAAAGAATGACCGTCAACTGCTACACATTGCCCTACTTGCCTTACTAGCAGCTCCTATCGGAATTCCTGTTGAATTGCAATTATCTTAACCATTATCGGGCTTTTTTTATCGCAGCCGCCTCCGTCATTCTAGCTTTTTTTCACCGTTTCTGTGACGGGTATCCTGCTGGGCGGACTCTTTATCGTAGAGAGCTTTAGTGTCCTAGTCGAAGCCAAATCTGCCTTTATCTTGATTTTCGGGGCTGGTTTACTTGCTATCGGTGCTTCTTCTCTTGTTCTACTAGGCATCTCCTATGTAGCCCGTTTCTTTGGCCTCCTGATTGTCCGCTTGGTGCAATGGATTCTTAAAAAAGGAAAGAGAGGTGACAGACATGCGTAAATTGACAAAAGGATTTCTCATCTTTGGTGTGGTTTCTACAATCCTCGGTTTTATCATGATCATTGTAGGCGCGCAGTCCAATGGTATTCAAAGTTTACTTGCCATGTCAAAAGACCCCGTCTATGACAATCGTATCGAAGAAGTGACCTTTGGAAATGAAGTGGAAAAACTTGATTTGACCCTTGAAGAGCACAGCCTAACCATCACAGAGTCTGTAGATGACAAGATCCATATCACCTATCATCCTTCGGTGTCTGGTCGTCACGATCTGACTACTGGCATGAGTGACAAAACACTGACCGTCACTGACAAACAAGCCTCCCAACATCGCTTTCTAGGTTCAGGAATCGAAGGCCTACTTCGTATTGCCAGCAGTTATTCTCACCGTTTTGACGAAGTCATTCTCTCCCTCCCTAAAGGAAGAAGACTGCAAGCTATCACCGTCTCAGCCAATCGTGGACAAACCAATATTCGTCAAGCCAATCTTGAAAATGCGACAATCAAAACAAAAGGCTATCTCTTAAGACTAACTGAAAGTTCTATCAAGAACAGCACACTAACGACACCTCATATCATCAATATCTTTGATGCCGAATTGACAGATAGTCAGGTCAAGACGGAGGGGGGACACATCTATGCTGAAAATATTCATGTTCACGGTAAGGTTGAGCTAGAGGCCCATTCCACTCTAACACTCATTCTCTCCCAGAAAGAGACCGACCGTATCAATCTAGAAATTTCTTCTCAGCATGGTGGTATCTATCGTCAACCCAAAGAAGAACATCGTGGACAAAAAGAGAATGTACTTGCCAACCCTTATAAAACCGAAAAAGCAGATATCAAGGATTTACTCATTGCAAAAGCAAACCAGGATATCTACCTACCTAAAGAGGAGCACTCTGCTCCATCTAGAAACCATTGACAAAAACGCTTTCATCTGCTAATCTAAAAATAGAAAACGACCATAAAAAAGGAGGTTCCACCATGACACAAGAATGGTTTGAAAGCGCCGATCTTGAGAAGAAATCAGCTCAGACGAAATCGGAAATCCAACCCGACCAACCAGAGACTTCGGAAACTGTGGAGACCGAACCACAAGCAAGCCAAGAAACTCCTATCTCACCTAAAGAGTCGGAAAGGCATGAGGAGGAAGCTCCCGAAACGATAGAAGAAAATCAAACCGAGGAAGAGGAAGAAGGGAAAGCTGAAGAGGAACGCGACCAAGAGAACCCTGCAAAAGAAAAAAGCATCCTCAGCAAGGCTTTAGAGAGTCCCTATAGCCCAGACATTGACCCCCGCAAAACTGCTCGATTCAAAGAAGAAATCGCACTATTTTGGACTTGGCTACTGGACGCTATCCAAGAACCAACTGCCAGCAAGACTACGGACCAAAGGCATCGTTATAGTGTCTTTGCCCTGCTCACCTTGCTGTCATCAATCAACCTTTTCTTTAGTATCTATCATATCAAGCACCTCTACTATGGCTATATGATTTCTATTGCTAATAGTTCTCCCAACCAGCTCCCACCTTTAGATCTCTTTGCTGGCCTTTCTATCTTGGTCGCTAGCGCTCTATTTTACTTTTCCATCATTTTGGGAGGCTTTACTGTCCGACGTGTGCTGGATCAAGAGAGCGACTTTACATTCCAAGAAGCCTTTGAGCGGTATAGTAGACTCTTTGCTATCCCACTTGTCTAACAGCTCTAGCAAGTTTCTTTGCGCTCTTTGGTGGCTTACGATTTGCTGGCATCCTCACTCTTCTAAGCATGGCCATCTTTGCCCTTGGCAATCTCTTTGTGATTAGCAAGCCAAGTAAGACCAGTAGCCTGGACCCATTTTATCGATTCTTGCTAGCTGTCTTACTTGATGGCGCTATTCTCTTACCCTTCTTCATTGCAGAGCTTGCGCTGACAGTGGACTACCTTCGCATCCTGACATTCTTTTAACCAAAATCCCTGCCATTTGTTAATGACAGGGATTTTTATTCTTACTCTTTTTTGGACAAGGTCTACTCGATGCTTGCCAATCCTTCAAAATCTTTTCCCAAAATGGCTTGTACTTCCAATTGATTGGCATCTAGTTGGTGGTAAAATTCTGTTGGTAGTGACTCTAGGAATCTTGCATAGTCCAAGCGAGCGATGGTTTCATAGTCTTCTGCTTTGGACCCATCACCAGAAATCTTCACTAGGTCAATCTCCCAAACAAGCTCCTTGCCTGCTAGCTGCTCGGTATAGGGTGCTGGTACAAAGGGCTCCTTAGGTAAAATCGTCTTGACTCCCTGGGCTAGGTGGTAGATACCGTGCACCTTGCCTTGAGCATCCGGGTAAAATTTCACACTGGCAAGGTAGGCATCAGAGCCTTGAACCTTCTTGACTAGATCTTCAAAACGTGCCAATCCGTCCTCAGCCAAAGCTCTCGAGGTAGTCCTTGTTGAGATAAATAGGAGACAAGAGTCCTTGGCAATATACTAAACGAACCGCCTTATCCGCTAGATAATGCTGGATCGTTTGTCGGAAATAAGCTTCAAAGTCAAAGTCTTCTAGCCCTTCTACCACTTGCCCCAACTTGCTCGATAGGGCTTGGAGGAGAGCCTCTACAATCTCCCAGTCCGCTCTGGTAAGAAAGTCTGGAATCACCACTTGATAGCCTTTTCGACTATCCGCATAGTTCACTTTGAAAAGAAATTGCGACTGGCCTACAATCCCACACTCCATGTACTCGAGACGATTGAGGGGCTGACGGAGATAGACTGCATCATAACTGTGCGACTCCAAGCCCTCCACCAAGGCCAAGATGGACTTGGCAGTCAAGACCTCCTGTTGTCCTAGAATGCTTTCTTTATTTGGGATAAAAAATGTTTTCGCCATAACTGGCCTCCTTTGAAATCGTTTACATACAGTATAACCCTATTTTCCTGAAAGATACAGAAACAAATTTTAGATTTTTAGATAAAAAGCATAGAAAAACAGCCCCTGAGGAGCTGTTTGATGTTATACAGTAGCGACTTGATCCAAGCTTTCACCGATAGCAGCTAGGCGCTCGATTACTTCTGCTTGTGTCAATTCATTTTCTGAAACATAGCGGTTGCGTGGGTGAACACGACACTCGTGTGAGCATCCACGAAGGTACTTGTCTTCATTTTCTTCTGATGTTAGGATACGACGGTTACAGAAGGGATTTCCACAGTTGACATAGCGTTCACATGGTGTTCCATCAAACCAGTCTTTCCCTACGATGGTTGGGTTAACATGGTTAACATCAACGGCGATACGCTCGTCAAAGACGTACATTTTCCCATCCCAAAGCTCACCTTGAACTTCTGGGTCTTTACCGTAAGTTGCGATTCCTCCGTGCAATTGGCCGACATCTTTATAGCCTTCACGGACCATCCAGCCTGAGAATTTCTCACAGCGAACTCCACCTGTACAGTAAACCACAACACGCTTGTCCATGAATTTCCTTGTTGTCACGGACCCATTGTGGCAACTCACGGAAGTTGCGGATGTCTGGACGGATAGCCCCACGGAAATGTCCTAGGTCGTACTCATAATCGTTACGTGTGTCAAGAACCACTGTATCTTCGTCAAGAAGGGCTTCTTTGAACTCTTTTGGAGACAAGTAAGCACCTGTTGTTTCAAGTGGGTTGATGTCGTTGTCAAAGTCATTGTCTTCCAAACCAAGGTGGACAATTTCTTTCTTGTAGCGAACAAACATCTTCTTGAAGGCTTGTTCACTTTCTTCGTCAATCTTGAACCAGAGGTCTTCCATACCTGGGAGGCTGTGAACGTAGTCCATGTATTTTTGAGTTGTTTCGTAGTCACCTGAAACAGTCCCGTTAATCCCCTCGTCAGCGACGAGGATACGGCCTTTGAGACCGATTGATTTACAGAAAGCCAAGTGATCTGCCGCAAATTGCTCTGCATTTTCAATTGGAGTATAGAGGTAGTAAAGTAAGACACGAATATCTTTTGCCATAAGATTTGTTCTCTTTTCTATTCTTAAATTTTCAGAATTTTTCATTCAACTATTCTAGTATACCCACTTGAGAAAACGAATGCAATTTATTTGACCGAAAATTATATAGAGAGACCTACCACTGCACTTCATCAGTAACCATAGCGAATCGCAGATAATTCTCTCAATTTTTTGATTTGCTTAGCTTGACTTTCTGACAAACCCAGCTTGTTATCAATCAACACACGTGAGATGTCAACGTTCATTTGGCTCAGAATAAATGGAGTAGAGGTTCCATCGTCCTTTAATCGTTTTTGATAAATCACTAACTGATTTTTCAGGGGAGCAAGTTGAGGCGCAACCTTTATATCTTCCAATAGATGATCAATGATGGTCATCGCTTCACAACGTCTTTCACTTCCTCCAGCAAACCATTTTAATGGTGTCATACTCATTTCCCTCCTGAAATTCGCTTATAAATTGAAAAACTATAATTCCTAACTCTCCAGCCAGTATTTTACCCAAACACCCTATGTAAAAAAGTCAGCAAAAATGGCAAGGTCGCTACAATATTATTGATTACATGCACCGCATAGGAAGGATAAATGCTCTTGGTATAACGGGTCAAACCAGCAAAGATGATTCCAGATGTTGTAAAAACGAAAATATCTAACAGACTAGGCAGGCTTGAAAAATGAGGGAGAGCAAATAAAATAGAAGGAAGAAGCAAATCAAGACCAAATCTCGAATCTTTAAAAAAGGCGTGTTGCAGTAATCCTCTATAGATTAACTCTTCCATCAGTGGAGTCAGAAAAACAGGGCTATATAAATACCTAGCTCTGCAAAGTTAGTCCCACTATAACCAATCAATACAGCCCAACCTTCCGCAGTTGACTGAACATGTTTAGCTGTCTGAACGTTAAAAGAGATCTGGAGCACTACCACTAATACTGTCAAAATCGAATACCAAAGCCATTTTTCTCTTGGAATGCGAAAGAGATAACCATGGCCTGTCTTAACCAGAATCCAAATCATGACTCCGATAAATAGCAAACTCAAGATATTTTGAATCCAGAAGAAATTGCCTATCTGGGAAGAAAATTGCCAATAGTTTTGGACAATAAGCGTCAGCTGAGAAAGACCAAATACGAAAAATAGGTAAGAGAAGACAGCACTCATTTTGAAAAGAAGGCGATATTTTTTCATAATAAATCCCCTATAGATGTATGTGTATCACATCGCAGAAACCCTCAGAACCACTGTTTTCATTTTTACATCCTAAAAATCACTACCTCCCCTAGAGAACTAAGGAAGGCAGTGATCACATTTTTAGGAATTAGGAATGAATACACGAAATCAATCGTTCTTATGATTTTTTGTTTTTCAAGAATTCGTCGTATTGTTTTTGCATTTCGTTCAACACTTTTTCGTAGGCACCTTCAGATTTCAATTTTTCCATCAATTCTGGGATTGCTTTATCTGGGTCTACAGTACCAGTGTTGATAGCTGTATCGAATTGTTGCATTGTGTTAGAGATTGCTGAGATTTCAGATTTCACACTGTCAGTGTTAAAGATGAATCCAAGCGCTGGAGATTCTTTAGCTTCTGCCAATTGTTTCTTAGAATCTTCGATTTGTTGGTCTGTAACGTTTTCGTTGATGTAAAGAATCCAGTTGTTACCAGTGTTCCATCCACCCATGTGAGTGTTTCCTTTGTAGGCATCAAGGACGCGTACACGGTTTTCTTTACCTTCAATTTTTTCCCAGTTCTTGCCTTCTGGACCGTAAACAAGACCGTTCAAGAGTTCTGGGTTGGTGTTCAAGAGGTTCAACACTTCCATTGATTTTTCTTTGTTCTTAGAGTTGTTTGAGATGACAAAGTTAGCAACTTGTGTTGTTTGGTTTTTCTTGATAAAGTTAGTGATTGGTTTGATTTGGATATCTTTGTTCGCAACACGTGAGAGCAAGCTGTTACCGTAGTCAGCTGGTCCTACTGTTTCTTCACGAACGAACCAAGTATCTTGTTGAAGGTCAAATGAAGTGTCGCTTGTTGCTACGTCTTTTGGAATGTACCCTTCTTCATAGAATTTGTGAAGAGTCTTCAAGTGTTCTTTGAAACGAGGCACTTCGTAACGGTTTACGATCTTAGTAGTGTCTCCTTCAAGGTCGATAACAAATGGAAGTCCGTTTGGTACTGGGTAGTCAAAGTTATCAGATGGGATAAAGTTCTTCGTAACCGCAAATGGTACTACGTCTGGAGCTTTTTCTTTGATTTGTTTCAAGACTGGTTCAAGTGTTTCGTATGAAGTGACACCTGAAATGTCAATACCATATTTTTCAAGAAGAGTCCCGTTGAAGGCAAAGTTTTGAGATGATGCAACGTTAGCCGCAACTGGAACAGCATAGATCTTACCGTTTATAGTGTTCCCTTTGATGTAAGCTGGGTCAAGTGCTTTGTAAAGCTCTGCTCCTTCTTTTTTATACAATTCTGTTAAGTCAGCATAGGCACCTTTTTGAGCATTTACGACATAGTTAGATGCAAATGCGATATCATAGTTTTCACCAGATGATGTGATAACAGACATTTTCTTATCATAGTCACCCCATCCGAGGTATTGGATATCCAATTTGGCACCAACTTTTTCACCGATGATTTTGTTAGCATTTTCTAGCAATTCATCCAAGTTATCTGGTTTGTCACCGATTTGGTACATTTTGATTACAGGTTTTTCACCTGAAGTAGTATCTGCAGCTTTTTTGTTGTTACCTGTAAGGTTTCCACAAGCAGCGAGACCAGCAGCCAAAGCGACTACACTAGCAGATGCAAAAGCATATTTTTTCCAGTTTTTCATGATAAAAACTCCTTTTTTGTTTTTAAATTTATAAACGATTTAATGATCTTTACTTCAGTCACTAAGATGAAGTTGGGAAGGGAGAAACGGTGTTTCTCAGCAAGTGCTATTCTTTCACACCACCGATCGTCAACCCTTTAACAAAGTAGCGTTGGAAGAATGGATACAGAATCGCGATTGGAAGGGTTGCAACCACAACCATGGCCATACGACCTGTTTCTTTTGGTAGAGCAACTCCCAGTTGGCCAGATAGGCCGACTGCTTTTGCAATGTAGTCCATATTTTGCTGGATTTGCATAAGCAAATATTGCAATGGATACAAGTTATCACTCTTGATGTAAAGAAGGGCGTTGAACCAGTCGTTCCAGAAGCCAAGAGCTGTCAAAAGCGTGATGGTTGCGATACCTGGAAGTGACAATGGCAAACAAATCTGGAAGAAGATCCGAGCTTCACTGGCACCATCGATACGAGCAGATTCGAGAATGGCTTCTGGAATGGTCTTCTTGAAGAAGGAACGCATCAAGATGATGTTGAATGGTGAGAGGAGCATTGGAACAATCAAGGCCCAAACGGTATCACCCAGTTGAAGCAGGCGAGTAACCACGATATAGCCTGGTACCAAACCAGCATTGAACAACATACTAAGAAGAGCGAAGATCGTAAAGAATCTGCGGTACTTAAAGGTTGTACGTGAGATGGCGTAGGCATAAGTGGTTGTAATGAAGACGTTGGTCACTGTTCCGACTACGGTTACAAACTGAGATAAAGAGCGCTTGGAGGATCTTATCTTTAAACTGAGCTAAGAACTGGAATCCATCTACACCAAACTTCGAAGGGAAAAAGCTATATCCATACTGGAGGATGCTCTTTTCGTCTGTCACCGAAATGATGATAACGAAGATAAAGGGCAAGATACAAGAAAGAGCGATCAAACCAGAGATGATACTAAAGAAGATATCTGCTTTCTTACTGAAGGAGTGAATGCCGACATTATCGATTTTTTCTTTTTTAATTTTCTTTTCTGCCATATTCTCCCCCTTTCTAGAACAAAGCTGAGTTTGGATCAACTCGTCTTGCAAGCAAGTTTGATAGAATAACCAGTATCAAGCCGACAACGGATTGGTAAAGACCGGCTGCTGAAGCCATACCGATATCTGCTGTCTGAGTCAAACCATTAAAGACATATACATCCAAAACGTTGGTTACATTGTAAAGCTGACCAGCATTATGCGGGATTTGATAGAAGAGACCAAAGTCTGCACGGAAGATATTTCCGACTGCAAGGATGGTCAATACAGTTACAAGTGGAGTCAACTGAGGAATGGTTACGTTGCGAATACGTTGCCACTTGCTAGCCCCGTCCACTGTTGCTGCTTCGTAGTAGGTTGGGTCAATTCCCATGATTGTCGCATAGTACATGACACTGCTATATCCAAATCCTTTCCAAATACCTAGGAAAAGGAGAAGGTATGGCCAAATGCCTAAGTCAGCGTAGAAGTTGACTTCCTTCATGCCAATGGATGTTAGGAAATGGTTGAAGACCCCTTTGTCAATGTTTAGGAAAGCATCTGTAAAGAAACTAATGATAACCCATGACAGGAAGTAAGGGAACAACATAGACGTTTGGAAAATCTTAACCATTCTCTTAGAGCGAAGCTCGCTGAGGATAATGGCAATCCCTACTGATACAATCAAACCGATAAAGATAAAGCCGAGATTGTAGAGAACGGTATTTCGAGTGATGATAAAGGCGTCTTTTGAACTGAACAAGAATCTGAAATTATCTAACCCGACCCATTTACTATTCACAATACTATCTATGAAACCATTACTGGTCATATGGTAGTCTTTAAAGGCGACCACATTCCCAAATACTGGAATGTAAAAGAATAGAATCAACCAGAGTGCCCCTGGTAAAACCATCAAGAGAAAGATCCAGTTATCTCTCAAGGTCTTTGAAAACTTTTTCATACTTTCCTCCCTTTTTATTCCTAAAAACTGATTTCACCGAATTTTTAGGTTTGATAACGATTACATTATTAGTATACTCCTAATTGATGGCTAGGTTAAACTACTAATTATAGAAAAAACTCCACAAATTATTTTTTGTGGAGAAGTTTTTTATAAGAAATAGGTTTCACGAGAAACACTCTGAACAAGGGGCACTGTTCTTGTTTTTATACTCAATGAAAATCAAAGAGCAAACTAGGAAGCTAGCCGCAAGCTGCTCAAAGCACTGCTTTGAGGTTGCAGATAAAACTGACGAAGTCAGTAACATCTATACGGTAAGGCGAAGTTGACGTGGTTTGAAGAGATTTTCGAAGAGTATTAAGTCGTATAAATCGTCGATGCGGTCGCAATGGTATGCCACTGGTTGGCTGTTGTGGCTGCAAAGTCCTTGTCTCCATAAAAATCGTTAAATGGAAGGATTTCAACGTCTAATTCTTCGATGCGGTCAATCTGACCAGACAGATAAGCCTCGATGCGACTCTCTGCTCGTTTGATACGTTGCAAGAGTCCGCCCATGCGGATATCGACTGTATCCAAGCCAAAGACCTTGTTTTCTTTCAACCATTGACGGCTAAAGAGCGCATGGAAGTGTTCAATCTCACTTCTGAGTTTTGGCAATTCTTGTCTGGCGATTTCTCTCAGACTTTCTTTATCGTTTACTTGGTAGGCCTGACGAATGCGTCGTCCCACATCCACTTTACTGCTTAAAATCTGGTTCAACTGAGCCTGTGTTTCAAAGAGGTAAGAGTAGGCACCAGCTTTTTCTTTGATTTCAGCAAGCGTCTCAGCTGCCTGAGCAAAGTGTGGCCCGTCCTGTTCAGGTGTCATGTGTCGATCAAGAATCGGACAGAGAACATCCTGATAAAAGGCATAGCGGTTGGGATTGATCCCGCTGAGATTGCCTGGTAGGTCTGGCAAGAGATTAGCTAGGTCAATCTGCATAAAGTCCTCAACCGATAGACCCGTATTGGTCTTGAAGTGTGCAGACAAACGGTCTAGGTCATTGCGGTAGCTGAGTTCTGCCCAGATTTGTAAGCTTGGTAGGATAGAAAACTGGGCTGTCTCGCCACCATTATCCCCCCCAACCAGTTACGATGACTTCTTTGATCTGATTAGCACGACAGGCTTTATTGGCCTCGATAGCCACTAGACGGCTGAAATGGTTGTGTGGGGTAAAGCCAATCCACTTCCAAGCACCACCTGCAAAGGCGATATCTTGGCTAATCTTGTGGTGATTGCGGAAATTACGATTGTACTTTTCTTCGCTATCTTGGTAATAATCCCAATAAACCAAGGTTACACGGTTTTTGAGACGATCTAGGTAGACACGAGTTTCCTCAGGAATTTCCACATCACGGTCGTACTGGCCATCTGCTGACATGAGTTTGAAAAACATGTCACTCCACATTTGGCAGTGGAAACCATACTTATCGGCAATATCCAGCACGCGCTCCAAGTGTTGACACATGAGGAGACTACGGTCCACAACACCGTTCAAAATGAGGTAGCGCCCCAAACCAACCAAGTGAGCTTCGTCCATCCCGATATTGACCTTGCGTGTCTGCAGTTTAGACAGAGTGGCAAACATCCCGTCAATCAAATCATAAACCTTTTCTTCACCGATAAGGAGAATGTCCTCTACATCACGGAGTTCTTGCACTTCTTTGACACCCCATTTAACGAAGGCCGACAAATGAGCCAAGGTCTGGATGCAAGGCACAAAGGTCATGTCAAACTGCTGGGCGTAGGCTTCTATTTCCTGCAACTCCTCAGCCGAGTAAGCACCACGGAAATAACCAAAGTAAGGTTGTCCCTCAATCTGATAAGTATCTTCCATGTAAAGCTCAAAGGTTGAGTAGCCCATGAGAGCCAAGACTTCAATCATCTGTTTGGCAGAAGCCACATTTAGTACTGCATTTCGCGAACAGTCTGCCATGTAGGCCAACTCTTCGTAAGCAGCTTGTTCTTCAATCTCTACCTTATCACCATCTTTTAAGGCGCTTGCTAGCAAGGATAGACCGCGATACAGTTGGTGAGGTTTGTCATAAGTCAGTTGATAGTGGCCTCCCTCACCCTTGATAGAGATAGAGGCTTGGTCAGACTGAGCGACTGCCACCTCTACATCTGCTAGCGAAATATGCTTTTTAAGCAACTCTAATGCTTGCTCTTGTTTGGGACTAAGTCCTGTAAATCTTACCATTGATTTTCCTCCTGCAGCCAGTTGACAAGGGCACCGTAGAGATTGGCATCTGCGTGATAGGTGCAGGCTTGGATAACTGGTGCGACCGTGTATTCTTCGTAGGTTTCAACAAATGCATCAACAGCTTTTTTGACGCCTTGGATAAAATCTGGATTTTGACTGATAGAGCCTCCCAGACTAATGACATCTGGGTCGATGAGATACTGAATATTGAGCAAACCTTGCGCCAGATTGCGGTTCATGCGCAAAATAGCTTCTTGACAGAGGGCATTACCAGCTGCAGCTTCTTGGTAAATCTTGCGACCATCCCAGTCAGTCTGACCAGATTTTTCAATTACGTAGCGAACCATGTTTCCTGTAGAAGCTAATAGTGACCAGTTGTTGAGTTTTTCAGCTGGTTCAATGGTTGTCATGTAGCCAAACTCACCACCTAAGCCGTGGCGACCACGGTGAAGTTTCCCATTGATAATCATAGCTCCGCCAATTCCTGTCCCAATCACGACACAGGCTGCATTTCAATCTCTGGGTGAGCCAGCAGTTCACTAAGTCCAACACAGTTGGCATCATTTTCTAGATGGATAGGGAGTTGATGATGAGCAAGAGTCTCATACCAAGAAAAGCCATGAATGTAAGGTACGGCACTGATTCCCTCAATCACACCTGTTTCTTGATTGACCGCTCCTGGAACGCTCATGGCAATGCCCTTATAATCTTTCTCTGCCAAGCATTTGTCTAGCCAAGTCAGTAAATCCTCCAAGTTTTCTGGTGTCGGTGTACTTGTCTTATCTAGTATTTTTCCATCAGGAGTCAGACTGGCAAATTTAATCCCAGTCCCTCCGATATCAATGGTTGCAATCGTCATATTTTCACCAAAAAAGGGGCAAATCAGTAATTAATCCTTACTCTTTCGCCCCTCCTTTCTATCTCATAGCATTAGTTATCAAACACTTTAAAACTGTTAAATGTCTTCTTTTTTAATCAATTCTGTGCGAATTTCTTGTGGTGCTAAGAGTCCTGAATGAACGGGATATGGTCGCTCAAGTAAGTCAAGAATGGTTTGTTGCTGTTCTGATATACGCACATTTTCTTGACTCATATTGTAGTAACGGAGAACATACCCTTCTTCATTTTCAGCCACTTTAAAGGCTGTCGGGCAGACTTGTGGCAAGCTGAGCGCTGCATGACTCAAGAGGCTACCAGTCGCAGCAACACTTCCTTCTTGTTTAGCAACTTGAAGACTAGTGAATGGTGTTTGGAAGGCTTGGCACGACGGAAGGCTGAGAAGCGTTCCCCTGCTTGGTGGCATTCGAGAGCAAACTCGACTTCAAACTCACGCAAGCACTGAGCCTCTGGTGTCGGGAAGTAACCCCAGTCACCTAGCTCACCTGAGGCACGAAGAATGGTCACGGCAATGGTATCGTCTCCAAGGATTTCATACTCGTGCAATCCTTTATTGGCCACTGTCACCCCTTTTTCATCATCATAAAGGCTGACGAAGGCTTGTTGGTGTTGAGGATTTTCAGGATTTTCCCAAGAAGCAGCTGGTTTGTTTGATCGTGTCACCACCTCATAAATGCTTTCAGAGTCATTGCTTGGACGCGTGTTATGAGTCTTAACCAAGAGACGGATACGGTGGTCCTTGGCTGTGTTGGTAAAGCGAGTCTTGAAACGAATTTGTGGATTGTCAACAAAGACGGTCATCTCTGTTTCCAGAGGAAGGGTTGTCAATTCTTCTGAGCGCCCAGCTTCACGCGTCATAAACTCGATGATGCCTCTTTGTTCTGCATCCAGTTTTTCGTCTGCACTTACTGGAATTGTCAATTCATGCTTGAGCAAAATCTTGGCAAAACGAGCTGTATTTTCCAAGACTTCACAGCCTTTGAGTTCTGCGTAGATAGGCTCTGTTCCTTTTGGTTGGAAGTAGATATACTCATTTCCGATATCACCACGGTCTTCAAAGCGAATAACATCTTCATAAGCTTCATGAGTTGTCTTGTCGTAGACTGTGATAGTATCATCCACACTGACCGTTACAAATGGCGTATCGATCACTCCGTTTTGGTAAATACCGTCACGGTGTTCTTGTTCTCCTTCGAGCAATTGGAAAGTTGTCCAAGAAAGTGGTGCCAGATGAACCGGTACTGTCACGCGCACTTGTCGAGCGATGCGAGCCTGACGGAACTTATCTTTTGGCAAATCATACTCAAAGTTAGCTCCCAGATCTTCGATTTTCGCTTCTACAGCATGCCCTTCTAAGTCTTCGACACGGTAGTTTGGCAAGGTCAAGGCTGCCATCTTCTTGTAGCCTTCTGTTGGGTGCAATTCTTTGAAATCACAAGTCGCCACATCAATCACGGTGCTGACTGTATCAACCTTGTCATGCAAGCCTGTGTTAATGACGGTAAAGAGATAGTCGCTTTGGGCTTCATGAGTTGCGATTTTGCCCTTCCACTCATTGAGAAGATTGGTCTTAATGAAATTTCCGACTTGGTTGACCTTGGCAAAACGTGTTTCCATCTCACGGTGAACCTCGTCCACACTACAGCCACAGATACTATCATGTGGCGCATTTTGTAGAAGGACTTTCCAAGCATAGGTCAACTGGTCCTTATGGTTGTGGCCGCCAGTGATGACAGTCAATGGCTCCACTACTTGTTCTAGGAGGTTGCTATTTTCTTGGAAAGCTTGTTTGAGGTAAATACGGGATGAAGAAGTGTTAGCAAGTGTATACCAACCGTCTGTTTCTTGACTGGTCAACTCACCTGTAACCGTAGATAGTTGCTCAGGCAGAGCACTTTCTACTGCGTGGATATAGTCATCAAAGGAACTATGCACAAAGGTCACATCTGGGAAGAGTTCATTTGCTACACGAATGGCTTCGCTCAGATTTCGCTGTACAGGCTGGTGGTCACATCCGTTCATCATCAACCATTGGTTGGTCGAAGCGTAGTCACGCACGTCTGACAATTTGTTTCCAAAAGGCAAGGGCCTCATCCTTATCAACAGGGATTTCATTCCCGTTACTGTACCAGTTGGCGAAGAGGATACCGAGGACACGACTTCCATCAGCGCCCTGCCAGTACATTTCTGAAAACTGAGAAGTAAACTGCTCATCTTCGAGGACTTGGTTGTCAAAGCCAATCGGCTTCACACCACGCCCAAAGGCTGCCACGTGAATGCCTGATTTTTGAAGGATTTGAGGCGCTTGTCCCATATTTCCAAAGGTATCTGGGAAGTAACCAATCTGAGTGGATTTGCCCCATTTTGCACATTCTGCTTGACCAATCAAGGTATTGCGGACGTTGGCTTCACTTGAAATCAAGTAATCATCCTGCAAGATGTAAAAGGGACCAATTTTAAGTTTGCCCTCGTCAATGTAACGTTGAACCTTATCGCGATTTTCAGGACGAATTTCCAAGTAGTCATCCAGGACAATGGTTTGTCCATCCAAGTGGAAACTCTTGAACTCAGGGTCATTTTCAAAGAGATCAAAAAGATTGTCAAACAATTCCACCAACTGCATCCGGTGGCTTTCAAAAGGCAAGTACCACTCACGATCCCAGTGACTGTGTGAGATAATATGTACAACAACATTTTCCATGAAGTAAAACCTCATTCTAACTTAAATTTTAACGTTTTAAATGTAAAGGTGTGATTCTGACACGAATCGGTGAAACTAAAGCGCGCTCCTTAGCGAATATCCAGGTAATCCAAGACTAATTCACAGAACATCATGTTGGCCCAAGAAAACCATTCACGTGAGTAAAGCGTTGGGTCATCCACGTGGAAGCTTTCGTGCATGACACCTGTACCACCGTCGCAGGCAACGAGCTGATCCAGCAAGAATTTCTTCTCTGCCTTATCACTTGTTGTCAAGCCTTGGATAGAAAGGGCAATCGGCCAGATATAGCGATAGAAGGTATGAGAACTTCCGAGACCACTAGCATATTCACCTTGGTAGAAGTATGGATTTTCAGGGCTCAGAATGGTACGGCGTGTGGCTTGATACACTTCGTCTTCAATGTCGCAATAGCCCAGATAAGGCGCAGCCAGCAGACTCGGTACATTTGGATCATCCATGATGCTAGCATTTCCTAGGCCATCCACTTCAAAGGCGTAAATCTTTTCACCCTTGCTGTTAGTTGTGTAAGCGTAATTTTCGATGCCTTCTTGGATTTCAGCTTGCAGGCGTTTAGCGTCTGCCACGATGTTTTGGTTATCAGCTAGATCCAGTTCTGCAAAGATTTCTTGCACATACCCCAAGACGACTACGGCAAACATATTGGACGGAATCAAATAGCTATACTGACAGCAGTCATCACTTGGACGGAAGGCTGACCAAGTCATACCAGTCACTGCAAAATCAGGTCCAAAGCCATCATTTACTAAGGTGTCTTCCTTGCGGTCCGTATCCCTAACAAAACGATAAGGAGAGTTCTTGTGGTCTTGTTCCACTGTCCAGAGGTGAAGGATTTCCTTGGTCGCTACGACAAAAGTCTCATCAAACTGACTGGTCTCTCCAGTCTCTTTCCAAAGGAGATAAGCCAGCTGCAAAGGATAGCAAAGCGAATCCACCTCGTACTTGCGTTCCCAAATCCAGCCATTAAGCTCTGTGTGATCAGTCTCATGGTGCCCCTTCCAATTCTCCTCAATGTTAAAGGAGTTGGCATAAGGATCCTTGAGAATCAAGGTCATCTGACGCTTTACCAAACCTGCAATGGTCTGACGTAAGAGAGAATCTCTTTTAGCCACATGAAGGTAGGGTCTGAGTTGGGCTGTCGAATCCCGAAGCCACATGGCAGGAATATCCCCTGTCAGTACAAAGGTCGAGCCATCTTCGAGGATTTCAACTGTATTGTCCAAGGTGTCAGTATAGCAACGCTCGAAGACATCCACCCACTCCGGATGGTCCTTAGCCCGCTCCGCTACTTCGTCTAACCATTTTCTAACAATTTCTTCGAATAAATCATCATGCAGTTTCCTCTTTCAAACAAGTTTCATGTTCAGTATATAGTTTTTGAGACAGAAAATACATACACAAATGATAGTCATTTTTCTACAAAATTGCTTACTTTCGAACCCCGTATCTAAAGGTCTCATTTTTCTGATATAATGTAGAAAAACAGCTAAAGGAAATACCATGAAACCACTACTTGAAACCATCGATACCCGCTTTGGGACTGCCAACAAACACGCCTTTTCTCGAGGAAATACCCTGCCCTACACGGGTGTCCCTTTCGGGATGAATTATTTTGTTCTCCAGACCAGTGACCAGGAGGGAGCTTGGTTCTTCGATCCGCATCTGCCCATCTTTCAGGGGATTCGCTTAACCCACCAGCCCAGCCCTTGGATTGGGGACTACTCATGGCTCCTTCTGACACCTGTCACAGGTCAGCTTGGGGGGGAGACAGTCTCTTTCACCGCCAGTCTTCTTATGATATAGATAAAGCTTGCTTCCAGCCTCACTATTTGAAACTCTTTTCTCTGCGCTATCAGATTGAAACCCAGCTCACACCGACTTGCTATGGTGCTTCTATTCGTTTGGAACAAAAGCAAGGCAAAAACCTCTCCCTCTATCTTCACGTAGCAGATGAACTGACCGTAGAGCAAGTAGATAAGCGGACTCTTGTCCTAAGACAAGAAGGCAAAACTGAGACCAATAAAAATCCACTGATACTCTTCACCGCCCTACAAATAAATACGGATATTCTTGCTGTCAACCAAGAAAGCGGAAACTGGCGGATTGACTTCGAAGATAGCCATGCCGAGATTCAACTAGCGACTTCCTTTATTTCTCCTTCTCAAGCGCTGCTCAATCTACCTCAAACGGACTTCGATAGCTGTAAAGCAAATGCCCAAGCGGACTGGGAAAATCTCCTCCATCGTTTTGATGTGCTGGAAACAGGAGAGGCTGACCGAACCTTCTTTGACCACTGCCTCTACAGACTCTTCCTCTTCCCACAGACATTTTATGAAGTGAACGAGTCAGGGCAAGCCATCCACATGGATCTAGCTACTGGTACTGTCAAGCCCGGCGTCCTCTTTAGCAACAATGGTTTCTGGGATACCTTCCGCACCACCTTCCCCTCTTTGCCCTTATCATACCGGAACACTATCGTCTCTTTTTAGAAGGCTTTCTCAATAGCTACCACGATACTGGATTCCTTCCAAAATGGCTAGCTCCAGACGAACGGGGTATGATGCCTGGTACCCTTTTAGATGGCATTATCGCAGACAGCGCCTGCAAGGACATGGCCCCCGACCTAGAAAAAGAACTCCTTCAAGCCATGCTGGAGACAGCCACTAAGTCCGACCCTCTCGGCATCAATGGCCGCCACGGACTAGCCCAATACCAAGAACTGGGCTACCTCTCTACCGACCACCACGAAAGCGTCAGCCATACCCTAGACTATACCTATAGTGATTTTTGTATCGCCAGCTGTGCCGAAAAACTAGGTCAGAATGACATCGCGAAAACTTATAGAACTTCGTCACAAAATTACCACCATCTATTTGACACTGCGACGGGCTACATGCGTGCGCGAGATAGCCAAGGCAACTTCCGCCCCGACTTCTCTCCTTATAGTTGGGGACGCGACTACGCCGAATGCTCTGCCATTCAAGCGACCTTAGGCGTCCTCCACGACATCCCAGGCTTAATCCAGCTTATGGGCGGAAAAGAAGCCTTCAGCCGCTACCTTTTGAAAGCCTGTCAGGGTGCTCCTCTCTTTGAAACGACTGGCTATGGTTATGAGATTCACGAGATGAGCGAGATGGCTACAGCTCCTTTTGGGCAAATGGCTATTTCCAACCAACCTAGTTTCCACATCCCTTATCTCTTCCGCTACAGTGACTACCCTGACTACACTGCTCTACTCATCAAGTCGATAAGTCAGAAAGCCTTTCACCCAAGCTGGCAAGCCTATCCTGGCGATGAGGATAATGGCAGTCTCTCTGCTTGGTACATCTGGTCAGCTCTTGGATTCTACCCGACCTGTCCAGGCAACCCAGCTACGACCTCGGAATCCCTATCTTTGACCATCTGCGTGTCTATCTAGCTAAGGAAAATAAATGGTTAGATATCCATGCCGAGCAAAACCACAGCCATTTTAACTTTGTCAAAGAATGCCGATTGGACAAGACCATAGTATCTAGCATTCAACACCAAGACCTCTTGAAAGCTGAGCAACTAACCTTTACACTTAGCTGGTTGCCAAATCACTCCTAACCAAAAGAACCTTTGCATCGCGCAAAGGTTCTTCTTTTATGAAACTTGGACCTGAAGTTGGTCAACCAGCTGCCCATCTACTGTCAAATTCAGATAAAAACCTAAGCTTTTATCTCCTGAAAAATACAAGGTTGGTATCGTCAGCCTTTTTTCAATCTCACCAACTTGCAACGCAAGGACTTGAATCTCGTCCCGATAGGCGACACCATGCACACCCGTCCCTGGTTGAATCGAAATCTTAGCTTCCAAAGGAATGCTAGATTCTATGCGCTTCACTGTAAAGTGGACATTTTCTCCCTTGGTCACAGCTAGACTTTTTTCTGAAAACTCTAATTGCTGAATAGCTTCTTTTCTCGACAAGGTAGGTGTTTTATAGAGTGAAATCTTGGTCAACAAAGGCAAATCCTGTGCCTCTGTAATGATCACGCGTATCTTCTGAGCCTCAACGACTGATCCTCGTAAGAGACGTTTGTAGCCAACAGTATAACCAGACCCAAACTCCTGCCAGACACCATCCAACTCTACCTGAACATGGAAAGCAGCGATGCGTTGCCCCAGCTTCAAATCTTCTCTTAACTCAATCACATCAAAAGTTTAGGTGATCCTAAATCGAGTTCTAATTGGATTGGCAACTCTGCATCACTTGCCCAAGAACTAGCCTCCAGCCCATCTGTCAGATGATGACAGGCATAGTCTGGTGATAGAGCAGGGCCAGATACCTTGGCTCCCAGAGCTAAATCTTCCCTATAGAGTGTGTCACGGTAGGCAGCAAATTCATACAGTCGCTGGATATCCCTTTCATCAAAGAGACCATCTTGGTTTGGAGGAATATTGAGCAAGAGAGGGGTTCCCCGCCCCACTGAGTGAAAGTAGATTTCGACCAATTCCTCAAGAGACTTGGGATCCTGATCCTCATGGAAAAACCAACCCGGCCGAAGGGATACATCTGCCTCACCGATTGAAAACAACGTACCCGAGGGATCACCGTGCTGTAAATAATCTAATGCAGCCTCTGTCCCCAACTGATCTGGCTTGACTTTCTGCCACAAGGGATCCCCTGCATAGCCCCGTTCATTGCCAATCCAGCGAATACTAGTTCCCTCCGTTGAGAAATCAAACAATCGCCCTGCAAGTCACGAATGGTTTCAAACCAATTCTCAAACTCATAGTTGACCTGCTGGGCCCCTTCCCCTCGAGCACCATCCATCCAAACCTCAGCGAACTTACCAGCATTCCCATAGTTAGGATTTGATAAGATTTCCTTCAACTGAGCCAGATAATAGGCATTGTAGTCTGCTTCTCGGTCCACATGATAGAGGGGACTATGGGCATCCCAAGGAGATAAATATACTCCCATATCCATGTCAAACTCAGTTGCAGCTTGGGAAACTTCAAGGAGCAAGTCCCCCGCTCCTTTCCTCCAAGGACTAACCTTGACCGAATAGTCTGTGTATGCTGTCGGGTAGAGCACAAAGCCATCGTGGTGCTTGACCACCAAAATCAGTTTTTTAAAACCTGTTTCTTTGAGCACTCGAACCCATTCACGCGTATCCAACTTGGTCGGATTAAATCGCTTGGGATCCTCTTGCCCACTTCCCCATTCTTGGTCATAAAAGGTATTGGGACCAAAATGGATAAAGGCAGCTAGTTCATCCTCTAAATAAGCTAGCTGGGCCTGACTTGGTAATGGTCCATGCGGCTTTATTTTCGTCATCATCTCACATCTCTTTCTCTTGTTCACAAAGTTATCCACAACTTGTGGATAAGAAAACATTCCTAAAAACTAGTTTTTTCAGTCTCTAGCTCACCTGTCCACCCTAAACATACCTTTGTCAAACAGCTCTGTACTAGGGTTTATACTAGCTTTCCAGAAAGTCACTAATATACGAAACTATTATCAGGATACTTCAACTCCCTGAGTTGTATGTCATTTCCTTCTAGACTTATCCACAGACTGTGAATAAACTAGTGTTCCAGACCGCTCTCTCCTTGACTATAACAAAAAGCGATAGCAGCGTCAATATGACTAAGATTCCTTCCTAAATCCCCTGAAAAGATTCTATAATTTGTACAATCATAGCTTTTGCATTCGCCTGCTAGTTAGAATCAGCCAATAGAAAATGACTTCTTTATCACATTGTGAACAGTACAGCTGTAGTACTATTGCGCCCACAACCTACTCAGATAATCGTTTCTAGCAAAAAATCCCGCAGATTTGCGGGATTTTTTCTTACATCAATGCGCCAACATTTCTTGGGCGATTTCTTGACCAGATAGGTTATCTGGATAGTAGGTTGGCCAGTTATCCATCTCTTCAAAGAGGGCTTCTTGGCTAGTACCTCCAAAGAAGATATGGAAATGTTCTGCCTTGACTGGGGCGATATTGTGGTCACTAAACTGAACGTACTTGAACTGTCCAGCATCCGCATCTGTCGCTTCAAAGAGGAAGCGCACGCCACGATTGCCTTTCTTATAAGTCAAGATTTTCTTGCCGACATACTTATACGTAAATTTCTTACTTTGTCCACCTTGAACAAATTCCATAGTGTTGTCCGTGATGTTGATCTTAGTCACATCTGTCTGATAGCCTTTTCTATAGTAAGCCTTATACTCATCCTTGGTCATCTTACCAGTCAACTTAGCCTTGTAGTCAATGACTTGATCAAAGGTCCCATCTTCAAGGAAAGGATAGACCGACTGCCAGTTGCCAACATAGTCACTCAAGGTACGATCTTTGACATCTGCATCCTCAAAGTAACCATTGTGAACTGTCTTGGTATTTTCTTCCTTCTCTGGCTCGATTTCCGGTCCTTCTTGGTCCGTTGTCTGTTTCAAAGCCTTGAGGTTTTTCTCCATCACGGAGATATAGTCCTCACCAGCCTTGGTTGCTTCTTCTGTTAGACTTTCTAGCGGATTGAGCACGTCTAGTTTGACACCTGTTTCTTTTGAAAGTGTATTAGCTAGGGCTTGTGAGGCATTTTCTTCAAAGTAGATATAGGAAATCTTGTTTTTCTTGATATACTCTGTTAATTCTGCTAAACGTGCTGCTGATGGCTCTGCATCTGGTGATAGACCTGAGATGGATACTTGCTTGAGACCATAGTCCAAGGCAAGGTAGTTAAAGGCAGCGTGCTGGGTCACAAAGCTCTTTTGTTTAGCTTGAGACAAGCCATCTGTGTAGGCCTTGTCCAAGGCTTGCAATTTTTCAATATAGGCAGCCGCATTCTTCTCAAAAGTCTCTTTTTTATCAGGATAATCTGCTGACAAGCTGTCACGGATATGTTCTACTAGTTTAATGGCCCGAACTGGTGAAAGCCAAACGTGGGGATCGTAGTCGTGATGGTGACCCTCACCGCCATGATCATGCCCTTCCTCTTCTTCCTCACCACCTGGCAAGAGGAGCATATCACCTGTTGCCTTGATGGTTTTCACTTTTTTCTTATCCAAGGATTCTAGCAATTTTGGAACCCAAGTTTCCATATTTTCATTTTCATAGACAAAGGTATCTGCGTCTTGGATTTTGGCAACTGCCTTGGCAGACGGTTCGTACTCATGGGGTTCTGTACCAGCACCGATTAGAAGTTCTACATTAGCAGTATCTCCTGCGACTTGCTTGGTAAATTCGTAGACAGGGTAAAAGGTTGTCACGATATTGAGTTTCCCATTTGCCTGTTTTTGATTGGAACAAGCCACTAAAAATAGAGCACATAGACTAGCTAGTAGTAAGCTCAGTTTTTTCATTTCATTCTCCTATTTGATAAAACGTTTCAGTAGACTGACTAACAAAAAGACAGCTACAAAGATAATGGTGATACTAGCGCTGGCAGGTGTTTCTGCGTAGTAGGAAATGTAGAGTCCTGCCACCATTCCCAAAAAACCAATAGCGCTGGCTAGTAACATAACGGATTTGAAGTTTTTCCCCAGACGAAGGGCAATGCTAGCTGGTAAGACCATAATGGTCGACACCAAAAGGGCTCCTGCAGCTGGAATCATAAGGGCAATGGCCACCCCTGTCACCATGTTAAAGAGGATAGACATGGTACGAACTGGCAAGCCATCCACAAAGGCCGTGTCCTCATCAAAAGTCAGGATGTACATGGGACGTAAGAATAAGAAAGTCAAGAGCAAAACGACCGCAGCAATGGCAAAGAGGAATAGCACCTGCTCCTGGCTAATGGTCACAATAGACCCAAAGAGGTATTGGTCCAAACTCATGGAGCTCGAACTTTTCCCCTTACTCATGACAATCAGAGACACTGCAAGTCCTGTTGACATGAGGATGGCAGTTCCGATTTCCATAAAGTTCTTATAGACTGTCCGGAGATACTCTAGAAAGACCGCAGCAATCAAGACGATAGCAATGGTTGAAATAGTTGGAGAAATTCCCAAAACCAGACCAAAGGCTACCCCTGACAGAGAAACGTGACTGAGGGTATCACTCATGAGACTCTGACGACGTAAGATAAGGAAGGTCCCAAGAACTGGAGAAAAGAGACTCATGGCAATGACCGCCAAGAAGGCACGCTGCATGAAGTCATAAGATAACAAACTAAGCATGGTCCACCTCCTGGTCGCTTTCGTGAACGTTGAAACAACGCCACGGTGAGTCTTGGTTACGGACTAGATGAATATTGCGATCCGCATAGTCCTTGACCTCCTCAGGGTCATGGGTAATCATCAAAACGGCCTTGCCATGATGGTGGGCACTATGGTGCATGAGTTCGTAAAATTCATTTTTGCTTCCAGCATCCATCCCAGTCGTCGGCTCATCCAAGACAAAGATATCTGGGTCAGAAGCAAACATCCGTGCAATAACCGCCCGTTGCTTTGCCCACCAGAGAGGGAACCAATCCGTTTATCACGGTGTTCCCACATACCAACTGAGTCTAGACTAGCCTTGATATGCTCCTCATCGTGGGCATTCAAACGACGGAACCAGCCCTTTCGCGGATAGCGACCCGACTTGACAAATTCATAAACCGTACTTGGAAAACCAGCATTAAAACTGGCAATCTGCTGGGGAAGATAAGCTATCCTAAGCTTTTTACCATGAGTATTTGTTTTTGAGATGGTTACCTTTCCAAGTCTTGGCTGCAAGATGCCTAGACTAGCCTTGATCAGCGTCGTCTTGGCAGCTCCATTTTCACCAGTCAGGGTAACAAACTCCCCACTATCAACACTGTAGTTGATGTGCTCGAGGACAGGCTCTTTGTCATAATAGAAAGACAAGTCCTCTACTGTAATATATCGCATTATTTGATTTCTCCTACTAAAGCAGTTAAAAACCGCTGGATGACTTCTTGTTCATTTGGAGTAAACTGATTTGCTACTTGTTCATAGGCTGAGAGCGTGTGTTCATGATGATGGTGGTGTTCTGCCGCTACTGGTCGAGCTAGCTCTGTCAGTTGATAAAAGATCACACGCGCATCCTTGGGATCTCTGGATGTCTCTAACATACCCTCTTTGACTAAAGACTTGATAGCCTTGGTCACTGCCGCCTGACTGACATTGAGACGACGAGCCAACTCCGAGTTGGTTAGGGATTCTTCTGACAGGAGCATGAGGATGTGTTCCTGAGTATTGGTCAAGGCTACATCACTGGTGCAATGCCCGATCAGAATTTCATGCTGGTTCTCAGATCTCAAGATTACCTCGTTTAAAAAGTTATCGATTTCCTGTGCAAGCTGTCTCATGTGTTACTCCTTCCCTAGCTATCTTTTCCGTAAAAAAACTTAGATAGCCACCGATTCTTTACTGGTTAATTATATCATAAACCAAAAAAAGAGTCAAGGGAAAAAAAGGCGTAAAAAAACGTTTCCCTAGACTCTTCTAGATGTGAAATTTAACCTATTTTTAGCTTTGGTTTTTCGGCTCGATAAGATACCTGCCAGACCAGCTACCATTCCCATCAAGAGCAAGAAGATGGATTGTTCACTTCCTGTATTTGGAAGAGCTTTTTCTGAGACAACTGCCTTCTTGCTAAATTGACCTGCCACCTCATAAGTAAGTGGTACATTTGTAGTCGCATCGCTAGCAGCTGCATTCGTTTGAGGAGTTTCTACTGGTAGACTAAAGTTTTTAGAATCCACAGAAATCGTCCGTGAGTTCGGATTGATCTTTTCATACTGGGTCAAATCAGCGGTTTTCAGATACTCTTCAAAGGCTGCATCCATAGAAGGACCTTCTTCTCGCGCACCACCTAACATCGTGTAGCCATCGCCACCTGCAGCTAGGAAATCATTGGTTGCGAGATAGTAGGTTTTTGCGAGGTCTAGGAGATCATAACGACCAGTTGTGCGGTTTTTGACCTGGATGGCCAAGACACGTTTACCTGATGGTAGGTTGGTATCATAGTAGACCTTCACACCTGAAACTTGCAAGAAGCCACCACTTGGTTCTAGCAATGGTTGTCCGTTCTCATCCAAGACCTTCTTGCCATCCTTATCGACCTGCAAGATAGAACCGAGTGACTTTTCAAACATATCCAAAACTTGTTGCCCAGTCACTTGGATTTGTGAGATGGTATTTCCAAAAGGAAGAACGGCAATGACATTTCCTTTAGTGATTGGTTTGCCTTTTGCAATGGTTTCACGCAAGCCACCACCATTTGTCACAGCGATGTCAGTCGGATGGCTAAATCCTGTTTGACCATACTGATAGAGAGAGTCTGCTACGACGTTTCCGAGGTTAGTTTCACGGACCCGAACATTTTCACGATCTCCGTTGAGTTCTACAGGGCTGTTTGAAACAATCTCAACTGCATTTTCAGCATCGTATTTGTTTAATGTCTTTGACTAGTTTTTCAACTGTTGGATTGGCTGGTAATTTTTTAGCATCAGCAGCCGGAATCTGAGTTGGATTGCCCAAAAGCTGACGTGATTTGTAGATAACTTTCCCTACATTATGAAGGTAGCTTCCTGTCTGGTTATAGGTAACATTGTCTCCATAAGTCGTTGATTCTACTGTATGAGAGTGACCATCGATTACTGTTACGCGTTTCCCTTTCAAACGAGGATTTTTAGACAAGGCTTCTGCCAAAGTTGAACCACGCCATTCTACTGGGGTTGTGGTATCCACACCCAAGTGAGCGAGCACAACATAGTGTTTGTAGTCCTTACCTTCTGCACGAGCCTTGGCTTGAACTTCTTCGATGACCTTATTGACTTCAGAGATTGGATCTGTAAAAGTTACCCCTTTAATGTTTTTAGGGTGAGTTTTTGTAGCAGTTTCAGGTGTTGTCACACCGATTACAACAAATTCATCACCTTCCACAGTCTTATCTTTATCAACGATTGTAGAAGCTTCAAAAAGACGAGCTCCATTGACATAAGTATTTGAGCTAAGTAATGGGAATTTCAAGATTTCCTTGTATTTCTTAGCTTCGTCTAAACCAAAGTCAAACTCATGATTTCCTACTGCCATGGCATCATACTGCATCTGATTGAGAATTTCAGCACGCGCTTCACCCTTGGTAGAGTTGGAAATCGGTAAGCCTTGAAAAGCGTCTCCCGCATCAACAACCAGAGTATTTTGATTTGATTTCGCGCGTTCCTGCTCAATGACAGTCGCTAACTTGGCATCTCCAATTACTCCCTTTTCCTCTACAATACGACCATGGACATCATTGGTGTGTAAGATAACGGTGTCCTTTTCTTCGCTTTTAGGAGATTCAGCAGGAGCTGACGGAGTTTCTGCAGGTGCAACCGCCTCTGAAGTTGCTGAAGTTTCCGGTACCGCAGGGCTCTCAACAGGAGCTGGAGTCGCCGACGTAGCAGGAGTCGCTACAACAGCTGAACTTTCTGCAGGAGTTGTTGCTTCTTCAGCATAGACTTGTCCAGCTAAGAAGGCTGGGGCTAACAGGGCTGTCGACAAGACAGGTAACAAAGAACGTTTGTTCATTTTAAAATCCCTTTCTTTTCTTTTTCTCTTTTATATTATACGCTATTTCTAAAAATTTTGAAACTTTTGACCTATTTTCATCTTAAATATTCGCCATTTAAACAAAAAAGCTTGGGTTTAAATCCCAAACTTTTAACTCATTTTATTGGAAATCTTTGATGTTCCCATCATAGGTCGCCCAGTCCTTGCTAAAGAAGCGGTCATTCATCTTGTAGTCTGGAGCTGGTTTCGGATCCGTCAAGAAAGGATTGACAACCTTATCAAAAGCTAGCCAACCTAACCATCCTAGATGAATGGTATCCTTAACAAAATAAGGGTCCCCTCCATTTTTTGAAAAATCAGCAATATTGGTAAAACCCTGACTTTCTAATTGGTAACGAATTTTCTCCACTGCATGCTGGTACATCTCTTCACTGAGCCCTGTGTACTCCATCCACTTCTTGTTAACCGGCTGAATTACAAAGAGCACATTGACATTCGACTTAGCAAATTGATTGAGGACCAGCTGCAAATCATTGTACTCAGAGGACTTGAGGAAGTTGTAATTTTTTTGATATCCTTCCCATTTTTTTAAATCCTTTTGAATCTCCCTCGTATAGAAATGATTTTCCATCCCCATATCGTTATTGGTCGTATTTGCTTCTGCGTCCTTACGAACAATTTTTTCTAACTCATCATAAGAAAATTGATCCGGAAGATCTTTTAAATAGTTCTCCACGTGTTCCTTGTACTTGAGTTGTCCTCGAATGGAGAATTGTCCAAAGAGAGCGGATTGTTTTTCGTTGAATCGCGCAAAAAGATCAATAGCAACCTGATCAACATCTGATAATTCTTCACCCTTTGACAGTTTTTGAACAATGCCTTTTAATGCAACATTAGGATTCTGCTTTAACAATCGAATAGCCGCATGCTTTGCAGCAATGTCACCAGATTGATTTCCCAAAAAAGCTGTCAATTGGTCACTGTTAAAAAATCTCTGAAACGCTGCGGGTTCATAATCTGTCTCCGTAAACCACTGAGGCGAAATCACAAATACAGCCTGCTTATTCTCTATTTCTGGCAAAATTTGCTGTAGACCAAAATATTGATTTAGAGAGGCTGCTCCTGCTTGACCTAGAAAGTAAGGACGATAGGGACGATGGTATTTTTCCGCTAAAACAGCTGGATGGACACTATCAAATCGAATCCATTCACTGGACCCTAGAAAGGGAATAAAACGCATATTTGGATCCGTAAGAGCCCTTACTTTTTGGCTTCTCTCTTTAAAACTCTCTGCACTAACAGAAGCCGCCGAATATTTCTCCTCCGTCAGATTATGGCTTGTTGTACCTGGATAAAAAAAAAGATGAGTAGAAGAACCAAAAATCCAGCAATGAAGATAGGCCCGAAGATCAGCCACAAGCGTTTAAGCATTCTTCAACTCCGTAATACCTTCTACGATTTTATTAGCCGTATTCCAGTCATCACGACCGAACTCCGTCACTGGAACACGAATGTCAAAACGGTTTTCAATCTCAACAATCAATTCAACCGTTCCCATGCTATCCAAGACACCAGCATCAAAAAGATCTTCATCCATCATGTCAGAAACATCTTCCATAAACAACTCATCAATAATTTCAATAACTTCTGATTTGATATCCATTTTTTATATCCTTTTATTTTTTAAACCATAAATCATTCAAAAATCCAGAAAAGATTAAGAATGAAACCATCACGACATGGAAGGTGACAACCATGCCAAGCAACTGAATCCAGCGATTCTCAGGTAAGGAACCCTTTCCAGCTTTTTTCCGTTCTTTATTGAGCGCTTTTTTCTTACGAACCCAAGCGTCATTGATGACTAGCCCAATCCCATGGAAAAGTCCGTAGGCGATATAGTACCAGGTCACACCATGCCAAAATCCCATAATCAGCATATTGAGAATATAGGCGACACTTGAAGTGACATTGCGATTTTTAAAGACCTTCTTTCTGGTCAACACCATGACCATCCGCATAAAGACAAAGTCACGGAACCAGAAAGATAGACTCATGTGCCAACGATTCCAAAATTCCTTTAAATCCCTTGACAAAAAGGGTTTGTTAAAGTTGATAGGACTATGAATACCCATCAAGTTTGAAATGGCTAAGGCAAACATAGAGTAGCCCGCAAAGTCAAAGAAGAGCTCCAGACCAAAGGTGTACATGACCGCTAAAGCGTAGAGGTTAAAGAAACCACCTGTCTGCAAGGCCAAATTTTTCAGCGGAGGCAATAGTGTCTCTCCTAAAATGTGAGCCAAGATAAACTTGTAGAGGAAGCCAAGCATGATATATTTGACAGCCTCTTCTAGCATATCCATCAGCTCATCCCGCTCAGGAATGGTCTCGTAATTTTCATTGAAGCGTTTAAAACGATCAATGGGGCCACTTGAGAAAGTCGGCATAAAAAGAAGAAAACGTAAGAATTGCCAGATCGTTAATTCCTTGATGACACCGTCTCTCAACTCAACGATAACCCCAACTGCACGAAAGGTCAAGTAAGAAATCCCTAAAAATCCAAACAAAGATTGAGGTCCATGAATAGCAGGAGATACTTTCACAAAGACGATAGGCAATAGGGATAGAAAGCTAACCAGGTAAAATATCCACTTACTATCCCGTTGTTTCCTGTACCTTTTGTAGAAAGATACAAGAAGTACTTGCCAGATAACATAAAGGATCAAAGCGCTTATTTGATTCGTCTTTCCACCAACCAACATGGTGACGATAAAGAAAAGACTAACGAGCACCTCATATAAGGCAAAACGTTTCTTGAAAAAAAGACCGATAAAGATAGGTAAAGTCGCAACAATTACGTATAAAAAGTACTGAAGATCACCATAAGGTTCCAAATGAGGTAGCTGTTTATAAAGCTCCATCATCTACTGTTTACCTCGTTGATCAAGCCCTTGATATCAATTTTACCATTAGGCGTTAGTGGTAGACTGTCTCGATAGAGAAACTTAGACGGCATCATATAAGACATCATGATATCTGCTAGATCTTCCTTGATAGCCTTGGTAATATCGATATCACGCTCAAACTGCTGACGGACACCATCCTTTAGGATGACATAGGCCAGTAGATTTTGTACCTTGTGGTCCTTATTATAACGTGGGACAGCAACAGCCGCCTCGATATAGCGAGACTTGTTGAGGTTTTGAGAGACATCTTCAAGCTCAATGCGATAACCATTAAACTTAATCTGGAAATCCATGCGTCCACCATAGAGAAGTAAGCCTTCATCTGTCATGGTTCCCACATCACCTGTGTGATAGGCTGGCAAGCCTTCAAATTCAAAGAAGGCTTCTGCCGTTTTTTCAGGATTATTCATATAGCCTTTTTGAAACAGCTGGCCCAGAAACGATGATTTCTCCCTGTTCACCATTTGGAACTTTCTTACCTTCCTCATCAATGACAAAGGTCGGAGAATCCGCCTTGGTATAGCCGATTGGCAGGCGTTTGAGAGTCTTCAACATCTCGTCTGTTACAGCAACTGCTGACAAAGCTACCGTCGCTTCTGTCGGGCCGTAGGCATTGATAATACGGGCATTTGGGAAACGCTCACGCAGTTTTTGAGCTGTTTTGACCGTCAATTCTTCACCATCAAAGTAGAAATGCGTGATTCCTGGCATTTTCTCACTGTTAAAGTCTTCTGACAACATGGCCATATCTGCAAAGGACGGTGTTGAGGTCCAGATAGCGATTGGCAATGAAAAAATCGTCGCAAAGAGTTTTTTGAAGTCCTGAGTAATGACTGAAGGAAGAGCGAAAAGCGTACCACCCAGTGCTAAGGTTGGCGCCCAGTACATGACAGATAGGTCAAAAGAATAAGGGGGCTGAGCCAGCATTTGTGGACGACTTGGCGTCGCAAATTCCTTATCTGTAATCATCCAGTTGGTAAAGCTGAGGAGATTATCATGGGAGATCTGCACTCCCTTAGGCTTACCAGTCGTACCAGAAGTAAAGATGATGTAGTAGTTGTCATCTCCCTTGACTGGATGGGTCACCTCGTAGCTGGAAGCTTGAGCAAAAGCTTCATGGACTTGCTTTAAATTCAGCATCGGTGTACTAGTTTGCTCTAATGGAAAATCTGAGATAGCAATAATCAAGCTTGGCTCTGCAACTTCTACGATAGCAGAAACTCGTTCCAAGGCCGAATGGCTATCAATTGGAATGTAGGCATGACCTGACTTAGTTAGCGCTACAAAGGTAGCCAACATCTCATATTCCTGACCACCAAAAACGACGACTGGAGATTTCTCAGGCAAGCCTAGTTGATCGATGGTTGCAGCCAAACTATCCGAATCAGCCTTCAGATCACCATAAGTATGTTCTTGACCTAAAACATTGTAGACAGGATATGTTGGTTGCGTTTGAGCAAAGTGCTCAATCGTTTCAATCATATCTTTTATCGGTTTATTAGACACTGTTCCTCTTCTCCTTTAAACTAGAACTCATTATAAATAAAGGTGCCTTGGCTCTGACCAAGGTAACTAAAAAAATAAAGCAAACCAAGTAAGATTACAAAATATAGAGCCGTCCGGCCTAAGAATACATGTAAATTTCGTTGTTTTTTCATAAGCTATCCATTAATATATTATTTCTATTAGCTATCAGTATGTATTGTTAGCATCTTATCTTCCTAACATTTTACCACTTTATCAACCTTTTTTTCAACTGTTTACCATAACTTAAAAATTGGTTTTAGCTTATTTTAAGATAAATTAAAATGTTAACAGTAAATGTGAACAAAAATTTCCATTTCTATAAATCTCCTATACCAGTCATCAGAAATTAAACAGTTTAAAGAATGACAGCAAACACACGACTCCCCCTTTAGGCATTTTTATGCTAAAATAGTAGCTATGGATAAAATTATTAAAACTATATCAGAAAGCGGAGCTTTTCGTGCTTTTGTCCTTGATAGCACGGAAACCGTCCGCACTGCTCAAGAAAAACATCAAACTCAAGCCAGTTCAACCGTTGCACTTGGTCGCACCCTTATCGCTAGCCAAATTCTCGCAGCCAATGAAAAAGGAAATACCAAACTAACTGTTAAAGTTCTTGGAACCAGCTCTCTCGGTGCCATCATCACGGTTGCAGATACCAAGGGAAACGTCAAAGGCTACGTTCAAAATCCAGGTGTTGACATCAAAAAGACTGCAACCGGTGAAATCCTTGTCGGACCTTTTGTCGGAAATGGTCAATTCCTCGTTATCACAGACTACGGTACTGGAAATCCTTACAACTCCATGACTCCTCTCATCTCTGGGGAGATCGGTGAAGACTTGGCCTATTACCTGACAGAAAGCCAACAAACTCCTTCAGCAGTCGGCCTCAATGTTCTTTTAGACAAAGACGACAAGGTCGAAGTTGCCGGTGGTTTTCTTCTCCAAGTCTTGCCGGGGGCCAAGGAAGAAGAGATTGCTCGCTTTGAGAAACGTATCCAAGAAATGCCAGCTATCTCGACACTTCTAGAAAGCGACGACCATATCGAAGCTCTCCTCAAGGCTATTTATGGTGACGAGTCCTACAAACGCCTATCTGAAGAAGAAATCCGTTTCCAATGTGACTGTAGCAAAGACCGTTTTATGAACGCTCTTGCCAGCCTTCCAAATTCAGACCTTGAAGAAATGAAAGAGGAAGACCACGGGGCAGAAATCACTTGTCAATTCTGCCAAACAACTTATAACTTTGATGAAAACGACCTGGAGGAACTCATTCGTGACAAATCTTAATACACCTTTTATGATTGGCAATGTTGAGATTCCCAATCGTACCGTTTTAGCGCCCATGGCAGGAGTTACCAACTCAGCCTTTCGCACCATCGCAAAAGAGCTCGGTGCTGGACTCGTTGTCATGGAAATGGTCTCTGACAAGGGAATCCAATACAACAATGAAAAAACCCTGCACATGCTTCATATCGATGAAGGCGAGAACCCAGTTTCTATCCAACTTTTTGGTAGTGATGAAGACAGCCTCGCTCGCGCAGCAGAATTCATCCAAGAAAACACCAAGACTGATATCGTCGATATCAACATGGGCTGCCCAGTTAACAAAATCGTGAAAAACGAAGCTGGTGCTATGTGGCTCAAGGATCCAGACAAGATCTACTCTATTATCAATAAGGTCCAATCTGTCCTTGATATCCCACTTACTGTCAAAATGCGTACCGGCTGGGCTGATTCTTCTCTAGCAGTAGAAAATGCCCTCGCTGCTGAAGCTGCAGGTGTTTCTGCCCTCGCCATGCATGGCCGTACCCGCGAACAAATGTACACAGGTCACGCAGACCTCGAGACCCTACACAAGGTTGCTCAAGCTCTGACCAAGATTCCATTTATCGCAAATGGTGATATCCGTACGGTCCAAGAAGCTAAACAGCGTATCGAAGAAGTCGGGGCTGACGCTGTCATGATTGGCCGCGCAGCCATGGGAAATCCCTACCTCTTCAACCAGATCAACCACTACTTTGAAACAGGAGAAATTCTCCCTGATTTGACTTTTGAAGACAAGATGAAAATCGCCTACGAACATTTGAAACGCTTGATTAACCTCAAAGGAGA